>Ga0255334_1000026_pt1 | contig 219921 bp, 202 predicted proteins | sample EtOH5_35cm_T3_12_FD_202080 | JGI IMG/M metagenome (GOLD analysis project Ga0255334, IMG submission 202080) | Sandy soil microbial communities from University of British Columbia, Vancouver, Canada - EtOH5_35cm_T3_129 | ecosystem: Engineered > Artificial ecosystem > Sand microcosm >... | reverse complement strand
GACGCCTCGGCTCAGAAGGCCTTGGCGATGAGCGATGTCCTGATCCGCCGCCGCCCAGCCGCGCCGCCGGTCAAGGCCGGGGCGCTCGTGGAGACGCTCGACTTCTGACGAAGCCGCGCCGCCCTAGACGGCGCCGGCGAAATGCGGAAACAGGATCGCGTCCTCCAGACGCATGTGCTCGCGCAGCTCGCGGTCGATTTTGCGGCAAAGCTGATCGAGGGCCCGCCAGGTGCGGCAGGCTTCCTGGGGCGGCGTGAAGTCCTTGGTGATCACCGCCAGGCGCGTCAGGTGTTCGACGACGTCGCGATGCTCGGCCTGCATCCGCGCGATGGCGATGCGGACCATTGGCCCGCCTCCGTGGCGCATCATCGGAAACAGCGCCGTCTCTTCCTTGCGCTGGTGGCCCGCCAGGTCGTCGGCCATCAGCGCCAGGTGATCGGCCAGGCCGTCGGGGCATTCGGCGTCGGCCACATGCACCGCCTCGACCTTGCGCGCCAGGGCGATGGCCTGGGGAAAATCCTCCATATGGACCTGGTGGTAGCGGGTCAGGATGTGATCGATCAGCGCCCCGGCCTGCTGGGCGGCCTCGGGATCGCCTGGGGCGTGGAGCACCAGATAGGCCTCGACCGCGCGGGTGTCGGCGGGGTCGAGGCTAATTTGCACGGCTGCGTCAGGCCCGGCGGGCGCGCGGCTCAGTGCTGAGATCTGGGCGTTTTCGGTCATGGAAGCTCCTCCCACCCCAACCCTAAGGACTTTGCCAGAGGCGTGCATTGAGCGGCGCCGGCCCGCGCCTTGATGTTGCGCAAGGCCCGACCTGGCCGATGTCGCAGACTGGACGGGCGACGACGCCTTTCATGCGCCGCAGGGAATCACTCAGCCTTTCCTCTCCAAATTCAGAAAGAGCGACCATGGCGTTCGACAACCCCTTCGCCGGCGAGATCTGGTCCAGCAAGTACCGCTTCGCGCCGCCGGACGGCGGCGGGGACGCCAGCGTCGACGAGACCTGGGCGCGGGTCGCCAGGGCCATCGCCCAGGCCGAGACGCCCAAGCTGCGCGAGGGTTTCGAAGCCGAGGTCCTGGAGGCCCTCACTGATTTCAAGGTCCTGCCGGCCGGCCGCATCCTGGCCGGCGCCGGCACCGCTCGGGCGGTGACCCTGTTCAACTGCTTCGTCATGGGCGTGACGCCTGATGACCTGGGTGGCATCTTCGAGCACGTCCGCGAGGCGGCCGTCACCCTGCAGCAGGGCGGCGGGGTGGGCATGGATTTTTCCTCGATCCGTCCCAATGGGTCTCGGGTCGAGGGCGTGGGCGCCGATGCTTCGGGTCCGCTCAGTTTCATGGACGTATGGGACGCGATGTGCCGCACCATTCTGTCGGCGGGCCAGAGGCGCGGCGCGATGATGGGCTGCTTGCGCATCGACCATCCCGATATCGAGGCCTTCATCGACGCCAAGCGCGCGGCGGGCCGCTTCCGTAACTTCAACCTCTCGGTCCTGGTCACCGATCCGTTCATGGCCGCGCTCGACGCCGATGGCGACTGGCCGCTGAGCTTTGGCGGCCAGGTCCGCCGCACCGTCCGGGCCGCAGACCTCTGGGCCAAGCTGATGCGGGCCACCTATGACGCCGCCGAGCCGGGCGTGATCTTCATCGATCGCGTCAACGCCGCCAACAACCTGGCCTATTGCGAACAGATCCTGGCCAGCAATCCCTGCGGCGAACAGATGCTGCCGCCCTATGGCGCCTGCCTGCTGGGCTCGCTCAACTTGGCCCGCCTGGTCGACAACCCGTTCGAACCCGGCGCCGCCCTTGACGAGGACAGGCTGGGCGCCCTGACCCGCACCACCGTACGCATGCTCGACAATGTCATCAACATCTCCCGCTTTCCCCTCGAGGCGCAAGCGATCGAGGCCAGGGCAAAGCGGCGGCTAGGGATTGGCGTCACCGGCTTGGCCGACGCCCTGGTGTTCTGCGGCGCGCGTTATGGCGACGAGCAGGCGGTGGCGCTGACCCAGCGTTGGCTGGGGGTGATCAAGCGCGAAGCCTATCGCGCCTCGGCGCGGCTGGCCGCCGAAAAAGGGCCCTTCCCGCTCTACGACCCCCACATCCTCGATCGGCCCAACCTCACCAGCCTCGACGAGGAAACCCGGGCCCTGATCGCCGCCCACGGCCTGCGCAATGGCTGTCTGACCTCCATCGCCCCGACCGGCACCACCTCCCTGCTGGCGGGCAATGTCTCCTCGGGCATCGAGCCGGTCTTCGCCTACGCCTATACTCGCAAGGTGCGCCAGCCGGACGGAACCAGCCGCGAGGAGCAGGTCGAGGACTACGCCCTGGCGGTGTGGAAGCGGCTGCATGGCGACGCCCCGCCCCCCGAGGCGGCGTTCGTCAGCGCCCAGGACCTGGCCCCGGCCGATCACCTGCGCATGCAGGCCGCCGCCCAAGCCCTGGTCGACAGCTCGATCTCCAAGACCGTCAACTGCCCCGAGACGATCGCCTTCGACGACTTCGCCGACATCTATCGCCAGGGCTACCGACTGGGCTGCAAGGGCTTGACCACCTATCGGCCCAACGCCATCACGGGCTCGGTGCTGTCGGTGGCGTCGACGCCCCAGCCGCCGCCGACCGCCGTGCTTGACCTTCCCCTGCCCTCGCGCCCCGACGCCCTGGGCGGGGCGACCTACAAGATCAAATGGCCCGACAGCGCCCACGCCGTCTATGTGACGATCAATGACGTGGAGGCCGAGGACGGCCGCCATCCCTTTGAGATCTTCGTCAACTCCAAGAACATGGAGCACTACGCCTGGACGCTGGGCCTGACGCGGATGATCTCGGCGGTGTTCCGGCGGGGCGGCGACGTGTCGTTCGTGGCCGAGGAGTTGAAGGCGGTGTTCGATCCGCGCGGCGGCGGCTGGATCGACGGGCGCTACACTCCGTCCCTGCTGGCCGCGATCGGCGGAGTCATCGAGCGGCACCTGAGCGGCCAGCCCTCGCGCGAGCCGGGCGTCGAACAGCCCCCAAGAACGTCGACCGAGACCTCGGCCAATCCGTTCGCCGCCAACAAGGCCTGCTGCCCGCGCTGCGGCAGTTTCGAGATGGTGCGCAAGGAGGGCTGCGACACCTGTTTCGACTGCGGCTATTCTAGGTGCGGCTGAGCGGTTGACGATCATCAAGGCGGCCAGGATCCCTATCAAGGCGTGAGCGTCGGTTCGGGTGCAGGGTGTCCCGATGTCAACCGCCGCCGCCCGCCGCGCCTATCGCGGCCCCGCCTTGTTCAGCTTCGGCTTTCGCCCCTTCTACCTTCTGGGCGCCCTCTGGTCGGCGCTGGTCGTCCCGCTGTGGCTGTGGAGCTACCTGGCCGGCGGCCCGGGCATGCTGACGCGCGACTGGCACGTTCATGAGATGCTGTTTGGTTTCCTGGCGGCCATCGTCGCCGGTTTCCTGACCACGGCGGTGCCCAACTGGACCGGACGCATGCCGATCATCGGCGCGCCCCTGGCCCAGTTGGTCGGACTTTGGCTGGCCGGACGCGTGGCCATGCTGTTCCAGGCCAACCTTGGCGCCGCCGCCGTCGGGGTGATCGACAGCCTGTTCCTGCTGGTCTTCGCCAGCGTCCTCTGGCGCGAGGTGCTGGCCGGCCGCAACTGGCGCAACCTGCCGGTCTGCGGCCTGGTGAGCGCCCTGGCTCTGGGCAATATCGCCTTCCATCTGCAGGGCGTCAGTTGGGCCTCGGGGCTGGGCGAGCGGCTGGCCCTGGGCGTGGCGACCCTGCTGATCGCACTGATCGGCGGACGTATCACCCCCAGCTTCACCCGCAACTGGCTCAAGGCCCGGGGCATGGCCGCCCAGCCGGCGGTCTTTGGCCTGATCGACCGCGCCGCCCTGGCCTTGACGGGCCTGGCCGCCCTCGCCTGGGTCGCCTTTCCCGACGCCCTTTTCACCGGCGTCCTTCTGGCCCTCTCCGGCCTGGCTCATCTGGTCCGACTAGCGCGCTGGCGCGGCTGGGCCGCCCGGCGCGAACCGCTGGTGTGGATTCTCCACCTTGGCTATGGCTGGCTGGGCTTGGCCCTGCTGCTGCTGGGCGCCTCGGTGCTCGATCCGGCGATCCCGCGCACCGTCGGCGTCCACGCCCTGACCGCGGGGGCGATCGGCGTCATGACCCTGGCGGTGATGACCCGCTCCAGCCGCGGCCACACCGGTCGTCCGCTTCACGCCGACGCGGCCACCGCCGCGATCTATCTGGCCATCAACGCCTCGGCCCTGGCGCGGATCGTCGCGCCGTTCACCGGCGCGGGTCAACAGAGCCTCCTGATGCTCTCGGCGGGCCTTTGGGTCCTGGCCTTCGCCGGTTACGTGGCCGCCTATAGCCCCATGTTGATTGGGCCGCGCCCGACCAAGGCTTGACCGATATCAAGCCCTGCGGCGCATGGCGTCATGGCCTCCCCGGCCGGCAAGGCCTACCGATGAGGCTCGCTCCGAGCGTTCGGGCCTAAAGCGCATCCGCGCCAGGGCCGGGCCGCCGCGCCGGCTCCGCCGGCAAGGGTGACGGGGGAAACGCCGTCGCCTCCCTTGCTTGGAAAGGAGCCTGCATGGGACGTCTGGTTGACGGCTTTGGCCGCCGCTTTCGCTATCTGCGCCTCTCGGTCACCGAGGTGTGCAACTATCGCTGCACCTATTGCCTTCCCGACGGCTTCAAGAAGTCCGGGTCGATGGCTTTTCTCACCCCCGACGAGATCGACTGCGTGGTGCGCGCCTTCGCCGCCTTCGGCGTCGCCAAGCTGCGACTGACGGGCGGCGAGCCAAGCGTGCGTCGCGACCTGGTCGAGATCATTGGCCGCGCCGCGGCCACGCCCGGCATCGACAAGGTGGCGATCACCACCAATGGCTGGAGCCTCAAGCGCAATATCCAGGCCTGGCGCGAGGCGGGCCTGACCAATCTCAATGTCAGCATCGACGCGCTCGATCCGGCCGCCTTCCATCGCATCACCGGCCACGACCAGTTGAACGAGATCATCGCCGGCCTCGACCTCGCCCTGGCCCTGAACATGCCGACGGTGAAGGTCAACGCCGTCCTGCTGCGCGACACGGTGGAGACCGGATTCGACATCTTCGCCGATTTCGTCCGTGATCGGCCGATCTCGTTTCGCTTCATCGAGCTGATGCGCACTGGCGACAACGCCGCCTATTTCGACGACCAGCACGTCTCCGGCGTCGACCTGCAGGGCTGGCTGGCGATGCGCGGCTGGTCGCCCGTTCCCAAGGCCTTCGACGATGGGCCGGCCACCGACTACGCCCATCCCGACCACCGCGGGCGCATCGGCCTGATCGCGCCCTATGCCCCGGGTTTCTGCGATAGTTGCAACCGCCTGCGCATCACCGCCAAGGGCGCGCTGCGCTTGTGCCTGTTTGGCGAATTGGGGGTTAATCTTCGCGATCTGCTGATTCCCGGCCAAGAAGAAGCCTTGCAAGCCCGCATCGAGGCGGCCCTGGTCGGCAAGCCGGTCGGCCACCGGCTGCATGAGAACAACAGCGGCGACACACGGCAGTTGGCGCAGTTCGGCGGCTAGGCCGAGCTTAGGGGACCGAGCGAATATCCCGCGCCGTCGGCCAGCGCTCGCGCTGCGCCTTGCCAGTCGGCGCATCGGTGGGCAGGGTGTGGTTGTCGATCAGGGGATCGGGCTTGGCCAGGCGCTCCAGCACCACCGGCCGGGCGATCGTCACCCGCGGTCCGTTGACCACTACGCCATAGTCGGCGATCGCCGCGAAGGCCCGCGACAGGTTCTCCGGCGTCATGCCCAGCACCGAGGCGAGCAGGCGCTTTTCGTGCGGCAGGGTGAAGGTGTCTGCCCCGCCCTGGCGCACCTTCTGGGTGATCAGATAGTTGGCCAGCCGCTCGAGCCCGCCGCGCAGCTTCTGGTTTTTGATGGCCCGCACCAGGCCGCGATAGCAGCCCGACAATTCCTGGGCCACGGCGAAGCCGAAGGCGGCGTCCTCCTTCATCGCCCGACGCAGAGCCTCGCCCGACAACATCAGGATGTCGGACCGTTCGATCGTCTGGGCGCTCATCAGGGCGTCGGCGTCGAGCACCACGGCGGCCAGGATGAAGGTGGAGACCGGCCGCAGCACCGCCAGGGTGGTGTCCTTGTCATTCCAGGTCGCGCCCAGCTCGACGCTGCCGTCGAGCAGCACATAGAGGAAGTCGACCGCGTCGCCCTCGGTGAGCAGGGTCGTACCGGCCGGAAACTTCTGCAGGAAGGCGCCGCCGGTGACGTTCCTGAACGCCTCGTCCGACATCACGCCGAACAAGGGCAGACTCCTGACACGGTCGAGATCAGCGCTTCTCATCATGCCTCCCTCATGGCGTCGTCGCGACCGGGCGGCCTTGACGCAGGTCAACCCGACTAATGACGCGTCGCTTGATGACTATCAATCGCACACTTGACGCGTTAGTCAATTGCGATTGATGAAATAAAACCGTGCCCTTTTGCCGCACTGAATACTTATAAGTGAACGTCGGTTATTTCGCTTTGCTTGATGCTTATCAAATGCGCTGAAGCCTCCCCCCGCAATAGATTGCTCGCGGCAGATGTTGTCGTGCGCGATTTGGGGGCAGACATGCAGACGGCGACGCCATCACAACAGGGAGCCGGATCGGCCCTGACGATGAGCACGATCGCCTTCACCGCCTGTTTCGCGGTATGGACGGTGTTCTCGATCATCGGCGTCAAGATCAAGCAGGACCTGGGGCTGAGCGAGGCGCAGTTTGGCCTGCTGGTCGGCACCCCGATCCTGACCGGTTCGCTAGTCCGGGTGTTCCTGGGCGTCTGGACCGAGCAATATGGCGGCCGCTTGGTCAATCTGCTGGTCATGCTGTCAGCGGCGGCGGCGACCTTCCTGTTGTCCTACGCCCAGACCTATCCGCAGTTTCTGCTGGCGGCCCTAGGCGTGGGCCTGGCCGGCGGCTCGTTCGCGGTCGGCGTGGCCTATGTCTCCAAGTTTTTTCCCAAGGAGCGCCAGGGCGCGGCGCTGGGCATATTCGGGGCGGGCAATGTCGGCGCCGCCGTCACCAAGTTCGCCGCCCCCTTCGTGATGCTGGCGCTCGGCTGGCAGGGCGTGGCCCAGATCTGGGCCGGAGCGCTGGCCCTGCTGGCGGTCGCCTTCTTCCTGACCACCAAGGACGAGCCCGACCTGCTGACCCGCCGCCGCACAGGCGCCAAGCCGCAGGCCACCAGCGCCCAGCTGGCCCCGCTGCGCAAGCTGCAGGTCTGGCGCTTCGCCCTCTACTACTTCTTCGTGTTCGGCGGCTTCGTGGCCCTGGCCCTGTGGCTGCCGCACTATCTGGTCGCGGTCTATCACCTCGACATTGTCGCCGCGGGCATGCTGGCGGCCGCCTATTCCATCCCCGGCTCGCTATTTCGCGTCTTCGGCGGCTGGCTGTCGGACAAGATCGGCGCTCGCAAGGTCATGTATCTGACTTTTGGGATCAGCGTGGTTTGCGCCTTCCTACTGTCCTATCCGGCCACCAGCTACGTGGTCGACGGGGTGCATGGGCCGATCACCTTCCGCCTAGCCACAGGCCTGGTCCCATTTGTGATCCTGCTGTTCGCCCTCGGCTTCGCCATGAGCCTGGGCAAGGCGGCGGTCTACAAACACATTCCGGTCTACTACCCCGACCACGTCGGCTCGGTCGGCGGTCTGGTCGGCATGGTCGGCGGCCTAGGCGGCTTCATCATGCCGATCGCCTTCGGGGCTCTCAACGACCTTACCGGCGTCTGGACCAGCTGCTTCATGCTGCTGTTCGTCCTGGTCGCCGGCGCCCTGACCTGGATGCACCTGGCCATCGGCCGGATGGAGCGCGCTAGCGCGCCCCAACTGGCCAACCTGCCGGAGCTTCCGGAAATGGCCGGCCTGTCCAAATCCGCCTCCTTCGCCGCGCCCGGCGGGCGCGTCGCCAACCCTCCCGCTCACTCGTGAGTAAGGCGCAATCGATGTCGACTTCCAAACCTAGCCCGGTGATCACCGACTGGCGTCCCGAGGACGCCGCGTTCTGGAGTGAAACCGGCAAGCGCGTCGCCACCCGCAATCTGTGGATCTCGGTGCCCAACCTCCTCCTGGCCTTCTCGGTCTGGATGGTCTGGTCGATGGTCATCGCCAAACTCAAGCTGGTCGGCTTCAAGTTCACCACTGAGCAGTTGTTCTGGCTGGCCGCCCTGCCCGCGCTGTCAGGCGCCACCCTGCGGATCTTCTACAGCTTCATGGTGCCGATCGTCGGAGGGCGGCGCTGGACGGCCCTGGCCACCCTGTCGCTGCTGATCCCGGCCATCGGCATCGGGGTGGTGGTGCAGCACCCGGAGACCCCTTACAGCGTCTTCGTCCTGCTGGCCCTGGCCTGTGGCCTGGGCGGCGGCAACTTCGCCTCCTCCATGGCCAATATCTCGTTCTTCTTCCCCAAGAGCGAAAAGGGCGCGGCGCTCGGCGTCAACGCCGGCTTTGGCAATCTCGGCGTCAGCGTCATGCAGTTCCTGGTGCCGGTGGTGATCGGCCTGGCGCTGTTTGGCCCGCTGGTCGGCGCGCCCCAGACCATCGTCGAGCACGGCGTGGCCAAGTCGATCTGGCTGCAGAACGCCGCCTATGTCTGGGTCCCCTTCATCGTCATCGCCGCCGTGGCCGCCTGGTTTGGCATGAACGACCTTGCGTCGGCCAAGGCCTCCTTCTCGGCCCAGGCCGTGATCTTCACCCGCAAGCACAACTGGATCATGTGCTGGCTCTATCTGGGCACCTTCGGCTCCTTCCTCGGCTTCTCGGCCGCCTTCCCGCTGCTGACCAAGACCCTGTTTCCGGACATCAACGTCCTGCAGCTGGCCTTCCTGGGTCCGCTGATCGGGGCCGCCTCGCGCGCCCTGACCGGCGGCGTCTCCGACCGGTTCGGCGGCGAGCGCGTCACCCACTGGGCGTTCCTGGCCCTGACCGTCGGCGTGCTCGGCGTGCTGGCCGGGGTCGGCGCCTATGGCGCGGCGCCCTCCTTCCCGATCTTCTTCGTCAGCTTCCTGTGGCTGTTCTTCTGGACCGGGGTCGGCAACGCCTCGACCTTCCAGATGATCCCCGCCATCGTCCGCGCCGACATGCCCCGACTGATGCCGGGCGCGCCCCTCGAGGCCCGCCAGCGCGCCGCGGAAATGGAGTCGGCGGCCATCGTCGGCTTCACCTCGGCCGTCGGCGCCTTTGGCGGCTTCTTCATCCCCAAGGCGTTCGGCGACTCGCTGAAGGCCACCGGTGATCCCCAGTTCGCCCTCTACCTGTTCCTGGGCTTCTACATCAGCTGCGTGGTCGTCAACTGGGCCTTCTACGGCCGCAAGGCCTCGCTGCTGCACACCTCCGCGCCCGCCCTCATCAAGGTTCCCGCCCAATGAGCCATACCCTGGACCGTCTTGCCTTCTTCACGCGCAAGACCGAGCTGTTCTCCGACGGCCACGGCGTCATGAACGATGACGACCGCACCTGGGAACAGGCCTACCGAAACCGCTGGCAGCACGACAAGATCGTGCGCTCCACCCACGGGGTGAACTGCACCGGCTCGTGCTCCTGGAAGATCTATGTCAAGGGCGGCATCGTCACCTGGGAAACCCAGCAGACGGACTATCCGCGCACCCGGCCGGAACTGCCAAACCACGAGCCGCGCGGCTGCGCCCGCGGCGCCAGCTACAGCTGGTACCTCTATTCGGCCAACCGGGTGAAATACCCGCTGATCCGTTCGCGTCTGCTGAAGCTGTGGCGGGCGGCTCGGGTGACCCGCAGCCCTGTGGCCGCCTGGGCCTCGATCCAGAACGACCCGGCCCAGCGCGCCGACTATGTGACCCGGCGCGGCGGCGGCGGCTTCATCCGCGCCACCTGGGACGAGGTCACTGAGATCATCGCCGCGGCCAACGCCCACACCATCAAGGCCCATGGCCCTGACCGGGTGTTCGGCTTCTCGCCGATCCCGGCCATGTCCATGGTCTCCTACGCCGCTGGGGCCCGCTATCTGCAGCTGATCGGCGGGGTCTGCGGCTCGTTCTATGACTGGTACTGCGACCTGCCGCCGGCCTCGCCCCAGACCTGGGGCGAGCAGACCGACGTCGCCGAAAGCGCCGACTGGTTCAATTCCAGCTTCATGATCCTGTGGGGCTCCAACGTCCCGCAGACCCGCACCCCCGACGCTCACTTCTACACCGAGGCGCGCTATCGCGGCGCCAAGTCGGTGGTGATCTGCCCCGACTATTCGGAGGCCTCCAAGTTCTCCGACCTGTGGCTGGCGGTCAAGCAGGGCACCGACGCGGCCCTGGGCATGGCCTTTGGCCACGTGATCCTCAAGGAGTTCCACGTCGACCGCCAGGTCCCCTATTTCCGCGACTATCTGCGCAAGTACTCCGACCTGCCGATGCTGGTGCGCCTGGTCCCGCAGGACGGCGCCTATGTGCCCGAGCGCCTGCTGCGCGCCGCCGAGTTCGACCAGGCCCTGGGCGAGACCAACAACCCCGACTGGAAGACCGTCGCGCTGGACGACGCCACCGGCCAGGTGGTGGTCCCAGGCGGCTCGATCGGCTTCCGCTGGGGCGAAGATGGCAAGTGGAACCTGGAGGAAAAGGACGGGGCGGGTCGTGAGACCAGCCTGCGCCTGGGCCTCAAGGGCGTTCATGACGACGTCGTCGGCGTGCGCTTCCCCTATTTCGGCGGCGCGGCCACCAACGGCTTCGCCATGACCGACCACCCCGACGTGCTGGTGCGCAACGTGCCGGTCAAGCGGATGATACTGCCCGAGGGCGAGACCCTGGTGGCCTGCGTCTACGACCTGTTCCTGGCCAATTACGGCGTCGACCAGGGTTTTGGCGGCGATCACATGCCGGCCGACCATGACGACGTCCAGCCCTATTCCCCGGCCTGGGCCGAAGCCATCACCTCGGTGCCGCGTGACCAGATCCTGGCCGTGGCCCGCGGCTTCGCCGGCAACGCCGAGAAGACCGACGGCAAGTCGATGATCATCATCGGCGCGGCGATGAACCACTGGTACCACATGGACATGAACTACCGCGCCGCCATCAACATGCTGGTGATGTGCGGGTGCGTTGGCCAGTCCGGCGGCGGCTGGTCGCACTATGTCGGCCAGGAAAAGCTGCGACCTCAGACCGGCTGGGCGCCGCTGGCCTTCGCCACCGACTGGATCAAGCCGCCAAGGCAGCAGAACTCCACTTCGTTCTTCTACGCCCACAGCGACCAGTGGCGCTACGAGACGGTCGGCATGGACGAGATCCTCTCCCCAACCGCGCCCGAGGGCGTGTGGAACGGTTCGATGATCGACTTCAACGCCAAGGCCGAACGCATGGGCTGGCTCCCCTCGGCCCCGGCCCTGAAGACCAACCCGCTGGAAGTGGCCAAGGCCGCCGCCGCCAAGGGCCAGGACGCCAAGGCCTATACGCTCGACCAGCTCAAGAGCGGCGAGCTCGAGATGTCGTGCATGGATCCGGACGACCCGGCCAACTGGCCGCGCAACATGTTCGTCTGGCGCTCCAACCTGCTCGGCTCCTCGGGCAAGGGCCACGAATACTTCCTCAAGCACCTGCTGGGGGCCTCGCACGGGGTGCAGGGCAAGGACCTGGGCCAGACCGGCGGGGTCAAGCCGACCGAAGTCGCCTGGCATGACGAGGCGCCGGAAGGAAAGCTCGACCTGCTGGTCACCCTCGACTTCCGCATGTCGACCACGGCGGTCTATTCCGACATCGTCCTGCCGACCGCCACCTGGTACGAAAAGAACGATCTCAACACCTCCGACATGCACCCCTTCATCCACCCGCTGAGCGCGGCCGTGGATCCGGGCTGGGAGTCGAAATCGGACTGGGAGATCTTCAAGGCCATCGCCAAGACCTTCTCCAAGGTCGCGCCGGAGGTGCTGGGCGTCGAGCAGGACGTGGTCCTGACCCCGATCCAGCACGACAGCGCCGCCGAGCTGGCCCAGCCGTTCGACGTCCGCGACTGGTCCAAGGGCGAGTGCGAGGCGATCCCCGGCAAGACCATGCCGCAGATCACCATCGTCGAGCGCGACTACCCCAACACCTACAAGCGCTTCACCGCGCTTGGCCCGCTGCTGGCCAAGAGCGGCAACGGCGGCAAGGGCATCGGCTGGAAGACCGACCACGAGGTCGATCTGCTCAAGGCGTTGAACGGCGAGGTGCTCGAGGAGGGCCAGACCCAGGGTCTGGCGCGCATCGAGAGCGACATCGACGCCTGCGAAACCATTCTGATGCTGGCGCCGGAGACCAATGGCGAGGTGGCGGTCAAGGCCTGGGAGGCGCTCGAAAAGCAGACGGGCCGCGAACACGTCCATCTGGCCATGCCCAAGGAAGACGAGAAGATCCGCTTCCGCGACTTGCTGGCCCAGCCGCGCAAGATCATCTCCTCGCCGACCTGGTCGGGCATCGAGAGCGAGAAGGTCTGCTACACGGCCGGCTACACCAACGTCCACGAGCTGATCCCGTGGCGCACCCTGACCGGCCGCCAGCAACTCTATCAGGATCACCTGTGGATGCGGGCCTTCGGCGAGGCGCTGTGCGTCTATCGCCCGCCCATCGACCTGAAGACCACCCACGTCATGGGCGCCAAGCCCAATGGCGAGAAGGAGATCGTCCTCAACTTCATCACCCCGCACCAGAAGTGGGGCATCCACTCCACCTACAGCGACAACCTGATGATGCTGACCCTCAACCGCGGGGGACCGGTGGTCTGGGTGTCGGAGGTCGACGCCAGGAAGGCCGGCCTGGTCGACAACGACTGGATCGAGGTCTTCAACGCCAACGGCGCCCTGACCGCCCGGGTCGTGGTCTCCCAGCGCATCCGTGAAGGCACAACCTTCATGTACCACGCCCAGGAAAAGATCGTGAACACGCCAGGCTCGGAGATCACCGGCCTGCGCGGCGGGATCCACAACTCCTGCACCCGCACCGTGCTCAAGCCGACCCACATGATCGGCGGCTACGCCCAGCTAGCCTACGGCTTCAACTATTACGGCACCGTTGGCTCCAACCGCGACGAATTCGTGGTCGTGCGCAAGATGACCAAGATCGACTGGCTCGAAGAAACGCTCGTTCAGAAGGACTTCGCCCAATGAAGGTGCGCGCGCAAATCGGCATGGTGCTGAACCTGGACAAGTGTATCGGGTGTCACACCTGCTCGGTCACCTGCAAGAACGTTTGGACCAACCGTGAGGGCGTCGAGTACGCCTGGTTCAACAACGTCGAGACAAAGCCCGGCATCGGCTTTCCCAAGGATTGGGAGAACCAGAAGAAGTGGAACGGCGGCTGGGTCCGTAAGGCCAATGGCAAGATCGAACCGAAGATGGGCGCCAAATGGCGCATCCTGGCCAAGATCTTCGCCAATCCCGACCTGCCCGAGATCGACGACTATTACGAGCCGTTCGACTTCGACTACGCCCACCTGCAGAACGCCCCGGAGATGAAGAACTTCCCCACCGCGCGGCCACGCTCGAAGATCACCGGCCAGCGGATGGAGAAGATCGAATGGGGTCCCAACTGGGAGGAAATCCTGGGTGGCGAGTTCTCCAAGCGCTCGGCCGACGCCAATTTCGAGGGCGTCGAGAAGGAGATCTACGGCCAGTTCGAAAACACCTTCATGATGTATCTGCCGAGGCTCTGCGAACATTGCCTCAACCCCACCTGCGTGGCCGCCTGCCCGTCGGGCGCGATCTACAAGCGCGAGGAGGACGGCATCGTCCTGATCGACCAGGACAAGTGCCGCGGCTGGCGGATGTGCGTCTCGGCCTGCCCCTACAAGAAGATCTACTACAACTGGGAATCAGGGAAGTCGGAGAAGTGCACCTTCTGCTTCCCGCGCATCGAGGCGGGTCAACCGACCGTATGTTCGGAGACCTGCGTCGGCCGCATCCGCTATCTGGGCGTACTGCTCTATGACGCCGACCGCATCCAGGCCGCCGCCTCCACGTCTGACGAGAAGGACCTCTACCAGGCCCAGATCGATATCTTCCTGGATCCCAACGACCCGGCGGTGATCGCCCAGGCGCGCGCCGACGGCATTCCCGAGGCCTGGCTGGACGCGGCCCGCAAGAGCCCGGTCTACAAGATGGCGATCGACTGGAAGGTCGCCTTCCCGCTGCACCCCGAATACCGCACCCTGCCGATGGTCTGGTACGTGCCGCCATTGTCGCCGATCCAGTCGGCCGCCTCGGCCGGAGCGCTGGAGATGGACGGCGACATGCCCGACGTCGCCTCGCTGCGCATCCCGGTGCGCTACCTGGCCAACCTGCTGACCGCCGGCAACGAGCCGCCGGTCGTTCAAGCCCTGGAGCGGATGCTGGCCATGCGCGGCTTCATGCGCGCCAAGACCGTCGATGGCCGCATCGACCACGCCATCGCCAACAAGGTCGGCCTGACCGCCGCCCAGGCGGAGGACATGTACCGCTACATGGCCATCGCCAACTATGAGGACCGCTTTGTTATTCCCTCGGCCCACCGCGAGGCGGCCGAGGACGCCTACGACCTGCGCGGCTCCTGCGGCTTCACCTTCGGCAATGGCTGCTCGGGCGGCCGCACCGAGCTGGGCCTGTTCGGCTCCAATCCGCGCTCGCGCGCCAAGACCCCCATGGAGGCCTAAAGTCATGGCCCGCACCTACAAGGCGCTTGCCCTGCTCCTGACCTATCCGAGCCCGCAAGTGCAGGACGCCACGCCCTATGCGCTGGGGGAGATCATCAAGGAAAACCTGCTGCCAGCGCCCCTGGTCAAGGCCTTGGGCGGTCTCGCCTCGATCCTGAGCAACGACGATATCTATGACCTGCAGGAGCGCTACACCGATCTGTTTGATCGCACGCGCTCCCTGTCGCTCAATCTCTATGAGCACGTCCATGGCGAAAGCCGCGATCGCGGCGAGGCCATGGTCGCGCTTCTGGAACTCTACCGCACCAAGGGCCTGGAGCTGACGGCCAACGAATTGCCCGACTTCCTGCCGGTGTTCCTGGAGTTCCTGTCGATCCTGCCCGACGCCGAGGCCTCTTCGCTGCTCGGTGAGGCGACCCACGTTCTGGACGCCATGGGCGAGCGCCTCAAAAAGCGCGACAGCCCCTATCGCGCGATCTTCGGCGCCCTGGCCAGTCTGGCGTCCCAAAAGGCCGATCCGGGGGCCTTGGCGGCCCTGCTCAGCGAGCCTGACGAGGATCCCGACGATCTCGAAGGTCTCGACAAGGCCTGGGCCGAAACCGCCGTCACCTTCGGTCCTTCGGATGTCGGCTGCCCCAAGGCCGGCGCTCTGGTCGAAGCCATGCAGGCCGAACCGGGCCGCGTTCCACGCCGGGCTCGCGCCGGCGCCCCCCAAGGAGCCTGATCATGGCCGTGCTCAACCAACTCTTGTTCGGGGTCTATCCCTATATCTGCCTGGCGGTGCTGGTGCTCGGCAGCGTTCTGCGCTTCGATCGCGAGCAATATACCTGGCGCTCGGGCTCATCCCAGCTGCTGCGCCGTCGCCAGCTGGTGCTTGGCTCGGTGCTGTTCCACGTCGGCGTGCTGGTGATCTTCGGCGGTCACTTCGTGGGTTTGCTGACGCCGATCTGGGTGTTCGACGCCCTGCATATTCCCCATGGCGCCAAGCAGATCCTGGCCATCGTCGCCGGCGGCCTGGCGGGGGCGATGTGCCTGGCCGGCGGCCTGCTGCTCTTGCATCGCCGATTGTTTGATCCGCGCATCCGCAAGACCTCCAGCTTCAGCGACATCGCCATCCTGGTGATCCTGATGGTCCAGCTGATCCTGGGCCTGTCGACCATCCCGGTCTCCCTGCGGCACCTGGACGGCCACGAGATGGTCAAGTTCATGACCTGGGCCCAGGGGGTCTTCACCTTCCGGCCGGGCGTCGCCAGCGTCGTCGCCGACGTGCACCCGATCTTCAAGCTGCACCTAGTGCTGGGGATGACCATCCTGCTGCTGTTCCCGTTCACGCGCCTGGTCCACATGCTGTCTGCGCCGGTCTGGTACCTCAATCGCCGCGGCTGGCAGCTGGTGCGCACCAAGCGGCCCCTGCCGATCAAGCCGGAAGCGGCCGCGCCGGTCTATCGCCACAAGGCTGAAGCGGTGTGGCCGGCCTCCAACTTCAAGACCCGGGACTAGTCCAATGACCGCCACCACCGTTGTCGACGGCGTCGAGATTCCCGAGTTCCTGATCGCCCAGGAAGCCCAGAACCATCCCAGCCTTTCAGCGATGGAGGCCCGTCGGGCCGCGGGCAAGGCCCTGGCCGTGCGGGCTCTACTCCTGCATCGCGCCGACGAGTTGGGCCTGCGCCCTGAGCCCGAGCGCGATGCGGCCGATCGCGAAGAAACCGACGAGGAAGCCTTGATCCGCGCCGTCCTCGACGAGGAGGTCGATATCGAGACCCCTACCACCGAGCTCTGCCGACGGATCTACGACACCCAGCGCGAACGCTTCACCAGCCCCGCCCTGGTCGAGGCGGCCCATATCCTCATCGCCCCGCAAGGCGCGGAGGACGCCCACTGGGAGGCCGCCCGTCTGACGGCGCTCGACGCGGTGGCGACCCTGGTCAACAGCCCCGGCCAGTTCGCCGCCCTCGCTAAGGCCCTGTCGAGCTGCCCGTCGAGCGAGGTCGGCGGCTCCTTGGGACAACTTGGTCCAGGGGATGTGGTCAGTGAGATCGAACAGGCCTTGGTCGCTTTAAAGCCTGGCCAGGTTCTCAATCAGCCGGTGCGCTCGCGGTTCGGCTGGCATGTCCTCAAGCTGGATCGCCGCATCGAGGGGCGCGAGCTGCCCTTCGAGTATGTCGAGGACAAGATCCGGCTACATCTCGAGAGCCGGGCCTGGACGGCGGCGGCCACGCGTTACGTGTCCGACCTGGCCGATCGCGCCAGGGGCCTGGGCGTGGCCTTCAGCCTGACCCGTGACGGGCGCTTTGACACCGGAGCCTTGTCGTTGGGCGAACGACTGGCCGGCGCCTCGGCGGCTGGACTCGAAGCCTGGCTCGACGCCTCAGATCCGGACCTTGCCGAACGGGTGCGCGCTGCCGCCGCCGCCGCTGGGATCGACGTCGACACCTTCGTCCAGCGGGCGGTGAAGGACTTCGTCAACACCGCCGGCGACGAGTCCTGGACCCACCTGATCTCCGCGGCCCAGGGCGCGGAAGATCCGGCCATCGCCGCCATCGCGTCCCTACTGCGCACCCGGCTGACGCCCAAGGCCCGCACCTACACGATCTTCCGGAAGGTCTAGAGCATCATGCGTATCCTGTGGCTGCTGCCGCTGGCCGCGGCCCTCCCGACGCTGGCCCAGGCCGCCGAGCCGGCCCGGGGCCAGATTCTGCTGGACGCCCGCCTGCGCTACGAGGCCGTCTCCCAAGACGGCTTGGCCAAAGACGCCCAAGCCCTGACGCTGCGCACGCGCCTTGGCTACGAGACCGCCGCCGTTCACGGCGTGAAGCTGCTGGTCGAGGGCGAAAACGTCACCGCCCTGGACGGCCGCTACAACAGCCAGGTCAACGGCAAGACGGCCTATCCGGTGGTCGCCGATCCTGAAACGACCCAGCTCAACCGTCTGCAGCTGTCCTGGACCGGTCTGCTCGGCGACGGCGCGACGGGCGGCGCCACCGTGGGTCGCCAGCGCCTGATCCTCGACAACGCCCGCTTCATCGGCAATGTCGGCTTTCGCCAGACGGAACAGACCTTCGACGCGATCACCCTGGTCTATCGGCCATCGCCCAGGCTCAGCCTGACCTACGCCTATCTGGACAAGGTCCATCGCATTCTCGGCGACGGCCATGCCCAAGGCAGCTGGCGCAGCGATTCCCATATCGTTCAGATCGCCGCCAAGACCCCGATCGGCCAGGTCTCGGCCAGCGCCTATCTGCTCGACTTCGCCAACGCCCCGGCCCAGTCCAGCGCGACCTACGACATCCGCCTGACAGGCTCGCGCCCCGTGAGCCCAGACCTGAGCATCACCTATGAGGCGCAGTACGCCCGCCAAAGCGACTACGGAAACAGCCCGACCGGCTTCACCCTCGACTATCTCGCCCTGGGGGCTGGTCTGAAGAGCAAGGTCAGCGCCGTAACACTTGGCGTCGAACGTCTCGACGGCGATGGCCGCCGAGGCTTCCAGACGCCGCTGGCTACCCTGCACGCCTTCCAGGGCTGGGCGGACGTGTTCCTGACCACACCGGCCAACGGGGTGCGCGATCTCGCGCTCACCGCATCGACCAACGTGACCCACTCCAAGGCTCACCCCGTCAAGCTGCAAGCGGCCCTACACCGGTTCGACACCGCCGATGGCGACGCCAAGCTGGGTGACGAGATGAACCTCGCCATCTCCGCGCCGCTGACGCCCAAGCTGTCTGTGGAACTTGCGGCGGCTGCGTTCAATGGCGACCAGCCCGCTTTTCGCGACCGGACCAAGCTGTGGCTGACGCTTGCCTACAAGCTCTGATCCAGGACCGGGCCAAGGCGAGGACATAATGACGACGACCGAGATTGAGGCCATTCCGCTGCACTCGCTTGCGGAACCCATCGAGTGGTTCTTCGCCGAACACTATCGTCATCGGCAGGCCTGCAAGTTGATCGAGGACGTCGCCGCCGCCATGGTGTTCGACGGCCCGATGCTCACTGTGCTGATCGGCTTCCTCGATCATGATCTGCCGCTGCATGTTCTCGACGAGGAGGAGGACTTCTTCCCGCTCCTGCTGCGGCGCTGCGAACTGGGGGACGATGTCGAGCGGGTGCTGGGCATGCTGTCGGCCGAGCATCGCGCCGACGCGGTCCAGGCCGGCGCGGTGCGCGACCATCTGCAAGCCTGCCTGGAACGCCAGTGCGCTCCAGGCCTGGATCCCGCGCAGCGCAAGGCGATGATCGCCTTCGCCGTCCAGGAGCGCCGTCACCTGGGACTTGAGAACGCCATCGTCCTGCCGATCGCCCGGTTGCGCCTGACGGCTGACGACCTGCTGTCGCTCGGAGGGCGGCTGGCGGCCCGCCGCAAACGGGGGCTGGCGCGGGGGCGACATACCTTGGCATGATTGACCCCCGTCAGCCTCAATCGGGTTGAATGTCAGACGGGCGCGAGGGGGAAATCCAGCTCTCCGGTCGCAGGTCGCCTCGACGGCCTCCGTGGCCAGACCTTTAGCACCGGGACCAGGACAGACTTGCCCCGACGTTCGGATTCAGCACGCCGAAATCAGACGTCGGGCGATGATGTCGCGCTGCATTTCGCTGGCTCCCGAATAGATGGTCGCGGCGCGAAGGCTCAGGCGCCGGGCCATGGCCCGTGCGCCGAAGTCCAGCGCCTCGCCGCCGCCGAGATCGCCGGTCACGCCCAGAGCGCCGAGCGTGGCCGCCGCGGCGTCGCCGGCGATCTCCATCGCCAGTTCGGCCACCTGTTGATGCAACTGGCTGCCGACCAGCTTGAGCATGGACGGCGCGATCTGATCGTGAGGGCCGGGGCGTCCTGATGGCAGGGTCGCCAATTCCAGTTGCTCGAAGGCGTCCACCTCGATCGCCAGACTGGCCAGACGCCGGCGCAGGTCCGGATCGACGTCCAGGCCCGCCCGGTCCAGCTGTCCGGCGGCGTGGCGCAGGGCGCGACGCACCAGGGCCGCGGGGGTGTTGTTGGCGCGGGCCATCTGCATCAGGCGCTTGGCCATCGACCAGCCGTCATGCTCGGCCCCAACCCGGTTGTCGACCGGGACGACCACGTCGTCGAAGAACACCTGATTGAACTCGTGTTGGCCCGCCAGGTCGAGGATTGGCGACACCGTCAGGCCAGGGCTGTCCATGTCGATCAGCAGAAAGGTCAGTCCGTGTTGGCGGCGCTCGCGGTCGGCGGTGCGGAAGATGCCAAACATCCGGTTGGCCAAATGGGCGCCGGTGGTCCAGATCTTGGTCCCGCTGACATGATAGGCTTCGCCGCGACGGACCGCGCGACACGACACCGCCGCCAAGTCCGACCCCGCCCCTGGCTCGGAGAACCCCTGACACCAGAGATCCTGCCCCGACAGGATCGGTCCCAGATAGCGCGCGCGCTGGGCGTCGCTGCCTTGCTCGATCAATAGCGGGCCCAGGCTGCGCAGACCGCCGGCGAACAGGACCGGCGCGTCGTTCAAGGCGCATTGGCGGTCGAACAGGAACCGCTGGCGAGCGCTCCAGCCTGTCCCGCCCCAGGGCGCCGGCCAGGCCGGGGCGATCCAACCGCGCGCGAACAATCGCGCGTGCCAGATCCGGCACGCCTCGATCTCGGAATGGACGCCCAGGGTTTGTCGGCCCGCCCGCCGAAGGTCGGGTGTGAGCGCCTCCTCGAGGAAGGCGCTCACCAAGGCCAAGAAGGCCTCATCCGACGCCGATCGCATCGAAACTGGATCCGGAAGGGGGGTTGCTCGATGAACCACTAAGCCGATCCTGGCCCCGCGCAGTCCGCGGCCCTCTCCTCCTAGGCCGCCCGGAGGGCTCACGCCTTGATGGACCGCAACCGCCATCGACAAAGTCGCCGTCCGCCAGTTTGATGGGCGGCAAGTCCGGACACGACAGCCATGCGCCATCGTCGCAAGCCCCGGATTCGCCCTTGCTTGCCCCGTCGGCGCGCCTATCGTCCGCGCCGCATGAGCTCACCTGTCCCTCCATCGTCGGGCGGCCTAGACGACGGTGACGTCGCCACGGCGACCCGACGGCCGATGATCACCCTGACCCAACAGCCCTTCGCGCCCGGCGTGCTGCTCGACGCCTTTTGCCGCGGTCGCGCTGAGGTCGGTGCGATAGCGAGCTTCACGGGCCTGGCGAGGGCCGAAGGCGGCGCGGCCCAGATCCTTGAGCTGGAGGCCTATCCAGGTTTCACCGACGCGGTGATCGCCGACTTCGCAGAGCGGGCCAAGATGCGGTTCGCGTTGTTGGACTATCAAATCGTCCATCGCACGGGCTCCATCGCCCCCGGCGAGGCGATCGTCTTCGTGGCCACGGCCGCGGGCCACCGTCGCGCGGCCTTCGATGCCTGCGATTTCCTGATGGATTATCTGAAAAGTCAGGCCCCGTTCTGGAAGAAGCAGCATGGCCCAGACGGCGTCCGTTGGATCGAGCCGACCGCCCAGGACCATAACGACGTCGGGCGATGGGATCGCTCGCGCCTTCCCACCGAGGATCTTGCCCAATGACTCGCCTGACCCACATCGACGACGAGGGACGGGCCAGGATGGTCGACGTCACGGGCAAGGCGTCGACGACCCGCGAAGCGGTGGCGGCGGGCTTCGTGCGCATGACGCCCGCGACCCTGGCCCTGGCGCTGTCGGGGACCGGCGCCAAAGGTGAGGTGCGAGCGGTGGCCGAGATCGCCGGGGTGATGGCCGCCAAGAAAACGTCCGACCTGATCCCGCTGTGCCACCCCCTGGCCCTGTCCAAGGTTGAGGTCTGCGTCGAGCCCGGCGAGGGCGGATTGGCGGTGACGGCGCGGGTCAAGACCACCGGCCCGACCGGGGTAGAAATGGAAGCCTTGACCGCCGTCTCGGTGGCCTGCCTGACCATCTATGACATGCTCAAGGCGGCCGAGAAGGGCATGGTCATCGAGGCTGTGCGTCTGACCGCCAAGAGTGGCGGCAAGTCAGGAGCCTGGCTTTCATCGCCCCCGGGCGATGCTGGCCAATCCCGCCCCCTACCGTGACGGCCGCCCTTTCGCCTCGTCGCCGGTGGCGTCGAGCAGGATAGAGGTCCAGGCTGATGTCGTGTCCAGGCGACCTTGATCTCGCGCAAGGGCTTGGTCTGTCAAATACCCCAAAGGTGCGCCCATGACCGAAGACTCCCACTTTCAGCAACTGCTGAAGACCGCCGCCGCCCAGGTGCAGCCTCATCGCCTGCTGTTTGTGTTCGCTGGCGCCGAACTGCCCGATCATCCGACCCCGACGCAGCGGGTAAACTTCCTGGCCGGACGCGGCGGCGCCTTAGCGGCGCTGATGTGCGTCGACAAAGCCCCTGACGAGCTGTCTGACTTCGACAGCTTGGCTCGCGAATCCAAGGACGCGGGACCGCCCTGGCAGGTTGTGTTCGCCGCCGCCCTGTCCGGGCGCGACGGAAGCCCCCCGGCCAAGGCCGAGATCGACGCGGCGCTCAAGACAATGGTCGAAGCCGTGCGGGTGGGTGGCGTCGATCGATACGCCGCCTTCGGCCCCAACGGCGATCCGCTTCATTTCCACTGAGCCGGCCGATTGGTGATTTTAGGCCGTCGGTTCAGAGAGGATCGCGCGCTCGCCCGACCCCCGGCACGCGAACTTGGCCGATCCCCCCAGCATTGTGATCGTTTTCCGCGGCCGCTCGGCGGACATGGGCTCGCAAGCCTTCCGTCGCGGGCTCAACGATCGTCCCATAAGACGAACCGAGGCCGGCCTTCAATCGGGCAAGGTAGAAAGACACAATTGACCGGAGAGCAACGGTCCATGCGCGTTGGTTATGCCTGTAAGGACGGCGGAACCGTCCCGGCGCCCATCAGGCCAAGCTCTGTCTAGAGGGATTGTCGACCTGCTGGGCACGTTCAGCCAAGCTTACCGAGCAACTCCTCGCACCGCGGCTTCAGTTCGCCGAGATTGGGATGGCTCTGCAGCCAAGCTCCAAAGACGTGGATGTCCGCCGCATGGCCGAAGGACCAGCCCTCGCCATGGAGCAGCGCGTTGTGAAGTTGCTGGACCTAGCGGCGGGGGTCGGGCGCGCTGGCATAGCCGCGCAGCAGCCGGCGAGCCGTCACAAGCGCCTCGGCGCGGGTGGTTTTGAACACAGCAGGACGTCCCAAGATTACGGAGTCGGCCAGCGCCGACAGCAGCGATCTAAGAGGGCTGCAAGCCCACGCCCCCCCCACAACACGCCGCTCGAACACTCACGCGATGACGAGCGGCGCGCTGGCATGATCCTGGCCGGCTCTTGCTCGAAATCTAAGGCGATCCGCATCACGTCTTTCGAGCCTTGCGGCCGCGCGTGAAGCCGCGATCGCTCTCCATGAAGCGGCCGACCATCGGCACGATCAGCTTGCCGTAATCGAGCAGATCGCGGTGCAGGGCCGCGGGCAATTCCACCGTGACCTTCACGGGGGTGTCGTCCTCGATAGGACCCAGTTTCAGCTTGCTCATTGGGGGCCTTCCACAGTGTAGGGCTCAAGGACCAGATCGCGCGACAGCAGCACCCGCAGCGGCGCACTGGGTCGAATGGTGAGGGTCGGCGTCAAGGCAAGGCTGCGTACGACGGCCTGCTGGCCCACGTCACTGATCGACTGGCTGGCGCCGCGACGGATCGCCCGCTCCAGGTCACCGCCGTCGCTTGACTGCCCGGCCTCGGCCCCGATGGCCAGGACCGTGCTAAGCGCGGCGGCGGCGAGCACTGCCTTCCCGTGCCGGTCGACGCCATCGGCCAGCCCGGCCATGCCTTGGGCGTCGGCGCCCGGCAACTTGTCGAGCATGATCGAACGGCCCGAGGGCAGGATCAGCCGCGTCCACGCCACCGACAGCCGGCTCTGGCCGACGTGGGTGGCGGTTTCGTATTGGCCGATCAGCCGGGATCCGGCCGGGATCAGGAGGTGATGGCCGCCCAGGCTGTCGAAGACGTCCTGACTGACCTGGGCGATGGCCAAGCCCGCCGCGTCCGATCGAAGGCCCGTCACGAGGGCCGCCGGAATGATCGATCCGGCTTGCAGGAGGTAAGGCGAGGCCGGCGGCTGGAGCCGCTCGGGGCTGGTCGCCCGTTCGTCGGCGATGCTGGCGACTGCCGCGCCTACGGAAGCGGCGGGCAAGGTCTGCTCACCGCCCTTCATCGTCGCCGCCGCGAAGAGACCGGCTTTGCGCGCCGCCTGCCGGGCCTGGACCGCCGGGCCCACCGCCGCCGGCCTCTCGACTGGACGCGCAGTCACTGGCGGCGGCAAGGACGTCGTGGGTTCCGACGACGCGGCTGAAGCGCCAAGCCCGCGAGCGCGCTGGGCGCTGAGCATGGGCCGGCCAAGATCGCCGGGCAGCGGCGGCCCCAGCACCGGAACCTGCCGACGTTGTAGGTAGTCGCGCGGCAAGCCGGTGACCGCTTCGGGCGGCGAGGCGGCAGGCTGGAACACCGGCTGAGCGGCGGAACGCTCGCGTTCGCGAAGCGACCACGCCACGGCGGCGGCCATGCGACAGCGCGCCACTTCCGGACATTCACGCACCCGCGGAAACCAGGCACTCGTTTGGTCCACCGACGACCAGCTTGACGAGCCCGGTTCAATCGATTGGTAGGAGTCGGCGGGCCGGTAAGGAGCCACTGACCGCGCCTAGGGCTTGCGATCCCGTCGAGCCCGCTGCCACGATTAGGGTTCTGGTGGCGACGAGAAGAAATGCGTGAGGCGCGGATTATCCGGGCCGCAGATATACTCGCCCAAATCTTTTAGCTCGACGAAGACGAACAGATCTCGCTCTCCAACGCGAGGATTTCCGCTCGCAAGGAGCCGCCAGACTGCGAAGAGAAGCGTGACCCGCGTGAACGACCCCGGCCGCTAGATCAACGAGCTTGACCCCGATGCCCGATTAGAGAAGCGGACATTGGCATGCCTCCAGAAACGCGAAGTTTTCTGGTTCGGTGTGCCGACGTCTTGCGCACTGCTGCCAGGCGGCGACATGCGTTCCGCGCCCGAGCGCCATTTACGCTGCGGGTCCAGGACGTGCGCGAGCGCTGGTGCGAGCCGGAGGAACTAACACGCGCTTCGCTCTCGACTGCTTTCGCGAACAGGAGCCAATTCGGCCGCCAAGCCGTGACGCGACGCGCGCTCGCGGCCGATCCGCGGTGATCAGATCGCCGCCGTTGAAGCCCTGATGATGATCTCATGGGCCGTGCAGTCGGCGGATATCTTGACCTTGTCGTCCCCGTCGCGGCCCCCGTCTCGCAGCGTCATGACCAGGGCCTCGACAGCTAAGTCCGCCATCATGTCGATCGGCTGACGGACCGTTGTCAGGGCCGGCCACAGCTTGGTGGCGATTGACGAGTCGTCGAAGCCCGTCACGGAGAGATCCTCGGGAATCCGCACGCCGCGACGCTGAGCCATCGCCATCACACCGGCGGCGGTATCATCATTGCTGCAGACGATCGCCGTCGGTGGGACCTTGAGGTCCAACAGGCGCGCGGCCGCCTCCAGGCCGGAGACGAAGGTGTAGTCACCCTCGACGATGAGCGCGGGATCGCGGTCGACGTCGAAACGCGCAGCGAGGAAGCCCTTGAGGCGGGCGTGGGCGGAACTGTGTCCCTCAGGTCCCCGGACGAAGCCGATCCGCCGGTGCCCAAGCGCGCACAGATGCTCGGTGATGTCACGCGCGGCTTCCAGCTCGTTGATCCGCACCGAGGCCATATCGGCCAGCGCGGCGCCAGGGGAAAGACCGACGAGCGGGACGTCCAATTGCGCGGTGATTCCCGTCGCGCTGACGAGTTCGCAGATCGGCGCTGAGAGCAGCAGGGCGTTGGCCCCGCTCTCGATAAGTTGCTGCAACTGCGCGCGCGTTTCGTCCGTCGAGCCAGGATGCCATTTTCGGACGAGAAGCTGCACGCCGTGTCGGCTGGCCGCGTCCAGCGCCCCGACCAGGACCAGGCCAAGATAGCCGTTGTCGACCGCCCCATGCGGGAGTCCGATCCTGAGCTCCTGAGCGCCTCTCAGCGCGCGCGCCGTGACGCTGGGTGCGTAGTTCAAGGCTTCCACCGCGTCCAGGACGGCCCGCCGGGTGGCTGGCGCCACCGTCTTGGTGCCGTTGAGAACGTTCGATACGGTCATGGCGGAAACGCCGGCACGCTCGGCAACCGCAATGATCGTCACGCCTGACCGCGATCGCCCCGGCCTTCGCGCCATTCGCGTCTCTCCTAAACCCGCCGCTGAATAGCCCTTGCGACCAGAGCGCGCCACCGCCCCGTCACACGGACGCGGCGACACGTTCCAATATATGTTGACACGTCCCATATAACGGTCATTTTAACGTTAAACCGGCGCAGACCGGTTCTGAACCAATTCGGCTTGTGTGTGGCCGCTGGTCGAGCGCCGAAGCGCTTCAAAAACAAAGAGGGAGAGACATCATGTCCATCCGGGCATCCACAGTCCTATTGCGCTCGGCGGCCGCCGCCGCATTGATCGCTGGCGCGGGCCTGACCGCGACGTCGGCCGCCGCTCAGGTCGCCGCCCAGTCCGAAGCGTCCGCGCCCGCCGCCCAGGACGAGCCGAACGCGGTCGAGGAGATCGTCGTCACGGGCACCCTGATCCGCGGCGTGGCGCCGGTCGGGACCAACGTCATCGGCGTCAATGCCGACACCGTGGTCGCCTCGGGCACGTCCAATTCCAATGACCTGCTCGCCCGGATTCCCCAGGTCTCCAGCGCTTTCAACCAGAGCCAGAGCCCCGGCGGCACCATCGCTCTGCCGATCGTGCGCCCCAACATCCGCAACCTCGGCGCCTCGGGCGGCTCCACGACCCTCATCCTGTTGAACGGCAAGCGCATGGTTGGCGCGGGCGTGCTGCAGACCTCGCCCGACCCGTCGTCGATCCCTCCGGGCATGATCGCGCGCGTCGAGGTGATCCCGGACGGCGGCTCGTCGATCTACGGCTCGGACGCCATCGGCGGTGTGATCAACTTCATTACCCGCAAGAGTTTCGACGGCGTGCAGGTCAATGGGCGGTATGGCTTCGCTGACGCCTATGAGCAGGTCGACGCCGACATCACGGCTGGTCGCAGCTGGGGCGGGGGCTCGGCGATGGTCTCCTACGCCTATGCCACACATAGCAATATCTCGGCGCGCGACCGCGACTATATCTCCGCCGATCATGCGGCCCGAGGCGGCTCGGACTTCCGCACCAGCAATTGTTCGGCGGGCAACATCACCGCCGCTGGCGTGACGTACAGCCTGCCCTCGCGCACGCCGGGGACCAATCGCTGCGACGAAAATCAGGCCATCGACTTCTACCCCTACGAACAGCGTCACAGCCTATTTGGCGTGGTCACCCAGTCGCTAAGCGACAGCCTGACGTTCGACGCGACGGCGCTATACTCGGTCCGCAACACCAAGCGGTTCGGCCAGAGCCCCACCGACGGCACGGGCCTGCGCGGCAGCGGCACGATCACCTCGGCCAATCCCTACTTCCGTGCGATCGGAACGGAGACCTCGCAGACCGTGGCCTTCAACTATGCGCCGGTGTTCGGCGCGGCTGAAAGCAACCCGAGCCGCTTCACGACCTTTGGCGTGACGCCCAGCTTGACTTGGAAGATCGACGACAACTGGCAACTGGTCGGCTCGGCCAACTACGGCAAGAGCACCAACAGGGTTATCACCAACCAGATCGACACCGTCGCCCAGGCCGCGGCGCTGGCGGGAACGACGACAGCCACGGCGCTGAACCCCTATGATGTCGCCACGACCAGCCCCGGGGTGCTGAGCGGCATCCGCAACTTTGCCCTCTATGGCGACTCCACCCAGAAGATCTCGGAGCTGAGGGCGGTCGCCGATGGCCGAATCTTCAGCCTGCCGGCGGGCGACGCCAAGCTCGCCGTCGGCGCCGAGTTCCACAAGGAGAACCTGCGCGCGGCGCAGGGCCAGGGCCCGCGCGGCGCCCCTGTCCTGTTCCGCTCGACCTCGGAGCGTAAGGTGAGCTCGGTCTTCGGGGAGCTGCTGGCGCCCCTGATGGGATCGGACTCGGCGATCGGCTCGCTCGACCTGTCGGCCTCGGCGCGCTTCGATGACTATGACGATGTCGGCTCGACGACCAACCCCAAGATCGGCCTGACCTGGCGTCCAACGCCCGAGCTGCGCATCCGCGGCAATTGGGGCACGTCGTTCCACGCCCCCAGCCTCGCCGACACCGGCGGCGCGGTGGACACCAGGGCCCAGGTCCTGGCGGTCAGCCCGTTCCGTCCGTCCACCAGCGCGCCGACAGATCTCTTCCGGCCGACCATCCTGCTGGCCGGCGGCAACCCCAACCTGAAGCCTGAGACCGCACACACCTGGTCCATCGGCGGCGACTGGACACCGAAGGGCGCGCTGGATGGCCTGACGGCGAGCCTGACCTATTTCAACGTCGACTTCACCGACGCTATTGGCCTGGCGCCCTTCTTCAATGGCGCCAGCTATTTCGCCAACCCGAGCTACGCTTCCTACTATGTCATCAATCCTACCCAGGCCCAGGCCCTGGCGGCGACGGCCGGGATGCGGGTGGAGAATGCGCCGAGCATCGCCAGCCTCTATGGCGGCGCGACCACGCCCTACGCCCTGATCGACGCGCGCCGCACGAACCTCGGCTCGCTGAAGGTCGATGGCCTGGACTTCAGCCTTGGCTATAGCCGCCCGACAAGCTTCGGCTCGGTCAACGCCAGCATCGCCGGCACCTACACGCTCAACCGCGACTCGCGCGCGATCCCGGGCGCGCCGAAGGTCGACGAACTGAAGAACGGCACCGGCAAATACAATCTGGTCGCCACGGCGGGTGCGAAGGCCGGAGCGTTCGACACCCTGATCACGGTCAACCACAGCGACGGCTATCGGGTGATCGGCGTCCTTGGACAGTCCAAGGTGTCCGCGTTCACAACCGTCAACGCCTATGCCAGCTACAAGCTCTCGCTGACCGGCTGGATGGCCGACACCACCTTGACCCTCAACGTCGACAACCTCTTCGACGCCGAGCCGCCCTACTACAACGACGCCGATGGCTACGCCAACGGCTCGACCCTGGGCCGGCTGGTGTCGCTGGGCGTCAGAAAAAGCTTCTGACGATCAGCCAGGCGCGCCTCTCCCCCAGGTAAGCGCCACGTTCCGCCCGGGCTCTTCAGGAGCTTGGGCGGAACCCTCCCCTCGCCGACCAGTCGGCGGCTCGCCCCAGTAGCTCTCCAAACGAAAACGAACGCGGTTCGCCCCGGAGAGATCGCGGGCAAAAGGAATGTCTCCGGTGCGCGCAAAGGCTCTTTCGGCCGCAACGCCCCGCTTTGTTTGAGGATCGATCCGCATGGCCCCTTCCGTCCGTCGCCTTCTCCAAGCCGGCAGCATCGCGGCGCTCCTGTGGAGCGCCGGCATGGCCCATGCTGACGCCGGCCGGGTGGATGCGCTGGTCGGCCAGATGAGCCTGGATGAGAAGATCAACTTCCTCCACGGCCATGACGATCCCGCCCATCTCGGCGGCGCCGGCTATATTCCCGGGCTTGCCCGACTGAAGATCCCTCCCCTGCGACTGGCCGACGGCCCCGCCGGCGTTCGAACAGCCCGGACCGCGACCGCTTTTCCCGCGCCCGTCGCGCTGACCGCGACCTTCTCGCCGGAGTTGGCCAGGGCCTGGGGCTTGGCCGTGGCCCGCGAGGCGCTGGAGCGCAACCAGCAGGTGCTGCTCGCGCCGATGACCAACATCGTTCGGGCGCCGAGGGCCGGACGAAACTTCGAGACCTTCGGGGAGGATCCGCTCCTGGCGTCGAAGCTTGTCGGCGAAAGCGTGCGCGGCCTGCAGGACGGCGGCGTCATCGCGACGATCAAGCATTTCGCGGCGAACAACCAGGAAACCGATCGTTTGACGATCGATGTCGCGGTCGATGAGCGCACTCTGCGCGAGATTGAATTCCCGCCCTTCCAGGCCGCCATCAACGCCGGAGCAGGCGCGGTGATGTGCGCCTACAACAAGCTCGGGGGCGTCGCCGCTTGCGAGAACCCGTTCCTGCTCGATCAGGTGCTGCGCCGCGATTGGGGTTTCAAGGGCTTCGTGATGTCCGACTGGGGCGCCGCCCATAGCGGCGCGCGCGCGTTGAAGGCGGGCCTGGACATGGAAATGCCGCGCGGCCGGTTCTTCGCCGACGATCTGAAGGCGTCCGTCAACAGCGGCGTGGCGGCCGAGGCCGACATCGACCGCGCCGTCCGGCGCATTCTGACCCAAATGGACAGGATCGGCCTTCTCGATGCGCCGGCGACGCGCCTCACCGAAGACGAGGCCCAGATCAAGGCCCATGAGGCGCTGGCGCTGACGATCGCCGAACAAGGGGCCGTGCTGCTCAAGAATCAGGGCGGCGTCCTGCCGCTGGTCCCGGCCCGTCTCAAGCGGGCTGTGGTGATCGGCCCGACCGCCAGGCGCGCCCTGTTCGGCGGCGGCGGCAGCGCCGAGGTCAAACCGACCGCGCTCGACAATCCCTATGAAGCGCTGGCCGAGTCGGCTGGAGGCGCGCTCGCCTTCGCCGAAGGCTTCCGCCTCGAAGGCTCACCTGTTCCGGCCTCGGCTTTGAGCTGGAAAACAGGATCAGGCCTTGTCGATACTGGCGGGCGGGCGGCCCCGATTGCGCTTACCGGCGACCAGGCGCTGCCCAAGGGGCAGTCGCGGGTCTGGGAAGGCTCGATCACCGCCGCCGAAACCGGCGATTATGATCTCATGCTGCACTTCTCGCCGGTCGGCGGCTTCGCGATGCCGGAGGCCGACCGGGGCGCGGCCGACGTGGAACTTGACGGCCGCAAGATCATTGAAGGCGGCCGGTTGTTCGGCGGCTCTCGCCTTGTCAAGACGCCTGACGGCCTGCTCAACCAGGGTCACACGGTGCATCTTGAGGCCGGTGTCGCCCACCCGATCAGGATCAGCGTCAAGGCCACCGCCGCCGAGCCGCTGCAGCTGCGGCTGGCCTGGACGACGCCAGCCGAACGACGCGCCTTGATCGAGCAGGCCGCCGCCGCGGCGAAGGCCGCGCCCGTGGCCCTAGTATTCGCGCATGTCGAAGGAACCGAAGGCGGCGACAACCCGTCCCTCAGCTTGCCAGATCGCCAAGACGCGTTGATCCAGGCCGTGGCCAAGGCCAACCCCAACACCGTCGTCATCCTCAACACCGGCGCGCCGGTGCTCATGCCCTGGCTGGGCCAGGTCAAGGCGGTGCTGCAGATGTGGTATCCCGGCCAGCGCGGCGGGAAGGCCACGGCCGCGATCCTGAGCGGCAAGGTCAATCCGTCGGGCCGGCTTCCGGTGACCTTCCCGGCGAGCGAGGCGCAGACCCCGGTCAGCCAGCCCGAGCGCTTCCCCGGCGTGAATGGTCACCAAAGCTATTCGGAAGGCGTGCTGGTCGGCTATCGCTGGTATGACGACCAGAAGGTCGAGCCGCTGTTTCCGTTCGGCCACGGCCTGTCCTTTACCCATTTCGCCTATAGCGGCCTGACGGCCAGGGCGACCAAGGACGGCCTGGACATCGCCTTCACCCTGCGCAACGCCGGTCCCGTCGACGGCGCGGAAGTGGCGCAGGTCTATGTCGACAGGCCCGCCTCGCCGCCCGAGGGATTGACCTTCGCCCCGCGTGTCCTGGCCGGCTTCCAGCGCGTGGCGCTGAAAGCGGGCGAAACACGCGAGGTGCATCTGCGCATCGATACTCGCAGCCTTGCCTATTGGTCGCCGCAGGCCAAGGCCTGGCGCCAGCCGAGCGGCCCACGCCGTCTGCGTGTGGGCGGCTCGTCCCGCGATCTGCCGCTGTCGATCCAATATCAGCCCACGCCTTGAAGCCGCGACGCGACGCGACGCGACGCCCTCATCCTGTCCGCACGCCCGACGAATGGAGATTATCGATGACCAGCCGCCAACCTGACCGCAGGAGCAAGCGCGTTCGCGACTGGTCCATCACCGTTGGCGCGCTGGCCCTGATGACGGGCGCCGCCTTGGCCGGGCCGGCTGCCGGCCCGAGCGCCGATCCGCTGCGCGCCGGGTTCGAGACCCCGCCAAACGCCGCGCGTCCTCGAGTGTGGTGGCACTGGATGGATGGCAATGTGGCGCTCGACGGCGCCAAGCTCGACCTGGAGTGGATGCAGCGCATCGGCATCGGCGGGGTCCATACCTTTTCCGGCGGCGGACTGGGCGGCAAGCCCATGGTGGCCCATCCCCAGCCGTTCATGAGCGCAGGCTGGCGCGACGTCTTTCGCGAGACGACACGGATCGCGCACGACGCCGGCATGGAGGTGTCGATCGCCGGGTCTCCGGGCTGGAGCCAGACAGGCGGCGTCTGGGTCGCGCCGCGGGACGCCATGAAGAAATATGTCTGGAGCGAGACGCGGATCGAGGGCGGTCAACCGTTCGACGGCGTGCTCGCGGGGCCGCCCGCCACGACCGGGCCGTTCCAGGGCGTGGCGAAGGAGTATCGGGGAACGGGTCCGGTCGGGTTCAAGGGCGATCTTTACGGCGACAGCCTCGTGATCGCCTTTCCAACCCCCGCCACGGAGACGGGCGGCGGCGCGCCCACGATTAGCACCGCGAGCGGTCCCCTCGATCTGACCCCGATCGCGACGCCAGCCCTGGCCGGCGCCATTGGCCTGCCGTTCTTGGACGGCGGCAAGACGGCGTGGGTGCAGGCCACCTACGACAGGCCCGCGACGCTCTCGGCGATTACCCTGGGCAGCAAGGCGCCGGCCGAGGTCGAGGTCCTGGTCAGCGACGATGGACGTGACTTCCGGAGCATTCTGCGGGCCGCTCCAGACACGGCCGAGCATCCCGCCCCGCAGCGCACCTACGGGTTCAAACCCGTCAGCGGCCGCGTGTTTCGCGTCGTGCTTACCGCGCCCGCCCCCGCCCCGCCCCTGCCCGACACGCCGGCCTTCCTGTTCGGGGCGCCAAAGGCCGCCAAGGGTTTCGAGCTGACCCGGCTGTCGTTCGAGCAAGGCGCGCGGATCGACCGGTTCGAGGCCAAGGCCGGGTTTCAGTCGACGCTGGGCGATCAGCCGGATGCATCCTCCGCCGAAGCCGCCAATGTTGGCGCGATCGCCGCCAGCCGTGTCATCGACCTGACCTCGAAGATGGGGCCGGACGGTCATCTCGCGTGGACGCCGCCGGTCGGGTCCTGGACGGTGCTCCGCTTCGGCTGGTCGTTGACCGGGGCCACTAATGGCCCGGCAGAGCCTGAGGCGACGGGCCTTGAGGTCGACAAGCTCGATGCGGCGGCGGTCGGCCGCTATATTGACGCCTACCTGAAACTCTACGACGAGGCCACCGGCGGAAAGCTTGGCGCGAGCGGCGTCGAGAACCTCCTGACCGACAGCTGGGAAGCCGGTGTCCAGAACTGGACGCCTGGACTGCTCAAGGCCTTTCAGGAGCGCCGTGGCTATGACCCGACGCCCTTCCTCCCGGTGCTGGCCGGGCGGGTGGTCGAGAGCGCGGCGGTTAGCGATCGGTTCCTGTGGGACTACCGCCAGACGCTGAAGGATCTGCTCGCCGACAACCACTATGCCGTCCTGGCCAAGGCGCTGCACGCCCGTGGCATGGGCTATTACAGCGAAGCCCAAGGCGACACGCCGCGCGCGATCGGCGACGGCATGACCATGAAGTCACGGGCCGACATCCCGACCGCCGAATACTGGTACCGGCCGTTCGCGACCGCGCCTGGCCAGCCATCGCTCAAGGCCGATCTGCTCGAAGCCGCCTCGGTCGCCCATGTCTATGGCCGTCCGTTCGTGGCGGCCGAGTCGCTCACGGTGGCGGCGACCAATGACATGTGGGGTTTTGCGCCCGCCATGCTCAAGCCGGTGGCCGACGAGATCTTCGCCCACGGCGTCAACCGGATCCTGATGCACGAGTCCCATCAGCAGCCGTTCGTCGATGGCAAACCGGGGCTGGCGATGGCCTTTTTCGGGCAGTTCTTCACTCGCAACGACACCTGGGCCGAGCAGGCGGGCCCATGGGTCGAGTATCTCTCGCGCACGTCCTACCTGCTGCAGCAGGGGCGCGACGTCTCCGATGTGGCCTATTTCTACGGCGAGGAACGCAACCTCACCGAACTGTTCCACATGCGCTTCAACACCGACGTGCCCGAAGGCTATCGCTACGACTACATCAATCCCGATGGGCTGCGCACCCAGCTGGCGGTTGAGGACGGGCGACTGATCAGCAAGGGCGGCGCCCACTACCGCGTGCTCTATATGCCGGCCCATGTCACCCACCTGACATTGCCGACCCTGCGGAAATTGGCCTCGCTGGTGAACGAGGGCGCGATCCTGGTTGGCGCCCGGCCGATCGGCGGGCTTGGCCTTCAGTCGCCCGACGCCGAGGTCTTGCACCTCGTCGAGGCGTTGTGGGGACCGCGATCCCAGCCGTCGGCGCACGCCTATGGCAGGGGCCGGGTCTATGGGACCTCGGACCTGGCGGCGGGGCTGGCGGCCGAGGGTGTGGGGCCCGACATCGCCTATGACGGGCGGGCGGCGGACGCCAAGCTGCTGGCGCTGCATCGTCGTGATGGCGATGCCGACATCTATTTCGTCAGCAACCAGAAGGACCGCGCCGAGCGGTTCGACGCCAGCTTCCGGGTCAAGGGCAAGGTCCCGGAACTTTGGAACGCCGAGACCGGGCGCGCGACGCCACTAAGCTACCGCCTGGAGGGCGACCGCGTTCGCGTTCCATTGGAGTTGGGGGCGCAGGACGCTCGCTTCGTGGTGTTCCGCAAATCGGCCACGGCCCCCGCATGGCAAGCGCCTAAAGTGAGTTCGACGAGGGTCGCCACCATCGCCGGTCCTTGGACGGTGGGGTTCGAGGCCGGACGCGGCGCTCCGGCGAGCGCCACGCTGCCCAGCCTGAGCGACTGGACCGCCTCTTCCGATCCGGGGATCAAGTATTTCTCCGGCGCGGCCACCTACCAGAAGCGCCTCGAGGCGCCTCGGAATTGGTTCGCCAAGGGCCAGCGCCTGATGCTGGACCTGGGCGACGTGCGCGAACTCGCGGTCGTCACCGTGAATGGCAAGGTGATGCCGACCGCCTGGCGCGCGCCTTACAAGGTTGATGTCAGCGGCGCGCTCAAGCCCGGACGGAACGACATCTCGATCAAAGTTGTCAATCTGTGGACCAACCGGCTGATCGGCGACAAGCAACCGGGCGCGAAGCCGGTGGCGTTCGCGCCGGTCAATTTCTACCAGGCCGACGCGCCGTTGCGGCCGTCGGGTCTTTTGGGGCCGGTCACTCTGCAGGCGGAGACTCTCCAGCTGGAGAAATAAGCGGTTGGGAAACAGGGGTCCGCGTCAGACGGCTGGTGGCCGGCCCCATGCCACGAAGCGGCTCGAGGGTCAGATCGACATACCGCCTCGGACGTTCGCGGTGTTCGGCTGGCCTCGGCCTGCCGGCGCCCTGCTGACGCTGAACCCGCTGACCATTTGGCGCATATGTACGCGGTGCTTCAGGCCTGAATGGCTTGTTCTCTTCGTTTCGATACCTAACCCGCCGCCGCGCACGACTGGCCGCTGCAAACGACTCCCCCCAACCGTTACCGTCAGCTAAGATTTTAGGAAAGCTCGGCCCTGTTGACGACCCGGGACTTGATCGCCTGATCACAAACGCAAGATCGGTAATCGACCAACGAGAACTCGGAAGCAGGTTGATGGTGGGCATTGGTCCAAGCCAGACAATTCGAACACTGAACCCCACCGTTCGGATCGCGCTGCCGCTGGAGCACGCTGGGCTGACCGCCCCCCTGGGACCCGCCTGCCGAATAGTCAGACCCGAGCAAGAGGCACGATCTTTAGCTGGGTCTCGACAACCTCTCTCACGGCCGCGTCGATCGGAAGATTGCTCAGGTCTCGACTCCAGACCTCCCTGAAGGCCGCGATCGTCTCGACAGCCGTGCTTAGGACCAGCCCCTCGGGCAGACCCGCCTTACGAGACATGACAATCAGCTCTTCCTGGCCTAAATCCGACCAGCGCTTGCTGCGCGAAACCTTCAGGGCAGCCTTGTCGTCGGGGATGTAGGCCTGGGTCGCCACGAAGTCGTAGGCCGGCGCCAAGGTCGCATTGATCCCATCTCTATAGAGCAGGGACCAGTTCTTCAGGTGCATGTCGGCGTTGCCGATCAGGGCGCTGAACACCAGCCGCCGGACAAATTCGGTCAGGCCACGCTCGCCGGTCTCTCGCCAGATCACCCCGGCGATGCTGCGGTAGGAGGCGCGCTCATACTTGTCCTCTGGGTAGAGGCCGAAGACCTGGGCGAAGTCCTCCATCTGCACGCGCTCGCCCGTTTCGAGACGATCGAAGCGGCGGGTGGCGAATACGCCGCCCTCTAGCCGGCCGACGTCCTCCGGCAGACCATCGATGTCATCGAGAGCGAGCAACCTGATCTCTGGCGTCTCGATACCGATCGCACGCGCCAGCGACATCATCGCGTACTCGTTTTCAGAGACTCCGGCATACTGAGCCGACGGCAGTTTGACGATCCAGTCGCCGCCGTCGCCGTGAACCGGGATGGTCAGGCTCTTCTTTGGCCCAGCCAGGGCAGAAAACTTCAGCTGGACACCGGCGAGCGAGAAGCGCAGCGCCCGATCGGCGCGCGCGGCGGGCGGCGCGTCGCCTGGCCCGGCGCCGACTGGCGGCCCTTCCCCGTCCTCTGACACGATCCGCGTCGCCCCAGGTAGGTCTGCACCGAGCGCCCAGAGCAGAAAGAACTCGCGACTGGACTTCACCCCGGCGCGCTCAGCCAGGTAGTCGCGCATGCGCCCTTCAGGGAGGAGATTGGAGAAGTATGGCAGCAGCCGCGTCTGGGTGCTCCTGTAGTCGCGAATGAGCCCGCCCGCCGCGCTCTTGAACGACAGGCTCAGCGTCGGCCGCTGGGCGTCGTCGGCATAGTCATTATCGAACGTGAAAATCGAGCGGTCACCGCCCAGGGCCGTGATGGCGCCAACTCTGCGTTCGCCGATCCAGACTTGAAGAATGTCGACCATGGCTCAGTCCTCGTCGTCCAGCGTGTAGGCCGGCCGTTCTCCGGCGTGCCGGCCATGGACCAGCTGGTTGCGCAGCGACGCCAGCCGGTCGACACCCCGGCGGAAACCACCAAGATCACGTCCCGGCGCACGCGCCCGCTCACGCAGGTCCTCGACGATGTCCGTCAGTTCAGCCTGGGCGGGAGACGACTGGAACAGCGGCTCAAGGGGATGAAGATCGCGGGCGAGCGTTTCGAGCCGGTCAAGCAACGGGTCGTTCGGATAACGGCCGCGCAGGTCACGGACGATCTGCATAAGATCATTGGCCGCGCCACGAACAGTGCGCGCGTCCTGGCCCGCCTCAAGCTCCCTGAGCACGGCGGTGACGCCTGAAAGCGCCGAACGCGGAACCAGGACCGGCTCGAGGTCGAGAATACGAGCAAGCTCGACGAACGTGGCCAAACGCACGTCAGAAGCCCCGCTTTCGATGCGGGACAGCTGAGCCTGGGTCAGCTTCATCCGATCGCTGACATCGCGCTGCGACCACCCCTTGCGGCCTCTAGCGTCGCGCAGGGTATCTGTCAGAGCGCGTGTCCGGCTTTCCAATTTGATATACCTTTTTGCATCATATATGCGCGATGATATCGATTATTATATCATAGTTGCCAAGCGCAATCGAAAATTCAATATTAAATCAAACATCAAAGCCCTTCATCGATATATTTTTCAATATCAAAGCGGCGCAATAGAGCCTTTTACCCTAAGTCGAAGGGCATCTCGCCGGCCCACGCACAATAGAGCGTAACCAGTTGGCGGGGCCTCCCACCTAGTCGGACAAGGGACCCGCGTATTGCGATGGTTTTCGGAGCCGCTATGGGTGGCTGTCGGGACGTATGCGCATCGCTGACTTACGGGCTACGTCGCGCCAGTTGCTGACGTTGACGCCACTCCAGCTTCAGGACATTCAGGCTCCGACGCTGAGGGCGAACTCCGACCCGTAACCGACTTTCGAGGCGGAGTGGTTTTAGACTTCCCGGTCCGTTTTTGGATGGAACTCGCCGACCACTTCATACATGCCGGGCTCAGATCGAGCGAAAGACAGGGCCTCTTCGAGAAATGGGCGTGGAGCCGGGTCTTGGCGCATGGCCTCATAGTCAGCGAACCGAACATGCTGTTCTTCCTATGAAGACCTTGATCGATCGCGGAGTCCGCCCGACCGATACGTATCGCCCAGATCCGTGGACAGCAGACCGCGCGCCTGGGGCGCCAAAAGGCCCGGATTCCCGATATCCTGCGGCTGTCCCCTGCCGCCTTGAGGGTGACGCGCGAGGATCAGACCGCGCCCAGCGCCCGATAGAGGTCGATCGAGGCCTCCAACGCCGCCGAACGGGCGACGACGCCTTGGTCCCGGGCCTGCCAGAGTTGCTGGTCGGCTCGCAGCACCGGATCCAAGGTGGTCTCGCCCACGGCGCGGGCTCGATCAGCGGCGCGGCGGACCTTCTCGATCTCGCCGATCAGCGCCTCGACCTGGCGTGTCCGCTCGGCGCCGGCCCTCATTGCGGCCAAGGCGGTGTCGATCTCGCCCGCCGACTTCTCCGTTGTCGCACGATAGACGGCCAGGGCCTCGGCCTCCCGCCCCCTGGCTTCGCGCAGGTCCGCGTTCAGTCGGCCCCAGTCGAGCAGCCGCCAGCGCACGGAAGCGCCGCCTAGCCAGAGCTTGGCGTCGGGATCGAACAGCCTGGCCGCGTCGGTGCTCGAGAACCCAACCAGCCCGCCGAGGCTCACGGAGGGATAGAACCGAGCCATCGCCACCCGCACGCCGGCGTGGCTGGCGGCGATGGCCCGCTCGGCCGCCGCCACGTCGGGCCGCCGGGCGACCGCGGCCGCCGGCGTGTCCAGAACCGCGGCGGGCAAGGCCATCGGAAGATCTCGGGACTTCGCCAGGAGCGCCCGGCTCTGGCCCAGCGGCGCGCCCTCAAGCACATCCAGCGTGTCCGCGGCCCTGACGAGGCCCGCGTCTAAGGTGGGCCGCGCCGACCTGAGCGCCGCCAGTTCGGCCTTGTCCTCGCTGACCTTGACCACCGCCCCTTCGCCCACGCTGGCGCGACGCTGGTCGAGGCTCAGCGCGCGCTCGGCCAGGGCGATCCGAGCGTCCAAAGCCGCCGACCTCTGCTGCAGGGCGCGTAGCAAGACATAAGCCCGCGCCGTCTCGGCGGCAATCGCCACACGCATGGCCCGCGCCATCTCGTCCTTCATCTCCACCTGCGCCGCGCGGGCTTCGCGCGCCTGCCGGATTTGACCGAAAAGATCCGTCTCCCAACCGATGGTCAGGACGCTGGCGTAGAGGTCGCTCTCTCGGCTCAGCCGAAATCCCTCGAGGAGCCGCCCCTCGGGGCTGGAGGCGCTGTCTTCGCCACGGCCGGCGACGCCGGAGATCTGCCCGATCGGCAGCGACAGGGCTCTTACCGAATCGAGCGCTGCGCGGGCCTGCTCGATCCGCGCGACGGCGGCGCGAAGATCGGCGTTGTTTTTTAGCGCCGCCTCGACACAAGCGCTCAGGACGGGGTCGCCCAGGCCGCGCCACCACGAGGCGAGCGCCATCGGGCTCGACGTCGGCGTGTCGGCCTGGGCTGGAAATCGGGCGGGGAGGTCAGGTTGCGGCGCAACATAAGGGCGTCCAATGGCGCAGCCGGCCAAGGATGCGCCCCAAGACGTCACGGCGATCGCGGAACCCGCGACCAGAAAGGCTCGCCGCGAAATCATCCCATCCTCTTCTTGGCCTAGAAGCCGGAAACTACGCCGCTGGCCGGACGCTCGTCGTGCGTTTGATCAAATTATGCTGCACCGCAATGTCGTAGCTTGCGTCTTCTGTGCGGATCACCGGCGCAACCAAAGCGACCATGATGAAGCGGCTTGCGGCTTTCCTTCTTATCCTCGCGGTCCTGAGCGCGGGCGGCGGATATTGGCTTTGGCGCGCCAGCCGAGACGTCGGCCCGCCAAAGGGCTTCATTTACGCCAACGGGCGGGTGGAACTGCAGCGCTTCGTCGTGTCGGCCAAGATGGCCGGTCGCCTGCTTACGGTCGCGCCGCGCGAAGGCGACCTCGTCGAGGCTGGCGCGGTGCTCGCGACCCAGGAAACCGAACAGCTGGACGCCAGGGCCAAGGCCGCGATCGCCAACGCCGCCGCCGCTCGCGAAGCCGAGGCTCGCGCGGGGGCGCAGGTCCGCGCCCAGCGTGTCGCCGCGACCCTGGCCCAGGTCGAAACCCGCCGCGCCGATCAGCTCGTGGCCGACGAGGCCGTTTCGGCCGCCGACGCGGATCGCCGCCGCGCCCAGCGGGACGCCGCGGTCTGGGCCCTGGCCGGCGCGGAGGCCGCGCGGGCCCAGGCCGCCGCCATGGTCCAATCCGCCGAGGCCCAGTTGACCGAGCTCCGCTCGGCGATCGGCGACGCCCGCCTGCGCGCGCCGGCGGCGGGGCGGGTTGAGTACCGGCTGCTGGAGCCGGGGGAGATGGTCGGGCCCGGCTCGCGGGTGCTGACCCTGCTGGACCCGCTCGACGCCTATATGACCGTCTTCCTTCCGACACGGGACGTGGCCGCGCTGCGCATCGGCGCGGAGGCCCGCCTGAAGCTGGACAGCGACGGTCCGCTGATCGCGCCGGCCAGGGTCGCGTTCATCGCCGCGGACGCCCAGTTCACGCCTCGCACGGTCGAGACGGCGTCCGAGCGCGACAAGCTGATGTATCGCGTGAAGCTGTCCATCGACCGCGCCTGGCTGGCCGGTCACCGTGACGGCGTTCACGGAGGGCTGACGGGCGAGGCCTATGTCCGCCGCGACGCCAAGGCGCCTTGGCCCGCTGATCTGAGGTTCGCCGATGGCCGTTGAGGCGCTGGTCGAGGTCAGGGGGCTCACGCACCGCTATCGCCGGCGCTTCGCCCTTCGCGACGTGTCGCTGACCATCCCGGCCGGCTCGACCACCGCCGTCGTCGGCCCCGACGGCGTCGGCAAGTCGGCCCTGCTGTCGCTGATCGCGGGCGCGCGCCGAATGCAGACGGGCGAGGTTCGCGTGTTCGGCGCGGACATGCGACGAGAGCGCCAGCGCGCCACGGCGTTCGAGCGTATCGCCTTCATGCCCCAGGGGCTGGGCAAGAACCTCTATCCGACCCTTTCGGTGCGAGAGAACATCGACTTCCACGGCCGCCTCTACAGCCAGTCCTTGGACGAGCGGCGCGCCCGCATCCTGCGCTTGACCGAGGCGACCGGCCTCTCTCGTTTCCTCGACCGACCGGCCGGCGAACTGTCGGGCGGCATGCGCCAGAAGCTCTCGCTCTGCTGCGCCCTGGTTCACGATCCCGACCTGCTGATCTTGGACGAGCCCACCACCGGCATCGACCCCCTGTCGCGCCGCCAGTTCTGGGCTCTGATCGACCAGCTCCGCGCCGAGCGCCCGGCCATGACGGTCCTCGTCGCCACCGGCTATATGGAGGAGGCCGAACGCTTCCAGCGGATCATCGCCCTCGACGACGGCAAGATCCTCGCGGACGGTCCCGCCGCCGAGGTGATCGGCGACGCCGACGGCATGGAAGCCGCATACACCCTGCTCGTCTCGGGCAAGCCGGCCGAGCCGATCATCGCCCCTTCGCTGAACGACGGCGACGGGGAGCCCGCGATCCGCGCCCGGGGCCTGACCCGACGCTTTGGGGATTTCGTCGCGGTCGACGATGTCAGCTTCGAGATCAGGCGGGGAGAGATCTTCGGCTTCCTGGGTTCGAACGGCTGCGGCAAGACAACGACGATGAAGATGTTGGTCGGCCTGCTGGCCGCCAGCTCCGGCGAGGTCGAGGTGCTGGGCGAGCCCGTCGACGCCTCGTCGATCGCCCGACGCGCCCGGCTCGGCTACATGTCCCAGGCTTTCTCGCTGTACGAGGAGCTCACGGTCCGAGGCAATCTCGCCCTGCAGGCCAAGCTCTATGGCATTCCGAGCGGGGAGCGGGCGCGTCGGCTGGACGACGCCCTTCGAGCCTTCGATCTGCTGGACGAGGCCGACAGCTACCCGGCCGGCCTGCCCCTGGGCGTTCGCCAGCGCCTGCAACTGGCGGCCGCCTGTCTGCATCGGCCGGACATTCTGATTCTGGACGAGCCGACCTCGGGCGTGGATCCGGCCGCGCGCGACATGTTCTGGCGCACGATCATCCGGCTGGCGCGCGAGGATGGCGTCACCATCTTCCTATCCACCCACTTCATGAACGAGGCCGCCCGCTGCGACCGGATCTCGCTGATGAACGCCGGCAAGGTGCTCGCCGTCGGCGCGCCCGAGGCCCTGCGTGCGCAGCGGCGCGCCGCGACGCTAGAGGAAGCCTTTGTCGACTATCTCGCCGAAGCGCAGGGGGGCGATGATCCGACGGCCTCGCCGGTCGCCGCCACGACGGGACGTCTCGCCCGTTCCCGCCCGCTGGCCCGCGTCTGGGCGTTCGCCAGCCGCGAGAGTCTGGAGCTGCGCCGGGATCCGGTCCGACTAGGCTTCGGGATTCTCGCGCCCCTTCTGCTGCTGTTCGTCTTCGCCTACGGCATCTCGTTCGACGTCGAGAACCTGACCTTCGCCGTGCTTGATCAGGATCAGAGCGTCGAAAGCCGCGGGCTGGCGCAGGCGTTCGAGGGGTCACGCTACTTCCAGCGCAAGCCCCCTTTCGCGAGCGTCGACGACATGACCCGTCGCCTGCGGGCTGGCGAGGTGACCGTCGCCGTGGACATTCCGCCCGGCTATGGCAAGGCGTTGCTGTCCGGACGCCAGCCAGAGCTCGGCTTGACGGTCGACGGCGCCGCGCCCTTCCGCGGCGAGACGGCGGAAGGCTACGCGCTGTCGCTTATGCAAGCCTACGCCGACGATCGCATCCGGCAACAATACGGGGTCTCGCCCGCCCAGGCCGCCCCGATGAGCGTGGAGCCGCGCTTCCGTTATAATCAGGGCTTTCGCAGCGTGTTCGCCATCACCCCGGGCGTGATCATGTTCGCCTTAGCGCTGATCCCGGCCATGACCACCGCCCTCGGCGTCGTGCGAGAACGGGAACTGGGATCCATTCTGAACCTTTACAGCTCCCCGGCGACGGTGGGCGAGTACCTGATCGGCAAGCAGGCGCCCTATGTGGTCGTGGCGATGGTCGCCTTCCTGGCCCTGATCGCTTGCTCCGTCGGGTGGTTCGGCGCGCCGATCAACGGCTCGCGCGTCGCGCTCCTGGCGGGCGGAATGGCCTATGTCTTCGCCAGCACCGCGTTCGGGGTCCTGCTTTCGTCGATGCTTCGCAGCCAGACGGCGGTGATGGCCGCGGCGGCCATCCTGACCCTGATCCCCGCCGTGAACTTCTCCGGCTTCCTCTATCCAGCGTCCGAGATCGAGGGGGCTGGGCGGGTGATCCACGCCATCTTTCCAGGGGCGTGGTTCCAGCAGGTCAGTCTGGGCGCCTTCGTCAAGGCGCGGAGCCTGTCCGATCTGGCGCCGGCGATCGCCGTTCTGGCGATCCTGGGCCTTGTCCAGATGGCCGCCGCGCGGATACTGCTCAAGAAGCAGGAACCCTGACCCATGCGTCTGGCGAACGTCCTGAACCTGACCATGAAGGAATTCGCCAGCCTCTGGCGCGATCCGGCCGCCATCGTGCTGATCGTCTTTGCCTTCACCTTCGCGGTCTATGTTGTCTCAAGAGACATCAAGACCGAGGTCAACAACGCCCCCGTCGGGGTGGTCGACGACGACCATTCCCCGCTATCGCGCCGGCTGACCGACGCCCTGCAGCCGCCGCTGTTCCGCGCGCCGGTCCCCTTGACGACGCGGACCGCCGACACGGCCCTGGAGACGGGACGGGTGATCTTCGTCCTCGAAATCCCGCCGAACTTCGAGGCCGACCTCCTGCGCGGCCGCAAGCCCGCCCTGATGCTCTTGATCGACGCCACCGCCATGGCCCAGGCCGGCCTCGGGGCCAGCCATATCGGCCGGATCGTCGCCGCCGAGGTGTCGCAGGCGCTCGGATCGCCTGCCTCCGAAGCGTCCCAGCCCGTCCGCCTGGTTCCACGCATGGCGTTCAATCCGAATCACCAGGCCATTTGGTTCGTCTCGGTGATGCAGATCACCCTGGACCTCACCATCCTTTCGATCCTGCTGGTCGGCGCGGCCTTCATGCGCGAGCGCGAGCGCGGCACGATCGAGCGGCTGCTGGTCATGCCCGTCACCCCGATCGAGGTGGCGCTGGGCAAGATCATCGCCAACGGCATGGTCGTGGCGATGGCGGCCTTCCTGTCGCTGCAGATCGTCGTTCGGCTGGGCCTGGGGGTGCCCATCCAAGGCTCGGTGGCCTTGTTCATGGCCTGCGTCGCGCCCTACCTGTTCGCCACGGCGGCCATCGGCATCCTGCTGGCGACCTCGGCCGGATCGATGCCGCAATTCGCGCTCATGTCGATCCCGGTCTTCGTCATCCTGAACCTGCTGTCGGGCGCGGTGACTCCCATGGAGAGCATGCCAGCCCCGATGCGCTTGGTCATGCAAGCCTCGCCGACCACCCAGTTCGTCGCCCTGTCCAGCGCCATCCTGTTCCGGGGCGCGGGGCTGGCCGAGGTCTGGGAGCATCTGGCGGCGATCGTGGTCGTGGGGACCCTGGCGCTGGTGCTGGCGCTGATCCGTTTCCGCGCCCAGATGCAGAAAGCCGGATAAACGATGACCCGGAGCGTCAAGCCCTCACCTTGGCCGAGCGCCCCGCCGACGTCCAACCTCGTTCCGATTCTCCATGGGTCCGAGCCCGCGACGTCGTCCCGAAGCTAGAGCGCGTTAGGTTTAAGTGTGAGCGGTTAAACCGCTCGAACGCGCTCTAAGTGTATGAAGATAGAGCCTGTTTATCTGGTTTAGATGGTTCCATCTAAACCAGACAGGCTCTAGTCTCGGGCGCCTGGGTCTCACAGCTTCACATTACAGAAGCTTTATTTGGCGCCGTTCGAGAACGCGGCCATGGCTGCCCCGCCCGAGGGGAAAGACATGCGCGTATTGTTTCTGTTGCTGGTGCTTCTTGCCGCACCGTCCGTTGGCCTCGCAGACTCTAACTTTACCCGCGCGAACCCGCCCGGCCCGCACGCGGTGGGATTGAAGGTCGTCGAGCAATACGATTTCTCCCGCGCCTATCGGGGGCTCACCGACGTCGTCACGGGCAAGGGGGTCACCGGAGAGCGAGCGCGGCCGATCCAGACCTTTGTCTGGTACCCGGCGGCAAAGACCGCCAAGCCGACCATGACCGTCGCCGACTATCTCAAGATCGGCGCCAGCGACGACAATTTCGAACATACTCCCGCCGAGCGCGCGGCGCTGGAAGCCGCGTTCGCCGGGCAACGGACCGCCGCCCTGTCGCCGGAGCGCGCCAAGGCAGAGCTGGCCGCGCCGATGCAGGCCCGTCGCGACGCCGCTGCGGCGTCAGGCAAGTTCCCGGTCGTGATCTACGCCCCTAGCTTCAGCGCCTGGGCGTTCGAGAACGCCGACCTGTGCGAATACCTGGCCAGCCAGGGCTATGTGGTCATCGCGAGCCCCAGCCTGGGTCAGGCTCAGCGCGACATGACAACCGACCTGGAGGGGGTCGAGACCCAGGCGGGCGACATCGAATTCCTGATTGGCTACGCCCATGGTCTGCCCCAGGCCGACACCAACCGCTTGGCCGTGATCGGCTATAGCTGGGGCGGCCTGGCCAATGTCCTGGCCGCGGCCAAGGATAGCCGCATCGACGCCCTGGTCGCCTTGGACGGCTCGGTCCGGTACTGGCCCCAGTTGCTCAAGCAGGCCGCCTACGCCACCGAGGCCCGCGCCACCGCCCCGCTGCTCTTTATCGCCGCCCGGCCGGGTGAGATCGAGGACCTGGCAGAGGGGCGCAACGAGGTCACCAGCCCGCTCAACCACATGAAATATGCCGATGTCTACCGCGTGACGCTGGCCCCGATGGCGCATGAGAACTTCTCGGTGATGTTCGGCCAGCGCCTGCTGGGCGACAACCGTTACAGCGAGTACGCCAAGGATGAGCTGTCAACCGCAACCGCCTGGATGGAGACCTATGTCCGCCGGTTCCTGGACGCCTATCTGAAAGGCGACGCGGCCAGCCGGGCGTTCCTGGACCTGCCGGCCGCCAAGAGCGGCGCGCCCGCCCACCTGCTGACCACCCGCGTGACCCACAGCCAGGGTGCGCCGCCGACCCGCGCGGCTTTCGCCGCCGAACTGGCTCGCCAGGGCTTCGGCAAGACGTCGAGCGTCTACCAAGCCTTCAAGACCCGGGAGCCCGACTTCACGCTTTCCGACGACGAACTGGTGAGCTGGGGCTACCAGCGCATGGGCGACGGCGACATCGGCGTGGCCATCGCTCTGCTTCGGCTGGACACCGAGATCCACGCGGACAGCTGGAACGCCTTCGACAGCCTGGGCGAGGCCTACGCCAAGAACGGCGACAAGACCTTGGCGATCACCGCCTACCGCCAGTCTCTGGTGCTGAACCCGAAGAACACCAACGGGGTCGAGCAATTGAAAATGCTCGGAACACAACCTTAGGGCGAAAAAGGCCCGCGACGCAACGTCCACAACCTGTCCCGTCCCGCCGTCTGCAGCGGAGCCAATCCGGACCTTCAGATCGCGGTCGCGAGAAATCGTCGGTCTCGGGTGAAGCACGCCCTTGTGGTGAGGCTCCTTTACCCCGCAAGGGCTCGCGCCACGGGGCCCAGAGCCTACATCACTGCAATTGCGCCGGCGCCCGTCCGCAAAGCTCGACGCCCCTTCGCTCGACCGACGCGGCCTTGTTGAAGACGTCGACGGCGTTCTTAGAGAACCAACCTTCGGTGCCGATTGGGCTGTCGGTGAGGCTGGCCGTCTGGAACTGCGCGGCGCGCCGTTCGGCCACGACGATCATGGTGCTCTGCAGGTTGAAGACCGCCGTGGCGAGGATCGGATCGTCGAACTCAGACAGTTTGAGCTCGCCCAGCACCTTCATGGAAGGCGTCAGGGGTCCCTGCTCTTGCAGCGCCGCGAAGGCTTTGAGACTGAGGTTCTTGCCTTCGACGGCCCGTTGGACCGCCTGGAAAGTCTGCAGGACCCACCGCGCCGTGGAGGCGGCGTTTTCATAGATCCGAGTCTTGGACGCGATGGCTTGGCGCGTGATGAACCGCTCCTGCAGCCAGGCGGCGGCAAAGACGGCCGCCGCGGCGAAGACGGCTTGCGCCCAAGCCGCGACCGTCGCGCCGAACAGGCTGTTGTCCTTGGCCGTAGCCCCGCCGAGAAAATAGCCGGCGATCGCGACGGCGATCATCAGCACCAGAACGGGACGAGACAGCTTGACCATGACCGGAGCTTGGCCGAACAACGTTCGCAAATCCAGCGTGGTCCCGCCCGAGCCAACCAAGTCGGCTAGGCGATGCGTTCAGCCGAGCTTGGCGAGCAAGGCTTCACAGCGGGGTTTGAGCTCCCCGAGGCTAGGATGTCCCTGGAGCCAGGCTCCGAAAGCGAGGATTTCCGCTTCGTCGCGCGCGGCCCAGCCCTCGCCATGGACCATCGCGCTATAGACGTTCTGGATCTGGCGACGAGGATCAGGCGCGCTGGCGTAACCGCGAAGCAGGCGGCGGGCCGTCACGAGCGCCTCGGCGCGGGTGGTCTTGAACACGACGCGAAGTCCTAAATGGCGGAATCGGCGAGCGCCGACAGCAGCGGTCTAGGGGCGGCCGGCTCTCCTTACCAGCGCTGACAGAGAAGCAAAGATAGCCGCTGAACATCCGCAGGCCCTCATGGGGTGACAAGCGCTTGAACGTCGTCGTTCGACCAGGGCCGCCGAAGGGATGGTCGCTCGCCACGAGCCCAGCCATCCCACGGATGTTCCCGCGCCGAGACTGTCCCGATCTCGCGCCGGCGCCGTCCCGGCGTCTCCCGTCCAAAGGAAAGCGGCCGATCCCAAAAGGATCGGCCGCGCGGACGCCAGCCAACGCCCCGCCCCAACCAGCCCGGACAAAGGGACGCCGCCGCACTTAGGCGCGGCGGCGACCGGTCCTCAATATTCCTCGGCCAACATCAAGGTCAGCACCCGCTTGGTCACGGCTGGGTCGGCCGGATCGGGCGAGGCCATGCAGAGGTCGAGGTCGTAATAGTCGATCTTCCAGAACAGCCGCGCGCGGCCGACCGTGACCGCGCCAAAGTCACGCTCGGCATAGGGGTCGTTGTCCTCGGAGAAGTCCGCAAAGCGCGTGACGGCGGCGAAGGCGCTGGCCTGATCGGCCATCGACAGCCCCCGCACGCCGTGCGTCAGCATCCAGCCCGCGCCGGGCTCGGCGCGGCAGGCGTCGTTCAGCGCCGCGATCGCGGCGGCGTGTTCAAGCTCATTCATCGAAGTCTCTCCCTTCAGGGGTTCGGGTTCAGGCGCAAAGCGCGCCTGAACCCGGCGCCCGTCGGCGAGACCGGGTGTGCAAGCGGAGGGGCGGCTTCGCGGGGACCCGGCTGCAGGGCGTCGTTGAACAATGGCCAAGCCTTGCCCGCTTCGCCCGAAGCTGGGCGGAAGCCGATCCGAAGCGCGCTGAGGGCGGAGCCCTAAGCACGCGGGCAAAGCCCGCCCTCCAAGAATGAAGCCTGTACAGGAGCCCGCGCACCGCGCGTGGCGGGAGGCGGCGTCGAGCGGCCGGCGGCAGGCCAAAGCCTGCCCGAAAGGGTCGCGCCCGAGGGAGCGGCGAAAGCCGCGGGACCGAGCGTGACCGCCGGCAGCTCTCCATATGCCGAAGGCGCGAAGGCTCGCCGAAAGGCGAGCCGGAGCCAGGCGGAACCACGCCAAAGCCGCCGTTCCCCTGTCTTTCCACGACGGCGGAACGGCCCAGCTTGCTCCTGGAAACCTGAAGGCGTGAACCTAGGCGATGCCCCGACATCCGCCCCGACGCCGCGTGATACCGACCGATCTCTACGACTACCTAAATAAATCGCCGAGCCGACTACCAACACCCCCTGCCTCGCGCGTCTCCATCTCGGTTTCAGACGACTGGCCAGACGCGCCGCCTATCACTCTGCGCGAACTCCAGCTGACCGAGGCCTATCTGGAGAAGGTGCTGGCCGAATTGCTCGGACCCCTGCCCTGATCCGCAGGAAGCAAAATGGCCAAACGCAAGACACCTCCGCCCCCCGCCCTGCCCCACGTGGCGCTCTATCTTCGGGTCTCGACCGGCCGCCAGGCCGAAAGCGACCTGTCCATTCCCGACCAGGGCCGACAGCTTCGCGCCTACTGCGAGGCCAAGAGCTGGCCGGTGGCCGAGGAATTTATCGAGCCTGGCAATACGGCCACCGATGATCGCCGTCCGGCCTTCCAGCAGATGATCGACGCGGCGATGGCCAAGCCGCCGCCGTTCCAAGTCATCCTGGTGCACTCGTTTTCGCGGTTCTTCCGCGATCAGTTCCTGTTCGAGTTTTACGCGCGCAAGCTGGCCAAGAACGGGGTGCGGATCGTCTCGATCACCCAGGAGGTCGGCGACGACCCCATGACCCTGCGTACTGGCAAAGGCAGCACCTACCGCTACTACACCTGCTGCACCAAAGCGCGCCAAGGCGCGACCGGCTGCGAAGGCCTGTCCGTCCGCATGGATCTGCTGGACGCCTCGGTCATCGATCACCTGGAAACGCGCCTGCTCAATCCCAAGCGGCTGGCGACGATGATGGACAACATCCTCGACCGGCGCTCCGAATGGATCGAGCGTCGCCACCGCCATGTTGCGGACCTGAGAAAGCGCGCGACCGAGGCCGAGCAGCGGTTGCAGCGGCTTTACCTGTCCATCGAGCAAGGGATCGTCGACCCTACCGACCGATCGCTCAAACAGCGGGTCGCCGAATTGAAAGCCCACCGCGACGCCGCCGAGGGCGACGCCCAACGGGCCGCTTCAGCGATCGACAAAATCACGCCCGCCTTGACGCCGGACCTACTTCGAAGGTTCTCCGAGGCGACCCGGCAGATGTTCAGAGACAACGAAGGCGGCTACCGCCGCGACCTGATCCGCGCCGTCGCCCAGAAGGTCGAGCTGGTATCGCCCTTCGAAGCCAGAATCTGCGGCTCGAAGATCGAACTACTCAGAACCTTGGCGTCCAACAATGGCGTAGAATCGGCGGCTCTAGCGGTGCCGGGTTTTGTACGTGAGTGGCGCCCCTTGTCGGACGAAACTGATCACTACGAGTACGCTATTGTACTCCATAGGCTTCCACGGAGTGACAAGGGACGCAAGCGCGGCCCGCAAGTTAAACAGCCGCTCACCTAAGCGCCGCGGTCAAACGCCTGCCGCGCGCCAGAAGCTGCCCTTCGCCCCCCCTCCAGGAAGGCGACTTTCAGCGTGCTTGTTAGGATTGTCGGTCGGATCCGCTCTTCAGCGGCAAGGAATTCGGGGAGTTCGAAAGGAACTGCCTTCGCTTCTGAGGGACGCGAGGTTGATATGCTTACCCGAGGGGGCCGGCATTCATCCTAGCGGTAACGGCGTCAGCTATCCGGCGTCCCGGTTTGCCTTGCAGCGGTGCCGTAGCTCAGCAGCAACGCCAAGGGCCACGACAGGGCCGCCAAGACAGACCTCGTGACGGCGCAGAGCCTCGGCCGCGAGCCGCTTGAAATCCTGTGCCGTGACCGGCTCGTACTCCTCCAGGATCTCGGCGACGTCGAAAGCCACGGCTTGACCAAGATCAGGCGTGTGATCGTTGTGCAGGCCCGGCAGGTTATCAGTCTAGCCCTGACGAAGCGCCTCGCCTAGGTTTGCCCCATGCCGGACAGCCAGCCAGACTCCGCCTTCTTCATCCTCGACCATGACCCGTCGCTCTGGTCTCTGGCCTGGGTGGCGCGAGCGGATATTGCGCCTGCCGAGGGCGGCCCAAAGGGCGAGAAGCATGTTCAGTTGTGGTTCCGCCGCGGCGAAACCCCCGGCACGGTCTCTTCAGTGGCGCCCATCGTCCCCGATCGCCCCCACGATCTTGAGGCCTACAACGAAGGCCATGCCCCGCCGACGGTCTTCTGGCACACGCACCCGCGCCTGGAGGCCTACGAGGTCGAGTACGACCAAGACGACGGCGCCAACTGGTGGGCGCGCCTCTGGCTGAAGGCCTGACCGGATGTGCAACCTTTACAGTTTCCAGCGCGGGCAGGCCGAGGTCCTGGCATTCATCGAGGCCATCGACGGCGTCGGCAACCTTCCGCCTCTGCCGGGAATCTTCCCGGACTACCCCGCCCCGATTGTTCGCCACCTCGCGGACGGCCCTGGCGATGAACTCGTCATGGTGAGATGGGGCCTCCCATCGTCGTCTGGCGCGCTGTTCAATGCCACTGAAAAGCGGGTCGCCAAGCTCAGAGCCAAGGGTCAGGCGATCAGCGACGCCCAATTCAAAGAGCTTCTCGCCCAGGAGCCGGACGGCGGCACGACCAACGTCCGCAACACCTCAAGCAAGCACTGGACGCGTTGGCTCGGGCCCGAGAACCGGTGCCTCGTGCCGCTGACATCCTTTGCCGAGCCGAACCAGGTGGGCGAGAAGAACAGCGAAAACGTCTGGTTTGCATTGGGTGAAGATCGACCTCTGATGTTCTTCGCTGGCGTCGAAATTCGAGGCTGGACCAGCGTTCGCAAAAAGAGCATCGGCTTTGAGACCCTGGACCTTTTCGCCTTCCTGACGACCGAGGCAAACGGCCTGGTGGGCGCCGTGCACGACAAGGCTATGCCGGTCATCCTGACCACGGCCGAGGAGCGCGATGTCTGGATGCGGGCCCCCTGGGAAGAGGCCAAGGCCCTTCAGCGGCCCTTGCCCGACGACGCCCTGATGATTGTCAGCCGCGGCGTTGGCCAAAAGCAGGATCCTCCCAAGGACGCCGAGGCGATGCTTCTATGATCATGGGCCTTCGCTCCGCTCTATTCTGCGCCAAGGTCGAGATGCATCGCGACGGCCAGGCAGACTATCTGGGCATCCTTGGCGCGGAGATATCCGCAGACAGCCGGCCAGGCGTCGTTCAAGCCTGGCTGACCCTGCAGCTGGAGTTGGATCGCAAGGCTACGGTCGGCCGCGTGGTGGTCGAGTGCGAGGGCCTGAAACAGGACTTTCCATTCGAAGCCCCCGCCGGCCATGCCGAGGCGGCGACCGCCTTCCCGTTGATGATCCCGGTGCTGAAGGAAGGATCGCTGTGGGTCACGGTGATCGACGACAGCGCCCGGACCAAGCCGATCCGCCAGAAGTGGCGGCTGAAATTCACACCCGACGCCCAGGTTCTCGAAGACCGTGGCGCTGGCCAGCAGATCGCCGACAGCTGCCAGCGCGCCGCCGCAGCAACGGTGGCGGCGGGGTCAAAGCGCGCTGAAGTGACCCGTCACTAGGCCTTCGGCTCGAGCGGAAAGTAAGGCGCGCCCGCATCCTGGTCTTCGGCGCGGTTCAACACCCTGCCCTCGCGCGCCCGGGCGACAAGCACCTGAACACCCCGGTAGCGGATCCCCAGGAGAATGTTCGTGCAGCGCATGCCCGCGTCCTTGGGAATGCGCGCCCAGCTGTCCACGCTCAGGCTGATGGATCCCGGCAGAAACGCTTCGTCTGCCTTGTCGTGCGCCTCCTTGGCCATGAGGTCGAGAAGGTGGTCAATGTCTTCAAGGGTCATACGGCAGGCTCTATGACGAGTCGGAGCCAGGACCAGCGCCCCGCCCACGGTCGGGCCAACACGACACGTCTCCGATCCCCAAATCGCGAAGGCCCCACCTTGACTCTTTTTGGCCCCAGAATGAGAACAAATAAGGAACTTCGGAGCCACCATCATGCCATTCTCACGCGGTCAGGAGCGCGCGATGTCGCTTAGCTCCAAGCCAGATGAGGCCGCCGGCCCTCTGGTGATCAAGCTTCGATGGCTTTGTCAGCTTGGAGGGTCGGAGCGCGGCCAGAGCTCGAAGATCAAGGTCGACGGCGCCGCCCGGCGCGCCAAGCGATCTCGGTCTGACCTTGGCGTTCGGGAGCGGCTGCATGACTTCGAGGCCGATGAAGCTTGGCTCGACGTTGGCGCGGTCAGCTTCTGGCGTTGGCCCCGCCAAGGGGGCCGGCCGACCGATGCCTGAACTCAGCGAGCAACAGTTGCGAAAGATGGTTGAGCTGGAGCCATGGTTCGCCGCTGCCCGCCTGATCGACGCTCTTGAGCGCCGTTGGGAAATACACTTCCGATGCGCGGCCTGCGGGGCGACGAAGACCTGGCGCCGCGACACCATGCTGGGCAGGGCGCGCAGGTTGCTGGGCGCGACGATGGCGGAGGTCCAGCGTCGCGTACCCTGCCCTCGCTGCGGCGCTCGCATTCCCGCCATGAGCGTCTCCGGCGCGATGGAAGGCGGACCTGACGCCGACCGTCTGCGCTGGGAACTCATCAACACCTTGATCGACGCAGGTCTGAAACCGACGGAGTACGGCATCGGTTGGCAGCCGCCGACGCGGTCGTAGGCCATGGCCGATATGGACCCTCGCACCGGCAAGCTGAGCGTGCTGACGATCCGTTGCTCGTGCGGCTACTCCGTGACGTGGCCGCGGCAGGCCATCCTGGCCAAGGCTGGTCCATGGCGTAGACCCATGGATCTGGCGCGCGGACTGCGTTGCACGGTCTGCGGTGTGAAGGGCAAGGCACACATCACAGGCGAGAAGCGATAGGTCGTCTGCACCCGATGCTCGAGGGAGGCTTCGCGCCAACTGCAGACAGTAGCGCCCTTCCAGAAATGCGACCTTGGCAGAGGCGCGACTAGACGCCCTCCTCACACATCGACTTGAGATCGGAAGGCGAACTCAAGCCACGACCTGATCCTCCCCCGAAAAAGGGGACGGGGTTAAGCCGCTCTGCGTTCGGCCTCGGCGGGGCTGATATAGCCCAGAGCCGAATGCAGGCGGCGTGAATTGTAGAAGCCCTCGATATAGCCGAACAGGTCGCGCCGGGCCTCGGCGCGGGTGGCGTAGAGCCGATGATGGACCCGCTCGGTCTTGAGGGTGTGGAAGAAGCTCTCCATCGGGGCGTTGTCCCAGCAATCGCCCTTGCGGCTCATGGACGGGGTGATCCCTGACTGGGCAAGGGCGACGCGGTAGGCCTCGGCGGCGTATTGGATGCCGCGATCCGAATGATGGATGAGTCCAGGCGAGGGCTTCTGGCGCTCTATGGCCATGGTCAGGGCTTCCAGGGCGATCTGGGTGTGCAGGGTGTCGCGCATCGACCAGCCGACAAGCTTGCGGGTGTGCATGTCGAGGACGCCGGCCAGGTAGAGCCAGCCTTCGCCGGTCGGAATGTAAGTCAGATCGGCGAGCCAGACCTGGCCTGGGGCCGCCGCCTGAAAGTTGCGCCCCAGCCTGTTGGGCGCGATCGGATAGCCATGGCGGCTGTCGGTGGTGCGGGTGCGGCGCGGCAACGCGGCCAGGCCGCGCAGGCCCGCGCGCCGCATTAGCCGCTCGACCCGCGAGCGCCCGATGCGGCGGCCATGGCCGCGCAGGACGGCGTGGACGCGCGGCGATCCATAGGTTCCGCAGCTCTCGGCATGGATCAGGCGGATGTCCTCGGTCAGGGCGCGATTGGCCGCCGCCCGCCGGCTCTCGGGCCTGATCCGCCAGGCGTAGTAGCCGCTGGCCGACAGACCCAGGACCCGACACATCATCCGAACCGGCCAGGCGCCGCGATGCTCATCGACGAACCCGAACTTCATCGGGAGGCCGCTCCGAAGATGAGCGCGGCTTTTTTTAGGATGTCGCGCTCCATCCGCAGATGGTCGTTCTCGCGACGCAGGCGGGCGTTCTCGGCGGCCAAGTCAGACGGCGACGGGGCCGGCGCTTGCGTGTGGGGGCGCCGCGCCGGCCCCGTCGCCTGCGCCCCGTACTGCATCATCCATCGCCGCAGCACCGTCTCGTGCAGACCCAGCTCACGGGCCACCACGCCGGCTGAAAGGCCGCTGCTGGCGACACGATCAACCGCTTCTCGTTTGAAGGTCTCCGGAAAGACCCGACGCTTCACGCTCATCGACACTCCTCTCCAGCTCCGAAAAGCTAGCATGGGTGTCCACTCAAACGAGGGAGGATCAGCGGGCGACCCGCCTGCGCCCCAGATTTTCAAGCTTGACGCCAACCGCCAGCCTAGGTTCGACAAGCCGCCTGAAGGCCTTGTGCTGATCGAAGCCGCTCAAAAGATGATTGAGATTGTGGTTCGCGCCTGATCGGCCTTCGCATGGCAGATGGGCGGTGCGCGGCTTGGCCACTGCCCCCAAGGTCCGACGCTTGCGCAACAGCGTCGGACTCGATGATCCCATGCTGTCTTCCGTGGCGCCTTCACCGAAGCCTCAGGCGGAGAACGCTCCAGACCAGCGACCTAAGACACGGCCGCGGAGTCTGTCAGGCGATCGTCGAGGTCTGACGGGGCGCGTCGATGATTGCGATATTAGCGACGGCGTCGTCGCACGCTCATGAACGGCGAATGAGATCCGCTAGCCCGGCGCGCGCTTGGGCTCAGCGCGCGCCGGGTCGCAGCCAGGAGGGAGGAACTGGCTGCGCGGTCAGGCGGGAGCGCCCGACACCGGAGGCCGGCCAAAGCGCCAGATCAGGCTGGGCAGGACGACGAGGCTGGCGATGGTCGAGGTGATCAGACCGCCCAGGATGACAATAGCCATCGGTCCCTGGATCTCCCGGCCTGCCTGCCCGGTCTGGATCGCCAACGGCAGGACGCCCAGGGCGGTGACCAGAGCGGTCATCAGGATCGGCGTCACCCGCTCGCGCGTCGCCCGGGCGATGGCGCCCAGCGACCAGGCCTCGCCCTCGACGAGCACCAGATGGTCCAGGTGCGACACCAGCAGAATGGCGTTACGCGCGGCCACCCCGAACAAGGTCACGAAGCCGACCAGCGAGCCTAGGGACAGGCTAGCGCCTGTCAGAGCCACGGCGACGACCCCGCCGACCAGGGCGAAGGGCGCCGAGGCCAGGATCAGGCCAACAGACCGGCCGCTGCGGAAAGTGATCAGCAGCACCGCCACCACGCCGATCACGGCGATAGCGACATTGAACAATAGCTGGCGCTGGGCGTTGGCCGCGCCCTCGGCCGTCCCGGCATAGTCGAGGTAGACGCCGGGCGGCAGCTTCACCGATTTGGCGATGGCGTCCTGCACCGCCTTGGTCACCTTGGCGGCGTCCTTGGGCGCGGGATTGGCCGTCACCACCTGGCGCGGTCGCCCGCCCTCGTGGGCGATGCTGGTGCGGCCATCGGTCAGCCAGACCTTGGCGATGTCCTTCAGCGCCACGACCTGGCCGCCCTGGGCGCGGATCAAGAGGTCGCCCACGGCCTCGGGGTCCTGGCGAACCTCCGGCGGCGTCGTCACGGCGATGTCGAGCGCGCGGCTCTCTTGGTACACCTGGGCCGCGACCGCGCCCTGATAGGCCGTCTGAATGGCGTCCAGCACCTCGGCCGGGCCCAGGCCGTAGCGGGCCAGGGAAGGCAGATTGAGATCGACGCGGACCACAGGCGTGCTGGGCGGGATCTGGATCTTCACATCGACCGCGCCGGGGACCTTCTCCATCACCGCGGCGATGTCGGCGGCCGTCCGGTCCAGGGTGTCAAGATCGGCGCCATAGACGCCCACCGCCAGGGACGCGGTCTCGCCTGACAGGGACTCGCCGATGCGATCCCCTAAGAAGGTCAGCACCTCGGTCTCCAGGCCCGGATAGCTGTCGAGGACCTTGTGGATCTCCTCCTGAACACGGTCCTGATCCTTGCCGGAAAGCTTGGGTTTCAGTTCGACGTGGAATTCGCTGCGCTCGGTCCCGAAGGCGTCCTCGCCGCCCGAGGCGCGACCGATCTGCTGCTCGACACTCTGGACGCCGTCGACGGCCAGAAGATCACGGGTGATCCCCTCCCCGTACTTGCGCATGACGCCCAGGGAGGTTCCCGGCGGACCGGCGACGCCGAGCACGAAGTGGCCTTCGCGGAAATTGGGCAGCAGCTCGGAATTGAACAGCATGAAGCCGGCGCCGGTGACCGCCGCGGCGGCGATGACCCCGATGACGGCCAGGCCCGGCCGGCCGCTGGCGCGGACCAGGACGCCCTCGTGCCAGACCTTGGCCCGCTCGAGCGCCTTCGGCTCATCAGGAACATGGGCGTTACCCAGCAACAGCAGGGCCAGCGGCGGGGTGACGACCACGGCCACGGCCAGGGACGCGGCCGTCGCCAGGATGAAGGCCGCCGCGAGGGGCGAGAAGAACGCACCCTGCAGACCGCCCAACATCAGCACCGGCGCCAGCACCAAGGCCACCACGACCGTGGCATAGATGACTGGCGCGCGCACCTCGAGCGAGGCGCCGAGCACGACCTCCACGGCTGGCGCTTCGCCGCGCCCGCGCAGGCGGCGGACGATGTTCTCGACATCGATGACGGCGTCGTCGACCACCACGCCCAGCGCCACGGCCAGGCCGCCCAGGGTCATGGTGTTGATGGTCCAGCCCAGGGCGTCCAGCACGATCACCGCCGTCAGCAGCGACAGCGGTATCGAGATGAACGAGACCAGCACCGCGCGCAGATTGCGCATGAACAGTAGGAGGACCAGCGCGATCAGCACCGCGCCGATCACCAGATCCTCGGTGATGCCGCCGAGCGCGGCGGAGATGAAGTTGGCCGGCCGGTGCAGGTCGGCGAACACCTTGACGCCTTGGCTGTCGAGGGCCGGCTTCAGCTCTTCCATCGCCGCCTCGACGGCGTGGGTGGCGTCGAGGGTATTGGCCCCGTACTGGCTGGACAGGCTGATCAGCACGCCAGGCTTGCCCATGATCACCGCCTCGCCGACGTCCGGCGCTGGGGCGTCGACCACGTCGGCGACGTCGCTGACACGGACCGGCGCGCCAGCGGCGGAACTCGGGATCGGAGCGGCGCCGATGTCGGCGGGAGTCAGGGCCTGGCCGCGCGCGTCGATAAGGATTCGCTGCTCAGGCGTGTCGATGAAGCCGCCGCCGCTGACGCCGGTCGCCGCCTTGACGGCCGTGACAAGGTCCGACAACGACAGGTCGCGGGCCGCCAGGTCGTCGGGTCGGGCGCGGACTTCGAAGCGGCGGGCCTCGCCGCCATAGACCGTGGCGCGAGCCACGCCGGCGGCCGCCAACAGGCGCGGCCGGATCGTCCACTGGACCAGATCGCGAAGTTCCATCGGCGACAAGCGCTCGGAGGTGAAGCCGATCTTCAAGAGGTCCATGGTCGAGGAGGTCAGTGGCGCGACCTTGGGCGCGGCCACGCCCGCCGGCAGGCTGCCGGCGACTTCGCCCAGCGCCTCGGCCACCACCTGGCGGGCCCGGTAAGGATCGGAGCCCTCCTTGAAGACGACGCTGACCGAAGATAGCCCCTGCTGGGACTCCGAGCGCACGGTCTCGACGCCCGAGGCGCCGTTGACGGCCTGCTCGACGGGCCGAGTGACCAACTGCTCGACCTGCTGTGCGGTCAAACCGGGGGCCTCGGTCGAAATCTCGGCCTGAGCGGGGACGAACTCAGGGAAGACGTCGAACTTGGCGTGGGTGAGAACCACGCCGCCATAGATCAGCAGCAGGGCCGCGCCGAGCGCGACCAGACGCGGCCTTTCCAGGCACCAACGGACGATGGCGCTGAGCATCGGATCAGTCCTTTGCCTTGGGGGCGTTCTCGGCTGCGAAGATCGCGGCCGCGCCGGACACTGCCACCGGCTCGCCCGCCTTCGCGCCACCGGCGGCGAACAGGCCTTCGGCCTGCGGGACGACGCCGCTCAGGATGCGGCGTTCGAAGTGGGTGGGGTCTTGGCGGACATAGACGAAGACCTTGCCCTGGGCGCGCATCACCGCCGAGCGCGGGGCGAGGACGCCGGTGGTTCCCACCGGTCCGCTCAGCACCGCCGGCGCTGTGAGGCCTGCCGCCAGCCGGCTAGCGGCCGGGCCGCGCACCACTCCGATCAGGCCGCCCGATTGCAGGCGGGCGTCGGCCGTCCGCGCCGAACCGAGTAGGGTCACGGCGAGATGCTCACCACCGCTGAGCTCCAGTTGGACGCTCCGGGCGCCTGCCGCACCGGCCGGCGCGTCGATCCGCACCAGGGCCGCGCGACCAGCCGCCAGATCGGCCAGCAACCGCGCCCTGGCGCCGTCGGCCATGAAGGCTGAGCCCCATTCCAGCCCAACCCGACGGCGCAGCAAGGTCAGCTTGGCGGCGTCGGCGTTCGCCTGGGCCTGGGCGGCCTGGGCGGCCTTGACGGAGATGGTGGCGTCGGCAGCCGCCAGGGCCTTGGTCCGCATCGCTTCAGCCGCCGAGGCTCGCATGGCCGCCTGAGCGGCGAGCAGGTCGCTATCGAGGGTCGCGAGCGGCACCGGGTCGAGCACGCGGGCAAAGCCGTTGATCGTCCCGGCGTAGCGCGCCGCCGCCAGCGGAGCGACCGCCACGCCCAGTCGCTTCTGAGTCGCCGCGTCCAGCTCGACGCCCGCGAAGGCCTGGCCGGCAAGGGCGGCCGCCATCAGGGCCACCAGGACACTGGTTTTCGCGCCAAGCTTCATTGTCCGTCTCCTAGGGTGCGGGACGTGGTTTCGAGCAGGATGAGTTCGGCCGGGTCGAAGGGCGCGCGCAGGGCGTCCTCCAGATCGATCTCGGCCAAGGCCTGGGCCTTGCGGGCGTCGAGCAGGGTAAGCCGCGTCTCCAGCGCCAGGGCGCGCGCGCCCAGGTCGTCGACGCGGTCGGCGGCGCCGGCCGCCAGGCTGCGCGCGGTCGTCGCCGCCAAGGCGTCGGCATTGGGGATGTCACGCGCCTGGACTTGGTTCGCGGCGACGCGGGCCGCCGTCGTGGCCGCCTCGGCGGCGTCGACGGCCGTGAGCGCCGCGGCTTGGACGGCTTCCAGCGATCGGCCAGCTTCGGCCCGCTTGGCCTCGGCCTGAGCGATGGCCGCACGGTTCAAGTCCTGTGGCGGTAAGGTCAGGGCCAGGTTGAACGGCAGCTTGGCCACGCCGTGGTCATAGGTGTAGCCGGGTCCGATCCGGACCTCTGGATACTGCTTGGCGATCTCCAGCCGCAGCGCGCCTTCAGCCAGATCGTAGTCGACCACCGCCCGCAAGACGTCGCGCCGGGTCAAGGCGGCGGCCCGCGCGGCGGCCGGAACGTCGAGTGTGTTCGGCATGGCGGTGGCCGGCGCCAGACGCAGGTCGCGCACGGCCGAGACCGGAACGCCCAGCGCTCCGGCCAGAGCCGAATCGGCGGCGGCGCGTCGGCTCTGGGCGTCGCTCACCCGGCGGCGGGCCGTCTCCAGCTCGCCACGAGCGGTGAGAGCCAGGCTCCGGTCGTCCTCGCCGGCGGCGACACGGCGGTCCAGGCGATCGGCGCGGGCCCGGCGCACGACCTCGACCTCGCGAGCCTGGGCGACCTCCGCGTCGGCGAAGGCCCGTTCGGTCCGCGCCTTTGCCAGGGCCGTGCGAATGGTCCAGACCGCCTCGCCGTAGTCGTAGAGCGCCTGCAACGCGGCCAGATCGGCGGCGTCAATCCGCGTCTGGCGGCGTCCGCCGATGTCCAGCGGGATGTCAGACGTCGCGCCGTAAAGCCACTGCTTGGGCTCGGGCTTGGCGTATTCGGCCGTCAGGGTCAGGCTCGCCGGAGGCGGCACGTGCGAGACCTTGGCCGCCGCCCGCGCCGTCCGGTATTTCGCCGCCGCCTCGGCGACAGCGGGGTTGTTGCGAAGCGCCTCGGCCAGCAGCTCCGCGCCGGTCCAGTCGTGGCCGTTGGCCGGTGCGGACAATTGCGTCGCCGCGCGACGGTCTGGATAGGCGTCCAGCCTCACCGGCGCGGGCGCATAGGCCACACAGGCCGACAAGGTTAGGGCCGCGCCGGCCAGGGCCAAAACCGGCGTCCACTGCCCGGCGGATCTGCAATGCGGAGGGGTGCTCATCCGGATCTCCTCGATCCCTCCGGCTTAGACTGCGGCCCTTGTCGGTCGCATGGCCGGTAGATTGCGAATTCCCAATCTTGCCGCGACAGGTCAGCGCAGGAACACGACCTCGGCCCGCAGCCCCGGCTCGGCGTCGCTCAGCCGGACGCTTGCCTCGTGCAGCTTGGCGACGGCGGCGACCAAGGCCAGGCCCAGGCCGCTGCCCGGCGCGGAGCGGCTGCGCTCGAGGCGATAGAAGCGGTCGAAGAGTCGCGTGTGCTCACCCGCCGGCACGCCGGGCCCATTGTCGGCGACCCACAGGGCCGGCGCTCGATCGACCACGCCGACGCCGACCCGCACGATTGCCCCTTCGCCTGTATGGCGCAGCGCGTTCTCGACCAGATTGACCAACATCTGGGTCAGCAGCTCAGCGTCGCCCTCGATGACGAGGTCTTCGCCGGCCTCCAGCAGCAGGGAGCGTCCCCCCTCCTCGGCCGAGGGCGCGAAGGCGTCGACGACGGTGGCGGCCAGATCGCGCAGCTGCACCTGCCGGAACGCCGCGCGTCGCGCGCCGCCCTCGATCTGGGCGATGCGCAACAGGGCGGCGAAGGTCTCCAGGATAGAGTCGAGATCGCTCAGGGCCCCGTCTATGGCCTCGGCTTGCTCGGCCGGCGCGCTCTGGGCCGCTTCCAGCCGCTGGCGCAGGCGTGTCAGGGGCGTTCGCAAGTCGTGGGCCACGTCGTTGGAAACCTGGCGCAGGCTCTCCATAAGGGCGCCGATGCGGTCGAGCATGCGGTTGAAGGTGTGGGCCAGCCGATCGATATCGTCGCTGGAGCCCCGCGCCGGCACCCGCCGGGTGAGATCCCCGTCAATGATCGCCTCGGCCGTGCCCGAGATCGCCGAGAGCCGCCGATGGACGTCGCGGCTGAAGGCCAGCCCGCCCACGACGCCCAGGATCACCACCCCGATCAGGGCGCCGGCAAACCCCTGCAGCACGACGGTGTCCAGCGCCTCGATGCGCTCTTCGTCGTCGCCGACGATCAGGTGATAGCCGCCGGGCAGCGGCGTGGTGAGCACACGGACCGGCTCGACCTCGCCATCGCGCTGAGGGGCAGCCAGGGTCGCCCAGCCCGGCTTGGCCGCCGAGCTTGGAAAGCGCCCGGCCAGCGGTCGGCCGTCAGGTCCGATCAGGCCATAGTCCAGCGCGCCGGGCGTGCGGTCGCGCTCGCGCACGGCCTGGACGACGCCGTCCAGGCCCTCGGTGGCGAACTCCTGGGTAAGGGCGGCGGCTTCCGCGCGGATGCGGGCGTCGAACTGCTCCGACAGGGCCGCACGGGTGCTGTAGAGGGTCAGCGCGCCCAGCAGCACCACCGAGAGCGCGAACCCCAGGGTGTAGAGAACGGCCAGGCGCAGGCTGGTTGAGCGCAGCACCTAGTCGGGCTCGCGCAGACAATAGCCGGCGCCGCGCACCGTGTGGATCAGTTCCTGCGGCTGGCCCCGATCGACCTTGCCGCGCAGCCGGCTCATGTGGGTCTCGACGATGTTGGTCTTGGGGTCGAAGTGGAACTCCCAGATGCTCTCCAGCAGCATGGTGCGGGTGACGACCCGGCCTGCATTGCGCATCAGATATTCCAGGAGCTGGAACTCGCGCGGCTGCAGGTCGATGCGCTGCCCGCCCCGGGTGACCGATCGCTTCAGCAGGTCCAGACGCAGGTCGGCCACCTGCAGGGCCGAGACCATCTCCTGAGGCGGCGGCCGACGCGCCAAGGCGTTCACCCGGGCCAGGAACTCGGCGAAAGCGAACGGCTTGACCAGATAGTCGTCGCCGCCCGCTTCCAGCCCCTCGACGCGGTCGTCGATGCCGCCCAGCGCGGTCAGCAGCAGGACGGGCGTCTTGACGCCCGCCGAGCGGATGGTGCGCAGGATGGCCAGACCGTCGAGCTGGGGCAGCATGCGGTCGAGCACGATGACGTCATAGGGTTCGCCGGCGGCCAGCATCAGGCCCTCGCGACCCGTGGCCGCGTGGTCCATGGTGTGCCCGGCTTCCGACAAGGCGCGCCGCAGATAGGCCGCCGCTTCCTTGTCGTCCTCGACCAGCAATATCTTCATGCCGTCATCGTGCTCCCGGAGGACCGCTTAGTCCTTGTCGTTGTCGAGGCCGTTCTCGAGGATCTTGCCGTCGGCGGCGTCGATACCGATTTCGTACTTCTTGCCGTCGGTTCCGACGAGGTCGAACGTGTAGCGCAGGCCGCTGCCGCCCTTTTCCTTTTCCAGCTCGCGATCCTTGATCGTGCCCGGACGCGCCTTCAGGGCGATGGCCTCGGCCTGCTGCATCGAAACCTTGGCCGACTTGGCCAGCTCGTGACCGGTGAAGGTCTTGGCCGTTTCAGCCAGGACCGGCGTGGCGGCGGCGATCAGGGCCGCGACGATGATCAGCTTCTTCATGGGCGACTTCCTTTTCAAGAGGACCCTTCAAGGATCCGACTGACCCCCACGATGCGCCGGCCCGCATTCGTCCACGATGGCCACGACATTACCGATTCCCAATCGCGCGGTGTCGAGGTTGGGAATTATCAATCTCGTCGTCATGGGCCGGGAAGACGCCGCCGACGATACCCGCTGCAGTTTGGCTGGGCGGGACATTTCAATGCGCAAGACTCTGATGGCGGCCCTGGCGGCCAGCGGCGCCCCCGGCGCGATCGCCCTGGCCCAGCAGACAGTTCCTGCGCCCACGGCGGTCGAGGGCGTGGTGATCACCGCCCAGAAGCCGGCGCAAGCAACCTCCATCGACCGGCGGACCTATTCGGTCGCCCATGACCTGCAGGCCAGCGCCGGCTCGGTCGGCGACGTGTTGCGCAACCTGCCCTCCGTCGAGGTCGACGTGCTGGGCAACCTCTCCCTGCGCGGCGACAGCAACGTTCAGGTGCTGATCGACGGCAAGCCCTCGACCATGATGTCGGCGGCCAATCGCGGGGCCATCCTGCAGCAGATGCCAGCCGACAGCATCGAGTCGATCGAGGTGATCACCAACCCCTCGGCCCAGTTCAAGCCGGACGGCGCGTCGGGCATCATCAACATCGTCACCAAGAAAAATCGCCGTCCTGGGCGCTCTGGTACGGCGCAGGCGAGCCTGGGCACGGAAGGTCGCTACAATCTCGGCGCCACGGCCGCCTACAAGTCTGGGGCCCTCAACCTCTTCGGCTCGGCCTCACTGCGCCACGAGACCCGCAAGCGCACCACCACCGACCACCGCGTGCGCCGCGACGCCGTCGCCGGCGGCGCGGCCGCCAGCGATCAGACGGTGGTCAGCGACCAGCAGCGCGATTCCAAGATCGTTTCGGCCGGCTTCGACTACGATCTCGGCGCCAAGAGCCGGATCAGCGGCTCGGCAAGCTATAACCGGCGCGCCGAAGCCCTGACAATCGGCGAACGCAACCGCGCGGCGGATCCCGGCGGGGCGGTGCTGAAGGACTACGACCGGCAGGGCGCGGGACGCGGCCACGAGACCAGCACCCAGCTCTCGGCCGGTTATCGCCGCACCCTGGCGAACGACGGCGAGTTCACGCTCGACCTGCAAAGGGGCGAGACCAAGGAAGACCGCCGCCGCACCTATCTCAGCCGCTTCCGTGCGCCCCCCGCGGCGGATCTTCGCGAGGAGCTGATCCCGCGCGCCGACGAGATCACCACCGAACTGTCCGCCGAGTATTCGGGCGCGCTGCCCGGCAAGGCCAAGCTGAAGCTCGGCTACGATCTGCAGAGCGATAACGACGACTACGACAACTACGGCGGCACGATCGTCGACGCCCTGCACGTGGCCGACCCGTCCCAGACCAACCGCTTCCTCTACAAGCGCACCGTGCACGCCCTTTACGGGACCTATGAGCGCCCGCTCGGCGACTGGACCCTGCTGGCGGGCCTGCGCCTGGAGGAAACGCTGATCGACACCCACCAGGTGACCAGCGCGCTCAAGAACAGCACCGACTATTTCCGCGCTTACCCGACCCTGCACCTGGAGAAGGATCTCGGCGAGGATCAAAAGCTGCGCTTCAGCTACAGCAAGCGGGTGGCCCGGCCCGAGCCCGAGGACCTGAACCCCTATTTCGTGGTCATCGACGCCTTCAGCGCCCGGGCCGGCAACCCCAACCTGATGCCCCAGGAGACCCATGCGTTCGAGGTCGGCTACGAGACCAGGATACATGGCGCGACCCTGGCGGCGACGGCCTATGCCCGCCGTAGCCTGAACGGCATGACCGAGGTCAGCCGCTACATCAGCCCGACCGTTTTGCTGACCACCAAGGAGAACCTGGGCAAGGCCACATCGGGCAGCGTGGAGCTGTCGGCCAGCGGCAAGATCGCCAGCGCCGTGAGCTACAACCTCAGCACCAATGTCTTCTACAATCAGATCGACGCGGCCAACCTGGGGTTTGCCGCAAAGCGCTCGACCATCGGCTATACCGGCAAGGCCAGCCTCGACTACGCCGCCACGGCCAAGGACTTCTTCCAGGTCAGCGCCAGCTACAGCGGCAAGCGCCTGACCGCTCAGGGCCGCCGCCTGCCCAGCAGCAGCGTCAATCTCGGCTATCGGCGCAAGCTGACGAGCGATCTGTCGGCCGTGGTCACGGTCTCAGACCTCCTTAACCGGCAGCGCGACCGCACGGTGATCGACACCCCTACCCTCTCCGACCAGTTCGAGCGCCGCCAGCTAGGTCGCACGGCCTTCGTCAGCCTGTCGTGGAAGTTCGGGGCCGGCGGCAAGGCCAAGGACCCTGGCTTCGACTACGGCGCGCCTTAGTTCCGACCCGAACACTTCCCTGGTCTTCTCTGGAGGGAGCGCCGCATTCATCGGCCCTCCCGATACAGAACCGAGCGGCTGCGCGCCGCGACATCGAGCTTACGACGCCACCTCCAACGCGTTCGGCACGTGCCGCCGTGAAACGCGCCGGAGCTTTGACATGACCTGTAGATAGTCTCGGGAAGCGCCCTCGATCGTGAAGCGGTGGGCTTGCGCGAGGGTCTGCGCCAGATCTTGGCAGAACGGCCGCGCTCTGGCGATTGCTCCTGCCAGCGCCCGCTCGTCGCCCACCGGGACGAGTGCGCCCATCCCGCCGTGACCCAGCAAGGTCGCCATGCTGCGGCTGCAGTCGGTGGCGACGATGGCCAGGCCGGCGGCGAGCCCTTCGAGGATGACGGCGGGCACGCCCTCGTAGTCCGAGGATAGGAGCAGGACATCGAACGACGGCAAAAGGTATGCCGGCTCAGGCAGATATCCCCGGAACTTCACCTGCGCGCCAAGGCCACGGTCTTCCACGAGACCTTCGAGCATCGCCCGCTGCGGCCCATCGCCGATCACCGTCAGCGTGTCGCCTCCCCGCGCGCCGCGCGCGAAGGCCCGGAGCATCAGGCCAATGTTCTTCTGCGGCGTCAGCCGGCCTATACTGACGAAACGCCGACCAGCGCCCAGGCCCGGCCGCGCGCCTGTCATACCCCCCGTCCGCAAGGCTTCGATCAGCGGCCTGGACAAGGCGGGATCGGGGATGATGGTGATCCGACCTTCCGAGACGCCGAGGCCGACGCGGATCTCTTCAGCCATCGGCGCTTCCATACCGATGAAGTGATCCAGGCAATGCCCCTGGATTTTGAGCCACAGGCGATAGAAGACGCAAAACCAGGCCGGCATGTCCTGGCGGTCGAGGTCGTTGCTCACCTTCAGCAGGATGGGTGGGCAGCGCCGCCCCAGCAAGACCTTCAGGGCCACCGCCACGATGGCGTAGGTGTTGCCCGCGCAGAACAGGATGTCAGGGCGTAGCCGTCGAACGACCCCAGGAAGCGTCCAGATCATCCAGAGCGTTTCCATCCTCGCCGTCCAAGGACGGGTCCGATGGGGCGAGACGAAGTCTAGGCCTGCCCCGACGTCGCCGCGCATGTCCCCATCGGTTCTCCCCATGAAGAGCGGCGCATCGACACCCATGGCGCGCCACTGCCGCACCAGGCGCAGGGCAATCCGCTCGACGCCGCCAGGCTCGAAGCTGTGCAGGAAGGTCAGGACGCGCAGGGACGGCCTCCGGGATTCGGCAGCGGTCGCGAGGCGCGGTCTGGCGCCCGCCCCGTCTCGGCGATGAAGCCCGGCAGCCGCTGGTAGATCGCCGCGCCGGTGCGGTCGAAGGCGTCTTGCCCGAAGCGTTCCAGCACGCGCGTGCGGGCCGCCGCGCCCATCTGGGCTAAGCGCTCGGGGCGCGACAAGAGGCGGCCCAACGCTTCGGCCAGCGCCCAAGGATCTCCCGGCGGCACGGTTAGGCCGGTCACGCCGTTCTCGATACTGTAGGGCAGCTCGCCAACGCTGGAGGCGATGACTGGAAGCCCCGCCTGCATGGCTTCGTGGGCGGCGATGCAAAGCCCTTCGGACCGTGATGGCTGCAAGTAGAGGTGCAGGTCGGCCAGGAACTCGAGGGGTCGTTCGTTAAAGCCGGTGAACTCGATGAAAGTCAGGCCATGGCGCTCGGCGCGCTCTTCCAGAGCCGCGCGCGCACTGCCCTCACCCGCGATGCGGACCCGGATCGCGGCCGGGAAGCAGCAGCCCTGGGTCTGGAGCCGTAGCAACGCCTCGATCAGGATGTCGTAGCCCTTCACCGGATGCAGCCGCCCCAGGGATCCCAGCTCCAGGGTCTGTCCAGGGCGCCAGGGATAGGCCCGGTACATGTCGGGATTGGCGGCAAAGAGCGGCCAGGCGACCAGGCGCGACGGCGGGACCTCTAGGCGCTCGGCGGTCAGGTCCGTGACGCTGTGGGAGTCGCCGACCCAGAGCCGCGAACGCGTCTGTCTCAGGCGTAGCAACAGAAGGTTGGCCAGCTTCAGCTTCGCGGCATGCTGCCAGCTGACCACTGGCACGCCAAGACGTTCGCCGACGATCTGTCCCAGCAGCGTGGCCCGGGTCAGGGAGGTCCAGATCACGTCAGGCCGCCAGTCGCGAAGGCGCGCGTCCAGCCAGGCCAGGGTCTTGTGGTGATCTTTCTCGCCGCCCGGCCGCACGTGGACAGTAAGGCCTGCCGCTTCCATGGCCGCCACCGCCCGCCCATCGCGGCGGGTCAGGGCGAAGACCTCCAGACGTGCGCCCTGGGCGATCAGAGCGCGCGCTACGGCCGGGACCGGCAGGGCCGCGCCGCCGCCCTCGACCGAGTTGATGACATAGGCGATGCGCAGCTCAGGCATGGGCCCGCTCCGGCTCGACAAGCGCCGCCGCCGACCAGTCCAGGCCCGCCAGGCGCGCCACGGCGCGCGCGGCGCGGAGGGCCGAAGGTTCCTCGGTGAGATCGAAGCTCTCGGCGAACATCGCCTGCTGAACCGGCCGCCACCGGGCCTCGTGCTCGGCGCGGACCGAGGCTAGAGCCTCGCCCAGTTGGTCAGGTGTCTCGATGACCGGTCCTGCCCGCCAGTGGCCGTAGTTGGGATCATCCCGCCAGGCCTGCCGATGGGTGTTGAGGAAGACGCACGGCCGGGGCCGTAGGAGGAACTCGTAGACCTGGCTGGAGACGTCGCCGAGATAGATGTTGGCGCGCTGGGTGTAGGCCATGGTCGTCGAGGCGCGGCTGCCCAGGTCGATATGGATGTTGGGGGCGCGCAGATACCGCTCCTCGATCCGGCCAGCCCGGTCGAGCCGCAACTTGTCGATGGTGAGCACGAACGGCCGCTCGAACAGCATCACGTGGGGCGCGAAGATCAGATGATAGTCGTCGCGCGCGGCGAACCAGTCCAGCACCTGGCGGCCCGCCTCGTACCAGGACGACAGGTGCGGCGAGACGTGGGGGTTGTAGAGCACCACAGGCCGGCCATCGTCGAGCAGGGGGTGGGTCGGCCGACCTCGCGCCAACAGATCGAACTTCGGATATCCAACGACGGAAATCCTGTCGGGCTCGACCCCGGCCTCGGCGACCAGGCGGTCGCGGATTTTTCGGCCGGACACCAGCACGTGGTCGAAGCCGGCGCTGGCCTTGTCGAAACCGATGGCGCGGTCGCCGGCCCCGTGCCGGGTATGGATGATCTTCAGGTGGTCGAGGCCGTAGCGGGTCTTGAGGATCAGCGAGGTCTTCTCGGCGACCACCAGCATGTCCAGCGCGCGGAAGAAGTCGAGATTGTCGCCGTAGACCAGGAGCTTGGTCGCCGGCAGCACCGCTTCGGCGGCGGCGGCCAGGACCTGCGACGACCTCCGCTTTAGACCCAGCTCCACCAGGTTAATGCCGTGGCCGATAAGCCCGCCGCCCAGGCGGACCACTTCGGCGGTCATACGCCGGTTGGTGGTCGCCACCACGATCTCCAATCCAAGATCCGCCCGCGCCAGCGCCAGGGCGATGGGCAGGCTGTGGGCCACTTGATGGATCTGGTCGTGATTGAAGAGAAAGCCGATGCGCATGGCCAAACGACGCCATGCCCCCAAGACCCTCTCACCGATTTTACGCCACCGCCTCTTTGGGACGTGGCGTCCACAGCGAGCGATCGATGCGCTTGACGTCGAACAGGGTGACCGGACCACAGGCCGACAGGGTGTGCAGCCCCTGCGAATAGGCGCCCGCGCCAGGTGGCAAGCTCAAAGGCGCGGCCGCTTCGGCCTCGAAGCGGGTGGTGTCCAGCCTGAGGATCGTCAGCAGGCGGATACCGCCACCATAGGTTCGCGTGCAGTCCTGCATCGGCAGGCGCGGCAAGCCGTGCTCGATCCAGGCCGTTCCACCCGGCCGACTGGAGGAAAGATCGTTGCGGACCGGATTGCCCGGGTGCGTGCGCCAGGGGCCGGTCAAGCGCTCGGCGAAGGCGAAGTGCAGGCGTCCCTGCTTCCAGCGCTGCGGCCCGGTCGGCGAATAGGCCAGCCACCACAAGCCGTCGTGCCGGAAGGGTGTGGCGTCGATGGCCGGCGTGTCGAGTTCCAGCCGGACCACCGGCTCCCAGACGTGCGGGAACGCCGCGGCGCGATAGAGCGTCAGCACGCCGGATTTGTAGGCCTCCGGCAACATCCAGATCTCGCCGTCGGCCTCGAAGACCTGCGGATAGGACAGATGCCAGGGCTCGCGCAGCACCACCGATCGGCGCACCGGCGAGAAACCGGCGTCCAGCTCGATCGCCTCGATGACGCCGTGCCGGGTCCGGTAGTCATAGGCTTCGACAAAGAGGTGCAGACGACCATCGCGCCAGACGCCGAAGGGATCGGCCAGAAACTTCCCGGGCCCCTCCTCGGCGAGCCAGTGGACGGGCGCGTCGCTCGGAAAGCCGCGTCGGGCGACCTCGGCGATCGGCGCCTGGACCAGACCGACCTTCCAGATATCCCGCCCCGGGATTTTCAGGCCCCATCTAGTCATGGACTGCGCCCGCTTCTGCCGCGGCCCGCACCATCGGCCCCGGTGATGTGGAGACGCGCCGCAGAGCACGCGCTAGGTCGGCCGCGCCAAGCCCGATAATGACGATAAGATGCAAGCCCAGCGTCATGACCGCCAGGGCCGCCAGCAGCACCGCGACGGCCGAGTGCGCGCCAAGCAGCAGGAGCACCAGGCTGCCGAACACCAGGTCCTTGTTGGAGATCAGCGGAATGCGCGACACTAGGAGCCTTATCGCCAGGAGGACGACCCACAAGCCCGGCGTGACCTGGGGCAGCGCCAGGCTCCACACCAGCACCGTCAGCCCGGCCCAGACCGTCAGGCGCGCCCCGCAGACCGCGGCGACATAGAAGAGCTGCCCGAGGCGCAGCGAGAACACCCGACGCCCGAAGGCAAGGACCCCCAGCGAGATCGCCACCGGAATGAGCCCCGACCACAGGGCCGGTCCCAGGCGCTGGGCGAAGTCGAGGCCCTGCAGTTGCGTGGCGCTGACCAGCGCCAGGACCAGGGTCAGGAGGTTGCCCATCAGGGCCGAGACGATGTTGGCGTCCTTGATCGCGGCGAACGGCGCGGCCACAGCGCGAGACGCCCGTCGCGCCCAGACATAGAGGAAAGCCTCGCCGCTATAGCCGAGCACCACCTCGTTGATGACGTTCTTGCGCAGCAGCGCTTCGAAACCCGCCAGGGGCATGCGCCAGAGCCGCCGGAAGATCGCGTAGTCGAAGAGCGTCTGCGTCAGATAGAGCAACAGGAAGGCTGGCCAGACGGCGAGCGGCAGTTGGCGGACCGTCTTCAGCACCTCGCCGCTAGCCCCTCCCAGCTGCAATGCTATGACACCGACCAGGCCGCCAGACAGGACGACGCCCAGCCAGACCCACGGTCGCGAGGCCTTGCCCGCGACCTTCTGCCCGGTCTCGTCCATCACGCTCTTACCCTTCACGCCCAGGCTCCGGCCGCGACGGCCCCGTAGTGGTCGAAGAGGTCGGTGAAGTGATCGATATCGCGGCGAACCTTGGCGGCCGCTTCGATGGCCGCGGCCCGCAGCAGGCCAGGATCACGCGCCAGCAGGCGCCGGATGGCGGCGGCGGCCGAGCCGGTGTCGCCAGCCCGATAGATCTCCGAGGTCGCCGGCTGCGCCAGATGCGCGAAACCGCCACGATCGGGGCCGACGACCGGAAGACCGCTGGCCATGGCCTCGGCGGGGATCAGGCCGAAAGTCTCGGACTCGCAGCCGTGGACCAGAAGGTCGGCGCTGGCCAGGTGGGCGGCCAGCAGGTCGCGGTCGCGGATAGGCGGCAGAATGCGGACATGAGGATTGCCGGCCGCGGCGCGGGCCACCCGGGCGCGATCGACGCCGTCGCCGATCAGGACGAGACCGATTGGCGCATCGGCGCGGGCGCGCATGGTCGCCTCGATGACCATCGGCCAACGCTTTTCCGGATGGAACCGTCCGACGCCCAGGACGAGCCTGGCGTCATCGGGACAGGCGCAGGCCGCCAACAGGCGCGATCGCAGCGCCGCGTCCCGTTTGCCGGGAGAAAAGGCGCCGCGGTCGATGCCGAGCGGCACGCTGGCCACCGCGCCCACACCCTGCCCCGTCAGCCGATCGGCGAGCCAAGGTCCGCCCGCGACGACGGAGCCAAAGCCGCCCGCCAGCCGGCGCAGATAGCTCCAGAACCAGCCGAAGAGCTGGTCGATCCGCTGAGGCGTGGCGATCGGCGCCAGCCATCGCTGGGGGTAGGACGCCACCGGGTCGGCGTGCATGAACATGGCCCGTGGGGCCGGCCCCTCCCAGCTGGCGACGATACCCGCGCCCCGCCAGGGCGACGAGGCCTCGATCAGATCCGGCGTCAGGAAGTCGAGCTGGCGGTGCACGGGGTCGGCGTCCCAGAACATGTGATAGTTGGCGTCGAACGGGAGGCGGGGCGCGCGGACCTGGATCACGCCGCCCGCCGCACGCGGCTCGAAACCGTCGCACGGCCCCGGGGCGATCACGAACAGCTCATGGCCCAGCTGCGCGGCGGCCTCGAACTTGCGGTCGATATAGGTCCGCACGCCCCCGCCGGTGGGCGAATAGAACTCGGCGACATCCACAATCCGCATCGTAGTCTTCCAAAAAGCCCCGCACCACCGTGCGTCCGACATCGTCGGCCGTGACGCCGGTGGCCGCCTGCACGCAAGGACGGCGTCGTCGGACGCGGGTCTCACCGATTTTTCGAAATTCCGTGTGGGGGTGGGACCAGCGCGCCGTCTTGGTCGGCTGGGACCGGGGCGTACACGTGGAAGGACCAGCATGGACATCAAGGCGCAGACGCACACCCATGGTGCGCGCCCGTTGCGGATCGCGTTGTTCTCGGGGAACTACAACTACACCCTGGACGGGGCCAACAAGTCGCTGAACCGCCTGGTCGGCCACCTGCAGGACACGGTCGGCGCGCAGGTACGGGTCTATTCCCCCACCGCCCCCAAGCCCGCCTTCGAGCCGGTCGGCGAACTCATCTCCGTGCCGTCGGTGAAGATCCCGCTTCGGAGCGATTACCGCTTGGCCTTGGGCCTGCCTGGCTTCCTGCGACGAGACATCGAGGCCTTCAAGCCAGACCTCATGCACCTTTCAGCCCCCGACCTCTTAGGCTCGGCGGCCCTGAAATTCGCCCGCAGACTGGAGGTCCCGGTGGTCGCCAGTCTGCACACCCTGTTTGACACCTATCTCGACTACTATGGCCTGGGTCGCCTGCGCCCGTGGGTGCGCGGGCGACTGTGGAAGTTCTACGGCGCCTGCGACTACGTCATGGCCCCGACCGAAGCGATCGGCGACGAGCTTCGCGCCCAAGCCCCCTCCACGCGGGTTCGGAGCTGGGCGCGGGGCGTCGATCCGGACCTCTTCCATCCCGGTCGCCGAAGCGAGGCCTGGCGGCTGGACCAGGGCTTTGATCCCGACCGCCCGGTGATCGTGTTCCTGGGCCGGATCGTCATGGAAAAGGGCCTGGCGGCCTTCGCCGAAGCCATCCGTTTGATCGAGGTAGCCGGCCACAGGCCGCAGGTGCTTATCATCGGCGATGGACCTGCTCGCGCCTGGTTCGAAGACCGGCTGCCGGGCGCGGCGTTCACCGGCTTCCTGTCGGGCGAGGCCCTGGCCACAGCGCTGGCCAGCGGCGACATCTTCTTCAATCCCAGCACCACCGAGACCTTCGGCAACGTCAATCTGGAAGCCATGGCCTGCGGCCTGGCCATGGTCTGCGCCGACGCGCCCAACACCCGCGCCCTGTTGCGGCACGGCCGCAACGCTCGGCTCTGCGCAGACCAGCCCGCCGCCTATGGCGAGGCGCTGAGCGAACTGATCCGCATTCCCGAAACCCGCCGTCACCTGGGAGTGGCGGCGCTGGAACGCAGCGCCGCCTATCGCTGGTCTGAGATCCTCGACGAGGTCGTCGAGGTCTATGCCGAAGCCCTGGGCGTGCGGACGACCACCTCGACGCCGAGGATCGCCACCCGTCGTCACGGCGCGATTGTTGACCCGCACGCCGCTGGCCTCGCGTCGCTCTGAAGGCCCGCGCGTTTTCATGATCCTCAAGACGCTCGACCGCTATCTCCTGAGGCGGGCCCTGACGCCGATGGCCGCCGTGCTGATCAGCACGATGGTGGCGTTCCTGATGGAGCGCATCATGCGCTCCTTCCAGCTGCTCTCTCAGACGACCGACGGCTTCAAATATCTGAGCGAGCTGCTGGTTAATCTGGTCCCGCACTATGTGGGCCTGACCCTGCCGGGCGGTTTTTTCATCGGCCTCTTCGTGGTGGTCAACGGCCTCAACAAGAGCTCGGAGATCGACGCGATCCTGGCCAGCGGCATGTCGCTGGGGCGCTTTGCCGCCCCGTTCGTGGGCCTGGGCGCCGCGCTGATGATGTTCAGCGTGCTGCTGTTCGGCTTCATCCAGCCCTACAGCCGCTATGCCTATCACGCCGTGCTGTACGCGGCCGAGAAGGCGGGTTGGAACGGCGATGTCCGGCCCAAGGCCCTGCTCTCCACAGGCCCGCTCTTCCTGACCGCCGATCGCACGGACGCCAGCGGCCGCAATCTCCAGCGCGTCTTCATCCGCAAGATCGAGCCCGACGGCCGCGAGGACGTCCTCACGGCGGTGTCGGCGGTGGTGCTCAAGGACGCCGGCGACCAAAGCGTCACGTTGGACCTGCGCGACGGTCGCCAGGTGAGCACGACGCCCGACGCCCAGGTCTATATCACCGATTTCGCAAGCTTCTCGTTCGACGTGCCATTGTCGCTGTCGGGAAAACTGTTCCGCGTCCGGGGCGACGACGTCAGCGAGCTCACCCTCATCGAGCTGGCGCAGCGAGGTTTCGGCAAGGCCCAGCCGACCCTGCCCCGGCAGACCTTGCTGGCCGACTTCTACGCCCGCACCTCCCGCGCCCTGATACTGCCCCTGCTGCCGCTCCTGGCGGTGCCATTCGGCCTCAGCGCCAAACGGGCCGGTTCGGGCTCGGCGATGGCGACGGGCGGCATTCTGCTTTTCCTGTTCGAGACCTCCATGATCCTCGGCGAGGCCATGGCCACGAGCGCCGGGCTGCCGGCGGCTCTCACCGTCGGTTTGCCAGCGGTCCTTTTCGCCACGATCTGCATCGCCACGTGGGTCGCCAGCCGCAAGCGCCCCGGCCAGAACCCCGTCAGCTGGGTTACCGAGCGCATCGCCGCGCTCTTCGCCGCCATCGCCGAAGCACTCGGCGCCCGCCGAGCGGCGGCTCTGCCGTGACCATCGCCGGCCTTCGTCACCATCCGGGCAACTTGCCTTCGTCGCGCCGCCAAGCCATGTCTCTTGGCGTACCAGCGACTCTTTCAGCGGCCCGAACGCCTGGCGATGCAGACCAACGCCGACAGCCAGATTCCGATCTCGCTCCCATACCGTTGCGGCGCTCGCGCGCGATGAAAGACGCCCCTGCCGATCTTTCGCCGCTGGCGGCCGTCTATCTGGAACGGCGCGAGGACATGCGCCGGTTCTTCCTGGCGCGGCTGGGCGGGCGTGGCGAGGTCGAAGACCTCGTCCAGGAACTCTATCTCAAGGTCCAGGCGGTCACCGAAGAGCCGATCGAGAACCCCCAGGCCTATCTCTACCGTCTGGCCTCGAACCTGATGCTGGACCGGCTGCGGCAGGCCAAGCGCGCCGGCGCGCGTGACACCGAATGGCGCCGGACCAACCATGCCACGATCGGGGCGCTCGACATCGCCGACACCCCTGACGCCGAAAGCGCGGTGATCGCCCGCCAGCGGTTGGAGAAGCTTTCCAAGGCCTTGGAGACCCTCGCGCCGCTGACCCAGCGCGTCTTCCGGCTGCACAAGTTCGAGGGCCTGACCCATGCCGAGACCGCCGCGCGGATGAGCATCTCGCGCAGCGCCGTCGAAAAGCATGTCAGCCTGGCCCTGAGCCATCTGGTCAAGCGGGTGGGCCGATGACGACTGTTACCTATTGGCATCACCTTACCGGGATGTGGAGAGGCGGTTGGGGTGGCGTGACGTCAATGAGACGGCGCCCGTTTCAGACTTGGCGCGAAGGAAGCGCGAACCGCCTATGACGAAGTCCGTCGACCAAGACCCGATCCAGCAGGCGGCCGCCGACTGGTTCGCCAGGCTGCAGGGCGATCCTGCCCTGGAGGACTGGACGGCGTTCCAGGCCTGGCTGGAAGCTGACCCCGAGCACGCAGCCGCCTATGAAGCGGTCGAGGCGGTGTGGCTCGATCTCGACGACCTGCCGGCCAATGATACGGCGCCCGATCCGGCCGTCGCCGCCCCGCTGGCGGCCAATGTCACGCCCCTGCGCCGGCCCGCCGGAGCGCCTCGGCGCGGCCTTCTGATCGGACTCGGCGTCGCGGCCGCGGCCGCCATCGTGGGTCTGGTCGCCGTTCCGCGTTTCACCCAGCCTGCCTTCACCGACTATTCGACCGGGCGCGGCGAGACCCGTGAGGTCGCCCTGGCCGACGGCTCGCGGCTGACCCTGGGCGCGGCCACCACCCTGCGCGTCAGCCTCGGGGCGCGACAGCGCGACGTGACCCTGGTCGATGGCGAAGCGAGTTTCGATGTCGCCCACCTGGAGAAGCGGCCCTTCGTGGTGGCGGTGGGTGAGCGGCAGGTGCGGGTGCTCGGCACCGAATTCAACGTCCTGAGCCACGCCGGAAGCCTCGCCGTCTCGGTGCGCCGTGGCCTGGTATCGGTCTCGGGCGGCCCCGAGGGCGCGGTCAAACTGGCCCGCGGCCAGCAACTCGCCAAGGGACCGGGCGCGGCCGCCAAGGTCACAGCGGTCCAGCCCGACACCGCCTTCGCCTGGAAGTCCGGCAAGCTGATCTACGACCGCGCGCCGCTGACGAAGGTCGTCGCCGACCTCAACCGCTATGTCGCGATACCGATCCGCGTTGATCCCAACGCCGCCTCGGTGACAGTGTCGGGCGTGCTGCTGGTCGACGAGGAGGCCGCCATGATCCGGCGCCTGGAACTGTTTGCCCCGATTGTCGCCGAGACGACGCCGACGGGGGTCATCCTCAAGGCCAAGCCGGCGCGCCGCTGACCGTGGGGCGCAGGACCGATCGCGGCGGCCGACTGTGGGCCGCGGCCCTGGGCGCGGGTCTGGCGGGTCTCGCCGGCTCGTCCGAGGCCGCGCCGCGCCTGCTGGCCGGCCGCCTTTCTCCAGTCGTGCGGCTGCAGATCGCCGCAAAGCCGGTGCACACCGCGCTGATCGATTTCGCCTTGCAGGCCGAGCTATCCCTGGGCGGCGACCTCGACGCCTGTCGCGGCCAGGCCCCTGCGCTTTCCGGACGCCTGTCGGTCAGGGCGGCGCTCGACCGCCTGCTGGCTGGCAGCGGCTGCGGCTACAGCCAGCCTGATCGGCGCACGGTGATCATCCATCGCCTGGCCGCCCCGTCGCGTCCCATCAAGCCCGCTCCAGCGGTCGCGCCGCTGGGCTTGGGCGAGGTGGTGATCACGGCCCAGCGTTATCCCAACCTGCCAGGCCGCACACCCTACGCCATCTCGGTGGTTTCGGGCGGCGCGGTCGAGCGCCAGGCCGTCACCAGCCTCTACGACCTCGCTGGCCAGGTCGCGGGAATGACCGTGACCAATCTGGGCCCGGGCCGCGACAAGGTGCTGCTTCGCGGCCTGTCGGATGGCGCCTTCACCGGCCAGACCCAGTCGATGGTAGCGCTTTATCTGGACGATGTGCCGATCACCTACAGCGCGCCGGACCCGGACCTGCGGCTGGCCGATGTCGAGCGGGTGGAGATCATGCGCGGGCCACAGGGCACGCTCTATGGCGGCGGCTCGCTGGGCGGGGTGATGCGGATCGCCACCCGAAAGCCTGATCTCGACCGCTACCAGGCCAGCGTCCTGGCCGGCCTTGGCTGGACGCAGGGCGGCGGACGCGGCGACGAGTTGGAGGCGATGGTCAACCTCCCGCTCCTTCACGGCCGCGTGGCGTTGAGGACCGTGGCCTATCGCGAGACGCAAGACGGCTACATCGCCAATCGCGCCCTGGGTCTGCGCCACATCAACGGCTTCGAGCGCGCAGGCGTCCGCGCCAGCCTGCGCACGGCCCTGACGCCAGGCTGGACCCTGACGCTGGGCCTCACCCAGCAATGGATCGACAACGACGACACCCAGTACGGCCTGCAGCGGCTGGGCCCCAAGCAGCGCGACACGCTTGTACGCGAGCCGCACGACAACGATTTCGACCACGTCTCCCTGACCCTCACGGGCGAGGGCGGCTGGGGACGCCTGACTGGCTCGGTCTCGCAACTGGCGCACGACTTCGCCAGCCGCTACGACGCCACCTCGGTCTCGTCGATCTACGGCCTGGGGGACGCGGCCTCGGCCCTCGACGAGGATAAGGGCATCGACCTGACCGTGGCGGAAGTCACCTACGCCACGCCGGGCGAGCACCGTCTACACGGCCTGGTCGGGGCTTTCGCCTCGACGGGCTCGATCCGGTTGAACACCAGCCTGCACGCCCTGCCTGCCGGCTCGCCCGCCGCCTATTCCGAGCGTCGGCGCGACACCATCCGTGAGATCGCGCTCTATGGCGAGATGACGTTCGATGCCACCCCGCGCCTGTCGGCGACAGCAGGCCTGCGCTGGTTCGATTTCCGCTTCGATACCGACGCGACGATCACCCAGCCGGCGGGCCAGCGCCGGACGAGCCCGTCGGCGGACGCCGCGGGCTTCTCGCCCAAGGTCCTGGTCAGCTACGACGCCAGGCCCGGCCTGCTGCTCTACGCTCAGGCCGCCGAGGGCTATCGGCCCGGCGGCTTCAACACCGCCGGTCGCATCGGCCAGGTCTTCGACGCGCCCGAAACCCCGCCGCGCCGCTACCAGGCCGACGAGCTCTGGAACTACGAGCTGGGCGTCAAGCTGCGGGTCTTCAACGACCGTCTGCAGGGCCGCGCGGCGGTGTTCTTCGCCGATTGGGAGTCGGTGCAAAGCGATCAGTACCTGGCCGACGGCGCGGCCTATACCGCCAATATTGGCAACGGGGCCAATCGCGGGATCGAGGCCGAGGCGGCGTTTCGGGTCAGCGAGCGACTGGACTTGCGCGCAGCGGCCCTGCTCAACGATCCGGAGATCACCAAGCTCAACCCGGCCTTCAGCACGCGCAAGGACGCCAGTCTTCCCGGCGTGTCGCGGGCCTCGGCCAGTCTCAGCTTCGACTATCACCGCGACCTGGCGATCGGCCCGACGCTGCGGCTGCAGGGTCAGGCATCCTACGTCGGCGGCTCCTACCTGACCTTCGAAGCCGATCCCGCCCACGAGATGGGCGAGTATCTGGGCGTTCGGGGCGTGGCCAGCCTGACCACACCGGGCTGGACGCTGGCGGCGACGCTGGACAATCCCTTGAACAGCCATGCCAACAGCTTCTCGTTCGGCAACCCTTTCCTGATCACCCGCGACCAGATCGTCACCCCGCCGAGACCCCGGACCCTGAGCGTGCGCCTGACTGCCCGCTTCTAAGCGCTGACCCACGCCTTACCCCGCCGATCACGCGGCAGCCGGACCTGGTAGACCACCTGGCCGTCGAGATCGCGAAACGCCAAGTCCAGCGCCTCGCCATCCAGCCGGAAGGCCGCGAAGCCGGGCCGAGACAGGCAAAAGCGTGTTCCAGCCACGGCCTCGACCTTATCGCCGGCGTCCGCTCCTGAGCCCGTGCAAATGTAGTCGACGCGGCCACGGCGGATGTGTTGCAGGCTGTGGTCGTGGCCATTGATGTAGGCCTGCACGCCGTGGGCCTCGAGCAGCGGCGCGACCTTCTCCACGAGCTCGGGGCTGTCGCCGTGGCCGCCCGAATAGACGGGGTGATGGCCCATGACGATCTTCCAGGGCGCGCGCGAAGCGGCCAGCGCGCGCTCGAGCCAGGCGATTTGTTCGGCGCCGTCGTGACGCTCCCGATGACCGCGCGCCATCTGCTGCAGCATCTCGTCGTAGTTGCCGCCGTCGACCAGCGGGGCGGTGTCGATCACGAAGAGATCGACCAGGTCCGAGCCAAGCGTCTCGCCGCCGATCTTGAAATAGCGGCTGGGCATGCGCCAGCGCGCACTCTGGGCCGAATAGTCAATCTGGGCCTGGGCCGCGCCCCGGTAGTCGTGATTGCCAAGCGCGGCGTACCACGGGGTCTGCAAGGCCGGGGCGTCATAGACCGCCTCAAAGGACTCTTGCCAATGGGGGTCGTCCACCGAAGCGACGCCTGCAGGATAGAAGTTGTCGCCGGCCGCCAGCACGAAGCGACTGGCCAGATCCTGCGCCGCCGCGCCCATGGCCCGGGCGACCTGACGCTGGGAGCGCTTGCCACGACGACCCCAGTCTCCCAGCGCCACAAAGCTGATCGCCTGATCCTCGGCGGCGGCCGGCGCGGTCCACGCCGCGCTGGCGGCAAGGCCGGCCAGAAGCGCGCGACGGTCCAGGGACGATTGGGACACTCAGGGCCTCCTGAACGATCCGGACCCCGAAGGCCCGTACGTTCAAGGACGCCGCCATCGCCGTCGCCTCTCATCGATTTGGCCGCCCACCCGGGTTTCGGCGATCTCGTGGGGGGCGCATCGGCCGGTGGCGTCATTGGCGACATCGACGCTTCGGCGTCCTCTCAGCAACGGGATCGCCCATGAGATCGTCTTGCTCGCCTGTCCGCACCGAACGCCGTCTCAAGCCACGGGTCATCCGCGGCTGCCGCTGGGCAGGCCTGCTTCTCGGCTGTTCGATCGCGACCAGCGCCCTGGCCCAGACCCTCGAACCCGATCCGCCGGTCGTCGAGACGGCCACGATCGAGACACCGGTCAAAGACCCCCTCCAGCGCCTGAACCGCGCCAGCTTCGGCCTTGGCATGGCGCTGGACCACGCCGTTGTCGGCCCCCTCGCCCACGCCTATGTCGCCGTTGCTCCAGCGTACGCCCGCGCCAGGGTCGACGCCGTCATCACCAATCTCGGCGAACCGCGTACGGTCCTCAACGATCTGGCGCAGGGCCATGCCGGGCGTGCCGAGACGGCCACGTCGCGCTTCCTGATCAATTCCTCGGCCGGCCTGCTCGGGCTGTTCGACGTCGCGGGCAAGATGGGCATCGCCCATCACCGCAGCGACTTTGGCCAGACGCTGGGCCGATATGGCGCTGGCCCTGGCCCCTACCTCTATGTCCCCTTGCTGGGCCCCCTGACCGTCCGTGACGCCGTCGGCCGACTGGTCGACACCGCGACCGATCCGGTCAGCCGGGTTGGCGGCGGCCATGGGACGACCTTCGGCACGGTCCGCCAGAACACCAGCCGGCTGAACACGCGGGTGAAGCTCGACGCAGGCCTACGGGCGCTGGACGATGCGACCGATCCTTATGCCAGCCTGCGGTCAGCCTACCTCCAGCGCCGCGGCGCGCTCGTCCGTGAAGCGACGGGACAGGCCGAAGCCCTGCCCGACTTCTAATCTCCCCCTGGGCGCCCGGTTCCGCAATGTTACCGCGGACGCAAGCGGCCCGGCGCCGGGTTTCCCCGACACCGGGCCGCAGGGCCTTCGCAACGACGGCGCGGCGCGAACCGACCCCGCGCCGCGTCGCCGTCAGAAGCGGGCGTTCAGGCTGACCTTCGCCGCCCGGCCCGAGGCCGGCGAGATGTTGTTGTTGCTGTCGGCGTACTGGAAGTAGCGCTTGTCGAAGAGGTTCTCGACATTAAGCTGCAGGTCGTAGGTCTTGTTGACCCGGTAGTAGAGCGCGCCGTCCACGCGGGTGAAGCCGGCCAGCGACACGGTGTTGTCGGTCGCGGCGAAGCGCTTGCCCATGCTGGTCACGCCGATGGCGCCGCCGAAGGTCTTGTTCGGATCATAGCGCAGCCAGACCGCGCCCGAGGACTTGGGGACGTGGTTGACGCGGTTGCCGGCCTTCACCGCCGCCGACTGCGAGTCCAGGAACTTGGCGTCGGTATAGGTGTAGGAGGCCACGATGCTGAGCTGGCGGGTGATCTCGCCCTGAGCGCTCAGTTCCACGCCCTTCGACCGCTGGCGGCCGATCGGGATGGTCGGCGAAGCGGCATTGTTGGGGTCGCTCAGCGCCAGAACGTTGTCGCGGTCCAGTTGGAAGATCGCGGCGGCGAGGTTGAAGGTCGGCAGGACGTCCCACTTCGCGCCCAGCTCGTAGTTCTCGTATTTTTCCGGATCCAGGCTCTGGTTGGAGAGGCTGAGCGCCGAAAGCTGGTCGCCGCCGCGCGGCAGGTAGCTCTTCGAATACGAGGCGTAGATCGAGGTGTTGGCGACGGGCTTGTAGATCGCACCCACGCGCGGCGACCACAGATTGTCGGTGGCGCTGAAGTCACGCTGCGTCCCGGCGGCCAGGAAGGGATTCCGGTTGGTAACGTCGGTCTGGTAGTGCTCGTAGCGGACGCCGGCGACGACCTGGAAGTTCGGCGACAGCTCGATCTGGTCCTGCACGTAGCCGGCCGCCAGCTTGGCGATGCTGAAGTTGTGGCCGCTGCTGGCGGCCTCGCGCCACTGAACGTCAGGACGGCTGATGCGCGAGGCGGTGACCGGCACGAAGATCGTCTGGACGCCACTGGCGCTGGTCGCGGTCGGGAAGAAACCCTCGGTGCGCAGGTTGCTGGTGGTCTGGCGACCGAACTCGGCGCCGACCAGCAGGGTGTGCTCCACCCCGCCCGTCGAGATCTTGGCGTTGAAGTCGGTCTGGTTGATCAGGTTGCGGCGCTTGGCGCCGTTATTGTAGGCGCTGATCGCCACGATCGAACCCGGCGCATAGACGCCCGCCGGCTGGCCAACCGGATTGGTCTGGGCCGTGGTGTTCACCGCGCCGGGGAAGACGTTCTGGTAGAAGCGGTCATAGTAGGCGTAGCGCGTGCGGTTGCGGATCGACATGGTGTCGCTGAAGCGATGTTCGACGAAGACCGTGCCGGCATTGGAGTCGACCCAATTGGGGCTCTGGTCTGGATCGCCGAAGAACTGGTCGCGCGGGGTTTCCAGCGGCTTGCCCTGATAGGACGACACGCCGCGATCGCCGATGCGCTTGTCGTGGAAGCGCTCGTAGCCGATCGACAGCGTGGTGTCGGGATCGAGCTTGAAGGTGGCGGTGGGATTGAAGCCCCAGCGCTTATTCCAGACGCCGTCGCGGAAGTTGCCGCTGTCCTGCCAGACGCCGGCCGCGCGCAGCGAGATGGTCTCGCTGACCGGCGCGCCGAGGTCGACTTGGGCGCGGTAGTGGTCGTAGCTGCCCGCTTCCAGGCGCGCGCCCAGGTGCTGCTGGCCGTCGGCGACCTTGGTCACCCGGTTGATCAGGCCGCCGGTGATGCCGCGGCCGAAGATCATGGCGTTGGGGCCCTTGAAGACCTCCAGGCGCTCGATGTTGTAGAGGTCGCGGTAGCTTTGGGTGTCGTCGCGCACGCCGTCGACGAAGAAGCTGGCGGTCGTCAGGTTGCCACGGAAGCTCAAGGTGTCGCGGTTGTTCTCGCCCTGCGAGGAGAAGACGCCCGGCACGTAGCGGACCGCGTCGCCGATGCCGTTGGCGGCCTGGTCCTCGATCTGCTTGACCGAGACGACATTGACCGCCTGCGGCACGTCGATCAGCGCCGTCGGCGTCTTGGTGGCCGAGGTGATGGCATTGGTCTTGTACGAGGTCTGGCCAGTGATCGTGACGCCGCTGACTTCGTTGGCGGTCTGCGCCAGAACCGGCGTGGCCAGAAGGGCCGCCGCCGAGGCCAGAAGCAGGGCGCGCGAAGGCGCGCCGCGGAACGTGCGGTTGATCGACATCTGATTGGAAATCCCGAACCTGAAGCTCGCTTAAGTGCGAACGATTTTCATTCGCGCCGTATAGCGCCACGGTCCGGTCGGCTCAGCCGAAAACTACAAAGCTTGGGAATTTGTATAGTGACGGAAATGTACCCGTAATCTCCGCAACACTTCAGCGCCAGAATAGCGTGGAGGTTGATCGACCCAACAGTCGCGCCAATAGCGTCTCGGCCGCGAAGATGAACAATACAAAGAGCTACATCTTCGCTATCGCCCTCTAGAATGCGGCGAGCAAATATTCCGCAGCTAATTCAGCTCCCGGCTCCAAACGACGACCCTGGTTGGCGCAGTGCCAAGTCAGTTGTTCTGTCGGCCTTGGCTTCTCGTCGCTAAGATCGGCCGTGCAAACGGCGGATTCGGACGTTGGGGCTCTACGATGCCAATTCCAGTGATGGATGATCGTCCTGGTCAGCGATTTCAAAACTTCGTCGCGACCATGGAGCGGATGTTCGCCCACTACGACGGTGTCGCTTTCGCCTCTCCGCTTCGCTTGCGCGACAAGGACACCGGAAGGCTTCGCGAGCACGATATCGTCATCACCCGCACGACCCATCACGGGCCAAACCTGACCGCGATCGAGTGCAAGGACCATGGCCGCAAGGTCGGCGTCCCGCAGGTCGAGCAGTTCGCCAAGAAATGCGACAAAACCGGGATTCATCGCGGCGTTATCGTCGCCGCTAATGGCTTCACACGTACCGCCGTCATCAAGGCCAAGGCCCTCAACCTGACCTGCATGGAGCTTGCCGACGCCGAGACCTTCGCGTGGATCGGCGAGATTACGGTCGTCGGCCTGCGCCAGAACTTCTTGAAGATCGAAGCCTATGTCGCGATAGAACCGGACGGCCGCGACCTCGTTCACCCCACGACCGTCTATGACCCCGACGGCGCGGTCTATGTCGGCGAAGACGCTCAAAGCTTCATTATCCGCCAGCTTCCTGAAAACTCGGTCGCTCCCGAAGACGGCCAGATCACCACCGGTCAAGCCATCAAGCCCTTAGGGGGCTTCTACGTCATTGACGCAGCCGGCCAACGCTTCGGCGCCAGGGACATCACCTTCTGCTACACACTGAAGACCGAAGTAAAGAGACAGGTGATGACCCTTCACCGTTACGCGGACGACGAGGCAGCGATGGAAATCGCGTCGGCCGAGATCGTCTTCGACGAAGGCAGATCGACGGTGATGTTCACCAAGACGGAAGACGGCGTCACGGGCTATGGCTATTCGGTCGGCGCCGCGGACCACATCGTTCGCATCAAGCCGCGGGAAGACCTGGTCCGCCCTTCTCAGTAGCGTTCGCGCCGCGGCGGACCAGCGCGCCGGTCCAGGCGCGCGCACGCCCGCCGGATGGCCCGCGGGTCGCTGTCGGTCTCACTGGGGTGTTCGCCGCCGCCTTGCCAGTCGGTGCAGCCGCGCGCCAGCCAGTCCTCAAAATAGGCCAGCCAGAGCTCAGTCCAGGGCAGGATGGTCAAATCCAGCCGGTCGGTCTGCTTGAACTCGCCAGTGCCCGGCAGATAGAGGCAAAGTCGCGCCGGCCTCTGCTCGTAGACGTGGGGAAGCTTCACACCGCCGGCCAGCAGCTTCAGTTCCGGCTCGTCGACGAAAACTTCCGGCGGCTCGCCCTCGGCCCAGGTCACACGCACGCGATATTTCCGACCAAGCGCGCTGGGCCGAACCTCGCAGCGCCAGGTCAAGCCTTGGCCCCGAAGAATCCCAAGCCCTGGGAACACCTCGCTATGACGCAGGTGGAGCATCTGCTGGGCCGCAGTCAGGCCCGTCCGCCCAAAGCGCCCCAACATCGATCAGCGCCCGAAGAAGGTGTTCTTGGGGATCGGCGTGGCGGCCGCCGAAGTCGACAGGCCCGCGCTGGCGATTACCCCCAGCCGCCCTGCCCCGCGCGCAGCCGAGAGGCTGCCTGTGTGGTCGTCCAGCGCCTTGCGGACCACGCCTTCGCCCAGGGTCTGGGAGAGTTCCTTGGTCAGCTCGTCCATGCCCTCCAGGTCCGTCAGGCGGGCCAGATCGAGTTCGACCCGGCGGTGCCAGCGGAAGAAGGCCAAGGCCCGGCCCGGCTCGTCATTCCACTTCTCGGCGAAGTTCTCGCCCAGGGTCGTCTCGTTCCAGACGAAATAGTGGGTGCGTCCGCCAACCTCCTTCTTCTCGATGAACATCAACATGAACCGCACCGTGTAGAGCAGCAGGTCCAGCTCGTTGTCGAAGGTGTGGTGACGCACGCAGTACTCGTAGCTCCGGGACGCCAGCTGGGTGATGATCACCGACAGCGGGGCCAGGCCCTGGTCCTGGTTCTGGAAGGCCACGTCGCGGTGGCGCTTGAGGATCTGCACCGCCCGGCGCAGCACGCCGCTGAACTGGGCGCTCACCGGGAAGGGCTCGATCGAGGCGTCGGCCGCGATGCGCCCCTCGTTGAACGCCTTGGACATCCGCATGACCGGCATCAGCCTGCCACGGCCGATGAACTTATCGCGGAAGCCCTTCGGATTGGACGCCTTCCAGCCGCCGGCCGCCTTGTCGGGCACCAGTTCGCCACCGTTGGGGCACTGGGGATTGGGGATGGCCGGGGTGATGTCGAGGTGAAAGTCGTTGGCGTAGACCAGCCGCCAGCAGCGCTGCTTCTCCTCCAGGATGTCGCGGTAGACGCCGCTGGCTTTCAGCCGGTCGCCGATCAGCTTCTTCACATAGGCCGGCGGCAAGGCCGGCGAGCCGTCGGGCAGCAGGCTGATCAGGTCGACATCGTGTTCGTTGCTGGCGATCGGCCGCACGTTGGTGCCGACGGCGGTCGAGCCCTGGACGTAGATCTCGCTGGTCTGCAGCAGCGGGTCGGGCGCCTTGGCCAGCCAGCCGCCGGCCGCGTAGTAATGGTCCTCCGCGCGCTCGCGCTGGGTCTTGGTCAGGTCCAGCTGCTGGCAGAGCCGCTCCAGGAACCCGAAGGTCTGGATTTTCCGCAGGGTCAGTTCGTCATTGACGGCCAGGCCGCCATGCGCGCCGTCAGGCATTGGTCAGTTCCTTCTGGACTGGGCGGCTCTCACCGATCGTCAGGCGCTGTTCGAACCCGCCGCGCGCGCGGTTTTCGTCGTAGATCACCAGGGGCAGATCAGCCTTGGGCATCCAGGTCCGCCCGACCTCGACGGCGGCCGACACCGGCAAGGCCGGGAAGATGTGGACCCGCGCGTCCTGGCCGTGCTGGGCCTTGATGGCGTCAAACGCCCGACGCATCGCCTTCCGGAAGGCTTCGAGATCTTCGCGGCGATGCATGACGTCATTGCCCGGCTCGGGGGTCGTCACCCGCCAGACCGGCGCATCGGGCCCCAGCACCGCCTGCGCCCGCTCGATGGTGATGGTGGCGCTGAGGTCGAGGATCAGCCCGACCTCGGTCCCCTCGCGGTTGGAGCCCAGGACGGTGATCTCAATCGGCGGGCGGGCATCGCGCCAATCCCAGCCCTGCGGCTCGCGATGGAGCTGGTGGACATTGACCGCGGCGATATCCGACAGCAGCCGCCCCAGCTCCATGAGGAGCGGCTGGGGCGCGAGCGCAAAAAGCGACAGATGCTTGATCCCGCCGTCGGCGACCTGGTCTCGGACCTTGCGCGAGAACTGGCGGCGCAGGGTTTCCAGCTGCAGCTGCCAGTAGGCCGGCTCGTGGTCGGCGAAGTCGCTGCGGGTGATATCGAGGGAGATAGGCTGGCGATCGGCCGGGTAGCGGTCGGGGAGCATGGCCGTCTTGGCCAGGTCGTAGCGCGTGGGGCAGTCGTGTTCGCCGATCCGGGCGCCGAACAGCAGCACGTGACTGGCGCGGTCGGGCATGATCTCGGTGACCAGCTCGATGCGCCGCTCGTGGGCGGCCTTCATGGCCAGCAGCCGCGCCACCGGGAACAGGTCCCGGGTCTTCTTGGCGTCGATCAGCCGATGGTGGCCATTACAGAGCAGCATCAGGTTGGCGACGTCGTCGGAGAGCTTTTCCGAAAGCACCGGATCGCCGCGCGGCCCGCCGGGCGAGTCCGCCACGATATGGGCGACATAGCCGTTGTTGAGCTCGTCCTGGCCCGTCAGCAGGTCGCCGAGCAGCGCGTGGTTGCAATTTTCGAACTGGCAATGGCCCGCACTGCGCGTCCACAGCGTCAGCCTCGTCTGTTGAGATACGCTCACCTAGCCCTCCCCCGACGGTGTGGACCTGGATTCCGGATTTAAGCGTGACGATGACCCATTCAAGATGTTGGGCCATGTTCTCGATTGACCACACCACATTTAGAACGCCCCACCCCTGAATCAAGAACAGACCCGCAACAATTTTGACTCGCACCAGAACACGCCGCGCGCATGACGTTGGGCCCGCCATGCGTCAATATCGGTCGCGCGGCTCAAGTCTTCCGCAAATAGTCCTGTGAACGCTGCCCCAGCCCCTCGGCCTCGCGCCGCCGGACCTTGCACGCCGTCGCATTTGTTCTACATTACGGAAAGAAATCAGGAGACCGCCATGCGCGACGTTCTCGGCCCCTTCGAGTTCCAGATCTTGCAGACACTGCTTCGCCATCCACGCGATGCGTACGGGGTCACGATCCGCGAGCGCCTGAAGACCGAGACCGGCCGCGAACCTTCGATCGGCGCGCTCTACACCACGCTCGACCGGCTGGAGCAGAAGGGTTTCGTGAAGTCCTGGTGGGGCGAGGCCACCGCCGAGCGCGGCGGACGCAGGAAGCGTTACTTCGCGATCCAGGCCCCTGGCGAGGCCGCGCTCCAGCGCACGCAGGCGGCATTCACCGGCTTTGGCGGGACCCCCATCCCGCAGGGGGCCTGACTATGAGCGGCAAGCCGCCCCAAAATGATGACCCGCGCCAATATGATCTCGACCTGGTGTTCACCCCGGCCATCGGGACTGACGGGGATCGCTATGCGCTGCAGGCTAAGGCGACAGCCGCCCAGGTCAGCCCCAGCGAGAGACGCGAAATCGTCGAGCGGGCGCTGGCGGAACTTCGGAACATCCGGACCCACCTGGCCGCGTCCAGCAGAGGTCTGGACGACATCAACGCCGACCTGAAAGACATCATGGACCGCTTGCCAACCGAGGCAGAGCAACAAGCGCGGCGCGTGCGGCTGGAAGTCTCCCGGGCGCAGCGCAAGGAACTGCTCAAGACATCCTGGATCGAGGCCCGGGAGGCTGCCCAGCAGCATGCCCTTCCGCCCTCTCCTCCCAGCCCGCCCAAGATCGGTTGGACGATTCTGGCCCTGGCCTGCAAGAAGGACGAACTCGACGCCTATGCCGGCGACCTGGAAGAGAGCTTTGGTCGCTACTGCATCGAACGCGGCCGAGGCCCGGCGCTGGCCTGGTACTGGTGGCAGCTGGGACGCACGGTCGTGGCGCGCGCCTGGCCGATGCTCGAACGGCTGCTGAACCTGGCCGAGCTGGTCAAGAAGGTGTCTGGCGGCTGAACTCCCGGCAGCCCCCCGAGTGGCGTGGCGCCCTCAGGGCAACACCTGCAAAAGGCATCTGCATGAAGGTCGCGGCCTGCACCAAGCGGATATGGTAGCTCGCACATGATCTGGTGCGCCATCTACCCCCTGCAGGCAGACCTGCACGGCCAAGATCAAGAGCCAAAGCATGTGACGCCTATCCCCGCGAACTGCGCCCCCGCACGAACGCCCGATCCGCGGCCATGAACTGGTCCAGCATCGGCACGACCAGCCGCACCGGCTCGGCCGCCTTGCCGCCGGTCTGGGCGGCATGGGCCTGGGCGTAGGCCACGAGGTTGCGGTGCGTGGACGCCGGCACCTCGATCGTCATCTTGACCGGCGTGTCGTCCTCCAGCGGACGCAGCTTCAACCTGTTCATGGCCGGGCTCCCGCGCGGTAAGGCTCCAGAACGAGATCCTTGGTCAGCAGGACCCGCAGCGGCGCGCCGGGGCGGATGGTCAGGGTCGGGGCGCGGTCGAGGCTGCGGCCGACGATCTGGCGGCCAACGTCGCTGACCGCGTCGGCCCCGCCCCGGCGAAGAGCGCGGACGAGGTCGGCCTCGCCGGCCGATGACCCTGACTCCGCGCCTATGGCCAGCACCGTCGAAAGGCCCGCCGCCGCCAGGATGCGGCCGCTGTGGCGATCGACGCCGTCCTGCAGCCCAGCCATGCCCTGCACGTCGGCGGCCGGCAGCTTGTCGAGGACGATGGAGCGGCCCGAAGGCAGGATCAGACGGGTCCACGCCACACGAAGACGGCTTTGCCCGACCTGGATCTCGGCCTCGTAATCGCCGACCAGCCGCGCCCCGGCGGGGATCAGCAGGAAGCCGCCGCCGAGGCTGTCATAGACGTCCTGCGTGACCTGGGCGATGGCCAGGCCCGGCGCGTCCGAGCGAAGCCCGGTGACCAGCGCGGCCGGGATCACCGCGCCGGCCTGAAGGACATAGGGCGAGGCCGGCGCCTGAAGCCGCTCCGCGCTGGTCGTCCGACTATCCTGCCCAGGCCCCTCGACCTTCACAGACGGCGAGGCGTCCACGCGCCGATCGGCCGGCGCGGCCACGAAGAGGCCGCTCTGCTGCGCGGCGCGCCGCACGGCCGCTCGCGCCTCGCGTTCAGGATCGACGGAAGGCTGCCCCGCGCCGGAGGCGGCTGGCGCCGGCGCAACCTGCTCAAACCGCGCGTCGTCCACGGGCCTGTCGCTCGCGCGCTGGGCGGCCAGGATAGGCCGGCCCAGATCACCGGGCAGCGGCGGGCCGAGCGCCGGAACGCCGGCCGGGCCGACATAGCCGCGCGGCAAGGCCGTCACCCGCTCCGGCGGCGTCGCGGCCGCTGGTGGCTCCACCTTCTCAGGCGCCGCACGCCGATGCTCCAGCATCGACCAGCCGACGGCGCTGAACAGGGCCAGCGCGATGGCGGAGCTGGTGATGATCAGGGCGCGGCGAGACAGGCGGGCCACCGGCGCGGGCGATCCGCGCAGCCGCAGGGTCTTGGCGATGGCGTCCTCGGCCTCGGTGCGCTCGCCGTTCATCGGCCCGCCTCCGAGGCGCCGACGAGCCGGACTAGCCGCACGCGCTGGGCCTGCCGCTTGATGCCGAGACGCAGTTCCGCCCGGTCGAAGAGGCGTTCGACGACGATCCGCCGCCCCTCGACATGGTAGTTGATGATCTCCGTGGTCTTGCCGTCGACGCCCAACCTGTAGAGCGGCGGCAGGTCGTCCAAAACGACGTCCGGCCCGAACTCGACATAGGCGCGACGCCCATCGTCGAAGACCGCGACCGGACGCCAGAGCGGATGATCGCCCTCGATGCGATAGCCGCGATTGACCGTGGAGAGATCGAGCCCCGCAACGGCGGGCGGCGCGTCGACCAGCACGACCTCCGCCGGCGGATAGCGCCACGACACCTGCGCCTGCCAGGTCCGGGCCGAGGCGCGAAGCTCCAGGTAATAGGTGCGCCGGTCGGTGTTGATCAGCAGATTGGTCGCCAGATCGGGCGCGGTCGGCTTGACCAGCACATGCACGCGACGCCCAGGCCCGACGCCGCTGCTGGTGTCGCCGATCATCCAGCGGGCGGTGTCCCCCGCCGCGATCGCGCCAGACCCGACCAGCGCCTCTCCCGGCTCGAGCACGATGTCGGTGATGCGGCCGGGCGTGGCGATCACTGGATAGACGCCGGTGTCGGACCAGTCGAAGGGGTGCATTCCGGCGGGCGTGGCCAGGCGCGGGTCGTCGCCCAGCGGTCCAGCCCAGGCGGTCGACGACAGCAGGACGCAGGCCAGGCCCGCGGACATTGCCAGGCGGGTCATGCGCCGAACTCCTTGGACCAGGACAGGGCCGTGACGAAGACGCCGAGCGGATTGGCGCGCAGGCCCTCGGCGGTGCGCGGCGGCCGGATGGTCACGGTGAGGATCGCCGTCCAGCGCTCGGTGGCGACGAGCTGGCCATCAGCAAAGCGCTGTTCGGTCCAGGCCAGTCGGAAGCTGTCGGGAGACGCGCGGACCACGCTGGTGACCGCCACCGTCGCCTGGACCTTGCCGACCTGGCTGAAGGGATCGGCGCGCCGGGCATGGTCGGACAGGGCCGCCGCGCCATCAGTCGAGGTGAAGTCGTAGGCCCGCAGCCAGGCCTGACGCATCAGCACCGGGTCGGTGGAGATGGTGCGCACGTCGGTGATGAACCGCGCCAGCGTCCAGGCGATCATGGCATCGCTCGGCCGCGCGCCCTGGACGGCCGGCGCGACGATGCGCGGCTCGCCCAGCCGATCGACCTCGATCACCCAGGGCGTGACGCCGCCCCGCAGCGACAGGGTCACCAGCCCGGCCGACAGGCCGCCGCTGAGCGCCAGGAGACCCAGGGCCATCAGGCGCCAGTTGAAGGCCTGGACGCGGGCGGCGCCGAGCCGCAGGTCCCAGGCCTGGCCAGCCCGCTGGTGGTCGGTTTCCGGCGCCGGGGTCGCGCCATAGCGCGCCGATCCCTTGAGCAGGGTCATGATCTATCCTCCGAAAGGCTGGGCGCCGCGCCGGCGCTGTGGTCGTCGCCGCTGCCGGCGGCGTGGACGGCCATGACCGCGCCATGGGTCAGGGTCTGGCGACGTTCGAGATCGCGGGCCCAGGCCGGCTGCTCGGTCGCATCGCCCTGGCCGGCCGGCGCGTTCGCGCCGCCGGGACCGCCCTGCCCGCCGCCAGACGACGGCGGCGGTGGCGGCGGTGTCGACGACGCACCCGCCGAAGACGCCGCGCCGCCACTCCCTTGCGGACCATTCGGCGGCGAGCCGCCGGCCGGGGCCGCGCCGCCCGCGGGCGGAGGCCGGCCGCCACTCGCCGCCGCCGCGGCCGCACCTGCTCCAGAGCTTGCTGCGCCGGCGGCCATCTGGGCCGCGGCGGCGCCGGCCATGGCCATGCCGCCGACCACCAGGCCCGTGCCCACCGCCGCGCCGACGCCCAGCTGTGGCGCGCCCGACACCAGGCCCGAGGCCACGCCCGGTCCGAAGATCGACAGGCCCAGCAGGGTCAGGGCGGCCAAGGCCATGGCCAACACCTCTTCCAAGGTGGGCTGGCCGCTGGCGGCGCTGGTGAATTCGGAAAACAGCGAGGAGCCGATGCCGACGACGATGGCCAGCACCATGACCTTCACGCCGCTGGCGATGACGTTGCCCAGCACCTTCTCGGCCAGGAACGCGGTGCGGCCAAAGAGCCCGAAGGGCACGAGGACGAAGCCGGCCAGGGTGACCAGCTTGAACTCGATCAGGACCACGAAAACCTGAACGGCGATGATGAAGAAGGCGACGATCACGAAGAGCGCCACCAAGAGCAGGATGACGATCTGGACGATGTTCTCGAAGAAGCCGGGGAAGCCGCCCAGCTGCGCCGCCGCTTCCAGGATCGGCTTGCAGGCCGACACCCCCAGGGCCGCCAGACGGCCGGGCCGCAGGAAGTCCTCGGCCGAGATCGCCGCGCCCGAGGCCTTCAGCCCGAGCCCCGAGAAGCTCTTGAGCACCACGACCGACAGGGCGTGGAAGTTGCCGATCAGGAAGGCGAAGAACCCGACATAGAGGGTCTTCTTGATCAGCCGGGCCAGGACGTCCTCGTTCGACGCCCAGGCCCAGAACAGCGCCGCCAGGGTGACGTCGATGACCACCAGGGTGGTCGAGAGGAAGGCCACCTCCCCGCCCAACAGCCCGAACCCGGAATCCAGGTAGCGGTTGAAGGTGTCGAAGAAGCGATCGATGACGCCGACGTCGTTCATGACGCGGCCCCGCCGAAGAAGCGCGCCCGCGCGCTCGCCCAGGCCGCGCGGCACCGCAGGTCCTGCCCGCCGGCCTCGCCCAGGGCTTGGCAGCGGGCCAGTTCCGGATCGCGCGCCGCGACCTTGGCCACCGGGGTGGAAGAAGGCTGGGACGCCCCGCCCGCCAAGACAGCGGCGCCCAGCAGAATGATCAGTGCGGTCCCCCAGACGAGGGACTTGGTCACGGCGTGCCTGCGCTCCCCATGAACTTGGAGAAACGGGCCTTGGCGTCGGCGCGCGCGGCGGCGCGATCGGCCGCCTCCAGCACCTGGGCCCTGCCCTGGGCGGCGCTGAGGGCGAGCAGGTCCGAGAGCTGCTGGGCCTGGAGGGCGAGCAGCTGATTGCCGGCCTGGGCGGCCTGAAGGCCGCCGACGGCGCCCTGGCTTTGCCCCACCAGCGCAGCCAGCTGGTCGCGGCTAGCGCTCATGCCACCAACGACGCCGGCCTGCACCTTCAGGGCGTCCTGGAACCCGGCGACGGCCGCGCCCCAGCGGGTGTCGGCGCGCTGCGTCAACGCCGCGTCGGTCACCGACAGGTCCACCGCGCCGTACTGGGTGCGGAAGGCCTCGCGGATCTGGGCGACGTCGAAGGCCAGACCTTGAGCTTCGGCCAGCAGGCCGCGCGTGCGATCGACCTGAGCCTGGAGCGCCGCCAACGAGGAGTATGGCAGGCTGGCCAGGCCCTTGGCCTGGCCGACCAGCATCTGCGCCTCGTTCTGCAGGGAGCTGATCTGGTTGTTGATGGTCTGCAGGGCGCGGGCGGCCTGCAGGACGTTCTGGGCGTAGTTCGTCGGGTCGAAGACCGTGAACTGGGCCCAGGCCACGGACGGCCCGGCAGCGAGCAGGCTCGCGACCACGACCGACGCCAGCCGGCGACGGGTGAGGATCATGACGATGTCTCCGGAGAGGCGTCAGGCCGGTCGGCCGATCCGCCCGGCAGGAGGTCGGCGGCCCAGGTCAGGCGCTTGGCGCGGAGCCAGGCGGCGGCGAAGCCGCGCTTGCCGTGGCTCTTGAGGACCTTGCTGATCAGCGCTTGGTCGGCCTTCGAGGAGGCCGCGCAGAAGGCCAGGGCCACAGGTCCGAGACCCAGGTCGAAGAGGCGATCTCCGGCCCGAGATTGCAGGTAGTAGTCGCGGGCCGGGGTGGCGCGGGCCAGGATCTCGATCTGGCGATCATTGAGACCAAAGCGGGCGTAGGCGGCCGCGCCCTGCGGCTCCAGGGCGCGCGGATTGGGCAGGAAGATCCGGGTCGGGCAGCTTTCGATGATCGACGCGGCGATGGCGCTGCCGGTCACGTCCGCCAGCGACTGGGTGGCGAAGACGACCGACGCGTTCTTCTTGCGCAGCGTCTTCAGCCACTCGCGCAGCTGCGCCCCGAAGGCGGGGTCGTCGAGCGCCAGCCAGCCTTCGTCGATCAGGATCAGGGTCGGCCGGCCATCCAGGCGCCGGGCGATGCGGTGGAAGAGATAGGTCAGGACCGCCGGCGCGGCGGCGGCCCGGGCCAGCCCCTCGGTCTCGAAGACCTGAACGTCGGCCTCGCCGAGCTTTTCGCCCGTGCCGTCCAGCAGGCGTCCATGCGGACCGCCCAGGATGAACGGAGCCAGCGCGGCCTTCAGCGGCGGGCTGGCCAACAGCGCCACCAAGCCCGTCAGGGTGCGCTCCGGCGCCGGCGCGCTGGCCAGACTGTTCAGCGCCGCCCACAGATGCTCGCGCACGGCCGGGGTGATGACCACGCCTTCGCGGGCCAGGATCGCCGCCAGCCAGTCGGCCGCCCAGCCGCGCTCCTCGGGCACGTCGATCATCGCCAGCGGCTGGAGCTTGGCGGCCTTGCCGCCCTCGCCGGCCAGGTCGTGGAAGTCGCCGCCCATGCCCAGCACGGCCGCGCGACTGGAGGCGCCGAAGTCGAAGGCGAAGATCTGCGCCCCGGCATAGCGTCGGAACGACAGGGCCAGCAGCGCCAAGAGGACGCTCTTGCCAGCGCCGGTCTGGCCCACGATCAGGGTGTGACCGACATCGTCGACATGCAGGCTCAGGCGAAACGGCGTCGAGCCGGCCGTGCGCGCGATCAGCAGCGGCGGCCCGTCCAGGTGCCGGTTGCGTTCGGGGCCCGCCCAGACCGCCGACATTGGCGCCAGGTGGGCAAGGTTCAGGGTCGAGAGCGGCGGCTGGCGGATGTTGGCATAGACGTGGCCGGGAATGGTCCCGAGCCAGGCTTCGACGGCGTTGACGGTCTCGCGGATGACCGTGAGCTCACGGCCCTGGATGACCTTCTCGACGAGCGCCAGCTTGGCGTCGGCCCGCGCCGGGTCCTCGTCCCAGACCACCAGACTGGCGGTGACATAGGCATAGGCCACCGCATCGCCGCCAAGATCCTGCAGCGCCAGGTCGGCTTCCGCAGCCTTGTTGGCCGCGTCGTTGTCGACCAAGGCCGAGGGTTCCTGGGTCAGGGCCTCGCGCAGCAGCACCAGCACCGACTTGCGCTTGGCGAACCACTGGCGGCGGATCTTGGTCAGCAGGCCGGTGGCCAGCGTCTTGTCCAGGCACAGGGCGCGGGTCGACCAGCGGTAGGCGAAGGCCAGCCGATTGAGGTCGTCGAGCAGGCCCGGCGTCGTCGCCGGCGGAAAGCCGACCAGCGTCAGGACGCGCAGGTGGTCGCGACCCAGCCGCGGTTCGAGCCCGCCCGCCAGCGGCTGCGTCGCCAGCAGGCTGTCGAGATAGATCGGGGTCTCCGGCACGGCCACGCGCTGGCGCACGGTCGAGACCGCGCCGTGCAGCACGCTCAGGGTCGCCGCGTCATCCAGCCAGGCCAGGCTCGGCATCAGGCCGTCGAGCAGGGCCAGGAACCGGTCGGTGCGATCGACAAAGGCGGCCAGCTCGGCGCGCCAGTCGATGTCGGCGCCCCGGCGGCCTTCGACGAACAGGCGCTCGAAGCGTCCTCGCTCCTGGGCCGGCGGCAGGTAGCTCAGGGTCAGGAAGTAGCGGCTCTCAAAGTGCTCGCCACTCCCTTGGAAATCGGCGCGCCGCTCCTCATCAACCAGGGCCGAGACCGGATCGGGAAACGCGCTATCGGGATAGGACGCCGACGGATCGCGGCGCGCCTCGATGAAGATCGCCCAGCCCGAACCCAGGCGCCGCAGGGCGCCGTTCAGACGGGCGGCGACGGCGGCGACCTCGGCATCGGTCGAGCTGTCGAGGTCGGCCCCCCGGAACTCGGCGGTGCGCTGGAAGCCACCGTCCTTGTTCAACACCACACCGGGCGCCACCAAGGCGGCCCAAGGCAGGTAGTCGGCCAGCCGCGCCGGGCGTTTGTTGTATTCGCGAAGGTCGAGCACGCTCAGACCCCCAGGTGGGCCGGCAGGCGCACGTGGCGACGGCCGACATCGAAGATCTGCGGGTCGTGGCGGGCGGCCCAGACGGCCAGGCCATGGCCGATCAGCCAGACCAGCAGGCCGACGAGCCACAGGCGAAGACCCAGCCCCAAGGCCGCCGCCAAGGTGCCGTTGACCAGGGCGATCGCGCGCGGGGCGCCGGCCAGGAGCATCGGTTCGGTCAGGGCCCGATGGACGGGGGCTGCGAACCCCAGGGCGCGATCGCCGGCCATCAGACCGTCGCTCCGCCGCCGAACGAGAAGAACGACAGGAAAAAGGAGCTGGCGGCGAAGGCGATCGACAGGCCGAAGACGATCTGGATCAGCTTGCGCGACCCGCCGGACGTCTCACCGAACGCCAGGGTCAGGCCCGTGACGATGATGATGATGACGGCGATGATCTTGGCCACCGGCCCTTCGACCGACTCCAGAATCTGCTGCAGCGGCTCTTCCCAGGGCATGCCCGAGCCGGCGGCCTGGGCGTGGGCGCTGATCAGCGCCAGGCCGACGGTCAGGCCGGCGATGATCCAGGGCTTGAGCGCGGGAAGCCGGTCACGAAGACGCGCACGGAACGGCAGGCCGGGCGTATAGGCGCGCGGCAAGGCAAGGCTCGTGGACACGAGGCCATCTCCTTCAACGATGTCGGGGGTTGGGGGGCTCTAGGGTCTCAGACGGGGCTGAGCTGGTAGGCGCCGTCGGGCGCCTGGCCCTTCAGGCGGACAAGGTCGATCAAGCGTCGCTGTCGGCCTCGCCCGGCCAGCACGGCGATCACGTCGATGGTCTCGGCGATCAGGCCGCGCGGCACGGTGACCACCGCCTCCTGGATCAGCTGCTCCAGACGCAGCAGGGCGCCCAGGGCCGATCCGGCGTGCAGCGTGGCGACACCGCCGGGATGGCCTGTGCCCCAGGCCTTGATCAGGTCGAGGGCTTCGGGCCCACGCACCTCGCCGATGATGATGCGGTCGGGACGCAGGCGCAGGGCCGAGCGGACCAGGTCCGTCATGCTGACGAGGCCGTCGCTGGTGTTCATCGCCACCTGGTTCTGCACGGCGCATTTCAGCTCCGGCAGGTCCTCGGCGATGATCACCCGGTCGCCGGTCCGCGCCATCTCGGCCAGCAGGGTGTTGCCCAGGGTGGTCTTGCCGCTCGAGGTCTGGCCGGCGACCAGGATGTTGTCGCGGTTGCGCACGGCGGCGGCCAGCACCTGCCCTTCCCGCTCGGTCATCACCCCATCGCGGACATAGTCGTCGAAGGTGAAGAGCAGGCTGGCCGGCTTGCGGATGGCGAAGGTCGGGGCGGCCACGATCGGCGGCATCCAGCCTTCGAACCGCTCGCCGGTGCCGGGGAGCTTGGCCGACAGATGCGGATGCCCGGCATGGATCTCGGCGGCCACGTGGTGGGCCACCAAGCGCAGGATGCGCTCGGCGTCCTCGGCCGAGACGGTCAGGCCGGTGTCGACCTGGCCGCCTTCGAAGCGATCGACCCACACCCGGCCATCGGGGTTGAGCATGACCTCGGCCACGCCCGGATCCTCGAGGCGCGCCAGCAGCAGCGGGCCAAGGGCGGTGCGCAACATCTGGCGGCTGCGCTCACGTCCGGCTTGGGTTTCGGAAAGGTCCACGGCAGATCCCCGTTGGTTACGGGGATGAGTAAGAAGACCTGGAATTGGCCGATCTCAACAGCCAAATCGGCCGATCGTACTGGGGGCGTGGAGAGGCAGGGAAACGGTGACCCGCCTTCCGCGTCCGGACGGTCTCGGACCGCTAGGCCGCGGTTCGAGCGCGGTCCCCCGAGGCCGCGACGGCGGATCGATCACGCCGCCCCCGCGCGCTGGACCGGACGGCATGGCGCCAGGCCGCCGCCAGCAGTTCGGCGGCGACGGCTTCGTCGATCGCGGCAAGCCGGACCAGCACGATCCCGGCCCCGCGCCGTCGCCCGGGCTCAGGCGCCAGGCCATCGCTCAGCGACAAGGCCCAGCGCTGCAGGGCCGGATCGACCTTGACCGCCGCCCAGCCCTCTTCGGGCCAGCCGACATTGGCGAAGGTCTTGCCGCCAGCCTGGAACCGCGTGCTGTCCAGGATCGTCCGGACCACGACATTCGGACCCAAGGTCTGGGCCAAGTGGGCGAAGGCTTGCGGCGTCATCGGGTCCTCATCGGGAGCGCGATGAAAGTCCGAGTCGCCCCCTCACCGCAAAGTCGTCGCCGGGCACGACAAGGTCGGTCGCAACCTCACCGACGAGGCCCGGTTCAAGCTCCGCCGAACCCGCATCCGGTCGCCTGCCCCGTTGACTCTTCCGCGCTCCGGAATGAGAACATTTCACGAACGCGGAGATTGCCATGCCTACCCAACGCGCCGGCCAGCGCGCGACCCCGCACGCGCCTAAACCCGAGCGGATCATCTGCAGCATGATCGTGAAGCTGAGACGCGTGCGCCAGTACGGCGGCGCCGAGCCCGGCCGAACCTTGATGTTCACCTTCGAAGGCGGCACCCGCCGCGCCGAGCGCAGCCGCAACAGCTTCATCGACAAGGAGCGCGTGCCCGACTTCGACGGCGAGGAAGCCTGGTTCGAGGTCGAGGAGGTCAGCGGCAAGCCCTGGGCCTTCTGGCGCGCGGTCCGCCAGGTGGAACCGCCCGACAATGCCTGAGCTATCCGACCAGCAGCGGCGCAAGATGGCCGAGCTGGAGCCCCGGTTCGCCCAGATGCGTCTCGTCGACGCCCTCGAACACAAGATGGAGATCCTCTTCAGGTGCACGGCCTGCGGAACCTCGCGCAGCTGGCGGCGCGACACCATGCTGAGCCGGGCCCGGCGCCTGCTGGGCGCGACCATGGCCGAGATCCAACGGCGCACCCCCTGCCCGCGCTGCGGCTACAGGATGCCGGCCATGGCGCCACACGGCGGCGTGCTGGACCCTGGCAACCTCGCCGAACGGTTCCGCTGGGACGCCATCACCGCGCTCTCCGAGGCAGGCCTCAACCCCACGGACTACGGCTATGGCTGGCAGCCGCCGTCGAAGAAACCGTGATCCATGGTCGACATGCTCACCTCCAAACTGGGAGGCTGATCGCCTGACCATCCGGTGCAAATCGCACCACCTGTCCGGGCTGCGCCATCAGCGGCCGTTGGCTTCAGTCCAGGAACGAGACGTTCGCTGGATAAAGTGGCGCGCAGCTCCCAAAGGGACTCGTATATGCGCCCTGCCACACACCACGGCGACGCGCCAAAGCAGTTAAGCGATCGAGCTTCTCCGCGTGGTTGCAACGTCGCGCGACCAGAAGCTACGGTTCTCGAACCTTGAGCTTGAGGGGCGAGCGACATGAACCGAGGGTCCGAGTGGCGACGTTGGGAGCCGCATATCCATGCCCCCGGCACCGTCCTCAACAATCAGTTCGGCGGCAGCGACCCCTGGGAGGAGTATCTGGCGGCTCTCGAGGCGCAGACGCCGGCGATCGAGGCGATCGCAGTTACAGACTACTATGTGACCGACACCTACGAGACAGTCCGGCGCCACAAAGACCAGGTGGGCCGACTGCCGGGCGTGAGCCTGCTGTTCCCGAATATTGAACTGCGCCTCGACGTCGCGGCCAAGAGCGGCTTCGTCAACATCCACCTGCTCGTCAGCCCCGAAGATCCCGATCATCTGGCTGAGGTTGCGCGTATCCTCACTCGCCTACAATTCAACGCCTTTGGCGACCGGTTCGACTGCACGCGAGGAGACCTGATCCGCCTCGGCATGAAGGCCGATCCCAACATCCAAGATGAGCGGACGGCGCTGGCGCATGGCGCGACGCAGTTCAAGGTCAACTTCACGCAACTGCGCGAGGTGATGAACGAGAGCGACTGGGCCAAGGCCAACATTATCGTCGCCGTCGCCGGCGGTGCGGGCGACGGCACCTCTGGTGTGCGTCAGGCCGCAGACGCGACGGTGCGCCAGGAAATCGAAAAATTTGCCGACGTGATTTTCTCGAGCAATGCCGGCCAGCGCGAATTCTGGATCGGCGAGAAGATTCTCACCGCGACACAGATCCGCGAACGCTACAATACCTGCAAGCCCTGCCTACACGGCAGCGACGCTCACGACCACGACACCGTCGGGCAACCGACCGGCGACCGCTATTCCTGGATCAAGGGGGCGCCCACCTTCGACGCGCTGCGGCAGGCATGCATCGATCCGGCCGGCCGCGCCTTCGTAGGCCCAGCGCCGCCGCGCACAGCCTTGCCCTCGCAGGTCATTTCCACGGTAACGATCTCAGATGCCGACTGGGCGGCCACTCCCCAGGTTTCGTTGAACACCGGCCTAGTGGCGATCATCGGCGCAAGGGGGTCGGGCAAGACCGCCTTGGCCGACATGATCGCCGCAGCGTGCGATGCGATTTCGCCTCAAGCTTGGGCCGCTGACGAAAACGCCAGTCCCTCGTTTCTAGTTCGGGCCAGACCGCTGATCGGCGAGGGTGCGGCGACTCTGACATGGGGCGGAGGCGCAGCCGTGACGCGCCGTCTCGACGGCCGCGACGCCAACTTGCCGACCGCCTTTCCCCGGGCGCGGTATCTCTCCCAGCAATTCGTCGAGGACCTGTGCTCGGCCAAGGGGGCATCGGAGGGGCTGATCCGCGAGATCGAGCGGGTGATCTACGACGCTCACCCGATCGAAAGCCGCGATGGGGCCGTCGACTTCGCCGATCTGCGCCAGAGGCGCACTGGCCGCTTCGAGCAAGGGCGTCGGCGAGAGGCGGAATCTCTGGCGTCGCTGTCAGAGCGGATCGCCGAAGAACTGGAAAAGGAAAATCTGATCGCCACGTTGGACCAGCAGGTTCGGCAGAAAACTGATTTGATCACCGGCTATAACGCCGATCTGGCCAAGCTGGTCGTCAAGGGTTCCGAAGCCCAGGCTCAACGCCATGCCGAACTCAATCACGCCAAGCAGGCGCTCAATACCCGCATCCAGCAACTTGGCGCCCAGCGCCGCACATTCGTGTCGATGCAGGACGAGGTCGTCAACATGCGTTCGGCTCGGGCGCCGGAGATGCTCCGTGAAGCCCAGGCCCGTCATTTCGGCGCGGGGTTGAACGCCGAACAGTGGTCTCAGTTTCTGCTCAAATACAGCGGAGATGTCGACAACGCCCTCGCCGGCTATGTCGTATGGGCCGACCAACAGATCGCCAATCTACAGGGCGTTCGACCGCCCGAGGGCGATCCTAATGTCCCGCTGATCGCCGCCGGGGTCGACCTGGCCAGCCTGCCGCTCGGTCCGATCACCGCCGAGATGGCCCGGCTCGAAAAGCTGATCAACGCCGACGTTGTCGTCCGCAACCAGTATAGCGCGCTGTCCTCGCGTATTGCCGCCGAGAGCGGCGCGCTTCAGACCCTGCAGACCCAGCTTACCGACGCCCAGGGCGCGCATGATCGTCGCCGCCAGTTGCAGGCTGAGCGCGAGGCGGCCTATGGCCGGCTGTTCCAGGCGGTGATCGACCAGCAGCACACGCTTCAGGATCTATACGCGCCATTGATGGCGCGGCTGGCGGCCTCTTCGGGCACCCTGCGGAAACTAAATTTCACTGTGGCTAGGATCGTCGATTCCAGAAAATGGGCCGAAACCGGTGAGGCCGAGCTGATCGACTGTCGTCGTAGCGGTCCGTTCTTCGGCAAGGGTTCGCTCGTCGGCGTGGTCGACCAGACCCTGCGTCCAGCGTGGGAAACCGGCGATGCCGCCGCCGTGCAGGCCGCCATGGCCAGCTTTATCAGCACCTATACTCATGCTCTGCTGGCCCACGCGCCGTTCGCACCTGACCAGCGCGCCGATTTCCGAGCCTGGTCGGGCCGGTTCACGCAATGGCTGTTCAGCACCGATCACATCCGGGTGAGCTACGAAATACGCTACGACGGTGTCGACATCCGCAAGCTATCGCCCGGCACGCGCGGAATCGTCTTGCTGCTGCTCTATCTGGCCCTTGACGACGCCGACGATCGCCCGCTGATCATCGACCAGCCCGAAGAGAACCTCGACCCCAAGTCGATCTATGACGAGCTCGTCAGCCTGTTCGTCCAAGCCAAGACTAAGCGTCAGGTGATCATGGTCACCCATAACGCCAACTTGGTCATCAACACCGACGCCGACCAGATCATTATCGCGGAGTCCGGATCTCATGCTTCTGGCGACCTGCCAGAGATTCGCTACCTGTCTGGAGGTTTGGAAGAAGCCGACATCCGCCGCCGAGTCTGCGAAATCCTCGAAGGTGGACAGGCAGCGTTCCTCGACCGCGCCCGGCGGCTTCGGGTCAAGCTTTCACGTTGAAGTTCTATCGGAGAGCGTCACATGGGGCGCGGCAGCTCAGTGACGGGTACTGCCCCCCAAAATGGGACAGCCAGCCTCCCGTGACGTTGCCGCAGCTCGCGCCATGAGCTTTTTTAGCTGGGCACGCGCGGCGCTTCTTCCCAACAAAAGGACTGTGGTCAAGGGAAGAAGCCCACCCGTTCGCCCTCAACAGCAAACTCTCCAGCGAACCATGTGAATGGTACGGCCGCGGCGACAGACACCGGCGGGGGTTTGTTCTCGATGATGATGACCTGAACCTCAGGGCCGATCCGCGTCAGCGAATCCCAGAACTTTGCTTCGACGCCGGCGTCCAAGCCAGGATCCAACGCCCCACCCGCTGCAAGCTGGTTGCGCTGCTTGCTGTACGCAGTGAGCGGGGAATCGATGACCACCAATCCGGGATGAGGCAGAGCTCTTGACCGGCAGTAGTGAAGCAGGCCGATAACGAAAGCGGAGTAGAGCACGCCGCGCACGCCCTTACCGTGCGACTGCCGCGGCTGACCATCGACGTCGATGTCATAGGCGTTTTGGTCGAAGGTCACCTTGCCCCGTCCTGGCCAACTCCATTCGCGAAGCACGGCCTCGATCTCCGTACAAAGATCGTCTAGGGCCGAGCCGGGGAGAGCTTCCCATTTTTGCGCGGTAGAACGTGGACGACGCGCGTCTGTCTCGATTTCCTGGCGCATAGTACGAAGACTATCGGCCTGCTCCCGATCGTTGCGGGCAGCTTCGAGTACGATCCGACGCTCTACGAGACGAGTCAGACGCACGTCCGCTTCGCGAAGGTTGGGACTCATGAGCGCCTGCGTCTCCCGATCGACGCGGGTGATCGTGCGTCGGGCGTCGTCGCGCAATCGAACTTGGTATTCCCTGCGCGCCTCAACGTTTTCGATAGTGGAGGCTAGGTCCGCTCTCAGGGTGAGGATTTTGCCCGCCTCGGCCCTGGCGGCTGCTTGCACTTCGTCGTTGTCAACGTCGTGGTGCTGGTGACCGTCCATCGCCTGCTCGCAAAGCGGGCAAGCCACGGCCTGGAGAGCGTCGAAGTAATGAGTTCCTTCAGCGATGAAATCCAACCGCTCCAGGTCCGAGCCGTAACGACCGTCGAGGAGCCGGTATCGTGCGAGCAGCTCGTCAATCGCCAGGATCTGTCCTTCGGCCTTGTGTTGGGCGGCGAGGGCTAGTTCGCGCTCCTCCTGCAGCTTTTCATGTGCTTGCGCGCTGTCGTCGATGACGGTCGAAAGGTGTGCGATCGCCGCCTCCACCCTATCGATCGAATCCTCGGGCGCTTCTCCTGCTTTGGCTAGACGAGCTTCGATGGGCTCGAGCAAGGTGTCGATCACCGCCAGCTTGGCATTCAGGCGCGCGACGATGACGTCGTTTCGCTCCGCTTGCACGACAGCGCCATCGTCGCGGCCTGACAACGAGAATGCGAAAGCGCGTTCATTGATGGTGGTGTCGAAACCCGGCGGCCCCCGCACGGGAGAGCGCGCGTCGATCACTGCGACCTCGTCGACCAGCATGGACGGCATCCAATGCCGGAAGGTCAGTCGCTGAAGTTCGCCGAAGCGGTTCTTCCGCAACTGTGCCTCGGCGAGATCCGCAAAAGGAAACAGGGCCGAGGTCACATCTTTGGCTTTGCTCTTGCCGCGCCGACGCGGAACGACGACCTCGACCTCGGTCGCGCTCGAAATCTCGTCGATCCGGCACCTCTGGGCGGTCAGGTCGCCCCCGGCCAGCGCCCTGTAGAGCGTAAGCGGTTCTCCCTCGTCGTTGGCGAATTCCACGAACAGCTGGGAATAAGGCTCCGAAAGGGGGAAGCGCTTAATCGTATCGGCGCCGAAAATGTAATCGAGGCACTGGACCAGATAGCTTTTCCCGGTGTCGGATACGCCCGCGAGAATGTTAGCGCCAGACTCGAAACGCAGTTCGGCGTCCGGCATTCCGGTGCCTTTCACGAGCACTCTGCGCAGCTGAAACAAACCTAGAGCTCCAGTTGATTGAGAGCGGACAACCGATCGAATTCGGCGCCCCAACGGCCGATGTTGCGATCCATGAAGGCCGCCAGCTCAGCATCTTCGAAACCACCAAAGCTTTCGATGACCCATCGGGCGCGCCAGCGGAGGGCTTGAGCGTACTCGTTCGACAGCAAACCGATGAACGCTTCGGTCAGGGCCGATCGTCGGTATGTGATGCCGCTTCCATCCAACCGCTTTTCCAGTAGTTCTCTCGAGAACATCTGATCGAGACCGACGCGGAGTACATCTCGCTTCACCAGCATTTCGCCGCCACGGAACGGCACGGCGGGGTGGAGGCTCTCGGGCCCCTCATCGACATCGCCTGAGTGTACGAGAAGGTAGTCGTAGGCGATCAGCCGCTGAAGGTCGCAGACGGACTCGCCCGCTGCATCGAGCACGAATAGCAGCCTTAGTCCGCACTCTAACGGCGTGTTGAAAAGCTGAACCGCTTCACGAGAGGGTGCGAGCGCCGGCGTGGTCATGGCGCGCACCAATGGACGCGCTCGTCGTTGGCCATGTGGTGACACATGCCCTCACGATCCATGGTTTGAACGTGGCCGGCCAAGATGTGGGTGCCCAGCTGGAGTGACTGGGCAGCCTTCACGGTGTCGGAAAGGCGCTGGAAGCCCGATTGCCCAGGTGCGCTGTAGTTGAAGAACAGTCCTGTGGTGAACTCGTCGAGCAGCGTGGTGAAGAAACGTTGATCGGCCATTTGATCTCGGGCGAGTTCCTTTAGCCCCTCGGCTGCATAGAACGTGATGCGGGAACGATCGAACAAGACACGAAATGCCGAGACGTGTGAGAAATCTGAAGGCCCGGTCACAGTGACCTTCAGTTCATGACCAATGAGCTCGTAGAGCTGGCCGACGTAGTTGGTCTCTTCGGGCGCGACCGTCGACGGCGGCGGCTGGTTAGGAGGCCGCTCTATCAGGGGTAAGCCGAAAATCGTCAGATGGTACTTGGTCTTGCCGTGCTCGGCGATCAGGTCGAGGGGTTGCTTGATCCGAAAAACCGAAAAATCGAACGCTTCGACATAGACCTTGAACGCCCCGGTCAACTCCACCTTGCCTTTGGTGGTGACGGCACCCGCGCAATGCGCATCCCAATTGTCTAGGATGAACTGACGCAGCTTGGTCGGCTCGTCGATTAGGTCCTGTAGCGTGCCGGTGACGCCGAGGTGCGTCACAAACCAATATTGTTGCGGCGCCGGGAAGTCGCCTTTGAAGGTGTAGTGGAGGAGCTTTGCGATCTCACCGGCGGCAGTTCCGGGTCCAAGTCGAGTGCCGTAGTGCTTGCACTGGTAGATGTGGCTACGGCGCGGCTGCATGGTCGGCGGATCAAACCACACGACGATGTCACGCCCCTTGTCTCCCGCACCACCCCGCTGCTGGACCTCATGGACGTCCGGCAGATGCGCCTGGAGATAGCCCTCCGCCCATTCCAACGTAAAACGCTCGAAGTCCAGAGGACTGAACTGAGCGAGCCTGTCCAACGGCTTGACGTAGAGGCCGACACCAAGCCCCAGCAACCGCGCATTCGCATTGGGCCACGGAGTTGGACTTGGCAACGCCGCTGGGATCGCGTCCTGTTCCGCCCTTTGTTCGCCCCCCAATCGCCACCTGCCAATTATAACGGATGTCGCCGCAGCCTAGCCTCCGCTAAGCGCGAACATTTAAATCTCTTATCGCAAAGCGATAGCGGCACATTCCATAACTTCTTCCGCTTCAACGGTCTAGCTTGAGCGACAACAGGTGTGCCCGGCACGAAATGAACTGGACAGGACTGGCGCGGTCTCAATGCGAATTGCCGCTGGAGTAGCGCATCTTGAAGTCGGCCCTTCCCAAGGTCGCCTAAGAGTCAGGCCTCGGTGTTGTCTCTGCCCTCCAGAAGCTCTCCACGCAGGAGACGACCGGACGCCAGCCGCCGAGACAAGGCCTCCAGGAACCCAGCGTACCGCTCCTGCCCCTTGGCGTTCTGGGCTTTCTGATCGCCTGCCGCCAAGCTCGGCGTGGCCGTCAGCCAGGCCTTCACGAAAAGCGCGATGGCCTCGTTGGCAATGGTGAGGTCCCGCGCCAGGCGCTCGATCTCCCGGGTCATCCGGTCGAGGCGGCGCGTGACCGCGGCCTCCACCGCCTCGTCACCGTCGGCCGACAGATAGGCCGCGACCGCGGTCTGCACGATCTCGGACTTCGACCGCTTCATCCGCCGCGCGGCCGCGTCCAGCGCCAGCGACAGGTCCCGCGCCAGGAACACCTTGGTCTGTACCTTCATAGCGGGATACCGTCGTCGGGATCCATCGACGCCAGCCGGGCCGCCGCCCTGAACCGGCGCGCCTGCTCGGCCTGCACGCCGTCGTCGACATCGGCGTCCAGGTCCAGCTCCACTTCGACCGGCTCCGGGACAACCACGGCGTCAGGCTGCGGGTCCAGCTCAGGCTCGATGCGAAGGCCGCCTTCATCGACCTCTTCAGCGCCGGCCGACGACACCCGCTGCATGGCGACGATGGTCGTCACCCACTCGGACACCTCGGCCGGCAGCAGGATTGCGGGCTTCTCCGGCGGGGCGACCACACGCGCCGCCAGTTCGGGGTCGAGGTAGTACGGCGCTTTCCTCGCCTTGATGGGTGGCACGCCCGACACCTGGACGATGGTCTCGTCGGCCGGCAACTGCATGACCTCGCCAGGCGTGAGAAGGGGCCGGGCCGTCTCCTGTCGACTGACCATGAGGTGGCCGAGCCACGGCGACAGCCGGTGGCCGGCGTAGTTCTTCATGGCCCGCATCTCGGTGGCGGTGCCGAGACTGTCGCTGATCCGGCGCGCGGTCCGCTCGTCGTTGGTCGAAAAAACTGTCCGATGATGTTCATGGGAGTCCTCAAACGCCGCCCGATGGCCCGTCTGGGCGGCGGCTCGAGAACAGGCTGGGGGGAGTTGAGCCTGTTGTTCGAGCCGCCGCCTCGTCGCGCTCCGGGGGGACGAGAGCGCGACGACGGCGCGGGTGCGATCTGGACGCCTGGGCGGGCGGTTGGAAGCGTCCTCGCGAGACCCGCCCACCCGTTCTGAGCCGGCGGAACAGAGGCCTCAAGGCGCCCGGACGGGCGGTCGGACAGAGACAGGTCTAGGGTGTAGAAACGGCGGGTCACGCCGCGCGGGCGCTCTGCGACCCAGCCGCTCAGACCGGCCGGGCGCGGGTCGCGCCCGCCCCGCCGGATCGGCGGGGCGGGCTGGCTGACTAGTCCTCCGCCTCCTGTTCGACGACCTCCTTGTCCTTGGGACGCGACCAGACCAGGCAGTGGACCTCGTCGATGACCACCAGGGCGACGTTCAGCGGCTGGCCGAACGAGACGTCGTCCAGCGTGACCGACAGATAGGGGTTCTCTTCCTTGCTGACCTTCTTCCAGGCCGCGCCCAGCTCGGCCGCGCCGGCGTAGACGCGATAGTCCGGGCCGTTCGGGGTCTTGTTCTGGACCGGTCGGAACTGCACGGCCTTGATGCCGATGGTGAGGGTGCGGATGCTGCCCGAGAACGTGCCGTTCGCATGGGCCTTGAAGGTGCCGATGATCGCCATGTTGATCTCTCCATCTTTCGTTCGGACCGCGCCAATCGCGACCTCGATGGCGATCGCTGGACCGGGCCCGATGGCCGCCCCGCAGAGCGCGCCCTGCCCTCCAGACCCATGGTTCTGGGGCGCGCTCCCGAAGCAGGGCGAAGGACCGAAGCAGGCGAAGTTTCTTGGCTCGCGAGGAATGGGGTCCCAGGAACGCCAGTGAGACCCCAGGGGAAGAAAGTTTGGTGCGAGGTTGCGGCGGCGGACCGGCGCCCGGTCAGATCAGGCCAAGAGAGGACGCCATGGCGCTGTCCGTGAAAGATGGAAGATCGGCCTGGCGATCATCGCCGCCGCCAAGGTCCAGGCGAACGGCCGGCTCTCGGGCGGCGTCCGCGGCTTCGCCATCGGCATCAAGGCCGGTCAGTTACGCCCGCCAGAACAAGGCCCCGAGCGGGCCGGTCTATCGCGCCCACGCCGGCGCGGCCGAGCTGGGCGTGGGCTGGAGGAAGATCAGCAAGGAGGAGAACGCCTTTTTGTCGGCCAGGCGGCCGACGTCTCGTTCGGGCAAGCCGCTGAACGTCGCCCTGGCGGTCATCGACGAGGTCCACGCCGGGCCTGATCGCACCCCAAGGACAAGGACCGCGCCGACCAGGCGGTGGAGGACTCGTCGACCAGCCTGCCCACCGATCCGACGGGGCGGCGCGGCCCGCGACCGGCCCTAACGAAGACCCTGGCGGTCGGGTCGAAGCGCCCTATACCCGCGCCATGTCCGTCATCGCCGCGCTCACCAGCGCCATCATCGCCTGCACCGCGCCAACCGTTCACGACGGCGACACCCTGCGCTGCGGCCCCGACCGCGTCCGCCTCTATGGGGTCGATGCGCCCGAGGTTCGTCGCGGCCAGACGGCCGCCGAGCCGTTGGCCTACGAGGCCCGCGACCTGCTGGTCAACCTGACGCGCGGACGCGTGGGATGCCGCGTGGTCGATGAGGACCGATACGGCCGCCACGTCGCCCGCTGCTGGTCCAGCGCCACGCCCGACATCAACGCCGCCATGATCCGTTCGGGCCTGACCACCGAATGGCGCGCGTACAGCAAGGGCGCCTATGCCAAGGCCCAGGACGAGGCCAAGGCCGCCGGTCTCGGCTTCTGGGCGCCGGGCGCGCCGACCCGCAAGCTGCGCTAGACGGGAGGCCCGGCGCCGTCCGGCCACAACGACGAAAGCGGCCGATCCCAAAGGATCGGCCGCCCCGAAAGGTCAGAATGACGGACGGCCCGGGGGCCGCCCGTCCTGCAGCTATTCGGCCGCCACAAGCTCGGCGACAGCCTCCTCCTCGACCCCGCCCTCGGGCGGGACCAAGGCCTCGGAGGCCGGCGGCGCGCCGTCGTCCTCAGGGCCATCCCCGGCCCCGACCGTGCGCAGCAGGTCGGGCAGCCAGCCAGCCTCGACCAGCAGCGGCTCGGCCAGCTCGATCATCTCCGGCTTCTTGAGCTTGGCCATAAGAGACGCCGCCCTGGCCGAAACCCCGTCGGTGACGGCGGCCATGATCTGGGCCTTGGTCACGCGGTCAAGGTAGCGCACGGCGGTGGGCTTCCAGTAGGCGCGCATGTCGAGGTCGAGCGCGGTGGCCAGGGTCTCGACGTGGGCCAGCTCGGTTTTCGGGCGACGCATCCAGGACTGCACGCCGTCGAGCGTCAGGCTCACGCAATGGGCCAGCAGGCTGGCGCGGCTGTCGCCGTCCAGGCCGACCACGAAGTCCCAGATATCCTCCGGCGCGCTCGGCACCTGCCGCCCCCAAAGCTGGTGCCGCTCGGAAATGGCCACGCCCGCCGGGCTGTCCTCGATCCCCTCCCCGAAGTCGTTGAGGTTACGAGACCCCCAGCGGATATCGAGGCAGGTCGCGGGAGACCCCATGGCGAACACTCGGCTGACCAGGGCGTGCACGAGCGCGACCTGGGCGAGGTCCGGGTTCTGGGCCAGGGCGTCGCGCAAGGCCGCGCTGCGGTGGGCGGTCAGTTCGGCGACGACGCGGTCGGGCAACGGCGCGGCCGGGTCGCCGATCGGCTCCTCGGCTTCGCCGCCCGCCCCACCGTCCTCGGCGCCGTCGTCGGCCTCGGCCCCGTCCGCATCGTCTTCGCCCTCGGCGGCGGTCTGGTCGCCGTCCTCGGCCTCGTCCAGCGGCTCGGGCGCGGGCTCGTCTTCGGGCCGCACGAAGCCCCGCTCGATGCGGGGCGTCCCGGCGGCGTGTTCGCCCAGGATCACCATGACCCCGGCCCGCGCCTTCTCCTCGGGCGTGTGGCCGTAGTCGTCGCCGAAGGCCTCCAGCGCCGCCTCGATGGCTTCGAAGCGCGCGGCGACTTCCGGCGGCGGTGGGTCGATATCGGCCCACTGGTCGGTCAAGGCCGCCTCCTCGGCCTGCAAGGCGTTGATCGCCTCGACCTCCTCGGGCGCGCGCGCCAGCACGTGCTCGAAGATGCGCGCGCAGCCGTGGCCGTACGGGTAGTCCAGATGCGCCGAAGCCCACTTCCAGCCCTCGCGGTCGCGGATGTCCTCGGCCATGGCGGCGAGCTTTTCGGCGACCATGCGGTCGAGCAGCGCCGCGTCCTCGATCCAGCCGCCGTTGAGGTCGAAGAAGAGGTCGGGCAGCACCGGCCCGCCCGCCGCGCGATACGCGTCCAGGCCCACGAACTGGACCCGGCGGTCGCTGGTCGAGACCTTGTTCTCGGTCATCAAGCGCCGGATCGTCCTGGGCGACTGGTCGTGAGCCGGCAGGTGCGTATAGACCGCGACTTGTCGGTCACGGTCGGGATTGACCGCGAAGGCCGTGATCTGGTCGAGGGTCAGAACCTCCTCGCGATAGAGATCGAGCAAGGCCGGGGCCACCATCCCCAGACGCATGCGCTGGCGCACGATATCGGGCTTGATCCCGAACCGCGCGGCGATCTCCTCGGCGCCGTATCCCTTGCGGTCGGCGAGGTCCTTGAAGGCCTCGTACTGGTCGGCGGGATGCATCAGCTCCTGGCTGATGTTCTCGTCCAGCGACACCTCGGCCGGATCGTTGGTGGTGTCGACGATGCAACGCACGGCCACGGTGTTGGGCAGGGCCTTGCGCTTGGCCAGGAGACGCAGGGCTTGGCGGCGCCCCTCGCCGGCGGTGACCAGATAGTAGCCGGTCGCCTTGCCCGCCTTGATCTCCGGCTCGACGACCGGCGGCTGAAGGACCCCCTTCACGCCGATGGTCGCGGCGCGGGACTCGACCGCCTCCTGGCGGTGGCCGACACGCCGGACGTTCTTGGGCGAGGCCTTCAGGCGATTGAGCGGGATATCCCGCACCTCGCCGAACTGGGCCACGCCAGCCTCGATGGCCGTCATCGCGGTGGTGGGGTTGGTTTCGGAAGTGGACGTCATGATCTGCCTCCTTGGGACAGGGGTGCAGGCGCAAAGCGCGCCTGAAACCCTGCCCACCGGCGAGGTCGGGGGTGCAAACGGAGGGGCGGCTTCGCGGGGACCCGGCTGCAGGGCGTCGCCTCTCCCGATTGCCATGCCCTGCCCGCTAAGCCCGAAGCTGGGCGGAAGCCGATCCGAAGTGCGCTGGGGGCGGAGCCCTAAGCCCGCGGCCGCGGCAGCGGCCGGAGAAAACCTCCATCGCCGGCAACGCGCACGATTGGCGACGTAGGCCGTCGCCCCGTCCTAGAGCGGGCTTTCGCAGAGATGGACCCTCGGCGCCGGCGCGGCCCTGCTACTGCAACTGCGCCGGCGCCCTGCCGGTCAGCTCGGCGACACGCCGCTCGACCGACGCGGCCTTGTTGAAGACATCGACGGCGTTCTGGGAGAACCAGCCTTCGGAGACGATCGGGCTGGCGGTGATCGTCGCCATCTGGAACTGGGCCGCGCGCCGTTCGGCCACGACGATCATGGTGCTCTGCAGGTTGAACACCGCCGTGGCCAGGATCGTGTCCTCGAAGTCCGACAGCTTCAGCTCGCTGAGCACCTTCATCGACAGGGTCAGAGGTCCCTGCTCTTCCAGCGCCACGAAGTCCTTCAGGCTGAGGTTCTTGTCCTCGACCGCCCGTTGGAGCGCCTGGAACGATTGCAGCACCCAGCGCGCGGTGGACGCGGCGTTCTCATAGGTCCTGGTCTTGGACGCCTGGGCCTGGCGGGTGATGAACCGCTCCTGCAGCCAGGCGGCGGCAAAGACGGCGGCGGCGGCGAAGACCGCCTGCGCCCAGGCCGCGACCGTGCCGCCGAACAGGCTGTTGTCGCGCGCTGTGGCGCCGCCGAGGAAATAGCCGGCGACCGCCACGGCGATCATCAACACCAAGACCGGGCGCGAGAGCTTGACCATGCCGCGAGCTTGACCGAACGGCGTTCGAAAATCTAGCCTGGGTTGTAGACCTACCAGCCTAGCCGAGCTTGGCCAGCAAGGTCTCGCAGCGGGGTTTCAGCTCCCCGAGGCTGGGATGTCCCGAGAGCCAGGTCCCGAAGGCCAGGATCTCGGCCTCGTGGTTCTTGGCCCAGCCTTCCCCATGGACCAGGGCGCTATAGAGCTGTTGCACTTGCCGGCGAGGATCAGGCGCGCTGGTATAGCCGCGCAGCAGGCGGCGGGCGGTGACGAGCGCCTCGGCGCGGGTGGTCTTGAACACGACGCGAAGTCCCAACAACGTGAATCGGCCGACGCCGACCCGAGCGGTCTAAGCGTGGCGAGCCGCCATGACTAGAAGGCGGCTGAACTTGGCGTGGAGAGACCGGGTCAGGAGCGCTTGTCGTCGGTGATCGCGCGTTCGGCCCTGCTGGCGCGAGCCGCGGCCAGGGCCTGCGCATAGTCACGCTCGACGTCGGCGTGCGCCAGGGCCTCGATCAGCCGCAGCAGGGCCGGATGCAGTTCACCGGCCTCGACGGCGCCATGGTCCGGTTGGGCGCCTGGCTCCAGGATATCCATGATGTTCCTCCCCCGACCAGGCCCCGTCGGCGAACGACATCGAGCCCGCGAAACCTCCGCTCGTCCAGTCCCTGGCCTGAACTCCGTCTCCCGATTTCCACCGCGCCGCCGCCAAAGCGGCGGCGCGCGGCGCCAAGCGTCACCACGGCCCGCGCCGTCCCCGCCCGCCCAGGACGGCGCTGACCCGGCCGCCGCCCAGACCCGCGCGCTCAGCGCGCCCAGAACACATGAACCTCGTTGTAGGCCGTCTCGATGGTGAAGATGTCGCCGTTCAGCTCCGCGTCCTTGGCCATGGCGTCGTAGTCGATATAGAGCCGCAGGCTTTCGGGGATTTCGACGGTCTCCTCGGTCAGCTCCTGGAAGCAGTCGGCCAGCCGCTCGAACACGCCGCGATAGTTGTCGTCCAGGGCCTCGACCGCCGCGTCGATATCCCCGCTCAAGTGCTCCAGCACCAAGGCGCCCAAGGTCCCGCGCTCGCGCAGGAACCCGGCGATCTCGACCACACGGTCGATAGAGGCGTACTCGGCGATCTCGACGCCGCCGAAGCCCTCATAGTCATGAATGGCGTGCTCTTCGGCCAGGGCCACCGGCGAGGCCTTCAGCATCGCCCTGATCGCTTCCCAGACCGCGTCGGCGTCATCGCCGACCTCGATCCAGGCCCCATGAAGGTAGCCGTTATTATAGGCGGCCAGACAGGCCACATAGATACGGGGCTCCAGGGCTTCTGCGGTCTTTCCCATGGTCCACCTCCTTCAAGGCAGGGGTTCGTCATAGAACCCTTGCCCGTCGGCGAGACCGGGGGTGCAAGCGGAGTGGCCGGCTTCGCGGGGACCCGGCTGCAGGCCGGCGCAGCCGGCCGAAGCTGGGCGGAAGCCGGTCCGAAGCGCGCCCGGGGCGGAGCCCCAAGCCCGCGCGCCCGCGTCAGCGGGCGCCCATGACCATGAAGCCTGCACAGGAGCCCGCGCGAAGCGCGTGGCGGGAGGCGGCGTCGAGGGTCCGGCGGCAGGCCAAGGCCTGCCCGCAGGGGCGCGCCCGAGGGAGCGGCGAAAGCCGCGGGACCGAGCGTGCCCGCCGGACCCTCTCCGGTTCGGGCGGAGCCGGACGCGAAAGCGGCCGGCGGGAGCCATGGTCGTCTCGCCACCCGCCTGCCTTCCACGCGCCTGCGTACGCCTCGGCGTTCATCGCCTTTGCCACCGCCACCACACGGCGCCAGCGTGGGATATGCCGCGAAAACGCCCTTCCCGACCGGCCGTCGCGCCCGCCGATCTGTACGACCACCTAAATTATTCGCCATCCCGACTACTAAAAGGGCCGCGAACTCTCGTCTTACCCAGCGTCTCGGACGACTGGCCCGACGTCGTGCCCATCAGCGAGCACGAGCTGCGGATCACCGAGGCCTATCTGGAGACGGTGCTGGCCGAACTGCTCGGACCCCTGCCCTGATCCGCAGGAGCAAAGATGGCCAAGCGTAAGACCCCCGCCCCGCCCGCCGTGCCGCATGCGGCGCTCTATCTGCGGGTCTCCACCGGACGCCAGGCCGAGAGCGATCTGTCCATTCCCGACCAGGGCCGACAACTGCGGGCCTACTGCCAGGCCAAGGGCTGGCCGGTGGCTGAAGAGTTCGTGGAGCCCGGCAACACCGCCACCGACGATCGCCGGCCGGCCTTCCAGCAGATGATCGACGCGGCGACGACCAAGCCGCCGCCGTTCCACGTCGTCCTGGTCCACTCGTTCTCCCGGTTCTTCCGCGACCAGTTCCTGTTCGAGTTCTACGCCCGCATGCTGGCCAGGAACGGAGTGCGCATCGTCTCCATCACCCAGGAGGTCGGCGACGACCCGATGGGCGTCATGGTCCGCCAGATGATGAACCTCTTCGACGAGTACCAGTCGCGAGAGAACGCCAAGCACACCCTGCGGGCCATGAAGGAGAATGCCCGCCAGGGCTTCTGGAACGGCTCCCATCCACCCATCGGCTATCGCGTGGTGGCCGCCGAGCAGCGCGGCGATCGGATCAAGAAGAAGCTGGAGATCGACCCCGTCGGCGCCGAAACCGTAAGGCGGATCTATCGTCTGGCGCTGCACGGCGTCGACAGCAGCGGCCCCATGGGCCTGAAGTCCATCGCGACCTATCTCAACGACAACTGCATCTTCACCGCCGGCGGTGGCCGTTGGGGCGTCGGCTCGGTCCACCATACCCTGACCCGCACGACCTATATCGGCGAGCACGTCTTCAACAGCCGCAACTGGAACAGCCAGGAACCCAAGGACGAGACCGAGCACGTCGTCATGCCCGTGCCGCCGCTGATCGACCGCGACACCTTCGACGCCGTCCAGCGGGCGATGTCACAGCGCAATCCCAGGGCCATGGCCCCGCGCTTCGTGTCCAGTCCGATCCTGCTGGGCGGCATCTGTTTCTGCGGCCTGTGCGGCAAGGCCATGACCCTGCGCACCGGCAAGGGCGGGGCCTACCGTTATTACACCTGCTGCACCAAGGCCCGGCAGGGCCCGGCCGGCTGCGAGGGCATGGCGGTGCGCATGGATCTGCTGGACGCCTCGGTGATCGACCACCTCGAAAACCGCCTGCTCAATCCCGAGCGGCTGGCCACGATGATGGACAACATCGTCGACCGCAGAGCGGAATGGATCGAACGCCGACACCGTCACGTTGCGGACCTACGCAAGCTGGCCACCGACGCGGATCAGCGACTGCAACGGCTATACCTGTCCATCGAGCAAGGGATCATCGCCCCGGCCGATCCATCGCTCAAGCAGCGGGTCATGACCCTGAAAGCCCAGCGCGACAAAGCCGAAGGTGACGCCCAGCGGGCGGCGAAGGCCATCGACGGCATCGCGCCGGCCCTCACGCCAGACCTGCTGCGCAGGTTCGCCGAAGCGACGCGTGAAATGTTCCGGGCGGCTGATGGGGCTTACCGTCGGGATCTCATCCGGGCGGTAGCGCAGAAGGTCGAGCTGCTGTCGCCGCATGAAGCCAAGATCTGCGGCTCGAGGGTCGAACTCCTCAGAACCCTGGCGAGCAACAATGGCGTAGAATCGGCGGCTCTAGCGTTGCCGGGATTTGCACCGGAGTGGCGCGCCCTGCTGGATTCGAACCAGCGACCGCTCGCTTAGAAGGCGAGTGCTCTATCCAGCTGAGCTAAGGGCGCGCGCTGGCCGGCCTGGTCCGCGGCGGCCCTAGTGGGTCCAGGGCTGCTTGCGGTTGGCGGCGAAGTTGTCGGCATAGGCCTTGATGATCCGCTTGGGAGTCTTCGGCTCGAAGAGCTGGAAGGCGATCTCGTGGCGCTGGGCGTAGGCCACCGCCTCGTCGCGGCTCTCGAAGGTCAGGCGGATCTGGCCGTTCATGTCGCTGGACGTGGTCCAGCCCATCAGGGGATCGGGCTTGCGGGCCGAGGCCGGTTCGAACTCCAGCACCCAGTCCTTGGTCTTGGCCTTGCCGGACTGCATGGCGTTCTTGGCGGGGCGATAGATGCGGGCCAGCATGGACCTCTCCCAGAGTACCTTACCGAGAATACCTTACCGATGGTCGGAGCGGCAGGATTTGAACCTGCGACATCCTGGTCCCAAACCAGGCGCGCTACCAGACTGCGCTACGCTCCGAAACATCGGCAGGCGCGTGCTCTACAGGGGTTCGAAGCGCGGATCAACGATCCGGACGCCGCAATTCACCCCTTCGGGAAGATTCGATGCAGAACGCGGTCGCCGGGCAGGATGCCCAGCTGCGCCGCGCGACCGCCGGCCAACTCCAGAACGCCCAGAACCAGCCCCCCGGACGCCAGCGGCGTCTCGTCATGCGGCCGGGCGTTGCGGGCGATCGACAGGATCTTGCCGTTCGGCGCGATGTAGATGATGTCGAGCGGAATCAGGGTGTGCTTCATCCAGTAGGCCACGCGCTGGGGCTTGGCGTAGGTGAAGAGCATCCCGTGGTCGGGCGCCAGGCTCTTGCGGAACATCAGCCCCCGCTCTTGCTGGGCGCGGGTGGCGGCGATCTCGACCTGAAAGCGTTGGCGACCGCGCAGGGTGACGATTTCCACCGTCTCCAGCTTACTCCCGGGCGCGGCCCAAGCGTTGGCGCCCGCGCCGACGCCCAGCATCAGCCCGGCGAGCAGCGCCCGCCTTCCGATCATCCGTTCCGCCACGCATCACCTCGGTGAAAGCCAATCTCGACCGAGACTAGCCTTCCCCCCGAGGCGGCGAAAGTCAGGCGTCGCCGGCGGTGATTTCCGCGACCACCAGGCCCTTGGGCCCCCGTGCGAACCGCACCAGGACGTCGTCGCCCGGTTGCAGGTCCTCGAGCCCGCCCCGACGGAGCGTCTCGATATGCACGAAGATGTCCCCGGGCTCGGCGTCGCGAATGACGAAGCCGTAGCCCTTGGTGCGGTTGAACCACTTGACCTTGGCGTGCTCGGCCGGCCCTTCGGGCTCCAGGGCGTGACGCCCATGGCCTTCCCGCAGGGGATCGCGGCGCGGCGGCCCGTCGGTGAAGGTGCGCCTCTGCCGCTCGATCGGCGCGGCCGCGCAGCTTTCGTCGAGATTGACGACCTCGCTGACCTGCCAGCCCTTGGGCCTTCGCACCACGTCGCACACGATCACCGCCCCCTCCATGGCGGTTTCGCGCCCGCAGTTGCGCAGCGACGTCACATGCAGAAGCACGTCCTTGAGCCCGGTCTGGCCCGGATCATCCGGTACGATGAACCCGTAACCCTTGCCGGCGTCGAACCACTTCACCCTCCCGCTGATGCGCACGAACTCTTCGTGCGCCGCAGCGTCCTCAAAATCGAAACCAGACATCCCACCCCTCTGGCTCGCCCAATCAGCCCATCGGAGCGAGCACTACGAGAACAGTGTTCTCGCGTGAGGAGAGCCGTCAATGACGAAATCACGTCAAAACGGCGCACAAAGGCGTTCCGCGACATTTCGTCGCAGAAACAACACAGAAACAATTCGGAAATACAGCCGAAAGTGGCAGTCCCTAGGGGAGTCGAACCCCTCTCTCCAGATTGAAAATCTGGCGTCCTAACCGATAGACGAAGGGACCACATCGCCGCCGAAGCGGAACATAGCCGATATATAGCCTCGCGGGTGGCAGTCCCTAGGGGAGTCGAACCCCTCTCTCCAGATTGAAAATCTGGCGTCCTAACCGATAGACGAAGGGACCACGGCCCCGCGAGGAAGCGGGTGTATAGCCGCGACCTTAGGGGTGCGCAAGCGGGCGAAAGTCATTTTTTCAGTCCGCCCACAACGCCTGTGGCAAAGGGTCTATTCTGAGTATCGCGCTCTGGGATCATGGGCGTCCTCGATCTCCAACTGGACGCCGTTGCGGCCCATGTAATCGTCCGGCTTCAGCTTGCCGACGACATCCAGCGCGCCGCCGCCCGCCAGCAGACGCTGGCCCAGCGGCGTTTCGGCGCTGCGCCAGCTGATGGCCTTGATGCGGTCGCCCGTGGGGCCGACGAGGTCCATGCGCACATGACCGCCTTTCAGCGCCGAGACCCGGTCGGGCCTCACCTGGGTAAGCGCGAACATCGGCTCGGGATTGCCGGGGCCGAACGGGGCCAGGCGCTGGAAGTCGTCAAGCAGCGCCCGACTCGCCGCGCGCGGCTGCACGAGGGCGTCGATCTCGACCGACTCGATTCCCACCGCCTCCATCTCGCCGGCCAAGCGTTCCTCCAGGAAGGCGCGGAACTCTGGAATCATCTCGGGACGGATCGACAGGCCGGCCGCCATGGCGTGGCCGCCACCGGCCATCAGCAGACCCGTCTCGAAAGCCGCCTGGATGGCGCGGCCCAGATTGACGCCGGGCTGCGAGCGGCCCGAGCCCTTGCCGACATTGGCGGCGCGGTCGACGCCGATCACCACCACCGGCTTGCGATAGCGTTCGCGCAAGCGGCCCGCGACGATGCCGATGACGCCGGGATGCCAGTCCTCGCCGGCCACCACGATGACGGGCGCGTCGGTGTTGAAGTTGCCGCGCTCCAGCATGGCCGCGGCCTCTTCGACCACGGCGGCCTCGACGGCCTTGCGCTCGGTGTTGAGGCCATCCAGCTCCTCGGCCAGGGCGGCGGCTTCCAGCGGATCGTCGGTCGACAGCAGCTTGGCGCCGAGGTCCGAGCGCCCGATACGGCCGCCGGCGTTGATACGCGGCCCCAGGATGAAGCCGGCGTGGAACACGGACGGCTCGCCCGAGCCCTTGCCGACCTCGAACAGGGCCTTCAGTCCCGGATTGGCCCAGGCGCCCATGGTCCGCAGGCCCAGCGCCGTCAGGGCGCGGTTGAAGCCGACCAGCTGGGTGACGTCGCAGACCTCGCCCAGAGCCACGAGGTCGAGCCACTGGCGCAGGTCCGGTTGCGGCCGCTCATCGGTGAACAGGCCGCGCTTGCGGGCCTCGCGGTTCAGGGCGGCCAGCAGCACGAAGGTCACCCCGGCGGCGGCCAAGACCCCCTGCCCGCTCTGGCAACCGGGACGGTTCGGGTTGACCACGGCGGCGGCGGCTGGCGGATCCTCGCGCATCAGGTGGTGGTCGATGACCACGACCTCCAGGCCGATCTCGGCGGCGCTGGCGATGGCGTCATAGGCCGCCGCCCCGCAGTCCAGGGTCACGACCAGCTCGGCCCCGCCGTCACGGATCGTCTTGAACGCCGCCGGGCTGGGGCCGTAGCCCTCGGTCAGGCGGTCGGGAATATAGATGGGCAGTTCGACGCCCATATACCGGAACCAGCGCACCAGTTGGGCGGCGCTGGTGGCCCCGTCGACATCGTAGTCGGCGAAGACCATGGTCGGACGGCCTCGCTCCAGGGCGTCGATCAGGATCTCGGCGGCCCGGTCCATGTCGGTGAAACTGGACGGATCGGGGAACAGCGCCTTCAGGGTCGGGCGGAGATAGTGCTCGGCCTGCTCCAGCGAGACGCCGCGCGAGGCCAAGGCCCGAGCCAAGGGCTCGGTCAAGCCGTGTCGCTGCTGGATGTCGCGCACCACAGCCATGTCGGCCGGCCGCTCGCGCCAGGCGCGGCCGCTCAGCGAGCGTTCGACGCCCAGAAAGGCGCTGGGCAAGGCGCTGGCGGAAATATCGGTGACACCATCGGCGGGCATCGCTGGAGAGTAGCTGGTCACGTGGATTCGGACCATGCGGCGCCGAGACGACAGTCCCGGACGCAGGGAGTCTTTGCTTGGCGCGCGATGGCCGCCGAAACCGGCGACCACTTTCGGCTATCGCTTAGCCCGCCTGAACCTCGCTGCGAACCTGCTCGACCTCGTTGGCCGAACCCAGCACCACAGGCACGCGCTGGTGAAGCTTGGTAGGCTGGATGTCGAGAATATCCGTAACGCCCTCGGTCGACTTGCCGCCCGCCCGCTCGATCAGCAGGCTCATCGGGTTGGCTTCGTACATCAGACGCAGCTTGCCCGGCTTGGCCGGCTCGCGAGCGTCCCACGGATACAGAAAGACGCCGCCGCGCATCAGGATACGGTGGACGTCGGCGACCATCGAAGCCACCCAGCGCATGTTGAAGTTCTTGCCCCGCGGGCCGTCCTTGCCCGCCAGGCAGCCGTCGATGTAGCGGCGCACGGGCGGCGCCCAGTGGCGCTGGTTGGACATGTTGATCGCGAACTCGGCCGTGTCGGCCTTGATCGCCAGGTTCGGGTGGGTCAGCAGCCACTGGCCGTCGGCGCTGAGCGTGAAGCCGTCGACGCCGCCCGACAGCGTCAGGACCAGCATGGTCTGCGGGCCGTAGACGGCGTAACCGGCGGCGACCTGGTTTCTGCCCGATAGAAGGAAGTCGGCTTCCGTCGGCGCGTGGCCGGTCGGCGCGGGCAGCACCGAGAAGATCGTCCCGACCGAAACGTTGACGTCGATATTGCTGGAGCCGTCCAGCGGGTCGAAGGTCACCAGATAGCCGCCCACACGGCCGGTCGGCTCGACTTCTTCCAGCTCTTCGGAGGCCAGGCCGGCGACGGCGGCGCAGCCCTTCAGAGCGTCGCTGAGCATGTCGTTGGTGATGACGTCGAGCTTCTTCTGCTCCTCGTCCTGGACGTTGGTGCTGCCCGCGGCGCCCAGGCTGCCCGAGAGCGCGCCGGAAGCGACGACGCGGCTGATCCGCGCGCAGGTCGCGGCGATCGTCTGGACCACGTCCTCGAGAGCGGCGTCGGCCGGCTCGGCCGCGAGCCGGGCGGCCAGGTCGACAAAGGCGGTCATCTGGAATCCTCGAAATCGAAAGCAGAACGGCCGCCCTACAGGACGGCCATGACAGAAAGGTCTCAGACCTTCCGCTTCATGCGGACCTCGCGGACGGTGCCCGTCGAGGAGTTCATCACCAGGGTATGGGTGTGGACGCAGCCGTCACGGAAGACGACGCCGTCCAGCAGTCCGCCGCGCGTCACGCCGGTGGCGGCGAAGATCGCCTCGTCCCGAACGATCTCGTGCAGGTCGTACTTCTTGTCGAGATCCGTCACGCCCCAGCGCGCGGCGCGGGCGCGCTCGTCGGCGTTGCGGAACAGCAGGCGACCCTGAAACTGTCCGCCGACGCACTTCAGCGCCGCGCAAGCCAGGACGCCTTCCGGCGCGCCGCCCGAGCCCAGATAGAGGTCGATGCCGGTCGAAGGATCGGTGGTGTTGATCACCCCGGCCACGTCACCGTCCGTGATCAGATGGATGCGAGCGCCGGCGGCGCGGACCTTGGCGATGATATCGGCGTGACGCGGACGATCCAGGACGCAGACGGTGATCTCGGTCTCCGCCACGCCCTTGGCGTCGGCGATCGCCTTGATGTTCTCGGCCGGCGAGCGGTCCAGGTCGATCACCCCGGCGGGCAGGCCCGGACCGCAGGCGATCTTGTCCATGTAGGTGTCGGGCGCATTCAACAACGTGCCCTTGGGCGCCCAGGCCATGACCGTAAGAGCATTGGGCTGGGCCTTGGCCGCCAGGGTCGTGCCTTCCAGCGGATCCAGGGCGATATCGACCTTGGGCCCCTTCCCCGTGCCGACCTTCTCACCGATGTACAGCATCGGCGCCTCGTCGCGCTCACCTTCGCCGATGACGATTTCGCCGTCGATATCCAGCGTGTTCAAGGCGTTGCGCATCGCGTCGACGGCGGCCTGATCGGCGGCCATCTCGTCGCCACGACCCAGCATCGTCCACGACGCGATGGCGGCGGCTTCGGTTACGCGAACGGCGTCCAGGACCAGCGAGCGGTCCAGGGTGTTCGAACTCATCCGTCTCTCCCGACCGCCCCGGAAGAAGGCGGCCTTGTTCCCAATGTCGCCTTCAACGCTCACCGAGCATTTCGCTTGCGAAATGCTCTAGTTTTTATTTTTAGAGCCCTTTTGTCCGATCCGATCGATTTATCGATTGGATCGGAAGGGCTCTAGGCTGGGTCGTCTAGATGCGCGCGACGCGCAGAAGGCGGGGACGCTCTAGCACGGTCTGCAATTTTTCGATGCGGCTAATCGCGTCCAGAAGTTTCGATTCCGGCGTCGCATGGGTAACGAGCACGATCGGCACGCCGCCCGCTCCTTCGACAGGCTTTTGCAGGAAGCTGTCGATCGAAACGCCACATTCGGCCAGGGTTTCGGAGATGGCGGCGATCACGCCCGGCTGATCCTTGACCATGATCCGCAGATACGCCTTGCCCACCGCGCGGGCCGGATCGATGGCGATGAACGGGGCCAGGGCGCCGGCTGGGGCCTGGAACACGGGGCGGACGGCCTTGGTCATCACGTCGGCGATGTCGGCGGCCACGGCGGCAGCGGTGGGGCCCGCGCCCGCGCCCGGCCCCTGGATGAAGATCCGGCCGATGCGCTTGCCCTCGATGAACAGCGCGTTGAGCGCGCCGCCCGCCTGGGCCAGCGGATGATCCAGCGGGGTCAGCGACGGATGCACCTTCACGGCCACGCCGTCGTCGGTCTTGGCGGCGCTGGCGACCAGCTTGATCCGGTAGCCCAGATCCTTGGCCAGCTTGATGTCGAGCAGCTCGACATCGCTGATGCCCTCGATCTCGGCGGCCTCGAAGTTCGGGGCGCAGCCGAAGGCCAGGGCGGCCAGGATGCTGATCTTGTGGCCGGCGTCGAAACCGCCGACGTCCGTGGTCGGATCGGCCTCGGCATAGCCCAGGCCTTGCGCCTCGCGCAGCACGTCGGCGAACGAGCGGCCGGTCTTCTCCATCTCGGTGAGGATGAAGTTGCAGGTGCCGTTGAGGATGCCCGCGACCGAGACGACGTCGTCGCCGACCATGGCCTCGCGCAGCATCTTCACAGCCGGGGTGCCGCCCATCACGGCCGCCTCGAACAGCAGCGGCACGCCCTGAGCTTCGGCCAGGGCGGCCAGTTCGGCGCCGTGCACCGCGACCAGGGCCTTGTTGGCCGTGACCACGGGCTTGCCGGCCTTCAGGGCGGTCTCGACGGCGGCCTTGGCCGGGCCGTCGCTGCCGCCGATCAGTTCGACGAACAGGTCGACGTCCGGCGAGGCGGCCAGGGCCACCGGGTCGTCGAACCAGGCCAGGTTCGAGATGTCGACCGGACGCGCGCGGGTCTTGTTGCGGGCCGAGACGGCGGTGACCACCGCCCGGTCGCCGGCCGGCGCGAAGTCCGGGCGCTCGGCCAGGAATTGCAGAAGTCCGCCGCCGACGGTGCCGAGGCCCGCGACGCCGACGCGCCAGGTCTTCTTCGTCATCTTCGAGTCCTTGGAGTCGAAACCAGCCCTCAGGCCTGTTCCATCTTGTTGTGAGCCTTGGCCAGGATGGAGTCGGCGTTGGCGATGAATTTCTTCACATTGCGCGCGGCCTGGCGGATGCGGTGCTCGTTCTCGACCAGGCCGATCCGGACATAGCCCTCGCCATACTCGCCGAAGCCGATCCCCGGGGCGACGGCGACGCCGGCCTCCTCGATCAGCAGGCGCGAGAACAGCATCGAGCCAGCCTCGCGATAGGCCTCTGGAATCTTGGCCCAGGCGAACATCGAGGCCGGCGGATTGGGGATGTCCCAGCCGGCGCCCTTCATCGACTTGATCAAGGTGTCGCGGCGGCTCTTGTAGATGCCGCGGATCTCGTCGACGCAATCCTGCGGGCCGTTCAGCGCCGTGGCCGCGGCCACCTGCACCGGGGTATAGGCGCCGTAATCCAGGTAGGACTTCACACGGGCCAGAGCCGCGCAAATGCGGGCGTTGCCGACCACCATGCCCACGCGCCAGCCGGCCATGGCGTAGGTCTTCGACAGCGAGTTGACCTCGACCGCGATGTCCTTGGCCCCATCCACCTGCAGGATCGACGGCGGCGGATTGTTCTCGAAATAGATCTCGCCATAGGCCACGTCGCTGATCACCAGCAGGTCGTGCTTCTTGGCCAGCGCCACGGCGTCCTTATAGAAGTCCAGATCCACCCACTGGGCGGTCGGGTTCGACGGATAGGACAGGATCAGCACGCTGGGCGGCGGCACGGAGTGCTTCACCGCGCGGCTGATGTTGGAGAGGTACTCCTCCGGCGACAGGGCCGGCACATGGCGGATGATGCCGCCGGCCATGATGAAGCCGAAGGCGTGGATCGGATAGGCGGGGTTCGGACAGATGATCACGTCGCCCGGACCGGTCAAGGCCTGGGCGAGGTTGGCGAAGCCTTCCTTGGACCCGAGCGTGGCGATCACCTCGGTGTCGGGGTTCAGCTTCACGCCGAAACGCCGGCCGTAATAGTTGGCCATGGCCTTGCGCAGGCCAGGGATGCCCTTGGAGGCGGAATAGCGGCCCGCCTTGGGGTCGCGCGCCGTCTCGATCAGCTTGTCGACGATGTGCTGGGGCGTGGGCATGTCCGGATTGCCCATGCCGAAGTCGATGATGTCGGTCCCCTCGGCGCGGAGGCGCGCCTTGATCTTGTTGACCTCTTCGAAGACGTAAGGCGGCAGGCGGCGGATACGGTGAAAATCGGTGCTCATGGGGGCTCTATGCGCCGCGTCGGCGCTCTGGGAGCGAAAAGTCGGGCATGGATAGACCCCGAGCGGGGCCACGCCAAGCCAGTTCAAGGACGATTATGCCTCCGTCGGCCTATTTGGGCTGGGACGGAGGCGCGCTAGCTCGGCCGCGTGCGTCACGGGCGAAGGCTTCGGTGGCGGCGCGGTCGGCGTCGGTCGGCGCCTCGAAGGCGGGCGGCTTGGCGTCGCGACGGGCCTTGGCCGCGTAGGTCTCGCTGTCCTTGAGTTCCCAGGTGCTGGGCGCGGTGGCCGTGGTCAGGGCGTCGCCGGCGCGTTGCTGCTGCACCACGGCCGCGCGCACCTGGTCGGCGGTCGGTACGTCCGTGGGGATCGCCGGGATGTCCGAGAACTTGCGGCGCTCGCCCTTGGCCTTGGCCGCGGCGGTGGCGCGGGCGGCGATCGGCGAACTGGGATCGACCTTGGCGGTCGAGAACGGCGTCGCGCACGCGGCCACGCCGGCCGTCAGGCCGACGATCAGAGCGACACGTACGATTTTGCGGGTTTCGCCGTTCATTGGTTCTGGTCTTATGCGATGATCGCGGCGAGCGAAAGGCGTTCGGCGCCGCTTTTCGCGAACAAGACAATAGCACGCGGAGGAAACCTCATGGCCACGGCGAAGGCGGCTCCCAAGGCCCGGAAGAAAGCTTCCCCCAAGGACGAGATCGCCCCCCCCAAGGCCAAGGCCGCGCCGAAGGCAAGCAAGGCCAAGCCCAGGCCAGAAGCTCCCGAGGCGCCGCCCAAAACCGAATCGGCTGGCAAGACTTCCGAGGGCTTCCAGGGCGGCCAGACTCCCCCACCCTTCCCGCCGTTCGAAAGGGTGCTCTCCGCCGACCAACTGAAGATGGTCGAGACCCTCTCGGCCAACCTGGCCCGCGCAGCCGTCACCGCCCAGGGCGCGATCGCCGAGGCCGCCTTGCGGCAAGCCGACCGACCGGCCGCCCTCACCCCCGACCCGTTTCATGTCGCGCCCGCCCTGAACGAGGTGATGACCCGCCTGGCCGCCCAGCCCGACCGGCTGATGCGGGCCCAGGCCGACCTCTTCAGCCAGTACATGGACCTGTGGCAGTCGACGGCCCGCCGCGCCGCCGGCGAGGCGGTCACCCCCATTGTCGCCCCCGCCGCCGGCGACAAGCGCTTCAACGACCCGGACTGGGCGTCGAACCCGATGTTCGATCTGATGAAGCAGTCGTACCTTCTGTCGTCGAACTGGCTGAACGGTCTGATCGCCGAGGTCGAGGGCGTCGATCCGGGCGCCAAGCGTCGGGTCGAGTTCTTCACCAAGATGCTGACCGACGCCTTCTCACCGTCGAACTTCCTGATCTCCAACCCCGCCGCCCTGCGCGAGGTGGTGCAGACCCAGGGCCAGAGCCTGGTGCGCGGCATGGAGAATTTCGCCGCCGACCTGGAGCGCGGCGGCGGCCAGCTGGCGATCAGCCAGACGGATCTGGCCAAGTTCAAGGTCGGCGAGAACGTCGCCACGGCGCCCGGCAAGGTCGTCTACCAGAACGACATCCTGCAACTGCTGCAGTTCGATCCGACCACCGAAACGGTCTGCGAGATCCCGCTGCTGATCTTCCCGCCGTGGATCAACAAGTTCTACATCATGGACCTGCGGCCCGAGAACTCGATGATCCGTTGGCTGACCGGCCAGGGCTTCACGGTGTTCGTCGCCTCATGGGTCAATCCAGACCAGAAGCTCGCGGCCAAGACCTTCGAAGACTACATGCTCGAAGGCATCTATGACGCCACCGCGCAGGTCATGACCCAGTGCGGCGTCGATCGGGTCAACACGGTCGGCTACTGCATCGGCGGCACCCTGCTGTCGGTCGCCCTGGCCCACATGGCCGCGCGCGGCGACAAGCGGATCAATTCGGCCACCTTCTTCGCCGCCCAGCAGGACTTCGCCGAAGCCGGCGACCTTCTGCTGTTCACCAACGAGGAATGGCTGCAGTCGATCGAGCAGCAGATGGACCAGGCCGGCGGCTTCCTGCCCAGCCAGTCGATGGCCGACACCTTCAACGCCCTGCGCGGCAACGACCTGATCTGGTCGTTCTTCGTCAGTAACTATCTGATGGGCAAGGAGCCGCGGCCGTTCGACCTGCTGTTCTGGAACGCCGACCAGACGCGGATGCCCAAGGCGCTGCATCTGTTCTATCTGCGCAACTTCTACAAGGACAACGCCCTGACGACCGGCAAGCTGTCGCTCGGCGGCGAGCGCCTGGACCTGTCGAAGGTGAAGATCCCCATCTACGTCCAGTCGTCCAAGGACGACCACATCGCGCCCTATCGCAGCGTCTATCGCGGAGCCAAGGCGTTCGGCGGGCCCGTGACCTTCACCATGGCGGGCTCGGGCCATATCGCGGGCGTGATCAACCACCCGGACGCCAAGAAGTACCAGCACTGGACCAACGAGAGCCTGCCCGGCGACGTCAACGCCTGGATCGCCGGCGCCCAGGAGCATCCGGGCTCTTGGTGGCCGCACTGGGCGGCCTGGCTGAAGGCGCGCTCGGGCGATCAGGTCCCGGCCCGTGACCCGACCAAGGGCCCTCTGAAGCCGCTGGAGGAAGCGCCGGGTTCGTTCGCCCTGGTCAGGTCCGACGACTAGAGCGCGCGTGCTGGCGCCCAGCGCGTTTTGATCGACGACTGAGGCCTTCAAGACCCACGTTCGCCCAAATGCCGCCGCGATCGTGGCGAAGCTTCCGCGCCATGCTCTCGCTGGATCGCCGCACTGTTCTGGGGATGGCCGTCGTCGCGCCCTTCGCGACCGCCGGCGGCGCGAGCCATGCGCTGATCCCCGACGCCGGACGCAAGCTGGCCATGGCCGCCCGCCAGCAGGTCGGCGTCACCGTCGACTACGATCCCAGCTACCGCAATATCGGCTATCCCAACGGCGACGTGCTGCGCACCAGCGGCGTCTGCTCCGACGTCCTGGTCCGCGCCGCCCGCGACGCTTGGGACATCGACCTGCAGCGGCAGGTGCACGAGGACATGCTCAAGGCCTTCTCGGCCTATCCGTCGCGCCGCGAATGGGGTCTGACCAAGCCTGACGCCAATATCGACCACCGGCGGGTGCTGAACCTGGAGACCTTCCTGACGCGGCAAGGCGCTAGCTTGCCCCTGCCCGCCCGGCGTCCCTTCGGCGGCGACGGGTTCGAGTCGCCGCTGCCCGGCGACGTCCTGACCTGGCGGCTCTCTGGTGGTCGGCCGCACCTGGGCGTCGTGGTCGACGGCCCCCAGCACGTGCGGATGGCGCATAACATCGGCGAGGGCGTCCGCGAGGAACCCCTCTGGATGTTCAAACTGCACAAGCCCGCCGGGCACTATCGCTGGCGGGTGTGACGCCGATCAGAGACCGGCGTCTTCCTTGAGGCCTAGCGCGATGTTCATGTTCTGAACGGCCGCGCCCGACGCGCCCTTACCCAGGTTGTCCAGCAGCGCCACCAGACGCGCCTGGCCGCTGCTGTCCGAGCCGAACACGAACAGCTTCAGGCGATTGGTGCCGTTCAGGCCTTCCGGATCCAGGGTCGTCAGGCTCTTGGCTTCCTCGAGCGAGGCGACCTCGACGAATTTCTCACCCTTGTAGTGCTTGTGAAGGGCGGCGTGGATATCGCCCAGCGACGGCGCGCCGTTCAGGGTCGAAAAGTGCAGCGGCATCTCGACGATCATGCCCTGGCGATAGCGGCCGACGGCCGGCATGAAGATCGGCCTGCTCAGTAGACCGCCGTGCATCTGCATTTCCGGCACGTGCTTGTGGGCCATCGACAGGCCGTAGATCCGGTACGGGACCTTGGTGAAGCTTCCGATGCTTTCGTCCTCGAACTCGGCGATCATGGCCTTGCCGCCGCCGCTGTAGCCTGAGACGGCGTTGTACGAGACCGGCAGTTCCGGCGGCAGGATGCCGGCGCTGACCAGCGGCCGCGTCAGAGCGATGGCGCCGGTCGGATAGCAGCCTGGGTTGGAAATGCGCTTGGACTTGGCGATCTTGCCACGCTGCTCCTTGTCGAGCTCGGGGAAGCCGTAGGCCCAGCCCTCGGCGGTGCGATAGGCGGTGGAGGCGTCGATGATCACCGTGTTCGGATTGGTGACCAGCGCCACGGCCTCCTTGGCCGCGTCGTCGGGCAGGCACAGGATCACGGCGTCGGCGCCGTTCAGCATCTCGGCGCGGGCGTCGGCGTCCTTGCGCTTGTCGGGGTCGATCGAGACCAGCTGCAGGTCGGTGCGGCCGGTCAGGCGCTCGCGGATCTGCAGGCCGGTGGTGCCGGCTTCGCCGTCGATGAAGACCTTGGGGGCGCTGGTCATGCGGACTCCGATCCTGGCTCTAGCCAGAGGAAGCAGAAAACAGAGACAGAAATGAAAAGGGGCGCTTCGGCCTGACCGAAGCGCCCCTTCCCGTAAGACGTAATCGTCGCGATTAGCGCTTCGAGAACTGGAAGCTGCGGCGGGCCTTGGCCTTGCCGTACTTCTTACGCTCGACGACGCGGCTGTCGCGGGTCAGGAAGCCGTGCGGCTTCAGGACCGGGCGCAGGCCGGGTTCGTAGTAGGTCAGAGCCTTGGACAGGCCGTGACGGATGGCGCCGGCTTGACCCGACAGACCCGAGCCTTCGACGGTCACGATGACGTCGAATTGACCCAGACGGTCGGTCACTTCCAGCGGCTGGGCGATCATCATGCGCAGCACCGGACGGGCGAAGTAGACTTCCTGGTCACGACCATTGATCGTGATCGAGCCCTTGCCCGGCTTGATCCAGACGCGAGCGATCGCGTTCTTGCGCTTGCCGGTCGCGTACGAGCGGCCTTGGGCGTCGATCTTGGGCTCGACCGGAGCGGCCAATTCCGGGTTGCTGGACAGGCTGGCCAGCGCTTCAAAGCCTTGTGCGTCGGTCATGGCTTAGAGGCTCCGGGTGTTCTTGGCGTTGCGGGCCGCGAAGTCGACGACTTCAGGGCTTTGCGCTTGGTGCGGGTGCTCGCCGTTGTTGTAGATGAGCAGGTGCGTCAGCTGCTTGCGAGCCAGCGGGCTCTCCTTCGGCAGCATGCGCTCGACGGCCTTCTCCAGGACGCGTTCCGGGAACTTGCCGCCCAGCACCTTGCGCGGGGTGGTTTCCTTGACGCCGCCCGGGTGACCGGTGTGACGGTAGTACACCTTGTCGTCCATCTTCTTGCCGGTGAACTTCACCTTGTCGGCATTGATGACGACGACGAAGTCACCGCAATCGACGTGCGGGGTGTAGTCAGGACGGTGCTTGCCGCGAAGACGCATGGCGATGAACGTCGCCAGACGGCCGACAACGGCGTCCTGGGCGTCGACCACGATCCACTTCTTCTCGACCTCGGCCGGCTTCAACGAAGCCGTGATCTTTTGCATGGGATTGATCCGTAATTTCTAGGCGTCCGACCCCGAGAAATCCGGTTTCGTCCGTGTGAGGCGCGGCATGTACGGGAGGGTTCGCGCGCTGTCAACAATGCGGAAGCAAGAAAGTACACAAACCCTTATTTTACAAAGACTTGCGTGATACGGTACCCAGATACCGCATCACGCAATCTTCCCTAGCCGCGCTTGAACCACGATTTCTTGGTCTTGGGCGCCTCGGCCGACGGGGCGGCGGCAGGCGCGATCGCCGGGGCGTCGAAGCCGAAGGCGTGGCGCATGACCTGGAAGATATAGCTTTCCTCGACCACGCCGCGCAGCAGGAAGGCCTGCGGGCCGTCGGCGAACACCCCCACGTCCTCGCCCGCGTGGGCGGCGCTGGTGAGGTTCACCGTGGCCTGCTGGTGATAGTCGACGTCGTCCAGGTCTTCCTTGGCCGGGTCGTTGCGCGTGTTGTTGCCCGTCGGCCCGCCCGGGCCGGTGGCGAACATCAGGGTCGTATAGGCCTTGCCATCGCCGGCGATGGCGGGGTCGCCCTCGTTGCCGGCCATGCCCAGGATCGGCGAATTGCGGGCGGCATAGCCTGAGATCACCAGACCGTGGCTGTGGTCGGCGGTGACGACGACCAGGGTGTCCTTGAGGTCGACCTTGGCCAGCACGGCGGCGATGGCCTTGGAGAACTCGACCGTCTCGCTGAGCGTGCGCCTGGCGTTGCCCAGGTGGCTGCCCATGTCGATCTTGCCGCCCTCGACCATCAGGAAATAGCCGTTCGGGTTCTTGGACAGCACGTCGACCGCCGAGGTCGCCATCTCGGCCAGGGTCGGGACGCCCTGCCCCAGCATCGGACGCTCGACCTCATACGGGAGGTGCTCGGGCGCGAAGAGGCCCAGCACATGCTTGGTGTCAGCCGGAATGGCCTTCATCTGGTCGGCGGTGACAACGTAGGACGAACCCGCGCCCTCGGCCTTCAGCCACTCGGCGGTCAGGTCGCGGCCGTCGGCGCGCTTGCCGTCCTTGTCCTTGGGAAGGAAGCGCGAGCGCCCGCCGCCCATGACGACGTCCAGCCGCAGGGCGTCCGGAGCCTCGATCAGCTGGCGGGCGATGTCCTTGCAACCGGCCTGGATGGCCTCGACCGGCATGTCGCCATCGCCTTCCCAGTCGCGATAGGCGGTGTGGGCGTAGGCGCCGGCCGGTGTGGCGTGGGTGACGCGGGTGGTGGTGACCACGCCGGCGGCCTTGCCGCGCGCCTTGGCCAGCTCGGCCAGGGTGTCGACGCCATTGCCTTTCTCGGTCTCGCACTTCTCACCGAGCGCCGCGCCGGTCAGGCCGATGATCTTGTTGCGGGTCTTCACGCCGGTCATGATCGCGGTGATGCCGGCGGCGCTGTCGGTGACCTGGGTGTCGTGGCTGTAGGTCTTGGACAGCGCCGAATAGGCCAGCTTCTCGAAGGCCAGCGAATTGGACTCGCCGTCGACGCCCTTCATCTGGCCGTCATAGATCCGGCCGGCCGTGACCGTCGAGATGCCCATGCCGTCGCCCAGGAACAGGATGACGTTCTTGGCCTTGCCCGTGTTCGGAACCACGGCGATCTGCTTGGCCAGGGCGGCCTCGCCGGCCTTGTAGTAGGCGTCAGCGGCGCTGACGGCGGCGTTCGGAGTCTCGATAGGATTCTGGGCGAAGGCGAGAGCGGGAATGGCGACGGACGCGACCAGCGCGAGAACAAGGGGGCGGATCAAGGCCAAGCTCCATGAGGAATCGGCCCGATTTGCGCCCGGCGTGTGACAGTTGTTGCGGGACTTTGTTTCAGCCCCCGAAATTCAGGGCCTGCGCACCCGCCACGCGAAGACGGTCGCCGTCGCCAGTAGCACGGCGGCGCCCGCCTGGTGCAGCACGCCCAGCGCGATCGGCACGCTGGCCATCAGGGTCCAGATCCCTAGGCCCGCCTGCAGGGTGACGACGATCGCCAACGTCAAGGCCACGGCCTTGCTGCCCGCCGCCAGCGGACGGTCGCGCCGCGCCAGGAAGGCGATCGCCAGGCCGGCCGCGAACAGGGCGTAGGCCATCAGCCGGTGGTGCAACTGCACGGCGCCCTGGCTGTGCGCCAGCGTGCCCCAGAAGCCCTTGCCCAGATATTCGGCCGGGAAGAAGCCGCCGTTCATCAGCGGCCAGTCGTTATAGACGAGGCCCGCGTCGTTGCCGGCGACCAGCGCGCCCAGCAGGCTCTGGAAGAACACCGCGCCCAGGAAAGCCAGGGCCCACCCGCGCCAGGCCGATCGCTCTTCGACCCGCGGCGAGCCATTCCAGGCGTCCAGCGCGGTCCAGATCAGGATGACGAACAGGGCCAGGGCCAGGCCCAGGTGGGTCATCAGCCGCTCGGGTGCGACCGAGACCCGCTCGGAGAGACCGCTGGAGACCATCCACCAGCCGACCAGCCCTTGCAGGCCGCCCAGGCCCAGCATGACGGCGCAGCGCCAGATCAGGCGACGCGGAATGTCGCGGCGGATCAGGAAGATGGCGAACGGGATGGCGAAGGCCACGCCCACGGTCCGCCCCAGCAGCCGGTGCGCCCACTCCCACCAGAAGATGCCCTTGTAACCCTCCAGGGTCATGTCCGGGTTCACGAGCTGGAACTGGGGGATCTTCTTGTAGAGCTCGAAACTCTCGCGCCAGGCCTGCTCGGACAGAGGCGGCAACGCGCCCATGATCGGCTTCCACTGGGTGATCGAAAGGCCCGAGTCGGTCAGGCGGGTCGCGCCGCCCACCACGACCATGGCGAACACCATGGCGGCGACGATGAAAAGCCAGATCGCGACGGGGCGCGAACGGTCGGAACGCAGGAAGGACGTCATGGGGCCTGAAAAGCGTCACTACTGGGCCGAAATGCGGCGAGACCTCCCTACGCCCGACGCTGGCCCGCATCAATGTTTCTGTGGCTCGGCATGACGGCGCCGCGGGTTCGTGCGAGAAACAAGCGTCTTGGGCGAGGCGGGGGCGGAGAGCACAATGAGCGGCATGGGCGTATTCGCGGCGGCGGTGATCGGCATCCTGGCCGGCTGGATCGCCGACATCGTGCTGGGTCGCCACCACTCGCTGTTCATCAAGCTCTTGATCGGCGTGATCGGCTCGTTCATCGGAGCCTTCATCGCCTCGCGCATCGATCTGCATCTGGCCGGTTTCGTCGGCGAGCTGATCGTCTCCAGCGTGGGCGCGATCCTGTTCCTGGCCGTGCTCGGCCTCTTTCGGAGAACCGCGTGAGCGCTCCCATGATCCCGGCCCGCCAGATCCCCGCAAGAGTGCGCAAGCTGATCGGCTCTTTCGCCGTGATGGCGGTCCTGTTCGCCTGGATCTGGGCCTTCACCAGCCTCTACGACCACCTGCCGCGGAACCGCTTCGTGCACCTCGTCTACTTCGTGGTCCTGGGCATGGGCTGGGTGTTGCCGGTGATCCCGCTGATCTCGTGGATGGGCAAGGCCGACAAGCCGCTGGATGTGGGCCAAAGATAGTTGGGGGCCAGCGTTGATCCCGGAATGAAAAAGGCCGCCCCGAAGGGCGGCCTTTCGTCTTCCGCCCAATTCCCGAAGGAAAAGGGTTCCCGAAGGAAATGGTCGGAGCGACAGGATTTGAACCTGCGACCCCTTGACCCCCAGTCAAGTGCGCTACCAGGCTGCGCCACGCTCCGACGGAAGAGGCGCTCTTATAGGCGCCGCTCCCCCATTGGGCAACAGCGATTTCGGACGAAATTCACCCCCTGACGAGAAGACCGTCCAGGCGTGATTTGATGGCCGTCAGGTCGTCCAGCGCGAAGGCCAGACGATCGCGCGCATGCGCGTCCAGACGCTTGGCGGGCGCATCCGAAATCTCATAGTCGAAATTGGGATCCAGGCTGGCGGAGCCGTTCGAGCCCAGGCCGGCGGCGATCACCTGGGCCAGACCCTGATCGCGGTGCAGCTTCTGCACGCCTTTGATAGTCAGGCCTTCGCTGTGCAGCAGGGTGCGGACGCCGTTCAGAACGGCCACGTCCTGCGGGCGATAGAAGCGCCGCCCGCCGGCCCGTTTCATCGGGCGAATAAAGGAGAACTTGGTTTCCCAGAAGCGCAGCACGTGCTGCGGCACGCCCAGCTCATCGGCGGCCTCTGAAATCGTGCGGAAGGCGTTCGGCCCCTTCGCCACCGCATCGATTCCCTAGTCGCCCAAGGCGCGGTCGATTCGCGCCTTCATGACCTGGGAAGCGCGGAAGCCGATCACCCGACGGGGTTCGATCTCGGCCGGCTCGCCAGTCTTGGGATTGCGCCCCATGCGGGCGCGCTTGGCGCGGACCTGAAAGACGCCGAAACCGGAAAGCTTGACCGTCTCGCCCTCTTCGAGCGCCTCAGCCACGAGATCCAGGGTGCGCTCGACCAGGCCGGCGCAGTCCTGACGGGTCAATCCGACCTCTTCATGGACCGCCTCACACAGGTCGGCCCGGGTCAAAGTAGCGCCCTTCATGCAACCCCCTTCACGCGTATCTTGGCGGTCCGATAGACCACCTCCGATGGAGCACTCGCGGCGAACCTGAGTATGCCGCGACCGCCCTCAACGGACCGCGCCCAAAATTCACCGACGACCTCATGCCGTGATTATCGCATGAAGTCAAAGGCTCAACGTCAGGAGTTCATGCCCGACGAGAAGATCGCGCAAGCTGCACCTTAAAGGCGCAGAACGCAGGCGCCCCAGGTCAGGCCGCCGCCCATGGCTTCCAGCAGCAGCAGGTCGCCTTTCTTGATTCGACCGTCCTTCACGCCGTGCGCGAAAGCCAGAGGGATCGAGGCGGCCGAGGTGTTGGCGTGGATCGCGACCGTCGAGATCACCTTCTCCTCGTCGATGCCGCATCGGTGGGCCACGCCGGCGAGGATGCGCTGGTTGGCCTGGTGCGGGATGAACCAGTCGACGTCCGCCACCTCGACACCGGCGTTGGTGGCGGCCGAGTGGATGGCTTCGGAGATGTTGATCACGGCGTGCTTGAAGACCTGGTTACCCAGCATCCGCAGCTTGCCGACCGTGCCGGTCGTCGAGACGCCGCCGTCGACATAGAGCAGGTCCTGTTTGGTCCCGTCGGCGCGCAAGGCGAAGCCCAGCAAGCCCTGGTCGCCGGTGGTCCCCTCGCCCTCCTTCGGCTCCAACACGACGGCGCCAGCGCCGTCGCCGAACAGCACGCAGGTGCCGCGATCGCTCCAGTCCATCAGGCGGGTCATGGTCTCGGCGCCGATCACCAGGGCGCACTTGGCGTGACCGCGCGCCACGAAGCCGTCGGCGACGCTCAGGGCGTAGACGAAGCCCGAGCAGACGGCCTGGACGTCGAAGGCGATGCCGACGGGCGCGCCCAGCTTGCGCTGAACGATGGTGGCGACGGCGGGAAAGGTCAGGTCGGCCGTGGTGGTGGCCACGATGATCAGATCGACGTCGGCGGCGGACTTGCCAGCGGTCTGCAGGGCCTCCTTGGCGGCCTCGACAGCCAGATCCGAGACCGGCTGGTCGTCGGCGGCCTGGTGGCGCTGGTGGATACCGGTGCGCTCGACGATCCAGGCGTCGCTGGTGTCAACGAACTTGGCCAGGTCATCATTGGTCACGATCTTCGGCGGCAGATACGCGCCGACGCCAGTCACTGCACTGCGAGTTACGCTCACTCGGCCGCTCCCTGCCCCTGCTCCGGGGCTTCGCTCTTGGCCGCCACGGCGGTCAGACGCTTCAGATTTCTATCGACCTCGGCGCGGAAATCGCTGCGTGCGAGGTTGGTGGCGACTCGGACGGCCGCGGCGAAGCCGTTGGCGTCCGCGCCACCGTGGCTCTTGACCACGATTCCATTGAGACCCAGCAACGGGGCTCCGTTCACCCGGCTCGGATCCAGCCGCTGGCGCATTTTCTTCAGCGCGCCGGAGGCGATCAGGGCGCCAAGCATGGCCATCGGTCCGGAGGTCAGGGTGGCCCTGATCTCGTTCGAGAAGAACCGCGCCATGCCCTCGGCGGTCTTCAGGGCCACATTACCGGTGAAGCCGTCCGTGACGACGACGTCAACCGTGCCGTACGCAATGTCATTGCCCTCGACGAAGCCGTGATAGTCGAAATCGAGCTTGGTATCGCGCAGGACGGCGTGAGCCTCGCGGACCTCCTCGTGGCCCTTCTCGTCCTCGGAGCCGACGTTCAGCAGCCCCACGGTCGGGCGCTTGGAGCCATGCACGGCGTGGTGGAAGGCCGCCCCCATGATCGCGAACTCGACCAGTTGGGCCGCGTCGCTCGCGACATTGGCGCCGACGTCCAGGACCGTTGTCACGCCCTTCATGTTGGGCCAGTTGGCGACGATGGCCGGGCGCTCCAGGTCCGCGCCCATGCGCAGGATCAGCTTGGAGATCGCCATCAGGGCGCCGGTGTTGCCGGCCGAGACGCAGGCCTGGGCCTGATTCTCGCGCAACGCCTCGATGGCGTTCCACATCGACGAGCCCTTGCCCCGGCGCATGGCCTGGGCGGGCTTTTCGTCCATGCCGATGGCCTTGTCGGTGTGGCGCACCTCGCTCACGCTCTTGGCGGAGGGATGCTTGGCCAGTTCAGCCTCGATCTTCGCGCCGTCGCCATGCAGCAGGAACCGCACACCCGGGAGCGCCTGGGCCGCCTGCGCGACGCCGGGCACGACGATGGAGGGACCGTGGTCGCCGCCCATGGCGTCGACCGAGATGACTACGGATTGGGACACGTGGCGCTGTGAGCTCCGAGAGGCGGTCTCGCCGGGCGGCGGACGATACATCCGCGTGAATATCACGCAAGCGGTCGAGTCGGGCGCTTGCGTCCTACTCGCTGTCGCCTCTGAGGCTCTTTAGCGCCGCGAACGGGGAAAGTTCGACCGGCTCGGGCGGTTGGACGAACACCGCGCCCGGCTTGCGGGGGAACGGATCCAGCTCCAGGGCCAAGTGCTCGATCACGTAACCCGAGACGTCGATCTTGTCGCCGTCCAGCACGTCCGGCGGATCGTCGGCGTCCGGGTCGACGCCCAGATCGCCGCTGTCCTCGTCCTGCGGTGCGTTCTTGCTGTTGGCCGGCAGAACGCGCAGGTCGAAGCGCGCGTCGATCGGCGTTTCGAAGTCGTCGGCCGTCGCGCTGCAGGTCTGGACCACGCGGGCGCGCAAGATGCCCGAGACCTCGGCCCCGTCCAGCCACGAGGTCAGGAACACCTCGGCGCTAAGTTCTTCCAGGCTCACCAGGTCCAGTTGCCTGGCGATCGCCTTGCGCTGTTCGGCCGACGGTTCCAGGCGCAGCTTGACGGCGCCGCGGTCGACCTGGGCCAGCGGGATTTCACACGGCCAGGGCGCGGTCACGGGTTCGGCCATGTCACGTCTCCTTGTAGCAGGCCCTGCAGCGGCTGTTCCGCCAGGGCTTCGCGCGTCTTGATCACATAGGCGGCCAGGGCCGCGATGTCGCCCTCGCCGCGCTCCTCGAACGCGGTCCGGGCCAGGAAGCCGGTCATGCCCGCGAGGTCCGGCAGGGTGGCGACGGCTTCGTCATAGGCCTTCAGACGGCCGTAGAAGGCGCCGGCCAGCTTCTTCATCTTCTTGCCGACCGCCGTGTCCGACACGCCGATCTCGCGGAAGGCGTCGTCCAGGCCCTTCACATACGAGTCGAAAACCGCCTGCGAGGTCTCCGCCGCCGCGTCGCCCTGCCCCTTCAGTCGCTCGATCAGGAAGATCACATGCAGGCTGAAGAGTTCAAAGCGGCCTTCCATCGAGTCGCGGACGCCGAAGTCACGATAAAAGATCGCGGACCGCGCCTGAGCCACCGCGCCCACATAGAGCTTGGCCCCCGCCGCCTTGGCGGGCCTGGGCTTGAGCCACCGATCCAGAAACATGAAACGCCTCGATTTCGCCGCGACATCCCGCTAGACGCGGGGTCCGCTTTCACGCGGGCATTGAACTAAGCTCCCGCGGGCGATAGGTCAAAGTCTGCATTTTTCCGGTTCGGAGCCTTGATGTCTCGCCCCGCCGTTTTCGCCGCCGCCATTCTGGGCCTGGCGATCGCCACCTCCGCCTGTACGCCGCTGACCAGCTACTCCGGCTTTCAGGCCATCGAGGCCAAGCCCGCCGACATGAAGGTCGGCGAGGACAGCAAGTCGACCCTGATGGAAAAGCTGGGTTCGCCGTCGGCGGTTTCGACCTTCGACAACAACACCTGGTACTACATCTCGCAGACGACCGACCGTGTGGCCTTCTACATGCCGCGCGTGATCAAGCGCGACGTCGTAGCCATCAAATTCAACCAGGCCGACGAAAAGGTCGCCTCGGTGAACACCTATACGCTGAAGGACGGCAAGGTCATCGCCTACAACGGCCGTGAGACTCCGACCCGCGGCCGCGAGATGACCATCCTCGAACAGCTGCTCGGCAACGTCGGTCGCGGCGGCATGCTCCCGCAGGACGACGAGGCCCCGGGCCAGCGCCCCGGCGGTCGCTAGAGTATTTTCCGACGAAGTGGCCGCCGGCTCGTCGTCAAAAAGCGTAAGAGCAGGAAACTGGGCCATTTTACCGATCCGGTCGGATCGGAAAGCGCTCCAGAGTAAGTCGACAGCTCGACAGATCACGAAAGCCGTCCACTGCAAGGTGGGCGGCTTTTTCGCGCGCCAGGCGCCAACCCCCGCGCCGCCGCCCGGCACGGTAAAGTAAATTTCTCCGATTTACTGTGAATTCGATATTCACCGTCCCAATTCGGATAGAAGACTTACTCCTAAACACTTCATAAACCCAAAACGGGTCACACTCGACTCAAGCCACCTAAGTCGTGGCGTGGCGAATTCTCAACGACGGTGGGAGACGCACTGTGGAAGGCATGGACCTTCGTGACGTATCGGTGCTTCTGGTCGACGACAACGCGAACATGCGCAAGCTCGTGGCCGAAATCCTGAAGGCCGCCGGCGTTCGCAGGATCCGCGAGGCCGGCGATGGCCTCGACGCGCTCAAGATCTTTCAGACGCAAGAGATCGACATCGTCTTCACCGACCTGATGATGCATCCGGTCGACGGCCTGGCCTTCATCCGCTGGATCCGCACCTCGAGCGCCAGCCCCAATCCGTACGTGCCGATCATCATGATGACCGGCCACGCCACCCAGCGCACGCTGACCGCCGCGCGCATGGCCGGCGTCACCGAGTTCCTGGCCAAGCCACTAACCGCGCGCGGGGTCATGCACCGGATCAACGAGATCGTGAACAACCCCCGACCGTTCGTGCGGGCCAGCGAGTATTTCGGCCCCTGTCGGCGTCGCCGGATCGACCACGAATTCTCCGGCGTCGAACGCCGGGGAGGCCAGCCGGACGAGATCACGGACGCCCTGTCCCAGATGGATCCCGAGGACGTGTACTAAGGTCCTCGACGGCAGGCCTCGAAGACAAAAACGCCCCGGAGGAAACTCCGGGGCGTTCCAGTTTCAGGCTGCTATCGAAAGATCAGCCGTGGGCCAGCACCGCCAGCAGCAGCAGGGCCACGATGTTGGTGATCTTGATCATCGGGTTCACGGCCGGACCCGAGGTGTCCTTGTAGGGGTCGCCGACGGTGTCGCCGGTGACGGCGGCCTTGTGGGTGTCGCCGCCCTTGGTGTGCAGGACGCCATTCTTGTCGGTGAAGCCTTCTTCGATGACCTTCTTGGCGTTGTCCCAGGCGCCGCCGCCGCTGGTCATCGAGATGGCGACGAACAGGCCGGTGACGATCACGCCCATCAGCATGGCGCCCAGCGAGGCGAACGCGTCGACCTTGCCGGCGATGGCCTTGATCACGAAGAACAGCACCACCGGCGAGACGACCGGCAGCAGGCTGGGCACGATCATCTCGCGGATGGCCGCCTTGGTCAGGATGTCCACGGCCTTGCCGTACTCGGGCTTGACCTCGCCGGTCATGATGCCCGGGTTCTCGCGGAACTGACGACGCACCTCGGCGACGACCGACTCGGCCGCACGACCGACGGCGGTCATCGCCATGCCGCCGAACAGGAACGGCAGCAGGCCGCCGAACAGCAGGCCGACCACGACATAGGGGTTCGACAGGTCGAAGGTCACCGGCCCCATGCCGTCGAAGAAGCTGCCCGGCGTCGCATTGGCCGAGAAGAACTTCAGGTCCTCGGTATAGGCGGCGAACAGCACCAGGGCGCCCAGTCCGGCCGAACCGATGGCGTAGCCCTTGGTCACGGCCTTGGTGGTGTTGCCCACGGCGTCCAGCGCGTCGGTGGTGACGCGGACTTCCGGCGGCAGGCCCGCCATCTCGGCGATGCCGCCGGCGTTGTCGGTGACCGGACCGAAGGCGTCCAGGGCGACGATGAAGCCGGCCAGCGACAGCATGGTCGTGGTGGCGATGGCGATGCCGAACAGACCCGCCAGATTATAGGTCACCAGGATGCCGACGATGATGGTCAGGGCCGGCAGGGCCGTGGATTCCAGCGACATGGCCAGACCCTGGATCACGTTCGTGCCGTGCCCCGAGACCGACGCCTGCGCCACCGACTTCACCGGACGGAAGTTGGTGCCCGTGTAGTACTCGGTGATCATGACGATGGCGGCGGTGACCGCCAGACCGACCAGGCCGCAATAGAACAGGCCATCGGCGGTATAGGTGCGCGCGGCCGTCACGACCGGGGCCGGGATCAGGTCGTGCAGCACGTACCAGACGGCCGGGATCGACAGCAGGCCCGTCACGATCAGGCCCTTGTAGAGGGCCCCCATGATGTTCTGGCTCTTGCCCAGGCGAACGAAGAACGCGCCGATGATCGAGGTGACGATGCAGACCGCGCAGATGGCCAGCGGCAGCAGCATCATGGCGCCCACGGCCTCCGTACCACGGAAGAAGATGGCGGCCAGGACCATGGTGGCGACCGTGGTCACCGCATAGGTCTCGAACAGGTCGGCGGCCATGCCGGCGCAGTCGCCGACATTGTCGCCGACGTTGTCGGCGATGGTGGCGGCGTTGCGGGGGTCATCCTCCGGGATGCCGGCTTCCACCTTGCCCACAAGGTCGCCGCCCACGTCGGCGCCCTTGGTGAAGATGCCGCCGCCCAGACGGGCGAAGATCGAGATCAACGAGGCGCCGAAGCCCAGGGCCACCAGGGCGTCGACGACGCCGCGGCCGGTTGGTTCCAGGCCCAGCGGGCCCGTCAGCACCCAGTAGTAGCCCGCCACGCCCAGCAGAGCGAAGCCAGCCACCAGCATGCCGGTGATGGCGCCGGAGGTGAAGGCCAGCGACAAACCCTTGGCCAGCCCCTCCGAGGCGGCCTGAGCGGTACGAACGTTGGCGCGAACCGAGATCAGCATGCCCGCGAAGCCGGCCGCGCCCGAAAGCACGGAGCCGACGAGGAAGCCCAGAGCGGCCCACTGGCCGATCAGCAGGTAGACGGCGACGAGAATGACCGCGCCAACGACCGAGATAGTGAGGTATTGCCGACGCAGGTAGGCTTGCGCCCCTTCCTGGATCGCCGCGGCGATCTCCTGCATCCTCGCATTGCCGGGCGACGCCCGCATCAGACTGGCCGTCTGCACGGCGCCGTACAGCACCGCCAGCAGCCCGGCCCCGATGGCCAGATAAAGCCAAAGACTCATTAGGTTCTTCGCCCCTTCGCGCTTCCAATCACGAGGGGGATGCCGGTCCCGGCGACTGGAGGTAATGACGCACGTCAAACCGCCGCCCGGATCGACGGGCGGGCCTTTGGCCTCGTGCCCCCTCGATGCTCCCAAAATGACAGCCGAACGGCGTCATCCGAAAGAGACTGTCAGATGGTCGGGGGGCGCGCAACCCGCGTCGGCGCAAGCCTTTGCAGCGGCAAAGCTTGGCGCGGGGCATGGAATCAGGGGTGCAGTTCGCCCTGGCCGACCGGCTTGGCGGCGCTGGATTTGGGCGGCATCAGCTGCTGGCGGGGGATCTGCTTGACGATCTCGACCGAGGCGACCTTGCCCTTGCCCATCAGTACGCCGCATTGGCTCAGGACGAAGCTGGTCAGGCGCGGACCGTCGACTTCCTTCCAGGTGTCGGCGCGCGTGAACGGAGTCTTGTAGGCGGCCCGTACGATCGCGTCGCGCAGCATCGGCTCCTGGTCCTTCAGGGCCGCGGCGTCGGCGCCCTCCTTCAGCTTCAGGGTCATGGCGACGAAGACGTAGTTGACGATCCGGCCGTTGGCGATGATCGGAATGGTCATCGAGCCCAGCTTGTACGTCGGGTCGAGCGCTTGGCCCTCGCCCTCCTTCTTCTCCTTCTTGCCGCTATTGGCGAAGGCCGGCGGGGCCCCGATGGCGAAAGGGGCGGCGAGCGCGGCGGCGAGCAGGAGACGGCGCGAGGGTGTGGCAAGATCGATCATGGCCATCATCCATAACCGACAGGGCTTGATATTGACCTAACCGGCTCCTTGCAGGGGCCTCGAGCGGGATCAGCCGTGCAGCCAGCCCAGGCGCGAAGGCGTGACGTCGCGACCCTTGTAGTAGGCCGAGACCCCCTCGCCTTCCACGAACTCGCCGATCTCGCTGACCTTCACGCCGGCCGCGGCGGCGGCGACGCGGAAGTTCCAGGCCTCGCTGGGATCGACGGCGCAGACGATCTCATAGTCGTCGCCGCCGGAAGCCAGCGAGATACGGCCCTCGACCTGCTCTGGCTGCTGGTCCAGCCAGGCCTGACCGCCCGGCGACAGCGGCAGGCGCTCCAGGTCGACGCGCACCCGGCAGCCGCTGGCCTTGGCGATATGGGCGCTGTCGGCCAGCAGGCCGTCGGAGACGTCGGCGGCGGCCTTGGCGTGGACGCGCATCGCCTCGCGCAGGGTGACGCGCGGTTCGGGCTGGCGATAGCGGCGCAGCATGGCGCCGTCGGCGTCGACCACCTCGCCCCACTGGGCCAGGAGACCCAGCCAGCCATCGCCGATCGTGCCGGAGACCATCAGGCGGTCGCCCGGCTTGGCGCCGCGTCGCAGGATGGCCCCGCCCTCGGGAACCCAGCCCAGCAAAGTTGCCGAAACGACCAGCGGCCCTGAGGTGGTGACCGTGTCGCCGCCCAGCAGCGACATGTCGAACAGCGCGCCGTCCTCGGCCAGACCCCGGGCGAAGGTCTCGCGCGAGGTGACGTCGGAGCCCGAGGGCCAGCCGATGGCCAGGAAATAGCCGTAGGGTTCGGCCGCCTTGGCCGCCAAGTCGGAGAGATTGGTGCGCAGCAGCTTGCGCGCGACGACGTCCAGGGCCTCGTCGGCCAGAAAGTGCACGCCGGCCACCATGGCGTCCTTGGTGATCACCAGGTCGTAGCCAGGACGCGACGGCAGCACGGCCGCGTCGTCCAACAGGTCCAGCGCCGCCGGGTCGCCACGTGTCAGCGGACGCAGCAGGCGCGCGATGTGATCGAATTCCGTCGGCGCCGCTTCCGCCGCGGCAGGCGCGGCGTCATCGTCAGCGAACCAGTCGTCTTCGTCAGTCTCGTGCATCACGGGCGATCGCGTCGAGGGCGCCATTGATGAAGCCTGACTCGGGACCCTCAAAAAAGGATTTAGCGATCTCGACATATTCATTGATGACGACTTCGGTCGGAACGTCCGGCCGGTACATCAATTCGTAGGCGCCAGCGCGCAGCACGGCGCGGGCCGTGGCGTCCAGGCGCTCCAGGCGCCAGCCCGAGGCCAGGCGCTTGACGATGCCCTGGTCGATCTTGGACTGGTTGGTCACCACGCCCTTGGCCAGTTCGGCGAAGAAGGTCTCGTCGGCGGCGGCCAGGCGCTCGCCCTCGACATCGCGGTCGAAGCGGTGCTCGCCGAACTCGCGCACCACGGCGTCGACGCCCGCGCCCGAGACTTCCATCTGGTACAGGGCCTGGACGGCGGCGAGACGCGCCACCGAACGCGGTTGGATGCGGTTGCCGCTCATCGGGCCTGTCCCAGCAGTTGACGCTTCAGGGCGATGGTCTCGAGGCAGGCCTTGGCGGCCGAACCGCCGCGGTCGCCTTCGCTGACCCGCGCTCGGGTCCAGGCCTGGGCCTCGTCGTCGACGGCCAGGACGCCGAAGCCGATCGCCAGCCGCTTGCCGATGCCCAGATCCTGCAGGCCGCGGGCGGTTTCATTAGCGACCAGTTCGAAATGGTAGGTCTCGCCCCGGATGACCGCGCCGAGCGCGACATAGCCTTCGTAGCGCACGCCCACGGGGCGGCGAGCCGCGTCCTCGGCCATGGCGATGACCGTCGGGATCTGCAGGGCGCTGGAGACGGTGATCACGTCGTATTCCGCGCCCTGGGCCTCGATCGCCCGCACGGCTCCGCGCAGCAGCTCGTCGGAGATCCCCGAATGGCTTCGGCCCTCTACGATCAGCAAGCGGATGTTGTCTTCAACCATCTAGCTTCGAATCTCCACGGCCGCGCTTGCCGCGCGCACACAAACACACATCAGGGATTAACGAACTATAGCTCTTCTTCGACGCTGTCGCTCAGACCTTCTTCGGTCAGGAACTTGGCGAAGTCGCTGGTTTCCTTGAAATCCCGATAGACGGAGGCGTAACGGACATAGGCGACGTCATCGAGCGATTTCAACGCCTTCATGACCATTTCGCCCACCGTCGAGGACGGAAGCTCGGTCTCGCCCATGCTTTCCAGCTGCCGGACGATGCCGTTGATCATGCGCTCGACGCGCTCGGCCTCGACGGGCCGCTTCTGGGTGGCCAGGGCGATCGAACGCACCAGCTTGTCGCGATCGAATGGCGAGCGCCGGCCCGAACGCTTCAGGATGATCAGCTCGCGCAGTTGCACCCGCTCGAACGTGGTGAAGCGACCGCCGCACTCGGGGCACATGCGGCGACGGCGGATGGCCGCGCCGTCTTCAGACGGGCGGCTGTCCTTAACCTGGCTTTCGGCGTGTCCGCAGAAGGGGCAGCGCATGATGTGGCCCCTCCCGCGGCGCCTAGACCATATTAGTTGTAGATCGGGAAGCGGGCCGTCAAGGCCAGCACTTCCTCGCGGACCTTCCCCTCGACCTCGGCGTTGCCTTCCGGACCGTTGGCGGCCAGGCCGTTGACCACTTCGCCGATCAGCTCGCCCACGCGGGTGAACTCGGCTTCCTTGAAGCCGCGCGTGGTGCCGGCCGGCGTGCCCAGGCGAACGCCCGAGGTGATCGTGAACGGCGCGGTGTCGAACGGCACGCCGTTCTTGTTGCAGGTCATGTGGGCGCGCTCGAGGCTGTGCTCGGTGTCCCGGCCCGTCACGCCCTTCGGACGCAGGTCGACCAGCATCAGGTGGCTGTCGGTGCCGCCCGAGACGATGTTGACGCCCGACTTCAGCAGGGCTTCCGACAGCGCCTTGGCGTTGGCGATGATCTGCCGGGCATAGTCCTTGAACGCCGGCTGCAGCGCTTCGCCGAAGGCCACGGCCTTGGCGGCGATGACGTGCTCCAGCGGACCGCCCTGCAGGCCCGGGAAGACGGCCGAATTGACCTTCTTGATGATGGCTTCGTCGTTGGTCAGCACCATGCCGCCACGCGGGCCGCGAAGGGTCTTGTGGGTGGTGGTGGTGACGACGTGGGCGTGGGGGACCGGGCTCGGGAACACGCCGCCGGCCACCAGGCCGGCGAAGTGGGCCATGTCGACCATCAGATAGGCGCCGACGCTGTCGGCGATCTGACGGAAGCGGGCGAAGTCGATTTCGCGACTATAGGCGCTGCCGCCGGCGATGATCAGCTTGGGCTTCTCGCGCTCGGCCACCTCCGCGACGTTGTCGTAGTCGATCAACTGGTCCTGCTGGCGCACGGTGTAGGACACCGGCTTGAACCACTTGCCCGACTGATTGGCGGGCGAGCCGTGAGTCAGGTGGCCGCCGGCGGCCAGGTCCATGCCCAGGAAGCTGTCGCCCGGCTGCAGCAGAGCCATGAACACCGCCTGGTTGGCCTGCGAACCCGAGTGTGGCTGGACGTTGGCGAAACCGGCGCCGAACAGCGACTTGGCGCGTTCGATGGCGATCGTCTCGATCTCGTCGACATATTCGCAGCCGCCATAGTAGCGCTTGCCCGGATAACCCTCGGCGTATTTGTTGGTCAGGATCGAGCCCTGGGCCTCCAACACCGCCTTCGAGACGATGTTCTCCGAGGCGATCAGCTCGATCTGGTTCTGCTGACGGTCCAGCTCACGACCGATGCGGTCGAAGATGTCCTTGTCCGCGGTGGCGAGGTCGGCGCCGAAAAAGGCGCTGGTGTTGGCTTGGGTCATTTCGCTCTCCGGGCGTTTGGGGGAGTCGGCAGAGGCGCCCTCTTTAACGGGATAGGCGCGGCGATCAATGTAGGAACCGCATCCTGTTTTGTGCGTTGCCGTCCTGCAGGGCGGTGCTCAACCCCCGCGGAGTTCCAACGACAACAACGGGAATGGGGTATCTCATGGCGTCTCAAGGCGGCGGCACGGACACGACGAGCGACAACAACGTCGATATTCTGGGGCTCAGCGCCGAGATCGTGGCGGCTTATGTAGGTCAGAACACAGTCTCTCAGACGGCCATTCCGGACCTGATCCGTACGGTCCACCAGGCGCTCGCCTCGCTGGGCAACGGCGGCGAGGCTCCGCAACCGGCCGAAAAGGCCAAGCCGGCGGTTCCGGTGGGCCGCTCGGTGCAGCATGACTTCATCGTCTGTCTGGAGGACGGAAAGAAGCTCAAGATGCTCAAGCGCTATCTGCGCTCGCACTACGACATGAGCCCCGAGGAATACCGTCGCAAGTGGGGCCTGCCGCCCGACTATCCGATGGTGGCGCCGGCCTATGCGGCCCGCCGCTCGGACTTCGCCAAGAAGATCGGCCTGGGCAAGGGCGTGCGGCGGGGAAGCTGACCGCCCCTCGCCGTTCGGGCACGCGAACGCCGCCGGACTCCGGCGGCGTTTTTCGGTTCGACGATGTGCGGTCTGGTCGAAGCTGAAGGTGCGTCTGATCCCCTGAACGTGGCGAAGACCACATTCAAAATGTTTGAGATAGAGCCTGTTTATCCGCTTCGGATAAAATCCGAAACGGACAGGCTCTACGCCGCGTAGCCGCCCATGCGGGCGACATTGCAGTGAGCCCACAGCTTTTCCATCGCCGCGACCAGCTTGCGCATCATGTCGTCGGTATGGAACGGAGTCGGGGTGAAGCGCAGGCGCTCGGTGCCGCGCGGCACCGTCGGGTAGTTGATCGGCTGCACATAGACGCCGTGATCGGCCAGCAGCATGTCGCTGATCAACTTGGTGTGGACGGGATCGCCGACCAGCACCGGAACGATGTGGCTCTCGTTTTCCATCACCGGCAGGCCGGCGGCCTTGAACATGGCCTTCAGGGTCGCGGCGCGCTCCTGGTGGATCTCGCGCACTTCCGGGTGCTGTTTCAGCCAGCGGACGCTGGCCAGCGCGCCGGCCACCAAGGCCGGCGGCAGCGAGGTGGTGAAGATGAAGCCCGCGGCCATCAGGCGGATGGCGTCGATCACTTCGGCGTCGCCGGTGATGTAGCCGCCCATGACGCCGAACGCCTTGCCCAGCGTGCCTTCGATGATGTCGATCTCGCCCATCAGGCCGTCGCGCTCGGCGACGCCACCGCCGCGCGGGCCGTACATGCCGACCGCGTGGACCTCGTCCAGATAGGTCATGGCGCCGTACTTCTTGGCGAGAGCCGCCGTTGCGCGGATGTCGGCGATATCGCCGTCCATCGAATAGACGCTCTCGAAGGCGACCATCTTGGGCGCGTCGGCCGGGGCCGCCGCCAGCAGCTCTTCGAGATGCTCAAGATCGTTGTGGCGGAACACCTTGCGCGGGCCGCCGCCATTGCGGATGCCGGCGATCATCGAGGCGTGGTTCAACTCGTCCGAGAAGATGATCAGGCCGGGCAGGATCTTCTGCACCACCGACAGGCTGGCCTCGTTGGAGACGTAGCCCGAGGTGAACAGCAGCGCGCCTTCCTTGCCGTGCAGGTCGGCCAGTTCCCGCTCCAGCAGGACGTGGTCGTGGTTGGTGCCCGAGATGTTGCGGGTGCCGCCCGAGCCCGAGCCATGCGCGTCGACGGCGGCCTTCATGGCGTCCATGACGACGGAATTCTGACCCTGGCCGAGATAGTCGTTGCTGCACCAGACCACGACTTCGCGTTCCGAGCCGTCCTGGCGGGTCCAGGTGGCGCGCGGGAACTGTCCACGCTGTCGCTTAAGGTCGGCGAAGACCCGGTAGCGGCCCTCTTCGCGGATCTGGTCAACGGCGCTGCGGAACGCGGCTTTGTAGTCCATGTCGGTCTCTAAACCACCGGCCGGATAGTCCGGGGGTCCCCTTAATTCATGGCTCGGCTTTTCGCACCAAGCGCCGTTGGTGTCCATCTAGGGACGTTTACCTAGCAAATTGAAGTACGCGATTGGCCGCATCGACTTCGCCAATGAACTCCGTCGCGGATGCGGCGTCTTCGACGATTCATCCAAGCTGCGCCAGCTTTCCGCGCAGTAACTGGATGATGGCCGAGAAGTCCTTGCCGCCGAAGCCGTTGCCGTCGAACAATGCGTACAGCGCCTCGGCTTGCGCGCCCATCGGCGTGCTGGCCCCAGCCTTGGCGGCGGCCTCCTGGGCCAGCTTCAGGTCCTTCAACATCATCGCAGAGGCGAAGCCGCCCTCGTAGTGGCGGTCGGCCGGAGTCTGGGGCCCCACGCCCGGGACCGGGCAGTAACTGGTCACCGACCAGCACTGGCCCGATGACTTGCTGGCGATCTCGAAAAAGCGATCGGCGTCCAGACCCAACTTCTCGGCGAGGGCAAAGGCTTCGCAGGTCCCCAGCATCGACACGCCCAGCAGCATGTTGTTGCAGATCTTGGCCGCCTGCCCCGCCCCGTGGTCGCCGGCGTGGATCGTCACGCGCGACATCGGGTCCAGCGCCGCCTCGATGGCCGGAAAATCCACGGCCGCGCAGCCGACCATGAAGGCCAGGGCGCCGGCCTCGGCGGCCATCACGCCGCCCGACACCGGCGCGTCGGCGAAGCGGAAACCGGCCTCGGCCGCCTGCCCGGCTACAGCGCGGGCGCTCTCGACGTCGATCGTCGAGCTGTCGATCAGCAAGGCGGACTTGGGCGCGCTCTTCAGAATCTGCTCGCCATAGACGGCGCGCACGTGCGGACCGGCCGGCAGCATGGTGATCACCACCTCGGCGTCCGCCACCGCCTCGGCGACCGAGCCAGCCGCCTGGCAGCCGGCCGCAACCGCCCGTTCGACCGCCGCCGCCGACAGGTCGAAAGCGTGAACCTCGTGGCCAGCCTTGGCCTGATTGGCGGCCATACCGCCGCCCATGTTGCCCAGGCCGATGAAGGCGATGCGGGTCATTGTAGAGCTCCCTGCAAATGCGAACCGCGCCTCATGGGCGCGGTTCTTATCGTTGAGTATCGTCGGGCCTTTCGGCTCAGCGCGCCGTGACCGGCTTGCGGAACTTGTAGACGAACTGGTCGGTCTTCCCGCGGATCGACGGGTCGTAGACGTTGGCCTTGCGGGAGTCGGCCGGATCCTTCAGCACGCGGCTCTCGCCCTCGAAGATGAAGCCTGCTGCCGTGACCTCGGACCTCACCACCGCCGAGTCGATGCGATGCAGGGTCTCGGTGTCGCGCAGGCCCGAGCCGGCCTCGGCTGAGTGGTCGATAACCAGGAACACGCCGCCCGGCTTCAGAGCTCTGAAGATCTGGCGGTTCACGACCGACAGGTCGGCCGGTCCCATGAACTTGTCGTGCATGTCGTGATAGTTCTGGGCCGTGAACACCAGATCCAGCCTCTCCGGCGTGGAGAAGTTGGGCAGCGTGTTCAGGATCACCTTCACGTTCGAATAGGCCGGGTCGCGGGCGATGGCGTTCACCGCCGGCTCGCGATTGGCCAGCTTGGTCAGCTCGTCCGGCACATAGGCATAGACCACGCCCCTGGGGCCGACCGACTTGGCCAGGATGCGGGTGAAGTAGCCGCCGCCGGGGATCAGATCGGCGACCTTCGCGCCCGGGCGCACCCCGGCGAAGGTCAGGACCTCGCCCGGATGCCGGTTGGCGTCTCGGACCATGTCGGCGGCCGGACGCGACGGATCGCTGAGCGCGGCGGCGATGTTCGGCGAGATGGCCGCGGCCGCCGGGCCCGAAGGCGGCGGCGGCGGAGGTCCCATCATCGGCTGGGTGGCGCAGGCCGCGAGGCCCAGCACGGCGACGAGACTGAGAAGCGGCTTACGCATGGCAATCCTTCCGAACCGACGTGTTCTTGTTGTGCGACCCTAACCTAGCGTGACGGCTACGTCAGCGGCCTCCATTCCTCCCCGCGGGGAAGCGGAGCGAAAATCTCCTCCAGCATGGCGTCCGTGACCCCCTCGAGGGTCGCGGGATTCCACTTCGGGGCGTTGTCCTTGTCGACGATCACGGCCCGGACGCCCTCGATGAAGTCGTGCTTCATCACCACCCGCGAGCCGATCCGGTACTCCATGACCATGTTGTCAGCGAAGTCGGTCATGGCCGCGCCGCGCTTCAGCTGCTCGAAAGCGACTTTCATCGTCTGGGGCGACTTGGTCCGCATCACGGCCAGCTGGGCCTTGCCCCAGTCGCTGGAGTCGAGGGTCAGGAACTCCACGATCTCCTCGACGGTCTCGCCGACGAACAGGCGGTTGAGGTCCTGTTCGAAGCCCAGCAGCGCCGCCTTGCCAGCGTCGGCGCGGTATTTCTTGAGGATCTCTTCGATGCGGCGGGGATCGGCGATGATCGCCTTCTTCAGCCCCGCCACGGCGCCGAACTCGACGAAGTGGGTGGCTACTCCTAAGCGCATGCAGTCCGCGCCCTTGATCCGCGCGCCGGTCAGGGCCAGCCACAGCCCCGCCTTGCCCGGCAGGCGCGGCAGGTACCAGCCGCCGCCGACATCCGGGAACAGGCCGATGCCGGTCTCGGGCATGGCGAAAGTCGTGCGCTCGGTGGCGATCCGCACGTGGGCCGGCATCGAGATGCCGACACCGCCGCCCATGACGATGCCGTCCATCACCGCCACGACGGGCGTGTCATAGGTGAACAGCAGGTGGTTCAGCTGGTACTCGGTGTGGAAGAACCGCCGCGCCTCGACGCCGTCCTTGGCCCCGCTGTCGGCCAGCATCCGGATGTCGCCGCCGGCGCAGAAGCCGCGCTCGCCCGCATGGTCGATCAGGACCATGTAGACCTCGGGATCCTCCCGCCAGTCCAGCAGCGCGCCGATCATGGTCTCGCACATGCCCAGCGTCAGGGCGTGCAAGGCCTTGGGCCGGTTCAGCGTGATGCGGCCGACGTTCTTCTCGACGCGGATCAGGACTTCGGGTTCGTCGGTCATCGATAGGTCCTAGGCGGGTTCGGCGACGGGCGCGCAGTCGAAGCGGTCGATCTGACCGGCCGTGAGGCGATAGACGGCGTCCTGCGGGATGTCCTGGGCCAGAGTCTCAGCTTGCGACAAGCCGGCATAGGCGCCGCGCAGCAGCCGGCCCGCGACGCCGTGGCTGACGACGATCAGCCGGCGCTCCGGCTCGGCGGCCTGTTCGCCCAACCAGTGGCTGATCCGGGCTATCATGGCCTCATAGGTCTCGCCGCCCGGCGCGTGGAAGCCCCACGCGTCGTCGCCGTGGAGGTGCGGGTTCTCGCCTCTCACCTCCTCGCGGAGGCGGTTGGACCATTCGCCGACGTCGATCTCCACCAGGCGTTCGTCGGTCACGACCGACAGCCCCAGACGCGCGCCGATGGTCTCGGCCGTGTCACGCGCCCGGCGCAACGGGCTGGCGAGGATGCGCCACTCACTCAGGGGGCCGGCCGGCGGATCGCGGCGGACCAGGTCGAACAGCAGGTCGGCCATGGCTCCGGCCTGGGCGCGGCCCAGCGGCGTCAGGTCCGACTCCGACCGCCCCTGCAGACGGCCTTCGCGATTATGGAAGGTCTCACCATGGCGACAGAGATAGATCACTGCCGGAACATCTCTCGGGCGATGATGACGCGCATGATCTCGTTGGTCCCTTCCAGGATCTGGTGCACCCGCAGGTCGCGCACGATGCGCTCCAGCGGATAATCCTGGAGGTAGCCGTAGCCGCCGTGCAGCTGCAAGGCGTCATTGGCCACCTGGAAACCGGCGTCGGTGGCGAACCGCTTGGCCATGGCGCACAGCTTGGTCGCTTCCGGGTGGCGGTTATCCAGGGCGTGAGCGGCCCGGCGCACCATCAGGCGGGCGGCTTCCAGCTCGGTGGCCATGTCGGCCAGCTTGAACTGTAGCGCCTGGAAGTCCTTCAGGGCTTTGCCGAACTGGTTGCGGGTCTCCATGTAGGCCTTGGCCGTGTCGAGGGCGAACTGCGCCCCGCCCAGCGAGCACGAGGCGATGTTCAGGCGCCCACCATCCAGGCCCATCATGGCGAAGCGGAAGCCCTCGCCTTCCTGGCCGATGCGGTTCTCCACCGGCACCCGGCAGTTGTCGAAATTGACCTGGGCCGTCGGCTGGGCGTTCCAGCCCATCTTGCGCTCGTTGGCCCCGAAGCTGAGACCGTCCGTCCCCTTCTCGACCACGAAGGCCGAGACGCCCTTGGCGCCATCGCCGCCCGTGCGCGCCATGACGACATAGACGTCCGACACGCCGCCGCCCGAGATGAAGGCCTTTCCACCGTTCAGGACATAGTGGTCGCCGTCGAGCTGGGCGCTCGTGCGCATGTTGGCCGCGTCCGAGCCCGAGCCCGGCTCGGTCAGGCAGTAGCTGGCGATCAGCTGCATGGTCGTCAGACGCGGCAGGTAACGCTTGCGCAGATCCTCGGAGCCGAAGCGATCGATCATCCACGAGGCCATGTTGTGGATGGTCAGATAGGCGGCGGTCGGCACGTCGCCGTAGCTGAGCGCCTCGAAGATGATCGAGGCGTCTAGGCGCGACAGACCGCTGCCCCCGACATCCTCGTTCACATAGATGCCGGCGAAGCCCAGCTCGGCGGCTTGGCGCAGAGTCTCGACGGGGAAATGCTTCTTCTCGTCCCACTCGGCCGAGAACGGGGCAAGCTGTCCTTCGGCGAAAGCGCGAGCCGCATCCTGGATTGCGACTTGATCTTCGTTCAGCGCGAAATCCATGCGCACTTCCTCCCGTTCGGGGCAAAGCCGCCCTCACCTTCTTGGCCGCTGACGTGCCGCGCCGTGCGCCGGCTGTCAACGCGTGTCGCGCGGGCCTCCAAGTGTGGCCTGAAATCCTCCGTTACACGGTGTGTAGCGACTCAGGCGTCGCACCCCCTTGATAACCATCGCCTTTCGGCCCAAATGCCGATCTCGAGTCTGGGCGTTCTCAACAATAACATTTGCATCGACGATTATGCGTTTCGTGAAACTTGCACTCGCCGCTCTTGTCGCGGCCCTGGGGATGGCCACGGTCCCGGCCCATGCGGCCGAGGGCGGCGACATCGCGCGTAGCTATGGCGTGTGGCGTAACCCGCACAACACCGTGCACCTGGAAATCAAGGATTGCGGCCCCAGCACCTGTGGCGTCGTCGTGTGGGCCAGCGCCAAGGCCGAGGCCGACGCGCGCAAGGCGGGCGCCGACACCCTGATCGGCAAGCAACTGCTGCGTGACTTCGAAAGCCAGCGCGACGGTTCGCTGAAGGGGCGCGTGTGGGTCCCGACCCTGAAGGTCACCCTCGTGGGGTCGGCCGACATCATCGACCCCAAGACCATGCGCGCCAAGGGCTGCGTGATCGGCAACTTCCTGTGCAAGTCGCAGTTGTGGACCCGCATCGACGGACCGTCGATGCTGGCCGCCCGCACGGCGCCCTGACCTTTTCGCCCGAACGCGCAAACGCCGCTTGATTCAGCTCAAACGGCGCAGCACCCTCTAAGTGTACGTTGATAACCCAGGCGTCCGAAGAGACGCCGGGGGCAACTTGGCCGTCTGTCGGCCAGCACGGGAGGAACGACATGACCGAGGCGGCGACGCTTTCGAAGACCGCGTCAGGCGCGGCCACACAGCATTTCGACGTGATCATCGTGGGCGCGGGCATTTCCGGGATCGGGAGCGCCTATCACCTCGGCGTGCAACGACCGGGGACGACCTTCACGGTGCTGGAGGCGCTCGAGAGTTTTGGCGGCACCTGGCTAACGCACACCTACCCCGGCATCCGCTCGGACAGCGACCTCTACACTTTCGGCTATCGCTTCAAGCCGTGGGTCGGGCCACCGATCGCCACCGCCGCGGAAATCCTCGACTACATGGGCGAGGTGATCACCGAAAACGACTTGGCGCGCCACATCCGCTATCGGCGACGGATCGTCTCGGCCAGTTGGTCGTCCGCTGACAAGCTCTGGACGCTGGAGGTCGCTGGCCCGGACGGCGCCGAGCGCTACACCACCAACTTCCTGTGGATGTGTCAGGGCTACTACCGTCACTCGGTGGGCTATACGCCCGACTGGCCCGGCATGTCGGACTACAAGGGCCGGATCGTGCATCCGCAAACCTGGCCCGACGACCTCGACTTGAAAAACAAGCGGGTGGTGGTGATCGGCTCTGGCGCGACGGCCGCGACCCTGGTTCCCAACATCGCCGGCGACTGCGCCCATGTCACCGTGCTGCAGCGCTCGCCCACCTACTTCGTGCCTGGCCGCAACGAGAACGAGCTGGCCAACGTCCTGCGCCAGCTGGAGATCGACGAGACCTGGATCCACGAGATCGTCCGCCGCAAGGTGCTGTTCGACCAGAACGAATTCACGCGGCGCTCGATCGAGGAGCCCGAAGCGGTCAAGGCCGAGTTGCTGGAAGGCGTGAAGGCCTTCCTGGGTCCCGACTTCGACATCAAAACCCATTTCACGCCGCGCTATCGTCCATGGCGGCAGCGCATCGCCTTCGTGCCCGACGGCGATCTCTTTCAGGGGATCGCCTCCGGCAAGGCCTCCGTGGTGACCGACGAGATCGACCGTTTCACCGAGACGGGGCTGCTGCTCAAGTCCGGCAAGACGCTGGAGGCGGACGTCGTCGTCACGGCGACGGGCTTCGACCTCAGCGTCCTGGGCGACATCGCGTTCGCGGTGGACGGCAGGCCGCTCGACTTCGGCAAGACGGTCACCTACCGCGGCATGATGTTCACCGGCCTGCCGAACCTCGTCTGGGTCTTCGGCTATTTCCGGGCCAGCTGGACCTTGCGCGCCGACATGATCGGCGACTTCGTCTGCCGGCTGCTGGCCCACATGGAAGCCAAAGGCGCGCGGCAGGTCGAGGTCGCCCTGCGGCCGCAGGACGCGGACATGAAGATCGGCGAATGGATCGATCCCGAGGACTTCAATCCCGGCTATCTGATGCGGAACATGCATCTGCTGCCCAAGGCCGGCGACAAGCCGGAGTGGCGACACACCCAGGACTACTGGACCGAGAAGGACCTCTTCCCGACCCTCGACCTGGACGATCCGGCTTTCCGCTATTCTTGAGCCTCTTAAGGGCCCCATGAACTTGCCTAGAGAGGCGGCGCGGTCCAAATCAACGCCATGACCGTTCCGCCCCTCGCTCCCTATCCCGCCACCCGCCTGCGCCGCCTGCGCCAGGCCGACTGGACCCGCCGCCTCGTCCGCGAGACCGAGGTCCGACCATCGGACCTGATCTGGTCGATGGTGGTGCACGAAGGCGAAGGGACGATCCCTATCGCCTCGATGCCGGGCGTCGAACGCCTTTCCGTCAAGGAGGCCGCCAAGGCCGCTGTCCGCGCCCGCGACCTGGGTATCCCGGCCATCGCCATCTTCCCGCACATCGACGGCTCGCGGAAGGACGCGACCGGCTCGATCGCCGCCGATCCGGACGGCGTCATCCCCCGCGCCGTCAAGGCCATGAAGGACGCCGCCCCCGAGGTCGGCATCATGTGCGACGTCGCCCTGGACCCCTTCACCGACCACGGCCACGACGGCGTGGTCGAGGGCGGCAGGATCCTCAACGACCCGACCATCGAGCGCCTGATCGAGCAGGGTCTGATGCAGGCCGAGGCCGGCGCCGACATCCTGGCGCCCTCCGACATGATGGACGGCCGCATCGGCAAGCTGCGCGCGGCGCTGGAAGGCGCGAACTTCCAGGACACGATGATCATGTCCTATGCCGCCAAATACGCCTCGGCCTTCTACGGTCCGTACCGTGACGCGATCGGCTCGGCCAAGCTCTCCGCCGGCCAGGGTGACAAGAAGACCTACCAGATGGACCCGGCCAACACCGAGGAAGCCATCCGCGAGGTCGCGCTCGACATCGCCGAGGGCGCCGATATGGTCATGGTCAAGCCGGGCATGCCGTATCTGGACATCCTGCGCCGCCTGGTCGACGAGTTCCGCATGCCGACCTACGCTTTCCAGGTATCGGGCGAGTACGCGATGATCATGGCCGCCGCCCAGAACGGCTGGATCGACCAGGACCGCGCCATCCTCGAAAGCCTGTCAGCCTTCAAGCGCGCCGGCGCGGCGGGGATCATCACCTATTTCGCCCCCTGGGCCGCCGAGAAGCTGGGCTGACGTGGCCGCGCCGAGGACCGCCTTCAGCCAAGGCCGGTTCTATGGCGCGCCAACCGTCGAGCGCCAACTTCAGGGCGTGCGCCTGGCCCACCTCGAGGCCACCAAGCGCGCCGAGCACGTCGACGAGCACAGTCACGACGACGCCCACTTCGTGCTGGCCACCCACGGCCGCTATGTGACCACCGCCGCCGGCCCCGAGACCGAGGGGCCGGTGCTGGTCTTCAACCCGCCGGGCGTGGTGCATCGCGACCGCTTCGTCGATGTCGGCGGCTATTTCCTGGCCGTCAGCTTCGCCCCCACCGACTGGCGGACCCTGGCCGACGCCGGACGCGGCGCGGCGATCGACGCTCTGCGGCTGACGGGTCCCGCCGCCCGCCGTGCCGCACTGCGCCTGACCCGCTCGCTGCTGGCCCGCGACGCCGAGACGCTGTCGCTGGAGGGCCTGAGCCTGGAACTGGCCGCCCAGGCGCTGACGCCGGCCTCGGACGGCGACAGCCGCCCACCCTGGCTGGACCGCGCCGAGACCTATCTGGCCGACACGTTCGACCAGCCGATCAGCGTCGCAAATCTCGCCGAGATCGCCGGCGTGCATCCCGTCCACCTGGCGCGCGGCTATCGCCGCTGGCTGGGCGCGGCGCCGGGCGACCGACTGCGCACCCGCCGGCTGGAGCGGGCCGCCGACCTGCTGATGCGCGGCCGCGACCCGATCGGCGAGATCGCCCTGGCGTCCGGCTTCTGCGACCAGAGCCACCTCAATCGCCAGTTCCTCAAGGCCTATGGCGTCACGCCTGGCGAGTTCGCCCGGCTGTGCGGTCGCCGGCCGGAAGTTTCAAGCGTCCAAGACGAGACCGCCGACGCGGCCTAGACGGCAGAGGTTCCTTTTGGAGTTCACGCCTTGAAAGCCTTCGCGTTCGCCGCCGCCCTCGCACTCGCTCCTCTTTGGGCGCCACTCTCGGCTCACGCCGCCGACTGGCCCACGGCCACGCCCGCCGCCGAAGGTCTCTCCGCCGCCAAGCTCGACGCGATGTCGGCCGCCATCAAGGCCGGACAGTTCCAGCAGATCACCAGCGTCCTGGTCGCGCGCCACGGCAAGCTGGTGTTCGAGGCCTATTACGACGCCGATCAGAAGGATGGTGGTCCCGAGGCGCGGCGCAACACCCGCTCCACGACCAAGACCGTCACCGCCATGCTGGCCGGGGCCGCCATCGCCCGCGGCGCCCTGCCCGGCGTCAACGCGCCCATCAAGGCCTACCTGAAGGACCGCCCGCTGGCCGCCAATCCCGACCCGCGCAAGGACAAGGTCACGGTCGAGGATCTGCTGACCATGAGCTCCATCGCCGAGTGCGACGACGACAACCAGTTCTCGCGCGGCAACGAGGAGCGGATGTACCTGATCGAGGACTGGGTCGGCTTCTATCTCGACCTGCCGGTGCGCGGCTTCCCGGACTGGATGCCCAAACCGGAGGCTTCGCCCTACGGACGCAGCTTCAGCTACTGCACCGCCGGGGTCGTGACCCTGGGCCAAGTCGTCCAGAACGCCGTGAAGAAGCCCCTGCCCGCCTTCGCCGACGAGGTGCTGTTCAAGCCGCTCGGCATCGACAATCCACACTGGCAGATATCGCCCAAGGGCTTGGCCATGGGCGGCGGCGGTCTGGGCCTGCGTAGCCGCGACCTGCTGAAGCTGGGCCAGCTCTATGCCAATGGCGGCCAGTGGGACGGCAAGCCGGTGCTGCCGGCCGACTTCGTCAAGGCGGCCGTCGCGCCCCACGCCAATGCCCGTGAGAACACCGACTACGGCTATCTGATCTGGCTGCAGACCTTCCCAGGCTCTGATGGCGCCGGCCACAAGGCCTGGGTGATGAGCGGCACGGGCGGCCAGAAAGTCGCCGTCGTGCCCGATCTCGACCTGGTGGCGGTGATCACCACCACCAACTTCGGCGTCCGCCAGCCGCACGTCATCGCCGAGAAGCTGCTGACCGAGCACATCCTGGCGGCGGTCGAGAAGTAGCGACGCGAATCCCGGAAAAGAATCGGGGACGCGGCTATCTTCCCGGGATGAGCCGCGTCCTCGACATCGTCACCGCCGTGATCCGCGACGCGGACGGCCGCATGCTGCTGGTCCGCAAGCGCGGCACGGCCACTTTCATGAAGCCCGGCGGCAAGCGCGACGCCGGCGAGGACGATCTGACCACCCTGGCGCGCGAGCTCGACGAAGAGCTGGGTTGCCGGCTGGTCCATGCCGAACTCCTGGGCCATTTCTCGGCCCCGGCCGCCAACGAGGCCGGCTTCACCGTCCAGTCGGTGACCTATCTGGCAACGGTCGAGGGCGCGATCGGCGCGCGGGCCGAGATCGAGGAACTGGTCTGGATCGACCCGGCCGCGCCGGGCGATCTGCGTCTCGCGCCTCTGCTGACCGAACAGGTCCTGCCGGCGCTGCTTGGCCGCGCCTAGAGCCTGTCCCGTTTAGATGAAACCATCTAAACGGGATAAACAGGCTCTAGAATCAAACATTTAGAGCCCTTTAGCTTTAGATGATTCCATCTAAAGCTAAAGGGCTCTAGGCCTTGCTGCCCATGGCGGTGATCCGTCCCGCGACCATCTCCAGCGCCAGTTCACGCGCGCGGTCCGACGGCCGGCCCAGCAGCTCGCTCAGCGTCGGCCCGAACAGTCCCACCCCGATCGCCAGGATGATGTTGACCAGGATGAAGTCGACGATCTTGTCGCGCTCGACGCCGACGTCGCGCGCCAGCCGCGTCTGAACCACCTCGTCGACGACCTCTCGCACCAGGGTCATGCGCCGCCCTTCCCCGGTCAGCTCCAGCCACGCCGCCAGCCGCGCCACGCCCTTGGCCTCGAAGGCGTCGAACAGGGCCTGGGCCCCGAAGCCCGGCGAAACGCCCTGCGCGTTGAACCCGACGATGATCTTGTCGGCCAGTTGCCGGATCATCCGCTCCATCAGCGCCGTCTCGACCCCGGCGATCGAACCGAAGTGGTGGATGACATTGGCGTGGACCACACCGGCGGCCTTGGCGACATCGGCCAGCTTGATGGCCTGGGGGCCGCGTTCGACCAGCAGGACTTCGGCGGCCGCGAGGATGTTCTCGCGCGCGGCCTCGGGCGTACGGCGCACGCGGGTCTTCGGGACTGAAGCCTCTATTGACATTTTTGTCAGTACAACTCACTCTGCGCCATCGAGCGGCTTAGACAGCCCTAAACCGGCGGAGCGCATAACGCCATGATCGACACCCAGACCCCTCAGACTAAGTCCACTCCGGCCGACCTGGACGTCACCCCGCGCGACATCCGCTTCGACCTCGCCGACGCCCAGAAGGGCCACTGGCTGGGCGGCGATCCCGTCGGCACGGCGGTGTTCAACGCCCTGTCCCTGACCTTCCCGGACGGCGAGCGCCTGTTCATGGACGCGGTGCGCAACTACCGCCACCTGCTGACCGGCAAGCTCTTGGACGACGCCAGGAACTTCATCGCCCAGGAAGCCATCCACTCGCGCGAGCATCATCAGCTGAACAGCCTGATCGACCGCACGCGCTATCCGGTCGCCGAGATCGAGGAGACGGTGAAGGGCCGCGTGAAGATGGCCCGCGAGCGCGGCGATATGGCCATGCTGCTGTCGACCATCGCGCTGGAACACTTCACGGCGATGATGGCCGAGATGCACGTGCGCCATCAGGACCTGTTCGACAAGGCCCATCCCGAGGTCGAGAAGCTGTGGCGCTGGCACGCCATGGAGGAGACCGAGCACAAGGCGGTCGCCTATGACGTCTTCATGGTCGCCACCAAGGACTGGTCGCCGCGTCGCCGCTACATGATGCGCTGCCGGGCGATGTTCTTCGTGACCCTCATGTTCACCCGCAACATCTGCCGCTACGCCGCCCGCCTGCTGGAGGCCGACGGCTATTCGCCCAAGGCGGCGCTGAAGGCGGTCAACGCGTTCGTCTGGGGTAATCCCGGTCTGTTCCGCCGCGGCTGGAAGACCTATTTCTCCTGGTACCGCCCCGGCTTCCATCCGTGGGACCAGGACGACCGCGCCGCCTTCGCCGGCTGGAAGGCCGAGTTCGACGCGGCGGCGGCTTAGGGTCTTTCGAACCAAAACACCCGATTTCCCCGGCGAATGCCGGGGCCCAGATTCATCCTGAACGTCAGCCGTGAATGCGAAAGAGCGCCGCGCGAAGCCGCCCGGCGCTCTTGGTTCGTCTGGGCCCCGGCATTCGCCGGGGAAATCGGAAGATCGGATTTACCCCGCGATCAGTCCGAAGTCCGCCACCTGGCCCATGGCGTCGCGGACGGCGGCCAGGGTCTTCAGGCGGTTGTCGCGGTGCTCGGGCTCGTTGACGAAGACGCCGTCCAGATAGGCGTCGACCGGGCCGCGCAGCTCGGCCAGCTGGGTCATGGCGCCGGTGAAGTCCTCGGCGTCCAGGGCGTCCTTCAGCGGCTTGGCCAGCAGGCGCAGGGCGTTGTAGAGCCCCACCTCGGCGGCGCTGTCGGCGGCCGGCTCCTCGGGCGCCCCGACCGGCAGAGCGCCCTTCTTCTCCTCGGCCTTGAGGATATTGGAGGCGCGCTTGTAGCCCGCCATCAGGCTCTTGCCGTCATCGGTCTTCAGGAAGCCGTCCAGAGCCTCGACCCGGGCGACGATGCGCGCCAGATCGTCGTCGCCCAGGGCGAACACGGCGTCGACGAGATCGTGGCGCTTGCCTTGGTCGCGGAGGGTGACCTTCAGGCGGTCGGCGAAGAAGGCCAAGATCGCTTCTCGCGGAACCGAGACGTATTGCTCGCGCCACGCGGGCTTTGAGCCATGATACTCAAGGTCGCGGCCACGACGGGCCAACGTGTCGATGAGCTCCTCCATCCCGTCGGTTAGTTCATCCGAATTTTTCGGGAGCTTAGCCACGGCCGCCTCAAATTCCTGCAGGAGGCCGTCTGCAAATACGATTTGGAAAGGCTCGGACCTAACGTATTCGATCGCTTCCGTGCCGGGCGGCTTTCCTAGAATTCGCGCCAGGGAGTGGATGGTTTCGAAGATATCCTCTCCGCCACGGTCACGGGACAATTCAGCCGCAAACCAGCTATCGATTAGGCTCCTGAGCGAGATAGAGACATTGGCGTCCAGAATGATCCGGATCACACCCAAAGCCGCGCGACGCAGTGCATAGGGATCCTTGCTCCCCGTCGGCTTCTCGTCGATCGCGAAGAAGCCAACCAGCGTATCCAGCTTATCGGCCAGCGCCACCGCCACGCTCACCGGCGTGGTCGGAACGGAGTCGCCCGGCCCTTGCGGCTTGTAGTGATCGCGCACGGCGTCGGCGATCTCGCCATCCAGGCCGAAGGTCCGGGCATAATAGCCGCCCATGATCCCCTGCAGCTCCGGGAACTCCCCGACCATCTGCGAAGCGAGGTCGGCCTTGGCCAGGCGCGCGGCTTCCCTGGTCTTCTCGACATCCGCGCCGACCAGCGGGGCGATCTCCCCGGCCAGGGCGACGATGCGCTCGACGCGCTGGGCCATCGTGCCGAGCTTGGCGTGGAAGGTGACGCCGTTCAGCTTCTCGAGCCACGGTTCGAAGCCGACCTTGACGTCCTCATCCCAGAAGAAGCGGGCGTCGGACAGGCGCGAGGACAGCACCTTGGCGTTGCCGGCGGCGATCACCGCGCCGCCGTCGGCGGCCTGGATGTTGGCGATGGTGATGAAGTGCGGGGCCAGGCCCTCTTCCCCGGCCTTGCGGACGGCGAAGTACTTCTGGTGCGTACGCATCGAGGTGCGGATCACCTCGGGCGGTAGGCTCAGGAACACCGGGTCCATGTCGCCCAGCACCGGCGTCGGCCATTCGGCCAGGCCGGCGACTTCTTCCAATAGGCCCTGGTCCTCGACCAGTTCCAGGTGACGGGCGAAGCACAGGGTCTTGCAGCCTTCGAGGATGCGCTGCTTGCGCTCCTCGACGTCGAGCACGACGTAGTGGGCTTCCAGGCCGGCGGCATATTCGTCGAAGTCACGCGCCACGAACGGCTGGGCGTCACCCATGAAGCGGTGGCCTTCGGAGATGTCGCCGCTCGGGATGCCTTCGATCGAGAACGGCACCACCTCGCGGTCCAGCACGCACAGGATCCGCTTCAGCGGCCGCACCCAGCGCAGCTTCTTGGTTCCCCAGACCATCGACTTGGGCCAGGGGAAGCCGCGGACGATGGCCTCGACCATCTCGGCGACGATCTCCGGCGTCGGGCGGCCCTTCTTTTCGATGAAGGCCATGTAGACGCCGTCGCGCTCGACCAGCTGGTCCTGGGTCAGGCCGGCCTTGCGCAGGAAGCCTTCCATGGCTTGCGGCGGGGCGCCGACGCGCGGGCCCTTCAGCTCCTCCTTGCGGTCGGCCTGGGCCAGCGGCAGGCCTTCGGCCACCAGGGTCAGGCGACGCGGGCCGGCGAAGGTCTTCAGGGCCTCGGGCAGGAAACCGGCGGCGGCCAGGTGCTCGCGCGCCATGCGCTCCAGGTCCTTGGCGGCCTGGGCCTGCATGCGGGCGGGGATCTCTTCCGAGAACAGTTCGAGGAGAAGTTGGGGCATCAGACTTTACGCGGCTTCCTGCTGATCGACCCAGGCGCTGGCGCACTGCTTACACAGGTCGCGGATGCGGCCGATGTAGCTGGCGCGCTCGGCGACGGCGATCGCGCCGCGGGCGTTCATCAGGTTGAAGAGGTGGCTGGCCTTCAGGACCATGTCGTAGGCGGGCAGGACCAGAGCCTTGTTCTGGTAAGAACGGGCCAGCATCAGCGGCACCTGCTCTTCCATCTGCTCGAACTGCTGCTTGAGCACCGCGACGTCATAGCCGTGGAAGTTGGCTTCCGACTGCTGGCGTTCGTTCTCCAGGAACACGTCGCCATAGGTCGTCGCGCCCAGGGCTGAGTCCGGGTCGTTGAACGGCAGGTCGTAGACGTTGTCGACGCCGAACACGTACATGGCCAGGCGCTCCAGGCCATAGGTCAGCTCGCCGGCCACCGGCGAGACGTCCAGGCCGCCCACCTGCTGGAAGTAGGTGTACTGCGACACTTCCATGCCGTCGCACCAGACTTCCCAGCCCAGGCCCCAGGCCCCGACGGTCGGGTTTTCCCAGTCGTCCTCGACGAAGCGGATGTCATGCGTGCGCAAATCCAGGCCGATCGCTTCCAGCGAGCCGAGATACAGGTCCTGCATGTTCTCGGGGTTCGGCTTCAGGATCACCTGGTACTGGTAATAGTGCTGCAGGCGGTTGGGATTCTCGCCATAGCGGCCGTCGCCCGGGCGGCGCGAGGGCTGCACATAGGCCGCGTTCCACGGCTTGGGGCCCAGGGCGCGCAGCACCGTGGCCGGGTGCAGGGTCCCCGCCCCCACTTCCACGTCATGCGGCTGCAGGATGATACAGCCCTGCCGGCTCCAATAGTCATGGAGCGTCAGGATCAGGCTTTGGAAGGACTTGGGTTTTTCGCGCGACATATATCGAAGCAGGCCTAGAAAAAAGTCGGCGGACCATAGGGCCCGCCGACCGGTGCTTCAAGCGATGTCCGGAACGGTAAGGGCTTTAGTTGCCCTTCGGCACGGTGTGCTTGCCGGCGTTCGACTCCGGGGCGCCGTACTTGGCGCGGTTGGCCTTGGTGTCGGCGACCGGCGGGTTGGAGACGACATTGGCGTCGCCGGCCTTCAGCGAGGCCTGGGCCTCCGGCGATTGCGACGACACCGGCACGACCACCGAGGTGTTCACCCCGGCGTCCGGCGCGGCCGTGGCCGTGGCCGTGGCCGCCGGCATGGCGGGGCTGACGGCGGGGTCGGAGGCCATGTCGGTCGTGGCGGCCGGGGCCGGCGTCATGGCCTGGCCGGCCGGCGCTTGCTGCTCGTTGGCGGCGACCTGCATGGTCGCATTGGCGTCGGTCGCCGAGGCGGCGGCCTGCAGGCCCGGAACGTCCTTCGGGATCAGAACCTTGTCGACCACGTGCAGCACACCGTTGGTGGCCATCACATCGGTCTGGGTGATGGTGGCGGTGTCGACCATGGGGACCGCGCCCGAGCCATCCAGCAGCAGCGGCGAGCCCTCGACGCTCTTCACTTCACCCTTGGCGCCCTTGATCTTGGTGGAGTCAACCTTGGCGTTGATCAGGTGATAGGTCAGCACCTTCTGCAGCAGCGGCCCGTTCTCGGGCAGCATCAGCTTGTCCAGCTCGCCGGCCGGCAGGGCGGCGAAGGCCGCGTCGGTCGGAGCAAACAGGGTCAGGTTCTGGTTGGTCTTCAGAACGCTGGTCAGGTTCACGGCCCCGACAGCCTTCAGGAAGGTGTTGAACTGACCCGAGGCCTCGGCGGTCTGGATCAGGTCGCCCTTGGCGACGACGGGCGAGGACGCGGCCGGCGCTGGCGCGGCGGGCGCCGTGGGGTCCTGGGCGTGGGCGAAGCCGGTCATCAGGGCGACCGCGGCGGCGGCGGTCAGGAGACGCTGGGTGATCATGATCGAGTTCCTCTCGGTTCGAGCGGAGTACGCCCGGACCGGGGAGTCGGTTCCGTGATCACGGGCACGTGATCACGGGCACGTGATCACGGTAAGCGTCACCGGAAATAGAATATGACCGCCACGCCGGCGACGATCAGGCCAAATCCAGCGACGGTCGACCACTTTATCGCTTCACCGAGATAGAAATACGAGAACAGCATGAAGACCATCAGGGTGATGAACTCCTGACCGACCTTCAACTCCGCTGTCGAATACACGGCGTGCCCGATCCGGTTGGCAGGCACGGCAAGCAAGTATTCGGGCAGGGCGATCAGCCAGCTGGAGATGATCGCGACGGGCAAGGCCATCGGCTTGCCCTTCAGGTGACCGTACCAGGCGAAGGTCATGAAGACGTTCGACATGACCAGCATCAGCCAGGGAGCGATCTTCATGACCAGCGGCGACATGAGCGGGCTCCGAAGCGAGGCGTTGGGGATTCCGCCAACCTAGGACAAGCCGACCCGTCGGAGCCAGAACTTACCGTCAGGCCGAATCGCCGGTTTCTGACGCAGTCGCAGCGCTGCGTGCCGATATTTTGGGCGCCTTGCCCATTTCCTTTCCAAAACCTTGCCCGCGCCACCCGTCACGGAACCGTCGCCGATAGCGTAGCCAGGCCGGGGAACGATGCAGCGCGTGATGGCGGCGTCGGCGGTGATCGCACCGGGGGCGAGAACGCTTCCGAACAACCAAGCAAAGCAAGCCCGTAGCTCAACGGGTCGGAGCAAGGCGGATGAAACTGATCATAGCGGTCGTCAAACCCTTCAAGCTGGACGAGGTGCGCGAAGCGCTCGTCGCCGCCGGCGTCGAAGGTCTGACGGTGTCGGAAGTGAAGGGCTACGGCCGTCAGAAAGGCCAGACCGAGATCTACCGGGGCGCCGAGTACCAGGTGAATTTCGTGCCGAAAGTGAAGCTGGAAGCGGTTGTCGACGACGCGTCCGCGGCCAAGGCCGTCGAAGCGGTCAAGGCCGCCGCGGCCACCGGCAAGATCGGCGACGGCAAGATCTTCGTCCTGAACGTCGAAGAAGCCGTCCGCATCCGCACCGGCGAAACCGGCTCGGCCGCTCTGTAACGCATCGGGAAAAGGGGATACCGACGATGAAACTCACCTTCAAACCGCTGGCCGGGCTGTTGCTCGCCGCGACCCTGGCGGGGGCCCCGCTGGGCGCCACCGCCTTCGCCCAGGAGGCCGCGCCCGCGCCGGCCGCCGCCATGACCGCCGCAGCGCCCGCCGAGGCCGCGCCGGCCGCCACGCCGGCTCCCGCCCCGGCCGCCGCGCCCACCATCGTCGACAAGAACGACAAGGGTGACAACGCGTGGATGCTGACCTCCTCGCTGCTGGTCCTGCTGATGATCATCCCGGGCCTGGCCCTGTTCTACGGCGGCCTGGTGCGCGCCAAGAACATGCTGTCGGTGATGATGCAGGTCTCGACCGTCGCCATCATCGGCTTCGTCGCCTGGGTGCTGTGGGGCTACAGCTTCGCCTTCACCGACGGCGGCAGCTGGGACAGCTTCGTGGGCGGCCTCGGTCGTCTCTTCCTGAAGGACGTGACCCCGGCCAGCAACGTCGCGACGTTCTCGACCGGCGTGGTGATCCCCGAGTTCACCTTCATCTCGTTCCAGTCGACCTTCGCGGCCATCACCGCCGCTCTCGTGGTCGGTTCGCTGGTCGAGCGCATGAAGTTCGCCGCCATCGTCGCCTTCGCCGTCCTGTGGCCGCTGCTGTCGTACTATCCGATGGCGCACATGGTCTGGTGGTGGCCGGGTCCTGACGCGATCGCCCTGGCCCCGACCGCTCCGGTCAAGTCGGGCCTGATCTGGGGCTTCGGCGCCCTGGACTTCGCCGGCGGCACCGTCGTCCACATCAACGCGGGTATCGCCGCTCTCGTTGGCGCCCTGATCCTCGGCAAGCGCCAAGGCTACGGCAAGGAGCCGATGCCCCCGCACTCGCTGACCCTGACCCTGGTCGGCGCCGGCCTGCTGTGGGTGGGCTGGTTCGGCTTCAACGCCGGCTCGAACCTCGAGTCGAACGGCTACGCCTCGCTGGCCATGATCAACACCTTCGTCGCCACCGCCGCCGCCGGTCTGTCGTGGATCGTCGTCGAGTGGGTCACTCGCAAGAAGCCGTCGGCCCTGGGCCTGGCCTCGGGCATCGTCGCCGGCCTCGTCGCCGTCACCCCGGCCGCCGGCTTCGCCGGTCCGATGGGTTCGGTGATCCTGGGTCTGGTCGTCTCGCCGATCTGCATCTTCTTCTGCTCGGTCGTGAAGAACGCCCTGAAGTACGACGACAGCCTGGACGCCTTCGGCATCCACGGCATCGGCGGCATCGTCGGCGCCATCGGCACCGGCCTGCTGGTCAACCCCGCCTGGGGCGGCGCCGGCATCGTCGACTACACGAGCTGCGGCAAGGACGGCGACCTGTCGACCTGCGACAACGCCGTCTATGACCTGGGCGCGCAAGTGATCGCTCAGCTGAAGGCCGTCGGCGTCACGGTCGTCTGGTCGCTGGTGGCCTCGCTGATCGTCTTCTTCGTGATCAAGCTGATCATCGGCCTGAAGGCTTCGCCGGAAGCCGAAGAAGAAGGCCTGGACATCTCGGAACACGGCGAACGCGCCTACCACAGCTAAGGCTGACGTAAGCACCTAGTCGAAGGGCGCGGAGGGCAACCTCCGCGCCCTTTCTCTTTGTCCCTTTCCAAACGGCGAAGCGATCGGCCAAGCTCGCCCCGCCCCGCCTGGAGACCGCCGTGGACGCCCAACTGTTCCTGCTCTGCGTCCTGACCTTCGTGATTCACCTGATCGGAGCCCTGGCCTACGCGGTGCGCATCGCGGGCGTCCGCACGCGGCGGATCGCCATGTCGTTCGCGCTGTTCAACGTGCTGGTGCTGCTGTCTCGCGCCTCGAACGCCTTCCAGGGCCCGTTCCTGTCCAAACGGATCGAGAGCGACCTGCTGCATGGTACGGGCCAGAACCTGCTGGCCGACTTCCAATGGCTGATGGCCAGCGCCAGCCTGGCGGCGATCATCGGGGCGCTGGCGATTCCGACCGCCCAGCGCCTGTTCACCCGCGCGGTCGCTCACTTCCAGATCCACCGTTCCGTGCCCAAGCTCCTGATGCACGCTTTCGCCAAGGGCGGTGTTGGCTATATCCGCGACGCGGTCGCCCTGCCCTCGCCACGCCACCTCGACGGGCTGAAGCAGAAGATCGACGTCCCCGCCCGGGTGATCGTGCTGAACGTCCTGGCCCAGGCCCTGCTGACCGTCGGGGTCTTCGCCTCGCTCTACGCGGGCTATCTGGATTCGCAGTTCCGGGTCACGGCCGTCAGCCTGTCGTCGGTGATCAACGGCGTGGCGACGATCCTGCTGTTCGTCCTGATCGACCCGGCGCTGTCGATCATGACCGACGACGTGATGGACGGCCGGGTGAGCGAGCCGGCCTTCCGCCGCGCCGTGGTCTGGTTCGCCGGCAGCCGCGTGGCGGGCACTCTGCTGGCCCAACTGCTGCTGGTCCCCGCGGCTAGCGCCGTCGTGTTCCTGGCCAGAATTATCTAGCGAGCCTGATCTAGAGCCGCCGCGCGGTGACGATCGGCACGACCGGATCGAGCATCTGCCCCTTCATCACTGGATTGATCGCCACGCCGGGCGTCGGCAGGTTCAGGATCTCGCGGACGATCTCCATGCCCTTGATCACCTGACCGAAGGCGGCGAAGCCCAGATTGTCCCCCTCGGCGGCGGGGTTGGCGTCCAGATACGGGGCGTCACCCGCGCAGATGAAGAAGTCGCTGTCGCCGCTGCCGGGCTCGCGGCGGGCGAGGGACAGCGTGCCGTCGACATGGCGCAGACCCGTCTGGGTGGTCGGCTCGTGGGCGACGGGTTTCAGCACTTTCTTCGGATCGCCGGCCAGGCCGCCTTCGATCAGGCCGTAGGTGGTCGAGCCTGGCGCCTTGGCCGCCCGCCAGAAGCTGGCCCCGTCATAGAGCTTGCCGTCGACATACCGCAGGAAGTTGGCCGTCGTCAGCGGCGCCTGCCTGGCCTTCAGGGCGATGATGATGCCGCCCAGGCTGGTGTCCAGGCTGACCACGACGTCGCCGGGGCCAGGCACGATCGGCGTCGGGGCCAGGTTGAGGATCTGGGCGCTGGCCTGCCCAGGCGCGGCGGCCAGGCCCCAAATGGGACTTAGACCGAGGGCGGCGAGAACATTACGGCGCTTCATGTCCATTTCCTCAGCTCAGGCGGCAACGCCGCACCCACCAGTCCGGTCGCATCGCCTCAAGACGGTCGACCAGCCCCTCGGCCTCGATATCGCCGGCGCAGAGGGCGAAACAGGTCGCCCCGGAGCCGGACATCCGGACCAGCAGACTTTCGGGCTCGTCGCGCAGGACGTCCAGCACCTCGCCGATGCGCGGCTCCAGCGCCACGGCCGGCGCCTCCAGGTCGTTGCGGGTGGCCACCGACAGCCAGGCGGCGACTTCCTCGACGCTTTCCAGGTCGGACGGCATGAACGGGCGCTCGGCGCCGTCCGGATGCACGGCGGCGTCATAGGCGCGATAGACCGCCCCGGTCGGCGATGGAACGCCTGGATTGACCAGCACCGCATGCAGCTCCGGCAAGGCCGGGGCCGGCGACAGGATCTCCCCTCGCCCCTCGGCCATCAGGGCCGTAGCCCGCAGGCAGGCCGCGCCGTCCGCGCCCAGGCTGGCGGCCAGCGGCTCCAGGTCGTCGTCGGACAGGCTCGGGGCCAGGGCGTCGCGCAACAACTTCAGGGCCGCGCCCGCGTCGCTGGAGCCGCCGCCCAGGCCGGCGGCGATCGGCAGGTGCTTTTCGAGGATCAGCCGGTACGGCGGGATCGGCCCGCCCAGCTTGGCATGAAAGGCCCGCGCCGCGCGGACCACGAGGTTGTCGCCTCCGGCCGGGATCGCGCCACCGAACGGACCCGAGGTCTCGAAGTCCGGCGCGTCGGCGGGCTGGATCATCACCCGGTCGCCGACATCGGCGAAGACCATCAGGCTGGAGATCGGATGATAGCCCTCCGCATCCGGCCCGCTCACGTGCAGGAACAGATTGACCTTGGCCGGCGCGAAGGCGGAAAGCCGCATGATCTCTGGACTCAAGCGAAAACGGACGAAAGCCCGATAGCCTAGTTGTGGGCCACCGTCGACGCGGTCGCCGCCGCGCCGGTCGCGGCCAGGCCGTTCTTCAGCTTGGCTTCGGACTCGGCCTTCTGCTTTTCGTCGGGCTCAAGACTCAGGACCCGCTGCCATTGGAACCGGGCCTCGGTCTTGCGACCGACCCGCCAATAGGCGTCGCCCAGGTGGCCGTTGACGTCCGGATCGCCGGGCTCCAGCTCGACGGCGCCTTCCAGCTTCTCGACGGCGGCCTTGTAGTCGCCCAGGCGATAGTAGGCCCAGCCGAGACTGTCGAGCATGGCGCCTGACTGCGGGCGAGCGGCGACGGCCTTCTGGACCATGCCCATGGCCTCGGCCAAGTGCTCGTTGCGGTCGATCCAGCTGTAGCCGAGGAAGTTCAGCAACTCAGGCTCATTCGGGTTGATCTTCAGAGCGGCCTGCAGGTCACGCTCGGCCTCGGGCCAGCGCTTGGCCTGCTCCAAAGAGACGGCGCGCAGATAGAGCACGCGCCAGTCGGGGCTGGCGCTCTCGCGTTCGACCACCTTGTCCAGCACCGCCACCGACTCGTCCCACTGGCTGCCCGCCCGCAGCAGATCGGCCAGGGCCAGCTGGGCGTCGCGATCACCGGGCGCCGCCGTCGCGGCGGCGCGGGCCACGTCCAGCGCCTTGGCCTTGTCGCCGAGGTCGTTCCAGGCCCAGGCGATCTTGCTCTGAGCCGAGGCGTATTGCGGCGAGCCCGCCGGCACGTGCCCATAGGCCTCGATCGCGCCCTGTGGGTCCCGGCCCTGATTCAGCAGGTCGCCGACCAGCACCCACGCCTCGTCGCGGGCCGGATCCAGGCGCAGGGCCAGACGCAGATAGGCCAGGGCGAACTGGGCCTGGTGCTCGCCGGCGAAGGTGGCGGCGCAGGCCACCAGCCCCTCGGCCGCGCCCTGGCGAAGGGTCGGCATCGGCGGCGGCGCGCCCTTGGCGGCGGCGCGGGCGCGAGCCCGCAGCAGGCCCGTATCGTTGGGCGCGGCGCGCAGCGCCGTGTCGTAAAGGGCCACAGCGTCGTCGTGGCGCTTGCGGCGCTCCAGGAACGCGCCGTAGTCCAAAGTGAAGATGCTGGCCGTGGCGGCGTTGCCGGTCAGGGCCTTGTAGTCGGTCTCGGCCTCGTCATAGCGCTTGGCGCGCTCATAGAGGCGCGCCTGGCCCTGTTGGCCGAAATACTGCACCAGCCTGTCGGTGCGCAGGGTCGGCTGAACGGTCGCGCCCTCTTTGTCGCCGGCCGCGGCGGCGGCCCACGGGGCCAGCAGCGCGGCGGCCTGCTGGTGCGGGAAGCCGAGCGGCTCGGCCTTCAGCAGCGCCTGGGCGTCCTTGCCCTTGTTGGTGGCCAATGCCTCGACCACGCGGGTCAGCACGCCCATGCGCTGGACGGCCTCCGTGGCGTCCGGACCGGTGGGGGCCGCGGCGGCGGCGCGGGTGATCTCACCCGCCAGCAGCAAGGCCGAGAACGAGCGCTCGCCGATCACGCCGGGGTCGTCGCCCAGCACCGCCGCCGTGCCGAAATAGGTGGCCGCTTCCTTGGACTTGCCGTCGCGCAGGGCGGCCTGGCCCGCCAGGAACTGGCCGTACGAGGAGCGGGTGTCGAACAGCGGCGAGCCCGCCACGGGGCCTCGTAGCGTCACCGTACTGGGTCCCTGGGCGCAGGCCGCCAGGGCCGAAACGGAAACGCAGGCGAGGAGGACTTTGAAACGCGTCATCCCGCCACCCTCGGCGGTTTCGAGGTTGCTCGCAAGAAAAAGCCTCCCGGTCCGGGACCGGGAGGCTATTCCATTTACATGTTGGGGTAGTTCGGTCCGCCGCCGCCCTCTGGCGTGGTCCAGACGATGTTCTGCGACGGATCCTTGATGTCGCAGGTTTTGCAGTGGACGCAGTTCTGGGCGTTGATCTGGAAGCGCGGATCCTGACCCTGCTCGTTGTAGAGCACCTCGTAGACGCCGGCCGGGCAGTAGAGGCGCGCCGGCTCGCCGTACTTGGGCAGGTTGACCGAGATCGGGATCGACGGGTCCTTCAGCTTAAGGTGCGCCGGCTGATCTTCCTCGTGGTTGGTGGCCGACAGGAACACCGAGCTCAGCTTGTCGAAGCTGATGACGCCGTCAGGCTTGGGATAGACGATCGGCTGGTAGTCCTTGGCCAGGCCGGTCGAGGCCGCGTCGGTCTTCTCGTGCTTCATGGTGCCGAAGAACGAGAAGCCGCCGAAGAGGTGCGTGCACCACATGTCGAACATGCTGATCGCGCCGCCCAAGGCGGTGCCGAACTTGCCCAGCATCGGCTTGGCGTTGCGGACGACCTTCAGTTCCTTGGCCACCCACGAGTTGTCGTAGGCGGTTTGGTAACCAGTCAGCTCGTCACTGGCGCGGCCGGCCTGGACGGCCTCGTAGGCGGCCTCGGCGGCCATCATGCCGGTCTTGACGGCGTTGTGGCTGCCCTTGATGCGCGGCACGTTGACGAAGCCGGCCGAGCAGCCGATCAGCACGCCGCCCGGGAAGGTCAGCTTCGGCACGGACTGGTAGCCGCCCTCGGTGATGGCCCGCGCGCCGTAGGCGATGCGCTTGCCGCCTTCCAAGTAGGGCTTCACGCCCGGATGCTGCTTGAAGCGCTGGAACTCGTCGAACGGCGAGATCCACGGGTTCTTGTAGTTCAGGTGTACGACGTAGCCGATGGCCACGTAGTTATCCCCGAAGTGGTACATGAAGCTGCCGCCGCCGGTCTGGTTGTCCAGCGGCCAGCCGGTGGTGTGCTCGGCCAGGCCCGGCTGGTGCTTCTCGGGCGGAACCTGCCACAGCTCCTTGATGCCGATGCCATACTTCTGCGGCGACTTGCCAGCCGAGAGATCGAACTTCTCGATCAGTTGCTTGGCCAGCGAGCCGCGCACGCCCTCGGCGATGAAGACGTACTTGCCGTGCAGCTCCATGCCCGGCTGATAGTCCGGCTTGTGGTGGCCGTCCTTGGCGATGCCGACGACGCCGACGACGACGCCCTTGACCGAGCCGTCCTCGTTCCAGACCAGATCCGAGGCGGCGAAGCCCGGATAGATCTCGACGCCCAGCTCCTCGGCCTTGCCGGCCAGCCAGCGCGTCAGGTTGCCCAGCGAGGCGATATAGCAGCCGTGGTTGTGCATGAACGGCGGCATGGCGAACATCGGCAGGGACAGCTCGCCCTGCGGACCCAGCAGCTTGAAGCGGTCCTTGGTGACCGGCGTCTCCAGCGGCGCGCCCTCTTCCTTCCAGTTCGGGAAGAGTTCGGCCAGGCCCTTGGGATCGATCACCGCGCCCGATAGGATGTGGGCGCCGACTTCCGAGCCCTTTTCCAGCAGGGCCACGGAAATCTCGGTCCCGGCCTTGGCGGCCAGTTGCTTCAGACGGATGGCCGCGGAGAGCCCGGCGGGACCGCCGCCGACGATGACGACGTCGTACTCCATCGACTCGCGTTCGAGGTCTTCGCTCATGGGGTCTCCCGGTAAAGGGGGCTCGGCCGCCCGTCTTATGACTGTTTGAATCAGAGCTTATCCGAACGTGACGCAGTGGCGGTCAAGCGCCTAGCGCCTCTTTTTTGCTGCGACGCAGCGTGGAGCCCGGCGACATTCCGCGACCAAGCCTGCGCAAGGCAGGCTCGATCTCATACTTTTTGAGCGTGGCGGGCGCCAAAACCGCTCACACTTTTGGCTGCCACGCTCTAATTACCGTCTCATGAGCCTCGCCGTCGATCAACGCGCCGTCGAAAGCCTGCTGGCCTTCTGGGCCGATGCGGGCGTCGATACGTCCTATGCGGACGCGCCGATCGACCGTCTGGCCGAGGGCGCGGCGATGCTGCGGGCCCGCAGCCAGCCGCCGCCTCCCCCGTCGCCCGTCGCTCGACCGGGCCTGGCCCTGGCGCGTGGTCCGGATGTCGGCTCGGCCGTCGCCGCCGCCAAGGCCGCCGCGGCCGCCTGCGACGACCTGGAAAGCCTGGCCGCCGCCATCGCCGCGTTCGACGGCTGCCCTCTGAAGATGCAGGGGGCGAAGCAGGCCGTGTTCTCGCGCGGGGTCGGCGACGCGCCGCTGATGATCATCGGCGAAGGCCCCGGCGCCGACGAGGACGCCCAAGGCCAGCCGTTCGTCGGTCGCGCGGGCAAGCTGCTGGACCGCATGCTGAAGGCCGCCGGCCTGGAAGGCCGCGTCTTCATCACCAACACCGTCTTCTGGCGCCCGCCCGGCAACCGCACGCCGACGCCCCAGGAGCAGGCGACGTGCGCTCCGTTCGTCGAGCGCGCCATCGCGCTGGTGAAGCCGAAGATGCTGCTGCTGGCCGGCGGAGCCTCGGCGAAAGCCATGCTGAAGCGCGAGGAAGGCATCCTGTCCATGCGCGGCCGCTGGTTCGAATGGCTGTCCGAGGACAAGTCCATCGAGCTGCCGGCCATGCCGACCCTGCACCCGGCCTTCCTGCTGCGCACGCCCGCCCAGAAGAAGAAGGCCTGGCAGGATCTGCTGACGCTGACCGAGCGACTTGATCGCCCGGACCGCCCGCACTAGAACTGCGTTCGACCAGTCGGAACAGGGGGCGCGCACCTGCGGGGGAGCGCGGAACAGTTTTTGCGGATTTGGGCTCGCCCTTTGGCCGTGTTATCGGCCCTTTTCCTGTGCGCGACGGTGTCTGTCGCGCACGCGGGCGCCCTTGACCCTTTGTCGCCGGAAGACGTCCGCGCCTATCGCGCCGCCTTCGCCGCAACCGATCGCGGTGATTTCGACGCCGCCGCCGCGGCCTTCGCCAACACCCATGACCGCAGCCTGGCCGGCCGCCTGGCCTTCGCCAAGGTCATGCACCCCACCCGGTTTTCGGCCAGCTACGACGACCTGACCCGCTGGCTGCGCACCTATGCCGATGAGGCCGGCGCCGACCGCGTCTACGCCCTGGCCGTCAAGCGCAAGCCGGCTGGCAAGCGCGTCGCCGCCGCGCCGGTTCCCGAACTCTTCATCGGCGATGAGACGGCGCCGCCGCCCGCCGACAAGGGCCGCGCCGCCCGCGAGGCCTATTATTCCGGCGACGTACAGAAGGCGCTGAGCCTGGCCGTGGCTGGCGGCGAGACCTGGATCGCGGGCCTTTCGGCCTATCGCCTGGGCGACTATCGAGCCGCCCAGGCCTATTTCGAGCAGGTCGCCCACGACGAACACGAGGACGAGTGGCTGCGCGCCGCCGGCGCCTTCTGGGCCGCCCGCGTGGCCAGCCAGGCCGGCCACGGCCGCGACGCTCAGACCCTGCTGAACGAGGCCGCCCGCTCGCCGCACACCTTCTACGGGATGATCGCCGTGCGGCAGCTGGCCATGGCCGGAGTCACCATCGCCGAAGACAACTACGACCCGATCGCCAGCCTGCTGACCCGCGCCAGCTATGTCGGCCCCGACACGGCCTCGCTGGAACAGCTCGTGAAGAACGATCCACGCGCCCGTCGCGCCACCGCCCTGGCCCAGGTCGGCCGCTGGCGCGACGCGGGCATGGAGTTGCGCGCTGGTCTGTCTCTGGCCGACACCCAGGAACTTCGCGACGACTGGACCGCTCTGGCCCTGGCCCTGAACGCCAACGCTCCGCTGAACGCCGGCCGACCGGTGCGCCGGGTGGGCGGCGAGGACTATCCCCTGCCCCCGCTGGACCCGGTCGGCGGCTTCACCATCGACAAGGCCATGGTCTATGCCCTGGTGCGCCAGGAAAGCCGCTTCGACCCGATGGCCCTCTCCGCCGCCGGCGCAATGGGCCTGATGCAGGTGCGCCCGGCCTCGGCCGCCGACGTGGTCGGCGATGACAAGCTGCTGGCCGACAACAGCCCGCTATTCGATCCCGCCTACAACCTGCGGGCCGGCCAGGACTATTTCACCTGGCTGATGGACCGCGGCGTCAAGAGTCCCGACCTGCTGCGCACCGTCGCCGCCTATAACGGCGGGCCGGCGACCCTGAACCGCACGGCGGCTCAACTGGGCGCGGACTGCGACACCCTGCTGCTGATCGAGAGCCTGCCGTTCAAGGAGACCCGCAACTACGTCGAGAAGGTGATGGCCAGCTACTGGACCTATCGCCGGCTGATGGGCGCGGAGAACAAGACCCTGGACGCCGTGGCCAGCGGCGCGCGGACGGTGGACTTCCGCCTCGACCCGCAGGTCGCCGCCCCGACCTCGATAGACCAGCTCATGACGCAGCTGGCGCAGGTTCAGCCCTGACACGCTTGTCCCCGCGAAGACCCATACGGACGGGAACCTACCTAGTAGGTCAGCCGCCTAGCCCGCAACGTCTTCGCCAAAGCTCTCTCGTCACCGCCGCTCGCGGGCCAGTCGAGCCGTCGAACCAGGACGCCATGCAGGCGTGGCGAAAGCTTGCTGAGCATGCCACCCGGGGCGGTCAGAACCGCGGGCGTCCCCGCCCCGCCGGTCAGATGCTTCTCGACCGGCTCGCGCCAGCCTTCGCGCAGAACCGGCCCCGCACGCAGGGTCAGGATCCAGTCGCCCCGAACCACTGCGGCGCCCGCCGCCAGGCGATCACCCGAGGTCGTCACCAGCCGCGCCCCGCTGTCCTCGGCCAGGGCCTCGACACCTGGTTCGTCGCACGCGACCAGCACCACCTCCTTGACCAGCCCGTCCACGGCGGCGGGCACCAGCATGGCCATCTGGGCGGCCAGGCCGGCCAGGTCTTCGGAAGCGACGAGGACGACGGAGATCATGGCCTTGCTTGGCCAGCGGGGGCGGCGCGGTCAAGGCCCCGCGTGATCCTCGTCCTTCGACAAGCTCAGGATGAGGACCAAGGTGGCGGCCTCACACCTAGAAACCTCACCCTGAGCTTGTCGAAGGGCGAACCTATCCAAACAGATCCATCTGCATGCTCGGCTTCCTCGGCGGCGTGAACTGGGTCGCGTCCAGCGGCGCCCACGGCTGGTCCAGCCCGAACTTCTTGACCGCCAGGTGGAACCGCTGTCGCAGCACCTCGGCCACTGGACCCTCGCCGACCATCCGTTCGCCCCAACTGGCGCTGTAGGTCTCGCCCTTGCGGATCTGGCGAACCAGCGACATCACCTTCCTGGCGCGGTCAGGGTGGTCGGTCTCCAGCCATTCCTGAAACAGCTGAGCGATCTCACGGGGCAGGCGCAGGGCGACATAGCCCGCGCCGCGCGCGCCGGCCTTGGCCGCCGCCTCCAGCACGGCCTCGCACTCGTGGTCGTTCAAACCCGGGATGGCCGGCGCGAACATCACCGTCACCGGCACGCCCGCCTCGGTCAGCCGGCGCACCGCCTCGATCCGCTTGCCAGGCGTGGCCGCGCGCGGCTCCATGCTGCGGGCCAACTTGCGGTCCAGGGTCGTGATCGAGATCGCCACCCGCGTCAGCTTGCGCTCGGCCATCCGGCTCAGCACGTCGAGGTCGCGCAGGATCAGAGCCGACTTGGTGATGATCGTGAACGGGTGGCTGACGCGGTCCAGCACCTCGATGATCTGCCGCGTCACCCGAAGTTGCTTCTCATCAGGCTGGTAGGGATCGGTGTCGCCGCCGATGTGAATCGTCGCGGGCTTGTACGAAGCCTTGGCCAGCTCCTTCTCCAGCAGTTCGCCCGCGTGCGGCTTGAAGAAGATCTTGCTCTCGAAATCCAGGCCTGGCGACAAGCCGAGATAGGCGTGATTGGGTCGGGCGTAGCAATAGATGCAGCCGTGGCTGCAGCCGCGATACGGATTGATCGAGCGGTCGAAGCCTACGTCCGGGCTCTGGTTGCGGGCGATGATCGTCCGCGACTTCATCGGCTGCAGCTCGGTCTTCAACTGCTTGGGCTCTTCGTCCTCGCCCCAACCATCGTCGAACGCCTCGCGTTCGTTCGCCTCGAACCGCCCCGTTCGATTGGACTTCGCGCCTCGCCCCCTGGGCGCCGGCGCCGACTTCATTGCCTCGGCCATGCAGCCACTATGGGCCGGCCGGCCGAACAAAACAAGAACATCATTCGGTGTTTGGCGCCTCCGCCTCGACCGCGATGCGGTCCAGATACTGGCGGATGTTGGCGGCCTCGGCCGCGGTGTTGGCTAGCGAAATCGCGCGATCGAAAGCCAGACGCGCCTCTACCTGGCGACCGGCCTGCAGCAGGAAGGCGCCGCGCGCGCCGTGATAGTGAAAATAGGCGTCCAGCCGCGCGCCCAGCGGCTCGATCATCGCCAGCGCCGCGTCAGCCCCGCGAACCTTGGCCGTCGCCACCGCGCGGTTCAGCGTGACCACCGGCGAAGGCTGCATGATCTCCAGCGTCGCGTAGAGCGCGTCGATACCCGCCCAGTCGGTGTCACCGGCCGTGGCGGCGCGGGCGTGCAGGGCGGCGATGGCGGCCTGGACCTGGTAGGGCCCGGGATCGCGCTTCAGCATCGCCTTGTCGATCAAGGCGAGCCCCTCCCCGATCATCTTGCGATTCCAGAGGCTTCGGTCCTGATCCTCCAGCAAGATCGCCGCGCCGTCGACGGCGAAGCGCGCGCCCGAACGGGCATGTTGCAGCAGGAGCAGAGCGGTCAGGCCCATCATCTCCGGTTCGGCCGGGAACAGGCGCAGCAGCAGGCGCGCCAGGCGGATGGCCTCGTCGCAGAGGCCGCCCTTGGCTTCGATCGCCTGGCCGCTGGCCGAATAGCCCTCGTTGAAGACGAGGTAGAGCATGGCCGCAACGGCCGCGAAACGCTCGGCGCGCTCGATCGGGCCCGGGGTCTCGAACGGCGAGTCTCCAGCCCCGATGCGGGCCTTGGCGCGCGTGATGCGCTGTTCCATGGCCGCTTCGGTCACGACGAAAGCGCGGGCGATCTCGCGCACCGACAGACCCGAGACGATACGCAGGGCCAGGGCGATCTGCTGGGTGGCCGGCAGGTCCGGATGGCAACAGATGAACAACAACCGCAGGACGTCGTCACGATAGTGCGAGCCGTCCAGCCGCTCGGCGGCCTGCGCCTCCGCATCCTCCAGGTCGGAGAGCAACGCCTCGGGCGGCAGGGCCACGTGGCGGCTGGTCTTGCGGACCGCGTCGATGGCGGCGTTGCGGCCGACCATGATCAGCCAGGCGGTCGGATCGCGAGGAGGACCGTTCTTGGGCCAGGCCTTCAGGGCGCGCAGGCAGGCGTCCTGGAACGCCTCCTCGGCCGCGTCCATGTCCCGGAAGTAGCGCAGCAGCGCCGCCATGGCCTGAGGCCGCGCGGCGCTGATCGCCCCTTCGATCCAACCGAGCTCGGTCACGTTCCACCGGACTCCTGGCCACCGGACTCCTGGCCACCGGACTCCTGGCCGGCGAACGCCGGGTTCGGCGCCGGATTGAACAGCGCGATCGGGCGGATCTCGTAGGAGCCGCCAGGATTGGCCTTGCCCAGGTCCTTGGCGATGTCGAGCGCGCCGTCCAGGCTGTCGCAATCGACGACATAGAAGCCCAGAAGCTGCTCCTTGGTCTCGGCGAACGGACCGTCCAGCACCAGCGGCGGCTCGCGGTCCTTGCGCAGGGTGGTGGCGGCCGTGGTCGGCATCAGGCGGGCGACGGGGCCCAGCCGGCCTTCGCGCGCCAGCTTCTCCTGGACGACGCCCAGCTTCTCCATGACGCCGTCCTCGTGCGCCTTGGACCAGCCGCAGATCACATCCTCGTCGTTGTAGCAGAGTATGGCGTAGAGCATGGACGGTCCTCGCTTCCGATCCCTAGGACGGTGGACTATGCCCGCATCCGACAAACGGCCCAGAGATTCTTAGAGGCGTCGCAGCCGGCGGCGGACGGGCTCGTCGTAGAGCTTCAGCACCGCCCAGGCGAAGGTCAGGATCACGGGCATGGCCAAGGCCGCCAAGGCCAGCGGATAGCCGTGGCCGCCCAAGACGCGGAACAGCCGCAGCATCAGCTCCCAGCCCAGCCAGTGCAGCGCATAGAGCGGATAAGAGATCGCGCCGGAGAGGCGGGCCAGCCTTCCCTGGAAACCCTTCGGATCGCGCCGCCCGGCCAGCACGATCAGCGGAAAGACCAGGCTCATGCAGACATAGTCGTAGATCCAGTTCAGCGGCGTCCACGGGAAGCACAGTAGGACGGCCAGGATCAGGGCCAGCAGCCAGGCGGGCGCCGTGAAGCCGGTGAACGGCTGGATCCGGTAGCAGCCCCAGCCCAGCAGGAACGAGAACATTGTCCGCAGAAAGCTGATGAAGAACGTCGCCCGGTCCCAGCCGGTCAGAACCCCGCCCATCCCGTGGGCGATATAGGCCATCACCGGGATCAGCAGCACGATCATCAGCACGTGCCCCATGACGCCCAGCCGCCGGATCGGGAACCACAGCGCCCCGACCACCAGCTCGAAGAACAGCGACCAGGCTGGCGGATTCAAAGGGAAAATCGGCGCGAAGCCCGGCTCCTCGGCCCATAGCCGCGGGACCATGAGCAGACCCAGGACCAGCCACTCCGGCACGCGCTCGCGATGCTGAATGATCACCGTCGCGCCGGCCAGCATGGTCAGGGCGATCAGCGGCCACAGCCGCACCAGCCGCTGGCGCAGGAAACCCCACCAGCCGATCTCGCGCCGACCATAGGCGTGGGCCAGGACGAAACCCGACAGGCAGAAGAAGAAATCGACCGCGAGGTAGCCGTGGCTGACCAGCCATGGCCGGCCGGTCCAGCCGCCGATGTGGTAGAGCATGACGCCCACGGCCGCGACGCCGCGCAGGCCGTCCAGCGCCTCATACCGTCGTCCTGACTCGTAAGCCTGCAAAACGCCGTCCCCCCGACCTTGCTTAGCCGAGGGGTTTCTCCAGCAGCAAGGCCTTGGTCAGGAAGGCGCCATCCTCGCCGATCAGCTTCAGGCCCGCCTCGGCGAACAAAGCCACCAGATCGGTCTCGGCATAGCTGCCATAGTACGGCTCGTGGAAATAGACCGGGAAGGCCTCCAGCAGGCGCGCCAGGTCCGGCGTGTCGGAGGGCTGTACGGAGTCGACGAAGACCAGCACGCCGCCGGGCTTGAGCACCCGCGCCAGGCTGGCCGCCACGACGGGCCGTACGCGCGGCGGCAGCTCGTGGAAGAGATAGACGCAACTGACCGCGTCCAAAGAGGAATCCCCGACCGGCAAGGCTTCGGCATTGGCCTTGATCCCGCCCGCGCCCGTCCGCTTGCGAGCCTGCGCCAGATAGGCTTCCGAGAGGTCCAGGCCCGCGATCGCCGCGCGCGGAAACGCCGCCTTCAGATCCTTGAGGAAAGCGCCCGAACCGCAGGCTGCATCGATGATTTTCGCGTCGCGATGATCGCGGCCGCGCCAGTGTTTCGCCAGCAGCGACAGGCCACGTCGTCGCATGGCTCCGGCCGTGCCGGAGAACAGCGCCTCCACCTGGGCGTCGTAGCGACGCGCGCTTTCCGGCGTGAACCAGCCGCCCGACTGAAAGTGGAAGTTCTGGCGATAATAGTTTGGATAGGCTTGGCTATTGGTCTCGTCACGCACCTCGACGCCATCGCCGCGCCGACGGCGCTGGTCGACCTCGAAGGCGTCGGCGATGAAATCAGCGGCCTCGCGCACGGCGGCCGAGGGGCGGACCGGACCGTCCTCGATGGCGGGATAGAGGCCCGCGGCGACATCGCGGGCGTCCTTTTCGAACGCCTCCAGATAGGCGCGGCGCAAGCCGCCCTTGGTCGGCGGCGCGGCCGTTGGCTCGAAGCTTCGCGCCTGCTCGCCCTGGGTCGGCCGGGTCATGGAGCGGGCCAGCGAGCCCGTCGCCGTCCACCAGGCCGCCTTGACCGCCGCCCTGGCGCGTTGGCCTACCGCGTCGACCGCGAAGGCGGATCGCCTGCGTCGCTCGTTCATCCTTGGTTCCCCATGGGCCTCAGCGCGTGAAGACCCCGACCAGTTCAATATGGGGCGACCAGACGAACTGGTCCACCGGCAGCACCTTCTCCAGCCGGAAGCCGGCGTCGACCAGGGCGCGGGCGTCCTTGGCGAAGGTGCCAGGATTGCACGAGACGCTGACCACCTTGGCGACCTTGGACTTGGCGATCTCGACCGTCTGCTCGGCGGCGCCGGCGCGCGGCGGGTCGATGACCACGACGTCGGTCTTGGCCATCTCGGTGCTCAGCATCGGGCGCTTGACCAGGTCGCGGGCCTCGGCGGTGATCGGCTTCAGGCCCGACGCCGCGCCAAGGGCGGACTTCAGGGCGGCGATGGCCGGCGGGCTCATCTCGGCGGCATAGACCGCGCCAATCTCGGCCAGACGGAAGGTGAAGGTGCCAACGCCGCAGTAGAGATCGGCGATCCGTGACGCGCCCTGGGCCTGGGCGACGGCGAATTCGACCATGGCGCGCTCGGCGGCCGGCACGGCCTGCAGGAAGCCGCCGGGCGGCAAGGCGACCATGGCGGGGCCCAGCTTCACCATCGGTTGGCGCGCGCCATAGACGGTCTCGCCCGCCAGGGTCACCCGCGCGAAGTCGCCCTCGCTGGCCGCCATGGCCGCGCGCATGCGAGCATCCGCCGACAGCCCGCCGCTCTTGCGCTCGACGCCGGTGACGTCGATGTCGAGGCCGGTGGCCGTCAGGGTGACATGCAGGGTCGGGGCCGACTTCGGATGCTCCAGGAACGGCTCGGCCAGACGCGCCAGAGCCGGGAAAGCCGCGACCAGGCGCGGATCGGTGACCGGGCATTCCTCGATCGGCACGAGATTCCAGGAGCGACGCGCCTTGAAGCCCAGCAGCGCGCCCTGCCCTTTGGCGCCCTTGCGGGCATGCAACGCCACGCGGCGGCGCGAGGCCGGCGGCGACGCGAAGGTCGGCAGAATCTCGGTCTCAAGGCCTTCCATCGACAGCTGGATACGGATCTGCTCGGCCTTCCAGCCCAGATAGGGCTCCGCCGCCCAGTGCTGCAGCGCGCACCCGCCGCAATGGCCGAAATACTTGCAGGGCGGCGTCACGCGGTCGGCGCTGGCGGTCAGGATCTCCACGACCTCGCCGCGCGAACCTTCCATCCGCGCCCGCACGGTTTCGCCCGGCAGGGTCAGGGGCACGAAGGCTGGCTTGCCGTCGTCGAAACGAGAGAGTCCGTCGCCTTGCGCGCCGATGGCGGTGATCGTCATGTCTTGCATCGCGCGTCCATACCCTAAAACCGGGGCTTGAGCGCGGGCCACGAACGATTTTCAGTGCGATATCAGTGAAGCTGAATAGCCCCGTCAGCGATCGTTCATGTTGGCGATGTCACACCCTACATAACGGATGGGCCTCGGCGGCCCGGCGCCAGCCGGACGCCCACAAAAAGACAAGCTCTCTCATGACCATGACCGCCTCAACGCGCAGGACTCCGATGATCAAGACCGTTCTGGGCGTCACCGCCGCCCTCGTCTGCGGCGTGCTGACGCCGACCCTGGCCTCGGCCCAGTCTTACGGAACGACGCCTTACGGCTCGCAGCCGTATGGCTCGAGCTATGGCGGCGCCTATAGCAACCAGGGCTACTACTACGACCAATGCCAGCGCTCGACGACCAACCGCACCACCGGCGGGGCCCTCGCCGGCGGCGCGATCGGCATGGCGCTGGGCAGCGGCATCGCCGCCCGCGGTCACCGCACCGACGGCTCGGTCGTCGGCGGCCTCCTGGGAGCCGTGGTCGGCGGCATGGCCGGCAAGTCCTCTGCCGCTTGCACACCGGGCAGCAACATCGCCCCGCCGCCGCCTCCCCCGCCGCCGCGCGCCTATAACGACGGTTATGACGAGGATTACCGCCCGGTCCCGTACGAGCAGGTCCGTCGTGACGCCCGCCGCGACAGCTATTACGATCGTCAGGACGGCTACCGCGTGAACGACCGGGTGGGGGGTCAGGCCGACGTCAACGGCTGCACCCTGGCCGAGAGCCCGATCTATCTGCCGGACGGCCGCGTCCAGAAGCGCTTCGTGCGCGTCTGCCCGGACGGCAACGGCAAGTACCAGGTCGTCGACTAAGTCCCTGACCTAGCTTGTGTGGAAGACAATCGGCCGCCCCTCACCTTTAGTGGAAAATGGGGGCGGCCGATTTCGTTTCAGGCCTTGGTCGCCCAGACCAGCCGCTCGACCTGGCCGTCGCCGCCCGTGATCGGGCTTTCGGTCAGGCCGTTGACCGTCCAACCGGAGGCTTCCAGGAATTCCATGACCTCGCGCTCGCACCGGGCGATGATCTCGGGATCCTTCACCAACCCGCCCTTGCCGACGAAGTCGCGGCCGGCCTCGAACTGCGGCTTGATCAGCGCCACCAGGTCCGCGCCCGGCGCGGCCAGCGCCAGCGCCATCGGCAGGGCCTTGGTCAGGGCGATGAAGCTGACGTCGCTGACCACCAGGGTCGGCGCGGTCGAAATCACCGTCTCGTCCAGCGCCCGGGCGTCGACGCCCGACAGGTCGATGACGCGAGGATCGTCCCTCAGCTTGGCGTGCAGCTGATCGCGGCCCACATCGACCGCGAACACCCTCTCCGCCCCGCGCGACAGCAGGACCTCGGTGAACCCGCCCGTGGACGCGCCGACGTCGAGCGCCACGCGGCCCTCGACGACCACCGGCCACAGGTCCAGCGCGTGGAGCAGTTTCAACGCCCCGCGCCCGACCCACGGATGGGCGGCCTCGGCGACGATCTCGGCGTGCTGGTCGACCGTATCGGCCGGCTTGGTGATCACCTTGCCATTGACGGTGACCAGTCCGGCCTCCACGGCCGCGCGGGCCTTGGCGCGGCTGTCGACGACGCCCCGCTCGACGAGCAACAGATCGATACGCTTACGGGCCACGCGGCCTCCTCGAAAGTTCAGACCGCCGTTTAGCACGGGGTTGCGGCCCAGGTCTCTTCGGGTTCAACTTAACAGTGATCAGCGGTGCGTCAGACACCACTCGAGGGGAGAGAAACCGATGCGATTTACCCGTCGCGGCCTGCTGGCCGCATCCGCCGCCGTGGCGGCCGCATCTTCAGTGGAGGCTAAGCCCAAATCGATGTCCGCACCCGCGCCCTGGACTCCCGACGCCACCGAACTGGCCGGCCGCATCCGTCGCAAGGAGGTCAGCGTCGCCGAGGTGGTCGAGGACGCCATTCGCAAGGCCGAGGCCCTGCAGCCCCAGGTCAGCGCGATCGTCACCTCGGATTTCGACCGCGCCCTGGCCAAGGCCAAGGCCGGGAAGCTGTCGGGTCCGTTCGCCGGCGTGCCCTTCATGGTCAAGGACCTGGATCCCTATAAGGGCCTGCCCACCCGCAACGGCTCGCGTAGCGGCCTGCGCGCGCCGCCCGAGACCACCCAGACCAAATATGTCGACGCCTTCGACGCGGCCGGCTTCGTGGTGATCGGCAAGTCGGCGACGCCGGAATACGGCTTCCTGCCGACCACCGAGCCGATGGGCTTCCAGCCCACGCGCAATCCCTGGAACACGGCCCGCTCGTCGGGCGGCTCCTCGGGCGGCGCAGCGGCGGCCGTGGCCTCGGGCATGATCCCGCTCGCCCATGCCACCGATGGCGGCGGCTCGATCCGTATTCCGGCCAGCAACTGCGGTCTCTTCGGTCTGAAACCCTCGCGGGGCCGCATGTTGCAAGGCCGTCCGGTCGCGCGCGGCCTCGACATCTCGGTCTCGCACTGCGTCTCGCACAGCGTCCGCGACTCGGCCGCCCTGTTCGCCGCCACCGAACGCACCGGCGCCGACGCGGTGTTCAAGCCGATCGGCGTGGTCTCCGAACCGCTGAAAAAGAAGCTGAAGATCGGCCTCGTCATGGCCACCGGCACGGGCGAGACGCCCGATCCGGAGGTGCGGACCGCCGTCAACAACGCCGCCAAGCTGCTGGAAAGTCTTGGCCACAAGGTCGAACCGACGACCTGGCCCATGGACGGCGGCCAGTTCGGCCAGGACTTCACGGTGCTGTGGGCCAGCGGCGCGGCCGAACTGGTCGCCGGGATCGGCAAGGCCATCGGTCACAAGCCCGACTCCAGCGTGCTGGAGCCGTTCAGCCTGGGCATGGCCGAGCTGGTCGGTCAGCTGCCGCAAGGCGCCCTGCCCGCCGCTATTGAGCGCCTGAACGCCAACACGAAGGCCTATGACGCCTGGCTGACCAAGTACGACGTCATCCTGTCGCCGGTGCTGGGCAAGCCGCCGGTCGAGCTGGGCTATGTCGCCGGCTGGGTCCCGTTCCAAGAGTTGCAGGCGCGGCTGATGACCTATGTCGGCTACACCCCGGTCCAGAACGTCGCCGGCGCGCCGTCGATGAGCGTGCCGCTGCACTGGACGCCGGACGGCTTGCCGGTGGGCGTCCAGCTGGCCGGCCGCGCGGGCGGCGAGGCGCTGCTGTTCCAGCTGGCCTATCAGCTGGAGGAGGCCCAGCCCTGGGCGCACCGCAAGCCGCTGGTGAGCCTGTAAACTAAGAGGGCCCGCATCAAAACCGATGCGGGCCCTCTCCGTCTTGCGGCGAACGCCGAGATCACCCCTCGACGAACACCTTCTTGAGGTCGTTCTTCATGATCTTGCCATTGGCGTTGCGCGGCAAGGTCTCGTGCCAGAAGACGATCTTCACCGGCACCTTGAAGGCCGCCAGGCGGTCGGCGACGAAAGCGCGCAGCTCGGCCTCGGTGGCTTCCGTGCCCGGCTTCAGGGTGACGACAGCCGCCGGCTCCTCGCCCAGGGTCTTGTGCGGGATGCCGACCAGGGCCGCGTCCATCACCGCCGGGTGGTCGTAGAGGCAGTTCTCGACCTCGATGCAGTAGATGTTCTCGCCGCCGCGGATCAGCATGTCCTTGGCGCGATCGATGATGAAGCAAAAGCCCTCGGCGTCGAGGCGCGCTAGGTCGCCCGTGCGCACCCAGCCATCGACGAAGGTCTGGCTGGAGGCTTCCGGCTTGTTCCAGTAGCCGCGCACGACCTGCGGGCCCTTGCACCACAGCTCGCCGACCTCGCCGATCGGCAGCTCGCGGTAAGGGGCCTCCACGGTCATGATCTTCAGGTCGGTGACCGGCACGGCGGGGCCGCACGAGTCGGGACGGTTTTCATAGTCCTCCGCCGAATTGCTGGTGGCGGTGGCCGAGGTCTCGGTCATGCCCCAGCCGTTGCCAGGCGCCGCCTTGGGCCAAACTTCCTTGATCTTGCGCACCAGCTCCGGGGCCGAGGGCGCGCCGCCATAGGCCACGGCCTCGATGGACGAAAGGTCGTACTTCTCGCGGTTGGGATGCTCGATGATCTGCCAGGCGATCGTGGGCACGCCGCCCATCGAGGTCAGGCGCTCGTCCTGGATCAACTGCATGGCCTTGTCGGGATCCCACTTGCGGATCATGGCCAGCTTGGCGCCGCCGAACAGCGAAGGATTCAGCACCGCGAAACAGCCCGTGGCGTGGAAGAACGGCACGGAAATCAGCGAGCCCTTCTGCGGCAGGCTGGGATCGGCCTCGGGCGGGGCCTCGCCGCGACGCAGGAAGCTGCGCGCCCCGGCGGCGGCGGCGGCGAAGATGTTGCTGTTGATGTTGCGATGGGTGCCGATGGCGCCCTTGGGCTTTCCCGTGGTGCCGGAGGTGTAGAAGATCGTCGCGTCGTCGTCCGCCGCCAGGGGCGTGGTCGACAGCGGCTTCTCCTCCAGCCCGGCCCAGTCGTTGGGACCGCCGATCACCGCCTCAAGGTGGGTCACCGAGGGGTGGCTGATCTCTTCGGGGGACCGGCTGACATAGACATGGCGAAGGTCGGGACAGTTGTGCAGGTGCTCGGTCAGGCGCTCATAGCGTTCGACATCGACGACGAGGATCGAGGCTCCGGAATCGAGCAGGCCATATTCCAGCTCCGCGCCGGTCCACCATGCGTTCAGCGGCGTGACGATCGCGCCCAGGGTCAGGCCGGCATAGAAGGCCACGGGCCATTCGGGCAGGTTGCGCATGACGATGGCGATCCGGTCGCCCTTCTGAACGCCCTTGGCCGCCAGCTCCGCCGCGAAGACGGTGACAGCCCGATAGAAGGCCTCGAAACCGACGCGCTCATCCTCGTGGACCATGAAGATCTTGTCGCCGTGGGTGCGGCCCATCAGCAGGGTCTCGCGCAGGGTCGGCGGCGCGTGCTTCCAGACCCGGGTCTTCACGCCCCGGATCTCGATCTCCTCCATCTCGCCGGGGGTCCCAGGCTGAGTGATCAGGGCATAGGCCTGCTGGACGGACATCGCTGGCCACGGAACGGACGCGGGGGCGGCCTGGCTCATTTTACTCTCCCGGTTAGGTGTCGCGCCCTGCTTGATCGAGCGCGTTCGCCGACCAGAGAGCACAGCCGCAAGCCGGATGCAAACGTCCGTTTGACCCTAGGAGAACATTGATAACCTAGACGCGCGATACGGGCCTGGACACCATGCTTTCGAGGGGCGATGACCTAGAGCCTGTCCCGTTTAGATGGAACCATCTAAACGGGAAAAACAGGCTCTAAAATCAAACATTTAGAGCCCTTTTGAACGCTTTAGATGATTCCATCTAAAGCTAAAGGGCTCTAGCGTCATTTCCCGACTCCGGAGCGCCGCCTTGGCCGAATCCCTGCTGTTTCCCGATCGCGAATTCGCCGCTTTCCTGTTCGACATGGACGGCACGGTCCTGACCTCAATCGTCGCCGCCGAGCGGGTCTGGGGCGCCTGGGCGCGGAAACACGGCCTGGATGTCGAGGCGGTGCTGCAACGCATCCACGGCCGGCGGGCGATCGAGACAGTGCGTAGCTTCAACATTCCCGATGTCGATGAGGCGGCCGAGGTCCTGGCGCTGATGGAGGGCGAGATCGCCGACGTTGAGGGCATCGACGCCATCGAGGGCGCGGCCGCCTTCCTGAGCGCCCTGCCCGCCGATCGCTGGGCCGTCGTCACTTCAGCCCCACGCGAACTGGCCAAGGTGCGGCTGGCGGCGGCGGGCCTGCCACTCCCCGCCGTGCTGGTCACGGCCGAGGACGTCGAGCGCGGCAAGCCGGCGCCGGACTGCTTCCTGCTGGCGGCCCAGCGCCTGGCCCTTCCGATCGAGGACTGCCTGGTGTTCGAGGACGCTCCGGCGGGCATCGCCGCAGCCGAGGCGGCCGGGGCCAGCATCGTGGTGATCACCGCCACCCACAGCCATCCGCTGGAGACGCCCCATCCGGGAGTGATGGGTTACGGGTCCCTCAGGACGGCGGCTTCCGGGGCGTTGAGCTTCTAAAAATGCCTGTCATCCCGGAAGCCTCGTAGAGGCTGTCCGGGATGACAAGATGGGTGTTGTCAGCCCACCGACTCCAACCGGCTCAGCGCCGCCTGGAGCTTGGCCTTGGCGGCCTCGGCTTCCGCCAGGCGCTCGCGGTTTTCCTCGACGACCTCTTCCTTGGCGCGGGCCAGGAAGTCGGGGTTGCCGAGCTTCTTGTTGACCTTCTCGATCTCGCCGGCGTGACCGGCGATTTCCTTGGTCAGTCGCGCCTTCTCGGCTGTCAGGTCGATGAAGTCGGCGATGGCCAGGGCGCCGGTCGCCTCGCCCATGACGATCGGAACCGAACCGGCCGGCGAGGCCTCGGCCTCGCGGAGGCTGTCCAGGCGGGCCAGGGTCAGCAGCAGATCGCGGTGACGGGCCAGGCGAGCCTTGGTCTCCGCGCCAGCGCCGATGATGCTGAGCGCCGGCTTGGCCGACGGCGGCACGTTCATCTCGGCGCGGATCGAGCGGATCTCGCCGACCGTCTCGACCAGCCAGCCGATCTCGGCCTCGGCGTCGGCGTCTATCCACTCGGCGGGCAGTTCCGGCCACTGGGCCGAGATCAGCATGGTGTCGCGGGCCGGGCCGAACACGGCGGTCTTCTGCCACAGCTCCTCGGTGATGAACGGCATCACCGGGTGCAGCAGCTTGAGGATCACGTCCAGCGCCCAGGCGGCCATGGCGCGGGTCTCGGCCTTGGCGGCGGCGTCATCGCCGTTCAGGATCGGCTTGGCCAGTTCCAGGTACCAGTCGCAGAACACGTTCCAGACGAAGCGGTACAGGGCGCCGGCGGCCTCGTCGAACGCCGGCGCTTCCAGGGCCTTGGTCACCTCGGCGACGGTCTTGACCGTCTCGCCGCGGATCCACTTGTTGATCGGCTGCTGCACGGTCGAAGGATCGAAGCCCTCGATACGGACGCACTCGTTCATCTGGGCGAAGCGCGAGGCGTTCCACAGCTTGGTGCCGAAGTTGCGATAGCCCTCGATGCGTTGCTTCGACAGCTTGATGTCGCGGGCCTGGCCCGACATCGCCGTCATGGTGAAGCGCACCGCGTCGCAGCCCAGCTCGTCGATCAGGATCAGCGGATCCATCACGTTGCCCTTGGACTTGCTCATCTTGGCGCCCTTCTCGTCACGGACGAGGGCGTTGATGAACACCTGCTTGAACGGAACTTCGCCCATGAAGTGGATGCCCATCATCATCATCCGGGCGACCCAGAAGAAGATGATGTCGAAGCCGGTCACCAAGGTGCTGGTCGGGTAGAAGCGCGCCAGGTCGGCGGTCTTTTCCGGCCAGCCCAGGGTCGAGAACGGCCACAGGGCCGAGCTGAACCAGGTGTCGAGGACGTCTTCGTCGCGCCAGATCGGAACGTTGGTGATCTCAGTCTTCGTCTGGAGAGCGTTGAAGACCTGCCCCCCACCGATCACTCGATCGGCCACCGTCACCGACGCCGCGTAGTAGGCTTTGGCTTCCTGAACCGCTTCCTCTTCGGTTTCGGCGACGAAGATTTCAAACTCTTCCGCCGACAGCCCTCCATCGACGATCTTCGGACCAAACCAGGCCGGGATGCGATGGCCCCACCAGAGCTGGCGCGAGACGCACCACGGCTCGATGTTGCGCAGCCATTCGAAGTAGGTCTTTTCCCAGTGCTTGGGTTCGAAGACCGTCTCGCCCTCTTCCACGGCCTTCAGGGCCGGCTGGGCCAGGGTCTTGGCGTCGACGTACCACTGGTCGGTCAGGAAGGGCTCGATGACCACGCCCGACCGGTCGCCGTGCGGGACCATGTGCCGGGTCTTCTCGATCTCCTTCAGCCAGCCCTCTTCCTCGGCGCGGGCGACGATGGCCTTGCGCGCCACGAAGCGGTCCATGCCCTGGTACTCGGCCGGAACAGCCTCATTGAGCTTGGCTTCGACGGTCAGGATATTGATGACCGCCAGACCCGCGCGCTTGCCGACCTGGAAGTCGTTGAAGTCGTGGGCCGGGGTGATCTTGACCGCGCCCGAGCCTTTGGTCGGGTCGGCATAGTCGTCGGCGACGATCGGGATGCGGCGGCCGACGATCGGCAGGGTCACGAACTTGCCGACCAGGCCCTTGTAGCGTTCGTCGTCGGGATGAACCGCGACGCCGGTGTCGCCCAGCATGGTCTCCGGACGGGTCGTGGCCACGACGATGTAGTCGCGGGTCTCGAACTCGGTGGCCTTGCCCTCGTCGTCGAATGAGATCGGGTGCTGGTAGGTCACGCCGTCGGCCAGTGGATAGGCGAAGTGCCAATAGGCGCCGTCGACCTCCTTCTGCTCGACCTCGAGGTCGGAGATGGCGGTCTGGAACTGCGGGTCCCAGTTGACCAGGCGCTTGTCGCGATACAGCAGGTTCTGCTTGTAGAGCTGGACGAACACCTTGCGGACAGCCGCTGACAAGCCTTCATCCAGAGTGAAGCGCTCGCGCGACCAGTCGCAGCTGGCGCCCAGGCGGCGCAGCTGGTTGGTGATGGTCCCGCCGCTCTCGGCCTTCCATTCCCAGACCTTGGCGACGAAGGCCTCGCGGCCCATGTCGCGGCGGCCGATATTGCCGGCGGCGGCCAGCTGGCGCTCCACCACCATCTGGGTGGCGATGCCCGCGTGGTCGGTGCCCGGCAGCCACAGGGCGGCCTTGCCGCGCATGCGGTGGAAACGGGTCAGCACGTCCTGCAGCGTGTTGTTCAGCGCGTGGCCGATGTGCAGGCTGCCCGTGACGTTCGGCGGCGGGATCACGATGACGAACGGCTCGGCGTTCGGATCCTCGCTGGGCTTGAAGGCCCCGGAGGCCTCCCAGGCGGCGTACAGGCGGGGTTCGACGGACTTGGGATCGAAGGTCTTTTCAAGCATGGCGGAGCGGATATGCCATCTGCGGCCCGCGCGGGGAACCGGCGGGCCTGGATTTGTGGGGTAATTCACAACGAAAAAAGGCGGCCGCCGCGGCGACCGCCTCGATTTTTCGAAAATCGAGCGCGTTTAGCCGCGACCGCGGGCGATGCGCTGTACTTCTTCCTCGACCTTGGTCTCGACGATGCGCGGCAGGTTCTGGTCCAGCCACTCCTTGAGCAGCGGGCGCAGCAGCTCGCGGACGACGTCTTCCAGCGTGCGGCCGTCCTTGGGCATCAGCAGGGCCGAACTCAGGCTGCCGAAGGCGCTGGCGGCGGCCGAGGCGGCGTGGTCGCCGACCAGGTTGTCGGCCATTTCGTCACGGTTGAACGCCGGCGCCGAGGCCGGCGGAGTGTAGACCGGCTCGGGCGCGGGCTCGGGCGGCGAATACACGTCGATGTCGCCGACGGTTTCCAGCGGCGGCAGCTCGGGCTCCGGCTCCGCAGCGATCGGATCGGTCAGCTCGAGGATGTCGTCGTCGAACGATTCGGGCTCGGGCTCCGGCGGCGGAGGCGGCGCCGCCTCGGCCGCAGGCTCCGCCGGCGCGTCATCCTCCGAGATGATGCGCCGGATGGAGGCGAGGATCTCCTCCATCGTCGGTTCTTGAGAGCTCTGATCGGACATGTGCGGGGCCGTCGTAAAGGGTACGAATCCTTGCGCGCCCTAGGACGCGCTTGGCCGCGATGGTGCAGACTTACGCGTGTTAAGCAAGCGCAAGTCCACGCCTGAGCGGAATCGACGCGGGGTTAAGGCTGCTTTGAGGCCGCCACGCTGGTTGAAGAGGGCGACTTCGTCGAGGGCGCGCCGACCTTGTCGATCGCCTGAACCACCGGCTCCCACGGCACCCAGCCCACGCTGTGCGTCACGCGGCTGTAAGAAACCTTGGGGTCGTAGGCGGTCGTGCCCGTCGACAGCTTGCTGACGTCCAGCTGGCCCATGGCCTGCAGGACGACGGCGCTGGCCACGTATTCGTCGCGGCGGGCGCTGACCAGGGCCAGTTCGGCGTTCGACAGCTCCAGCTGGGCGTTCAGCACGTCCAGCGTGGTGCGCAGGCCGACCTGCTGCTCCTGGCGCACGCCTTCGAAGGCGATGCGGGTGGCGCGGACCTGTTCCTCGTTCGAACCCAGCTGGGCGCGCGAGGCCAGGAGGTTGCTCCAGGCGTTCGAGACTTGCTGGATCGCGGTGCGCTTGGCGCTTTCCGTGGCGCTGCGGGCGGCGTTCTCGCGTTCGGTGGCGGCGCGGACCTGCGAAGTCGTCAGGCCGCCGGTGAAGATCGGCACCGAGGCGGTGACCGCGCCCGAGATGGTGCGCGAATAGTCGTCGAACTGGCTGCCGACGCCCGACGTGCGGCCGGCGTCGAAGCCGATGCCGGCGCGGGCCGAGATCGTCGGGCGATAGCCGGCCTTGGCCACCGCGACACGGGCGGCGGCGGCCTCTTCGTTGTACTGGGCAGAGGTCACGCCCGGATTGGTCGTCTGGGCGGCCTCGAAGGCCTGATCGACCGAGGCGGGCAGCAGGCCGGCCAGGGTCGGCTCCGGCGCCAGATCGCCCGCCGTCTGACCGACGACGGCGGCGTAGCCGGCGCGGCTGACCTCGAGTTGGGCCTGGGCGCCCGACAGGCCTGCCTTGGCGGCCGCCAGGCGCGCCTGCGATTGGGCCACGTCGGTGCGAGTGATCTCACCCACCTCGAAGCGGGCGTTGGATTCGTCGAGCTGGCGCTGCAGGACCGCGACGTTCTCCTTGGCGATGCGCAGGCGTTCCTGGTCGCGGCGGACGTCGACATAGGCCTGGACGACGTTGACGAGTACGTTTTGTTCAACCGAACGCAGGCTTTCGCGGGCCGACAGCACGTCGGCCTCGGCGGCGCTGAGCGTCGCGCTGGCGCGGCCGCCGGTGTAGAGCGGCTGGGTCACCGAGACCGTGGCGCTGCTGCCCGAGGACTTGACCGTGGCGCCGGAGCCGGCCGGGTTGACGTTCGCCCCGGTCACGTCCAGCACGGCGCCGACCGTCGGGCGGAAGCCCGTCTTGGCCTGCACGACGCCCTCGTCGGTGATGCGGGCGCTGGCGCGCTGCTGCTGCAGCGTCGGATTGGTCTGATAGGCCAGGGAGATCGCGTCGGCCAGGGTGTCAGCCCGAGCCTCGGAAAACGAGACGGCGGAAAACGCGCCGGCCAGCAGGCTGGCGCAGCAAGCAGCGGCCAGGAGCCCGGCCCGTCGACGGTTCGACATCAAAGTTCTATCCCCAATCCCCGCGAAGCGCGCGCTCGCCACAATATGACCGCGTGTAAGTCCAGCCGCCAGACGCCGCTAGTTAAGCTTTTTTCACGCAGACGTTGCGGCAGGCTATCGCCCAAGGGTGTCTAGAAGCTAAAGCCGGTCTCGACCTCGAAGCCGGCCAGCATCGGCGGCGAAGCGTCGAAGGCTTGGCGACGGCCCACGCCGTCCTCGGCGCGCAGATAGACGGCGGCCCGGCCGACCGGGCCGGTGCGCTCGACGACGCCCAGACGGCCGCCAACGGCCAGGGCCTCCTGCCAGGCCTTGGGAGCCACCGCGACCGCGCCTTCACAGATGATCACGTCGTAAGAACCGGCCGGCACGGCCTTCAGATCGTCGCCTTCCAGGCGGGTGACGACCAGGCCCATGGTCTCCAGCACGGTCGCGGCGTACGGCGCGGCGATGGCCAGGGCCTTCTCGCCCTCCCGGGGCTTGAGGGCCTGCAGCAGCTTGCCCACTTCACGCGGGCGCAGCAGCCAGCGGCCGGGCGCGTATTCGATGTCGGCGTCGGCATAGGCCAGATAGGCCTTCGAAGCCGGTACGACGCGCTCGCGCGCCACCACCCGCAGGGCGTCCTGCAGCGGCAGGTCAGTGACGTCGGCGGTGCGAATCTGGCTCTCGACCATGTTCAGCCGCGCGGCGGCGAAGTCGGTGCTCATGGAATCCCTCGAAGGACTGGACTTTCGAGCAGGCTTATAGGTCCGCGCCCGGCCGAAACGCAATGCGATCGGAGGCCGCGCTCGCTCGCCTGTCGCCCGGTGAGCGCCCTAAAAGCGTCATCGCCTTCTGAAGGCATGCTCCCCAAGATCAAAAGGCGGTCATCAGACCCCATGACGGCGACTGTCACGTAACCTTGATTGATCAGCTTCGCCGTATGGTAAATAAGCGGCTGTCGGCGGTTCGCCCGCCGAGTGGGGAGGAAGCCGGAAATCTAGGCTTCAAAGGAAACCGCCATGTTGAGTGCGCCCGTTGTGATCGTGACGACGATCTGCGCTCTGATCGCGATCTATTTCCTGCCTCGCCTGACCGCGGCCGGCCGCAAGCTCTACGGACGCTATCGGCGGCGCCAGCGCGCCTTGCGGCAGGAACGGGAACGTCGGGAGCAATTGCAACGACGCGCTTAGCCGCATTGAGGCCGCAAAAGGGCGAGCTGCGGAACCAATAGCGGCGATCGGAACTGATCTGTGGCGGACCCGCGCCGCGTTCCAGTTCCTCCCCGTCAAGGTCCGCGCCATGAAGATCGCCCAAGTCACCCCGCTATACGAAGCTGTTCCGCCGCGGCTTTACGGCGGCACGGAACGCGTGGTCGCCCACCTGACCGACGCCCTGGTCGACCTGGGCCACGAGGTCACCCTGTTCGCCAGCGCCGAAGCCAGGACCAAGGCCCGCCTGATCGCCGTCCGCGACCAGGCCATCCGTCTGGACCCCGCGCCGCTAAAGTCGGATCTGGCGGCCCACCTCGCCCAGTTGGCCGAGGTGCGCGCCATGGCCGACCAGTTCGACATCGTCCACTTCCACACCGACATGGTGCAATTCCCGTTCTTCGCCGACCGAGCGAAGAATACCCTGACCACCCTTCACGGTCGCTTGGACCTGAAGGACCTGCCCGCCGTCTACAAACGCTGGCCGCAATTCCCTCTGGTCTCGATCAGCGATGACCAGCGGCGCCCCCTGCCCTTCGCCAACTGGGCCGGCACGGTGCACCACGGCATGAACGCCGACATCTACGCCTTCTCCGAGAAGAGCCAGGGCTACCTGGCGTTCCTGGGCCGCATCTCGCCGGAGAAACGCCCCGACCGCGCCATCAACCTGGCCAAGCGCCTGGGCAAGCGCCTGAAGATCGCCGCCAAGGTCGATCCCGCCGACCGCGTCTATTTCGAGGATGTCATCGAGCCGATGATGCGCGGCGAGCCTCTGATCGAGTTCGTCGGCGAGATCGGCGACAGCGACAAATCGGCCTTCCTGGGCGGGGCCGACGCCCTGCTCTTCCCGATCGACTGGCCCGAGCCCTTCGGCCTGGTGATGATCGAGGCCATGGCCTGCGGCACGCCTGTCGTGGCCTATGCTTGCGGCTCGGTGCCCGAGGTCATCGATGACGGTCTGACCGGCTTCATCGTCGAGAATGACGACCAGGCCGCCGACGCCATTCTCAAGGTCGAAAGCCTGGATCGAAAGCGTGTCCGCGCGCGTTTCGAGGAACGGTTCTCGTCCGAGGCGATGGCCCGCCGCTATGTCGCCCTCTACGAGCGGCTGTGCAATGGCGCGGCCGTCTATCCGTCCTTGGTCGATATGGCGGCTAGCGCATGAATTGAAGGAGGGGCCATGGAGAGTCTTGCACCGGCCATGGAGGCGCCGGTCGACTACGGCGTGACGGCGGAAGTCCGCGCACCGCAGAATCTCTATGCGCTCAAGGACAAGGACACCTTTATCGTCGCCGATGAGTTCGGGGACATCGCCGGCCAAGGCGATGGGCTGTTCCACAACGACACTCGCATACTGTCGCTCTACCGACTGACCCTGGGCGGTCGCATGCCGTCGCTTCTGTCGGCCGCGGTCGCTCACGACAACGTCTTCTTCACCTGCAACAGCACCAACCAGGCCCTGCCCTATCCTGGCGAACGGATGGGGCCTCCCGGCGTGCTGCACATCGAGCGCAAGCGCTTCTTGTGGGGCGAGCGCCTGTTCGAGCGCATTCGCTGCGTCAACTACAGTCGCGACACCGTGCTGCTGCCGATGACCATCGAGTTCGACGCCGACTTCCGCGACATGTTCGAGGTGCGCGGCAGCCATCGCGCCAAGCGGGGAACCAAGGGGCCGCCGCATATCGACGGCCGGAGAGTCGCCTTCAGCTATCTCGGCCTCGACGACGTCGAGCGAACCTCGGTCATCGCCTTCTCGGACGCGCCGTTCCGCCTCTCGGCCCACAAGGCCGAGTTCATGTTCTCGCTGCAAGCCGAGGGCCAGACCGAGCTCTATATCGAGATCGGCGTGGTCGACGGCCATATTCCCAGCCGCGAGCGATTCCGCGACGCCGCGGCCCACGCCCGCTGGGACATGCGCGCCCGCCGCCGGCATGGCGCGCGGCTGAACAGCTCCGGCCGCCTGTTCAACGAGTGGCTGGGCAAGTCGCGAGCGGATCTGGCCCTGCTGACCACCCGGATGGAGACCGGCCCCTACCCCTATGCCGGCATCCCCTGGTTCTCGACCGCCTTCGGGCGCGACGCGATCATCACCGCCTGGCAGATCCTGTGGTTCGAGCCGTCCCTGGCCAAGGGCGTGCTGCGCTATCTGGCCGCCCATCAGGCGCAGGAGCGCTCGACCTTCCGCGACAGCGCGCCCGGCAAGATCATGCACGAGACCCGCAAGGGCGAGATGCCCGCCTTGGGCGAGGTGCCGTTTGGCCAGTACTACGGCGGAGTCGACACCACGCCGCTGTTCGTGGCCCTGGCCGGCGCCTACCATGAGCGGACCGGCGACGACAGCCTGATCGACGAGCTATGGCCGGCGCTGGAAAAAGCCATGCACTGGATCGAGAACGACGGCGACAGCGACGGCGACGGCCTGATCGACTACGCCCGCGGTCAGGACAGCGGCCTGTCCAACCAGGGCTGGAAGGACAGCGAGGATTCCGTCTTCCACACCGACGGCCGCTATCCCACGGGGCCCATCGCCCTTGTCGAGGTGCAGGGCTACGCCTTCGCCGCCTATCGCGGCATGGCCCGCCTGGCCGAACGACGGGGCGAGATCGGTCAGGCCGCGATCTGGAAACAGAAGGCCGAGACGCTGCGCGAGAAGGTCGAGGCGCTGTTCTGGATCGAGGAGCGCGGCTTCTACGGCATCGCCATCGACGGCCAGGGTCAGCTCTGCCGGACGCTGTCGTCCAATCCGGGCCATCTGCTGTTCTGCGGCCTGCCCTCGCCCGAGCGGGCCCGCAAGGTCAGCGACCAGTTACTGTCGGCCAGCTTCAACTCCGGCTGGGGCGTACGGACCCTGGCCACCGGCGAGGCCCGCTTCAATCCGATCAGCTACCACAACGGCTCGGTCTGGCCACACGACACGGCCCTGTGCGTCATGGGCCTGTCCCGCTACGGCGAGCGCGACGGGGTGGTGAACCTGACGGCGGATCTGTTCGAGACCGCCAGCCGCATGGGCATGCGCCTGCCTGAGCTCTTCTGTGGCTTCCCGCGCTCGCCGGGCGAACCGCCCGTGGCCTATCCGGTCGCCTGCCTGCCCCAGGCCTGGGCGGCGGGGTCGGTATTCATGATGTTGCAGGCGTGTCTGGGGATCACCATCGACGCCAATCGCGGCGAGATCGTCCTGGTGGACCCGCGCCTGCCGATCGGCATCGATCGTCTGGCCCTCGAGCGCCTGCGCGTCGGCGCCCTGACCGTCGACCTGATCTTCGAACGGCAGGGCGAGCGCGTCGCCGTGCGCACCGAGGGCGACGTGCCGCTGATCATCCGGTCCAAGCCCTCGTGGGACTGAGGCCTGGTTTGAGCTCTTCGAAAGTCTTCGCAGGCGGCCTCGACTTGCCACGACCAAACATCGTCGATCGCAAGTCTGGAAAGAGTGGCTCCGCGGGTAGGATTCGAACCTACGACCAGCCGGTTAACAGCCGGCTGCTCTACCACTGAGCTACCGCGGAACAGGTCGCTCTTCAGAAGAGGCCGGGTGATAGCCGTCGCTTCGAGTCGATGCAAGCGATCACTGCGGCGCGTTTTTGGGTCCAAAGCGCGCGGACGCGGCGTCGCGAAACGCCAAGCTCAGTTTGTTGGAATCTTCTGAGCGAACAGAAGGAAGAGTGGCTCCGCGGGTAGGACTCGAACCTACGACCAGCCGGTTAACAGCCGGCTGCTCTACCACTGAGCTACCGCGGAACAGGTCGCTCTCAAGAAGAGGCCGCGTGATAGCCGCCTCCCCGCACCGATGCAAGCACCGAATTTCAAAAAAGCAGCCCGGCTTGCGGCCGGGCTGTTGAAAGTCAGTGATGGTGGGCGCCTTCAAAGAAGACACCCTGAAACTCGGGCTTTATGGTGAATGAGATCTTAATTCTTAACGCCCCGGCCATTTGGTCGCAGGAGTCGCACCCCCGTTTCCAAGAGCGCGCTTAGGGACGCTTGGGGATCTCCAGGCCGCGCTGCACGGCCGGACGGGCCAGCCCCGCCTCCAGCCAGCGCGGCACGTGCTTCAGCGACGCCCAATCGACCAACTCGCCCGCCCCGTAGAAGCCCACGAGATTGCGCACCCAGCCCAGGGTGGCGATGTCGGCGATGGTATAGTCGTCGCCCATGATCCAGGCGCGGGTCGCCAGACGATCCTCCAGCACGCCCAGCAGGCGCTTGCTCTCGGCCACGTAGCGATCGCGCGGGCGCTTGTCCTCGTAGTCCTTGCCGGCGAAACGGTGGAAGAAGCCAAGTTGGCCGAACATCGGGCCGATCGCGGCCATCTGGAACATCACCCACTGCAGGGTTTCATAGCGCGCCGCCGGATCGGCGGGCAGGAACTTGCCGGTCTTCTCGGCCAGGTAGACCAGGATCGCGCCGCTCTCGAACAGGGCTAGCGGCTTGCCGCCCGGACCGTCGGGATCGATGATCGCCGGGATCTTGCCGTTCGGGTTCAGCGACAGATACTCGGGCCCCCAGGTCTCGTTGGCGCCGATGTCGATCAGGTGCGGCTCGTAGGCCAGCCCCGTTTCCTCCAGCATGATCGAGACCTTCACCCCGTTGGGCGTCGGCAGCGAATAGAGCTGGATCCGGTCGGGATACTGGGCCGGCCAGCGCTTGGTGATCGGAAAGGCGGACAGATCCGGCATCGGAGACCTCGTTCAAATCGCTCGTAACGGCGTCGGTTGCATTTGGGAGTCCCCGCCCCGGTTTTCCAGAGCCGCCCCAAAACGAGGAACCGACGATTCGGGCCATTTGATCCGACCGCGAACATCGCTATCCGAGAGAACGAGACACGCTCGGGGGGGCGAAGACTGCACCATGACGACCGCCAATGATCACTGGCCGACCACATTGGAGCGCGTGGCGAGCGCGCTGGACTTCGACCTCGCACCGGGGGGCGGCGTGCGCGCCAAGCCCCGCGGCGACATCAGCCAGCTTCCGGCCCTGGTGAACCTGGCCGTCCACGCGGCGATCGAACTCGACAAGCGGGTCGCGGTCTCCGACACGAACGCCCCCGTCGACCGCAAGGCCGTCCTGGCCCGCAAGGACCTCAGCCGCGCCCTGGCGGATGGCGTGGCCCCGATGTTCGTCACCGGCTACGCCACCGCCTATCGCCTGGAGCTGGCCCGCATCCTGTGGGCCGGCATCGCCGACGCGCCGCGCCGGCGGCTGGAAGAAATGGCTCGCCCCCGGCCCTAGGACCTACCAGGCGCCCGTGTTGGGCATCGAGGCCCACGGTTCCGCTGCGGGCAGATTGCCGTCCTGCAGCAGCTCGATCGAAATGCCGTCCGGCGAACGCACGAAGGCCATATGGCCGTCGCGCGGCGGGCGGTTGATGGTCACGCCCATGTCCATCAGGCGCTGACAGGTCTCGTAGATGTCGTCGACGCGATAGGCCAGGTGACCGAAGTTGCGGCCGCCCAGATACTCCTCGTCGTCCCAGTTGTAGGTCAGCTCGACCAGCGGAGCCTTGCGCTCCTTGGCCAGCTCGACGTCCTCGGGCGCGGCCAGGAAGACCAGGGTGAAGCGGCCCTTCTCGTTCTCCATGCGGTAGGCCTCCTGGAGCCCCAGGCCCTCGCAATAGAACCGCAGAGAGGCGTCCAGATCGCGGACGCGGACCATGGTGTGCAGATAGCGCAAGGCGAAGCTCCCTCAGAGAAACCGATGTCGGTATAGACCCCGGCCGGGACCAGAGAAATCCACTAAACGGGCTCTCGCTCACGGGTCTGGCGACGCCATAGGGCGGCGTACTCGCCGCCAGCCTCCAGCAGGATCGCGTGGCGACCGCGCTCGACGATCTTGCCCCGGCGCAGCACCACGATCTCATCGGCGTCGGCGATGGTCGACAGACGGTGGGCCACGACCAGGGTGGTGCGCCCCGCCCGGGCCTTGCGCAGGGTCGCCTGGATCGCCGCCTCGGTGCGGCTGTCCAAGGCGCTGGTAGCCTCGTCCAGGATCAGCACGCGCGGCTCGGCCAGCAGGGCCCGGGCGATACCCGCGCGCTGGCGCTCGCCGCCTGACAGCTTGAGGCCGCGCTCGCCGACCTTGGTGTCCATGCCCTCGGGCAGGTTGCGGATGAATTCGCCCAGTTCCGCGGCCTCGGCCGCCGCCCACACCTCGGTCTCGCTGGCGCCGGGCCGCGCGAAGGCGATATTGGACGCCAGGGTGTCATTGAACAGCGCCACGTCCTGCGGGACCAGGGCCACGGCGCGGCGCAGGGAGGCCTGCTTGAGGTCGCGCAGGTCGTGGCCGTCCAGGGTGACGCGGCCCTCCTGTGGATCGATCATCCGCAGCGCCAGGCGCACCAGGGTGGTCTTGCCCGCGCCCGAGGGTCCGACGATGGCCACGGTGGTCCCCGGCGCGACGGTCAGGGAGACGCCAGACAAGCCCTCGGACCGCGCCCCGTGGCGGAAGGAGACGTTCTCGAAGGCCACCGCCCCACCGCGCTGGTCGGCGCAGGGCGGCAGGTCCTGGCCGTCGGGCGAGTCGGCGACGTCGGCGGTCTGGCGGCGCAGCTCCAGCATCGCCTCCATGTCGATCAGCGACTGGCGGATCTCGCGATAGGCGAAGCCCAGGATGTTCAGCGGGGCGTAGAGGTTGATCAGGATCAGAATGGCGGCGGTGACGTCGCCCGGGCCGATCTTGCCAGCGGCCGCCTGCGCGCCCGCCAGCACGGCCATGGCGCCGAGGCCCAGGCTCATCACCGCGGACTGGACGATGTTCAGCAGGTTCAGTGAGTTGGTGGCTTTAATCTGGGCGTCGCCATAGACGTCCAGCGCCTTGCCATAGCCGGCCACGGCCCGCGTCTCGCCGCCGAACGACTTGACGGTCTCGTAGTTCAGCAGGGCGTCGACGGCTCGGCCGGCGGCTTCGGCGTCGGCCTCGTTCAGCACCCGGCGATGGCCGATCCGCCAGTCCGAAATGGCGAAGGTCGCATAGCCGTAGACGGCCACCGTCAGCAGGGCCACGGCCGCGAACCGCCAGTCATAGGCCTTGGCCAGGACGATGGCGGCCATGATCAGCTCGACGCCGGTCGGAGCGACGTTGAACACCAGCCCCCGCAGCAGAAAGTCCATCGATCGCGCGCCGCGATCGATCGTCCGCGACAGCGCGCCGGTCCGCTTGGACTGGTGGAAGTCGATCGACAGCGACAGGGCGTGGGCGAAGGTCTCGACCGCCGCGCGGTTCTGGGCGGCCTGGGCCACCGGCGTGAACACCGCGTCGCGCGCCTGGGGCGCGGCGGCGGAGATGAAGCGCACCAGGGCCCAGCCGCACGCCAGGCCCGCGAAGGCCCAGGTGACGGACACGACCGCGGTCTGCCCGGCGGACAGCTGATTGACCGCCTTTCCCAGCATCAGCGGGGCCAGCACGCCCAGCGCCTTGCCGGCCAGGGTCAGCAGCAGGGCCACGGTCACGCGCCAGCGCAGGCCTGGAGCCTCCGAGCGCAGCACCAGTTGCACGAGATCGCCCATGGCCCGCCAGAAGCGGACCGGCTGGTCGGCCTTGGCGATCCCACCCGCGCCGGCCGCGCGCCCGGCCGACGGCGGCCCGCCCATGCCCCTCATCGAGAACCACCGATCAGGTAGGTGGTCTGGATGCCGCCGCCCGGCGTCATCCAGTCGACCCGCCAGCCGGCCGCCGTGCGATCCGCGCGGACGGGTCCGTAGGTCAGGGGCGCGGCCGGCGAGACGGCCACGGCGATGGCGGTCTCGCCCCCCTCCCCGGCCACCTGGATGTCGTGGACGCCCGGCGCCAGCGTGTCGGTCAGGGAAATATCGAAGCGACCGTCGTCGCCGGTGCGGGCGCCGCCGCGGGTGACGCGGTCGACACGGACGTTCAGGCCCGCGCCGGGGCCGGCGACGCCGGAGACCACCGCCCCCCCCTCGCGGTCGACGTCGACGGTCAGGATGCGCGGCGAACTGGATTCGGCGGCCAGGCGGCGCGCGCCCGCTCCGGCCCGCAGCAGCGCGACCTCACCGCCGTCGGCGACCATCACATAGCCCTCGGCCTGGACGGTGCGGCCGTCCTGGATGGACGAGAGGCCAAACAGGCGAACCCCGGCCCCGTTGGGCACGGTCACGCTCCATTGCCCCAGGGCGTCGATCTTGCCCATCACCACCTCGCCCGTCGGCGCCCCCAGGCGCAGGTCGGCGTCCGGCGCGCCATGGCCCGAAATAGCGATACCGTTGGCGACTCGACGCGCGGACTCCAGGGTCGGCGGGGCCAGATAACCGGCCTCGGCGCTGTCGGGCTTGTCGGCGGCGCTCTTCGGCGCCACCGGCGCGCCAGGCTCGCAGGCCGCCAGCAACAGCGCGGAAAGGCTCACGGCGAGGATCGACGACTTGAAAGCCCGGGGACGAATCCTGATCATGCGGCCTCAAATAGGAACGGGCGCGCGAAACCGCGCGCCTTTTTTGTGGAGTGGACGACGATGCCCAACGAGTCTAGCCGCCTGGGGTCCGTCTGCGTCTACTGCGGATCCTCCAACGACGCCGATCCGCGCTACATCACCGACGCCTTCACGATCGGCGAGAGCTTCGCCCGGGCGGGGCTGAAACTGATCTATGGCGGCGGCGGCGTGGGCCTGATGGGCGCCTCCGCGCGCGGCGCGCATTCGGCCGGGGGCAAGGTGCTGGGCGTCATCCCGGACTTCCTGCGCGGCCGCGAACAGCCCTTCGACGATGTCGAGACCGTGATCGTCGACAACATGCACGAGCGCAAGATGATGATGTTCGAGCGAGCGGACGCGTTCGTCGTGCTGCCGGGCGGCATCGGCACGCTGGAAGAAATCATCGAATTGCTATCTTGGCGTCGTTTAGATCTTCACCAGAAGCCGATCGTGTTCCATAACCCCGGCGGCTTCTGGGATCCGTTCTTCGCGCTGATCCAACACACGATCGAAGCGCGCCTGACCCCGCCCACCCTGGCCGACGCCTGGCGTTCGGTCGAGAAGGCCGAGGACGTCACGCCAGCCCTGCTGGCCTGGGACCAAGAAACCTACCAGACCGGCGCTCCGGCGACGCTTCGCCCATTGACTTAGTTTTCAAAAGAAACGCACTATGGGCTTGAGCTGCCGTTCATCGAACGGCGCGCGCTCATGCGTCGGAACTCCCATCCGGCGCGGGGATAGGAGACCAAGATATGCGTACCGCTGTTTTCGCGGGCCTGACGGCCTGCGCCCTGATGTTCGCGGGTTCGGCCCACGCCGCCGACACCCAGAGCGCCTCGCTGAAGCTGAAGACCGCAGCCACCACCGAACAGTTCATTCACGAAGGTTCGGTCTGGCGCTGCAAGGATGACGCCTGCTCCTCGCTGACCGTGCCGTCGCTGCCGATCGCCCGCGCCTGCCGCCGGCTGGCCGGCCAGGTGGGCGAGCTGACCGCGTTCAGCTATCGCGGTAAGTCGCTGGACGAAGCCGGCCTCGCCGAATGCAACACGGCCGCCAAGAAGGGCTGAGGCTCTCAGGGGCGTCGAAAAGCAAAGGCCTCCGTCGGGCGAACCGGCGGAGGCCTTTTTCGTGGGGTGTGGGACCCTTTACGCGCGTGACAGCCGAAAGTGGGCGCCGGTTTCGGCGGCCGTCACGCGCCAACGCCTAGACGCTTACTTCCGTCCGGACTTCGTGGACGACGACTTGGGCGGGTTCGAACTCGGCCGACCTCCCACCAGCATGCCGCCCATCAGGGCGAACGAAAACATGGCGTGGTTCATCTTCGATACATTCATGGCGGCGTCTCCCAGACATTAGCCGTTAGGACCAGGAGACGCGCGCGGCTTACAGGGGTTCTCACCCTCCTAGTCGTCAGCGCGTCGGCCTCCAAGATGGCCCCAATAGCAGCGTTCGCAAGCGCATTTTGTCTGTATAAGGATCATATCAGCGTGCGGACAAAGCGGTTTCCGATGCACCATATTTAGTCGCCATACGGATGATAATCCTCCACTTCCTTACGCACAAAACCTTTGCGTACAAGGGTTAGCACCGCAATCCGGCTTTCCGGTATCCGGCGGGGCGAACAGATCGGCGCATAAAAAAATCGCCCGCGTCGGCGTGACGCAGGCGATTTCCGTGGGTTCGGTCGATCATCCGTGGGCGTCGCCGCCCGAGGCTTACGCCGCCGCGTCGAACGACAGGGATTCGTAGCGCTTCAGGTGATGATCGACCGAGCCGAACAGGCCCTCGATCAGGCTCGCGCGCTTGAAATAGTGGCCGATGGCCAGTTCGTCGGTCATGCCCATGCCGCCGTGGATCTGGATGGCGTTCTGGCCCACGAACTTGCAGGCGCGGCCGATGCGGACCTTCATGGCCGACACGGCCTTGGCGCGCTCGGCGGCGCTCTCGTCGACCTTGATGGTGGCCATGTAGATCATCGACACCGATTGCTCGACCTCGATGAACATGTCGACCATCCGGTGCTGCAGCACCTGGAAGTTGGCGATGGCCGTGCCGAACTGCTTGCGCTGCTTGGCGTAGTCCAGCGTGCCCTCGTGCAGCTTGCGCAGCACGCCCACGGCCTCGGCGCCGACGGCGGCGGTGGCCTCGTCGATCACCCGGTTGACCAGGTCCAGGCCGTCCTCGGAGATCAGAGCGTCGGCCGGGACCGAGACGTTCTCGAAATAGACTTCCGAGGCGCGGTTGCCGTCGACGGTCGGGTAGTCGCGGGTGACGACGCCCGGCAGACTCTTGTCGATCAGGAACACGCCGACGCCGCCGGCGTCGCGCTGGGCGCCGCCGGTGCGGGCCGTGACGATCAGGTGCGAGGCGAACGGCGCGCCAACCACCACGGCCTTGTGGCCGTTCAGGACCCAGCCCGAACCGTCCTTCTTGGCGGTCGTCTTCAGGTCCTGCCAAGTGTAGCGGCCCTGCGGCTCGGCATAGGCGAAGGCGATGGTGGTGGTCCCGCCGACGATGCCCTCGATCACCGAGGCCGCGCCCGCGTAGCCCGAGTGCTTCATGAAGCCGCCGCCGATCACCACGGAGCCGAGATAGGGCTCGATGACCAGCGCCTTACCGAACTCCTCCATGATGATCATGTTGTCGATCGCGCCGCCGCCCAGGCCGCCCAGCTCTTCGCTGAACGAGGCGCCCAGTATGCCCAGCTCCTCGGCGAAGGCCTTCCAGTAGTCGGCGCGCCAGCCAGCGTCGGAGCTGACGATCTTGCGGCGGGTCTCGAAGTCGTACTTGTCCTGCAGGAAGCTCGCGACCGTGTCGCGGACCATCGACTGCTCTTCGGTGAAGTTGAAATCCATCCCTTATCCCTTTGTTGTTTAGGCCCCGAGGCGCATCGAGCGGGCCGTCCAGGGGCGCATCCGGCGAAGCCATCCCCTCCCCGCAAGGGGGAGGGGTGCTTTGTTGAACTCAGAGCCCCAGCACCATCTTGGCGATGATGTTGCGCTGGATCTCGTTGGAGCCGCCATAGATCGACGTCTTGCGGACGTTGAAATAGGTCGGCGCCGCGCGGTGGGCGAAGTCAGGGCCGATGGGATGGGCGTTGTCGCCGTCCTTCGGGAAGCCGCGGAAATACGGCGCGCCATAGTGGCCGGCCGCTTCCAGCACCAGTTCGGTGATCCGCTGCTGGATCTCGGTGCCCTTGATCTTCAGGACGCTCGACTCCGGACCGGGGCCCTTGCCGGCCGCTTCACCGGCCAGGGTGCGCAGCTCGGTATATTCCAGCGCCGTCAGGTCGATCTCCAGCTCGGCGACCTTGCGCTTGAACATCGGATCCTTGATCAGGGCGTCGCCGTCGTCCGACAGCTCGGCCGAGGCGATCTGGCGAATGCGCTCGATGCCGCGCTTGGAGCGGGCCACGCCGGCGATGCCGCTACGCTCGTGAGCGAGCAGGAACTTGGCGCAGGTCCAGCCCTTGTTCTCGTCGAAGATGCGGTTCTCGACCGGCACCTTGACGTTCTCGAGCCAGACCTCGTTGACCTCGTGCTCGCCGCCCAGGGTGATGATCGGGCGCACGGTCACGCCCGGCGACTTCATGTCGATCAGCAGGAACGAGATGCCTTCCTGGATCTTGGCGGTCGGGTCCGTGCGGACCAGGCAGAAGATCCAGTCGCCGTGCTGGGCCAGGGTGGTCCAGGTCTTCTGGCCATTGACCAGATAGTATTCCTTGCCGTCATCGCCGGTGAAGCGCTCGGCCTTGGTTTTCAGGCTGGCCAGGTCCGAACCGGCGCCCGGCTCGGAATAGCCTTGCGACCACCAGATGTCGCCCGACAGGGTCGGCGGCAGGAAGCGTTCCTTCTGCTCGGGCGTGCCGAACGTGTAGATCACCGGGCCGACCATGTTGATGCCGAACGGCAGGATCGGCACGCAGTCGGCGCGGGCGGTCTCTTCAGACCAGATGTAGCGCTGCACCGAGGTCCAGCCCGGACCGCCGTACTTCTCCGGCCAGGCCGGGGCGACCCAGCCCTTCTTGGCGAGGGTGCGATGCCAGGAGAGGAAGTCCTCCTTGGCCATCTCCTCGCCCTCTTCCTGCTTTTCGCGCAGGCCCGCCGGGTAGTTCTCGGCGATGAAGGCGCGAACCTCGTCGCGGAAGGCGAGGTCCTCGGGCGAGAAGTCCAGATTCATGGCGGGCTCCCGTTCAATCGGCCCCTCTGCGGGAGGCCGTTATTGCGTTTCAGGCGCCACGATAGATGTCGAACGAACGTTTGGAAAGATGACGTTAGCGTCAACGGAAGCGAATGTTATCCGCGTTCACCTACGTCGCCCGAAACGCGACTAGCGGACCTCGCAGGCCAGCTTGACGAGAGCCAGGGCCGAGGCGCCGCCAACCCCCTCCTCGTCAAGCGTATCGAGCGCCAGAAGCGGCCGCTTGTCGAGGACTTCGAGCAGGCGCGCATGCCCCTTGGCCGGGCTGACATGGGCGGCCAGGCAGTGATCGATGGCGCCCGGCTCGACGGCGCGGACGATGGCGGCGGCGGCGCAGGCGGCGTAGCCGTCCAGCAGCACCGGCACCTTCTGGACACGCGCGGCCAGGATGGCGCCGACGACGGCGGCGGTCTCGCGGCCGCCCAGCTGACGCAGGATCTCCAGCGGGTCGTCGCCCATACCCTCGGCCTTGGCCCGCGCGACGGCGGCCCCTATGGGCTCGGGATCGTCGGACCAGTCCGAGGCCTCGCCGCCGAACAGGGCCAGGCACACGGCGGCGGCGGTGCGGGCGGCCTCGGCGACGATGACGCCGGGGATCAGCAAGTCGGGCTGCTTGGCCAGGGCCTCCATGCCGAAGGCCATGGTGGCGGCGGCCTCCTTCTCGCTCATCGAGGGTTTGTCGATGAAGTCCGGCGACGGGCGGTCGATGGCGAGGTCGAAGGCTTCCAGGCCCGCGCCCTGCGCGCCGGCCAGGCGCGAGACGGTGGCGCCGCCCGAGGCGATGGCTTCCAGGCGGTCGCGGGCGTAGCCGCGCGGTCCGACACCCTGGCGCGCGCCAGCATAGAGCGCCACGACCGGGCGATTCACGGCCGGCGGGCTCTTGCCGCTCCAGGCGGTCAGCCAGCCAGCGATCTCGGCCAGACGCCCGCCCTGCTCCAGCGTCGGAGACGGCCCCGGCGCGGGCGGCGAGATGGCGAGCTGGCGGATGTCGGCGAAGGGAGAAGCGGTCATGGTCGCGGACTTAAACCCGTCCACGGCCAAAGCAACCCCCGAGGGCCGCGCTTGCGCGCCGCCGCCAGAGCGGGGATGCTGAAAACGATGAGCACCGACGCCCCTCGAACCGCGCCAGCTCGGCCGCCCCGTCCGATCGTCACGCCCTGCGTGAAGGTCTGCGCGGTCGACGGCGCCAGCGGCTATTGCCTGGGATGCCGCCGAACCCTGCCGGAGATCGCCGGCTGGGCGCGGCTCTCCGACGACGAAAGGGCGGCCATCATGGCCGCCCTCCCCGATCGCCCGGATCCGATGATCGCCCTGATGGCGGCGACCGCAGTCCGGTCTTAGCGGCAGGCCTCAGCGCGAAGCCTGGGCGGCGCCGATGAACGGCGCGCAGACCTGATCACGCTCAGCGATCAGCTTCAGCTTGGCGTTGCCGTTGGCAGAGTCGGCCTTCTTGCGGGCGTTGTTCATCTTGGTGACGGCCTCGATGCGGGTCGACTGCTTCTGCTCAGCGGCCGAATTGCGCAGGAAGGCGTCGACGGCCGCCGTGTCCAGCTTGCCCAGGTTTTCCGAGGCCGCCAGAGCGCTACAGCGCGAGGCTTCCACGAACTGCTTGTCGGTGGCGCCGGCGTGAGCAACGCCCGCGATGGAGCCCGCGGCGACGAGCGCGATAAGGACGGCTTTCATGGCGATAATCCCTCTATAGCCATTTGTTCTATGGCCTACAAAGATAACGCCGGGCGAAAGCTTTCCGAAGTTAATTCCAGGACATGAAAAGCATTACACGGACGTAATGAAGAATATTAAATCGATGTAATATGAACAATGCTCAGCACAGGAATATACTTGTTACCTTATTAGTAACCATGGCGCGAAAATCGCTTTGCCGATTCACGCCTTGAAAACGCCTGCCCGCTAATGATTAGGCATCGGCCGCAGAAGCGGTCTCAAAGCCGATACGGCAGGGTGTCTTTATGTTGAGGTTCGCGGCGATCGCGCTCGTGGGGGCCCTTTCGGCGGTGGGCGCGGCCAAGGCCGTCGTCTCGCTCGACGATCTGCGCCATCCGGAGCTGCGCGCCCCCTCGGCCGCGGCGGCCACGCTCGGCGGAGCCGAAGGCGGCGCGGCCCAACTGACCAAGGACCGCGACGGGCACTTCTGGGCTCAAGGCAATGTCGACGGCAAGGCCGTGCGCTTCCTGGTCGACACCGGCGCCACCGCCGTCTCGCTCAGCATGGCCGACGCCCAGCGGCTGGGCATCGACACCAGCAAGCTGAACTACGACTACAACGTCATCACCGCCGACGGCCGCACCCGCGCCGCCTCGGTCAAGCTGGCCACCGTCGCCATCGCCGGCGCCAAGGTCCGCGACGTCGACGCCCTCGTCATCGAGAAGGGTCTCGAAAACTCGCTGCTGGGCATGAGCTATCTGGGCCGCCTGTCGCGGTTCGAGGCGACCCCCACCTCACTGATCCTGCACCCGTAGGAACCAGACCCGGCTTAAACGGCCGGAACTTCCGCCCGCTCCTCGCGCGCCGCCAGGGCCGCGCGCACCGCGTCCAGCGCCCGATCCACGACATCCAGGCCCGCGTCGGCCTTGACGCCCTCGACCGTCAGGATGCGCCGCCACGCCCGCGCGCCCGGCAGACCGTGGAACAGGCCCAGCATGTGCCGGCTCATCGCCGCCAGATGCGTCCCCGCCGCTACTTCACGGGCCAGGTACGGCTTGTAGCGCTCGACCGCCTCGAAGCTGTCAACATCGGCGACATCCATGCCGAACACCCGCCGGTCGACCTGCCCAAGCAGGCCGGCCTCATGATAGGCCGCGCGGCCCAGCATCACCCCGTCGACGCCATTGGCCAGATGCTCGAGCGCCGCGTCGACGCCGGGCACGCCGCCATTGATGGCGATGGTCAGGTTCGGCCGCTCGCGCTTCAGGCGGTAGACCAGCTCGTAGTCCAGCGGTGGAATGTCCCTGTTTTCCTTCGGCGACAGGCCTTTCAGCCAGGCCTTGCGGGCATGCACCACAAAGCCTTCGACACCCGCCGCCGCGCTACGGTCGACCAGGGTGAACAGCGCCTCTTCCGGATCCTGGTCGTCGACCCCGATCCGGCACTTGACCGTCGCCGGGACTTTCACCGCGTTCTTGATGGCGGCCATGCACTCGGCCACGAGGTCGGGCTCGCGCATCAGGCAGGCCCCGAACCGACCGCTTTGCACGCGGTCGGACGGACAACCGACATTCAGATTGATCTCGTCATAGCCGTAGTCCTCGGCGATCCGCGCCGCCTGGGCCAGCTCGGCCGGATCCGATCCGCCCAGCTGCAGCGCCACCGGATGCTGCTCCGGGTCATAGCCCAGCAGCTTCGCGCGATCGCCATGCACGACAGCCCCGCTGGTCACCATCTCGGTATAGAGCAGCGTCCGACGCGACAGGACCCGATGCAGCGACCGGCAGTGCCGGTCGGTCCAGTCCATCATGGGCGCCACACTGAATCTAACCGGTTGAAATTCAGGAACTTTTTCAGCAAGATCAACGAGTTCGGTCATGCCAAAACGTTCCTAAAATTGCACACGCTTTCGCCGCTTGCTCCCGTAGTTTCCTCCCTGAGCGCACACACAGAGCACACGAGACTGGCCACATTCACGAGACTCCCGTCGGACTCCTGGAGAGCCCAGCCGCGCCGGAAGGGTCGCTATATAGGCGAGACCTTCGCGTACCGCGAGGACGCGCGTCTATGGGCCACAGCACAAGATCGCGTGCGAGGACGACGCGAAGCGGCGCGCGGCCGCACCGTCAAGGTCGGAAGCCGAGTGAGGCTGCGCCTGGCTGCCGCCACGACGCACGGCGCGCGCAAGATCGCGCTCGTCCTAGGCGCCCGAGCCTCAGCCCGCCCCAACAGAGAGTTTGAACGGCTTGGGCGGCGCCAGGGCCGCATCGTCGGGCGGGGCGATCTCGAAGCCTTGGTCCCGAAAGCGGTCCAGCGCCTGCTCATCCATGCCGCAGACCAGCAGCAACTGTTCCCAGGACCGATACGGCCGCCAGAACCCCACCTCGCGTGCGAGCATGGGGTCGAAGCCCGCCGCTGTGATGTCGGCGAGGCTGGCGCTGTTGAGATCGGTCATGGGCGCAATAGCGCGCGCCTACGGTCAAGGTTCCGTGCTCAGCGGCGCGCTGCGCGCTTGGGGCCCTGTTCCGCATCCCGCGCGGCTTGAGCGCGCGTCGACGCCCTTGCGGAAGCTCCGAAAGCGAACCGGCCACACCAGATCGCAAATTGCCTGCCTCTACTTCAGCAGGCCCGCCGTCCGTAGCGCTTTGGCGATGACGTCCTGGACGCCGGTGGGAACCTGAACCAGGGCCTGCATGAGGCTTTGCCCCAGGTCAGGGTGCTCGACGCGACCCGCAACCGTTCTCCGATCCAAAGCCGTAGACCGGGGAAGATGCGCCGCATCGGCGCCCGTCGCATCGATTTTCCAGAACCGGACGATCTCCAGCGAGGATGATACGCCTGCTTCAAGCATGTAGGGCGCGACCTTGCCGACATCGTCCGCCGCCTTGGTCGATAGCGGCGTTCCGTGTCCAAGGCCGCGCACGATGTTCAACTCCAGCACCGTCTCGCCGTTGGCAGAGCGCCAGATCGAGCGCGTGCCGAACGGCAAGGCTTCGACCCGATGCGGCGCGGACGAAACGCCGTGCAGCGCGCTCCATTGCTGGGCCAGATCGTCGGCGTTGCCAGGCCGCACGACCCCGTCAGAGTCGCCGTGCCAGATCGAGAGACGTGGAAACGCCTCGCCATCCTTGCGCGGAGGCGCCAACGCGCCCATGGCCGCTTGCGGTCGGCCACCGGCCCGGCTCATCACGCCCAAGGCTTGCTGCACGTTTCCCGCCACACCGTAAGGGATGCCCGCGATCACCGCGCCGCCAGCGAAGACTTCGGGGTAGACCGCCAGCATCGCAGCGGCCATAGCGCCACCCGCCGAAAGGCCCGTAACAAAGACGCGGTCGGCGTCCAGGTCGTTGGCCCGCACCGCGTGACTGACCATCGCCGCGATCGAGGCGGCCTCCCCTTCACCGCGCCGAACATCGCCCGGTGAGAACCAGTTGAAGCAACGGTTGGGATTATTGGACGATGACTGCTGCGGCGCCAGGACCATGAACCCGAAGCGCTCGGCCAGGGCCGTCCACCCGGCATTGACCGCATAGGCCTCGGCGGTCTGGGAGCAGCCATGCAGGACGACGACCAACGGTGCGCCCGGCGCAAGACGCTCTGGTCGGTGGCTCAGCATGGTCAACTGGCCGGGATTGGCGCCGAAGTGTTCGGTGCGCTCGAGGGCGTCGCCGCCGTCTCCTGCGCTAAACAGCGAAGCCTTACGCAGCCGCGCCAGCATCGCGGTCGTATCACCTAGGCCCGGCATGACGTCATCCTATTCGGCACAGCGAAAATGCTGCGTCGCAATATAATGCTGCGACGCAGCAATAGGTGACATCACGGCTGATCACATCTTTCGCGCGGCGCCCCGATGATCCGGGTCGCCGCGCGCTTCGATCAATAGTCGCGGCGGGCTGGGTCGACCACGGGACGGTCGGTGCGGCGGACCTCGTCGTCGACAGCGACATCATCGGTGGCCGCGAAGGAACGCTGCTCGCCGTAGAGCGCTCGCTCCCGGCCAATGTCGTCCGCGCTATAGGGCGTGGCCGCCGGATCGAAGGCCGTCCAGCCGCTCTGGCGATAGGCGTCCCCGCGCACCGCGGCGTCCACGCCGCGACGCGCGTTCAGGACCTCCTCGACCGTGGCGATTTCGTCGTCATGCGCCTTGACGCTGACCAAGGCGCCGCCGCGACGGACCCCCTCGGCATAGACGTTGGCTTCCTCGTCGGTGTGACCAGCTTCCTTCAGCGCGCCGAGCAGGCCGCCGGTAGCCGCGCCAGCGACGGCGCCAACCGCCGCGCCCACGGCCGTCGCCGCCAGCCAGCCCGCCGCTACGACGGGGCCGAGACCCGGAATGGCCAGCATGCCAAGTCCCGCCAGCAGACCCGCACCGCCCCCGAATAGACCCCCCGTGGCGGCCCCCTTGCCGGCGCCCTCGGCGACATCGTTTTCGCCGTCACCGTTGCGGTCGCCCAGCGGGCCGTCGCGTTCGGAGCCGGCATGTTTGTGACCGTCATGCCAGTTCTCCGTGTTGTTGGAGACGAGGCTGATCTTGTCGTGGTCGATGCCACGCGCTTCCAGATCCGAGATCGCGTCGAGGGCCTGGGTGTGGCTGTCGAACAGCCGGGTGATCGTCTTGCTCATGGTATTTGTCCTGGGCGTGATGTGATTTCGAGGAGAAGGACGTGCCGAGACCTAGAGCGCGGTGATCGCGCCTTTGTAGTCGATCGAGACGCTGACCTTCTTGCCGTCCTTGGTGGCCTCACCCTGCCAGAGGCCGTTGGCGTTCTGGTTCAAGGGGCCTAGTTCCGAGTAGCCGGCCTTCTCGATGGCGGCGCGGGCCTGATCCTCGGTGTAGGAGCTGGCGCCCGGCGTCGGACCGCTCTCCCCGGTGGTCGGCTTGGTGTCGACCGCGACATTGCCCGGCGCGGCGGCGGCCGACATGGCCGGTCCATCGACCTTCTGGTTATCGGCTGTCTTCTGGCCGCAAGCGGCCAACAGCATCGCGGCGGCCGCGACGCCCATCATAATTTTAATCATGTCGAGAAGCTCCCTTAGGTTCTTAAGGAAGACTTCGAGGCGCTCAAAGTTCCGGAAATATTACGAGGGAATGCAATATTCCAGGGCAGGGAAAGCCCATATTCTTCAGAGCACTATCAATCGAAGTTTCGACGTCATCATCGGCGAGCGGCCGCGTTGCAGCGCGACGATCAGGCCGCTTGCCTTTCCCACTCAGGTTTGAGGACGACCTTTACGGCCCGCCAAGGCGCGGCGGCGTCGGGGGTAAGTTGACGACGATATGACGATGCCTGGAGCCGATGGCGCGCTGGCTGCTGACCGCGCAGGAACTCATAGTCTCAGGCGGTCGGCTGAGATATGCAGCGTCACCACGATGCCGCTGCTAAGCCAAGCCACCTCGGCCTTGCCGCCTAAGTCGTTCATGCCGCGCCGCAGGAGTTTGCTGCCAAACCCTTCGGTTGCACCCGGCGCCTCGACCGGCGGACCACCCTGCTCGGTCCAGACGACAGCGGCTGTGGCGGCTGGCCTCTTGCACGACACATCCAAGGTTCCTTCAGCGCATGAGAGCGCGCCGTACTTCATCGAGTTCGTGGCGAGCTCGTGGAGAACCATGGCCAGGGTCGTTGCAGCCTTCTCTCCGACAGCCATTCTCGGAACGGACACGCGGATGCGGCCGCTGAAGGCGCCCATATCGTCGTAAGGCGCCAGCAGGACAGACAGCAGGTCGCCAAGGAGCGCGCCGTTCTCGACCTTGCCGGGCACCGGCCGCACCAGATCATGGGCGCGGCCAAGCGCCGCAAGCCTGTGCGTCAGGTCCTTGGCCATATCCGGCGCGCTCGTCGCGGACCGCGACGTAATCGCCGTCAGCGCCGTGGCGATCGTCAATAGGTTCTTGACGCGGTGACTCATCTCGCCAGCCAAGAGCTCATTGCCCTCTTCGGCTTGCTTGCGGCCGGTCACGTCCAGGAACACACCGAACATGACTCGATTTTCGATGTTCGCGTCACGGCCCTGCCCGCGGGCCGAAACCCAGCGAACATCCCGGCCGACCATAATTCGAAAGTCTATCTCATAGGATCCGGAGATCGCGCGCGTGGCCGCGAACGCGGCGCGGACCCTGTCACGGTCGGCCGGGTGGATGTGCGCCGACAGGTCCTCGAAACAGACGTGCGCGCTTCCATCGACGCCCCAAAGCGCAAGTCCTGCATCGTCCATGGTGAGTTTGTCGGTGTCGACATCCCACGACCACAAGGCGACGCCGGCGGCGTCGATAGCGAGGCGAAGATGCTTGAGGCCCCAGTCCTTTGACGGCATGACCCGACTCCTACCCGCGTTACACGCCAGGTCGGCGCGACAAACGCCGCGAGATTACCAACGTTTGAGCAGACGAGACCGCTCCGCGAACGCGATCGCCGGCCGCGGCGTCGCCTCTCTTGGTCGTGGTCGCGTAGAAGCTCGCAAAATATCTGGCGTCAACGCGACGCGAGCGCCCGTTGGATCGCGTCCATAAAGACCGCCTCTACGCCAATGAGACGCCACTTCACCGCCAACGCGCGATAGCTAGCGCCGTCGGGCTCGCCAAGCATGGCCGCCTGGGCCTCCAGCGCCTCGACCTTGGCTTCGATGTCTTCAGGGCTAAGCATTGGGAACCGTCTGGAGTGGCGGATTATGGGCGCTGTGGGGCGAGCCCAACAGGCGCGCGTGCATGCGCTTGACCGCCGCGTAGCACTCGCACGAGCGGGTCTCCAGGCGCGGCCGATCCAGGATCTGCAGCTGGCCGCGGCTGTAGCGAATGAGCCCTTCGTCACGAAGTTGGCTAGCGGCGGCGCTGACCGTGGCGCGCTGGACGCCAAGCATGATCGCCAGATAGTCTTGGGTCAGAGGCAGCACCTTCATGTTCAAACGGTCCTGGCTTTGCAGGATCCACCTGGCCAGCCGGGGTTCTGGACTGTGCAAGGCGTTGCAGGCGACCGACTGCTCTTCCTGGGCGATCACCACCTGGGCATAGCGCAACAGTAGGTCGACTAAGGCTGGGCTATCAGCGGCTCGCTTACGCAGCGCCTCAGCCGGGATCGAAATCCCCGACCCGGCGAGTTGAACGAACGTTCGGCTGGACGCGTAACCGCCGCTGAGCGCGGGCAGCACCCCGACGGCGCTCTCAAATCCTACGGTGGCGCATTCGACACAGGTCCCGTCGCTCATCACGCTCACAATCGACAGGCCAGCGCTGCTTGGAAAATGCGCTTCGGCGACCAAGCCGCCGACATCGTAAAGCAGTTCCCCAGGACCCCAGGCCACCTCCACCATTGCCGGGCTCAATGCGGTAACATCAGCATGTGACAGGGCAGACAGAAGACGATTGCGATATATCACGGCAACTTAGGGTCCATGGTGAGCCTCACCAATACCTTACAACCGATCATCAATGTCAAAAATGGCTACTTATATATCATTTCCATTTATAATATGAGAGCGAATACACAATAAATCATATGAGTTGATTATAAAGTCAAATCCTGACTTAGTGACCTAGCTCGAAATGCGGGCGATGGCCCTGCAGTCGAAAATCTCTCGCTCCCGCTGCGCAGTTTCGGCGCCGATCGGACAGCTCCACCAATGGAAACCGGCAATCGCCTCTTGTTGTCGCTCGAGCCAGCTGACTCCGAGGCGCTGTCGAAACACATGCGCCCGATGGCGTTCAGGCAGGGCCATGTCCTTTATGAGCCCCAAGACCCGATCGACTGGGTTTACTTCCCAGAACAGGGCCTAATTTCACTATTGTCGGTGATGCTGTCGGGCATAGCGGTGGAAACGGCGGTGGTGGGGAGCGAGGGCGGCGTCGGATTCTTGGAAGCCGTCGGCGCTGGCGTGACGTTTTCCCGTGCGCTTGTACAGGTGGACCTTCTGGCCATGCGCGTTCCCGCAAAGGCCTATGTCGCGGCTTTTGACGCGAGCGCCTCGCTGCGTCGAACCGTCAGCAGCCACATTGAATTGGCGTTGGCGGAGGCGCGCCAGACACTGGCCTGCCAGACCCATCACTCCCATGAACAGCGTTTGTCCTGGTGGTTATTGGAATGCCAAGACCGAACCGGCGGAGGCGCTGAACTGCCCCTGAAACAGGATTTTCTCGCCGCCATGCTGGGTGTTCAACGGTCGACCGTTTCGCAGGTGGCGAGCGTCCTCAAGGTCGACGGCCTGATCGACTACAGGCGGGGGCTTATCAAAATCCTGGACCGGACGGGTCTCGAGAAGCGCTCATGCGAGTGCTATGCGACCAATCAGCAGTTTCGCCGGCTCATTGAAAAGGCCGAGGGCAGACCGTCCGCGCGCCCCTGACCCAAGTGCAATCCCTGAACTCCTATGCCGCATTTTGGCATTATAGGCCGGCGCCTGACTTAGTGCGCTATAGGTTCCAAGGCCGCTCAGTAGTCCCAGGCCATTTTGAGGGAGTTTTCGCAGGTGAGAGACGAGACTCCCGCGCCTCCGCCAGACCTAGCCTTCAGCTTGGCGTCCGCGGTCATCACCACCTCTCCTTTCCCCCTGATTTTGCTGGACGGCGACCTCAACGTCGTTGTCGCGAGCGCGTCATTTTGCGCCGACTTCGGCATCGACTGTGGCGAGGTCACGGGACGTTCTTTTCTACAGCTTGGGCGGGGCGAATGGCAGGCGCCGGAACTGCGCGCCCTGCTTATGAACACCGCAGCCGGGGGATCGCAGATCAAAGCCTACGCGATTGACCTGGTAGCGCCTGGTGAACCCGCCCGACGGGCTATTCTGAACGCTCACAAGCTCGACTACGCCGATACCGACCAAGTGCGCCTTCTCCTCGGCGTGATGGACGCCGTTGATGCTCGCGCCCAGGAGTTGCTGACCGACAAGCTTCATCGAGAGGCCCTGATCCTCCTGCAGGAGGTGCGCCACCGCGCCGCCAACAGCCTCCAAATCATCGGAAGCGTCCTCCTTCTCACCGCCAACAGGAGTGAATCCGAAGAGGTGCGCGTCCAATTGAACGACGCCTACCTTAGGATCATGTCGGTGGCCTCGCTGGAGCGCCAGCTCGCGCCCTCCGAGGCGGGTGACGTCGCCCTGCGCCCCTATCTCGAAACCCTGTGCGAGCGCATCGGCGCGTCGCTGATCGTGGATCGTACGAAGATCATGCTCGTGCTGGAGATGGACGAAAGGACCGTGCCGGCGGATCTCGCCATCAGCATCGGTCTGATCGCAACGGAGCTGGTCATAAACGCCCTCAAGCACGCGTTCCCCGATGGCCGGAAGGGTAAGGTCACGATCGGATGCCGACCTTGTGGCGCAGGATGGGCCCTGACTGTCTGCGACGACGGAGCAGGACGCCACGTCAACTCAACGCCGTCGAAGGGGGGACTTGGCGCCACGATCATTGCGGCCTTGGCCAAACAGCACAGAGCCAAGGTCGAAACCACAGACTTAGAGCCCGGAACGATGGTCTCGATTCTGTTCGGGTCTGCCTGAACGTCGACGCTCCGGTAAGCTCCGCTGCGCGGCTCTCAGCTGGTCGGGCGATCTAGGCCACGGACTCATTAAATCGCAGCCAAATGCGTACTGAGGCGAGTTTGACGCCGGCGAGATAGTTGTCGGCGCGCTTGTCGTATCGTGTTGCGACGCCTCGGAAGTGCTTGAGCTTGTTGAA
>Ga0255334_1000025_pt1 | contig 220372 bp, 209 predicted proteins | sample EtOH5_35cm_T3_12_FD_202080 | JGI IMG/M metagenome (GOLD analysis project Ga0255334, IMG submission 202080) | Sandy soil microbial communities from University of British Columbia, Vancouver, Canada - EtOH5_35cm_T3_129 | ecosystem: Engineered > Artificial ecosystem > Sand microcosm >... | reverse complement strand
GCCACCGAGCACGCCATGCTGGCCGCCGTGCTGGCCGACGGGATGACCGTGATCCAGAACGCCGCCTGCGAGCCGGAACTGGTCGACCTGCAGGAGTGCCTGAACGCCATGGGCGCCAAGGTCGAAGGCGCGGGCACGCCGACCATCACCATCACCGGCGTCGCCCGCCTGAAGGGCGCGACCCACGCGGTGATCCCCGACCGCATCGAAATGGGCACCTACGCCGTGGCCGCGGCCATGGCCGGCGGTGAAGTGCGCCTGACCAACGCCCGTCCCGGCCTGATCGACAGCCTGCTGGTCAAGTTGGAAGAGGCCGGCGCCGGCGTCGAGCACACCAACGACGGCTGCATCATCCGTCGCAACGGCCAGCGCCTGAACGCCGTCGACATCGAGACCACGCCGTTCCCGGGCTTCGCCACCGACCTGCAGGCGCAGTTCATGGCCCTGATGACGACCGCGAAGGGCGAGAGCCGCATCCGCGAGACCATCTTCGAGAACCGCTTCATGCACGCCCCCGAGCTGATGCGCCTGGGCGCCGATATCTCGGTCTCGGGCGGCGAGGCCCGCGTGCGTGGCGTCGAGCAACTGGAAGGCGCCGAGGTGATGGCCACCGACCTGCGCGCCTCGGTCAGTCTGGTGATCGCCGGCCTGGTCGCGCGCGGCGAGACCACGGTCAGCCGCATCTATCACCTGGATCGCGGCTTCGAGCGCCTGGAAGAGAAGTTGGGCGCCTGCGGGGCCCAGGTCCGTCGCATCAAGGGCGACGGCGAGCCGGAGCTCTGAGGATGACCGAAACCGCAAAGCCGCTGCGCCTGCTGGCCCACGACGCCGACGATCTCGGCGTGCTGTCGGCCGCCCTGCAGGACGCGGTGGCCAAGATCGGCGACATCCGCTGGGACGCCCAGGGGCGCACCCTGACCATCGCCTGCAACCGCTTCCGCTGGGAGGCGGCCAAAGCCAAACGGGGCGAGCGCGTGCGTTCGGCTCTGCAGTTCGGTGACGTCACCGGCGTGCAGGGGCGCAACCTGCGTCGCGACGCCAGGGGCGCGGTGGTCGAGCTGCTGTCCATCGGCTTCACGCCGGGCGACGAAGCCCCGGCGGGTATCGTCACCCTGACCTTCGCGGGCGGCGGCGACCTGCGGGTCTGCGTGGACTGCCTGGACGTGGCCCTGGCCGATGTCTCGGATCCCTGGACCACGCCCCGGACGCCGGGGCACGCGGACTAGGTCTTCCTCGACCCAAGCTGCTGAACTAGGCGCCTGCTCAATCCCTGAGCGGCGCCTTTTTTCTGGTCTGTTGACGGGCAGGCGCTCCGCCCGGGATTCGTCCCACGCGGTAGTGATCGGTTGGCCCGTTCGCCTGCTGGGCGAGCAGTGTTAGGTTAACGCCATGCGCCCGACAGAGGCGTGCTCGTCAGGGAGGCCTTTGATGGCCAGAAGGACAGCCTATTCGACTGGGGAAACCCAGTCGGTTTTCTTCCGTGCATGTGACATCACCAAGCCCGAGCCGCCGGTGCTGCGCCATGGCGGTCCCTGCTTCGACTGGGGCCGCGCGACCCTGGTGGCGCTGTGCGTCGTGTTCTTCGCCGGACTGGCGACGCTGGCCTACGCCGCGTTGGGCTGATCGGCGGAACGGCGTTCGGTCGATTGCCTGGGACGGCCAAGCAGGCCTAAGCTTCGCCGCATGAGCACGCCAGACAGCGACCTGTGGAACGAGGACCTGGCGCCAACCGGCCAAGCCCAACGCACCTGGCGCTGGCGGCACTTCGCGGCCCTGTGGCTGGGCATGGTGATCTGCGTGCCGGCCTACATGCTGGCCTCGGGCTTGATCGAGCAGGGCATGTCGGCCGGGCAGGCGGTGCTGACCGTGCTGCTGGGCAACCTGATCGTGCTGGTCCCGATGCTGCTGATCGGCCATGCCGGCGCGCGCTGGGGCGTGCCCTATGCGGTGCTGGCGCGGGCGTCGTTCGGCTGGAAGGGCGCGCGGGTCCCGGCCGTGGCGCGGGCCGTCGTCGCCTGCGGCTGGTACGGCATCCAGACCTGGATCGGGGGCGGCGCGCTGCTGACCCTGCTGGGCGTCATCGTCGGCCGGAAACTCGAGGGCGCGCCACTGCCGCTACTGGGCGTCGGCGCCGGACAGCTTTTGGCCTTCTTCGCCTTCTGGGCCATCCAGCTGCTGTTCGTCACCAAGGGTCTGACCGCGGTGCGCAAGCTGGAGACCTGGACCGCGCCGATCAAGGTTCTGATCTGCGGCCTGATGGTCTGGTGGGCGGTCAGCAAGGCCGGCGGCCTGGGGCCGATCTTCCACCAGCCCTCGGCCTTCGTCGAAGGCGGGGCCAAGGCCGGCCAGTTCTGGAGCGTCTTCGCGCCCGCCCTGACGGCCATGGTCGGTTTCTGGGCGACGCTGGCCCTGAACATTCCCGACTTCACCCGCTTCGCCCGGACGCAAGGCGACCAGATCATCGGCCAGGCCCTGGGTCTGCCCGCGCCGATGGGCCTGCTGGCCCTGGTCAGCGTGGTGACGACCTCGGCCACCGTCCTGGTGTTCGGCAAGGCGGTCTGGGACCCGGTGCAACTGGCCGGCGACATCGGCGGGATCGCGGTGGTCGTGGGCCTGCTGATCATCAGCCTGGACACCGTCTGCTGCAACATCGCCGCCAATCTGGTGGGGCCGGCCTATGATTTCTCGGCTCTCTGGCCCAGCCGGATCAGCTATCGCACCGGCGGCTGGATCACGGCCGGCATCGGCGTGCTGATCATGCCCTGGAAGCTGCTGGAGACCACCCAGGGCTACATCTTCACCTGGCTGGTCGGCTATGGCGCGCTGCTGGGGCCGATCGCGGGGATCCTGATCGTCGACTACTGGATCGTGCGGAAGGCGGAACTGGCGGTGGATGACCTCTATGTCCGCGACGGCGCCTATGCCTACCGAGGCGGCTGGAACCCGGCGGCGATCGTCGCCCTGGTCCTGGGCGTGCTGCCGAACCTGCCGGGCTTCCTGGCGGCCGCCGCGCCGCATCTGTTCGGCGGCGTCGGGGCGTTCTGGACCGGACTCTACACCTACGCCTGGTTCGTGGGTCTGGCGATCGCGGCGGCGGCGTATGGGGTGATGATGCGCGGCAGGGCGGTTTAGGCTCCATCGCCGCCCTCCTCATCGCGAGGGAATACCAGGCTGAAAGGCCTTGCCTCCCGACGCAAAAGCCGCATTTAGACCCCATGCGCCGTTTCTCCTTCGCCGACCCCAGCTTCCCGGCCGCCTTCAAGGCCTTTCTCGACGAGCGTCGCGGCTCGCCGGCCGATGTCGACGCCGCCGTCGCCGAGGTGCTGGAGGCCGTGCGCACCAAGGGGCTCGAGGCGCTGCTCGACTACGCCCGCAAGTTCGACAAGGTCGAGCTGACCGCCGAGACGATCCGCGTCACGGCCGAGGAGATCGAGCAGGGCGCGGCCGACACCCCCGCCCACGTTCGCGAGGCCATCGCCTTCGCCGCCGCCCGCATCCGCGCCTATCACAGCCGCCAGCGTCCGGCCGACCAGGCCTGGACCGACGAGGCCGGGGTCGAGCTGGGCTGGCGCTGGACGGCGCTGGAGGCCGTGGGCGTCTATGTACCCGGCGGTCGCGCGGCCTATCCCTCGACGGTGCTGATGAACGCCGTGCCGGCCCAGGTGGCCGGCGTCGACCGCATCGCCATGGTCACCCCGCCCGGCAAGCTGCAGCCGGCCGTGCTGGCCGCCGCCAAGGAAGCCGGCGTCACCGAGATCTGGCGCGTGGGCGGCGCCCAGGCCGTCGCCGCGCTGGCCTATGGCGCCGGTCCCATCCAGCCGGTCGACAAGATCGTCGGCCCGGGCAACGCCTATGTCACCGCCGCCAAGCGCCGCCTGTACGGCGTGGTCGGCATCGACGCCCTGGCGGGTCCGTCCGAGATCGTCGTGGTGGCGGACAACAAGAGCAATCCCGACTGGATCGCCGCCGACCTGCTGAGCCAGGCCGAGCACGACCCGGCCGCCCAGTCGATCCTGATCACCGACGACGAGGCCTTCGCCGCCAAGGTGGAGGAAGCGGTCGCCGCCCGCCTGAAGACCCTGGCCACCGGCGAGGACGCCGCCGCGTCCTGGCGCGACCACGGCGCGGTGATCATCGCCCCGCTGGACGAGAGCCCGGCCCTGGTCGACGCCATCGCGCCCGAGCACGTCGAGTTCGCGATGGACCATCCCGAGCGGCTGTCCGACCGCGTCCGCCACGCCGGCGCGATCTTCCTGGGCCGCGTCACGCCGGAGGCCATCGGCGACTATGTGGCCGGCTCGAACCACGTGCTACCGACCAGCCGCGCGGCGCGCTTCCAGTCGGGCCTGTCGATCTACGACTTCATCAAGCGCACCTCGATCGTGAAGTGCGATTCGGCCTCGTTCGGCATATTGGGTCCCCACACCGTGGCTCTGGCCAAGGCCGAGGGACTGCCGGCCCACGCCTTGTCGGCATCGATCCGGTTGCCTTCGGGCGACTGACGCGCGAACGTCCGCGACAGATGAGCACCGCCGACTCCGCCAGCCACAAGATCAAGTCGATCGAGATCGACGAGGACAGCCTCGCGGCCGCCTCGCGCGACCAGGAGCAGGAACGCCAGGTCGCGATCTTCGACCTGCTGGACGACAACTATTTCGAGCCCGCCGAGGCGTCGGGCGGGCCGTACGACATCAAGCTGTCGCTGATCGAGAACCGCCTGGCCTTCGACATCGTCGGCCAGGGCCCTGAAGGGGCGCGCTACGCCAAGCGGCATCTGCTGTCCTTGTCGCCCTTCCGAGGGGTGATCAAGGACTACTTCATGATCTGCGACAGCTACTATTCGGCGATCCGCGGCTCGACGCCGCAGCAGATCGAGGCCTTGGACATGGGCCGGCGCGGCCTGCACAACGAAGGTTCGAACCTGCTGCGCGAGCGCCTGGAGGGCAAGGTCAAGACCGACCTCGACACCGCCCGGCGCCTGTTCACCTTGATCTGCGCGCTGCACTGGCGGGGTTAGGGCGCGTTCCGTGAAAGTGGATCCGGTTTCGCGATGAGAACGCGCCCCAGCTTTAAGTTGGTAAAGCCTCCTTATCCCGATCGGACGAAGTCCGCTCGGGGGAGGCTTTAGCGTGGGCGAGCTACCCGACGCCGTCCTCTTCACCTGCAACTACAACCGCGTGCGATCGCCGATGGCCGAGGGGCTGTTCAAGCGATTCTACGGCACGCGGGCCTTCGTCGATTCCTGCGGGCTGAAGCCGGATCCGGCGGGGGAGGGGGTCGACCCCTTCGTCGTGGTGGTGATGGACGAACTGGGCCTGGATGTCTCGGGCCACAAGCCCAAGACCTTCGCCGAACTGGAGGACGACAGCTTCGACGTCGTCGTTTCCCTGACGCCGGAAGCCCAGCACCGGGCCGTCGAACTGTCGCGTGATCGCGCGGTCGAGATCGAATACTGGCCCACCCACGATCCGACGTTGACGGACGGTTCGCGCGAAGCCCGGCTGGAGGCCTATCGCCTGGTCCGGGACGCCCTGGCCGAGCAAATTAAACGACGTTTCGGGGCGCCATCGACGTTTGGGGGGTGAATGCGTTATAGAGGCGCCTCGCCGCGAAGGGCCGCGTGCTGACTCACTCGTCAGCGCGCCCTCGTGGCTATTCGATTCGCTCCATTTGAGAGGCCTGATGGCTAAGGAAGAACTGCTCGAGTTTCCCGGTACGGTCAGCGAACTGCTGCCGAACGCCACCTTCCGGGTGACGCTTGAGAACGCGCACGAGATCATCGCCCACACCGCCGGCAAGATGCGCAAGAACCGCATCCGCGTGCTGGCCGGCGACAAGGTCCTGGTCGAGATGACCCCCTACGACCTGACCAAGGGCCGTATCACCTACCGCTTCAAGTAGGACGCCCGTGGCTCCCGAGATGGCCGCCCGGCCATCGCTGGTCCTGGCCAGCGCGAGCCCGCGGCGCCTCGACCTGCTGGCCCAGGTCGGCGTTACGCCCGACCGGGTCGACCCCGCCGACATCGACGAAAGTCCGCTGCGCGACGAGACCCCGCGCCGCCACGCTCTGCGCCTGGCGTCGGAGAAGGCGCGCGTGGTCGCCGCGCGCGCGCCGGGCGACTTCGTCCTGGCCGCCGACACGGTGGTGGCCGTCGGCCGGCGCATCCTGCCCAAGGCCGAAACCCAGGCCGACGTCCTCTATTGCCTCAAGCTGCTGTCCGGTCGGAACCACAAGGTGCTGACCGGCGTGGCCCTGATCGCACCGGACGGTCGCATGGGCTCGCGCCTGGTCGAAACCAAGGTCGGCTTCAAGCGCCTCACCGACGCCGAGCGCGACGCCTACGTCGCTAGCGGCCAGTGGCGGGGCAAGGCGGGCGGCTATGGAGTCCAGGGCAAGGCGGGGGGCTTCATCACCGAGCTGCAGGGCTCATACCCCAGCGTCGTCGGCCTGCCGCTGTACGAGACCCTGAACCTGTTGGAAGGCCTGGGGTATCGCCCCAAGAGCGAGCCGGCATGAGCGAGCGCAGAGCTTATCTTCATAAGGGCGTCGGCGAGACCGTCGGGGTGGTGACGCTGGACGGCCGCCCCGAGCGCCTGTTTGTCGCCTGGCCCACCGACGACCCGCTGGACGCCGAGGGCGTGCGAGGCGTGGCCCGTATCAGGTCGATCGAGAAAGCCTTCAACGCGGCCTTCGTGGCCCTGCCGGGCGGACAGGACGTGATCCTGCCGCTGCGGCCCGACACGCCCAGGCTGGTCGAGGGCGGGCTCGTCGAGATCGAGATCAAGACCGCCTCTCGCGCCGACAAGGCCGCCGTGGCCCGCTTCGTCGGCGAAGGGGAGGGCGAGCCGCGGGTGCTGGAGGCCGCGCCGTCGGTCGAGGAGCGCCTGCGCCAGGCCGTGAAGGCCGGGTCGCCCACGACGGGTGACAAGGCTCTCCTCGCCGTCGAGGAGGCCGAGGCCGACGCCTTGACCACCGTCTTCGCTCTGCCAGGGGGCGGCGACATCGCCGTGGAGCCCACGCGAGCCCTGACGGCGATCGACGTCGACCTGGGAGGTCGCGAATCCGCCGATTCGAAGCGCGCCGCGCGACAGGCCAACATGGCCGCGCTCGCCGTCGCGGCCCGCGTGCTGCGGTTGAAGGGGCTGGGCGGCATCGTCGTCTTCGATCTCGTCGGCCGTGGCCATGACGGTCAGGCCCTGACCACGGCCGCTCGCAACGCCTTCTCTCCGGATAACCCCGGTGTGGGAATCGGGGCGATCAGCAAGTTCGGCACGCTGGAGATGATCGTCCCGCGCCGCGCGCCGCCGATTCTCGACCGCCTGCTGACCCCGAATGGGGCCGCGAATCCCCGCTACGTGGCCCGTCGCCTGGCGCGAGCGCTGGAGCGCGAGGGGAGGGCGGACCCCGGCGGCCGTCTGACGGGTCGTTGCGCGCCCGCCGTGGTCGAAGCCTTCATGGACGAGTTGGACGCCGGCGTCGCCGAGCGCCTGGGTCGCCGTTTCGTCATCGAATCCCGATCGGACTGGCCGGTCGACCGTCTTGAGGTGTACGCCACATGAGCACGGGGTGCCCCACTTGCGGCAAGCCGGTCGATCCGGCTTTCCGTCCCTTCTGTTCCAAGCGTTGCGCGGACGTCGACCTTCAGCGCTGGCTAAGCGACCGTTACGTCGTCCCGGGCGGCGACGACGACGAGGAAAATCCTCTGTCCGAAGACATCCACAGAGAATGAAAAAGGGCGCTGGACATCCCATCCGGCCTCACTTATAGACCCGGCTCCTCGCTGCAGAGCGAGGTCGCCGAGGCGGTTTAGACCGCCGAACGCTAGATGCCTGGGTAGCTCAGTTGGTAGAGCAGCGGATTGAAAATCCGCGTGTCACTGGTTCGATTCCGGTCCCAGGCACCACTTCCCTTCGGAAGCCAGACTCCTTCTCAGACCGCCTGGATCCGGGTCGGTCGTCTTGTCGTTTTTCCGTCATGATGGCGGTTGACCCGCCCGCGAGACGCACCACCTGCTGAGAGGGCAGGCGCCTTTCTTCATCGACCGGCGTTTTATTGCTATGCTGCGGTGCAGCATGGTTTTTCTCGTTGTCAGGGAAAAACCGCCCCTTTTTCCGGAAAACCCTTTTGTGCGCTGCGGTGAGGCCGGGGGGTAAGGGCCGCCGGCGATGCATTTGTGCCCAAATGATCCCCTTGACGGTGCGAAAAGGGGTTGCCAAAGGACCACAGCCGCAATTCTAACATTGCGGTAAGACCGGAGCCCCAAAAGGGCGTCGGTTGCCCGCGCTTCGAAACGATCCTTCTGGAGGCCTTGGTCCTCGTGAGGGGCGTAACGGGTCGAGCGCAGCGAAGCGGGTCCGCCAGGTTGGAAGAGAAATCGACCGCCAGGTGGGCTATTCAGAGTTAGGGTGGAGACGCTCTCGCGCGACGACCCTCGGTCCAAACGTGCTAGACCAATCAGGAACTGGCGACAGATGCTCGACATTAAACGGAAGACCCCCCTCATCGCTCTCGTCGGCGCCATGGCGCTGATGGCGAGCGCCCCGGCTTTTGCCCAGGACGCCTCGGCTCCCGCCGCCGCCTCCTCCACGCAAGCCGCTCCCGCCGACGCCGCCGCTCCGGCCGCGACCCCGGCTCCGGAAGCTCCGCCGGCCGACACCGCCGAAGCTGAAGGCGAAAAGAAGGGCGGCCACTCGCTGACGCCCGTCGGCATGTTCCTCGCCGCTGGCGCCGTCGTTAAGGTCGTCATGATCGGCCTGCTGCTGGCCTCGGTCTTCTCGTGGGTGCTGCTGCTCACCAAGATTTTCGAGTTCGCTGGCCTGAACAAGCAATCGGACAAGTTCCTGGAAGCCTTCCGCGGCGCTCGCTCGATCGCCGACATCGCGCGCATCAGCTCGTCGGAAGAATTCGAAGGCAACCCGATGGCCGACATGGCCGCCGCCGCCTCGCAGGAAGTTGAACTGTCGCGTCAAGCCGGTCTCGCCGTCGCTGGCGAACACCGTGACTCGACGCTGGCTCGCGCCACCTACGCCATCAACGCGGTGCAAGCCTCGCTGGCCAAGCGCCTGTCGGGCGGCATGGTGTTCCTGGCCTCGGTCGGTTCGGCCGGTCCGTTCATCGGTCTGTTCGGTACGGTGTACGGCATCATGACGTCGTTCATCGGCATCGCGAACACCAACACGACCAACCTCGCCGTCGTGGCGCCGGGTATCGCTGAAGCGCTGCTCGCCACCGGTATCGGTCTGTTCGCCGCTATCCCGGCCGTTATCTTCTACAACTACTTCCAGACCCGCATCTCGGGTTACGGCACCCGCTCGGAAGGTTTCGTTGCTGAACTGATGAACGCCATCTCGCGTCAGCTCGACAAGGGGGCGTAACACCCATGGCCGCCAAACTTTCAGGCGGTGGGGGCGACAGGTTCAACGTCGAACAGAACAGCGACATCAATGTCACGCCCTTCGTGGACGTCATGCTGGTGCTCCTGATCATCTTCATGGTGGCCGCTCCGCTGGCCTCCGTGTCGGTCGAAGTGAACCTGCCGCCGGCGGTGGCGAAAGCATCTCCAAACCCGCCGAAGCCGGTTTACATCTCGATCAAACAGTCGGGGCAGATCTTCATTGGGGATTTCCCGACCACCGTGGACGAGATGGGACAGGACATCGCCAAGAACATTGGCCGACGTGATCCGTCCAAGGAGCGCATCTTCATCCGGGCCGACGAAAAGGTTCGCTACGGGGCTTTCATGGAGGTGATGAACACCCTCCAGGATAATGGCTTCTACAGCGTGGCTCTCGTTGGCCGGGATGATAGCTAAGGTAGGGGTGCTGCATGGCTGAACAAAATACGCCCGAGCATCGCCACTACGATCCGCTCACCTCGGACGGCCCGCGTCGCAAGAAGGGTATGGGGCCGTTCGGCGTCGCCCTGATCGTGGTCTGCGGTCTGCACGGATTGCTCTTCGCCTACCTGGCGAAGCAGAAGTTCGAAGCGGTGTTCCAGGAGTACTCGGACGAAGCCGTGGATGTGGAGTTGCCTCCGCCGCCGCCGCCGCCTCCGCCGCCTCCTCCGCCGCCGCCGCCGACCAACGAACCGCCGCCGCCTCCGGCAGTGGTCCAGCCGCGTCCCCCAGTGGCTCCGCCGCCGGACGTGACGCCGCCGCCGCCGCTGCCGATCCCGCCCGTTGAAAAACGGGTCGAGACCACGGCTCCGCCGGTGATCTCGGCGGTCCCGCCCGTGCCGACGGCTCCGCCGGCCCGCGCGTCGGTGATCACCCGTCCGGACTGGGCCCGCAAGCCCTCCGGCGATGACATGGCCCGGTACTACCCGGACCGTGCTCAACGGATGGAAGTCAGCGGTCGTGCGACGATCTCGTGCACCGTGACGGCTCGCGGTACGCTGGAAGGCTGCTCGATCGTCTCGGAATCGCCCGCCGACATGGGCTTTGGTGATGCAGCTATCAAGCTGTCGCGCCTGTTCCGGATGAAGCCGAAGACCCTCGACGGCGCGCCCGTCGACGGTGGCCAGGTGACCGTCCCGCTGGTGTTCCAAGTCCCGCAATAGGGCCTGGACGCGAGCGACACACAAAAGAAGCGCCCCGGAGTTTCGGCTCCGGGGCGTTTTTTTGCGCCAAATGAGATCGAGCGCGTTTCTTTGGAACGGCTCAAGAATGAACGAGCGCTTTCTTGTGAAAAGAGCGTGTTTCGGCGCTTGATCCGAGGAGCCTGTCCGACTAAAGACACTCCCTCGCGATGCGCCGCCTTAGCTCAGTTGGTTAGAGCGCTGGTTTGTGGAACCAGAGGTCCTCAGTTCAAGCCTGAGAGGCGGTACCATCGCAGACATGAAAGCCCGGGCTTGGTCCCGGGCTTTTTGCTTATCTATCCCCTGCGCAGAAAGGCCCGACGGGCCCCGCCTCCAAAATGTCATGGGGATGGGATCGAAACGGTCATGCTTCGCGTTCAGATCGCTAAGGGGGACTGGCGTATGGTCTTGGGCTTCCCGACGAGCCCCCTGGGGTGGACCCCTGGACGGCGCGCTTCGCCGTTGCGCGTCGTCGCGGCGGTGTGCGCGCTTTGCGCCCTGGCCAGCGTGGCCCAGGCCGGCGATCACCGCCCCGTCGCCCATGCCGAAGGCCGCAATCCGACCTACGCCATAAAGGCCGGCTATCTCTACAAGCTCACCGCGTTCGTCGGGTGGCCCGCCGCCGCCTTTGAGGGGCCCGCCAGCCCGTTCCGCCTGTGCGTCGCTGGGCGCGACCCGTTCGGGGGGATGGTCGATCACGCCGTGCGGGGCGCGCGGGTCGGCGAGCATCCGGTCGTGGTCGTCCGTATGCCGGCCGTGGCCAAGAGCACGCCCTGCCACATGCTGTTCCTGGCCGCCGCCCACACCCAGACCCCGCGGGAGATGCTGGCCATGATCGCCGGACAGCCGCTGCTGACGGTCGCCGACGAGGGCCTCGACGCGCCCGGCGCGATGGTCCAGTTCGTCACGGTCGACAGCCGCATCCGCTTCGCGATCCGCGCGGACGCCGCCCAGGCCGCCGGCCTGACCGTCAGCTCCAAGCTGCTGGCGCTAGCCGCCCAGCCCAGGGAGACCGGCCGATGACGTCGTCTTCCGGACGGCTGGCCTGGCGCCCCGTCCTGACCGTCTCCATGGCGATTGGGCTGGCGATCGCCATCGTCGCGGCCGCGTTCGCCCTGGCCGCCTACAACGAGCACCTGGGCCAGCAGGAGCGCTTCCGCCAGGCTGAAGTGCAACTGCGGATCCTGGCCGGCAGCATGGCCGCCCCCCTGGCCTTCGACGACCGCTCTGCGGCGCGCGAATATGTCGGGGCCCAGAGCTCCAACCCCGATGTCGAGGCGGTCGCCGCCTACGACATGCAGGGGCAATTGGCCGCCAGCTACGTCCGGGCCGGGGCGCCGCCTCCGCCGGCCCGCAACGTCCTGGGGCCGCCGCGCAACGACGGCGCGCGTCTGATCCTGACCTCGCGGGTCACCGAGGGCGAGACCGTGCTGGGTTCGGTCTATCTCCGCACGGTGCTGGAATCGCCTGGCCGCCGCGCCATGCGCTATGCCGGCTTTGCGTTGCTGATCGTCATGGCCGCCTTGCTGATCGGCGTGCTGGGCGCGGCCAACGCCCGCGAGGCCGAGGCCTATCGTCGCCTGAGCCGCGAGACGCGCGAACGCCAGAAGGCCGAGGAGGCCCTGCGCCAGTCGCAGAAGATGGAGGCCATGGGCCAGCTGACCGGCGGCGTGGCCCACGACTTCAACAACCTGCTGATGGTGGCCTCCAGCGGCATGGATCTGCTGGAGCGGACCACCGATCCGACCCGGCGCGAGCGTCTGCGCGCCGGCATCCGCCAGGCCATCGATCGCGGCGCAAGCCTGACTCAGCAACTGCTGGCCTTCTCGCGCCGCGCGCCGCTGAAACCCGAGGTTGTCGACATCGAAAAGCGCCTGAACGGCATGCACACCTTGCTGGACCGCTCCCTGCGCGAGGACGTGACGGTCGAGATCCGGCTGGCTCCGGACCTGTGGCGGGTCGAGGTCGACGCCTCGCAGCTGGAGGTGGCCGTGCTGAACATCGCCATCAACGCCCGCGACGCCATGCCCGACGGCGGCGTGATCACCATCGAGGGCCGCAACGAGCCATCCGGCAAACCTGACGGCCAGGGCGACATGGTGCGGCTGTCGATCCGCGACACCGGGGTCGGCGTGGCGCCCGAGGTGCTGAGCCGCCTGTTCGAGCCGTTCTTCACCACCAAGCCGGTCGGCAAGGGCACCGGCCTTGGCCTGTCGCAGGTCTATGGCTTCGCACGCTCGTCGGGCGGTGAGGCGGGGATCGAGAGCGTCCTGGGCGAGGGGACGACGATCTGGATGCGTATCCCGCGCTGTACCAAGGCCATGGCTCAGGAGACCGCGCCGGCCCTGCTGCGCAAGGCCGGTCCTCAGGCGCGGCGCATCCTGATGGTCGAGGACGACGACAGCGTCGCCCAACTGGTGGAGGAGATGTTGCGCGAGCTGGGCTACGGGGTCGTGCGGACCAGCGACGCTCTGTCGGCCCTGGAGACCCTGCGCCAGGACGCCGCCTTCGACCTGGTGTTCAGCGACATGGTCATGCCGGGCGATATCGGCGGGCTGGACCTAGCGCGCGACATCTCACGGCTGCGGCCCGATTTGCCTGTGGTTCTGACGACGGGCTACAGCGCCGCGGCGGCCGCCGCCGCCAACGAGGGTCGGCGGGTGCTGATCAAGCCCTATCGGATCGAGCGACTGGCCACGGAGCTGGACGCGGTGTTCTCGGGCGTCAGCGGGCGAGCCAGGGCTTAGGAGCCGTTCCGGCAATGTCCCAGGGGCGCCGTCCGGGTCGCTATCATGCGGTCGAATGTCGGCCGCCTGACACTATCCAGGCCCCGAAAACGCTTCTCGATTAAGAGTTTACCGCAGAGGGAACGCGAGCCGAGGCATGCGAGTTGGTTGGCGGTCGGGAGACATCCAAGGGAGACTTTCATGGCCGCCGCCGCCAAGACCACCGCCAAGTCCGCCAAGCCGCGCCGCACGCGCCGCACCGCCCGCCGCGATCCGCTGGCGATCAGCCTGCTGAAGAAGGACCACCGCGAGGTGGAAGGGATGTTCGACGAGTACGAACAACTGGAGAAGGACGCCGAGAAGCTGGCCCTGTTCAGCAAGATCGCCCTGGCCTTGAAGGTCCACACCCAGATCGAGGAAGAAATCCTCTATCCGGAGGAACGTGGCGAGGTGGACGATGACATGCTGGACGAGGCCTATGTCGAGCACGACGGGGCCAAGAAGCTGATCGCCGAGATCGAGGCCATGAAGCCCGGCGACGACTACTACGACGCCAAGGTCAAGGTGTTGAGCGAGTACATCAAGCACCACGTCAAGGAGGAGGAGCAGCCCGGTGGGCTGTTCTCGCAAGCCAAGAAGGGCGACGAGGATCTCGACGCCATGGGCGAACGCCTGAAGGCTCGCAAGGAAGAGCTGATGGCGCAGTATAGCGGTAAGGCTGTCAACTAAACGCCATTTCCCTGCCCCGGCGAACGCCCGGTCGAATGACCGGGCGTTTTGCCAAGTCCGCCGCGCCAGCCTTGGCCCCGCCGAGGATCCTCCACGAACGCCGTACAGGCCCGCGCCTTGGCGTTCGCGTCCGGCTTGCTCAGCGCGGCCGCGGCGCCCCGCATGGGCGTCCTGCGACGGCGCGTCGGCCGGAAGCGACTTTCTCGAACACCATCACCCGCTCGCGGCGCCAGGCCACGCAGGCGTCGGGTGCTTGGCGTCCGAGAGGATGGCGAGCTTGCGCCCGACATCGAGAACGGCCATGCGTGGCACGCTATTGTTCTCTATTTGTTCCGTAAAGTTTTCACGCGCGACAAGCGCATGGGTGCAATGTCGCGCGTGAAGGAAAGCGTCGAGAGGCGGACACTTTGCGGCGTCCGCCTCTCGCTGATGGATTAGCCGTTGACGGCGTCCTTCAGTTGCTTGGCCGGCGTGAAGGCGACCTTCTTGCTGGCGGCGATCTCGATGGTCGCGCCCGTGGCCGGGTTGCGGCCGGTGCGGGCCGGCTTGGCCTGGACCTTGAACTTGCCGAAGCCCGGGATCGAGACTTCTTCACCCTTCACGGCGGCGTCGGAGATCGACTTGAAAACGCCGTCGATGATGGCCTTGGCTTGGGTCTTGGTCAGCTTGTCGTCAGCGGCGACAGCGGCGTCGACCAGATCGGAAACGTTCGTCATCTCTAAGCTCATTCCTGTGAATCAGGGAAATGTGAGCCTGACGAGACCGATCGCGTTTGTCACCCATTAGGGAAGGTTAAAAAGCCGATTCATGGGGGCAAAACGCCCATGGGACGGGGTTTTTTTCAGAATCGTCGTCTCCGGAACGGTCAAGTTTGGGGCAAAAGGCTTAATGATGGTCCCGCAAGTAGACCATGCGGCGCTTCACGCACTCGGTGATTCTGCACGGGAAATGGGGCGGACCCCCGCCTAGGCGCGACCTTCGTCCTTCTCCCGCGAGCATCGGGCTTCGTCGAAACGGTATTTCTATTTGCCAACTCCGGACGCTGTCCGGCGCTCCGCGCCCCTTTCCATCCCTTCAGCGGCCAGATCGCGTGAAGCGGCGGAGCCGTATCCGCCACACCGATCGACAAGACCGGAACGCAGCCGACCTCCAATCATTTCTCCTGCAGGCACAGGAGAGACAGCCATGACCGACATCGACAACGGCTACGACGAGCAGGACGGCGCCGAGGCCATGGACGACGACGTGATCGGCAAGGATGGCGAGTTCCGCACCTTCGAGGAGCTGCCCGACGTGCTGGACGTCACCCAGGCCGAGGGTGACGAGGATGACGACGACGCCCTGACGGCTGAGGACCTCGACGACGATCAGATCCTCGACCTTGAGCAGGAGGCCGACGCCGGCGATGGCGTCGACGAGGACGACGACGTGCGCCCGCAAGTCTTCGACGGCGAATAAGCGATGGCCGCGCCGAAGCTGGCCGCCTACCAGGCCAAACGCGACTTCAAGCTCACGGCCGAGCCTTCTGGCGAAGCCAAGGTCGCGGCTTCGGCTCGGGCTCGGTTCGTCATCCAGAAGCACGACGCCACCCGGCTGCACTACGACCTGAGGTTGGAGCATGAGGGCGTCTTTCTCTCGTGGGCCGTGACCCGTGGACCGTCGCGCGATCCGCACGACAAGCGCCTGGCCGTCCATGTCGAGGACCATCCGCTGGCCTATGGCGACTTCGAGGGCACGATCCCCGAAGGCCAGTACGGCGGCGGCACGGTGATGCTGTGGGATCGCGGCTGGTGGGCGCCCGAGCCGGGCTTCGACCTGGAGAAGGGGCTCAAGAAGGGCGAGATCAAGCTGGTCTTCGCCGGCGAGCGGATGAAGGGCGGCTGGGTCCTGGTCAGGATCAACAACGATAAATTCGCCAAAGGGGGCAAGAGCGGCAAGCGCGAGAACTGGCTGCTGATCAAGCACCGCGACGCGTTCGCTATCGACGGCGATCTCGATTTCCTGGAGGACACGTCTTTCTCGATCGCCTCGGGCCGGACGATGGAAGACATCGCGGCCGGCAAGGGCAAGGCGCCGACGCCGTTCATGACCAAGGCTGGTCCGACGCCGGACGCGGTCTGGAGCAGCACGAACTCGCCCGAGGCCAGCGCCGAGAAAGCCGCCGAGGACGCTGGCGCGCCGAAGGGCAGGGCCCAGACCAAGCCGGCCGCCAAGGCGGTCAAGACGGCGACGCCCGAGGCGGCCATGCCGGACTTCATCCCACCGCAGCTGTGCAAACTGGTCGACCGCCCGCCCACCGGCGAAGGCTGGGTGCACGAGATCAAGTTCGACGGCTACCGGATGCAGCTACGTATAGACGGCGGCGAGGCGACCTTGCGCACCCGGACGGGCCTCGACTGGAGCCAGCGCTTCCCGCAACTGATCGAGGCCGCCAAGGGCCTGCCCGACGCCCTGATCGACGGTGAGGTCGTGGCCCTGGACCAGGCCGGTTCGCCCAGCTTCGCCGGCCTGCAGGCGGCTCTGTCGGAGGAGAAGACCGACGACCTGATCTTCTTCGCCTTCGACTTGCTGCATGCCGACGGACAGGACCTGACCGGCTTGCCGTTGTCCGACCGCAAGGCCCGGCTGAAGATCTTGCTGCCCGCTGATGGTGAGCGCATCCGCTATGTCGAGCACTTCGCCAGCGGCGGCGAGGCGGTGCTGCGGTCGGCTTGCCGGATGTCGCTGGAGGGCGTGGTCTCCAAGAAGCTCGATGCGCCCTATCGCTCGGGCAAGGGCGCGACCTGGACCAAGGCCAAGTGCCGGGCCGGCCATGAGGTGGTGATCGGCGGGTGGACCACGACCGGCGATGCGTTCCGCTCGCTGATCGTCGGCATCTACAACGACGAGGGGGAGCTGGCCCATGTCGGCCGGGTCGGCACGGGCTTCGGCCGCGACAAGGTGGCCAAGCTGCTGCCGGCCCTGAAGACGCTGGCGCGGAAGACCTCGCCCTTCGGCGGCAAGGGCGCGCCGCGCGGCGGGGCGGACATTCACTGGGTGGAACCGGAACTGGTCGCCGAGATAGAGTTCGCCGGCTTCACGGGAGACGGCTCGGTGCGACAGGCCTCGTTCAAGGGATTGCGCGAAGACAAGCCGGCGAGGGCGGTCGAGGCCGAAGCGCCCGCGCCGGTCGAAGACGTCGCGCTGGCTCAGCCCAAGGCGGGGCCCGCGAAGCGCGCCGGCGGCAAGGCCTCGGTGCTAGGCGTGGCGATCTCCAATCCCGACAAGCCGCTGTGGCCGGACGCCGGCGATGGGACGCCCGGGACCAAGCTGGATCTGGCCGAATATTTCGAGGCCGTCGGTCCGTGGATGCTGGAGCACGTCAAGGGGCGGCCCTGCTCGGTGATCCGCATGCCGGACGGCGTCGGCGGCGAGACGTTCTTCCAGCGCCATTCGGGCAAGGGCGTCTCGGCCCTGATCGACGAGGTCACGGTCAGCGGCGATCGTAAGCCCTATCTCATGTTCAATACCGTCGAGAGCCTGGTCGCAGCCGCCCAATGGGGCGCGACCGAGTTGCATCCCTGGAACTGCCGGGAGGGCGCGCCGGAGGTCCCGGGGCGCCTGGTCTTCGACCTCGACCCGGCCCCGGACGTCTCTTTCGACGTCGTGGTCGAAGGGGCGCGCGAGATCCGCGACCGGCTGGAAGCCCTGGGCCTGGTTCCGTTCTGCAAGACCACCGGCGGCAAGGGGCTGCACGTGGTCACGCCACTGAAGGGAACAAAGGTGGACTGGGACGCCGCCAAGGCCTTCGCCCGCGAGGTCTGCGCCCGGATGGCCGCCGATAGCCCGGATCAGTACCTGATCTCGATGGCCAAGAAGGATCGGGGCGGGAAGATCTTCCTCGACTACCTGCGCAACGACCGGATGAGCACGGCGGTGGCGCCGCTGTCGCCGCGTGGCCGGCCAGGGGCGCCGGTGTCGTGGCCCGTGGCGTGGACGCAGGTGAGGAAGGGTCTGGATCCGACGCGGTTCAATATCCGCACCGTGCCGGGAATGGTGAAAGATCTCGACGCCTGGGACGCCTATGCGGAGAGCGAGCGGGACCTGGAGCCAGCGATCAAGAAGCTGGGGAAGGGGTGAGCCAGACCCAACACCGATCTTCCCGGCGAAGGCCGGGATCCAGATCCATCCAGAGCCTTTGCGGTGTTCGCGCCTTACGCCGGCGCCAGGGTCTCGGTCGCCCTGGGTTCGATCTGGGCCCCGGCTTTCGCCGGGGAAAACGGAAGAAGGGCTAGCTGGCCTTCTTCCGCGCCGGAGCCTTGGCCGCCGGCTTCTTCGCCGGCGCCTTGCCCAGGCTGCTCCGCAGCGCCTCCATCAGGTCCACCACATTGGTGTCCTCCGGCTCGGCCGGCGCGGAGACCTTTCGCCCCTTGCCCTTCTGCTTTTCCTTGATCAGCGCCCGCAGCGCGTCCTCGTAGCGGTCGTTGAACTGCTCGGGATCGAAGGGGCCTTCCTTCTGCTCGATGATCTTCTGGGCGATCTGGATCATCGCCGCATCGGGCTTCTTGTCGGGGATGGCGTCGAAATAGGTCGCGGCGTCGCGCACCTCGCGGCGGTTGCGCAGGCTCCAGGCGACCATGCCGTTGTCGCGCGGCTCGATGGCCAGCAGGCGCTCACGCTGGTGCATGACGACGCGGCCCAGGGCGACCTGGCCCTCCTTGCTCATGGCCTCGCGGATCACGCCATAGGCCTCGGCGGCCAGCTTGCCGTCAGGAACCAGGAAGTACGGATTGTCCCAGTACAGTCGGTCGATGTCGGCCGCCGGTACGAAGGTCTCGATGTCGATGGTGCGGGTGCTTTCCAGGCGCACGTCGTCGATCTCGTCCTGGGTGATGACGACGTACTCGCCCTTCTCGTACTCGTAGCCCTTGACGATGTCCGAGCGCTCGATGGGGCCCAGGTCCGGATCGGTCGGGATCATCCGGATCCGGTTGTGGGTCTTCTTGTGCAGCATGTTGAAGTGCACGTCGCCGCGCGCATCGGTGGCGGTGTACATCGCGACGGGACAGGTCACGAGCGACAGGCGCAGGTGGCCTTGCCAGGTGGGGCGGCCGGCGGCCATGGGCGTTTTCTCCATTCGAGCCGACTCAACGGCGCTCGGCGCTGGGGCGTTCCGCTAAGCTTCGGCGCACGAGGCCTGGGCCGCTTCCAGGAAGCGGATGGTGGCCAGTTCAAAGGCGCGCTCCGACCGGCCCGGCTTCAGCGGCAAGACGCCTTGCTGATAGGATTCCAGCACCAGCGGATGGATGTAGGATCCGCGGCAGACGGCGGCGGTGTTGCCCAGCAGGCCGGCGACGGCCTTCACGCAGGTGTTGACGTTGCGCTTCGCCTCGGTGGCGCTGGTCGCCTTGGGGATCAGGCACAGGGCGCGCGCCGCGGCCAGGGTGCCGGCCCAGGTGCGGAAGTCCTTGGCCGAGAAGTCCTCGCCCATCGCCGCGCGGATATAGGCGTTGACGTCGGCGCTCTCGACGGTGCGGCGCTGAGCGTTCTCGTCGAGATACTGGAACAGCCGCTGGCCGGGGATGTCCTGGCAGGCCTTGACGATGCGGGCCAGGCGACGATCACGGAAGCCGGTCGTGTGGACCACGCCGCTCTTACCCTTGAACTGGAACGCGCCGCCGACGCTGGACAGCCTGGCGTGACGATCGCGCAGGGTGGTCAGTCCGAAGCTCTTGTTCTCCTTGGCGTAGGCCTCGTTGCCCACGCGGATCAGGGTCAGTTCCATCAGCCGCACCACGGCGGCGACGACCTTGTCGCGGGGAAGGCCGCGGAGGGCGAGGTCCTTTTCGACCTGGGCGCGCAGCTTGGGCAGGGCTCGACCGAAGGCGATCATGCGGCCGAACTTCAGCCCGTCGCGGTCGCGCCGCCAGCCGTCGTGATAGCGATACTGCTTGCGGCCCCGCTGGTCGCGGCCGGTAGCCTGGATGTGACCGCGCGGCGAGGGGCAGATCCAGACGTCGGTCCAGGCCGGCGGAATGGCCAGGGCGCGGATGCGGTCGAGCGTCCTGGCGTCGTCGACGCGGTCACCGTCGGGATCGCGATAGTCGAAGCCGTCGCCGCTCTTGATCCGCCGCAAGCCAGGATCGTCGTCGTTGACGTAGAGAAGGCCGGGCGGGGCCGGCTGGAGATCGACCGTGTCGCGTGGCATGTCCTTGGCCTTGTCAGCGCTCCGTCGCCGGATCAACGGCGGGCGTGAGGAGGCGGTTCCGAATGCGAAAAGGCCCGCGATTCGCACATCGCGGGCCTTTCGAAAGCGGTACTGGGCGGAAGCCGTTTAGGGCGCGTCGTCGTCCACCATGGCGCGGACCAGGTCGACGACCCGGCGGCGCAGGCGGCGGTCCGACAGGCGCGGGAACAGGCTGGCCAGCTCCAGGCCTTCGGGCGTGGAGACGAACTCGGTCATACGCTGGGCGAAGCCGTCGTCGATACCACCGTCGGTGTCCTCGAGGCCCTCGAAGAAGTAGGAGACAGGCGCTTGCAGCAACTTGGCGGCATCATAGAGCTTGCTGGCGCTGATGCGGTTGGCGCCACGCTCATACTTCTGGATCTGCTGGAAGGTGATGCCCAGAGCGTCCGCGACTTGGGTCTGGGAAAGTCCCATCATCTTGCGACGAATTCTCAGCCGGGCGCCCACATAGAGATCAACGGGGTGGGCTGGTTCGACTGCGGGTCGATCGTTCATCCGCCTCTATTCCATCTGCGCCGCGCGGCGGCCTTCATGCCAATGTTAACGGGTATAGACACAGCTTGGCTGCATCGTCACGTCCGGACGTGCACGGAACGGGTCTTCGCGCCAAAGTGTCGCGCTCGATTTACTATCGTTAATGATGAATAGATCGAGTAACCAGCATGGTCATTCCGGACTTGACGTTCGCGCGCCTGGAAGGTGTTTGCGCGCCATGACAGTTCAATCAGGCGCGCGTATCGCCGTGGCTGGCGCCGGCGCTTTGGGATCCGCCGTGGCGCTGCGCCTGGCGCGAATAGGGTTCAAGGTCACGATCTTCGATCCGGCCGCGCCGGGTGACAATGCCTCCGGCGTGGCGGCCGGCATGCTGGCGCCGGTCAGCGAGGCGCTGTTCGATCCCGCCTCGCGCGGGCACCTCTCCATCATGCGCCGCGCCCGCGACCTGTGGCCGGCGTTCGCGGATGACCTGGGAATCGCCCTGACTCGCGCGGGCGTGCGGTTCGAGGGTTCCCACGCCTGGCGCGGTCAGGTCGGCGAGCGACTCGCGGCTCTTGGCCTGCCCGACGCCGACACGACCGCCGAGGACTGGCGCATCGAGGCGCAACCCGCGCTGGCGTCGATGCGCGCGGCGGCGCTAGCCGCCGGAGCGCGGTTCGAGACAGGAACGGTCGAGGCCTTCGAGCCCGGCGTCCTGACCTTGGCCGACGGTCGGACCGAAGCCTTCGACGCCCTGGTGCTGGCCACCGGTCCTGGCGTGCGAGATGGCCGCCTGGCGCCCGAGACCCAGGTCCTGGCGCCGATCAAGGGCCAGATCCTGCGAGTTTCCGCCGAGGCCGTTGGCGCGGTGGTGCGTGGCGAGGGCGTCTATCTGGCGCCGGGCGAGGATCTGGCCATCGGCGCGACCATGGAGGCTGGCCGCGACGACCTCGCGCCGGAGGTCTCGGCCACACAGGGCCTGCGCGCGGCGGCCTGGGCTCTGAGGCCGGAGCTGGATCTCGACGCGGCCAAGGTCGAGGTCGGCGTTCGCGTCACCACGCCTGACGGCCTGCCGCTGGTGGGCTGGAGCCGGGCGCCCGGCGTCATGCTGGTCGTCGGCGCGCGGCGCAACGGCTGGCTGTTCGCGCCGCTTGTGGCCGACATGGTCGCGGCGTATCTGAATGGCGATAACCCGGGCCCGGACGCCGCCGTCATGGACGCGCGCCGTTTCGAGAAGTCCGAGGGCTGACAACGCAGGGGAGTAGGGCCGGATGTCCGGATTCTGGTTGACCGAAGAGCAGGAAGCCATCCGCGAGGGCGTGGCCAAGGTGTGCGCCGCCTTCGACGACGAATATTGGCGTCGCACGGACGAGACCGGAATCTTTCCCGAGGAATTCGTGGCCGCCATCGCCGAGGGCGGCTGGCTGGGCGTGGCCATGCCGGAAAGCGTCGGCGGCGCGGGCCTGGGCCTGACCGAGGCCGCCGTGATGATGCAGACCGTGGCCCAGTCGGGCGCGGGCTTCTCGGGCGCCTCGGCCATCCACCTCAACATCTTCGGCCCGATGCCGCTGGTGAAGTTCGGCTCAGACGAGCAGCGCGATCGCCTGCTGCCCCGGATCATCTCGGGCGAGGACAAGATGTGCTTCGCGGTGACCGAGCCGAACTCGGGCCTCGATACGTCCAGCCTGGAGACCCGCGCCGAGAAGGTCGACGGCGGCTATCGGTTGAACGGCCGCAAGATCTGGACCACCGGCGCCCAGCGCGCCAACAAGATCCTGATCATCGCCCGCACCACGCCCAAGGACCAGTGCGCCAAGCCGCACCAGGGCCTGTCCCTGTTCTACACCGACGCCGAGAAGATCGAGGCCAAGCCGATCCCGAAGATGGGCCGCAAGGCCGTCGAATGTAACATGCTCTTCATCGAGGACCTGTTCGTTCCGGCGCGGGATCTGGTCGGCGAGGAGGGCAAGGGTTTCGCCTACCTCCTGCATGGCCTGAACCCGGAGCGGGTGCTGTTCGCCGTCGAGGCCATCGGCCTGGGCCGCGCGGCGTTGGCCAAGGCCACCACCTACGCCAACGAGCGGATCGTGTTTGGCCGGCCGATCGGCAAGAACCAGGGCGTGGCTCACCCTCTGGCCAAGTCTTGGGCCGAGCTGGAGGCGGCCAACCTGCTCGCCTTCAAGGCCGCCGCTCTCTACGACCAGGGCAAGGACTGCGGGGCCGAGGCCAACGCCGCCAAGTACCTGGGCGCCGAGGCCGGCTTCCACGCCTGCGAGAACGCGGTCCTGGCCCATGGCGGCATGGGCTACGCCAAGGAATATGACGTCGAGCGCTACTTCCGCGAGGCGATGATCGCCCGCATCGCGCCGGTTAGCCGCGAGATGATCCTGAACTTCATCGCCGAGCGCGTGCTGGGACTGCCGAAGAGCTACTAGTTCCTCCTGTCATCCCGGGCGAAGACCCGGGACCGCAGCAAGCGCCGAGCTTTCCGCGGTCCCGGCTCTCCGCTGCGCTGCGGCCGGGATGACAGAAACTTCAGGCGCCCGCGCTGAACCGGATCGGGATGCGGACCGTGGCGCCGTCCACGGCCTGGCCGTCCTCCATCTGCGGCTTCATCCTGAAGAAGCGCGAAATCTTCAGCGCCGCATTGCCGAAGCCTTCGTCAACGGGCGTTTCGGAGGCCACCACGCAATCGCGGACCGCGCCGTTGAGGGCGACCGTGCAGCTCAGCGTCGCCGAACCGGACAGGCCGCGCCGCTGGGCGCTTTCCGGATAGTAGCGCGAGACTTCGTCCGCCGAGGGCGTGCGCAGCCAGTTGGCCCGGGTGATCACCTTGGGCTGGGGCGCGGGCGGTGGCGTCGGCGCGGCCGGGACCGTCGGCAGCACGGGCGGACCATCGACGGCGGGGCCGGGTGGGATGTCCAGCGGCTTGACCGGCAGCGGATCGGGCGCGGGGAGCGGCGTCGGAACCGGCGTATGCAGAAGCAACTGGTTCCGCGGCGGCGGCTGGTCCGTCCGCGGGGGAGGGGGCGGCGGCTTCGGCGGCGTGTAGGGCAACTCCAGCCTGAAGCCCGGATCCTCCTGCGCCATCGGCAGGGGCGTGACGTATTTGGTGTAGGCCAGGTAGCCGATCAGGCCGAGGTGCGCGGCGGCCGAGACGGCGATGCCGATGACCAGCACCTTCGAGGGTTTGCGCGGGGTGTCGTCCAGGCCGGGGATGCCGGAGCCGCTAGGATGGAGAGCCAGGTTCATGTCGATCTCCTACGCTGGATTACAGTTGTAGGATCAGGTCAGCACGAACGCGCGTGGCTGTAAATTGACAATCGTAATCTCAGTGGCGATTTGTCTTACACTTGTAAGAATGGGTGCGGCATGTCGTCATACGGGGGCAGCTGGTCAACGTGGTTAATCGCGAATTAACCATAGTCGCCGACTCCTGATGTCCATGCCCGCCGTCAGTTCCATCCGCAGCGTCGTCGAGTCGGCGATCCAGCGCGCGTCCAGCGCGACGGGGGTCGACTTCACGTTCCTGATGGGCACGGCCAAGCGCGAAAGCGGCTTCAACCCGGCCGCCAGAGCCCGAACCTCCTCGGCGTCGGGCCTCTTCCAGTTCGTCGACCAGACCTGGCTGTCCACGCTGAAGAAGCACGGCTCCAAATATGGTTACGCCCGCTATGCCGATCTGATCTCGCAGGGGCCCGACGGTCGCTATCGAGTCAATGGCGACGAAGCCCGCAAAGCCGTGCTGGGCCTCAAGGCCGATCCGCACGCCGCCTCGCTGATGGCGGGTGAACTGACCTCAGACCACGCTTCGTATCTGCGGGGGCGGGTGGGACGCGACCCGACCTCCGGCGAGCTATACGCCGCCCACTTCCTGGGTCCGGCGGGTTCGGCTCGGCTGATCCAGGCCGCCACGGCCTCGCCGGGCGCCAGCGCCGCGGCGATGTTCCCGGACGCGGCCCAGGCCAACAAGTCGATCTTCTACAAGGATGGCCGCGCCGCCACGGTGGGCGAGGTCTACGCCAACCTGACAAGGACCGGCGGCGCGACGCGCGTCACCGAGCAGCCGGACACGGTGCGTCTGCCCGAGGGCGACCAAGGCTTCATGCAATATGCCGGCGGCCGCCGTCTGGAGCGCATCCGCCAGCAGGAGGCGATGGTCGACCTGATCCTGCGCGGCTCGCAGGACGCCGCCAACCCGTTCGGCGGCTCGGGCGCCTCGAGCATGGGCGGCGGTCAGCGCCTGGCCAGTTCGATGTTCTCGGCCGAGATGCTGCGGGTGCTGGCCGAGGCCAACGACAAGGTCAAGCAGCGCTGAGTTTGGTTAGCTCAGATACCTGATCCTCGGACCAACCCAACTCTCTGAACACCGCCGCCGTGTCCGCGCCCAGCTTCGGCGCGGGTCCGCGCGGGCCGTCCTCCGCGCCGGGAAAGCGAGCCGGAGCGGCGGGCGCCTTGAACGTGCCGCCCGCGCCGTCGGGCGTGTCGACGAAGCAGCCGGCGGCTTCCGCCTGCGCATCCGCGGCCAGCTCGCGCGGGGTCTGATAGGGCGCCCAGGTGATGTCGCCGGCGTCCAGGGCTCCGGCGGCGTCGTCATAGGCCATGGCCCCGAAGGCTTCATCCAGGATGTCGACGAGCGCCTGGCCGTTCTCGCGGCGGGCCTTGGCGTTGGCGAAGCGGGGATCCTGGACCAGCTCTGGCCGACCGGCGGCGGCGGCGATACGCGGCCAGTCGACCGAACCCTGGCGGGGCAGCAGGCAGATCCAGCGACCGTCGGCGGTCTTGTAGAAGTTGGCCAGCGGCTGCACCGCCTCGCGCCGCCCCCGCGTCGAGGCCAGTTTCCCGAACCGCAGCTGGATCGCCATGTCCGAACCGATCGCGTAGACGCCCGTACGGAGCAGCGAGGTCTCGACCAATCGGCCAACGCCCGTGCGCTGTCTTTCGTGGACCGCCGCCAGGATCGCCGACACGGTGGCCAGCGAGGTGACGTGGTCACCCATGCCGGTGCGGATCGGGAAGGGTTCGGTCCCCTTCGGCGCGGTGATCGATCCCACGCCGGCGCGGGACCAGAAGGCCGCGACGTCCATGCCGGGCTTGTCACGATCCGGGCCCGTCAGGCCGTAGCCCGTCAGGCTGCAATAGATCAGGCGCGGATTGACCGCCTTCAGCGCCTCGTGGTCGAGGCCGGCGCGGGCCAGGGCGGCGGGGCGGACATTGGTGAGGAAGATGTCGGCCGTGGCGGCCAGGGCCTTCAGGGCGTCGCGGCCCAGGTCGGACCGGATGTCCAGCACCACCGCCCGCTTGCCGCGGTTGTCGAGCTCGAAGATCGGGTTGGCGTCCTGGTCGGAGCCGATGGTGTCGAAGAACCGCCGCATCGGATCGCCCTCGGGCGACTCGACCTTGATCACTTCGGCGCCCCAGTCGGCCATGATCCCGGCCGCGCCGGGGGCGGCGATATAGGTCGCCAGTTCGACGACCCGCAGTCCCTCCAGCATCGCTCTCTCCCTTTTCTCGTTGCGCGAGAGTGTGCGGACCGGGGCGGAGATTGGAAAGGCTTACCTGGCGGCAAGCCCTCCGTTCAGAACACGATGCAGCCGGGCGGTTCGACCTTGAGGATGCGCAGCGACCGCTCGTGACCGTCGCGATCGGGCCACTGGATCGACTGGCCGACGGAGAGGCCGATCAGGCCCGCGCCGACCAGGGACAGGACCGAGATCTTGCCGGCCGCGATGTCGGCCTCCTTCGGATAGACCAGCAGCACCGAGCGCGCCACGCCATGGGCGTCGTCCTCGAACCGGACGGTCGAGCGCATGCGAACGACGCCATCGGGCATATCGCAGTCGGGGCGGATCTCGGCGCGGTCGATCTCCTGCAACAGCATGTCGGCCGCGAGCGGCGCCGCCTGCTCCATCTGCAGGGCCAGGGTGGAAAGGCGGTCGACCTCGGTCTCGGCCATGATGATGCGCGGACGCGCCACGGCGTCCTCTTGCGGGGGCATGGAAAGCTCCTGGCGATGATGTGAAGACGCGACGGCGCGGGCGGCGCGCCGTCAGATGACGATGGGAGTGATGTTCGCCCCGAACGCCCGCGACGGATGCGCGGACGGTTCGGGGCTACGAGCCCGCGAGCAGGCTACCGCCGTGATGGCGAAAACGCCGAAAGGTCGAGCGCGAGAACATGCGTCATTCTCCACTCGCCGTCTGGCTTGTCAAACCGAAGCTCAGGCGGCTTCCGATCGAGCGGCGCGACGGTCCAACGCCGCGGCGTCGGCCAGGGCGCGGGCGACACCGGCCACGCTGACCGGCTTGCGCAGCATGATGTCGGCGCCGGCCTCCAGGAAGCCGGTGGCCTCTTCGCCGTCGCCGTCGATGATGGCGACGATCGGGGCGTGTCGGTTGGGGCCTTCGCTGTCGCGCAGGCTGGCGGTGGCGGTGGGGCCGTCCATCACCGGCATATGGTGGTCCAGCATGAGGAGGTCGAATTCGGCGATCTTGGCCAGGTCGGCGGCGCGACGCCCATTCTGGGCGTGGACCACCTGGTGGCCCAGTTGCTCCAGAATGGCGCGCAGCATCGCCGCGTTCAGGGCGTCATCCTCGGCGATCAGGATGCGCAGGGCGCGCGGCGCGCCCGAGGTGTCGGCGGCCGCGGCCTCCATCTCTTCGGCGTCGACCGCGTACTGTGCGTCCGGATCGAAGGGCAGGGTCAGGGTGAAGCAACTGCCGACGCCCACGGCGCTACGCGCCTCCAGGGCGCCGCCCATCAACCGGGCCAGCTGGCGCGATAGCGACAGGCCCAGGCCCGCCCCGTTGACGCCGGCGCCGGTGCGCTCGATGCGGCGGAAGGGCTCGAACGCCTGCTCGATCTCCTCGGTCGACAGGCCGGGGCCAGTGTCGGCGATCTCGATGGCGATCTGCCCGTCACGGGGTTCAAGACGAACCTCGATGCGACCGCGCACGGTGTACTTGACCGCGTTGCCCAGCAGATTGGCGATGATCTGGCGGGTGCGCAGGGCGTCGGCGACGGTCGCGCCCCTGTCGCGGATGCGCAGCAGCGGGTCGACATGGACCGTCAGCTCCAGGCCCTTGGCCGCAGCGTGCGGCTTATCCAGCAGGGCCAGGTCCTGGACCAGGCGGACCGGGTCGAACGGTTGAGCCTCGACGCTGAGGCGGCCGGACTCGGCGATCTCGGAATCGAGCGTGGCGTTCAGCACCGCGATCAGGTCCTGGGCCGCGTCGAGGGCGGCGTTCAGCTGTTCGCGCGAGGGCGCGGCGCGGCCGCCCTTGCCGGCGGCGGCGGCCAGCACGTGGGTGACGCCGGTCAGGCCGTTGCGGATCTCGTGGCTGAGGGTGGCGACGATGTCCGACTTGCTGCGCGCGGTGCGCTCGGCCGCCTCCAGCACCCGCAAGCGTTCGTCGACCAGGTGTTCGTGTCGGACGGCCAGGTCGTGCTGGCGGCGGAACATGCGGTTCAGGATCAGCGCCAGGGTCATCGCCAGGGCGATGGCGCCCCAGGTCAGCTCGCCCAGCTGGCGGTCGCTGGCGAAGGAGGCGATCAACGGGCCGGCCGCGGCGATCGGCGCGATGATCAGCAGGCCCGCCAGATAGGGCGCGGCGAAGAAGGCGCAGAGCACCGCGCCGGCCGTGGCCAGCATTAGCAGGGGCTCTCGCGCCGGTCCGGCGCCCAGCGCGAAGACCGAGACCTGCACCGAAGCCAGGGCCCAGAGCACGCCGCCCATCACCTGGACTCGTGCTCTGCGGTTAAGATCTTGCGACGCTTCGTCGCGCAGCCAGTTCACCACCGCGTAGAAGGCGCCCCAGTTGATCGCGAACACCGCGAAGCTGGCGGTCATCCAGACGCGGTTGGCGGCGAACGATCCGATCCATACGAACAGGGGCAGGCTGACCGCGAAAACCCCAAGCGCGTAAGGCAGCAACGCCGTCTGGGCGTCCAGGGCCTTGGCGAGGTGGGCGCCCTCTGTCGAGATATCTTGTGGGCGGCGCTCGGCGAGCAAGGTCGCGCTCCTCGTGATTGAGGACGCACCTTAGGGGAGCGTGGTTTGTACCCGGTTACGGGGTATCGTTAATCCACAGGTACAAAGTTCAAACAATCATTAAGCCTAACCGTCGAAGATGGGGCTCCAAGTCCCAGACTCTCGGCAGGCGACCATGGCCACCACACGCGCCGCTCTCACCGATTCCGACATCCGCATGCTCGTGAAGGGCGCGACGCCGGACGAACGGGCGCTGGCCGCGCACAAGCTGTGCCGCACCATCGACCGCGGCGCGCTCAGCGATGAGGACCGCCAGGTCGCGCACGAGATCCTGCGGGTGATGGCCGCCGACGCCGCCGAGCTCGTGCGTCGCGCCATGGCGGTGACGCTGAAGAATTCCATGGCTCTGCCGCCGGACGTCGCCAACCGCCTGGCCCGTGACGTCGAAAGCGTCAGCCTGCCGATCATCAGCTTCTCGCCGGTGTTCACCGACACCGACCTGGCCGAGATCGTCCGCGTCGGGGGCGCGATGCGCCAGAAGGCGGTGGCCAGGCGTCCCAAGCTCTCCAGCCGTATCACCACCCTGCTGGTCGAGCAGGGGGACGAGGACGTGGTCGCCACGGCCTGCGCCAACGACAACGCCCGCTTCTCGGAAGTGACGCTGCAGAAGGCGCTGGATCGCTTCTCCAAGTCGGAGAGCGTGCTGCAGGCCGTCGCCTATCGCACGGCTCTGCCTCTGGCGGTCAGCGAGCGCCTGATCGACATGGTCGGCGAGCAGCTGCGCGACCATATCCTGACCAGCCACGCCCTGTCGGCCGAGCGCACGATGGAGCTGATCATCGGCGCCAAGGAACGGGCGACGATCGATCTGGTCGACCAGGCCGGCCGCGCCGGCGACCCGAAGGCTTTCGTGGCGCATCTGAGCAAGGTCGGCCGCCTGTCGCCGTCGCTGCTGCTGCGGGCCCTGGCCCACGGCCACATGACCTTCTTCGAGTGGGCCGTCGCCGAACTGGCCGGCATTCCGCATCACCGCACCTGGCTGATGATCCACGACGCGGGCCCCCTGGGCCTGAAGGCGATCTGCGAGCGGGCTGGGCTGCCGCCGCGCCTCTACTCGGCCTTCCGCGCCGGCGTCGACGCCTTCCACGGCCTGGAGTTCGACGGTGGCGCGAACGACCGGGAGCGTTTCCAGGAGCGCATGATCCAGCGCTTCCTGACCTCGTCGCACACGGTCTCGCGCGAGGATAGCGAGTACCTGATGGACCGCATGGATCGCAGCGCCAACCGCCGTCGCGCCAATCGCGAGGATCAGGGCGCGGCCTAACAACTGTTCGAAAGAGGTATGGGCAAGCTCGCGCGGCGGCGCCAGACTTGCCGCATGTCCGACTCCTCGCAAGGCGCGATCCGCCTCGCCGCCACCGTACTGCTGCTTCGAGACGCGCCGTCGTTCGAGGTGCTGATGGTCAAGCGGCATCACCAGATCGACTTCGCCGCCGGGGCCCTGGTGTTCCCCGGCGGCAAGAGCCACCAGGGCGACAGCGATCCGCGATGGCGTGAGCTGGCCATCGGCTTCGACGAGGTGGGGCAAGACGGCGTGGCCCTGCGCATCGCCGCGATCCGCGAGGCCTATGAGGAAGCCGGCGTGTTGCTGGCCCGCGACAGGGACGGGGCCTTCTATGCCGGCGAGGCGGCCAAGGACGTCCGCGCGGCGGTGGCCGAGGACAAGGTGGCCTTTCTCGACGTGGTCGAGGACCTGGGCCTGAAGCTGGATCTCTCGGCCCTGACGGTGTTCGCGCGGTGGATCACCCCCAGGCTGATGCCCAAGCGCTTCGACACCTGGTTCTACGTCGCCCACGCACCCCTGGCCCAGCAGGCGATCTGCGACGGCCACGAAGCGGTCGACGCCGAGTGGATCGCCCCGAGCCTGGCGCTGGACCTGGCGGCGTCGGGCGAGCGCAAGGTGATCTTCCCCACGCGCATGAACCTTCAACTGCTGGCCGAGAGCGCCAGTCCCGTCGACGCCGTGACGCGGGCCGAGGCCCGGGAGCTGGTCACGGTCGAGCCTTGGGTCGACGGGCGAGTCCTGCGGATCCAGGAGAACGCCGGCTACGGGGCGGCGACCGAGCCCCTGGAAGCGCTCTGAGCGCGCGCTTTAGGTCTTGATGCCGGGTCCCGCCGCGTTGACCCAGCCCACCACGTCGCCCAGCACCTTGGCCACGGCCTGGTCATAGGCCGGCACGATGGCCGAGACGCGGTTGTCGGCGGCTTTCACCCTGGCCTCGAAGATCTGGTCGCCGACCAGGGCCCGGTCGCTGTTGCGGTTCAGGACGCCGCGCACGCGGACCACGATCTCGGGAGCGGCCTTGGGGCCGTTGACGTAGTCGGCCTCGAACTTTCGCACCTCCAGGCGCAGCACCAGGTCGGCCTTGGCCACCTCGCCTCGACCGATCAGGCGAGCGCGGCCCGGATCGTTGTCGAACGCGCGGGCGATGGCTTCCTCGAACAGGATGAAGGCCGGGGAAACCCACCGCGCGTCGGCGATATAGGCGACTTCGCCATTGGTCACGGTCAGGAGGCGGTCGCTCGCCGCGGCGCGGGTGAAGGCCGACGGAGCCTTCAGAACGCCGAACATCGCGCCGGGTGGACTCTTGGCGACGCTGAGGTCGGCGTCGCCGAAGCGATAGGTGGTCACTGGCTTGGTCTTCGGGAAGACGCTGATGCAGGCCGAGAGGCTGAACGCCACGGCCGAGACGGCCAGGACGCGTCCAAAGGTCTTGGCGACGTTTCGGATCATCGGGCTCACGGCTTGACCTCCACTTCCTTGGCCGGGGCCTTGCCGACCACGCCACGGGGATTCTGTTCGACGTCGGCGACCAGACGGTCCAGGGACTCGGCGGCCGACTGCAGGGTGACGATGGCCGCCGAAAGTTGCGGCAGGCCGGTGCTGGCGAAATCGCTGGTCGGGCCTTCCAGCTTCGAGATCATCGAGCGGGCGTCCTTGGCGGCGGCCTTGAGCTCGGCGGCGGCGTCGCCGGCCTCCTTCAAGGTGCGCTTGGCGTCGCCGTCGACCAGACCGTTGGCGCTGTTGGCCAGGTTGGTGATCGACTGGGCCGTCGCATCGATGCTCTGCAGCGCCTTCTGCGCGTCGGCGATGATTTCCTTGCGCTCGCGCAGCTCGGCGGTGACCGCCTGGACGTCGCTGAGCGAGGCGCTGAAGGTCTTGATGTTCTTGTCCGAAAGCACGCGGTTGACGCGGTCCAGGGCCTCGATGGTTCGTGTCAGAACCGTGCCCCCGCCCTCGAGCAGGTCGGAGAGGGCGCTGCGCTGGCTGCGCAGGACGGGAACCTTGCCGTTCTTGACGGTGTCCTTCAGCAGCTCCTTGTTCGGCGAGCCGGCGGTGATCTGCACGTAGTTGACGCCGGTGATGCCTTGCGGCTCCAGCGTGGCGTAGCTATCGACCTTGACCGGCACGTCCGAGGTCATGCGGACGCGGGCGATGACCCGGTTGGGATCGGTCTTGTCCAGCTCGATGCGGCTGACCTCGCCGACCTTGATGCCATTGAAATGGACCTCGCCGCCCGTCGACAGACCGCGCACCGGACCGATGAACAGGATGTCGTAGAGGTCGTAGTCCTTGCTGAAGCTGACCTTGGCCAGCCAGACCACGAAGATCACCAGCCCCATGAACAGGGCGAGGGATATGGCCCCGACCAGGGCGTAGTTGGCGTTTCTTTCCATCAGACGTTCGTCCTTGCCTCGGCCGGAGCCTCGGCGGTCGCGGCGGCGCGTCCCCGGGGGCCCAGGAAGTATTGCTTGATCCAGGGGTGATCCGAACGCTCGAGTTCGCGAACGGGCGCCACCGCGACGACCTTCTTGTCGGCCAGGACGGCGACACGGTCGGTGATGGCGTAGAGACTGTCCAGGTCATGGGTGATCATGAACACCGTCAGGTCCAGGCTGTCCGACAGGTCCTTGATCAGGGAGTCGAAGGCTTCGGCCCCGATCGGGTCGAGACCGGCGGTCGGCTCGTCCAGGAACAGCAGTTCGGGGTCCATGGCCAGGGCGCGGGCGAGACCGGCGCGCTTGCGCATGCCGCCCGAAAGCTCGGCCGGTTTCAGGAGCGCGGCGCGGGCGGGCAGGCCGACCATGGCGATCTTCAGGTCGGCGATCTCCTCGATCTCGCGGCGAGGCAGCTTGGTGTGCTCGTAGAGCGGCGCGGAGACGTTCTCGCGCACGGTCAAATTCGAGAACAGCGCGCCCTGCTGGAACAGCACGCCCCAGCGCCGCTCGACCGACGACCATCGCCGACGCGAGGCCGTGCGCATGTCGCCGCCGAACAGCCGGACTGTGCCGCCGTCGGGGGGCTTCAGGCCGATGATGGTGTTGAGCAGCACCGATTTGCCGCTGCCCGAGCCGCCGACGACGCCCAGCACCTCGCCGCGCTCGACCTTGAGGTCAAGTCCGTCGTGGATAACGTTGTCGCCGAAAGCGGAGACCAGGCCCCGCACGTCGATCGGGTGCCTCTCGGCTTCGGCTGTGTCGACGAAGGGCTCGGATTCGGGCGCGTTCTGTGCGGAGCGGGTCAAATGTCCAGCTCCATGTAGACCAGGGCGAAGATCGCATCGATCAGGATGATGGCGAAGATGGCGTGCACCACGGCCGCCGTCACGCGTCGGCCCAGGGACTCGACGTCGTTGCCGACCTCCATGCCCTGGCGGCAGCCGATGGCGGCGATCACCGCGGCCATGACCGGCGCCTTGGACATGCCGATCCAAAAGTGGGTGGCGCCGACGAAGTCGATGATCCGCTGCAGGAAGAAGGTCGGCGACAGATCCAGCACGGCCCAGACCACCAGCATGCCGCCGGCCAGACCCGCGATCGTCGCCACGAAGACCAGCAGCGGAATGGTGAAGAGCAGGGCGGCGAAACGCGGCAGGACCAGCGCCTCGTAAGGGTCCACGCCCATGACCTGCATGGCGTCGATCTCCTGGTTCATCTTCATCGAGCCGATCTCGGCCGCGAAGCTGGAGGCCGAGCGGCCGGCCAGCAGGATGGCGGTGATCAGGATGTTGAACTCGCGCATCACCGAGATGCCGATCAGCTCGACCGAATAGACCTGGGCCCCGAAGTCGGTGAGCATGTTGGCGCCCAGCAGGGCCACCACCGCGCCGATGAAGAAGGTGGTGACCGCCACGATCGGCAGGGCGTCGAGGCCGGCGCGCTCGCACAGGGCCACGATCGGCGCCCAGCGGATACGGCGCGGGTCGACGACGCAGCGGCCCAGGGCGACCAGCAGGTGGCCCAGGAAGATCATGGTGCCGTAGCCGTCCTGGAACAGGCCGAAGACGCCGCGGCCGATCCGCTCAAGCAGGGCGTGGACGCCGCCTGGGCGAATCGTCGGCTCGGGCTCGACCTGGATGGCGGCGCGGACCAACTCCAGCAGGCGCAGCACCTCGCGGCGGGCCTGGACGTTCTGCGGCTCGAGGTTTTCGCCGCCCGCGCGCAGAATCGCGTAGGCGCCGGCGGTGTCGCAGCGATTGACGCCCGTGAGGTCCATGTCGAGCGCGTGCTTGCTGGAAAGGGCGCTATCCAGGCGCAGGCCCGCGTCGAGCAGCCCCCGTGCGGTCCAGTCCCCGGTCAGCACGGCAGTCGTGCGGCCGTCCTGGTCGGTCAAGGTGAAGTCCGCCGGTAAAGCCATGAAGTCCTGGGGGGCTCGTTTCCTGGTTATATCCAAGCCCCGCCATGGACCTGACAAGCCCAAAACGCGCCAAGGCGCAGCTTGTTGCTGGATAAGGCCCGCGAGCTCGAAAAAAGGCCGCGTGCTCGCCACGTGACATAGTGGTGCAGCACGGCCGCGCGGGGGGGGTGAACTTTAGTCTTGGTTAACGGATTCCCTTCACGAACATGGCCGACGAATTCCTATGTGCCGGACTGGAGTACTAACGCATGAGCGCGCACGCCAAGCTTGATCAGCGAATGGCTTTCATGCGTTTCGACGAGCGTTCGCGGTCGGTTCTGCGAGGCCTCAAGCCCGTGATCGACGCCGAGATCAACGGCGCGCTGGGCGCGTTCTACGCCCAGGTTCGGGCCTTCCCCGAAACGCGCGCCAAGTTCCGCGACGACGCCCACATGGCCGGCGCCGAACGCGCCCAGGCCGCGCACTGGCGCAGGATCGTCCAGGCCGACTATAGCGACACCTATGTTCGCGATGTCGAGCGGATCGGTCGCGCTCACGTCAACGCCGATCTGCAGCCGCGGTGGTATATCGGCGGCTACGCCCTGGTGGCCGAGGCGCTGATCCGCGCCGTCGTCGCCAAGCGCGCCAAGGGCCTGTTCAGCAACGCCGCCAAGTCGGACGCCGACCTGGCCGACGGCCTCTCGGCCCTGACCAAGGCCGTGTTCCTCGACATGGAACTGGCCATCTCCAGCTATCTCTCGCTGCTGCAGGAAGAGCGCGAGGCCCTTGAGGTCGAGCGCGAGGCCGCCGAGCAACGCCAGGCCCAGGCCGTCAAGGCGGTCGGCGAGGCCCTGTCGCGCCTGGCCGCGGGCGACCTGTCGGCCCGCGTCGAGGGCGACCTGGCGCCCGAGTTTCAGGGCCTGAAGGTCGACTTCGAGCAGGCCGTCGGCGCGCTGGGCGATGCCATGCGCTCGGTCGAGCACTCTGCCGGCGGCATTCGCTCGGGCGTCGAGGAGATCGCCCGCAGCGCCGAGGACCTGTCGGAACGCACCGAACGGCAGGCCGCCACGCTTGAGCAGACGGCCGCCGCCGTCGAGCAACTGACCGGCGCCGTCGGCAGGACCGCCAAGAGTGCGCGCGAGGTCTCCTCGCGCATCAGCGAGGCCTCGACCGAGGCCGAACGCTCAGGGGACATCGTCACGCGCGCCGCGGAGGCCATGACCAAGATCGAGGCCCAATCCTCGCAGGTGAACCAGATCCTGGGCATGATCGACGAGATCGCCTTCCAGACCAACCTGCTGGCCCTGAACGCCGGCGTCGAAGCCGCTCGCGCCGGTGATAGCGGCAAGGGCTTCGCCGTCGTGGCGCAGGAGGTGCGGGCCCTGGCCCAGCGCTCGTCGCAGGCGGCCAGCGAGATCAAGTCGCTGATCACCGAATCGAGCCGTCAGGTCAGCGAGGGCGTCGACCTCGTCGGCCAGACGGGCGCGGCGCTGCGCGGCATCCATGAGAAGGTTGGCGGCATCGACGAACTGGTCAACGCAATCGCCGCCTCGGCCAGCGAGCAGGCCACGGCCCTGGGCCAGGTCAATTCGGCCGTGAACCAGCTGGATCAGGTGACCCAGCGCAACGCCGCCATGGTCTCGCAATCGACCGAAGCCACCCATGCCCTGCGCGTCGAGGTCGCCGACCTGTCGAACCGCGTCGGTGTCTTCCGCCTGGACGGCCGTCCGCAGAGCTACCAGCCGGCTCACCGCGAAGAGTCCGCCGAGAACCCGGTCCACGCCGCCCGGGCGCGCGTCGCCGCCTTCGCTCGTCCGGGTCGCTAGGGTCTACTTCGGCGGCGGGGCCGTCGAGGCGCGGTGGATCAGTTCGAACGGCAGGAGCTCGTCCACCGGTCGTTCGGGCGGATCGTTGCTCTTGGCTTGAGCGATCAGCAGCTTGGCCGCCACCGATGACATCTCCGCCACGGGCTGACGCACGGTCGTCAGCTGAGGGCGGCTGAAGCGTGAGCTGGGGCTGTCGTCGAAGCCCGCCACGGAGACATCGCCCGGCGTCATCAGCCCGGCCTCGGCGATCGCCGCGATGCAGCCCAGCGCCATGTCGTCGTTGCTGGCGAAGATCGCCGTCGGGCGCTCGGGCAGGGCCAGCAGCGCCTTGGCCTGCTCCAGGCCCGACTGGAAGGTGAAGTCGCCCTGGCGCACCCAGTCGTCGAGCACAGGCAGGCCGCGCGCCTTCATGGCCTCAAGATAGCCTTGCCGTCGCGCCTGGCTGGCGCCGTAGCGCGGCTCGCCGACGATAAAGCCGATCCGTTCGTGGCCGAGGGCGGCCAGGTGCTCGGTCATCTCGCGGGCGGCGGCGACGTCGTCCATGTGCACGCGGGGGCCAAGGCCTTCGGCGCGTTCGGGGCCGACGCGAACATAGGGCGTGCCGGTCTTGTCGAGGATTTCCAGCACGCCGGGATTGTCGGAGGAGGGCGGGGTCAGGATCACGCCGTCCGGCTTCAGCGCGGCGATGAAGCCGGCCACGTCCTGGCGCACATTCGGGCCGTCGTTGTCGATCAGCTCGATCAGCAGGTGATAGCCGGCCTCGCGGCAGCGCAGGGTCGCGCCTAGTTGGATACGGCTGAGATAGTCGGCCCCGCGCTCGCTCTGCCAGTGGTCGATGGTCAAGGCCGCGTCGACGAAGACGGCGATCACGAACGAGCGCGAGCCGGCCAGGCTGCGCGCCGACAGGTTGGGGCTGTAACCAAGCTCGCCGGCCGCCTCCAGGACACGATCGCGCATGGCGGGCCGTACGTTCGGCTCCTTGTTCATCACCCGCGAAACGGTCTTGATCGAGACGCCCGCCCGCGCGGCGACGTCGTAGATCGTCACCGAGGCCATCAGACCGTCCCGACGCTGTTCTGACTCATGCTCATAGAGCCAACCTAGAGCGTCCCCGCGCGATAGGGAAACTCCCTGCTCACCCACACGCGACCCCTTGTGCCGCAACGAAGGCGCGGCCACTGTCCGGACCGGACGCGGCGAAAGACCGCGACGAGCCCGTTGAAAAGCGGGTTCTATCAAAAGCGTTCGGGAGCGTGGCGTTCGCCGTGTTCCTGGGGGAGGTGATGATTGCGGCCTGACGATGGGGCCCGGCCCAAGGAGCCGGTGCGCGCGAACTTCATCGCCGCCTATACCCTCGCCCAGATCGGGGCCTTTGTTTCGTTCCAACCGCTTCTGCAAGTCCTGCTGCCGCTGAAGGCCGAGTCGATCGACGCGGCTTCCAAGGCGGTGGTGCTGAGTCAGGTCGCCTTCTATGGCGCGATCGCCGCCAGCATCGCCAACCTGCTGGCCGGAGCGATCAGCGACCGCACCACCTCGCGCTTCGGCCGCCGGCGGCCCTGGATGGTGGTCGGCGCGATCGGCGCGTCCCTGGCCTATCTGGCGATCATGAACGCCAAGACGCCGCTGGCCCTGATCGGCGGCGTTATCCTGTTCCAGCTGACCTTCAACCTGTGTTTCTCGGCCCTGGTGGCCGTCATGCCCGACCGCGTGCCCGACACCCAAAAGGGCATGGTGGCGGCTTTCCTCAGCCTGGGGAACCCAATCGGCACGGCCGCCGGCGCGGTGATCATCGGCGGCCTGCTGGTCGTCGAGTGGCAGCGCTACGCGGTGATCTCGGCGGCGCTGCTGTTGGGCCTGGCGCCTTTCGTGCTGCGCCTGAAGGACCCGCCTCTGGCGAAAGCCGATGTGCCGCCGTTCCACCTGCGGGAGTTCATCGCCGGCCTGTGGGTCAGCCCGCGCCAGCATCCCGACTTCGCCTTCGCCTGGGCGGGCCGGTTCATGGTGCTGGTCGCCCTGAGCCTGGTGCAGAGCTACATGCTCTACTTCCTCCAGGACGTGGTGGAGTATCCGCGTCTCTTCCCGGGTCATCGCTCGGAGGAAGGCCTGGCGATCCTGGCGACGGTCTCGACGGTCTTCAACGTCGCCTGCGCCATGGTGGGCGGGGTGCTGTCGGACCGGATGCAACGGCGCAAGCTGTTCGCCTTCGGCGCCGCCCTGACCATCGCCGCGTCGATGGTCGTGTTCTCGCTGACCTCGGACTGGAACGTGCTGCTGGCCGCCTATGTCGTCTATGGCTGCGGGGCGGGCTGCTACTGCGCCGTCGACATCGCCCTGGTCACCCAGGTGCTGCCCTCGCAGCGCGATGCTGGCAAGGACCTGGGCGTGATCAACCTGGCCAACACGCTGCCTCAGGCCCTGGCTCCGGCCCTGGCCGTATGGAGCCTGGGGCCGACCCACGGGAACTTCCAGCTGTTCTTCCTGATGGCAGCGGGGCTGGCTTTGGCTGGCGGTCTGGCGATCCTGCCGATACGAGGGGTGCGCTAACCACCGCCTCAGGGATCGCCTTGCCCCAGTTCCGCGTCGTCACCGATCCCGACGATCCCGCCGTGGCCCCGTTCCGGGCGATCAAGGAGCGGGACCTGGTCGGGCGCGAGGGCCTGTTCATCGCCGAGGGCGAGACGGTGCTGCGGGCCTTCGTTCGCGATGCGCCGCGGCGCGTGGTCTCGCTGCTGATCGATCCGAAGCGCAAGGACAAGCTGGCCGACGTCTTCGCGGACCTGCCGGAGGACGTCCCCGTCCACCTCGCCGAGCAGGCGGTGGTCGACGCCATCGCCGGCTTCCATCTGCATCGCGGCGTGCTGGCGGTGGGGCGCAAGCCCGACCCGAGACCGGCGCGCGACCTGCTGGCCGGCTTGCCGGCGCGAGCGATCGTGCTGGTGCTCTGCGGCATCGCCAATCACGACAACATCGGCGGCATCTATCGCAACGCCGCCGCGTTCGGGGCCGCCGCGGTGATCCTCGACGCCGACTGCTGCGATCCGCTGTATCGCAAGGCCATCCGCGTTTCGGTCGGAGCGGCGCTGTCGATCCCCACCGCCAAGCTGGACCGCGGCGAGGACATCGCCGACCTGCTGGCCGCGACGGGTTTCGAAGGCTTGGCGCTGAGCCCCTCGGCGACCGAGATCCTGGCGCGGCTGACGCCCGCGCCCCGGACGGCGGTGCTGCTGGGCGCCGAGGGACCCGGCCTGACGCCCGAGGTCATGGCGCGGGCGAGGACCATCGGCATCCCGATGGCGGGCGGCTTCGACTCCCTGAATGTCGCCACGACCAGTGGGATCGTGCTGCATCATCTTCGGTTCGCACAGGGCTAGGAAACCGGTTTCCCAGGCACTAGGGTCCGCCAGAACATCCCGTCAGAAGGCTAGATCCATGCTGAACCGTCGCGGCGCCCTGGCGACCTTTGTCACCGGCTTCCTCGCTTCGCTGGCGGCCAAGAGCGTCGAGGCCGCGCCCGTGGATCAGGATCCGACCGAAACCATCGTCCTGTGGCCAGCCGGCGCGCCGGGCGGCGAGGCGGTCACCGTCACCGAGCAGATCCTCGAGCGCGGCGATCCCAACGGCGTGCGCGACCGGGCCATGGCCCATACCCGCAAGCCGGTGCTGATGGTGTTCCGGCCCAAGACCTCGAACGGCGCGGCGGTGATGCTGATCCCCGGCGGCGGCTATGTGCGGGCGGTGCTGGACAAGGAGGGCTACGAGATGGCCCGCTGGCTGAACCAGCGCGGCTACACCTGCTTCGTCCTGTTCTACCGCATGCCGGGCGACGGCTGGACGGCAGGCGCCGACACGCCGCTGCAGGACGCCCAGCGCGGCATCCGACTGATCCGGTCGCGGGCGGCCGAGATGGGCTTCAGTCCTGACCGCGTGGCGATCATGGGCTTCTCGGCCGGCGGCCACCTGGCGGCCAGCCTGACCACCCGCTTCGCCGACAAGACCTACGCCTCGGTCGACGCCGCCGACGATCTTTCGGCCAAGCCCAACCTGTCCGGCCTGATCTATCCGGTGATCAGCATGGACCCGGCCATCGCCCATGGCGGCTCGCGCAAGGAACTGCTGACCGCCGACGCCTCGCCCGAGCGGGCCGCGGCGATTTCCCCCGAGCGCCTGGTGACGACGGGCCTCTCGCCGGTGTTCCAGTTGCACGCCGCCGACGACAAGTCCGTGCCGGTGGACAACAGCCTGGTGATGTTCGCGGCGCTGAGGGCCAAGGGCGTGCCGACCGAGATGCACATCTTCGAGGAAGGCGGTCACGGCTTTGGCCTGCGCGGCACGCCCGGTAAGCCCGTGGCGGCCTGGCCCAGCCTGTTCGAGACCTTCGCCAAGCGGCACGGGATCTAAGAGCGCCTCAGCAGTCCGCCTTTTCCTTCAGCTTCCAGGCGGCGATCTCGGCGTCGCGGAACTTGATCCACTCGCCGCGCAGCACCGCCGGCCGCTTGCCGTGGCGCTCCTCCAGGAACTCCGCGCCGACCACGCGATCGGTGCGGAAGGTGCGGAACGCCTCGCGCAGTTCGCACCAGGCGATGATCATGCGGATCGTCTCGCGATAGCCAACGGTGACCGGCCAGATCACCCGCGCGCTGACCGCGCCGGCCCCGTCGCTGTAGTCCAGGCGGATCTTGCGACCGGCGTGGATCCAGGCGCGGACCTGGGCGACGTCGATGCGGTCGGTTTCGGGCTTCCAGGCCGGTGAGGCGCCGATCGCCGGCTCCAGCACATAGGGCCGCAGACGATCGGGCACGGCGGCGGCGATCTTGCTGATCAGGTCGTTGGCGGCCTTGGCCAGGACCGGATCGCCGCGCCCGGCCACCCACTGCGCGCCCAGCACCGCCGCCTCGATCTCGTCGGGGGTCAGCATCAGGGGCGGCATGTCGAAACCGGCCTCCAGCACGTAGCCGATCCCGGCCTCGCCACGGATCGGCGCGCGCTGGCCGACCAGGGCGGCGATGTCGCGATAGACGCTGCGTTTCGACGTCTCCAGTTCGGTGGCGATGGCGTCGGCGGTCACCGGCGCGCGACTGCGGCGCAGGATCTGGATGATCTGGAAAAGGCGTTCGGCGCGTCTCATGGGCTCGAATATCGGCGATCGCTACTGACAGCATGCTGGCAGTAGCCTGGCGGTAGCAAGTCGTCACCACGACATTCGTGATGGAGAGGGACGATGATCACGCTATTCGCCGCCGGAGCCGGGTTCGGGCTGCCTGAGATCAGCCCCTATGTGACCAAGACAGAGGTCCAGCTGATGATGGCTGGTCTCGACTACAAAAAGACCAAGGGCAGTCGCGAGACCGCGCCCAAGGGTCAGTTGCCGTGGATCGAGGACGCCGCCGTGGCGATCGGGGACTCGACCTTCATCCGCGCTCACATCGAGCAGAAGTACGCGATCGATCTCGACATCGGCCTGTCGGGCAAGGAGCGCGCCCAGGCGTGGGCGATCGAGCGCATGATCGAGAACCAGCTGGGCTGGGTGTCGGCCTATTTCCGGCACCTCGATCCGGCCAACTTCGCCAAGGGCGCCGCACGGTGGTTCGACGAGGCGCCGGAGCATGTGCGGGAAGACCTGAGGCGCGGCCTGCAGGAAGCGATCGCCGCCAATATCCGCGCGGTCGGCGTCGGCCGTCATCTGCGCGAGGAGGTCGTCTGGCTGGGCGGCCTGTCGCTGCGCTCGCTGGATGAACTGCTGGAGGACAAGGCCTATCTGATGCGCGACAGCCATCCGGTCGGCGTCGACGCCACGGCCTTCGCCATGCTGGCGGGGATCATGACGCCGCACTTCGAGTCGCCGTTGCGTCGCGAGGCCGAAAGCTATCCGCGTCTCGTCGACTATGTCGGCCGGATGATGGCCCAGTTCTATCCGGCTCATCCCTGGGGCCTGAAGCAGGCGGCGTGAAATTGGCGGGAACGGGACTGTAACCAAAGAGGTCCATCGTCCGAATGACCCACGGGCGCTTGTCGGCGCCGAGCAGGGGATCAGGCGATGGCCATCAGCGGCGACTACCCACAGCCAGTCACGGTGAACGGCTTCTCGTGCAAGAACTGCACGGACGTCGACTATGCCAAGAAGCACATCGATCCGGCCCACCCCAAGGATGGGCCCTACGGCGTCAACGCCAAGGATCACGACGCGGAAAAGGACAAGGTCCGCGCCGGTTCGCGGAAGGCCTGGTCCGAGCCGGGCGTGGCCCTCGACGTCGAGATTTGAGAGCGCTAACAAATTGGTCGTACAAATCTGATCGAATTTGATGAATTGGTCAGGCCATTTTTTGTTGCGCGCCTAGCCAATATCGCTAGGGTGGATTGGCGCGATGGAATGGAGCTCACCTCCGTTCAATCGCTTGCTCGTCGACCACAGGCGTTGCGTAACTTGCGCCAACCTCCTCCCGGGGCGGCCGACGATGGCGGCCGGAGTCCTCCCTCCGGTCGCTCCGCCGGGATTTATGGTAAGGCCACTCGAGCTTCGTCGGTCCGCGAGCGCTTGTGAGCCAGGGGCGCGCGCGCTAGTCCTGTGTGACGCGCCGATCGTGGCGCCTGTCCGTGGCCGTTCGTGATGTCGACCTCTTCGCCGGATTCAAGGCTCTATCAGCAGGTCGCCGCGACGATCAGCGGCGCGATCGCCGACGGCGTCTATCAGCCGGGCCATCGCCTGCCGTCCGAGCGCGACCTGGCCGACGAGTTCGGCGTCTCGCGTCCCACCGTCCGCCGCGCCGTCATCGCGCTGGAGATGCGCGGGCTGCTGGAGGCCCGCCAGGGCTCGGGCGTCTATGTTCGTCTCGACCAGCCGCCGCCGCCGGTGAAGGACCTCGACATCGGAGCCTTCGAGCAGGCCGAGGCGCGTCGCCTGTTCGAGGGCGAGGCCGCCGCCCTGGCGGCCACCCTGATCACCGACGAGGAACTGGCCTATCTCGAGACCCTGGTCGCCGAGATGAACAGCGACGCCTCGACCAAGGAACAGTCCGAGCTGGCCGACCGCCAGTTCCACATCTCCATCGCCCAGGCCACGCGCAACAACGCCGTGGTGCGGATCATCGAGAGCGCCTGGGACCTGCGCTACCGCTCGCGCCTTTGCATGCAGATGCTGGAGAAGGCCCGCCACGTGCGCAAGCGGCCGCTGAAGGACGAACACCAGGAGATCGTCGAGGCCCTGCGGACGCGCGATCCCAAGGCCGCGCGCGCCGCCATGCAGACCCACCTGGGCGGGCTGATCGAGAACCTGCTGCTGACCGCCGAACTGGAGGCCATCGAGCGCACCCGCGAGAGCCTGGCGGCCAAGCGCGAAGAGATCGCCCTCCGCGCGGCCAGCGCCGCGAAGTAGGGAAGAGCGCGGCCAGCGCCGCGAATTCGACCCTGCGCCCTCCACAAAAGCAGGCTGATCCGCGGCGGGTGCGGAGTGCGCGGCGGTCGACGTGGAGGCGAACAGCGGCGATTGGATGCCGCGGGCTCATTGTTGACCACATATTGGTATGCCCAAATAATAGCGAATGGTCAGGCTGCTTATCGAGAGGCGCCGTTTCGCGAGCGGATTTGGCCTGGGTGGCTGCCTTCGCTGTCCAATCCGAAGGATGGTTGGGGGTGCATGAGCTAGTGACAACGTTAGCATAGAATCGGGCGCGTTCAGCCTTTACGGCTTTACGATCAAATTGGTAATGTCAGTTTCGCAACCAGTGAAACGGGGGATGGATGCGCGTCTTGGAGCGACCGCTGGTGAAGGCGGCGACCGGCCAGCAACCTTCCCGAAGTGGAGGCCAGTTCGGCCGATGAGCGTTCAGATGGACTATCGTGAGAGCACCGATCGCGCCGGCATGAGCCGCATGACGGTGCGCGAGCTGCGCGACACCTTCGTGATCGACAGGCTGTTCCGGCCGGGCGAGCTGTCGCTCAGCTATCTGGAGATCGAGCGGGCGGTGGTCGGTTCGGCGACGCCGACCGATACGGCCCTGAGCTTGCCGACCCACAAGGAGCTGGCCTCGCGGTTCTTCTGCGAGCGCCGCGAGGTGGGCGTGATCAACATCGGCGGTCCCGGTAGGGTGACCCTGGACGGCGAGCGCTTCGATCTGGCCCGTCACGACAGCCTCTATATTGGCCGTGGAACCGAGGTCGTCAGCTTCGAGAGCGACGATCCGGCCGATCCGGCCAAGTTCTACTTCGTCAGCTACCCGGCTCACGCCAACCACCCCAGCAAGCGGGTGCGGCGCGACGAGGCCAGGACGATCAAGGCGGGGGAGGCGACGACCGCCAACCGCCGGGTGATCCGCCAGGCCATCCGTCCTGGCGTCGTCGACACCTGCCAGCTGGTGATGGGCTTCACCGAGCTGGCCGACGGCAATGTCTGGAACACCATGCCGCCGCACACCCATCGCCGGCGCAGCGAAATCTACATGTACTTCGACACCGACCCTGGCCGGGTCATGCATTTGATGGGGGAGCCGTCCGAGCCGCGCGCGGTGTTCATGGACGACGGCGAGGCGGTGTTCTCGCCCAGCTGGTCGATCCACAGTGGGGTCGGCACCTCGAACTACACCTTCGTCTGGTCGATGGGCGGGGAGAACCTGGAATTCGACGACATGGACGTCCTGGCGGTCTCGGATCTCGGCCCGAATATCTAAGACCAGGCGCCTAGACGAAACGCATAAGAACAAGACGGGAGGAAACGCATCCATGACCTTCAAGACGCTTCTGAAGGCAGTCGCGGCCGCCGCGATCCTGGCCGGCGGCGCGGCGCCGACCATTGCCGCGCCCCGAGCGGCTGGGAAGGCCGCCGTCGTCAGCGTCCCGGCCTCGTCGGTCGACGCGGCCGGCCGCAAGGTGGCGGCCTGGCAACTGGCCCACATGGACAACTTCGACTACGTGCCGGTCACGGCGTTCCGAAAGGACACCGAGGCGCCCCGCGACTGGATCCAGGCGGCCTTCTATATCGGCCTCTACACCTTCGCCGACGCGACCCAGGATCCGTACCTGACCACCGCGATCCTCAAGCACGGCGAGGCCGAGCAGTGGGGCTTCGACCACCGTCCGCGCCACGCCGACGCCGACGCCACCGGCGCGGTCTGGGTCTGGGCCGCTGGCCGCACCAAGGACCAGAGCAAGCTGACGCCGATCCGCGCCCGCTTCGACGCGGTGCTGGCCGACCCGTCCAACGTGTCGCTGGACTTCGAGCCGAAGCCGGCCAAGGGCGACCCCTATTGCCAAGCCCGCTGGTGCTGGAGCGACGCCATCTTCATGGCTCCGCCGGCCTGGGTCAGCCTCTCCAAGGTCACCGGCGACAAGCGCTACCTGGAGCATGCCGACAGCGAGTTCTGGGCGACGACCGACTATCTCTACGACAAGACCGACCACCTTTATTTCCGCGACAGCCGCTTCATCAACCGGCGCAGTGACACGGGCGCGAAGATCTTCTGGGGGCGCGGCAACGGCTGGGCCTATGCGGGTATCGCCCGGATCCTGCAGGACCTGCCGGCGGGCCACCCGAGCCGCCCGAAGTACGAGGCGATCTTCAAGCAGATGTCGGCCAAGATCGTGACTCTGCAGGGCGCGGACGGCTACTGGCCCGTCTCCCTGCTGGAGCCGCAGAAGACACCGGAGACCAGCGGCACGGGCTTCTTCGTCTACGGCCTGGCCTGGGGCGTGAACCACGGCCTTCTGCCGCGCGCCAAGTATGGCCCGGCGATCGACAGGGGCTGGAAGGCGTTGGACGCGGCCATCGAGCCGGACGGCCGCCTGGGTTGGGTGCAGCGCGTCGGCGTCGCGCCCGACCAGGTGGGCCGCGATGACACCCAACTCTACGGCGTCGGCGCGTTCCTGCTGTCGGCCAGCGAAGTTCGCAAGCTGGCGCAAGGCTCCGCTTCCAAAGGTCAGACCTCGCGTTAAGATGGACCCGCTCCATTCTAAGCGAGGTTTGATGCGCGCGGCGCCGGATCCCCAGAAGCTCTACCAGCAGGTGGCCCGCTCGATCGCAGCCTCGATCGCGGAGGGACGCTATGTTCCCGGCGACCGTCTGCCATCCGAGCGGGGACTGGCCGACTCGTTCGGCGTCAGCCGGCCGACGATCCGCGACGCGATGATCGCCTTGGAGTTCCAAGGGCTGGTCGAGGCCCGGCAGGGCTCCGGCGTCTACGTCACCGCCCAGGTCAAGCCCGAGGAGGACGCCGCCGAGGCCGAGGTCAGCGCTCTGGAGCTGACCGAGGCCCGCCGACTGTTCGAGGGGGAAGCCTGCGCCCTGGCCGCCGCCGCCGTCAATGACGAGCAGATCTCGGGGCTGGAGCGGATCGCCCGCGACCTGGACGCCCTGGCCGCAACGGAGGATGGCGAGCGGCTGGAGCACGACTTCCACCGGGCGGTGGCTCATGCCACCCGCAACGCCGCCATCGTCGCGGCGGTCGAGGAGATCTGGACGCTGCGCCGGCAGTTTCCCGACTGCTCCGGTCAGTTGCGCCGCGTGCGGCTGGCTGATCCGAGAAGCTTCGCCGAGGATCACCACCGCATCGTCGCCGCCTTGCGCGGCCGCGATCCCAAGGAAGCGCGGCGGGTGATCCACGATCACCTGAACCGCACGGTCGAGGCTCTCCTGTCGATGGCGGAGCGCGACGCGCTGGAGCGGACCCGCCGCGAGATGGCCGAACGCCGAGACGAATTGTTGCGTCGGACCACCATCTGACGTTGTTTCCGACGGTCGCTGTCCTGCCGCGATAATTCGCCGCACAAATCAAGGGCTTGCCGTCACGGGGCGGCGCGTGCTCACGTCCCCTTAAGGGAATCAGGGGGTACTGATGTCGGATAAACTCGCGCCTGCGAGCGTTGAAACGGTGCTGAAGGCGATCTCGACCGAGATGTCGATCGCCGCGGTGGCGTGCGGACATCTGGACGTCGCCCTCGGCAAGATCCTGGAAGTCGTTCCGGACGAGCACCGCTTGTCGGTGATGCAGGAACTGCACACGGTCGACCTGCTGGCTCAGCACATCACGGCCATCACCGACTTCACCGGCAATCTGTCGCAGCAGCACGGCCAGGGCGTTCTCGAGGTCAACGACTCGCTCAACGCTATCACCCTGGGCGACGTCGCCACCCGCCTGCGCGCCTCGATCTCGGCCGAGTAGGGTTCGCGGCGGGCGACCGTCGTATCAGGCCGCTATATCAAGGTTGCGCCGGGATGGTGTTGATCATCCACGGGATGCCGAACTTGTCGGTGAAGCTGCCATAGCCCGGCGACCAGAAGGTCGCGGCGAAATCCATGCCGACCTTGCCGCCTTCCGAGAGCGCGTCGAACACGCGGCGCGCCTCGGCGGGATCGTCCGTATGATAGGTGACGTCGAAGCCGTTCTTGGGCTTGTCGATGTTCGGGGCGAACTCGGGCGGCATGTCCGCGCCCATGATCGCCTGGTCGCCGACCTCCAGCCAGGCGTGCATCAGCCAATCCTTGTACCGGGCGTCGACCGGCATGTCGGGCGGGCCTTCGCCGAAGGGATAGGCGGCGGTGACCTTGCCGCCCAGGACCTGGGCGTAGAAATCGAACGCCTGGCGGCATTCGCCCTTGAAGCTGAGGCTGGTGACGATCTTCACGGTAGTCTCCTCGCTGTGTCCTGGGCGCTAGGACGGCCCTTTGTGGCCAACCCTAGCGCAAGACCATGACGGGAGACAGACAGGCTACGCAGCCCCGATCTTGTTGCCGTAGCCGATGACGATGGTCGCCAGGATCAGCAGGGCGATGCCGCCCCAGACCGTGGCCTTCACGCCCGGGCGGGCGTCCTTCCACTCGCGCAGGGCAAAGCCCCAGACGGTGCCGAAGATGATGATCGAGGCCATGTGCAGGGTCCAGCTTGAGAAGCCGAACTTGCCCATCTGGCTCTCGCCCATCGTGTAGAAGAAGAACTGGAAGTACCAGGCCGTGCCCGCGAGAGCGCAGAGCAGGTAGTTGGCCAGTAGTGGCGGCCTGGCTTCGCCAGACTCTTTGGAAGCGGTCTCTTCGGACGGCGCCGCGCCGCCCAACCACTGGCCGGCGCTCTTGTTGCGGACGATCAGGAAGCCGCACCAGACGCCGTTGGTCAGCAGGCCGCCGAACATGACGAGGCACAGCACCGGAAGGCCGGTCCACAGCGGGCCGGTGCCAGCCGCGGCCGACAGCGCCTTGATCGGCTCGCCAGCCGCCAGACCGAAAGCGAAGCAGGCCGACATGATCCCCGAGAAGATCGCCACGGCGACGCCCTTCTTGAAGTCGAATTCGGCGATGACGGCCTTCTTGGCGTCCTCGGAGAGGGCGGCGTCCTTGCGCGCGCCCGCCAGGGCCACGACGACGATGCCGGCCAGGGTGATGACGAGGCCCAGCAGGATGATCCGGCCCGAGGCGTTGTTCAGCAGCTTCTCGGCGAAGTCGCCCTGGACGATCGGCGGGATCAGCGTCCCGAACACCGTGCAGAGGCCCAGGACGACGGCCATGCCCAGCGACAGGCCAAGGTAGCGCATCGTCAGGCCGTAGGTCAGGCCGCCGAAGCCCCAGAGCACGCCGAACAGGACGCAGAGGCCGGCGATATTGCCCGGCACCTGGCTCATCACGCCCATCAGGTCGCGGGTCTGGATCGCCGCGAAGAACCACGGGGCCAGCAGCCAGGAGAAGATGCCCCCGGTCAGCCAGAAGATCTCCCACGACCAGCGGCGCACGCCGCGATAGGGCACGTAGAAGCTGGCCGAGGCCAGGCCGCCCAGCCAGTGGAACAGCACGCCGAGCAGCGGATTGGGCGTCATGGTCTTCTCCCGTTCTTGTCTTCGTTATGGGCGGGTCAGGCGAGGTGGAACAGGGTGGCCAGCGGAACGCTGACCGGCGATTTGTCCGGATTGACTTCCATCAGCGGCGCCATGGCTTCCCACCAGCGCCGCATCACCGGATGGGCGGGCAGGTCGTCGAGTCTCTCGGGCGTGGCGCACCACATCACGGCGAACAGGGCGTTCATCTCGGGATCGTGGTGGATCGAATAGTCGGAGATCCCACAGCTTTTCAGCAACGCCTCGAGCTCCGGCCACAGGGCGTCGTGCCGGCGGCGGTACTCGTCCAGCCGGCCGGGTTTCAGCCGCATGCGGGCGGCGATCTTGCGCATCAGAGGTCCAGCCCCAGGCGGTAGAGGCGGTTGGCGTTGCGGCCGAACAGTTCGCGGCGCTCATCCTCGCTGAAGCCGGCGGTGATGGTGGCGTAGGCGTTCAGGTGCCGGTCCAGGCTGCCGAACAGCTTGTCGGTCGGCACATCGCTGGCGAACATACAGCGGCCGGTCCCGAAGATGTCGATCGCTTCCAGGATGTACGGCCGGATCTGCTCTTCCGTCCACTGACGGTGCACGAAGCCGAAGCCCGACAGCTTGGTCGAGACATGGGGTAGGGCGGCCAGGGCCTTCATGCCCTCGCGCCATTCGGTTTTGTCGGCGTCCACGGGCATGCCGGCGTGGTTGATCATCACCGGCGTGTCGGGATGGCCGGCGAACAGGTCGACCAGGCCCAGCATCTGCCCGGGATAGCACTGAAGGTCGAAGGACAGGCCGTACGTAGAAAGCAGGCCAAAGCCCGCGCGCCAGACCGGATCGCCGGTCACGTCGCGCGGCGTGTAGGTGCGCCGGGGATCGGCGTGCCAATTGACGATGTGGCGGACGCCCCGAACGCTGCGATGGGCGGCGTGAGCCTCCAGCAGCCCCTCGACATCCGGCGCGTCCAGGGCGGCGAAGGCGACAAGGCCGCTGGGCAGGCCGCGCTCGTCCGACAGCGCCTGCAGCCAGCGGGTCTCGTCCAGCGCCGAGGCGCCTTCCGCGCCCGCGTCCACATGCACCGCCCCGACGACGTTCCAGGCCTTGGCGTCGGCCAGGTAGTCGTCGAGCAGATAGTTACGCGCGATCGCCTCGACGCTGCCGTTCGGACCGTTGTCGTCGAACGGCGGCGTCAGCCAGGGATAGCGGATGCGCGTGAGGTCCCACAGGTGGATGTGCGCATCGACGAAGGGCAGGGCGCCCATGGGTGTCCTCTCCTAACTCGCGCCCGGCGTTCCGGGTCGCGCGGCGATCAGAAGGTGGTCCGGCCGCCGGAGGTGTCGAAGGTCGCGGCGGTCGTGAAGCTGCACTCCTCGCTGGCCATGAAGCAGACCATGGCCGCGCTCTCGTGGATCTCGCCCAACCGGCCCATCGGGATCTTGCCGCGCATGTAGTCGACCTGGCTCTTGGGCAACTGCTCCAGGATCGGGCTTTCGAAGGTGGCGGGGGTGAGGGCGTTGGCGATCACGCCCTTGGTGGCCAGCTCCTTGCCCAGCGACTTGGTCAGGCCGATCACCCCGGCCTTCGACGCCGAATAGGCGCTGGCGTTGGGATTGCCTTCCTTGCCGGCCACGGAGGCGACATTGACGATCCGGCCATAGCCGCCCGCCAGCATGAACGGAACCACTTCGCGGCAGCAGTAGAACAGGCCGTTCAGGTTGATGTCGATCACCCGCTTCCAGCTGTCGAGCGGGTACTCATGCACCGGCGCCGTGGCCCCGGTGATCCCAGCCGAGGCGACCAGGATGTCGATCTTGCCCAGGGCCGCGTCGGCGGCTTTGGCGGCGGCCGCGACGGCGGCCTGGTCGGAGACATCCAGGGCCGCGGTGTGCGAGGCGCCCACCTCGGCGGCGGCGTCCTTCAGGCTTTCGGCGTCCAGATCCCAGAGCGAGACCTTGCCGCCCTCGGCGACGATGCGGGCGGCGACGGCCTTGCCCAGGCCCGAGGCGCCGCCGGTGATGACGGCGGTGCGGCCCGCGAAACGATTGGCGTAGGGAGCGCTCACGCGACGCCTTCCTGGGTCCAGGCCACGACGGTTTGCTGTTGTTCGCCCAGCTTCTCGATGCCCAGGCGCATGACGTCGCCGGCCTTCAGGTAGATAGGCTCGGGCTTCTGACCCATGCCGACGCCGGGCGGGGTGCCGGTGGTGATGAGATCACCAGGCTCAAGAGTCATGAACTCGCTGATGTACGAGACCAGCTTGCTGATCGGGAAGATCATGGTCTTGGACGAGCCGTCCTGCTTGCGCTGACCGTTGACGTCCAGCCACATGCCGAGGTCCTGCGGGTCGCCGACCTCGTCCGAGGTGACCATCCACGGGCCGACCGGGCCGAAGGTGTCGCAACCCTTGCCCTTGTCCCAGGTGCCGCCGCGCTCGATCTGGAAGGCGCGCTCGGAGACGTCGTTGATCAGGACGTAGCCGGCCACGTAATCCAGGGCCTCGGCTTCGGTGACATAGCGGGCGCGCGTGCCGATCACGACGCCCAGCTCGACTTCCCAGTCGGTCTTCAGCGAGCCCTTGGGGATCATCACCGGATCGTTCGGGCCGGTCAGGCAACTGACGGCCTTGGTGAACAACACGGGCTCTTCCGGGATCGGCAGGTTCGACTCGGCGGCGTGGTCGGCGAAGTTCAGGCCCACGGCGATGAACTTGCTGACGCCGTTGACCGGCACGCCGTAACGGGGCGAGCTCTCGACGATCGGCAGCGAGGCCGGGTCGATGGCGGCCAGGGCTTTCAGGCTGGCCGGCGACAGCTGGGCGCCGGTGATGTCGGCGACATGGCCCGACAGGTCGCGGATCTGGCCCTCGGCGTCGAGCAGACCAGGTTTTTCGGCGCCCTTGGGGCCGTAGCGAAGCAGTTTCATGGGTCTACGCTTTCGAGAGGATCAGCGGGCGTAAGGACGGTGCAAGCCGACCTCGCGATTGAGTTCGACGCCGAAGCCGGGCGCGTCGGAGAGCTTGAGCTTGCCGTTCACCGGCACGGGCTCGCCGATCAGTTGAGGGTGGAACATCGGGACCACCTCGTCGGCCTTCGGGGCCATCATCAGGAACTCGGCGAACGGGCTGTTATGGCGCGTGATGACGAAGTGGTAGCTGTAGACGCTGGAGCCATGCGGGATGCAGAGCACGCCGCGGCTGTCGGCCAGGTTCGAGATCTTGATGATCTCGGTCATGCCGCCGCACCAGCCCACGTCGGGCTGGATGATGTCGCAGCACTCCATCTCCAGCAGCATGCGGAAGCCCCAGCGGGTGGCTTCGTGCTCGCCGGTGGTGACCAGCATGCCCTTGGGGGCGTTCTTCTTCAGGTCGCGATAGCCCCAATAGTCGTCGGGGCTCAGGGCTTCCTCGATCCACTTCAGGCCATATTCGTGGGCCTTGTGGGCCAGCTTGGTGGCGTAGTTGAGGTCCAGCGCCATCCAGCAGTCGAACATCAGCCAGAAGTCCTCGCCGCAGCGCTCGCGCATCGTCGCCAGCTCTTCGAGGTTCTTGCGCAGCCCTTCCTCGCCCTCGGCCGGGCCGTGGTGCAGGGGCATCTTGCCGCCGATGAAGCCCATCTGCTTGGCCAGGTCGGGGCGCGCGCCCGTGGCGTAGAAGGTCAGCTCGTCGCGGACCTTTCCGCCCAGCAGAGCGTAGACCGGCTCCTGGCGCAGCTTGCCCAGCAGGTCCCACAGCGCCAGGTCGACGCCGGACAGGGCGTTCACGACCAGGCCCTTGCGGCCGTAGTACTGGGTGGAGAAGTACATCTGGTCCCAGATCTTCTCGACCTCGGTCGGATCGCGGCCTTCCAGGAAGCGGGCCAGATGCTTCTCGACGATGTATGCCGCCGGCTCGCCGCCGGTGGTCACCGCGAAGCCGATCGTGCCATCGGCGGCCTCGATCTCGACGACCAGCGTGCCCAGCACGTTGATGCCGAAACTCTGGCGGCTCTGGCGATATTCCGGGTAGCGCGACATCGGCGTGGCGATGTGATCGTCGATCCAGTGGCCGTCACCCTGGTCGTGATAGTCGGCCCCGCCGCCCCGGACGACATAGGCCCGCACGGCTCGGATCTTCGGAAAACTCATCGGCGTCGACTCCCCGAGGCAGGCTCTGACTTCGCCCGAATGCACGCTAGTCCCATATTTCGGGAACGCTCTGGCTATTCACGGCCGTGATCTGCAAACTGACGTCCAAAATGAAGGTCCGAAGGAGTGGACTTTCACAATGTGAGAGGTATGTCTAGAGAATGGAACAAGAGGCGTCAATCAAGCGCGGCGATGCGGATGGGGACGGAAAGCCGTCGGGCAGCCAGACCCTTCTGCGCGGCCTGGACGTGATCGAGGCTGTCGCCAACGGCCCGATCGCCCTCACCGAACTGGCCGAGACGCTGGGCCTGACCCGCAGCACCACCCACCGCCTGGCGGCCGCCCTGGTCGATCGGCGGATGCTGACCTTCCGTCCGCGCGAGGGCTATGCGCTGGGGCCGAAGCTGCTGGAGCTGGGCTATGCCGCTCGCGAGCAGATGCACCTGCCGCAGGTCGCCCGTCCGCACCTGGAGCAACTGTCCAACGCCACCAGCGACACCGTCCACCTGGGCGTGCTGGAAGGCGACCTGGCCCTCTATCTGGACAAGGTGCCGGGCCGCCGACGGGTCGAGATCGGTTCGCGCATCGGCGAGCGCCAGCCGCTGTCGTCGACGGGCCTGGGCAAGGCGCTGATCCTTGATCTGGGCGAAGAGCGCTGGAAGCAACTGTTCACGGCCGAGACCGGTCCGCGCGCGCTCGGCCTGCCGGTCTGGCTGGAGCGGATGCGCGGCTACGCCGCCGCCGGCCGCGCCTTCGACCTTGAGGAAAACGAAGACCAGATCCGCTGCGTCGCCGCGCCCATCCGGGGCGTCGACGGCCAGACGGTGGGCGCCATCAGCCTCTCCAGCGCCGCCCAGTACATGGACGACGCCCGGATGGAGGCGCTGTCGGACGACGTCCGCAACACCGCCGACGCCATCAGCCGCGAGCTGGGCTGGAGCGAGCGGTCCGCGCGCAAGAAGTAACGAGTAACGGGCCAGCCCCGGGAAGGAAGCCTATGCTGTTGAAGGACAAGGTCGTGCTGGTCACCGGCGCCTCTGGGGGCATCGGCAAGGCCGCGGCCATCGGCTGCGCCCAGCACGGGGCGGACGTCGCGATCAACTACCACTCGGACGAGGCGGGCGCGGCGGACGCGGTGCGCGAGATCGAGGCCTTGGGCCGTCGCGCGATCGCCGTGAAGGGCGACGTGGCCGAGGCCGCTTCCGCTCCGGCCTTCGTCCAGGCGGCGGTCGAGGCGTTCGGCAAGGTCGACGTCTTCGTCAACAACGCCGGCATCTGCCCCTTCCACACCTTCCTCGACATGCCGGCCGAGGTCATGGAGCGCACCATGCGGGTCAACCTGCACGGCGCCTACTACATGGTCCAGGCGGCGGCCAACCAGATGGTGAAGCAGGGCCACGGCGGCGCGATCATCGCCGTCAGCTCGATCAGCGCCCTGGTCGGCGGCGGCATGCAGACGCACTACACCCCGACCAAGGCCGGCGTGAACTCGCTGATGCAGTCGACCGCCATCGCGCTGGGTCCCTACGGCATCCGCTGCAACGCGGTGCTGCCGGGTACGATCGAGACGGCGATCAACAGGGAAGATCTCGCCGACCAGAAGAAGCGCGACTACATGGCCGGCCGCATTCCGCTGGGCCGTCTTGGCGAGCCCGATGACCTGGCCGGCCCGATCGTGTTCCTGGCCTCGGACCTGGCCAAGTATGTCACCGGCGCGGCCCTGCTGGTCGACGGCGGCGCCTTCGTGAACCTGCAGTAGCGATGACCATCGTCTCCTCGACCACGGACTTCCGGGAGGCGGCGCGTCGTCGCCTGCCGCGGTTCCTGTTCGACTATATCGACGGCGGCGCCTATGCCGAGCGGACCCTGGCGCGCAACGTCGCCGACCTCGCGGACCTGTCGCTGCGCCAGCGGGTGCTGAAGGACGTCTCGCGGGTCTCGACCAAGGCCACCCTGTTCGGCGTCGAGCAGGCCATGCCGATCGCCCTGGCGCCCGTCGGCCTGACGGGCATGTACGCTCGGCGCGGCGAGTGCCAGGCCGCCCGCGCGGCCGCCAAGAAGGGCGTGCCGTTCTGCCTGTCGACCGTCGGCGTCTGCGACGTCGACGAGGTGGCCAGGGCCTCCAGCGCGCCGATCTGGTTCCAGCTCTATGTGCTGCGTGACCGGGCCTTCATGCGCGACCTGCTGACCCGCGCGGCCGGGGCCGGCGCGACGACTCTGGTGTTCACGGTCGACATGCCCGTGCCCGGCGCCCGCTATCGCGACGCCCACTCCGGCATGAGCGGCCCCAACGCCGCCGCCCGTCGGCTGATGCAGGCGGTGTTCAAGCCCGACTGGGCCTGGGACGTCGGTGTCATGGGCCGTCCCCACACTCTGGGTAACGTCGCACCGGTGTTGGGCGCGAACTCGGGGCTGGAAGATTTCATGGGCTGGCTGGGGGCGAACTTCGACCCGTCCATCCAGTGGAAGGACCTGGAGTGGATCCGCGAGCTCTGGAAGGGCCCGTTGGTCATCAAGGGCGTGCTGGATCCCGAGGACGCCAAGGCCGCCGCCGATATCGGCGCGGACGGCATCGTGGTCTCCAACCACGGCGGCCGGCAGCTGGACGGCGTGCTGTCCTCGGCCCGGGCGTTGCCGGCCATCGCCGAGGCGGTGGGCGACCGGCTGACGGTGCTGGCCGACAGCGGCGTGCGCTCGGGCCTCGATGTCGTGCGGATGCTGGCCCTGGGCGCGCATGGCGTGCTGCTGGGCCGCGCCTGGGTCTACGCCCTGGCCGCTCGAGGCGAGACTGGCGTGACCCAACTGCTCGACCTCTTCGAGAAGGAAATGCGCGTGGCCATGGCCCTGACCGGGGTCAACAGCGTGGCCGAGATCGACCGTTCGATCCTGGCCTGAGCGCCCGCGACAACAAGACGATTGGGAGTAGACGATGAAGCGCGTTCTGATGGCCGGCCTCGCGGCCGTGTGCCTCTCCACATCCGCCTTCGGCCAGCCGATCGACCGCCACGCCCTGGTCAGCCGGCATGACGTCAGGCTGACCACCGTCGATCCCAGCTCGCCGCTGATGGTCGGCAACGGCCAGATCGGCTTCACCGCCGACATCACCGGCCTGCAGACCTTCCCCGAGGCCTACAGCAAGATCGCGCCGCTGCTGACCGAGGCCCAGTGGGCCTGGCACGCCTTCCCCAATCCGAACCACTACACCTATGCCGACGGGACCGTTCCGATCGACGTGCTCGGGACGAAGCAGCCCTACGCCTACATGGCCGACTGGAACGAGGGCGAGAAGCGGCCGGCCCTGCTGTGGCTGCGCGAGAACCCGCACCGCTTCTCGCTGGGGCGCGTGGCGCTGGACCTGCGCGACACGGCGGGTAAGCCCGCCAAGTTCGAGGACCTGAAGCAGACTGAGCAGACGCTGGATCTGTGGAGCGGCGTCCTGACCAGCCGCTTCACCTATGACGGCGAGACCGTGACGGTGCGCACGCGCGTGCATCCGACGCTGGACATTATCGTGGTCGACGTGGACTCGACGCTGGTCGAGCAGGGCCGCCTGAAGCTGTCGGTGAAGTTCCCCGGCGTCTCCAAGAACCTCAATCCAGACCCGTCGGATTGGGACCATCCCGAGCTGCACACCACCAAGGTGACCGGGGAAGGGACGACCCGCCTGGACGTCTCGCGTCGGCTGGACGAGACCCGATATGTCGCCGCCCTACAGGCCGACCGCGCGGTTGATTTCACCGCCGCCGGCCCCCACGCCTTCATCGTCGCGCCCAAGGCCAAGGGGCGGACGCTGGGGCTGGAGGTGGCCTTCTCGCGCGCGCCACTGCCGAAGCAACTGCCGACCGTCACCGTCGCCGACCAGGCCACGCGGGCGCACTGGAAGTCCTATTGGACGCAGGGCGCGGCCGTCGACTTCTCGGGCAGCACCGACCCGCGCGCCGCCGAGCTGGAGCGCCGCGTGGTGCTGTCGCAGTACCTGATGGCGCTGAACGGCGCCGGCGAGGTCCCGCCGCAGGAGGAGGGGCTGTTCTCCAACAGCTGGAACGGCAAGTTCCATCTCGAGATGCACGCCTGGCACGCGGGCCACTTCGCCCTCTGGAACAAGCCCGAATACCTGGAGCGCAGCCTGCCCTGGTATATGAGCCACCTGAAGGACGCCAAGGCCCGCGCCGCCAGTCACGGCCTGAAGGGCGCCTGGTGGCCGAAGATGGTCGGCCCCGACGGCGTCGACAGCCCCAGCAAGGTCTCGCCCTTCATCATGTGGCAGCAGCCGCATCCGATCTGGATGTCCGAGCTGATCTGGCGCGACAAGCCGACCAAGGCGACCCTGGCCAAGTACGGCCAACTGGTCTCCGAGACCGCCGACCTGCTGGCCAGCTTCCCGCACAAGGACGATAAGGGCCGCTTCATCCTGGGGCCGCCGATCATCCCGGTGCAGGAGAACTACGACCCGCTGACTACCTTCAACCCGGCGTTCGAGCTGGAATACTACCGCTGGGGCCTGGAGACGGCGCAGCAATGGCGCACCCGCGCCGGCCTGAAGCGCAAGCCCGAGTGGGACGCGGTGATCAAAGGCCTGGCTCCGCTGGCGACCAAGGACGGTCTCTACCTGCCCGCCGAGTCCGTGCCGGACTTCTGGGACCTGGCCAAAAGCGCCGCGTGCTCCAGGCACGCCGTCGATCCCAAGTGCATGAACCGCGACCACCCCTCGTTGCTGATGGCCTACGGCCTGATCCCGGGGAAGGCTGATCCGGAGACCATGCGGCGCACGCTGCGCGCCGTGGAGACCGACTGGGACCTGCGCCAGACCTGGGGCTGGGACTATCCGATGGTCGCGATGACCGCCGCCCGTCTGGGCGAACCGGACAAGGCCGTCGACTGGCTGTTTTACGACGCCAAGAACAACAAGTTCGGCGTCTCGGGCATGACGCCGCGCGTGCACCAGGACGAACACGCCCAGGCCTTCGTGCCCACGACCGTGGTGTCGGGCGGCCAGATCGTGCCGGCGGGCGAGGCGGTCGGCCCCGACGGACCGGGCTATCGCCGCGCGGCCGAGACCTACTTCCCGTCGAACGGCTCGCTGCTGGCGGCCGTGGCGATGATGGCGGGCGGCTGGGACGGCTCGAAGGGACCGACGCCGGGCTTCCCGAAGGACGGCCAATGGACGGTGAAGGCCGAGGGCTTCAAGCCGTTGCCGTAGAAAAGCTCACCGATCTCCCGGCGAAAGCCGGGGCCCAGATCGTATGGCTATGAGGCGCATGCAAAACGCCCGCGACCCCTTCCAGGGTGCGGGCGCTCTTGCATCTGGGTCCCGGCTTTCGCCGGGAAGATCGGGTTTGAAAATAGGTCGGCTACTACTTCACCAGCCCGTTCACATATTCCTCGATGTTCGTGTAGCCGTCGCCGTCACGATCCTTGGCCGCATCAGAGGCGTCCTTCGGGTTCAGCTTGTGGGCCGTCTCCCAGGCGTCGGGCATGCCGTCGCCGTCGGTGTCCTTCGGTGAGGCGGTCGAGGAGGCTTCGAACCAGCCGCCGACCTCCTTCTGGCTGTTGATGATCTTGCCGGTGCGGTCGACCACGCTCTTGATCACCCGGGCGTCGATCGGGTCGCGCTTGCGCGAGGCGCCGGCCTTGGCCAGCACAGCCTTGTAGGCGTCGGGCGCGCTCTGGGTGACGACGGCGCCGAACGGGAAGGGCGTGTCGACCACGTGCTCGCCGGGAGCGTTGGACGAGGCCAGGACCAGGGTCTTCTGATCGGCGACCAGCTTGTCGTCCATGTAGTTGCCGGCGAAGTGGGTCAGGCCGCTCTTGTTGCGGATATAGAGGGCCAGCGGACCGCCGGTGTTGGCGCCCTGGATGTAGTAGTTGCCCACGAAGTTGGAGTGGGTGGTCGAATTGGTGTTGAGGTCCTCGCCCGCGGCGAACTTCGAGGCGTTGTCGGGACGGCCGTAGAACGGGTCCATCGAATAGCCGCGGCTGACGCCCGGCTCCCAGTTGTAGAAGTCCGTCGTGGCGCCCTGGCCCCAGTTATAGAAGACGTTGTTGCGGAAATCCAAGGTGATGCCCTCGGCGTCGTCCTTTGCGCCGGCATAGTTGCCGATGCGGGGCATCCGCGCCTCGTGGTGGGCCCACAGATTGTGGTGGAAGCTGTACTTGGCCCCGAACGAGCCCTGGATCAGGCTGCCATAGCCGTGCTCGCCCTTCTCGTGGATCGAGTGGTTCAGGCTTTCGGCGATCAGCGACCATTGGATCGTGACATTGGTCAGGTGCTTGACGTCGGGCGTGACCTTCTGGGTGACCGACAGGCTCTCGTCGATCGACCAACCGGACGAGATGTGGTCGAGGATGATGTCAGAGCCGCCGCCCAGCGAGATCGAATCGTACTCCTTGCCGGCCACATCGCCGACGCGGACGTGCAGGTAGCGGACGATCACGTGGTTGGCGTGGATCAGGAACTGGGCGTCGCGCAGGGTGACGCCATAGCCCGGCGCCGTCTGGCCGGCGATGGTGATGTGGTCATTGGCGATCTTCAGGTCGCTCTTCAGGCGGATCACGCCGCCGACGTCGAAGACCACGATGCGGGGACCGTCGGCCTCGACGGCGGCGCGCAGGGAGCCGGGGCCTGAATCATTCAGGTTGGTGACCTTGATCACCTTGCCGCCACGGCCGCCCTCGGCGAACCGGCCAAAGCCCTCCGCGCCGGGAAACGCCAGCGGCCTCACCACTTCGGCCGCCATTGCCGAATTGGTAACTCCAGCCAGAAGGCCAGCAAAAACAAACACCTTTTGCCAGTTCATGGTCGTTTCCTCGTTTCACCTAGTTAGCCGGATGCTCTGAAACGCATCGGATTGGTAATACCAGAGTTGCAGGTTTTCGCGATATGTTGCAAGGTATGAGCAACAGTTCCACATTTTGATATTTTGTGGAGCGTCAAACGATACCGGTGTCAAACCGGTTGAGGGGAGCGAACATGACCTCGACCACATTCCGCAAACGACTGATGGCCAGCGGCGCTTTGGCCGTTTCGCTGCTCGCCGCCGCCGGCGCGCATGCTCAGGACGCCGTGGCTGCCGCGCCGCAAAGCGCCCCCGCCGCCGAAGGGGCCTCCGAGGTCGAGCAAATCGTCGTCACCGGCTACCGCTCCAGCCTGAGCAAGGCCCTGGGCGTGAAGCGCACCAGCATCGGCGCCGTCGACACGATCCTGGCCGAGGACATCGCCGCCTTCCCGGACCAGAACCTGGCCGAAGCCATCCAGCGCCTGCCGGGCGTGACCATCGACCGCGTCGGGGGCGAAGGCCACCAGATCACCGTCCGCGGCCTGAACGCCGACTTCACCCGCGTCCGCATCAACGGCGTCGAGGCCATCGCCACGGGCGGCGGCAACCGCAGCCGCGGCTTCGATTTCAACGTCTTCGCCTCGGAGCTGTTCAACAGCATCACGGTGCGCAAGACCCAATCGGCCGACATCTCGGAAGGCTCGCTGGGCGCCACGGTCGACCTGCAGAGCGGTCGCCCGTTCGACTACAGGGGCTTCAAGGCCGCCGCCTCGGCCGAGGGCAGCCTGAACAGCATCACCGACCGCATCCTGCCACGCGTCGCGGGCCTGCTGAGCTGGTCCAACCCCGACCAGACCTTCGGCGTCCTGGCCTCGGTGGCCTATTCGAAGCGCCAGCCGGTGGCCGAGGGGTTCAACACCACGCGCTGGCAGGGCGCCGACGCCACGGACAACTTCGCCAGTTGCTCCAAGTGCGCGTCGCCGGAAGAGCTGGCCAAGGTGCAGAACGCCTTCTATCCGCGCATCCCGCGCTACACGGCCTCGAAGATCGACTCCGAGCGCCTGGGGATCACCTTCTCGACCCAGTGGCGTCCGAACTCGAAGTCGGAGCTGTCGCTGGACGTCCTCTATTCGGACCTGAACCAGTTCACCGAAAGCCCCAACCTCGAAGCCATCTCGTTCAGCCGCTCGAACGCCGCGGGCGTGGGCGCGACCATCGTCCGCGACTACGCGCTCAACGACCGCAACACCTTCACCTACGGCGTGTTCGACAAGGTCGACGTCCGCTCGGAGAACGGCGCCCAACGCGACCACACGACCTTCACCCAGGTCACCTTCAGCGGGAAGTATGAGTTCACCGACCGCCTGCGCGGCAACATGCGCGTCGGCGTGGCCAATTCCGACTACCGCATGCCCGAGCAGATCTCGTTCCAGCTCGATCGCAACGACGTCAATGGCTACGTCTACGACGCCCGCGCCAACGACCGCACGCCGATCATCACCTATGGCTTCGACGTCGCCAATCCGGCCAATTTCACCCTGACCGAGATGCGCTCGCGCGAGAGCACGGCGCTGAACATCGTGCGCACCGTCAACGGCGCGCTGGAGTTCGACGTCGACGAGCACCTGAAGCTGCGGGGCGGCGTCGACGCCCAGCAGTACGTCGTCAAGTATCGCGACGCGAGCCGCAACCAGACCCTGACCGGCGCCAACCAGATCGTCGGCGTCGGCGCGTTCTCGAAGGTCGTCTCGTTCGGCCGCGACTTCCCGTTCCCGGGCGGCGACCGCAGCTACGTGGTGGCCGACATCGACAAGGCCGTCGCCTACACCAAGCTGCTCAGCTATCCGCTGATCGTGCAGACGGGCGACACCCGTGACGTATCCGAGGACGACCTGAGCGGCTTCGGCCAGGCGGTGGTCGACGCCACCATCTTCGGCGGCATGGCGCTGCGCTCGGACTTCGGCTTCCGCGTGGCCCACACCAAGGTGACGGCCGGCGGCTTCGTCAACACCAACACCAACTACGTCACGATGAAGAACGACTACACGGACGTTCTGCCGTCGATGAACATCACGCTGGAGCCGCGCGACAACTTCATCCTGCGCGGCGGCATCGCCAAGGTCATGGCCCGTCCGACCCTGGGCAGCCTGACTCCGGGCGGTTCGGTCAGCGCCACGACGCGGACGGTGAACTTCGGCAACCCGGACCTGGAGCCGTTCCGCGCCACCAACTTCGACCTGGCGGCCGAATGGTATTTCGCGCCGGAATCGCTGCTGTCGGTGGCGGTCTTCTACAAAAAGATCGACAGCTTCATCGCCAGCCAGACCAGCCGCGCCGTCTACAACACGCTGGGCTTGCCGGAGAGCATCATCACCAGCGCCGGGGCCGTGGGCTCCGACATCTTCGACGTGACCCGTCCCTACAACGGCGACGGCGGCTGGCTGAAGGGCGTCGAGTTCCAGTACCAGCAGCCGTTCAACTTCCTGCCCGACTACCTGCGCGGCTTCGGCTTCATCGGCAACTTCACCTATGTCGACTCCGAGGTGAACTACGGCACCAAGGCCGCGCCGAAGTACAACACCCTGACCGGGCAGTCGAAGACCACGGCCAACGCCACGATCTATTTCGAGCGCGGCAAGTTCAGCGCCCGCACCTCGCTGGCGAAGCGGTCGAAGTTCTTGACGGCCTTCCCCGGGTCGAACGGCAACAACATGGGCGGCACCCACGGCAGCACGTATTACGACTTCTCGTCGAGCTACAAGCTGCGGGACAACCTCGTCATCACCCTGGAAGGCATCAACCTGGGCGACAAGTTCACCGACGCCTATGTCGACACCGCCAACCGGATCAGCGACTACCGTCACACTGGCCGCGAGATCCTGCTCGGCGTCCGCTGGACCTACTGACCGCTTCCTCTTTCCCGGCCTCCTCCTAGGGCCTGGGGCGGTCCTTTCCCCGCCCCAGGCCCATCTTTTTTGGAGCATTCGACGTGATCGATCGCAGAAGCATCCTGGGCCTGGCGGCGGCTGCCATGGCCACGCCGGCGCTGGCCGGGCAAACGGCCGGCGCGCCGACGCCCGCGCCGACAGCCAATCCTCCGAAAGACTGGATCGACCCCAAGACCGGCCACCGCATCGTGCGGCTGTCGGAGGAGGGGGGCAGCAAGAACCTCTATTTCCACCAGAACGGCTACACGCCGCAGGGCGACAAGCTGGCGATCACCACGCCAGCGGGCATCGCCCTGGTGGACCTCAAGACCTTCAAGCTGACGCCGCTGGCCAAGAGCAAGGACGCCGACCTGCTGTTCTTCGCCCGCGCGTCGCGGCGGCTCTACTACGCGGTCACCGCGCCGGGCGAAGGCCAGCCGGTGGACCGCGCCAAGACGATCTATGCGCTCGATATCGACAGCGGCAAGGCCAAGGTCGTGGGCAAGCTGGCCCAGGGTCAGATCGTCTCCGTGAATGGTGACGAGACCCTGCTGCTGGGCGTCGTCACCTATGGCGGCAAGCCGCTGCAGCCCAAGACCGCGGACGATCTCAAGCGCTTCGGCCAGGCCGAGTACGCGGCCAACGGCCCGGACGGCAAGCCGCTGTCGTTCGCCAAGGCCAAGGGCGTGCGGATGACCGAGCGCTTCGAGACGCCGACGCCGATGGAGATCTTCACGCTCGACCTGAGGACCGGCGAGCGTAAGGTCGTCCACGCCTCGGACAAGTGGCTGGGCCACGCCCAGTTCTCGCCGACCGACCCGACCCTGGTGATGTTCTGCCACGAGGGGCCCTGGCACCGGGTGGATCGCATCTGGACCATCCGCACCGACGGCTCGGCCCTGACCAAGATCCACACCCGGACCATGAACTTCGAGATCGCCGGCCACGAGTTCTTCGGCGCCGACGGCAAGTGGATCTGGTACGATCTGCAGACCCCGCGCGGCCAGGTGTTCTGGATCGGCGGCTACGAGATCGCGACCGGCAAGCGCCTGTGGCGTCGGGTCGAGCAGAACGAGTGGTCGGTGCACTACAACGTCTCGCCCGACGGCACGCTGTTCGCGGGCGACGGCGGCGACGCCGACATGGTCGCCCACGCGCCGGACGGGAAGTGGATCTATGTCTTCAAGCCCGAGACCCCGCGCGACGCGGCGACTCAGTACTACACCGACGACCTGATTACGCCGGAGAAGATGGCCTCCGAGCGCCTGGTCGACATGTCGGCCCACGACTATCGCCTGGAGCCGAACCTGACCTTCACGCCAGACCAGAAGTGGATCGTCTTCACCTCGAACATGCATGGCGCGAACCATGTGTATGCGGTCGAGGTGGCCAAACATTAGAGGCTGTCATCCCGGCCAAGCGCGTAGCGCGCCGAGCCGGGACCGCCTGAAGCTCTGAGTCTCTTGCGATCCCGGGTCTTCGCCCGGGATGACAAGAATAGCTACAGCCCGACCACGCCCGAGGACTCCACCACCTCGGGCTTCTTGCCGTCCAGGGTGTCGATGCGGCAGCGGGTGAAGCGCCAGTCCTTGGCGTCGGCGATCCTGCCGGCGGCCTGGACGTCGAGATCGAGGTCCTCGAACGCGAAGCGCTCCAACGGGGCTTCGGCGAAGGCGGCGACCTCGAAGGCGGTCTTGGCGCCGACCGACCTGATCTTGCTGACCCGCACATCGCTCAGGCGGCACAAGCCCCGTGCGCGCGGCACGGGCTGAGTCATGACCCTCCAATAGGGCGGCACGTCGGTCATGCCCGCCGGGATCTCGGCGTAGCTGTAGGACGGGTTCCAGTTCAGGTTCACGCGGAAGACGGTCGGCACGTCCTGCAGATGCATGTCGCTGATGTCGATGTTCGAAATCGTCCCACCGCGCGTGTGGGCCGACTTGAACAGGATGCCGACGGGCGTGGGATGATGCACCTTCAGGCCCGAGACCTTGATGTCGTGGAAGCCGCCCGAGGTCTCGCTGCCGAAGGTGATGCCGGCCGAGGCGTCACGGATCACGCAGTCGCGGATGACGATGTCGCGGGTCGGCCGCGCCACCCGCAGCCCGTCGGCGTCGCGGCCGGCCTTGATGCACAGGGCGTCGTCGTTGCAGGCCACGTCGACCCGTTCGACCAGCACGTCATGCGAGGAGTCGATGTCGACGCCGTCGGTCGACGGACCGCGCCCGCCTTCGTTGTTGCGGATCTCCAGGTCGGCGATGTGGATGTCGTGCGAATAGCAGACGTGCACCGTCCAGAAGCCGGCGCGGCGCAGGCGCGGCCCGGCTAGCTCGATTTCCTGGCTGTCGAAGATCTGGATCAGGCGCGGGCGCTTGCAGTCGTAGTCGGCGGCCCAGCGCAGGCCCTTGGGGTCGTACTTGCGGCGCAGGGCCCAGTAGCTGTCCCAGAACACCTTGCCGTCGCCGTCGACCGTCCCGTCGCCGACGATGCGGACGTTCTTCTGCTTGTAGACATTGATCAGCGCCGCCGGCCAGGTCAGCTCGACGCCCGCCACACGAGTGGGGATTTCCGGATAGTCAGCCAGGTTCGTCGAGCCTAGCAGCGTGACGCCCTTGTCTAGCCGCAGGGTGACGCCGGACTTTAGGAAGATGGAGCCCGTGCGGTAGACGCCGGGTTTCAGCGCGACCGTCGCGCCGGTCTTGGCGGCCTCGTCGATGGCGGCCTGGATGGCCTTGGTGTTCAGCGTCGTTCCGTCGCCGACCGCGCCGTGCGCGTTGGCCAGGATCGCCTTGCCGGCGGCCAGCGCCAGGGTGGGCGCGGAGGCGGCGACGAGGCCGAGCTGGAGGAGGGCGCGTCTCTGCATGGAAGGCCTCAGGCGCTGAAGGTGAAGGTGTGCGCGCCCGAACCGATCTCGACGACGCGAGCGGGCAGCTCGACGCGAGCGGTGGTGTTGGGCGGGATGGCGACGTCCAGTCGGACGCCCTCGGCCGTGCGTTTCCAGGCGATGGAGATGCGGCCGACCACGGACTCGTAGTCGCCGCGAGCGCCGGGCAGGCGCGGGTCGAACAGAGGGCGGATGGCGATCTTGCGGAAGCCGGGCTCCAGCGCGTCGATGCCGATGATCCGTCGCCAGATGAAACCGCAGACCGCGCCGAAGGCGTAGTGGTTCAGCGAGCCGGTGACGACGCCGTCCTTCAGCCCGTCCCAGCGCTCGAACACCGTCGTCGCCCCCTGGCCGACCTGGTAACCCCACGAGGGCAGGTCGGTCTGCAGCAGCAGGCCATGGGCGAGGTCGGCGTGGCCGTGGTCGGCCAGGGCGTCGAGGATGTAGGGCGTGCCAATGAAGCCGGTCGACAGCTTGGTTCCGCGTCGGCGGACGTCGGCGGCCAGGCGGTCGGCCGAGGCCTGGCGTAGGGCTGGCGGGACAAGGCCAAAGCGCAGGGCCAGGATGTGGCTGGTCTGGCTGTCGTTGCCGACCCCGCCGTCGGGGCGCACGAACTCGCGGGCGAAGGCCTGGCCGATCTTGGCGCGCAGGGTGGCCAGACGAAGGGCGTCAGCGTCGCGGCCCGTGGCCTTGGCCATCTGGGCCAGCAGGTCCGTCGAGTAGGCCCAATAGGCGGTCGAGACCAGTTCCTTGGGCGTGGTGATGTCCGAGCGGCTCGTGGCGTCGACCGACAGCCAGTCGCCGTAGTCCATGCCCCGCGCGTTGCGCCAGACGTGGTCGGGATTGAGGGCCAGCAGCCGCCGGCTCCAGCGGTCCATGGCATCCCAGTTTTCGCCGATGATGCTGGTGTCGCCGTACCGTCGCCAGACCGTCCAGGGCAGGATCACCGCCGCGTCGGCCCAGCCGGGGGTGTTCTGGCCCAGGGCCCAGAAGGGCGCGGTGTCGGGCATCTCGCCGGTCGGCGCCTGGCCGGCCCGTACGTCGCCCATGAACCGGCGGGTGAAGGCGTCGAGGTCCATGTTGAAGGCCGCCGCATCCCAGAAGATCTGGGCGTCGCCGGTCCAGCCCATGCGCTCGTCCCGCTGCGGGCAGTCGGTGGGGATGCCGAGGAAGTTGCCGCGCTGGCTCCACAGGGTGTTGTTGACGATCGACTGCACCAGCGGATGGTCGATGCGCGCCGCGCCGGTCAGGGCCGCGTCGCTGTGCAGGACGACACCCTCGATCTCGGTCAGCGGGCCCGTGACCTCGACATGGCGGAAGCCATGGAAGGTGAAGCGTGGTTCCCACGACTCGCCGGTCGGGTCGCCCTTAAGAACGTAGGTGTCGGTCTGCAGCGCCCGACGGTTGGACGTGGTGTTCAGCGTCCCGTCCGGCGTCAGCGCTTCGGCGTGGCGTAGGATGACCGTGTCGCCGGCCGCGCCTTTCGCGCGGATGCGGCACCAGCCGGAAAAGTTCTGGCCGAAGTCGACGATGCGGACGCCGGGCTTGGGCGTGGTGATCTGGGTCGGCTTCAGGACCTGGATCGCGCGGATGCCGGGACCAGGCTGGGCGGCGACATGAACCGGCGGCGCCTCACCCTTGCGCGCCCAGGCCCAAGCACGATCGTCAAAGCCCGGTGCGTCCCAGCCTGTCTCGTCCAGGCGCGCATCGTGGGTCTCGCCGTCATAGATCTCGGCCTTCAGCACGGCCGAGGGGGCCAGCTTCCAGCCGTCGCCTTCGGTGGCGATGCGAGTCGTCGAGCCGTCGGGGTGAGTGACCTCCAGCAGGCCCGAGAACCGACGCGGCGGTGGTCCGAAGGCGTAGCGCAGGTCCAGGAACCCGAACGGGCTGCCGAACCAGCCGTCGGCGACCAGGGCGCCCAGCACGTTGTCGCCGGCCTTCACGAGGTCGGTGACGTCATAGGCCTGGCTGAGGGCGCGGCCGCGGAAGTCCGTGGACTCTGGCGTCAGCAGGCGGTCGCCGACCTTCTTACCGTTCAGCCGAGCCTCGTAGCCGCCCAGGGCGGTGGCGTAGAGGCGAGCGCTGGCGACGGGCTTCTCCAGCCGGAAGGCCCTGCGCAGGCGCACGGCTGGGCCGGTGACCCAGGGATGGCAGGGCGGGATCGTTCGCGCTGGAATAGCCGCCGGCCAGGCCGTGTCATCGAAGCTCGTCTCGCGCCAACCATCGGGCGCGTCGAGCGTCGTGCGCCAGCCGTCCCTGGCGTGGATCCGCGTCACCGAACCGTCGGCCTTGGTGAGGGTCAACCGCGCGACCAGGGCGCCGCCCAGCACGGGGCGCGGCTCGTCCAGCCGCAGGCCGACCTCGACCGCCAGCACATGCGGACCAGGCGCCAGACGGGGCAGGGCGAAGCTCGGGCCCTGGCCCCAGGCGGTGCGGTCGCCGGGTTTGATCAGGTTCGCGCCGTCGACCCACAGGCTGTTCAAGCTGTCCTTGGCGCAGACGCTGACGACGGCCGAGACCACGTCCGCCGGCATGTCGAAGCGCCAGCGGAATTGGCGAGGTTTCGCGTCATCGGTCTCGCCCCAGACCCAGTGCATGCCCTCCAGCCGTTCATCGCGCATGGCCGGGGTCTCGGCCTCCAGCCAGCCCGTGGACCAGGGCTCCAGCAGGCCCATCTCGAACCAGGCGGGCGCGGAGCCGCGGATCGGCTTGCCCGCGCCGTCCCACGCCTCGACCCGCCACCAGCAGCGCTGGCGCGAGACCAGGGCCGGGCCGGCATAGGCGATGTCGAAGGTGGCGTCGGACGACACCTTGCCGCTGTCCCACAGGAACGGACCACCGGTCAGCGACGTGCGGCTGGCGGCGACGCGGATGCGGTGGGTGCTCTGCTTCACGTCGCGCGCGCCAACCGCTTCGATCGTCCACGAGAAGCGCGGCCTCGGATTGTCGAGGCCCAGCGGGCTCTCTATCTGGTCGACGCGCGGCGTGGCGACGCGGGCCGTCCCCCGAGCGGCGGCTTTGGCCGCGCCGGCGGTCAGGCTCGCGCCGGCGCCCGCGACGGCCAGGAACTGGCGGCGGTCCATGGCCTAGTGGCTCGGGTTGAAGTCGGGCTTCTGCGCGAAGACATAGGTCTCCCAGTCGGCGCGCGTGTGGAAGTCGAGGCCTTTGTCCCAGGCCGCGCCCATATAGTAGACGAACGGCTTGCCCGGCTCGACCGTGACCAGCACCAGCCAGTCGCTGTCGGTCTCGGTCACCCCGACGATCTGCTTGGGATCGACCAGCAGGGCCACGCCCATCGTGCCCTTGTCGGGATCGGTCACATCCCAGAACGAGAACACGCCCTTGGCCTTGTCGGCGCGCAGGTCGCCGGCCTGCTTGGCGGTCGGCTTCTTGGTGACGCCCAGGGCCACGGTGATCGGCCCCTTGGCGTTCGAGCCGAAGGTCGAGACCATCCGCGTGAAGTTCGTGCCCATCGGCAGGGTGAAGGTCCGGCTTTCCCAGACCTCGCGCTTTTCCGCGACCTTCCAGGGAGCGTAGCTGACCTTAAACGAGGCTACGTCTGGGCCGTCCTTCAGGATCCTGTAGTCCTTCCAGTTGCGCGACACCCACAGCTTGCCGCCGTCCCAGACGCCCAGGCCGCCCGCGCCGCGGAAGGTCCCGACGTTGTAATAGTCGATGCCTTCGCCGTGATAGGCGTGCTGGTCGCCGGTGCGCAGCTGGCGGGTCATGAAGGGGTAACGGACGCTTTTGCCCCAGGCGTCGATCCCGGAGGTCGAGGGCGGCTCGAACTGCTCCAGGGCAGGGCCGTAGATGCGGTGGGCCGTGCGGTCGTTCTCCCACAGGATGTCGTCATAGCGCTCGGGCGCGTAGCGGACGGTTGCGCGTGGCTTGTCCTGGCCGGCCGGCGGCGGGGCCATGCGGTAGATCATCTTCGGCGGCGTCGGCTGACCCGGCGCGGCCGGCGGGACCTGGGCGGGCGCCAGGCCCGGCCCCTCGATCGCCGGATCGTAGGCGAGGGCGGCGACGGCCTTCATCTCCGTGGCGTGGCGCGCTTCCTCTTCTGGACCCCGAACGGTGCGCGGCACGGGCGGGACGGGCGTCGAGGCGGCCACGAAGTCGGCAGGGTCACGCGACGGCTCGGCCAGGGGCAGGCTGGCGACGGGCTTGCCGAGGTTCATCACCTCCAGCCCGGCCAGCAGGAATGCGCCCGTGCCGTAGGGACCGATGTCGTTCGCGACCGTCGGCACCGGCTGGTCGCCGGTCTTCTGCACCGCCCCGATCATGCCGCTGGGCAGCACCTGCTTTTGCAGACCGGTCCAACCCTTCACGACCACGGGCTGATAGGTCGCGCGGTCCAGGATCCCGTGATTGATCCCCCAGGCCAGGGCGTAGACGAAGAACGACGAGCCCGAGGTCTCGGCCTCGGGGAACTTCTCCGGCTGCATCAGGCTGGACGCCCACAGGCCGTCGGCGCGCTGCAGGTCGGCGACCCGCTTGGCCATGGCCTGGAAGATCGCGACATAGCGGGGCCGCGAGATGTAGTCGGCCGGCATCGATTCCAGCACCCGGGCGGTCCCGGCCATCACCCAGCCGTTGCCGCGCGACCAGAAGAGCTTGCGGCCCTGCTCGTCCCGGCGATCGATGAAGCGCTCGTCGCGGAAATAGAGGCTGTCGTCCGGGCTGTAGAGGCGCGCGAAGGTGCGCCACCACTGCTTGTCCATGGCGTCGAGATACTTCTTGTCGCCGGTCTGCGCGCTCATCCGCGCCAGCACGGGCGGGGCCATGAACAGCGCGTCGCTCCACCACCAGACCAGATGCTCGGGGATCGGCTGGCGGGCCAGGTGCGGCAGGGCCCAGTCCAGGCGCTGGCGCAGGGGCATGATCACGCCCTCCTGGCCGCGACGGGCGTAGAGCTCCTCATAGAGGTCGCCAATCGCCATCTCGTCGGCGTTCAGCATGGCCTTGCCGTTCTTCGCGCCGCGCAGGGCGTAGTTGTAGTGCTCGGCCGCGTCGGTCAGGAACTTCAGCGTCTCGACGTCGCCGGTCGCCCGCGCTAGGCGCGCGGCGCCGACATAGTGGGTCGCCGACACCCAGTTCGAGGACATTTCGCGCACCGCGCCGCCTGTGGAGACGGGGATCGGCTCGGCCCGCATGGCGTCGATCTGAGCCTTGTTGGCCCGGTTCAGCACCGCGAGCACCTCGGCCGGAGCGGGCAGTTGCGTGGCGACGGCCGCTGGGCGCTTCGGCGCGCCAAGGGCCGGCGCTCCAACGGCGCACAAGGCCGTGGCGCACAGCAGGGCGGCCATGCCGGCCTGGCGGAGGGGCTTCGAACGCGGGGTCATGGGCACTGGCGATTCCTCGGCGCGCCGACACTCATGGGGTCAGCGACGTTCATTATTTGGAATAGAATGTCAGATTTTGAAAGGTTGTCTACCAGGAGCGGCGGTCGGCGCCACCGGTGTCGCACCATAGGCGCACCCGCCCATTATTGCGCTTGTGGGCTTGCAAAAAATGGAAACCGATCGCAGCATGTGGAGATAATGATACCGGTGTCATCAAGAACACCAAATCTGGGAGGGTACGAGATAATGGCTTCATCCAAGAGTTTTGCCCTGCGTGATCGCCTTCTGACCGGCGCCGCGGGTCTGGCCGTCATGCTAGCCGCGGGCGCCGCCCAGGCGCAGCAGGCCGGTACGGCCCCGGCGGCTGATGACACGGTCGAGGCGGTGGTGGTCACCGGCTTCCGCAACAGCCTGCAGCAGGCCCTGAACGTCAAGCGCTCCTCGGCGGCGGCGGTCGACGCCATCTACGCCGAGGACATGGCCAAGTTCCCCGACCTGAACCTGTCCGAATCCATCCAGCGCATCCCGGGCGTCGCGATCTCGCGTGACGCCGGCGAAGGCCGCCAGATCTCGGTCCGCGGCCTGGGCGCCCAGTTCACCCGCGTGCGCATCAACGGCATGGAAGCCCTGACCACTTCGGGCGGCACCGACGCCTCGGGCGGCACCAACCGTAGCCGCTCGTTCGACTTCAACGTCTTCGCCTCGGATCTCTTCAACCGCATCACGGTGCAGAAGACCGCCTCGGCCGAGACGGAAGAGGGCTCGCTGGGCGCGACCGTCGACCTGAACACCGCCCACCCGTTCGACAAGCGCGGCTTCAACTTCGCGGTGTCGGGCAAGTACGGCTACAACGACCAGGCCGAGAAGGCCTCGCCGCGCGTGGCGGCCTTGATCTCGAACACCTGGCGCGACGACACCATCGGCGCTCTGTTCTCGATCGCCTATTCCAAGCGCGACCTGCTGGACGAAGGCACGAGCACCGTGCGCTGGCAAACCGGCACGGCCGCCGCGCCGGGCTTCCGCGGCGTGAAGGGCGTGACCTGCGCCACCAACGCCGCCGCCTGCGCCGAGGCCAATGGCGCGGTGCACCCGCGTATCCCGCGCTTCGACTGGTACAAGAACAAGCAGGACCGCCTGGGCATGACCGGGTCGCTGCAATGGGCGCCGGACGACAAGACCACGGTCTCGTTCGACGTGCTCTACGCCGACTTCAAGGGCGAGCGTAACGAGGACTTCCTCGAGACCTTCACGCCCCAGACCGCCGGCGTCTGCACGGCGACCTCCGCGCCCTCGTGTGGCATCAACCAGGTGGATGTCGTCGACTACACCGTGACCAAGCCGCGTTCAGGCCTCTCGGTCATGACCAAGGGCGTATGGAACAATGTCGATCTGAAGACCGAGCAGCGCCACGACGAACTGGAGACCGAATTCCGCCAGTTCACCCTGGCTGGCGAGCACCAGTTCACCGACAAGTTCAAGGCCAAGGGCGTGATCGGCTTCTCCAAGTCGACCTTCGCCAACCCGGTTCAGAACACGGTCCAGTGGGACCAGTACAACGTCCAGGGCTACAGCTTCGACTACAGCGGCGGCGACGCCTATCCGGTGATCAAGTACGGCTCCGGCGACACCGTCAACGCCGACGCCTGGACCCTGGCCGAGATCCGCATGGTCCAGGGCTATGTCGACAACAGCTACAAGACCGGCCAGTTCGACCTGGCCTATGACTTCAGCGACGCCTTCAAGCTGAAGGGCGGCCTGTCCTACAAGGCCTATGGCGTCGAAAGCACGGCCTTCGCCCGCTCGAACGGTACGACCGCCAACATCAATCCGATCAGCTCGACCGACCTGAAGACCGTGCCGCGGTCCAGCTATGCGGAGACGATCGACTTCTCGAGCCTGAACATCCCGGCCGGCAACGTGTCTTCATGGATCACGCCGGACCTGAACAAGGCCCTCGCGGCCCTGCACATGGACGACGTGAACTACGGCAAGACCGTCACCACCACGCCGGGCACGGTCTGGGTCAGCCCGTTCGGCAATTCGTGCTTCACCCAGGGCTGCGGCATCTACAACCTGGGTCGCGAGCCGAGCCTGGGCAGCAACTACTCGATCGATGAGTGGGACACGACGGGCTACGTCCAGGGCGACTTCAAGTTCGACGTCGGCGGCGTGCCGGTGCGCGGCGATGTCGGCGTCCGCTATGTGAAAACCCGCCAGAAGGCGCTGGGCTACGGCGTGGTGCCCTCGACCGTCAACGGCGTGAACTACCAGACGATCTCGGCCACCACCGCCACGCGCGCCTATACCGACGTGCTGCCGGCCATGAACGTCGTCGTCGAGCCGCGCGAAGATCTGCTGCTGCGCTTCGGCGCCGCCAAGGTCATGTCGCGGCCGAACCTCGGCTCGCTGACGCCGGGCGTCAACATCGGCACCGGTTCCACCAAGTCGGTGACCTCGGGCAACCCGTTCCTGGATCCATATCGCGCCAAGACCGCCGACGCCGCCGTCGAGTGGTACTTCCAGCCGGGCGGCCTGCTGTCCTTCGCCTACTTCTACAAGGACATCTCGACGTTCGTGCAGAGCTACACCTCGGCGCTGTCGACCTTCGACCAGAACCCGTTCGGCCTGCCGGACAGCGCGGCGGTCGCGGCCTGCGGCACCACCCCGGGCTGCTCGCCCAGCCTGCCGGTCTGGCAGTTCAGCACCTCGGTCAACACGCCGGGCGGTCCGCTGAAGGGCTTCGAGATCAACTACCAGCAGCCCTTCACCTTCCTGCCGGCGCCGTTCGACAAGTTCGGCTTCCTGGGCAACTACACCCATGTGACCTCGAACGTGACGTACCTGTCCTCGACCGGCGCGGTAGCGGCCATCGGCCCGCTGACCAACCTCTCGAAAGACAGCTACAACGCCACGCTCTACTTCGAGAACAAGAAGATCAGCAGCCGCGTCTCGGCGGCCTATCGCTCCAAATATCTGACCCAGATCCCGGGCCGTAACGGCTCGGACGTCGAAGGCACCAAGGCGACGCTGAACTTCGACGCCTCGCTGACCTACACCTGGACCAAGAACCTGGCCTTCACGCTCGAGGCGGTCAACCTGACCAACGAGAAGCAGGACCAGTACTACGACAGCAGCCAGTTGGTGTCGTTCTACCACGAGACCGGGCGCGAGTTCTTCGCCGGCTTCCGCTACACCTTCTAAGCCTCAAGCGCGGCGCGGTTCTTCGGAGCCGCGCCGTGTCGCTTTGCGAGGGTTCCCGATGTCCTATCTCTTCGATCGGCGGTCGCTGCTGCTGACCGGCGCGGCGGCCGCTTTCGCCGCCAGCCCGGCCCTGGCCGCTTCCCGCGCCGCCTTCGACGCCGTCGTCTCGACCGACGGAAAGACCCGTGGCGTCACCAAGACCTACGCCACCCTCACCGAGGCGCTCGAGGCCGCGCCAGCTGTCGGCGACCGACCGTTCCGTATTCTCGTGACCGCTGGGACCTGGCGCGAGAAGGTGACGGTGACCAAGCCGAACGTCTGGCTGATCGGCGAGGGCCGCCAGGCCACCACCATCGTCCATGACGACTATGCCGGCGCCCGTCGTCCCGGCGGTCCGGCCGAGATCGCCACCCTGGTCGTCACCGCGCCCGGCTTCCGGGCCAAGCGGATGACCATCGCCAACGACTTCGACTATCCGCGCCACATGCCGCCCGAGGTCGACTACGACCGCACCGGCGCCAGCGGGGCGCAGGCCACGGCGCTGAAGCTGGGCCAAGGCTCGGACAAGGCCTATTTCGAGGACGTGGCCCTGACCGGCTGGCAGGACACCCTGTTCGCGGACGCAGGCCGCAGCGTGTTCCGCGAGTGCTATGTCAGCGGCTGCGTCGACTTCATCTACGGCATGGGCTTGGCGGTGTTCGACCATTGCGAGATCCGCTCGCGCACCAGGCCGGGCAAGGACTTCCACGGCTTCATCGCCGCGCCGGACACCGACCGCCGCCAGCCCTACGGCCTGATCTTCCTGGACTGTCGCCTGACCCGCGATGCGGACATGCCCAGGCGCACGATGGCGCTGGGCCGGCCCTGGCGGCGCACCATGAGCTTCCCGGACGGTCGCTACGGCAACCCGGACGCCGTGGGGCAGGCCGCCTTCATCCGCTGCTGGATGGACGACCATATCGTCCCCGAAGGCTGGTATCCGATGCACTACAATCTGAAGGGCGGCCGGCGGGCCATGTACCAGCCCGAGGATGCGCGCCTGTTCGAATACGCCAGCAAGGGACCGGGCGCGGGCAAGCCTTCCCAGCGTCGCCGCCAGCTGTCGGCCGCGGAGGCGCGCGACTATACGATCTCGAAGCTGATGTCGGGCTGGAATCCGGTTTGAGGAGCGAAGCGATGGGCGGTTGCGGACGACGCGAAGTCCTGGTCGGCGGAGCCGCTCTCGCTGGAGGGCTGCTGGCCGGCGAGGCTCAGGCGATGACCAGGCTCCCTGGCCAGACCCGCTGGGTCTTCGACCGCCTGTCGAACATCGGCGGCGCCGACACCAGGGTCGAGGGCGACCCGATCCTGGTCGACAGCCCCTATGGCAAGGCCGTTCAGTTCGACGGCGTCGACGACCGCCTGGTCATCGGCAAACATCCGCTGGCGGGCATGGGCCAGTTCACCTTCGAGGCTCTGTTCCGTCCCGATGGCGGGGCTTTCGCCCAGCGCTGGTTCCACCTCAACGAGGAGGATCCGACGCCCGGCGCGCCGCCCTCGGTCACGCGCGTCCTGTTCGAGATCCGCGTCAAGGACGGCGCCTGGAGCCTGGACGCCTTCGCCACGGGGCAGGGCTACAAGCAGACCCTGCTGTTCCTGGACAAGACCTTCCCGATCGGACCCTGGTACTGGGTGGCCCAGAGCTATGACGGCAAGACCTACCGGTCGTTCGTCAACGGTGAGCTGCAGGGCGAGGCCGACATCGCCTACCAGCCGCAAGGCCAGGGCCGCAGCTCGATCGGGGCCCGCATGAACAAGGTCGACTACTTCAAGGGCGCCGTCCGAGAGGCCCGCTTCACGCCCCGCGCCCTGGCGCCGCAAGCGCTGCGGAAGACGCGCTGACGGGCGCTTGATCGCCGCACCGGCCTGGGGCGCGCCGAAATCCTCGGCGCGCGCCCGTACGCGCGCGTCCCGACCCGCGAGCGGTCGCGCTGGCCTCTGGTCTCAAAGGAAAGGAGAGAAATGGTGGATGCGAACCAACAAGAGCTTCAAGCGTATCACGGCCCTACACCACATCGAAGCCAGCTTCCGTCAGGCCATAGGTTAGGTGCTGGGTCAGCTGCCGGCCTCCAGTCCAACCTGGTGGATCGGTTCGCCGAACGCGCGCAGGCAGCGGACCAGTCCGGAACCTCGGAGGGCGCGGACCTCTCCAGGCGCACCTTGCCGTCCTGGTCGATGATGCAGATCGCCACCGACCGCAGCGACACATCCAACGCAGCGTAGAACATCGTCGTCTCCCTTCGTCTCGGCTAGAACCGAGACCTTACTGGGAGCTCGACCCTTCAGGGGTCTGCCCGATTACGCATGCTATTGGCGCTAGTCGCGCTTTGAACCTGGGAGGCGCGAACGTTCGAGGCTCAGCGCCACGCCGGCGTTTCGCCCAGCGAGGGTGGCCACGCGGTATTCGGCGGCTACGCCGAGAACCAGCGAGGCCTCCGAGGTGCTGAGGGCATAGTCCTGCGCAAGCCATTGGACCATCGCGGCTGTCGCCGCTCGAACGGCTTCGTCCAAGGAAGAGCCCTGACCCAAGACACTGATCCGTTGATCGGTCTCTATTCGCGGGCTGGCGAGCGGTCGCGGCGAAAGGAGCGTGACGCTAAACTCCACGTCGAGCGACGTCTCCAGCGCCCATTGGGTCGTTTCTCCGTCGCCCTGCCGTGCATGGCCGTCTCCGAGAAACAGCATGGCGCCTGGCTGGAACACCGGCAGATAAACCGTGGCGCCTTCCACGACCCCGTTGAAGTCCATGTTGCCGCCCCAGCGCCCGCTATCGCCGGCCGATTGCGGTGGAAAGCCGAAGTCGGGCGCGACGCCCAGGCCGCCCAACATCGGGCGAACAGGAATGGCATATTCCTTGAGGTGGTCGGGCGCGTCCTCCAGGCTAGCTAGGCCTGCCGCGCGGTCGAGTCGCCAGCGCACCCGTTTGCCAAGGCCGGGCGCCTTCGCGGCCAAGCCCAGCGACATCGCTCGCCCCGTGATGCCATCGAGGCTGTCGGCATAATCGCGATTGAGCGACAGACGACGGATGTGAACCGCCAGCACGTCTCCTGCTTTCGCGCCCGCGACAAAGAACGGTCCGGTCTGCGGATTGCCGTAGAGCGCGACGACGCGCCCCCGTTCGTCGACGCCGCCGGAGTCGATCGTACGCGTCGAAACGATATCCCCCGGTCGGATGACTAGGGCTGGCGGCAAGTCGGCGGTGAAGGTGTTCGGAAACTGCTTTGGTTCATAGGTCACCCGGCGGACTGGGCCCTCCGGAATGTCCAGTCGCTGGCCGCTGAAGGCGTGACGCACGCGTTGGGTATTGCTGGTGTCGGGATAGTCCGCCCACCCCGTCCAGCGATCACCGCGCGCGGTCGCCTCGAAACGAAAGCGCGCGCCATGACTGTCGACTGCCTCAAAGGTCAATCGGTCCCCCTCAGCACGTCCGATTACAGGCCAGCCGTCGAGCGACCCCGAAAGTGTCTTTCCCGCGGTCGCCCAGGTCAGGACGCGATGCTCGGCGTTTCCCCATCGGTCCACCGCGAGAAGCCAGGTCTCGGGCGCGGCAGAGGCTGACGAGGCGGCGGCGAGAACAGCGAACAACAACAGCAGGGCGCGCATGAGTTTTCTCCAGACGGCCGACGCAAGTTCGACAATGAGGTCGTCGGTGACAAATGAAGCTTCTGAAAGGTTGGCCCTCTCACTATCCAGCCGACGTGCTCTGATCTTCTCGTTGGCATCAGCGCCGAGACAAGGCAAACGATGCTTGATCTACAAGAAGACCGGCAACTTGCGCGCATGCCAACTTCTGTTCGGACATCGGAAGCTAGAGAGCACGGTCCGCTACTTGGCATCGAGGTCGATGACGCGCTGGAGATGTCTGAGCAAATCGACCTCTAGCGTATCAGCCCAACAGCTTTGACGCGGTCCCAGTGCACGACGCGCCTCCACCGACGACGCGTTTCTGGAGCCGCGCCAAGGTCATCATTTGGCGCTGCGCGGCCGACGACGCAGTCCTTCGAACTTGCCACGACAACAGCGAACAAGACGAAGACACCTTCTGTGCAAATAATGGTGGCGGTTCACAGCGACGAGGCCGTGGGCGACGTCGCAAAAGGAGCGCTTATTCGATGATCTCGACCGCCGCCCACTTCATCGCTGAAACCCTGGAAGCCGCCGGCGTCGAGCGCGTCTATGGGGTTGCTGGCGACTCGCTCAACGGCTTCACCGAGGCCCTGCGGGCTCGGGGCAAGATCGAATGGGTCCACATGCGCCACGAGGAGGCCGCCGCGTTCGCCGCTGGGGCCGAGGCCCAGCTGACTGGCGAGCTGGCGGTGTGCGCCGGCAGTTGCGGGCCGGGGAACCTGCACCTGATCAATGGCCTGTTCGACGCCCAGCGCAGCGGCGCGCCGGTGCTGGCAATCGCCGCCCACATCCCCAGCAGCGAGATCGGCATTGACTACTTCCAGGCTACGCACCCCGAAAGCCTGTTCAAGGACTGCAGTCACTATGTGGAGCTGGTCTCGCATCCGAACATGCTGCCCCAAGTGCTAGAGCGGGCCATGCGCGTGGCCATCGCCCGGCGCGGCGTGGCGGTCGTGGTGATCTCCGGCGACGTGGCCCTGGAGAGGCTGGACGCCAAGCCGCCGACCTGGATCGCCCCGGCCCCGCCTCGCGTGATCCCGCCGGCCGACCAGGTCGAAGCCTTCGCCGACCTGCTGAACGGCGCCAAGCGTGTGACCCTGCTGTGCGGTATCGGCTGCGCCGGCGCGCGGCCCGAGGTGCTGGCCCTGGCCGAGGCGCTGAAGGCGCCGATTGTCCACGCCATGCGGGGCAAGGAGTCGATCGAGCACGACAATCCCTTCGACGTCGGTATGACCGGCTTCATCGGCTTCTCGTCCGGCTACGCCGCGATGAAGGATTGCGACACCCTGGTGATCTTGGGCTCGGGCTTTCCTTATCGCCAGTTCTATCCAAACAAGGCGAAGGTCGTGCAAATCGACATCAGCCCCGAGGCCCTGGGCAATCGCAGCCGCCTCGACCTGGGCCTGCTGGGCGACGTGGGTGAGACCCTGCGCGCGCTGCTGCCGCGCCTGGAGCCGAAGGCTGACCGAAGCTTCCTCGACGCGGCTCTAGCGCACTACGCCAAGGCCCGAGAGGGCCTGGACGCCCTAGCGCAGATTCCGCACAAGCCCAGCCAGGTTCACCCACAGCAGGTGACTCGCATCGTCAGCGAACTGGCGGCCAAGGACGCGGTCTTCACCTGTGATGTCGGCACGCCCACGGTCTGGGCGGCGCGCTATCTGCGGCTGGACGGTCAGCGCCGGCTCCTGGGCTCATTCAACCACGGTTCAATGGCCAACGCCTTGCTGCAGGCGATCGGCGCGCAGTCGGCTTTCCCGGGACGCCAGGTCGTGTCGCTGTCGGGCGACGGCGGGTTCTCGATGATGATGGGCGACTTCATCAGCCTTTCGCAGCTCGGCTTGCCGGTGAAGGTCGTCGTGCTCAACAATGGCACGCTGGGCTTCGTCGAGATGGAGATGAAGGCCGGCGGCTTTCTCGACACCGCCGTCGATCTGAAAAACCCCAACTTCGCGGCCATGGCGCAGGCCATGGGCGTCAAGGGCGTACGGATAGAGCGCGCGCAAGATCTCGAGGCGGGGATCGCTGAGGCCTTCGCCCATGACGGGCCAGCCCTGGTCGACGTGGTCACCGCCCGCCAGGAACTGGTCATGCCGCCCAAGATCACGCTGGACGAGGCCCACAAGTTCGGCGTCTTCGCCCTGAAGGCTGTTCTGGACGGCCGCGCCGCCGAGTTGATCGACCTGGCCAAGGTTAATCTCAAGCGCTGAACCATGACGCCGCGGTAAGACCTGGGGCCGTGAGCCGTCTTCGCGTCGGAAGCCGAACGTCGCGTTTTTGGACGCAAGCTAATGGCAGCTCCTGGCGCGACTGGGCCAACTGCACCGAGGTCATGATCGGTAGGACAGAATGTGAGCGGAAGCGTTTAGCGCAGGTCGACGATCAACTTCTCCAGCACCACGTTGTCGTCCAGGCGCCAGACCTTGATCCTGTGAGCGCCCGCCGCGAGGTCCGGGAAGAGGGCCTCGACGGTGTGGGCATGGTCCTTGACCGCCGCCACCCAGGCGACCTGCTCGGGCGTCGAGGCCGAGCCGGCGGTCGGAACCAGGCTGGACGTCAGGACCTGAACGGGGCCGTCGTCGAGGGAGACGCCGATCCGCAGGCCCTTGCCGCCGCTGGTGTCCAGGGTCGGGGCCAGGCGCAGGCGGACCTTGGCCGGACCCGCGCGCGGAACCGACACCGCATAGTCCAGCCGAACGCCGTCGCTGATCTCCGTCGCGGGCCGGCCTTGCGGCAGGGCGAGCACGGCGTCGCCTTGGCCCAGATCCGACAGCACCGTCCAGGTCAGGCCCTTCCCGTCCACGGCGCGGTCGAACTTGGCGGCCTCGATCGTGACGAGGTTCGGGTCGCTGGCGGCCGAGCCCGCGAAGACGACCTTGGTCGCCAGCTTTTCCGGCGGGGTGTCCGCCGACACGCGGGCGACGCTGGGCATGGTCTGCTGGGTCGGATCGTTCCAGATCACATAGCTCATGTGGACCTGGTTCATCATGCCGTCCCACTTGCCGCCGTTCAGGGCGTGGTACTGAGCGGTCAGGTCGGCGTCGCGCTTGAAGGCGGCCTCGACCTTGTCGGCGAAGACGTTGGCGCGGGCGTCGTTGCGGGCCGACAGCCGCCGGTTCCAGGCCGTGGCGTAGTACATCTCGTAAAGGTTGGCGAAGGCCGTCGCCGGATATTCGACCAGCTGGAAATAGGCGTCCTGCTGGTCGGGCCGCAGCCGCGCCTTGATGGCCGCCACCTTGGCCGACAGCGCCCGCCAGCGGTCGACGATGTCGCCAAATTCCCCGCCGTCCAGCGGGCCCGCGCCGTTGTCCGGGCCCAGCGGGAACGTGTCCTGGTCGATCAGCTCGGGCTTCCTGCGCGCGGCGAGGGTCGAATAGGTCTCCAGCGCCTCGCCGATCTCGGCGCCGAGCGCCGGACCAAAGGCCTCGCCAGCCCACTCACGCGGGAAGGCCGCCAGGGCCTTGGGCGTCATCGCCTCGGGATTCCAGGCCATGCGCAGAAAGAAGCTGAGCGGATATTCCATCGGCTTGATGTCGCCGACATTGACGATCCACAGGTTCCGCGCCTGGCGCTGGTAGGCCAGGTCCATCTGCTGCCAGACCTTGGCGACCTGGTTGGTGTTGATCCACTTGTAGTTCCGCGGCCCGCCGACGTAGTCGAAGTGGTAGTAGACGCCATAGCCGCCGGCGCGGGGCAGCTTGTCCTTGCCGGCCACCGGCAGCCGCCGGATCTGGCCCCAGTTGTCGTCGGAAAACAGCAGGGTCACGTCGTCAGGGACCCGCATGCCGTGGTCGTAATAGTCCTGGACCTCCTTGTAGAGCGCCCAGACCTGCGGTGTCTGGTCGGCCGGCTTGCCGGTCACGTCGGCGATGATCTGGCGCTGGTCGGCGACGATCTTCTCCAGGAGCTGGGTCGCCGCGCCCTCGGCCATCGGCTCGTCGCCGTCGCCGCGCATGCCGACCGTCACCAGGCTCTCATAAGGCGTGCCGTCGCCCTTCGACATCATCCGCTCGATGCCGCCGCGCCAGAAGGCCCGCAGGTTGTCGCCGTTGGTCGCGTAGTCCCAGCGGCCGCCAGTCACGCCCTTGTCGGTGTTGCGATGCCATTCGCTCTGGGCCCGGGTCATCGGCTCGTGGTGCGAGCTGCCCATGACCACGCCCATTTCGTCCGCCAGCACCTTGTTGCGCGGGTCGTCGTCATTGAACGCCTTGGGCGCCCACATGGCCGGCCACAGGTAGTTGCCCTTCAGGCGCAGGGTCAGCTCGAAGACGTGGGCGTAGAGATCGGCGTTGATGCCGCCGAACGTCTTCTTGGCCCAGCCGCTGAAGGCCGGGTCCTCGTCGTTGATGAAGAAGCCGCGATACTTGACGCGCGGATGGTCCGCCCGGGCTCCAGCGGTCAGGAAGAGATCGCTCTTCTTCGCCACAGGTACGTCGGCCCACCAGGCCCAGGGCGACACCCCGATGCGCTCGGAAAGATCATAGGCCCCAAAGACCGCGCCGCGCCGGTCGGCGCCGACGATGACCAGGGCGCGCGGCACATTGGCGACAGGGCGCTCGACGACGACCTGTCGGAAGCCTTCCCACTGGCCGGCCAGATCCTCGACCTTCAGCTTCCCGGTTTGGACAAGACTGTCGATGACCGGGCTGTCGCCGAGCACGCCGATGATCACCGTCGCGCCATGAGCCTTGGAAAGATCCGAGAGCTTGGCCGCCTCGCCGCCGCTGACCCGTCTCAAATCGCCGCGCAGGCCCTCGGCGGCATGGCGCACCGCCGGATCGGCCGTCGCGTCGACATAGACCGAAGCAGGCGTCCCCTTGCGGATTAGCCCCAGGCTCGTCCCCTTGCCCGTCGCGCAGACGCTGACCGGCGTGTCGCAGGCAAACGCGGCGGGCGCGGTCACCAACGCCAAAGCCAAGCTGCTCGCCACGGTCGTTAGGAATGTGTGGGGGCTCACGCTTCCTCCAAGCCGATGCTCGTACTAACCGAGTCATCTGGCCAATATGATAAGAGGTCTGACCTTATCGGCGCGGTTAAAATGCACAAGGGTTCGTTGCACTGGTCACCAGGCGTGAGGTCGGAGTTCAATAGCGGCGCCGGTGAACGTCTACTTTCTGACGGTGAACCAACGGCGGCTTTTGCCGCTAGCTCTCCATGCGCGTGTTGGCAATTGGAAGACGACAAGCACGCCGTTAGCGCCGGAGATAGCCAGGAAGCATCGTTCAAGGCTGCGGCGTAGCTCTTCTTTCCGGCTGAAAGGCTCGTGAAAGCCTTGGGGCGACATCTCACGCCGGCGTTCCCGACAACGCCGTCCAAGGAAGACTCGCATGCGACCTTTTGACGATCACAACCTCTTGGCGCGAAGCTGCCTCGCGCGGCGGTGGGCGGCTGAATGATCGTCCTGGCGCTGGTTCTCGTGGCGCTGGCCTTCGGCCTGCTGTTGGCCGGGCGGATCGGTCGCCGGTAGGCGAGGCCGTAAAGTCTTCCGTGGCGTTTCCCCGCCGTTCCGCGCCGCAAGGAGATTATTCCTATGCTCGACCGCCCACCGACCAAGCACAGCCCGACCCGGGAAAGCGGCCGTTCCCTGATCTGGGTGCTGTTTCAATCGGTGGTGCTGGTCACGGTCGTGGTCTTCATGGTCGTGCAGCTGTTCGACCCGAGCAAGGCCGCCATGGCCGGTGCCAAGCGCGTGGACCTTGCTCACCTGGCGACCGAGATCAGCGACAACCTGCCCTGGATTCTTACCCTGATGGCGATGATGATGGCGGGCGTCTTCGCGGCGCTCCATCTGGGCCTGAGGCCGCTGAGGCGGATTTCCGAGCGCGCCGGCGAGATCGGGCCGGCCACCGTCAGCCAGCGGCTGCCGCTGGAGGCGACACCGCGCGAGATCGCGCCGCTGGTCATGGCCTTCAACGCCGCGCTTGATCGCCTTGAGGCGGGCCTGCGGGCCCAGCGTGACTTCTCCGCCAACGCCGCGCATGAACTGCGGACGCCCCTGGCGACGCTGCGGGCGCAGGTCGAGAGTCTGCTGGAACCGAGCGAGCGCCGGGAAGCCATGGAGGAGTTCGACCGTCTGTCGCGCTTGATCGCCCAGTTGCTGACGCTGGCCGAGGCCGACGGCGACGCGCCGGCCAGTGTCTCCTTTGACCTGGTCGAGACGGCGCGCGAGTTCACGCGGGACATGGCCGGCGCCATAGTGGCGAGCGGCCGCACGATCGCCTTCGACAGTGCTCCCGACCGTTGGGAGTGCCGCGGCGCGCCGGGCCTGGTCGAGGTCGCCTTGCGCAATCTGCTCGACAACGCCGTGCGACATACGCCGCGGGGCAGCGAGATTCTCGTCACGATCGACGTCTTCGGCCGCCTGACGGTCAGCGACGACGGGCCCGGCGTGCCCTCCGATTTCCGCGATCGCCTGTTCCAGCGGTTCAGCAAGGCCGATCCGCGTGGGGCCGGCGCGGGCCTGGGCCTCTCGGTCGTCAGCCGGATCATGACGCTGCACGGCGGCGAGGCGCGGCTGGACCCGGGGGAGGCCGGGGCGCGCTTCGTCCTCGACTTCTCCCGGCGCGGTCGCGGCGGCCGGAACACCCATCCATGAGGGTGCTCTTCATCGAGGACAACACCAAGCTGGGCGAGGCGACCCTGAAGTCTCTCGCCAAGATCGGTTTCGCGGTCGACCTCTTCGAGACGCCCGAGGACGGCTGGCACGCCTGGCGGGTCGCACCCTATGACGTCGTTATTCTGGACATCATGCTGGCCCGCGAGAGCGGCCTGGACCTGTTGGCCAGCGCGCGGGCCGCGGGGCTGTCGACGCCGGTCCTGCTGCTGACGGCGCTAGGCAGCGTCGGCGAGCGGGTGCGCGGCCTCGACGCCGGGGCCGACGACTATCTGGTCAAGCCGTTCGCGATCGAGGAACTGGTGGCGCGGCTGCGGGCCCTGAGGCGGCGGCCGTCGCCCCTGGCCGAGTCGGTCATCCGCTATGGCGACGTCGTCTACGACGCCGCCGCCCGCGAGCTGGCCGTGGGCGAGGGGCGCACGAGCCTGTCGCGGGGCGAGAGCATCGTCCTGGAGCGTTTCCTGCGATCGCCCGAGCGGGTGATCACCAAGGCGCAGCTGGGCGAGAGCCTGCATTCCCTGGAGCAGGACTACACGGAAAACTCCATCCAGGTTCACGTCCACAGGGTGCGCCGCAAACTGTCGGACCTGGGGGCGAACGTGTCGATCCGCGCCTTGCGGGGGCTCGGCTACATGGCCGTGATCATATAGCCAAGAGGGCGATGGCGATCGGTTAGCGCCATCGTCAGGCTCTGAAAGGTTGGCGGAAGTTTCGGTTTCCAGGGTGCGCGCGTCGTCACCTGGAGACCGATGAATGACCATCCTCCACCCGGCTCGCCGCCCCGCGGACCGCGCTATTGTCCTCACCGTCAGGATCGCCATGCTCGGCGCGGTCTCGGCGCTCGCCGCCTGTCAGTCGATGCCGACCGAGCGTTCCGGCTATCTTTCGAGCTACAGCGGGCTGGCCGAGGCCAAGCCCGGCAAGCGGCGCGATGAGGCCGCTTCGGAGGCGATCCGGCGGGTCTATATCGAGCCGACGGTCCTGCGGCTCAACGCCCGGACGCCGATTAAGCCGTCGGATCAGGCGATGGTGCGCCAGGAGGTCGATCGGCAGCTCTGCTATAAGCTTAGCCGTCGGTTCGAGATCGCTCCGCAGCCGGAAGAGGGCGCCGCGCGCGTACGCGCCGCCGTCGCCCACATCGCCCCCACCAACCCCGGCGGATCCGCCGCCACAGCCGCCGCCAGCTTCTTCATTCCGGTGCCGATCCTGAAGGTCAGGCCCCCGGGAATATCCGGCGGACTGGTCGCCGAGGCCGAACTCGTCGCGCCCGACGGTCGCCAGGCGGCCGTGATCACCTGGGCGAAGTCGACCGAGGGGATCAGCAACATGGATCCCTCGTTGTCGCCGGTCGGCGACGCCCTGCAGCTGTCGGAGAAGTTCGCCGACGCCGCTGGCAAGGCCTTCGCCGCCAAGGCGAGCAAGAAACACGCGGTTCCCAAGCCCGACCCCTGCGCTCGCTTTGGGCCGCGCATCGGCGCACGCGCCGTGGGTGGGATGATCATGGGCTTCGGCACGGGGCTGTATACCCCGTCCGTGACCGGCGCCGGCCGGCCGCCCGAAGACGAGACGCCCGCCAAAGCCCCCAAGCCCTGAAGCGGCGAACGAGGGCGGCCGGCAGGCCGCCGCGCATCGCCCGGATTGATCCCGACATGAAAAGACTTGCTTGCGGCCTGGCGCTGACGCCCCTGGTCGCGCTGGGCGGCTGCGTCCTGCAGCCGGACTACCAGCGCCCGGTGATCAAGGTCACCGAGGCCTGGAGTAACGCCCCGCCGTCCCCAGCGACCCCGGCCGGAAACGGCTGGTGGACGCTGCTGAACGACCGGGCTGTCGATCGGCTGGTCGCCGCCGGCCTGGATGGCGCTCCCACCCTGGCCGAGGCCGCCGCTCGCCTGGATCAGGCGCGGGCGGCCCTGTCGATCCAGGACGCGGCGCGGGGACCCACGCTTTCCGCCAACGCCGGCGCACAGCGGGCGCGGGATCGCGCCGGGGGCGGCGAGGCGACGACCAGCCAGAGCACGGCGTCGGTCGGCGTCGGCCTGGCCTGGGAACTGGATCTGTGGGGCCGAGTGCGCGAGGGCGCCACCGCCGCCGGCTATCGCCTTACAGCCAGCGCCGCCGAAGCGGACGCCGCGCGGCTGTCGGTCGTCGGCGAGATCGTCGACGCCACGCTGGCGCTTCGAGCCTGCGACGCCAGGACGACTCTGCGCGACCTCGACATCGCCTCGCGGCAGGCCGAGCTGGCGGTCACGCGCGCGCGCCTGGCGGCCGGCAGCGTCCCGCCGGTGACGCTGGCGACCGCGCTGGGCGACCTGGCCGCCGCGCGCACCGATCGCATCGCCCAGGACGAAGCGTGCCGCCGGCTGGTCAACGCGCTGGCGGCGCTGAGCGGGCTGGAGGGCTCCGAGGTCAGGAGCCTGCTGGCGACCGGCGAGCCCGTCGCCGCGCCGCCGCCCTTCACCCCGGCGCTGCCCGCGACCGTGCTGCTCAGCCATCCCACGGTCGTCGCGGCCGAGCGCGAGGTCGCTGCGCGATGGTCGGAGATCGCCGTGGCGCGCGCCGAAAGGCTGCCGCGCGTCGATCTGGCCGCGACGCTGAGCGGTCAGTGGATCCGGGCGCTGGGCGCCGCCAGGTCCTATGGCGCGCGGTCGACGGGCCTGAGCCTGGCCGGTCCGCTACTGGACGGCGGCGCCGGGGCGGCCAGGGTGCGCGGCGCGCAGGCCCGCTACCGGGAGGCGGCAGCGCATCTGGACCTTACGGTCAGGACGCTAGCGCGGGACGTCGAGGACGCGCTAACCGCCCAGCAGTCGGCGATGGAGCGGATCGAAACCTCGCACGACGCCCTGGGGGCGGCCACCTTCGCGCTGGAGGCCAACGCGGCCCGCTGGCGCATCGGCGCCATCGCCCAGGTGGAGCTGGAAGCCTCTCGCCGCCAGTACAACCAGGCCCAGGACAGCGCCGCCGCCGCCGCCGCCGACCGGGCGCGCGCCTGGGTGGCGCTGGTCCGGACGACGGGCGCGCCGAATCCAAGAACGACCCCATGAACAAGGAAGCATCTCTGATGAGCGATCGATCGGCCGTCGCTCCGCCCATCAGGCGGCGTCTCCTCGGCCCGGTCAGCGGTCGGCTCGTCGCGGCGGCGGCGCTGTTGGCGGCGGCCGCCGCTGGATTGATCCTCTGGGCGGCGAGGGGCGACGACGCACCCGTTCCGGTGCGGGCGGTCCCCAGCCTGACGGTCTCCACGACCTCGCCCCAAAAGGTCACCTGGCCGCGAACGGTGTCAGCGTCCGGCGTCATCGCCCCCTGGCGGGAGGCCAGCGTCGGCACACAGATTGGCAGCTACCAGCTGGTCGAGGTGAACGCCGAGGTCGGCGATCAGGTCTGGCGCGGCCAGGTGCTGGCGCGGATCAATCCCGCCCTGTTGCGCGCCGAGGAGGCTCAGCTGCTCGCGCGCCACGACCAGGCCCAGGTCAACCGTCGTCGGGCGCTGGCGTTGCGCGCGAGCGGCGGCGTCAGCGAGCAGGAAGTGCTCGCCGCCGAGACGGAAGCCAAGGCCGCGTCCGCTCTGCTGGCCGCCAAGCGGCTGGAGCTGCGCTACACCGCCGTGCTGGCGCCCGATGACGGCGTGATCACCGCGCGCGCCGCGACGCTGGGCGCGGTCGCTCCCGCCGGCCAGGAGTTGTTCCGCATGATCCGCCGCAACCGGCTGGAGTGGCGGGGCGAGCTGACGGCCGAGCAACTGCGCGAGGTCGCCGCCGGGCAGGTCGTCACCCTTTCGCTGCCCGATGGAACCCAGGCGAGCGGCGTGGTGAGGCGGCTGGGTCCAACGATGGACGGCGCGTCCCGCCTGGGCGTGATCTACGCCGACGTCGCTGGCGGCGGCCGGGCGCTGGCTGGCATGTACGTCGCCGGAGTCATCACCGTCGGCTTGGCCCCGGCCCTGACCGTGCCGGCGCCGTGCGTCGTGATCCGCGATGGGCGCAGCTACGTGATGGTGCTCGACGAGCGCCCCGGCCCGCCCAGCGTCCGCATGCGGAGCGTCAGGACCGGACGGCGGGACGATTCCGCGATCGAGATTCTGACCGGCCTGACCGGAACCGAGCGCTTGGTGTTCGGTGGCGCGGGCTTCCTCAAAGACGGCGACGTTGTCCGCGTGGCCCACACCGAAGGATACCGTCGATGAATTTCGCCGCCTGGTCGATCCGCAATCCCATTCCGGTCATCCTGCTCTTCGTGGTGCTGTCGATCGCGGGTCTGCGGGCTTTCAATCTGCTGGCCATCCAGGACCTGCCGGACCTGTCGCCGCCGTCCGTCAGCGTCAATGCGAACCTGCCTGGCGCCACCCCCGCCCAGCTCGAGACCGAGATCGCCCGGCCCCTGGAGGACGCTTTGGCCGCGGTCGACGGCGTGCGCCACGTCACGACCGTGATCAATGACGGGGCGGTTCGGATCGAGGCCAGTTTCGCGCTGGACAAGCCGCTGTCCGACGCTCTGATCCAGACCAAGGACGCGGTGGACGGCATCCGCTCGGACCTGCCCACCGACATGCTGCAGCCGACCGTCGAGGCCGTCACGTTCGGCACGGCCCCGGTGCTAATCTACGCCGTCCAGTCCTCGCGCATGGACGAGGCGGAGCTCTCATGGTTCGTCGACGACACCCTGGGCAAGGCGATCCGCGCGGCGCCCGGCGTCGGCAAGGTCGAGCGGCTGGGCGGGGTCACCCGCGAGGTGCGCGTCACCGTCGATCCCACGCGCATGGCCGCCCTGGGCGTAACCGCCGGCGACGTCTCCCGCGCCCTGCGGCAGGTCCAGCAGCAATCGTCGGGCGGTCGCGGTCAACTGGGCGGCCAGGAGCAATCGATCCGCACCGTGGCGGTCGTCGCCCAGGCGTCCGACCTAGCGGCGCTGCCGATCGTGCTCGCTGACGGCCGCCAGGCGCGGCTCGACCAGTTGGCCAGCATCGAGGACGGCGCGGCCGAGCGCACCCAGGCGGCCTTCCTGGATGGCAAGCCCGTGGTCGCCTTTCAGGTCTATCGGGCTCGGGGCGCGGACGAGACCAAGGTCGCCAAGGGCGTCTACGCCATCCTGAACCAGCAGATGGGCAAGACGCCGGGCCTGGCCCTGCAGCCCGTCGGCGGGTCCGTCGACTACACGCTCGAGCAGTATCACGGCTCGATGTCGATGCTGTATGAAGGCGCGCTGCTGGCCGTCATCGTGGTCTGGCTGTTCCTGCGCGACGGGCGGGCCACCCTGATCGTCGCCACGGCGCTGCCGCTGTCGATTCTGCCGACCTTCGCGGCGATGTTGATGTTCGGCTATTCGCTGAACACCCTGACTCTGCTGGCCCTGGCTGTGGTCATCGGCATCCTGGTCGACGACGCTATCGTCGAGGTCGAGAACATCGAGCGCCACAGGCGCATGGGCAAGCCGGTCCGCGAGGCGACCGAGGACGCGGTGGCCGAGATCGCCATGCCGGTGATCGCCACCACCCTCAGCCTGGTCGCAGTCTTCCTGCCGACCGCGATGATGCCCGGTTTCGCTGGGCTGATCTTCAAGCCGTTCGGCTGGACGGCGGTGATCGCGGTGCTGGCCTCGCTGCTGGTCGCGCGCCTGCTGACGCCCATGCTGGCGGCCTACTTCCTGAAGGACACGGTCATGCCCGAGTCGGAGGACGGCTGGGCGATGCGCCGCTACCTGTCGGCCGTCGACTGGTGCCTGTCGCATCCCAAGATCACCGCCGCCGCGACCGTGGCCTTCTTGGCCGGCTCGCTGGCGCTGACTCCCCTGATCCCGACCGGCTTTCTGCCGCCGGACAATCGCAGCCTCACCGAGGTGTCCGTCGAACTGCCGCCGGGCGGCGGGCTCGACGTTACGGTCGCGGCGACGGAGGACGTGCGACAGGCCCTGAGCGGCGTGGAGGGCGTGCGGGGGATCTTCGCCGCGATCGGGCAGGGGGGAGGCGAAGACTCCGGCGGCGTGCCTGAAGTGCGTCGCGCCACCTTGACCCTCAGCCTGGCACCCCGCGAGCACCGCCCAACCAAGACGGCTATCGAGGCGACGATCGGGGAGCGGCTCAACGCGGTCCCGGGCGCTCGGTTTGCGGTCGGCGACGGCGGCGGCGGCCGGTTGGACCTGATCCTGGCGGGCGACGACCCACGGGTGCTGCAAGCGACCGTCCAGCGCCTCGAACGCGAGATGCGGACCATCCCCGGTCTGTCGAACATCAACTCGACGGCCAGCCTGGAGCAGCAGGAGATCGTCATCCGGCCCGATCCGCAACGGGCGGCGGAACTCGGCGTCACGGCCGAGGCCGTTGGCGAGACCGTCCGGATCGCGACGAGCGGGGACTTCGACGCCCAGGTCGCGCGGTTGAACCTGGAGACGCGGCAGCTCTTCATCCGAACCCGGATCGCCGACGCGGCGCGGCGCGATCCGACGACCGTCGGCGCGCTGCGGGTGGCCGGGCGGAGCGGACCGGTGTCGCTGGCCAGTATCGCCGACATCGCGGTCGAGAGCGGTCCCTCGCGGATCGACCGCTTCGATCGCCGCCGGCACGTGACCATCACCGCCGACATGAACGGCGTGCCGCTGGGCGAGGCGATGGCGCGGGTCAATGCACTGCCGGCGGTCCAGGCCATGCCCTCGGGCGTATCCCTGATCCCGGCGGGCGGGGCCGAGATGGGCGAGGAGCTGGGCGTCGGGTTCGTCACCGCCCTGATCGCTGGCGTGCTCTGCATCTACTGCGTGCTTGTGCTGCTGTTCCGAGACTTCCTGCAGCCGGTCACCATCCTGTCGGCGCTGCCGCTATCGATCGGCGGGGCCTTCGTGGCGTTGCTGCTGGCGCGCAGCTCGCTCAGCATGCCGGCCATGATCGGCCTCGTGATGCTGATGGGGATCGTGTCGAAGAATTCGATCCTGCTGGTCGAGTACGCGCTGGTCGGCATAAAGGACAAGGGGCTGTCGCGACGGGCGGCGCTGGTCGACGCCTGTCACAAACGCGCCCGTCCGATCATCATGACGACCGTTGCGATGGTCGCCGGCATGGCGCCGATCGCGCTGGGCTTCGGCGCCGACGCCAGCTTCCGCCAGCCCATGGCGATCGCGGTGATCGGCGGCCTCCTGACCTCCACCTTCCTCAGCCTGCTGGTCGTGCCGGTGGTCTTCACCTTCGTGGACGGGTTCGAGCGGCGGATGCGCCAATTGTTTATTCGGCCGTCCATACGGGCATTCTCGACACGAGAAGAACGTGAAGCATAGCCGCCGCAAGCGTCCGACTTCGGCCATACCGACTGGGTCCGCTCACGTCCGGCTCGCGGACCGAGCTAAGCTCCGCAGGGCGGCGATCTCGACCGCCGCCGACCCGACACTGAAGATCGAGTTTCGGGAGGCGCGCCAACGTCAGTTCATGGCGCGCTTGGACCCCTGGAGTTTCCGGCGAGGAGCGCCAGGGCGTGCTTGTGCGCCTAGATCCCTTGCGGTGGACGACCGTGGCGTTTCACCTTTTCCAGAAAGTACATGCCCTCGAGCTTGAGCCCGTCCGGGTCAAGGAAGAAGACAGCGTAATAGCCCTCGCCGTAGCTTGGATAGGCGGCTGGTGGGTCAACCACGGTGACGTTCTCCTGCTGGAGAAAGGCTCCGAGCTCGTCCACCTCCTCGCGGGCGCCGAGCTCGAAGGCGTAGTGATGATAACCGATGTCGCCGGTGCGATGGGGCCGGGCGCGGGCTTCGGCGTCCGCCTCGGTGATCCAGAACATGGTCACGCCGTTGTTCCATCCGACCGTGCGGTCGAACTCCCACTCGCGCACGAAACCCAAGAAGGTCAGCAATCGGTCGTAGAAGCGACGCGAAACCTCGAAGTCGCTCACCCGGATGGCGAGATGGTCGATCCCAACAACTCTGGCCATGGCGCCTCCTCGACGAAGAGGCAGCATGGACGCCAAAGGGCGGTCCAAACAATCTCCGATCTCTTCGTGAAACGAATGTCGTATTTCTGGACCGGTAGGAGAGTCTGGTTGTGGCGCGCCCCCGTCTCTGTCTTCGTGGCGGCTATCCGTGAAGCCGCGCCAGTCCTTCGGTTGATTGAAGTCAATGCGGCATCGAACGCAGCAGGAGCCAATGCAACCTTGGTTCAGCGTAAGAAACGTCCAACGCGATGGCCGGTTAAGACCTTGGTCCGCCGCCCGCCCTTTGAGGACCAAGCCCATGAAAGCTACCCTCACCACCGCGCTTGTGCTCACGCTTATGAGCACCTCCGTCTCCATGGCTCAGCCGAGCTACCCTGGCCGGCCCGATCAAGACAACTATCGCAGCCAGTATGGCGACCAGTACGGCGGACCCCGGTATTCCCGCGGTGACCGCCTCCCCGACCAGTATCGCCAGACCCTCTACGTGGTGAGCGATTGGAAGCAGCGCGGTTTGAGGAAGCCGCCGAAGGGCTACCAATGGGTCGCCAATCGGCGGGGTGACCTGTTCCTGGCGTCAAAGGTCACCGGCCAGATCGCCCAATCCGCCTATCGCGACGAGCGCGACCAGCAGTGGAGCCAGCGATACCAGCGGACCTATTCCTACAACGACGATGTCTACTATCGCGAATGCCGCAACTCCAAGGATCCGGCCGGCGTCCTCATCGGGGCCCTGATCGGGGGGCTGCTCGGCAACGCCGCCGGGGGCAGCGGAAGCCGCACGGGGACTACCGTGGCCGGCGTGATCCTGGGCGGCGTGGTCGGCGCGGCGCTCACCAAGGACATGGACTGCGACGACCGGAGTTACGCCTACAAGGCCTACTATAACGGCTTCAACTCCGACCGCCCGGGCAGCCGGCACCCATGGCGCAATCCCGGCAACGATCATCGCGGCGAGGTCCGGATCGGGAGCTACTACAACGACCCCCGCGGCTTCCGCTGCGCCGACTTTACACAGGTCACCACCATCCAGGGCCGGACCCAGACGACCCGCGGCCGAGCCTGCCGCCAGCCGGATGGCTCCTGGGCGGTCGTCGGCTGAAGGAAAGCGAGGCGTGTGGACGAGGGGGCGGGTTTCAATCGAAGCCAGGGCATCCACACGTCCCGCCTGTTTCAGCTAGGCTGCTGCACCATATGTCCGCCATGGGTCGGCGCCAGTCTCACGAGCTGGGGTGCTGAACGTCCGGTTCCTGGAGGCAAGACAACAGCAGCCAATGGCGCGCCTCGGCCAGAGAACCGGATGGTGGCGAGGACAGGGGCGGCCAGCAGTCGGGACCGTTATGTCGGTCAGGTGGCGCACAAGGTCGATCAGAGGCGCCTGGCAGCGCCAGGTCCCGGGAGGCGAGCCAAGTTCCGGTCCTGGCGCGTGCATGCCGCCTAAGTCTCAGGGCGCCAGGATGATCTTGCCGAAGCCGCCGCCACGCTCCAGCCGGCGATGCGCCTCGGCCGCCTGATCCAGCGGCAGAACCGTATCGATCACCGGCCTCAGTTCGCCGCGCGCCAGGCGCGGCAGCGCACCAGCGGCGAAGCGGGCGACCATGGCGCGCTTCTCGTCGAGGGTGCGCGACTTCATCACGGTGCCGATCAGGCGCAGGTGGTTGTGTAGCAGGAGATCCAGCGGGATCGCGGCGTCGGCGTCGCCGCTGAGGATCCCGACCTGCACCAGCCGGCCGCCCCGCGCCAGGCTGCGCAGGTTGCGCGCCAGGTACTCGCCGCCGATGAAGTCAATCACCGCGTCCACGCCCGCCCCGCCCGTCAGGCGCAGGGTCTCGGCCTCGAAGTCGGCGGCGCGGTAGTCGATCACAGCCGCCGCGCCCAGACGCCGCACGTCCGCCGCCCGCTCGGCCGAGGCTGTGGCGTAGACGCTCGCGCCCAGCGCCCTGGCGATCTGCACCGCGGCTGAGCCGATGCCGCCGGCCGCGGCATGAACCAGCACGTGCTGTCCCGGGCGGACTTCGGCCAGATGGGCCACGGCCTCCCAGGCGGTGACGAAGGCCTCCATGACCCCGGCCGCCTGGACTAGCGGAAGGCCGCTCGGGACCTTGACGGCCATGCCGTGATCGACACGGGCGAACTCCGCATAGGCGCCGCCGCCGACGATCGCCATCACCGGGTCTCCCACGCTGAATCCCGTGACCTCGGCCCCGACCTCGACGACGTCGCCGGCGAGCTCCAGGCCCAGCAGCGGGCTCTCGCCGAAGCTCTGGTCACCGTAGAAGCCGGTGCGCTGCATCAGGTCGGCGCGATTGACGCCGGCGGCGGCGACGCGGACCAGAAGGTCCGTGGCCCGCGGCTCCGGAGCGGGCGCCTCGACCAGCCGGAGGACATCCGGCGGGCCGAAGCGGTCGTAGGCGATGGCTCTCACGACGCGGCCTCATCGGCGCGAGCCAGGGCGCGGCGAGCGATGCTCTCGGCGAACATCGGCGTTTCGCGACGATTATGGTCGCCACCGGCGGCTTGGCGCGCGGCGGCGGCGTGGTCGTAGTCCAGGCCATGTTCGGCCAGGAAGTCCATGAACACGTCGGTGGGGTGGGCGGTGACGCGATTGGTGTAGCGGGTGCGCTTGTCGTCGATGGCTTCGGCGATCAGCTCCCAGATGACATTGACCTGGGTGCGGCCGTTGGCGGTGAAGACGTCCGAGATCGAGTTCATCCGGCAATAGGTCGGGCCGGCCTCGTCGGCCACGTAGTGCTGGACCACCAGGCCCGAGCCGATCTGCTCGACATTGATCGACATGCGCCGGCCGTCGTCGGTGGTGGTCACGCCCGCCGCGATGTGATCGGGCGCGCAGCAGCGCAGGTATTCGGCCTCGGGCAGGGTGAACAGCCAGTCGGCGATGTCGATCTTTTCGATCGGAACGTCGATCTCGTGGCTATAGGCCGATTGCGAAAGGATGCGATCGAGGACAGTGACCATGACGGTTGCTCCTGGTTGTTGGCTCGGCGGGGCGGAAGCGCCGCGTCCGATGAGCCAGACCATGCGACCGGGGACGGCGCGTGATAACGCAGCCATTGCCCGCAACCGTTTTGCCCCTGGAGCAAAGATGAAGGATCCAAGGTTCGCCGAGTTCGTGGCCGTCTTCGTCGATGTCGTGCGCGCCGGCAGTTTTTCCGGGGCGGCGCGGCGTCGGGGCGTGACGCCTTCGGCGATCGTCCGGCAGATCGACGCCCTGGAGCACGGCCTGGGCGTCCGGGTGCTGGTTCGCTCGACCCGAGCTCTGGCGATGACCGACGCTGGCCAGAGGCTGTTCGAGCGGGGGCAGCGGCTGATCGACGATCTTGTCGACGTGCACGCAGAGATCGCCGCCTTCGACGGCGCGGTCGCCGGCGTGCTGCGGGTCGCCTGCTTTCCCACCTTCGGCAAGCGTTATGTGCTGCCGGTGGCCGGCGCCCTCATGCGCGAGCACCCCGGTCTATCGGTGGAACTGGACCTGACCGAGCGCCTGGCCGACCCGGTGCTGGATCGGCTGGACGCGGTCATCCGCATCGGACAGCTGACCGACAGCGGCCTGATCGCCACCAAGCTTGCCGATCAAGCGAGGCTTCTGATCGCCAGTCCGGACTATCTGGCCCGATATGGCGCGCCCGGCTCTGTCGAGGACCTGCGCGGTCACCGGCTGCTCGACAAGTTGCACGGGGCCGATCTCTTGGGCTGGACGGACCTTCTGGGCGGCGCGGCTGGTCAGCCCAACTGCGGTCAGGTGGTGTTCCGGTCCGACGACTTCGAGGCGCTGCGGCTCGCCGCCAGGGAAGGGATCGGCGCAGCGCTGTTGCCCAGTTGGGTGGCGGGGCCGGATGTCCGAGACGGCAAGCTCACGCGGCTCCCACTGGATGATGAGCCTTGGAACAGTCGCCCGAGCGGCATCTACCTGCTCAGAGCGCTGCCTGAGCCCTCGGCCAAGCTCCGGGTCTTCATCGACGCCTTGCGGGCCGCCATCGGATCCCCGCCGGTCTGGACGCCGTAACGCCGCTCAGCGTCCGGACTCAGGCTAGGAGCTAATGGCGGCAGTTGGCGCGACGCCGCCGGAGATGCAGACGTCGCGATCGACGGAGAAGGGTACCCGACGAGCTGCTGAATGAGGCCCTGTTCTTCAGCCTTGAGCACTCCCGCCAGAAGCGGGCCGCCTGGACCTTCGACTACAATACCAGCCGGCCACACTCGTCGATCGGCCAACAACTGTCGATCTTGGTGAACTCTCGCCCTGAAATGCGGGAATAGACCGTTGCAGGCAATGTCTTCCCGCTTGGCGCTACCAGCCACCAAGGCGACCGCATGTTTGAGGATCGGTCATGACCGTCAATCCGAGAATCGTTCTCATTTAAATTGATATTGGTTCTCATTCTCTGTAGAGCGACCGCCCAGATGGATCGCTACGGAGTCGGGTTGTGGGTACGGGTAGGGGTAGGGTGTCGGCGGTTTGCATGGCGACGCTGATCAGCACCGCGGGCCTTGGCGGGTCTGGTCTTGCCTGGGCGGACGAGGCGCCGACGGCGTCAGCCGAAGACGAGCCCGACCTGACGATCATCATCACCGCCCGCGCCCGTCAGCTCTATCGCGCGCAGGAGACCACCAGCGGCAAGCTGGAGACCCCGCCGCTGGAGTCCAGCCTCAACATCCAGGTCCTGAACGAGGAGCTCATCCGCGACCAGGGCGCCCGCGACGCACAAGACCTCTATCGCAACATCGCCGGCGTCAGCCTGTTCTCCTACGCCGGAGTCACCGCTCGGGGCTTCCGTCAGGAGGAGATCTTCTTCGACGGCCTGCGCGGCGACCCCTATGTCGCCTTTTCGGTGCCGCAGCTGTTCAATGTCCAGCGATTGGAGTTCCTGAAGGGGCCGGCCGGCATGCTTTATGGCCCCGGCGCGCCGGGCGGCCTGTTCAACTACATCACCAAGACGCCCAAGGACGAGTTCTCGGCGCGGGCCACGGCGGTGGTCGGGACCGAGGCGCGCAAGGGTGGTTCGGTCGAGGTCGAAGGCTTCCTGCCGGGAGACAGGGCGCCGGCCACGCGCGTCGGCGTCTTCTACGAGGACCGCAACACCCCGCGCCGCAATTCCGGCAGCGAGGTGCTGATCCTGGACGGCGGGATCAAGACCGATCTCGGCCCGGCCGCCCTGACGCTGCAGGCCACCCGCTACGAGCAGAACCTGCAGGGCAACCGCCTGCGCGGCGTGCCAACCGACAATCTGGGCCATTTTCTCGCCGACCGGCGCTGGAACCACAACGAGAAGAGCGATTTCCTCGACCTGACGGCCAATGTGCTGCAGGCGCGCGTGGCATGGCCGGTCAGTGAAAACCTGACCGTCGATGCGGGGCTGCGCTACTCGAAAAGCGTGGAGCGCCAGCAGTATCACGAGCCGCGCGGCCTGACCGACAGCGACCGTGACGGCGTGCCGGACCTGTCACGCCGCGAGTTCCGCGATCAGGAGCGCGATCTGGAGCAATTGAGCTTCGGCGCCAACGCCGTCTGGTCGCGCGACTTCGGCGTGGTGCGCAATCGCGTGCTGGTCGGCGTCGACGCCTATCGCAGCGAACTGATCAACAACAATCGGCCCTCGCTGCTGGGCGGCTTCACCGCGGTGGCGGGCTTGCCCGCGCCGTTGAGTCCGACCCATCCAGTCTACGGCGTCACGGACCCCAAGACCTATAACCTCAAACCCCGTGTCCGCACCTCGGCCATTCAAGAGCGGTCCGGCGCGTACCTGCTGGAAGAAGCCACGATCGGTCAATTCATCGCCACCGCCGGCGTGCGTTTCGACCGCTATGAGGACCAGTCCGACGCCAGCACCTTCGAGGATGAGAAGGCGACCTGGCGCGCCGGCCTGGTCTGGCGCGCCCGTCCCGACGTTTCGGTCTACGGCCAGTGGGCCCAGAGCTACGAGCCGCAGAGCGTGTCCAGTCAGGACCCGCGGGCGGGCGGGCCCTTCGCCCCGACCGAGGGCGAGATCCTGGAAGGCGGCGTCAAGACCGAGTTGCTGGGCGGCCGTCTGCAGTCCACCATGGCCATCTATAGGATTGTCCGCAGCAATATGCTGCAGAACGATCCGCGCGGCGACGTCGACGGGGACGGCGTCGACGATCTGGTTGCATTCGGCGAGGTGACCAGCAAGGGCGTCGAGCTCGACCTGGCCGCCGACCTGACCAACAACTGGGTGCTGACCGGCTCCTACGCCTACAACGACACCCGCATCACCAAAACCAACGGCGCGACGGTGATCACCAACAGCTTCGGAGACCGTTTCGCCAACGCGCCCAAGCACAAGGCCGGCTTCTGGACCCGCTATCAGTTCCCCAAGCTTGGCCTGGCCCTGGCTCTGGGCGGCGACTATGTCGATGTCCGCACCTCGATCAGCGGCCAGAAGGTTCGTCCCTACACCGTGTTCGACGCCTCGGTGATCTACAAGTTCGGACCCTGGTCGACCCTGCTGCGCGTCGACAACCTGCTGGATGAAACCTACGCCGCTTCCGGCTTCATCGACCGCACCGGCCACTTCCCCGGCAAGCCGCGGTCGGTGTTCCTGGAAGTGTCGCGGGAATGGTGAGCGTCGAGCGCGCCCAGACGGCGGCGACGCCTCGGCGCGCCGCCAAGCCCAAGGCCTCGCGCCTGTGGTGGAGCGTCCACCAGTGGGTGGGGCTGAAGCTGTCGATCCTGCTGGGCTTCGTCTTTTTGACGGGGACGATCGCGGTGTTCAGTCACGAGATCGACTGGGCGTTGCGGCCCGCCCTGCGCGTCGATCCAGCGACGGTCCACGGTCCCGTCGCCTGGTCGGCGGCGGCTCGCAACGTCGCGGCCCTGCACCCCGACGCCAGGATCCTTTTGCTGGACGGGCCCATTGATCGGGGCTTCGCCCTGACCGCGACGATCCAGAAGCCGGACGGCGTCCGCGCCTTCGTTTATCTGCACCCCTCGACGGGGGCGGTGCGGGGCGAGGGCCCGTGGGTCGGGGTCCATCGCGTCCTGCGCAACATGCACCGCCACCTGAACATGCCCACCCCAATCGGCGTACCGATCGTCTCGGCCCTGTCGATCCTGCTGCTGATCAGCGTCGGCACGTCCTTCGCGGTCTACAAGAAGTGGTGGCGGGGCTTTTTCAAGCCGGTCCGCTGGCGCGACGCCCGCACGGCCATGGGCGATCTGCACCGCTTGGCGGGATTGTGGAGCCTGTGGTTCGTGGCCCTGATCGGCGCGACGGGCCTTTGGTACCTGGCTGAGAGCACCGTGGCCAAGGCCCCGCCCTTTCCGCGCGCCAAGGTCGCCGCCGTCAAGCTGGACACCCGGGAGCTGGCCGATCGGCTGGAGACCAGTCTCAACGCGGCTCAGGCCGCCTATCCCGGCCTGCGCATCCAGCGCATCGCCTTTCCGGCCGGCAAGGTGGGCGCCTTCCAGTTCGCGGGCCAATACAAGGCGGTTCTCGTGCGGGAACGGGCCAATGTGGCCTGGACCAACCCGGCCACCGGCGCCGTGGTGCTGTTGACCGACGGGCGAGAATTGACCGTTCACCAACGCATTTCCGAAATGGCCGACCCGCTGCATTTTGGCACGTTTGGCGGGGTTTGGACCAAGCTGATCTGGTTCGCCTTCGGCCTCGTCCTGACCGCGCTGGCGGTATCGGGTGTGGCGATCTACGCCTTGCGGCTGTCGCGCGAACAGCGGGCGTGGGCCGTTTGGGCGACGGCGTGGCGCGGCATGGGCGTCTGGCGCTGGCCCGCCCTGGCCGGGATCGGCGTCGCTCTGGCCCTGCTGCCGGCGTTGTTCCTCGCCGCGGGTGGCGACTAGGCGCCAAGGCCTATCAACATCGGCAAAAAGGGGCCTTCGCTCAAACAGTCGCCACGGAGGACAACGACAGTCCTCGCGGCTGCTCGGGGCGAGATTCGTCACCCGAATCATCCAGCAAGCTGTCCTTCAGACCAGCACCGCCAGACATTGTCGCTTCCGGCGCCATCGAGGTCGATGACGCGCTGGAGATGTCCGAGCAGATCGACCTCTAGCGCATCAGCTTATCAGCTTTAGCGCGGTCCGAGCGCACGTTGCGCCTCCACTGAACGTCGTGTTCCTGGAGGGGCGCAACGACATGGACCAGCCCGAAACCACCGTTGAACTGACCCGGAGCCAGCGCATGCTGCGCTCGGCGCTGGGGCCGCTGCCGCTGGCGCGGTTGGATGATCCTGGCGTCGCCGAGCTGGTGGTCAATCCGGACGGCCGGGTCTGGCTCGACCGGTTCGGCTCGGGTCTGGTCAACGCCGAACTTTCGGGGGCGTCGGCCGACGCCGAGCGGATCCTGCGGCTCGTCGCCCATCATGTCGACGCCGAGATTCACGCCGGCCGTCCGCGCCTTTCGGCCGAATTGCCCGGAACCGGCGAGCGGTTCGAGGGCCTGATGCCGCCGCTGGTCGCCGCGCCGGCCTTCTCGATAATCCGCAAGGTCCTCTACGTCGGCTTCTTTGCCTTTTTGATCGGCAACTTCCACACGCTGTCGACCATCGTCCTGGAGAGCTTTCATTTGACGGCGCGCAATTTCCAGGAAGCTCCTGGCGCCCCGAGCGTCGGTAAGTCGGACATTGTCACCCGTTGCGACGAACTGTCTGTGGATTGCTGATCACGGGGCGGCTGGACGGGCTTACGGGGCATCGAGCACTCTTGGAAAGCCGCTCACCAGGACGCGGCGGAGTCGGAGACGCTCGAGCCCTGAGTGGTGGGCGGTGGCGCTTAAGAACCTGAGCCCGCATCGGCCGCCGGGCGCTCGGGCATTGGGCGCCACCTCCGTCATTCCAAGATTCTGGACGGGTTCCGGGCGATTGTAGCGGCCGCGTGTCTACGCCGAGCCGCTACGCTAGGTGGGCTGGTCGATACTTAACCTCGCCTTGGACCGCGGCGCGGTTCCTTCCGACGGAAATTTAGCCAGAGAGAAGTGGGGCGCCCGAGCGGTGACGAAGCGTCGATCCGCAGCGGCAAAATCCGGTTTCTGGCAAATAACTGGCAAGCACCAGCGAGAGGCATCGACGAGAGATACGCGGGGTTGGGATAAGTCGTTGTTTTTAAGGGGAAAAGAATGGTGGATGCGACAGGGATTGAACCTGTGACCCCCTCGGTGTGAACGAGGTGCTCTCCCGCTGAGCTACGCATCCGCCGGTGTGGAGAGGTCCGTGAAGAACCGATCCGCGAGAGGAGGGGGCCTATAGCCCGGTGTTCGGCGCGGGGCAAGAGGCCAAAAGCGTCTTGCAGGCCCGGGGCACATCCAAAAAGCTGTGGATGACCAGATCGGCCCCCAGGGTCTCGACCGGATCCTCGGTGTAGCCGAACGAGACCAGCAGGCCGGGGACGCCGGCGTTGCGGGCCCCCAGGGCGTCGTTGATGCTGTCGCCGACCATCACCGCGCGGGCCAGATCGCCGCCCACGGCCGCGATGGCGGCGGCGACATGGCGGCCGTCGGGCTTGGGCGCGGGGGCCAGGTCCGCGCCGATCACCCCGTCGAACAGCGGCGTCAGGCCCACCGCGTCCAGCAGGGCGACCGACAGGTTGGTCAGCTTGTTGGTGCAGACCACCAGCCTGGCGCCGTCGGCCTTCAGTTCGGTCAGCACCTCGACCACGCCAGGGAAGGGCGCGCTCTCGTCGGCGATGCGGTCCAGGTAGACGGCGATGAAGCGCTCCACGAGCGTCGGGGCGCGGTCGACTCCCAGCGGCGCCCCGGCTGCGGCGAAGCCGCGTTCCAGCAGGGCGCGCGCGCCGCGCCCGACCATCAGCCGAACCTCGTCGAAGGGCAGGGGCGGCAGGGTTTCCTGGGCCAGGATGGTGTTCAGCGCGCCGACCAGGTCGGGGGCGGTGTCGACCAGGGTTCCATCGAGATCAAAGGCGATTGTCGCCCCGTTCAGGTCATGAAGCTCGCTCATGGGTCTGGCCTTTCCGCCAATTGGGCGGCTAATGCAACGCTGGAAGCGTCCCAGGGAGTCGCCCATCCATGACTGATTCCGTTTCGAGCCCACCCCGTCCGCGCGCCGCCGTGATCCTGGCCGCCGGCCAGGGGACGCGGATGAAGTCGCCGACGCCCAAGGTGCTGCACAAGGTCGCCGGCCGGACTCTGCTGGACCTGGCCATCGACGCCGCCGAGGGCCTGAACTGCGAGCGGATCGTCGTCGTGGTCGGCGCGCACAGCCCGCAGGTCGGCGAGGGCGCCCGCAAGCGCCTCGGTCCGAACGCGACGGTCATCCAGGATCCGCCGCTGGGCACCGGCCACGCCGTGCTGGCGGCCAAGGACGCCCTGGCCGATTTCGAGGGCGACGTGGTCGTCACCTATGCCGACTGCCCGCTGACCACGGCCGGGGTGATCGCGCCGCTGTTCGACCTCATCGCGGGCGGGACCGACGTGGCGGTGCTGGGCTTCGAGGCCGCCAACCCGACCGGCTACGGCCGCCTGATCCTGGCCCCGGGCCATGTGCTGCTGCGCATCGTCGAGGAGAAGGACGCCGACCTCGCCACCAAGCAGGTCAAGCACTGCAATTCCGGGGTCCTGGCCGCAGACCGCGCGACGCTATTCAGCCTGCTGGCCGACGTCCGCAACGACAATAGCAAGGGCGAGTACTACCTGACCGACGTCGTCGGCCTGGCCCACGATCGCAAGCTCTCGACCCGCGCGGCCTTCGCCCCCGAGCCGGCGGTTCAGGGTGTCAACTCGCAAGCCGAGTTGGCCGCCGCCGAGGCGGTCTGGCAGCGCGGCCGCCGCAACGTCCTGCTGACCGAGGGCGTGACCATGCCCGCGCCCGAGACCGTCCACCTGTCGTGGGACACGAAGATCGCTGGCGGCGCCGTCGTCGAACAGTTCGTGGTCTTCGGCCCGGGCGTCAGCGTCGAGACCGGCGCGGTGATCAAGGCCTTCAGCCACCTTGAAGGGGCGGCGGTGGGCGAGGGCGCGCTGATCGGTCCCTACGCCCGCCTGCGGCCGGGCGCCGAGATCGGGCCCGAAGCCCACATCGGCAACTTCGTCGAGGTCAAGAAGGTCAAGGTCGGGGCGGGCGCCAAGGCCAACCACCTCAGCTATCTCGGCGACGGCTCGATCGGCGAGAAGGCCAACATCGGGGCCGGTACGATCTTCTGCAATTACGACGGCTTCGAGAAGTTCGAGACCCATGTCGGCAAGGGTGCCTTCATCGGCTCCAACAGCGCCCTGGTCGCGCCGGTCCGGATCGGCGACGGAGCGATGACCGGCTCGGGCTCGGTGATCACCAAGGATGTCGAGGACGGGGCCCTGGCCCTGACGCGTCCGGAACAGAAGACCAAGGCCGGCTGGGCGACGAAGTTTCGCGCCCTCAAGCAGGCCGCCAAGGACAAGAAGAAGGGCGGCAAGAAATGAGCGTCGACGACCAGAAGCGTATCTCCGGCGAAGCCGCCGCCGAACTCGTCGAGAACGGGATGGTGGTGGGTCTGGGCACCGGCTCGACGGCCGCCTGGTTCGTCAAGGCGCTGGCCGCCCGCGAGCTGAGCGACATCCGTGGCGTGCCGACCTCGGACGCCACCGGGGCCCTGGCGCGCGAGCTGGGCATCCCGCTGGTGGCGCTGGACGACGTCAAGACCATCGACCTGACGGTGGACGGCGCCGACGAGGTTGGTCCGGGCCTCAGCCTGATCAAGGGCGGCGGCGCGGCCCTGCTGCGCGAGAAGCTGGTCTGGGAAGCTTCCAGCCGTTGTGTCGTCATCGCCGACGCGGCCAAGAAGGTCGACGCTCTGGGCAAGTTCCCGCTGCCGATCGAGGTGGTCCGCTTCGGCCACGTCCATACCAGCTGGCGCCTGGCCGACATCGCGGCCGAGTTCGATCTGCCGCCGCCGCGCCTGCGCATGGCCGAGCGGGGCGTGGTGGTCACCGACGGCGGCAACCTGATCTACGACATGGCCTCCGGCGTCATCGCCGAACCCACGGCCCTGGCCGCCGCGCTGAAGAGCGTCACCGGCGTGGTCGACCACGGCCTGTTCCTCGACCTCGCCGACGAAGCCCTGTTCGGCACGGACGAGGGTGTGGTGCGCCTCGTTCCCTGACATCCTACATAAGCCGACCAGTTAAGGTTCCGGAGGCCGGTGATGGCTGACTACGACTTCGATCTCTTCGTCATCGGCGCCGGCTCGGGCGGCGTGCGGGCGGCCCGTCTGGCGGCCATGAGCGGCGCCAAGGTCGCCGTGGCCGAGGAATATCGGGTCGGCGGCACCTGCGTGATCCGCGGCTGCGTGCCCAAGAAGTTCATGGTCTACGCCAGCGAGGTCACCAGCCAGCTGAAGACCGCCAAGGGCTATGGCTGGACGATCGAGGGCGCCAAGTTCGATTGGAAGGGCTTCCTGCACGACAAGGACGTCGAGATCGCCCGCCTGTCGGGCATCTACGTCACCAACCTGCAGAAAGCCGGCGCGCACCTGCTGCACGGCCGCGCCCAGATCGTCAACGCTCACACCGTCGAGGTGCTGCCCAAGGAGGGGAGCAACGATGCCGGAACCTACACCGCCAAGAAGATCCTGGTCGCCACCGGCGGTCGTCCGGTGAAGCCCGACTTCCCGGGCGCGGAGTTCGGGATCACCTCGGACGAGGCCTTCCACCTCCCCAAGCTGCCCAAGAGCATCCTGGTCGTCGGCGGCGGCTATATCGCCGTCGAGTTCGCGGGCATCTTCAACGGTCTGGGCGTCGAGACCACGCTGCTCTATCGCGGCGCCAACATCCTGCGCGGCTTCGACGACGATGTCCGCTCGCACCTGGCCGAGGAGCTGGAGAAGCGCGGCGTCAAGGTGGTGCTGGGCTGCTCGCACACCAGCATCGAGAAGCAGGCGGACGGCACGCTGCTCAGCACCTTGACCAGCGACCTGACCTTCGAGACCGAAGCGGTGATGTTCGCTACCGGCCGGGAGCCCTACGTCCACGGCCTGGGCCTGGAGAAGGTCGGCGTGAAGCTGAACGACAAGGGCGCGATCGCGGTCGACGCGCACTCCAAGACCAGCGTCGCCAGCATCTGGGCCGTGGGCGACGTCACCGACCGCATCAACCTGACGCCCGTGGCCATCCGCGAAGGCGCGGCCTTCGCCCAGACCGAATTCTACGACAATCCGACCACCTTCGATCACGACCTGGTCGCCTCGGCGGTGTTCTCGCAGCCGCCGGTCGGCTCGGTCGGCATGACCGAGGCCGAGGCCCGCCACGCGTTCGGCACGGTCGACGTCTATCGCTCGGTGTTCCGTCCGATGAAGATCACCTTCTATGGCGGCCAGGAGCGGTGCCTGATGAAGCTGGTGGTCAAGGCCGACGACCAGAAGGTGCTCGGTGTGCACGTGGTGGGTCCGGACTCGCCCGAGATCATCCAGATGGCCGCCATCGCCGTGAAGATGGGCGTGACCAAGCCCCAATGGGACTCGACCTGCGCGGTTCACCCGACCCTGGCCGAGGAACTGGTCACGATGCGCGAGAAGTATACGCCGGTCGAAGTCGGCGGGGTTGGATGACGCTGGCGATAGCCTCTGCCGAGAGCCCTGAGCGCCGCACGCGGTGGCTGGGCGCGCTCGCCGTCTTTCTGATGGTGATGACGCCGCTGGTCGGCTACCTCGCGCCGCTGGGCTTCGCGCCGCTGCTGGCCGTGGTCGGCCTGCTGGCGACGCCAGGCCTGGCGCGATCGCGCCCGCCGCTGTTGCCGATGTTCGCCCTGATGCTGCTGGTGCTGTGGGCGCTGGTCAGCCTGAACTGGAGTCCGGCCGCCCCGGCGCTGTCAGAGCTCAAGCGCGACAAGGACGTCGGCGCCTTCACCGCCCTGAAGCTGGTGCTGCAACTCGGCCTCTACGGGACCGCCGTGGCGGTGCTCGGAACCATGTCGCAACGCTCGGCGCGGCTGGCGGGGCGGGTGATGCTGTTCGGCATGATCGCCTTGGCCGCCTTCACCTTCATCGACGCCGCGATGGGGGCGAGGATCTACCAGGCGATCCGGGCCGCGACCCACGACCCCATTCGGCCCGACCTGGCGGTGGTGAAGGTGTCGCTGCCGATCTATCCGCTGGTGCTGCTGTTCTGGCCCTGCGTGCGTTTGCTGGACGCCTGGGGCTTCCGCGGCCGCAACTTGCTGATCGCGACCATGGCGCTGATGATCCTGGCCGCTTCCCACTTCACCAGCGCCGACGCCTCGGGCGCCGCCCTGCTGCTGGGCGGAGTCGTCTGGCTGGGGACGCGGATCATCGGCAAGCCGTTCGTGCGCGGCATGATCCCGGCGATCTCGACCCTGTTCATCTTCGCGCCGATGGTGGTGCTGTGGGGCGTGCGCTCGGGCCTGTTCGCCTGGCTGCACGTGATCGCCCCGCCCTCGTGGGACGCGCGCCTGAACATCTGGGCCTTCGCCGCCAACAAGATCGTCGAGCACGCCCTGCGCGGCTGGGGTGTCGACGCCAGCCGGACCTTCGGTAACGCCATCCCGCTGCACACCCACAACGCCGCCCTGCAGCTGTGGCTGGAGCTGGGCGCGCTGGGCGCGGCCCTGGCGGCGGCGTTCTTCGCCTGGGTGCTGTACCGGATCGTGGCCTGGACCGGCGAGAACCGCCGCGACGGCGCGATGGCGGCCGCCACCCTGACCGCGTACGTGATGATCGGCGGCCTCAGCTTCGGCGTCTGGCAGGAGTGGTGGCTGGCGCTCGGCGTCATCGCCGCCATCGGCTGTGCGATCGCGCAAAAATCGAGCGCTCCACGGCGTTAGCGCGACCGTCACGTTTCTCGCTCGGGCGGATCGGCGGTGTTCGGCCGCATGATTTTGCCTTTTGGTTCCTTTCGCGGTATCTACGCCGCCCTTTCAGTTATCGAGCCTTGCCATGACCGCCCGCTGGACCCCCGCCGCCTGGAGAGCCAAGCCCGCCAAGCACATGCCCACCGATTATCCGGACATGGGCGCGGTGGAGCGGGTCGAGCAGACGCTGCGCCAGATGCCGCCGCTGGTCTTCGCCGGCGAGGCGCGCCGCCTGAAAAGCCTGCTGGGCGACGTGGCCGAGGGCCGGGCCTTCCTGCTGCAGGGCGGCGACTGCGCCGAGAGCTTCAAGGAATTCCACGCGGACAATATCCGCGACACCTTCCGCCTGATCCTGCAGATGGCGGTGGTGCTGACCTTCGCTGGCGGCAAGCCGGTGGTGAAGGTGGGCCGCATCGCCGGCCAATTCGCCAAACCGCGCTCCGAGCCCGTCGAGACGATCGACGGCGAGACCCTGCCGTCCTATCGCGGCGACATCATCAACGGCATGGACTTCACGGCCGAGGAACGCGTGCCGGATCCGGATCGCCTGCTGAAGGCCTATGGCCAGTCGGCGGCGACCCTGAACCTGCTGCGCGCCTTCGCCAGCGGCGGCTACGCTGATCTGCACAACATCCACCGTTGGACCCTGGGTTTCGTCGGCGACAGCCCGCAGGGCGCGCGTTACCGCGAACTGTCGGACAAGATCACCGAGAGCCTGGCCTTCATGGCCGCCATTGGCGTCACGCCCCAGAGCCACCCGGGTATGCACCAGGTGGAGTTCTTCACCAGCCACGAGGCCCTGCTGCTGGGCTTCGAGGAAGCCATGACTCGCATCGATAGCACCTCGGGCGACTGGTACGACACCAGCGCCCACCTGCTGTGGATCGGCGAGCGCACCCGCCAGCTGGACGGCGCGCACGTCGAATTCATGAAGGGCGTGAAGAACCCGATCGGCATGAAGTGCGGCCCGACAATGGAGGCCGACGATCTCCTGCGCCTGATCGACGTGCTGAACCCCAACAACGAGTCGGGCCGTCTGACGCTGTACGGCCGCTTCGGTTCGGACAAGATCGCCGATCGCCTGCCGCGCCTGATGCGGGCGACCAAGTCGGCCGGTCGTTCGGTGGTTTGGGCCACCGACCCGATGCACGGCAACACGCTGAAGGCCTCGACCGGCTACAAGACCCGTCCGTTCGACCGCATCTTGAGCGAAGTGAAGAGCTTCGTGGAGATCGCCCAGGCCGAGGGCGTCCATCCGGGCGGCGTCCACCTGGAGATGACCGGCCAGAACGTCACCGAATGCCTGGGCGGCGCGCGCGCGGTTTCCGAGACCGAGCTCGCCGACCGCTACCACACGCACTGCGACCCGCGTCTGAACGGCGAGCAGGCGCTGGAGCTGGCCTTCCTGGTGGCCGAGAAGCTGAAGTCGGCCCGCGACGAGCAACGCCGTCTCGCTGCCGGCTGACGATCAGCGCCGGATACGGCGATCCTGACTGATCGCCGTTCAGGTTGGGCGAACATTGAAAGGTTTGCGATGCAGCGCGCGGCGTCTTGACCCGTCGCGCGGCGCTCTCCAATGGTTGTTTAAGGGAGAGACGAATGCGTTTGCGTCAGACAATCAAGCGGGAAATCCGGTTTCTGAAGGGACTTTCCCGGACGCTGAAGCGCGTGAAGTCGATTGCTCCCGACAGCCCGAACCTGATCTGTGACGACCTGGAAGCCGCGGTCGACAAGTGGCGCGATCGCCCGGCGATCACCTTCGAAGGCAAGTCGGTCACCTACGCCGAGCTGGACGCCATCGCCAATCGCTATGCCCATTGGGCCAAGGGGCTGGGGCTGACGAGGGGCCAGACCGTGGCGCTGTTCATGCCCAATCGCCTCGAATACCTGGCGATCTGGTATGGCCTGACCAAGGTCGGCGTGGCCACAGCCCTGATCAACAACCAGCTGACCGGCGCGGCGCTGGCGCACTGCCTGAACATCTCTCAGGCCCTGCATTGCATCGTCGACCCCGAGACCTCGCCCTGCTTCGAGGACGTCAAGGGCCAGCTGGAGCGCCACATGCACCAGTGGGTGCTGGGGCCTGTGACCGGCGAGCAGCGCGACCTGGTCAAGGCGCTGAAGAGCTGCAGTCAGTTGCGTCCCGACCGCGAGACGGCCCGCGATGGCATCGTCGCCAAGGACACCGCGCTCTACATCTTCACCAGCGGCACGACGGGCCTGCCCAAGGCCGCGCGCATCACCCACATGCGCGCCCAGCTCTATATGCGCGGTTTCGCCGGCTCCACCGGTTCGAAAGAGACCGACCGCATCTACGTGACCCTGCCGCTGTACCACGCCACCGGCGGCCTCTGCGCCATGGGCGCGGGCCTGCTGAACGGCGGTTCGATCGTGCTGCGCAAGAAGTTCTCGGCCACCCACTTCTGGCCCGAGATCGTCGCCGAGAACTGCACGATGTTCGTCTATATCGGCGAGCTGTGCCGCTACCTGGCCAACCAGCCCGAGCACGAGCTGGAGCGCGCCCACAAGATCCGCATGATCTTCGGCAACGGCCTGCGTCCCGACGTTTGGAACGACATGCTGGACCGCTTCAAGGTCGGCGAGGTGCTGGAGTTCTACGGCGCGACCGAGGGCAACGTCTCGCTGTTCAACTTCGATGGCCGGCGCGGCGCGATCGGCCGGATCCCCGGCTATCTGAAGAAGAAGTTCAACATCCGCATCGTCAAGTTCGACGTCGAGGCCGAGATGCCGATCCGCGGCCCGAACGGCTGCTGCATCGAGGTCGCGCCGGGCGAGGTCGGGGAGTGCATCGGCCATATCGGCAGCGACGCCCGCTCGAATTACACCGGCTATGCCGACAAGGCCGCCACCGAGAAGAAGGTGCTGCACGACGTCTTCCAGAAGGGGGACGCCTGGTTCCGCACCGGCGACCTGATGAAGGTCGACGGCGACGGCTACATCTATTTCGTCGACCGTATCGGCGACACCTTCCGCTGGAAGGGCGAGAACGTCGCCACCAGCGAGGTGTCCGAACGCATCGCGGGCTTCGAAGGCGTGCTGGAAGTCAATGTCTACGGCGTCAAGGTCGGGGACCTGGACGGCAAGGCCGGCATGGCGGCGCTGGTCGTGGAAGGAGGCTTCGACATCGAGGCTTTCGGCAAGCACGTCGACGAGCAGCTGCCCAGCTACGCCCGTCCGCTGTTCGTGCGCCTGCAGCAGCAGATCGAGACGACCGGCACCTTCAAGTACCGCAAGATCGACCTGGTCAATGACGGCTTCGACCCGGCCAAGACCCGTGACCCGTTGTACTTCCGCGATCCGGCCAAGGGCTATGTGAAGATCACCAAGGCCCTGCACGCCAAGATCGAGAGCGGGGCTTTCAAACTTTAGGGCCGCCCGTGACCAAAGGAGCGATCAAGCGCCTGCTGGCCGCGTTCTCGCCGCTGCAACTGTTCGCCCTGATCGCGCCGAAGGACCTCGCGCGGCGCGTGACCCACGACGCGGGGCATGCCGAGGGACCGCGCGGCGGGCTCGATGTCTACGCGCCGCCGAAGGCCGACGGCCCGGCGCCGGTGGCGATCTTCTTCTACGGCGGCTCCTGGGAGACCGGCCGCCGCCAGGACTATCGCTGGGTGGCGCGCGCCCTGGCCGCCCAGGGCTTCCTGGCGCTGGTCCCGGACTACCGGCTCTATCCCGAGGTCCGCTATCCGGGCTTCCTGGAGGATGGCGCGGCGGCGGTGCGCTGGGCGGTCGACAACGCCGCCAGCCTGGGCGGCGATCCTGGCCGCATCGTTCTGATCGGCCACTCGGCCGGCGCCTACAACGCCGCCATGCTGGCCTTGGACCCGCGCTGGCTGCGCGCCGTCGCGGTCGAACCCAGCATGATCCGCGCCTTCGTCGGCCTGTCAGGACCCTATGCCTTCCTGCCGCTGGAGAGCCCGGTGACGATCCGCACCTTTGGCGAGGCGGACGATCTCGCCGCCACCCAGCCGGCCGCCTTCGCGCGCGCCGACGCGCCGTCGGCGTTTCTGGCCACCGGTGAGCAGGACACGGTGGTCCGCCCCCGCAACACCCGCAAACTGGCCGCCGCCCTGCGCGAGGCGGGCGCCAGGGTCGAAGAGCGCCACTACGCCGGCATGGGCCACGCCGGTCCGGTGCTGGCCCTGTCGCGCCTGTTCCGCCGCAAGTCGACGGTGTTGGCGGACATGGTCGCCTTCCTCAAGACAGCCGTAGGCTAGCCTCCGCAGGTCTGGCCGTTCAGCTTGCGCTGATAGGCCTCGGCCAGGCTGAGATACGGCGGCAGGAAGGTCTGAAGCGCCACGGCCTTGCCGTCGGTGGTCACGCCCGCCACGCCGGCCCGCAGCTCGAAGTGCAGGTGGATGGTCGTCGGCGTGCCCCCGAAATCGTTCGACACCTTGCCCAGCTTCTGGCCCTTGGCGACCTGGTCGCCTTCCTTCACCGCCAGGGTCGACATCCGCATGTGCAGGTAGCGGTAGGTGTAGTGCGGCTGGGCCTTGGCCACGAGGGTGACGCTGTACGAGCCGATGTCCGTGATCGTGCCGGCCTCGGCGGCCACGGCCCAGTGCTCGTTCTTCTTGCAGGTGGCCGGGCGGATGTCCTGGCCCTGGTGACCCGTGCCGGCGCCGGCGCACAGCGGGTTCGCGCGCGAGCGGGCCTCGCAGAAGGTGTCATGCCAGGGCAGGCTGTAGTTCAGCGTGTCGCACTGGCTGGGCTTGCCGGCCGGACCCATGCCGCCGCCGGGGCCGTAGACCTGCGAGTTGGGGAAGCCGGCCTCGGCCAGCGGCCAGCACATGTTCGGCGACCAGACCGTGCGGTCCAGATAGCCCGGACCCTGGCCGGCCGGGATCGCGCCGGCCGGCGCGTGGTCGAACGTGGCCGGCGAGGGCGCGGGCGGATCGGCCGGCTGGGGCGCGGGATCGGGGCTGGGCGGCACCGGCTCGCTGGAGGGCTGCTCGGCCCCGCCGTCGGCCGGGCTGTCGTCGGGCTGGGGAGGCCCGGGCTCGGGCGAGGGCGGCTTGGTCGTCTCGCCGGGCGCTGGAGGCTTGGTGGTGTCGTCGCAGGCGGCCAGCGGCGCGAGGGCCAGGGCGGCGACCAGCAGGAGCGGGGAGAGGCGCATGGTCAACCTCCCAGCCCGGCGGCTTCGCGGGCCGCCTTGCCCATCACCACGGCGGTGGTCTTGCCGACCAGGCCCAGCACATAGTTGTCATCGGCGCAGCGCGGGTCGCCGGCGGAGTCGCAGCGGATCTCCACCGTGTAGAGCACGCCGTAGCGCACGAAGCTGGCCAACTGGCCGTCGACCGTGCGCTGGATCGTCAGCATCTCCGGCCCGGTCTCGATCTTCAGCGGCCTAGACGCGGGCATCGGCACGGTGACGGTCGTGCCGCTCAACGAGACGCGGCCGCCAGCGGTGTTGCTGGTGATCGTGTAGTAGTCGCCGAAGCTGTAGATCCGCGCCCCGGCCGTCAGCTTGGCGTCCTGGGGCAGCAGGATCGGCACGGCGGTCATGTCGACCTGCTCGCGGTTCAGGTTGCTGGCCAGGCTCTCGCCGACATTGGCCGACTGGCGCAGGCCGCCGACGGCGCCTTGCCAGTCCACGCGGCCGCGCGGCCGGGCGGTCAGCGCCGCGATCGCGGGGCGGACAGCCGCCGCGCCGGGGATCGGCGCACCGGTCGCATCCCGCGTCTGCGCCTTGCCGGTCGAGATCCACGCCGCGCCCGCGAGCACGCTCACGGCGACGGCCCCCGCCATCGCCCACCCTCTTGAATGACGCATGGCATCCCCCACAGAACCGCGTTCTTTCAAACCCTAGCGCGAAAAGGTCGTGGTGTTAACCATTGGTCCCGCGCCGAGGTGCGATTGAACGGTTGTGGGTTCGTGTCTATATGGCGTGACCTGTTTCGGGCCTTGTGTGTGGCGGCCTAGAGAATTCCATTTCGTTCAAAGGGATAGAGCCCCCGCCATGCTGCTCACCATGCTGAAGGCCAAACTGCACCGGGCCACGGTGACCCAGGCCGACCTGGACTACGAAGGCTCGATCGCCATCGACCGCGACCTGCTGGACGCCTCGGGCATCCTGCCGAACGAACAGGTCGATGTTCTGAACATCACCAACGGCGCCCGCTTCACCACCTACGCCATCGAGGCCCCGCGCGGTTCGAAGGTCATCGGCGTCAACGGCGCCGCCGCTCGCCTGGTGCAGAAGAACGACCTGGTGATCGTCGTGACCTACTGTCAGATGGCGGCGGAAGAGGCCCGCAACTACGCCCCGACCGTCGTGCTGCTGGACGAAGGCAACCTGATCAAGAAGGCGGCCTGATGCGTCGTATCGCGCTCGCTGTTCTCGCCGCCGCGGGCCTATCGGCCTGTTCGCCGAAGCTGCCTTCGGGCGTGGACGAGGCCGTACTGACCCAGTCGGTCGGCAAGTCGATCGGCTCGCCCTCGACCTGCGTGGTGATCGCCGACGCCAGCGGCAAGCTGGTGTGGCGTGGCGGCGGCTATGTCACCTGCTCGCGCAACCTGCCGTCCTGCGAAGGCGCGCAGACCACGGCCGAGAGCTTGCTGAAGGCAAGCCTGGGCAAGCCGGCCCGCTTCATCAGCTGCGCCAGCGGCGGGGCCAACGGCGCCACGGTCGGCTGGTCCATCGGCCCGGTGCCGACCGGCGAAGGCAAGCCGCCGCGCGGCCTGACCTATGTCGCGGTCATGGAGGGCGAGCGAGCCCTGCCAGGGCTGGAGATCAAGGATCGTGTCGAGCGGGCCTTCAAGAAGGCGGGCTTCTAGGAAGCGAAAACCTCGTCCTTCGACAGGCTCAGGATGAGGTTTTCGACTCAATCACCGCGAGAAGTAGCCCTCACCCTGAGCTTGTCGAAGGGCGAGGGCGGCTCCAGGCGGATATCGCCTACTTGGCGGCTTCGTACGTCGCGCTGACGTCGACGCGGACCTTCAGTTCACCGGCCGCGATGCTGGTCGAGTCGGCCATCTCGCGCTTGGCCATGGCGAACACCGGCATCGGGGGCGGCGCGGGCTGGTAGCCGCCGCCTTCGCTCAGATTGACCAGGCGCACGGCCTTGTAGCCGGTGGCGCGGCCATAGAGCTCGGCCTTGGCCTGCAGGGCCTTCACGGCTTCCAGGCGCGCGGCGTCCTCGGCGGCCTGGGGATTGATGAGGCCGAAGCTGATGCCGTTGACCGTGTTGGCGCCGGCATTGACCGTGGCGTCGACCGTCGCGCCCAGCTTGGCCAGGTCGCGGACCGTGATCGTCACCTGGTTCGAGGCCTGATAGCCGGTCAGCTTCGGCGGCTGGTTCTGCTCATAGGCGTACTGGGCGTTAAGGTTGAGGTTCGAGGTCTGGACGTCGCGCTCGGCGATCCCGGCCTTCTTCAGGGCGGCCATCACCTGGTTCATGCGCGCGCCGTTGGCCTTCAGGGCCTCGCCTGCGGTCAGGGCCTCGGTCTGCACGCCCAGGGTGATGGTGGCCATGTCCGGCGCCACGCGGGTCTCGCCATAGGCCGACAGGCTGAAGGTCGTGGCCTTGAACGCCGAGTCGGCGCTGGTCTGGGCCAGGGCCGGGGCGGCGGCGCCCATCAGCAGCGCGCCGCCGATCAGGGTGGGCAGGATGAAGGCGGCGGGGTGGCGCGCGGTGTTGGTCATCGTTCTTTTCTCCAGGTCCGTCCAAGGCAAGGGAAGCGCTGCTGGACAGCTATGCGTTCCCTGATGACAGCTCCAACCTGAACCGGAGCTTTAAGCCGCGTTCGGCTCATGCTAATCCGCCGCTCTCGCGTACGCTCACACGTATCCGCGCGGGCCTGTAGCTCAATGGTTAGAGCCGACCGCTCATAACGGTCTGGTTGGGGGTTCGAGTCCCTCCAGGCCTACCAACTCTTTGAATTCGTTGATCTGCTCTCTGCCAAGAAAAAGGCCGCCGCCAAGCGCTGGCAGCGGCCCCCTGTTCTAGCGGATGGATGCAGACTGTTGGATCGCGAGGAACTCGTCTGCCGGTACAGGACGGTTCCAAAAACGCTGGTCCGAAACAAGCCTATGCTGGCTCTCGCCTCCTATTGATGGGGGTATGTCGGCGACCTGCTTGATCTGTCCGCACTCGTCCAGCCAGACAGCATAGCAGCGGAAGTTCAGGAGATGGATTTCGGGAGTGCGCATGATGACGCCCTTCTCTCTTCACGCGCAGTGTGCGCGCGAGATCAGTATCCGGCATCCGGAAGGGGCCTCAGGATCGCGCTGCATCCCCCCTCACACCACTGGATACGCATCCGCGATCTTCACGCCCGTCTTGTAGTGAACGCCCGGCTGGGCGACGAAGCTGACGTTGGACTTGGCTTCGAACAGCACGATGATGTCCGAGCCGCCGAACTGGAAGTAGGCCAGTTCCTCGCCCTTGCGGACGGTGACGCCGACCTCGGCGGTGACGATCACCGACGAGACCTGGCACATGCCGATCGGCAGCACGGCGACCAGGCCGATCGGGGTGTCCAGCACGATCAGGCCGCGGGCCTGGGCGAACTGGTAGCCGGCGGCGTCCGGGGCGTCGAAGGCGCGCAGGGGCTTCAGCTTATGAGCGCCGTTCTCGTCGCCGGCCACCGGCTCGGCCACGACCTCCAGATAGACCTGGCCCGGGATGACGCGCGACTCCAGCACCGTGCCGCCGACGGGCGCGTGCTGGCGGTGATAGTCGTTGGGGCCCAGGAAGGCGTGCATGAACAGGCCGTTCTTGAAGCGGTCCTTGTAGGGGCTGCCCTCCATCAGCTCCTCGATCTTCCAGTGCAGGTTCTTGACCGTCACGTGGCTGTCGGTGCGGATCTCCCACTGGCCGGCGAAGGTGGAGTCGGCGGGGGAGACGATGACGCTCTGATCGGCGACCGCCGCTACCGGCCGGTAGCCCGGCTTGAAGTTGCGGGCGAAGAACTGGTTGAAGGTCTTCCAGCCCCCGTGCGGCTCGATGTAGTCGCCCAGATTGTAGCTCGGCGACTTGCGGAAGCTCTCCAGCGAGGCCGGCGTCAGGGATTCCGGCGTGTCGAGGAAGGCGCCCAGGGCGTCGGCATAGTCGACCAGCCATGCCGACAACGGCGTCAGGGGCGCGGCCTTGTTCAGCGGAACGACCTTGTTTTGCAGGTCGATCACCGCGTCCTGGTCGAGCACGAAGTAGAACTTGCAGAGCTTGTTATAGACCTCGCGGCCAGGCTCGTTCTCGCTGGGGACCCAGCGCAGGAAGTCGTTGATATAGACGTAGTAGCTCTCGAGGTCCTTCAGGTCGGCCAGTTCCGGGATGTTCCATGCGCGGGCCTGGGCGACGGCCTTCTCGAACCGCGCCTCCCAGCCATTGTCCTTGATCAGTTTCTGCAGCTTCACGACCACGGGATGCCACTTGCTCATCGTCTGTCCTCCAGGGGCGGGCCGCGCGGCGGCGGGGCGGGTGGGCGAAAGCTCTCTATTCGGGTCTCTGATCTATATACTACTCATACTTGTATATCTTTACCGCGCTCGCGTAAATGGCGCCGCTCGCCATGGACGACAGTTGGGGTGACCGAGCCGAGACGGACTCCGGTCGGATATGCGTCAGACTCGGACGCATGCGCGCACGCGGGCAATCGACTCTTCCGTCGGTCCTAGGCACATTTGTTAACGGCGAGGACGTTCCGGGCGCCGTCGCGGCCGCGATGCAGACTGGAACGACCGGACGCCGTGACCCCAAGATCCCAGGCCGTAAGGAGGCTGTGATGGACATCGATCCCGACCGCCTGCGCGCGATCGTGGGCGCGCTCGGCGGCGTGGCCGTCTATGGCCTGGTGCAGGTGGGCGCGCCGAGCGGCGCGAGCCCGCGCGAGCTGACGATCCGGCTGGTCTGCGCCACCGCCTCGGCCGTCATCCTGGCGGCGTTCTTCGTCAAGGCGGCGCTGCCGCTGATCTCCTGGGCGCCGATGCGCGAGGCCTATCTGTTCGGCTTCGCGATCGGGGCCTTCAACTGGGACCTGCTGCCGTTGCTGTTCCGCGTGGTCAGGCGCCGCGCGGCCGAGCGGGCGGAGAAGCTTTAGAACCGGCTCGGAAACGCCTTGGTGGTCTTGGCGTCGTTGTAGCGCGCGCCCGGGCAGTCGACGGCGTAGGCGCCTGCGGTCTCGGCCAGGTAGGGGCCGCGGTCGCTGTCGCCGTTCAGGGCGCGGCACGAGACGGCCGTCTTGTAGACCACCGAGCCGTCGTGGCTGAGCTCGTTCATGAAGAGGTCGAAGGCCAGGTCCATCAGGCCGCGCGTGGCGGCCAGGCGCCGGTCGCGGCCGTTGAAGGCGGTGGTGACCTCGCCCTGTTGGGACATCTCGCGGCCCGCCGGGACGGGACCCGCTGCGGCGCCGGCCGCGCTGATCACGCCGCCGGCCAGCATGGCCTCCAGGTCCTGGAAGCGGCCCGAGGCCGTGCCGACGGCTAGCGCGGTGCTGAAGGCGGCGTCGAAGCCGGGACCCAGGCGGCTGGGACCACCGATGGCGGCGGCCTGGGCCGCGCCGACGAGGCCGGCATAGGGCGCGTCATAGATCGAGACGATCAGGTTCTGGTTGACGTAGTAGCCCAGCGCGATGCCGCCGATGGCCCCGCCGGGCAGGGCCAGCACGCGGTCGCGCGAGACGCCCAGCGGGCCGGCGATGGCGGCGCGGGCGATGTCGGGCGTGATCCCGGTCCAGCGCGCCTCGTAGGAGGCTTCCAGGGTCTTCTCGCGGACCACCTCGCCCGTGCGCCAGCGCACCAGCCGGAAGGTGACGCGAGCCGAGGCCAGCTTGTCGGTTCCCCACCAGACGTTGGGGCCGCGCAGCTCTTCGAAGGTCGTGTAGAGCATGTATTCGGCGTCGAGCCGCGTCGGGGCCAGCATCTCGGCGCGGCGCAGGTGGTTGTTCAGGCTCTCGACCACCTGGACGCGGGTCGGGCGGGTGGTGACGACGGCGCCGCCATCGAACCAGCGGAACTCCGGCGCGCCTTCGACGGCCTGGACGGCGACGTTGCGATAGAAGGCGCGGGCGGGCGAGGCCTTGGCCACGGCGACCGGCGGCATGGCCGGCTGGCGCAGGGCGGCGACCTCCTCGCGGGTGGCGCAGGCGCTCAAGCCGGCGGCGACGCTCGCCAGTAGGATGGCCAGACGGATGGATTTGGTCGGCATGATCGTGCGCTCCCCCAGATGGGCGGCACTATCCGGCTCAATCCTAAAGAGAGCTTGAAAGGCGAAGCTTCAGGCGAAAAAGAGCCCCTGTCGGGCAGGACCGACAGGGGCGCCAAGGCTTCTTCGGGGAAGGAGTGGTCGGCTTAGAACCGATAGTTCAGGCCGACGAGATAGGTGCGACCGTAGTTCTGGTAGTCGATGACCTGGCGCGGATCGTTGTTCTGGTAGGTGACGAAGGGCTCGTTGGTCAGGTTGTTGACCTGGGCCAGGACCGAGAGGCCCTCCATCGGGCCGTCGCTGAAGGTGTAGCCGACCTGGCTGTCGACGACGGACTCGCCCTTGACCATCCGGTAGTTGCGGCCGTTGCCGAAGCCGGTGACCTCGCCCAGGAACTTCGAGCGGTAGCGGTCGCTGACGCGGAACGAGAAGCCGTTCTTCTCGTAATAGACGGTCAGGTTGGCGACGGTCTTGGACAGGCCGGGGATCTGCTGGGTCGGATCGCTCGGGTTGGGCTGGATCGAGCTCTCGGTGTACGAAGCGCTGAAGGTGGCGCCAAAGCCGTCCAGCACGTCGGTGAACAGCGCGCCGGGGATCGAGGCGGCGAATTCGACGCCCTTCAGATTGCCGCCCTTGCCGTTCTGCGGCGTGGTGACCAGGCCCAGGCGCGTGGCCGGGGTCGGACCGCCGCCGGTCGGGAAGCCCGTGAAGTCGAACACGACGCTCTGATCGTAGACGTAGGTCTTCAGGTCCTTGTAGAAGGCGGCCAGCGAGACATAGGCCTGACGGCCGAAGTACTTCTCGTACGACACGTCATAGGCGTCGGCGCGCCAGGGCTCGAGCTCGGGATTGCCGCCCGTGCCGCTCCAGGGCGAGAAGTTGATGTTGCTGTTGCCGGCCTTGGCGGCGTCGTAGCTGAAGGTCTTGCTGGCGCGCATCTGGTCCATCCGCGGACGGGCCAGGGTGCGGGCGACGGCGAAGCGCAGGGTCTGCTCGGCCGGCAGGTGGAACTGCAGGTTCATGCTGGGCAGGAAGTCGGTGTAGGTCTTGCCGCCCGACAGGTTGGTGCGGGTCACGCCCGCGCCCGTGCCGCTGGCGCCCAGGGCGGTCGAGCTCTGGTCGGTGTTGACGATCTGGAAGCCGAAGTTGCCGGTGACCGGCACGCTGCCGACGGCCGCGTCGATATTGGCCTTCACATAGCCGATCGTGACCTTTTCCTGGACGTCCCAGCTCTTGACCAGCACATCCGAGTTCGGGTTCCGGACCAGGTCGTACGCGCCGTTCTTGATCAGGGCGAACGGATCGTAGCTGACCATGCCGGCGATGCCGATGAAGGCCAGAGAGGTCGTGCCGACGATGGCCGACGAGGGGATCGCGACGCTGGCCGGCGAGCCCTTCGCGCGCAGGAACCACTCGTCATTGACGAGGCCCTTGGAGCGTTCGCTGTAGTTAAAGCCGACCTCGAAGCTCGACAGGCCGTCGTCCAGCGCCTTGGTCGCCGAGAAACGGGCCGCCTTCAGCTCGTCCTCGATGTGTGGCTGGTTCAGATAGCCGTCCTGGCCGCCGGTGATGATGTCGCCGCCCCAGCCTTGCGGGCTGGTCAGCTTGATCACGTTCGGATCGGCGTAGTTCAGGGCGGACTTGAAGATCGCCACGCCGTCGGCGTTCATCGAGAACGTCATGTTGTCGGTCGCGCCGACGCCCGAGCGGCCCGTGCCCGAATAGCTCTCGACGATCTGGTCGGTGCGGTCGACTTTCGACCACGACAGGTCGCTGACCAGGGTCCAGTCGTCGCCGACGTTGAACCTGTTGTTCCAGCCGACCGACTTGATGGTCGCGTCGCGGTCGTTGCCGTCGTTGCGGACCACGCCCTTGACGCCGTTGAAGGCGCCGCTGTTGACGAAGCCGCCCGAGGCCTGGGCCCCGGTCAGCGGCACGCCGCCCCAGACCAGCGGCAGTTCGATGCCGCGCTGGATCTGGTGGTTCTTGAACTTCGAATAGAAGACGTCCAGCGACGAGCTGAAATTGTCGGTGGGCTTGAACTCCAGGACGCCGATGACGCCGTCGCGCTTCAGCATGCTGGACTGCACGTACGGCTTGGCGCCGCCGATCACCAGGTTGCCCGAGGCGTCGGTCGGATAGCCCCATGAATTCCAGCGCTCGGCCTGGTAGGGCGACTCCATGTGGGCGTAGCCCAGGGCCAGGCCCAGCTTACCGTCCATGAACTGGTCGATGTACGAGATCGAGAGGCGGTTGCCGTGGGCCTTGGAGCCGGCGTTCAGGGCGCCGATGTCGTTCCACTCGTAGCGGGCGCCGATCGCCAGGGCGCGCTTGCCGAAGGCCAGCGGACGGACGGTGCGCATGTCGGCGGTGCCGGCCAAGCCCTGGCCGATCAGGCCGGCGTCCGGGGTCTTGTAGACCACGACGGCGCTCAGCAGTTCCGACGGATACTGGTCGAACTCGACGCCGCGGTTGTCGCCGGTCGAGACCTGCTCGCGGCCGTTCAGCAGGGCGGTGGTGAAGTCCGGCGCCAGGCCCCGGATCGAGATGACCTGACCGCGACCGTCCAGGCGCTGTGCGGTCAACCCGGGAAGACGCGCGATCGACTCGGCGATCGACATGTCCGGCAGCTTGCCGATGTCTTCGGCCGAGACGGCTTCGACGATCGAGGTCGAGCTTTTCTTCAGCGAGATGGCGCCTTCGATGCCGCGGCGGATGCCGGTGACGACGATCTCTTCGACCTTGCTGTCATCCTGAGCAGCGGGTGCGCCATTGGGGGTATTTGGGGTTTGCGCTTGGGCCGAGCCGGCCACGGCGAACGCCAGGACCAGGCCGGTGGCGCCGCCCGCCATCAGCCACGCACGACGACGCGAAACTTGGGTGTTCATGGAATGCTCCCTCCCTGTCCGGCTCTGCGCTCTTGCAAACTTGCGATCGGGCCGTTGTTGCAAACTACCGCAAATTAACGCGCTGTAATCAACCCAAAAAATTGCAAATCCGGCGTCGGGTTCGCCGTGGGGCCATCAAAATGGGGTGCCGTGTGGCTTCTTTGCGCCACTTTCGCTGCGCGAATTTGTTGGAACGGTCTGCAAATTCAGTCCGTCGGGCGGATTGACAGGTTGCTGTTGGTTCTGCAAATTCTTGCAAATAATTGCAGTGGCGGCTGTCGTCCGCCGCGAGGGGAGGGAGCGATGTCGGCGTTGACGCCTTGGCGACGAACGCTGCTGGCCGTGACGGCCCTGGGCGTGCTTGGCGTGGGTGCGCTGGCCTCGGCCGCGTGCGCTGCTCCGGGCTCCTATCGCCTCCGCAAGCCCCAGGACGAAGTGATCTATTTCGTCCTGCCCGACCGCTTCGAGAATGGCGACGCGGCCAATGACCACGGCGGACCCCCCATCACGCAAAGGGGGGCGGGGCCGCTGGTCGATGGCTTCGACCCGACGCGGGCAGGTTTCTATCACGGCGGCGATCTGAAGGGCGTGACCCGGCGGCTGGACTACATCCAGGGCCTGGGCGCGACGACGGTGTGGCTGGCGCCGATCTTCAGGAACCGCGCGGTGCAAGGGTCGCCTGGCCACGAGTCGGCCGCGCACCACGGCTACTGGATCACCGACTTCACCGATGTCGATCCCCACTTCGGGACCAAGGCCGACTTCAGGGCGCTCGTGGACGCGGCCCATGCCCGGGGCCTGAAGGTCTATATGGACATCGTCGTGAACCACACGGCGGACGTCATCCAGTACAAGGAATGTCCGGACGGCCGCTGCGGGTATCGTGGCGTCGCCGACTATCCCTATGTTCGCCAAGGCGGCCTCGGCGGCGCGCCGATCAATGCTGGTTTCGACGGCAAGGACTTCACCAAGCTCAAGACGTCGAACTGGGCCTACACGCCTTATGCCCCGGCGGGGCAGGAGCACCTCAAGAAGCCGGATTGGCTGAACGACCCGATCTACTACCACAACCGGGGTGACAGCACGTTCGCGGGCGAGAGCTCGCTGCTGGGCGATTTCTCAACGCTGGACGACGTCTTCACCGAGAACCCGCGCGTCGTGCGGGGTTTCATCGAGGTCTACGGCCAGTGGATCGACGATTTCGGGATCGACGGCTTCCGCATCGACACCGCCCGTCACGTGAACCCCGAGTTCTGGCAGGCCTTTGTTCCGGCCATGCTGGCGCGCGCCAAGGCCAAGGGCGTCCCGAACTTCCACATCTTCGGCGAGGTGTTCGACGCCGACCCGGCGATCCTGGCCAGCCATACGACGGTCGACAAGCTGCCGGCGGTGCTGGATTTCGCCTTTCAGTCGGCGGTCACCGATGTCGCCCTGGGCCGGACCGGGACCGATCGCCTGGCCCGTATCTTCGCCGCCGATCCCGTCTACGAAGGCGGCGAGGCGACCGCGCGTCAGCTGCCGACCTTCCTGGGCAATCACGACATGGGCCGGATCGGCTGGTTCGCGCTGAAGGCCAAGCCAGGGATAGGCGATGACGAGTTGCTGGCCCGCGTCACCCTGGCCAATGCCCTGATGCTGACCGCGCGGGGTGTCCCGACGATCTACTACGGCGACGAGCAAGGCTTCACCGGCGACGGCGATTACGCGGACAGCCGCGAGGACATGTTTGCGAGCCAGGTGGCCAGCTACAACGACAACCGTCTGATCGGCTCAAACGCCAAAGGGCCGAGATCCGCCTTCGGGACCGACGCTCTGCTCTATGGCCGTATCGCCGAACTCGCCAGGCTGCGCCAGGCGACGTCGGCGCTGCGCGAAGGACGCCAGGTGGTCCGTGTCGCCAGTGAAAAACCCGGCCTGTTGGCCTTCTCGCGTCTGTTGGGCAAGACCGAGGTATTGGCTGTCTTCAGCACCGGCGACCAGCCGCTGACCGCCAATATCCCGGTCGAGGCTGGTTCCGTCGCCTGGCGGGCGCTGCACGGCGCATGCGCCGCGACGGCGACCGCGCCCGGCAGCTATTCCATCGAGCTGAAGCCGCTCGACTACATGATTTGCGTTTCCGAGGGACGATAGTGACAGTGCAGGTTCTGGTTCGCCCCGGTGCGGAGACGTCGATGAACGCGGAGTGGTGGCGCGGCGCGGTGATCTATCAGGTCTATCCGCGCAGCTTCGCCGACACGAACGGCGACGGCGTCGGCGACCTGCCCGGGATCACCGGCCATCTCGACCACATCGCCTCGCTGGGCGTGGACGGGGTGTGGCTGTCGCCGTTCTTCACCTCGCCGATGAAGGACTTCGGCTACGACGTCTCCGACTATCGCGACGTCGATCCGATCTTCGGGACCCTGGCCGACTTCGACGCCCTGATCGCCGAGGCCCACGCCCTAGATCTGAAGATCATCATCGACCTGGTATTCTCCCACACCTCGGAAGAGCACCCGTGGTTCACGGAAAGCCGTCAGGATCGGACCAACGCCAAGGCCGACTGGTTCGTCTGGGCCGACGCCAAGCCGGACGGCAGCCCGCCCAGCAACTGGCAGTCGGTGTTCGGCGGCCCGGCCTGGACCTGGGACGCCCGCCGCGGCCAGTACTACATGCACAACTTCCTCAGCAGCCAGCCGCAGCTGAATCTGCACAATCCGGCGGTGCAGGAGGCTCTCCTGGCCGTCACCCAGTTCTGGATCGACAAGGGCGTGGACGGCTTCCGCTTTGACGCCATCAACTTCTCGATGCACGACCCGAAGTTCACGGACAATCCGCCGCTGCCGCCGGGCGGCAAGCGCACGCGGCCGTTCGACTTCCAGGACAAGATCCACAACCAGAGCCACGCCGACATCCCGAAGTTCCTGAGCCGCCTGCGGGCGCTGACCGACGCGGCGGGCGGTCGGTTCTCGGTGGCGGAAGTGGGCGGCGACCACGCCGACCGCGAGATGAAGCTGTTCACGGCCGGAAACGATCGCCTGAACAGCGCCTATGGCTTTCTCTACCTCTACGCCGACAGGCTGACCGGCGACATGATCCCCAAGGGCGCGGCCATGTGGCCGGGCGAGGACGGGGAGGGCTGGCCGTCGTGGACCTTCTCGAACCACGACGCCCCGCGCGCGGTGTCGCGCTGGGCCGAGGGGCGCGACCGAAAGGCCTTCGCCGAGATGTGCCTGCTGCTGTTGATGGGCCTGCGCGGCAATGTCTTCGTCTATCAGGGCGAGGAGCTTGGCCTGCCGCAAGCCCATGTGCCGTTCGAGCGCCTGCAGGATCCCGAGGCCATCGCCAACTGGCCCCAGACCCTGGGTCGCGACGGCGCCCGCACGCCGATGCCGTGGGTGGGTGGCGCTATCAACGCCGGCTTCTCGCGTGTCGAGCCCTGGCTGCCGGTCGATCCCGAGCACCTGCCGCTGGCGGTGGACGTCCAGGAGGCGGATCCGACCTCGACCCTGCATGTGGCGCGTCGCCTGATCGCCTTGCGGAAAGCCTATCCCGCCCTGCGCACCGGCGCGATCAGCTTCGTCGACACCAACAGCCCGCTGCTGATCTTCCAGCGCGGGGAGGGGGCGAACGCGGTGCTGCTGGCCTTCAATCTCGGCCATGAGGCGGCGACCTGGTCGCTGCCGGAGGGGTGGGCGATCGTCGACGGGGTCAACCTGGGCGGCGAGGGCGAAATGCCGCCGTGCGCCGGGCTGATCGCGCGACGGGTTTAACCGCCGCAGCTTTCGCGAATGATCAGGTCCGTCGGCACGCGTTCGGACCGGCTGGCCCGCTCGCCGCTGTCGAGCAGCTTGGAGACCATCAGCCGGCCGGCCTTGTTGGTGTCCTGGGCGATGGTGCTCAACGCCGGGCTGGCGTAGCGGCTGAAGGGGACGTTGTCGAAGCCCATCACCGAGACGTCGCCGGGAACCGACAGACCGGCGTGCTTCAGGGCCCGCATGGCGCCCAGCGCGATCAGGTCGGACGCCGCGACGACGCCGTCGAACGCCACGCCGTGATGGATCAGGCTGTCGACGGCGGCCTCGGCCGACTCGACCTCGAAGTGGGCTGGGACGATCAGGTCTGGGTCGACGCCCAGCTTGGCGTGATCGAGGGCGTCCAGATAGCCGCGATGGCGCTGCATGGCCTCGGGGGCCTCGGTGTCGCCGAGGAAGACGATGCGCTTGCGGCCCAGGCGCTGCAGGTGAAGCGTGGCGCGGCGGCCGCCCATCACGTTGTCCGAGCCGACCGAGCAATAGTTCTGGTCCGGCAGCTGGGCGCCCCAGACCACAAAACGGTTCTCGGTCTCGGCCAGGCGGTTGAAGGCCGCGTGCAGTGAGCTCTGGCCCAGGAAGATCACGCCCTCCGCCCGGCTGGTGGTCATGGCCGAGGACAGGTCCTCGAAATTGGTCGGGGCGATGTGGCTGAGGATCACGTCGCAGCCGCGCTCGCGGGCCGCCTCGCCGACGCCGGCCAGCAGCTCGAGGAAGAACGGATCCGACATGCTGCTGGCGCGGCCCTGCGGACGGGGCGTGACGATGGCGATCGTCGCCTCGGCCCCGATCGGACCGGCGGGCATGTAGCGGCGGAACGGATAGTCCATCTCGCGCGCCAGCTTCCAGATCAGCTGCTTGGTGCGCTTGTTGACGGCCGGGCTGTCGTTGAGGGCTCGCGACGCGGTCGAGATCGAAACCCCCGCCAGCTTGGCCAGGTCCTCCAGTCGCGTCGCCCCCTTGCTCACCTTACGCCCGTCCCTGTTCGACTGTTGATGCTGCAAAGATTTCTGCAAACTTTTTCAGAGGCCCATAAGGCGCCGTTCGATGGGGTTTGCAAGCCGAGCCGATTGAAAATGGGCGTGAAAACTACTGCAAATCATGGCGCGAACTTTGCTGCACCGCCGGTGGCGGATGTCGGGTTTTGGGTGGCCTTTTCGCGAGAAATCTCAACAAATAATGGATTCTCCGTTGCGCCCATTGACGGCGCATGCGCAAATGCCCGTCACGAAAGTTCATGAAAAAACTTGCGAACCAGTCGGGCTAACCGGCGGTCGGAGCGGGGCGGAGGACCGATGGCCAGGCAGAGGCTCAGTTTCCTGCAGATCTGGAACATGTGCTTTGGCTTCTTCGGAATCCAGATCGGTTTCGGCCTGCAGAACGCCAACACCAGCCGCATCTTCCAGACCCTGGGCGTCGATGTGAACCATCTGGCGATCCTGTGGATCGCCGCGCCGGCCACGGGCCTGCTGGTCCAGCCGATCATCGGTCATCTGTCCGACAAAACCTGGGGGCGTCTGGGTCGCCGCCGGCCGTACTTCTTCTGGGGCGCGATCCTCACCACCCTGGCCCTGTTCGTCATGCCCAACGCGCCCGCGCTGTGGGTGGCGGCGGGCGCGCTGTGGCTGATGGACGCCTCGATCAACATCACCATGGAGCCGTTCCGCGCCTTCGTCGGCGACAACCTGCCCGACAAGCAGCGCGCCACCGGCTACGCCATGCAGAGCTTCTTCATCGGCCTGGGCGCGGTGCTGGCCTCGGCCCTGCCGTGGATGCTGACCAACTGGCTCCACGTGTCGAACACTGCTCCGGCGGGGCAGATCCCCGACGCCGTGCGGATCGCCTTCTACGCCGGCGGCGCCGGCCTGCTGCTGGCCGTGATGTGGACGGTGTTCACCACGAAGGAATACACGCCCCAGCAGTTGGAGGCGTTCGAGGCGGCCGAGTTCGACAACGGCGTCCACGAGAACCCCGAGCCGTCAGTCAACGCCTATCTCGGCCTGGCTCTGGGCGGCTTGCTGGGCGGGCTGGCCCTGGCCCTGATCGTCTGGGGCTGGAAGCTGGAGAAGGAGCTCTATGTCCTGGCGGGCCTGCTGGCCGTGTTCGGCGTGGCGGGAGTGGTCGGCGTTCGCCTCAAGCGGCGAGGGATGACGCAGAACGGCTTTTCCGAAGTGCTGGACGACTTCTTCCGCATGCCCAGGACCATGCGCCAGCTGGCGGTGGTGCAGTTCTTCTCTTGGTTCGGTCTGTTCGCCATGTGGATCTACACGACGCCCGCGGTGGCGGCGGTCCACTTCCACGCGGTGGACGCGACGTCCAAGGCCTATAATGAAGGCGCGGATTGGGTGGGCGTGCTGTTCGCCGTCTACAATGGCGTCGCGGCCCTGGCGGCCCTGGTCATCCCGCTGATGGTTCAGGCTACCAGCCGCAAGGTCAGCCATGCCGCCTGCCTGATCCTGGGCGCCCTGGGCCTGCTGTCATTCCTGCTGATCCGCGAGCCGGGGATGCTGTGGATCGGCATGATCGGCGTCGGCTTCGCCTGGAGCTCGATCCTGTCGGCCCCGTACTCGATCCTGGCCGGGGCCCTGCCGGCGCGGAAGATGGGCGTCTACATGGGCATCTTCAATTTCTTCATCGTCATCCCGCAGCTGCTGGCCGCGACGGTGCTGGGCCTGCTGCTGAAGAGCTTCTTCGGCGGCCAGGCGATCTACGCCCTGGTGCTGGGGGCGGCTTCGTTCGCTATCGCCGCCGCCACGACCTTCCTCGTCCGCGATCGCGTCGCCGGTGAGCCCGCCTGATCCTTCCCTTTCCCTTCCAGCCTGACGAGGTCCTCGCCATGCGCCGCCTGAAACGTCTCGCCCTGGCCTCGGCCGCCGCCTTCACCGCCTTCACCGCCAGCGGCGCCCACGCCACCGTGCCCACCACCTGGGCCTATGCGGCCAAGACCGGGGTCGGCGCGTCCTACGAGGCCTATGTCGACGGGGCCTACAAGGCCGGCGGCAAGACCGGGGCGGTGTCCAAGGTTTGGTTCTCGATCGCCGACGGCGTGCTGACCGAGACCATGTACGGCCTGATCCACGAGGCCCAGATCAAGCAGATGCGCATCGCCGTCCAGACCGCGACGGGCCTGGCGGTCGAGGGCGCGGACACCACGTCGAAGACCGAATATCTGCATGTCGACGCGGCCGGCCGTCCGCTGTCGCCGGCCTACAAGATCACCACCACCGACCGCCAAGGCCGCTTCGTCATCGAGAAGCGGATCTTCACCGACCCGGACCGTAACGCCTTGTTCGTGCGCGTGACCGTCAAGGCGCTGAAGGGCCCGGTGACCCCGACCCTGGTGCTGGAGCCGCACATGGCCAACACCGGCGGCGGCGATACCGGCGCGGCCTCGACGGCGGCGCTGACCGCCTACGAGGGCAAGGCGTTCCTGAGCCTGAAGGGGACCAAGCCTTTCGCCAAGGCCTCCGCCAGCGTGTTGAAGGACAACGACGCGCTGCTCGGCCTGAAGGCCACGACGACCTCGGCCAAGGGCGCGATCGTCCTGACCGGCCAACTGCCGGCCGTAAGCAAGGAAGCGACCTTCGACTTCGCCGTCGGCTTCGGTCCGGACGCCAAGGTCGCCGACGCCACCGCCGCCGCGACGCTGAAGACCGGCTATGCCGAGGTGCTCGCCCGCTTCAACGGCGAGGGCGCGCGGGTGGGCTGGGAAGACTATCTGGCCTCGCTGACGCAGCTGCCGCGCCTGCGCGAGGCCTCGGAGGATGGCGGCAAGCTGGTCCAGGCCTCGGCCCTGATGCTGAAGGTCCAGGAGGATCGCACCCACGCCGGGGCCCTGATCGCCTCGCTGTCGAACCCGTGGGGCGACACGGTCGACGCCACCCAGTCTTCGACCGGCTACAAGGCCGTCTGGCCGCGCGACTTCTACCAGTGCGCCATGGCCCTGGCCGCCCTGGGCGACAAGGAGACGCCGCTGGCGGCTTTCCACTACCTGCCGACGGTGCAGGTCGGAGCCAAGACGCCCGGCAATAAGGGCGATGGCGGCTGGTTCCTGCAGAAGTCGCACGTCGACGGTACGCCCGAATGGGTCGGCGTCCAGCTGGACCAGACGGCCATGCCGATCATGCTGGGCTGGAAGCTGCGGAAGCTGGGCTGGCTGTCGGAGGCCGAGCTGAAGAGCTATTACGGCAAGATGCTGAAGCCGGCGGCCGACTTCCTGGTCAAGGGCGGCAAGGTCGACCTGGGCTGGAACCACGCGACCATCACCCCGCCGTTCACCCAGCAGGAGCGCTGGGAAGAGCAGGGCGGCTACTCGCCTTCGACGACCGCCGCCGTGATCGCGGGTCTGGTGGTGGCTGGCGACATCGCCGAGGCGGCGGGCGACAAGGCCTCGGCCAATCTCTACCGCCAGACCGCCGACGACTATTCGTCCAAGGTCGAGGCCCGCATGGTCACGACCAGGGGCGCGTTCGGTGACGGTCACTACTATCTGCGCCTCAACAGCGACCAGGACCCGGACAACAAGAGCCCGGTCGAGGAACGCAACGGCCAGACGGCGGTCCCCGAGGACAGGATGCTGGACGCCGGCTTCCTGGAGCTGGTCCGCTACGGCGTGCGCCGCGCCGACGATCCGGCCATTGTCGCCAGCCTGCCCAAGCTGGACGACGAGGCGATGGAGGACCTCTATCGCGTCCGCTACGGCTTCACCTTCCCCGGCGTCGACGGAACCTTCCCCGGCTGGCGCCGCTACGGCGTCGACGGCTATGGCGAGGATACCAAGACCGGCGCCAACTACGGGGCCGACGGCCAGATGCGTCCGGGCCAGCGCGGCCGCGTGTGGCCGATCTTCACCGGCGAGCGCGGTCACTACGAACTGGCCCTGGCCGGTGTCTCGGGAGAACCCGACGCGGCCTCCATCAAGAAGATCCGCGACACCTATGTCCGCGCCATGGAGCTGTTCGCCAACGAGGGCCTGCTGATCCCCGAACAGGTCTGGGACGGCGTCGGCGCGCCGAGCGCTCATGGCTACACGCGCGGCGAGGGGACCGACAGCGCTACGCCCCTGGCCTGGAGCCACGCCGAATACGTCAAGCTGCTGCGCTCGGTCAGCGACGGCCAGGTCTGGGACAACTACGCGCCTGTGAAGGCCCGTTTCTCCCGCTAGGGTAATTGTTCGGGATGCGCGGATTGTCGCAGTTCGGCGCGTCCGCGGCATGGTTAACGGGTAGTTTAGGATTCGGCCGCGAAGACAGGGTTAACAGCCCTGCTCGCGGCCGGAGACCTTCATGACAGCGTTCCGTCGATTGACCATCGCCTGGAAATTGATCCTCGTGGCGGGTCTCGCGATCGGCTTCCTGCTCATCGCCGCGGCGGTCGCGGTGTCGTCGCACACCAGCGCGATCGTCTCGGGCCTGACCAACCGCTACGCCGGTGCGGTGGCCGATGACGCGATCCAGAGTGTCCAGGCCGACATCGGCAAGGTCCAGTCGACGGCGCGGTCGATGGCCGTCTCGATCGGCGCGGCCCATGAGGCGGGCATGACCGACCGGGCCACGGTGGTCCAGATGCTGAAGCCCAACGCCGAGTCCTCGGCGATGGTGCTGGGCAGCTGGTACATGGCCGAGCCCAACGCCTTCGACGGCAAGGACGCCGAGTTCGTCGGCAACACCGCGTCGGGCTCGAACAAGGCCGGCAACTTCTCGCCCTACTGGGTGCACGACGGCGACAAGGTGATCTTTCAGCCGCTGGACCAGGGCAACGAATACGCCGAACCCTACTACGCCATCCCCAAGCAGACGGGGAAGTCGACCGTCGTCGAGCCCTATTCCTACGAGGTCGCCGGCAAGTCGGTGTTGATGACCTCGGTCGTCTACCCGGTGTTCTCGCACGGCCGGTTCATCGGCGCGGCCGGTCTCGACATGGCGCTGGACAGCGTCTCCAAGACCCTGGGCGCCCTCAAGCCGCTGGGCGGCGGCCGGGTGATGATGCTGTCGCCGAGCGGCAAGTGGATCGCCCATCCCGATCCGGCCAAGCGCACCCAGCCGTATTCGGATGCCGGCGCCGACCAACTGCAGAGCGTACTGGCCGGCGGCGCGATCGTCGAGGTCAAGGGCGTCGTCGACAATGGCGTGCCGATGGCCCGCATCATCCGTCCCGTCCCGATCCCGGCTTTGAATACAACCTGGGCCCTGGTCATGGATGTGCCGGTGGCCGCCATCACGGGTCCCGCCGACCGCCTGGCCAAGATCCTGTTTATCGGCGGCCTGGTCATCACCGCCGCCGTGCTGGCCGCGTTGTTCTTCGCCAGCGCCGCCCTGGTCAAGAAGCCACTGACGGGGCTGACCCGCAGCGTCGACAAGCTGAGCGCCGGCCGCTACGACGAGGCCGTTCCCGGTATCGACGGCGGCGACGAGATCGGCGCCATCGCCCGCGCTCTGGACGGCTTCCGCCACGACCTGGCCGATGGTCAGCGCCGCCGGGCCGAGCAGGAGGCCGAGCGCGCCGTGGCCGAGGCCGCCCGCCTGCGTCACGAGCAGGAAGCGCAAGCCTTCGCCGCCGCCCAGGCCAAGGCCGTCGCCAACCTCGGCGAAGGCATGGAGCGTTTGGTCGACGGCGACCTGATCTGGCGCATGCGCGAGGACGACTTCCAGGGCGACGCGGTGAAGATGCCGCGCGACTTCAACGCCGCCGTCGAAAGCCTGCAGGCGACCATGGCCGGCATCCTGACCGCCGCCCGCAGCATCCGCGGCGGCTGCGCGGAGATCAGCAGCGCCGCCGACGATCTTTCGCAGCGGACGGAGCGCCAGGCCGCTGGCCTGGAGCAGACCGCCGCCGCCCTCGACCAGATCACCGCCACGGTGAAGCGCAGCTCGGAAGGCGCCGAGCGGGCGCGTCAGGTGACGATCAGCGCCAAGGCCGCCGCCGAACGCAGCGGCGCGGTGGTCCAGGAAGCCGTCCAGGCTATGGGCGGCATCGAGAAGTCCTCGCAGTCGATCACCCAGATCATTGGCGTCATCGACGAGATCGCCTTCCAGACCAACCTGCTGGCGCTGAACGCCGGCGTCGAAGCCGCCCGCGCCGGCGATGCCGGCCGTGGCTTCGCGGTGGTCGCTCAGGAAGTGCGGGCCCTGGCCCAGCGCTCGGCTGATGCGGCCAAGGAGATCAGGGGCCTGATCCGCGCCTCCAGCGACCAGGTCGGCAAGGGCGTCAAGCTGGTCGGCGAGACCGGCGAGACCCTGGCGCAGATCCTCACCCAGGTGGCCGAGATCAACGAACTGGTCGGCGAGATCGCCTCGTCCTCCAAGGAGCAGGCCGTGGGCCTGGCCGAGGTGAACCAGGCCGTGAACCAGATGGACCAGGTCACCCAGCAGAACGCCGCCATGGTCGAGCAGTCGACGGCCGCCAGCCACGCGCTCTCGACCGAGGCCGCCGAACTGGAACGCCTGATCGGCCGCTTCCAGGTCGGCGCGGTGGTCCACGAACTGCCCGCCCGCGCCGAGCGCCGTCCAGCGGCTCCGGTCCAGCGTCCGACGGCGGCTCCAACCCGCGAGAGCTTCCGCCAGCGCTACGTGCAGGGCGCGAACGCCCTCAAGGTCGCGCCGAGCTCACGTCCGGGCGAGTGGGAAGAGTTCTAGGGCGCTACCTGGAACCGATCCGAGACGAACTTGCTCAGTCGCCCTGCCAGGAATGGCGGGGCGACATTGCTTAGGGCGACGATCACGCCCTCGCCGCCGTCGATGATCCGGAGGTCGCCGGCCATGCCGGGTGCGCCGCCGTTGTGGCCGACGATGGTCAGGGGGCTCGGATAGATGGCGATGCCGTAGCCGTACTTCATGCCATCGCCCAGATCGACGAAACCCGTGGTCATCTGCTTGCGATGCGTCTCGTCCAACAGGCGGCCGTCGTAGAGCGCCATGGCGAACTTCACGAAGTCCTCCGCCGTTGCGTAGCCGCCACCCGCCGAGGTTCCGCGCCAAGGCAGGCCGCCGGCCAGTGTGAAGTCAGCCTTCTCATGTTCGTAGGCCACCGCGCGGCCGGGCACGGGCGTGGTCTCCGGTTCAAAGCCGCTGCCGGTCATGCCGGCCGGCTGGAAAATGTGGTCGCGTACATAGTCGTAGTAGCTCTGGCCGGAGACCGTCTCGATCACCCGGCCCAGCAGGATGAAGCCGTAGTTGGAATAGTCGTCCTTGGAGCCCGGCTCGAAGTCCGGGGTCCGCTTGCCGAACAGGTCGACATAATCCTGCAGCGTCCGCACCTGGTCACGCCTTGCCTCGTATTCTGGTGTGAAGATGTCGCCCGCGCCGCCCTGGTGGGTCAGCAGGTGATGCAGGGTGACCTTCCGGGCCCAGTCGGCGTTGGGATAGTCCTTGAGATAGGTGATCAGCGGCGCGTTGACGTCCAGTTTGCCGGCCTGGGCCAGCTGCATCACGGCGACGGCGGTGAACGTCTTGTCCATCGATCCGACCCGGAACTTGGTGTCCGCCGTGTTGGGGATCTTGCGCTCGCGGTCGGCCCAGCCTTGCGCGAAGGTCGCGAACGGCTGGCCCTTGCGGGCGACCATGACGACGCCCGAATAGTCATCGCCCATCTCGGCCAACCTGCCGGCGATCGCCGTGGCCAGGGCTGCGTCTGGCAGGCGGGTAGGGGCGACCTGGGCGATGGCGCAGGCGGGCAAGGCAAGCGCAGCCAGGGCGCCGGCGAGAAGGAGATGCGTCATTGTTCCATCCGGTAGAGAGCCACGACGTTCCTCCGGATCGCGCCTGGCGTCCATGACTCTCTTGTAGGTTTAGTAACCGGTCGGGACCTACCCAGGATGCCGAATGGAGGTTCTGTATGCTGCGCCGCGCCCTGATCCATGCCTTGATCGCCCCCGTAGTCGCCAACGGCCTCATCTGGGGTGTCAGTTTCGTCACTACGGTTCTGGACAAGCCGGGCCAGCTAGGAGAACAGGTCGCCCAAGCTGTGGCGTTGCTGCCAAAGCTGCTGACCGCCGGCCATTTCCTCCTGTTCGTCGCGTGGTCGCTTCTGGCCGTGATCGGCATGTTCGTGGCCGACACACGCCACCCTCGCAGCTTCCTAGGCGCCATCCGCCTCGGCCTTGGTGGGATCCTGGTCGGAGGGGCGGGGGCCTTCGCCCTGATCGTCTACGGAAAAGCTCCGCTGTTCGGGGTTCTGGTCTGGATCGCGATCTGCGCCGCTTCGCTGGCGATCTGCCGCGCGGTGTCCCGCGCGCTGGGCGCCGGTTTCGGCGAGACGGCGGCCGTTTCGCGCCGGGCGCCGGCGTCGATCCCCGAAAGCCGTTCGGTCTTCGGGCGTCGCGGCGCGGCCTGAACATCGCCCCTAACATCCGCCGCCAGCCGCGCTATATCCCCGCCATGGCCGAAGCGTTCAACGACATCACCCTCTCCGCCGACAAGGCGACCCGCTATGCCGAGGTCGCCGACGAGATCGCGTCCGTGCTGGATGGCGAGCCCAACGTCACCGCCCGCATGGCGACCGTGGCCTCGATGCTGGCCAACAGCTTCGACCACTATTTCTGGACCGGCTTCTACGTCGTGGATCCCATGAAAGAGCGCGAACTGGTGGTCGGGCCCTATCAGGGCTCGCTGGGCTGCCTGCGCATCGCCTATGGGCGCGGCGTCTGCGGGGCGGCGGCGGCCACGGGCGAGACCCAGCTTGTGCGGGATGTGCACGCCTTCCCGGGCCACATCGCCTGCGACAGCCGATCCGAGAGCGAGATCGTCGTGCCGGTCTTCGGCCCCGACGGCCAGTTGATCGCGGTGTTCGACGTCGATTCCGACAAACCCGCCGCGTTCGACGCCACCGACCAGCTGTGGCTGGAGAAGATCCTCAAGACGACGTTTGCATAAAAGGCCGGCCGAACCGCCGGTCTGACACATGGCCTGCCGATTGCAGGCCTTGATCCATCTTTCCCTAACCCGAGCCGGAGTAGGACAGGTGGACATGTTGGACGTCGAAACCCTACACCCGAGCCTGCTGAGCGCCGAAGACGTGGCGCTGTGGCGGAGCCTGGCCGCCGCTCAGGCGGGTTTCGGCAATCCGTTGCTGGGTCCCGACTTCGCGCAAGCCATTGGAAGCGTTCGGGAAGACGCGCGCGTGGCGGTGGTCCGCCGCGACGGCCAGACCCAGGGCTTTCTAGCCTATCACCGCCGGCCGGGCGGCCTGGCGCGGCCGATCGGTTCTCCGTTGTCGGACTATCACGGCCTGGTGGCCCGTCCCGATGCGGGACTTGATCTGGGACAGGTGCTGCGCGCCGCTGACGTCTCGGTGTTCCGCTACACCGGCCTCGTCGATCCCAATGGCCTGTTCCCGGCCTCGCCGGAGACCGACCGCACGGCCTATCTGATCGATCTGGGGGGCACGACCGCCGAGGCCTATCTGGAGGCCATCCGCGCCGCGAGCCCCAAGAAGATCAAGAACTACCGCCGCCTGGACAACAAGCTGGACCGCGAGATCGGGCCGGTGCGCCTGGTCGCGGGCGATGTTTCGCGCGACGCGTTCAACCAACTGATCGACTGGAAGCGCGAGCAACTGGAGCGCACCGGCGCCCACGACTTCCTGCGCGCCGACTGGACCCGCGAGTTGATGGCGGACCTGTTCGCCCGCCGCTCGGGCGACTTCCGGGGGCTGATGATCAACCTCTATGCCGGCGACACGCTGGTGGGCGGCCACTTTGGCGTCCGCCTGGGCGAGGCGTACCATCCGTGGATCGCCTCGACCTCCCCCGAACACGCCGCCTGGTCGCCGGGCCAGATCTTCTTCCTGCGCGCCATCGCGGCGATGCCGAAACTGGGCCTATCCCGCTACGATCTCGGCCCCGGCCATGACCACTACAAGCGGTCCTACGGCCTCAACACCGTGACGATCGGCGAGGGCGCGGCGACCGCCGCCACGATCGGCGGGCGCATGGCGCTGTCGATCGAGAACGCCTGGACGATGGCCGGCGCCCACGGCGCGGGTCCGGTCGGCCGCCTGCGCCGCCGCATGGACGCCATCGCCAGCACCGAACTGACCATGTCCGGCCGCGTGCGCGACTTCGTCGGGGCCGTGGCCTCGCGCGCGCATCGCCGCCAGGGGGACCATCCGGAGGTCTGATGCCGCGCGTGACGATCATGATTCCGACACAGCGGCGTCCGGACGGCCTGGCCGTCGCGGCGCGCTCGGTGTTCGGCCAGACCGGCGTCGACCGCGCCGAACTAGAGCTGGTGATCGTTGACAACGACCAGGTCCCGTCCGCCAAGCCCGTGGCCGACATGCTGGCCAAGGCCGCGCCGTTCCCCTTGGTCTACGTCCATGAAAAGCGCCCCGGCGTGGCCTTCGCCCGCAACGCCGGCATGGTCCGCGCCTCGGGCGAGCTGATCGCCTTCCTGGACGACGACGAGGAGGCCCCGGCCGGCTGGCTGGCGGCGCTGCTGGCGGCCCAGGTCCGCTACGACGCCGACGTGGTGTTCGGTCCGGTCCGAACTCGCGCCCCGGATCACATCGTCGAGCACCGCGACTATCTGGAGCGCTTCTTTTCGCGCGAAGGTCCCGCCGAGGCTGGTATCCTCGACCACTACTACGGTTGCGGCGACAGCCTGATCCGCCGCGCGGCCCTGCCGGATCCGGTCACGCCGTTCGCGATCGAGCGCAATCACATCGGTGGCGAGGACGACATGCTGTTCGGCCACATGCGCGTGGCCGGCGCGCGCTTCGCGTGGGAGCCGGCCGCCTGGGTCTGGGAAGAGCCGGTGCCCAGCCGCATGAACCTTCGCTACACGATCGCCCGCGCCTTCGCCTACGGCCAGGGCCCGACCTCGCACTGCGCCGCGGCCACGCCGCGCGACACTCTGGGCGTCGCCCGCTGGATGATCATCGGTCTGGGCCAGGCCGCCGTCTTCGGGGCCGTCGCCGGCTTCAAGTGGCTGACCCGCGCCAGGGACCGCGCCGAATGGCTGGACCGCGCCGCGCGCGGCTTGGGCAAGACCTTCTGGTGGGGCCCCTTCAAGATCCATTTCTACGGGAGGACCGCATGAGCGTGATCACCGACTGGACGGCGGACAAGGCCAAGGCCTTCGGCCGCGAGAACCTGATGTTCAAGCACGCCCTGCACGAGCGTCCGATGTTCGACGACGAGGGCCTGGCGCGCCTGCTGGACCAGTATCCGCGCGACAAGCTGGGCGTCTTCACCATGGGCGAGGATCCCAAGGCCTGGACCACCTGGCGCAAGGGCTCGGCCGGCGATCTGACCGGAGATCAGTTGCTGGAAGGGGCCAAGACCGGCCGCATCTGGCTGAACCTGCGCCAGACCAACGAGCATGTGCCGGAATACGCCGCCCTGGCCGATGAGATCTTCGCCGACAAGGAAGCCCACGTGCCGGGCCTGCGCACCTTCAAGCGCGATGTCGGCATGCTGATCTCCAGCGCCAACGCCCAGGTCTTCTATCACCTCGACGTGCCGCTGGTGTCGCTGTGGCAGCTCCGCGGCGAGAAGAAGGTCTGGGTCTATCCGGTGGCGGACCCCTATGTCGGCGACCAGGCCCTGGAGAAGATCGTCCTGCGCGAGACCGCCGAGCAGTTCGCCTTCGAACCCGAATGGGACAAGGGCGCTCAGGAAGTGGTGCTGACGCCCGGGAACATGGTCACCTGGAAGCAGAATGCTCCGCACCGGATCGAGAACGGTCCCATGCTGAACGTCTCGATCTCGGTCGAATTCATGACCCCGCCGGCTTTGATGCGGGCCAACGTCATCTACGCCAACGGCGTGCTGCGCCGGCGCATGGGCATGAGCCCGCGCGTGCAGGAGGGTTTCGGGCCGACGGCGCTGGGCAAGCTGGCCGTGGCGCGTGGAGCCAAGGCCCTGGGCCTGCAGACGCCGCACGTGCGCCACCTACCGATCACCTTCGGCCTGGATGCCGCGCGACCGGGCGTTTTGGTCGAGCCCGTGCACGGCTGACCTTGCCGACCGCCGATCTTTGCCGCACTGCTTAGGCAATGAGTAAAGCGGTTACGATCGAACTGGGGGAGGGCGCCGAGCACGACGCCCGGGCCCTGCGCAATGCGTTCGGATGCTTCACGACCGGGGTGACGGTGATCACCACCGTCCGCGAGGACGGTCGCAAGGTCGGGCTGACGGCCAATTCCTTCACCTCGGTGTCGCTGGACCCGCCGCTGGTCCTGGTCTGCGTCGACCTGAAGTCGTCCAGCCTGTCCTCCCTGGACGCGGCCGGCCGCTGGGCGGTCAACGTCCTGCACGCCGAGCACCAGGCCCTGGCCCGCCAGTTCGTCCAGAAAGACACCGACCGTTTCGCCGGCGTCGAGACCGAGATCTGGCGCACGGGCGTGCCGATCCTGCCGGGCTGCATGGCCAATTTCGAGTGCGAGACGCACCACGTCTTCGACGCCGGCGACCACCGGGTCTATGTCGGGCGGGTGGTCAAGCTGCGCTACGACCCCGACCATGAGCCGCTGGTCTATCTGCAGGGCCGGTTCCGCCGCGTCCATGTGGACGCGGAATGACTTCGCGCGATACGGCGTGAACCCTGGATGCTATTGACGCTCAAAACAGCGTTAGGGAGCGCATCATGCGAGACATCGCCCATTTCGTGAACGGTCAGACCCTGACCGGAGCCTCCGGCCGCTTCGGCGACGTCTTCAATCCCAACACCGGCGAGGTCCAGGCGCGCGTCCAGTTCGCCACCGACGCCGAGCTCGACGCCGCCGTGCAGGTCGCCGCCAAGGCGCAGATCGGTTGGGCCGCCACCAACCCGCAGCGCCGCGCCCGGGTGATGTTCGAGTTCAAGCGCCTGATCGAGCGCGACATGAACGCGCTCGCGGAGATCCTGTCGTCCGAGCACGGCAAGGTCATCGCCGACTCCAAGGGCGACATCCAGCGGGGCCTGGAAGTCATCGAGTTCGCCTGCGGCATTCCCCACATCCTGAAGGGCGAATACACCGAGGGTGCCGGTCCCGGCATCGACGTCTATTCGATGCGCCAGCCGTTGGGCGTCTGCGCGGGCATCACACCATTCAACTTCCCGGCCATGATCCCGATGTGGATGTTCGGCATCAGCATCGCGGTGGGCAACACCTTCATCCTCAAGCCGTCGGAGAAGGATCCGACCGTGCCGGTCAAGCTGGCCGAGCTGATGATGGAAGCCGGCGCGCCCGCCGGCGTGCTGAATGTCATCCACGGCGACAAGAGCGCCGTCGACGCCATCCTGACCCACCCGCTGATCCGCGCCGTCAGCTTCGTCGGCAGCTCCGACATCGCCCACTACGTCTACCAGACCGGAACGGCGCACGGGAAACGCGTCCAGGCCATGGGCGGCGCCAAGAACCACGGCATCGTCCTGCCCGACGCGGACATGGACCAGGTGGTCAAGGATCTCTCGGGCGCGGCCTTCGGTTCGGCCGGCGAGCGCTGCATGGCCCTGCCGGTGGTGGTGCCGGTCGGGAAGAAGACCGCCGACGAGCTGCGCGAGCGGATGGTCGCCGAGATCGCGACCCTGAAGGTCGGCGTTTCCACCGACCTCGACGCCCACTATGGCCCGGTGGTCAGCGCCGCGCATCGCGACAAGATCGCCGACTACATCCGCATCGGCGTCGAGGAAGGCGCGGAGCTGGTCGTTGACGGTCGCGACTTCCAGCTCCAAGGCTTCGAGAGGGGCTTCTTCATCGGCCCGTCGTTGTTCGACGGCGTCAGGAAGGGCATGAAGACCTACCAGGAGGAGATCTTCGGCCCGGTGCTGCAGATGGTCCGCGCCGACAGCTTCGAGGAGGCCGTGTCCCTGCCGTCCGAGCATCAGTACGGCAACGGCGTCGCCATCTTCACCCGCAACGGCCGCGCGGCGCGCGAGTTCGCCGCCAGCGTCAATGTCGGCATGGTCGGCATCAACGTGCCGATCCCGGTGCCGGTCGCCTACCACACCTTCGGCGGCTGGAAGCGCAGCGCGTTCGGCGACACCAACCAGCACGGCGTCGAGGGCGTGAAGTTCTACACCAAGGTCAAGACGGTGACCGCCCGCTGGCCGGAAGGCGAGGTTGGAGACTCCAGCTTCGTCATCCCGACGATGAAGTAACTTTAAGGGCGGCGGTGATGAGCGGTCTGGTTCGACGATCTTTCCTGTCCATCGCCGCCGCCGGGCTTCTGGCGCCGGCCGCCTTGGCGCAGACGAAAGCCGAGTGGGCGGCCATCGGCCAGTACGGCGACAAGGCCGCGCCCTTCACCGTCTTCGAGAAGGACGGGGCGCTGCACATCGACGGCGAGGGCTTCAAGTCCGCGCGCCTGACCCCCTCGGGCGGCGGTCGCTATGCCATCGCCGGCGGCGGCGAGCTGGTCCTGGAGAAGGGCGCGGCGCGCCTGAACGGCAAGGTCCTGGCCTTCCACGACTTCGGGGCCGAGGTTCGCGAGCGGATCCACGGGGCCGTGCGCGCTGATCCCGCGGCTCTGCGCCAGCGGGCCCTGGCCGCCAAGCCGCCGGTCGAGCAGGGCGAACGTCTGCCGTCAGACCTCGTCGACGTGACGACCATCGATCCTGGTATCAAGCTCGACATCCGCTACGCCGGGCCGGACAACTTCATGGGCATCCCGCTCTACGAGACGCCGGCGGCCTATCTGCAGCGACCGGCCGCGCAAGCGCTGGGGCGGATCCACAAGGCGCTGGCGGCCCAGGGTTATGGCCTGCTGATCCACGACGCCTACCGTCCCTGGTATGTGACCTGGATGTTCTGGGAGGCGACGCCGCCAGAGGACCATGTGTTCGTCGCCGACCCGGCGCAGGGCTCGCGGCACAACCGTGGCTGCGCGGTGGACCTGACGCTGTACGACCTGAAGACCGGCAAGGCCGTCGAGATGCCCGGGCGCTACGACGAGTTCTCGACCCGCTCCTACGCCGACTTCGTGGGCGGCACGACGGCGGAGCGGGCTCGCCGCGCGATCCTGCGTCAGGCGATGGAGGCCGAGGGCTTCACCGTCTATCCCGAGGAGTGGTGGCACTTCGACTACCGCGACTATCGCCGCTACCCAATCGGGACGAAGACGTTCACGGAGCTGGGGGTGAGGCGGTAGGGCCGCTCGCGTCGAGCGTCAGGGCTGGGCTGAAGTCGGAAATCAGCGCCCTCGCCGGAAGCGGACCAAGATGTAGGAGTGTGGGGGCCCTGCTTTCGACAGGGCCCTCGGTAGTCAGATCAGCGAAGGCTGAGGATCGAGCGCGTCGAACTCTTCGTCGGTCAGCAGCCTGAGGCAGTTGGCTGACTGAAGTGCGAGGTGCCGATCATCGACGCTGACAATGCTGGGCGAGACCTCGGCGGTCCATCGAGCTTCACCCCAAAAATCTAGGCATCGGACGAAGGCTCCGGCTTGACCGCCGAAGCCTTCAAGCCTGAAGTTGAATTGGGTCATTTGACCCTCCTGACAAACCCGCCGTGATTCAGCGAGCCCAAGTAGTATCGACTCGCCCAACCCTGTCTCAGTTCCCCACGTTCAAGTAGGGGGCGGGGCCTGAAGCGACCTATCGAACTACCGACTAGGGTCGGAAGCACCCATCGCTAGCGGCATCCGTGACCGACCAGGAACGACCGCAAAACCCTCCTTTATGAGACCTGGGTTCAGTCCCGCGGTCGCCAGGCCAACACATCGGCGCTGTGACCCACCCCCGTCTTGGCGCACATCGACTTGATCGGGCACGCTCCGCACTTGGGGCCCTCGTGCGGACACAGCATCTGGCCCAGGCCGCGCTTCAGCAGCCAGTGCAGTTCGAACAGGTCGTCGGCGGTCCACGTGTCCGGCGCCAGGGCCATCAGCGTGTGATAGGCCTGAGTCGTGTCGCCCGCGCCGACCAGACCGATGCGCTTGGCGACGCGGTGGACGTGGGTGTCGACCACCAGGCTGCGCATGGCCAAGTCGCTGAAGTTCAGCACGCAGGCGGCGACCTTGACGCCCACGCCGGGCAAGGCCTGCAGCTCCCAGCGGGCCTGATCGACCTCCAGGGTCTTCAGGTGGCTCAGCGACAGCCAGCCGACCTTGGCCTCGATCATCTTCAGGGCGGTGGTCAGGTGGCGGGCCTTGTCGGCGGGGAAGGCGACATCGTCGATGATCCGAGCCACGGCCGCGACCGGCGCCTGGGCCAGGTCCTCCCAGCACTTGAACTCGGACCGCAGGCGCAGGAACGCCGCCCACGAGACGGCGTCCAGGGTGCGGCCGCTGATCGACGACTTCACCAGTTGCGAGATCGGATCCATGCGCGCGACAGGTCGCTGCGGGCCGAACTCACAGAGCAGGGCGTCGCGCACGCTTTCCAGCGGCGACCGGGCCAGGCCTAGGGACAGCTGCATGGAACCTCGCCGTGATGGAACATAATGGGAACATTATGCGTGACGAACGGCGTTGTCCACAGGCGTTTGCTTGGGTTGGATCAGCGGCTGTAGCGGCCCCACAGCGCCGTCACGCGGCGGCGCAGGCGCTGGAAGGCGACGCGCGCGGGCGTCGGCGCCGGGTCGAACGCCGGGCGCTCCTCCTCGGGCAGGGCGACGCCGGCGAAGTTGGCGATCAGGTCGCGCAGCGCGGGCTCCTGGACGGCGAGGGCGGCCTCGACCGGGGTCATCCAGTCCAGCGTGCGCTGGCCCTTCTCCGGCCAGGCTTGGAGTTCGCCGGTGACCTCGAGCGTATAGACGTCGACCTTGACCAGCCGCGCCGCGCCGCTTTTCAGCTTCTTGAGGTACTCGTACTCGCCGATCGGCTGGTCGGCGATCACGCCCACCAGGCCGGCCTCCTCATAGGCTTCCTGGGCGGCGGCGGCCGAGTCGGTCTTGTCCCTCATCGGCCAGCCCTTGGGGATGACCCAGCGGCGGGTCTCGCGCGACGAGACCAGCAAGACGCGCAGGGCCTCACCCTCGCCCCGCCAGGGCAGGGCCGCGACCTGACGGCGCTTGCCGCCGCCCCCTGTTTTGCCCGTTCCCGCCTTGCCGCTCGACCTCGCCACGTCACCCCAATCCCAAGTCCGCGAACCGCGTGGTCCGTCGGACCCGCAGAATAATGGCTGCTGTCGCCCGAGTCGTCGCGTTGAACGTCGGTGCGACAACTCGCTCACGCGCTCCGCGTGCGGAGCCGCCCTAGTGAATATCGTCTGTAAACGGATTGATTCTCCGGGGGCGAGGGAAAACCACGCGCGTGGGCGGGTGTCAAATTCGTTCGATATTTTTGGCTGGCTGGGCTCGCGCGCGGAGCTTCCCTCAGGCAGGATCACGCCCGTTCAATCGGGATCGGAGCCGTGTCATGGCCTTCACGCTGACCGTCAATGGAGAGACCCGGACAGCCGATGTCGACGGCGACACCCCGCTGCTGTGGGTGCTGCGCGACACGCTGGGCCTGGTCGGAGCCAAGTTCGGCTGCGGGGCGGCCCTGTGCGGGGCCTGTACGGTGCACCTGAACGGCGCGCCGGTCCGGTCCTGCGTCACGCCGGTCAGCCGGGTGGGGGATCGGGCGGTGACCACGATCGAAGGCGTCGGCAAAAATCCTGTCGGGGCCAAGGTTCAGGAGGCCTGGAAGGCGATCGACGTGCCGCAGTGCGGCTACTGCCAGGCGGGCCAGATCATGTCGGCCACGGCGCTGCTGACCGCCAAGCCCAAGCCGACCGACGCCGAGATCGAGGCGGCCATGAACGGCAACCTCTGCCGCTGCGCGACCTATCTGCGGGTCAAGAAGGCGATCAAGGCCGCGTCCGGCCAGGTGGAGGTCTGATCATGGACGGCGAACTCCCGCGCGATCTCACTCGCCGTTTCGTCCTGAAGAGCGGCGCGGCCGCCGGCGGCGGCCTGCTGCTGAGCTTTACCATGGCCGCCGAGGGGCATGCGGCCGAGGCCAAGCGGATCAACGCCTATGTCCGCATCGCGCCGGACGGCAAGGTCACCATCGCCTCGAAGGTTCCGGAGGTCGGGCAGGGCATCAAGACCGCCCTGCCGATGCTGATCGCCGAGGAGCTGGACGTCGAGTGGTCGGCCGTGACGGTCGAGCAGGCCCTGGCCGACGCCAAGGTCTATGGCCGCCAGGTGGCCGGCGGCAGCATGGCCACGACCCTGGAATATGACGGCCTGCGCCGCGTCGGCGCGACCGTGCGGGCGCTGCTGATCCAGGCCGCCGCCGCGCGCTGGAACGTTCCGGTCGATAGCTGCAAGACCGAGCCGGGCTTCGTCGTCTCGGGCAAGAACCGCGCGTCCTATGGCGATCTGGCGGAAGCCGCCGCCGCCCTCACGCCGCCCGATCCCAAGACCCTGGTTCTGAAGGATCCCAAGGCGTTCCGGATCATCGGCCAGAGCCACAAGAGCCAGAACCTCGACGCCATCACCACGGGCCAGCCGCTGTACGGCGTCGATATCGTTGTGCCCGGCATGCTGTTCGCCACCTTCGTCAAGGCGCCGGTCTATGGGGCCAAGGTGGCCAGCGTCGACCTCGCCCCGGCCAAGGCGGTGAAGGGCGTGCGCGACGCCTTCGTCATCGAGGGCGGGACCAACCTCAATGGCCTGCTGCCCGGCGTGGCGGTGGTGGCCGACAGCTGGTGGGCGGCGCGCAAGGGCCGCAACGCCCTGGAGATCCAGTGGGCCCAGCACCCCACCGCCGGCCAGTCCAGCGCCGGCTTCGCCGCCAAGGCCGCCGAGTTGGCCAAGGCCCCGCCGCAGCGCACCGACCGTTCGGACGGCGATGTCGACGCGGCCTTTAAGGGTGCGGCCAAGGTCGTCAGCGCTGCCTACAGCTATCCGTTCATCGCCCACGCGCCGCTGGAGCCGCAGAACTGCACGGCCAGCGTCAAGGACGGCAAGGTCGAGATCTGGGCCCCGACCCAGAACCCGGAGCCGGGCCGCAAGCTGGTCGCCGCCGCCCTCAACGTGCCGGAGGAGGCGATCACCATCCACCTGGTGCGCGGCGGCGGCGGTTTCGGCCGGCGGCTGAACAACGACTACATGGTCGAGGCCGCGGCGATCGCCGCCAGGGCCGGCGCGCCGGTCAAGCTGATCTGGACGCGCGAGGATGACACGCGCCACGACTTCTACCGTCCAGGCGCCTGGCACAACCTCACCGCCGGCCTCGACGCCTCGGGCAAGGTCACGGCGTGGAAGGACCACTTCGTCAGCTTCGGCGAGGGCGACAAGTTCGCGCCCAGCTGCGGCTTCAACGCCACCCAGTTCCCGTGCCGGGCGGTGGACAACTACCGCGTCGACGTCTCGGTCATGCCGCTGGGCGTGCCGACCGGGCCGCTGCGGGCGCCGGGCAACAACGCCTTCGGTTTCGTGCTGCAGAGCTTCACCGACGAACTGGCCGTCGCGGCGGGCAAGGACCCGGTCGCGTTCCGTCGCGAACTCCTGGGCGAGCCGCGTCTGCTGGGCGAGCCGGGCAAGGGCGACAGCTTCCACACCGGCCGGATGCGCGGGGTGCTGGACCTCGTGGCCGAGAAGTCCGGCTGGGGGCGCAAGCTGCCCAAGGGCTCGGGCCTGGGCGTGGCCTGCCACTACAGCCACCTGGGCTATGTGGCGGTGGTCATGCAGGTGACGGTCAAGGACGGCGCGCTGAAGATCGACAAGGTCTGGGCCGCCGCCGACGTCGGCCGGCAGATCGTCAATCCGAACGGGGCCGAGCAGCAGATGCAGGGCTCGATCCTCGACGCCATCGGCTCGACCCTGCGCCAGGAGATCACCTTCGAGAACGGCGCGGCCAAGCAGGGCAATTTCAACACCTTCCCGCTGCTGCGCATGGCCGACGCGCCGGAGGTCGAGGTGCACTTCAAGCTGTCGGACAACAATCCGACCGGCCTGGGCGAGCCGGCCTATCCGCCGACCCCGGCGGCGCTGTGCAACGCCATCTTCGCCGCCACCGGCAAGCGCATCCGCAGCTTGCCGATCGGCGACCAACTGGCCTAGGACCGGGAGATACTCTTCAAGCGAGCGCCTTCATGTCCCAGGTCACCGTCGTCAGCCATCCGCTCGTCCAGCACAAGCTGACCAAGATGCGGGACAAGCGGACCTCGACGAAGACCTTCCGGGCCCTGATGCGCGAGGTCGCGACCCTGATCTGCTACGAGATCACCCGCGACCTGCCGATGGACGCGGTCCAGATCGAGACCCCGGTCGCCCCGACCACGGCCTACGAGATCGCCGGCAAGAAGCTGGTCTTCGCGCCGATCCTGCGGGCGGGCCTGGGGATGTGCGAGGGGATGCTGGACCTCGTGCCCTCGGCGCGCGTGGCCCATATCGGCCTCTACCGCGATCACGAGACGCTGGAGGCGGTCGAGTACTATTTCAAGGCGCCCGAGGACATCGCCGGCCGCCTGGTCATCGTCGTCGATCCAATGCTGGCCACGGGCCATTCGGCCATCGCGGCGATCTCGCGGCTGAAGGCCGCCGGCGTCACCAATCTGCGCTTCGTCTGCCTGCTGGCGGCCCAGCCGGGCGTCGAGGCGCTGCGGGCCGCGCACCCGGACGTACCGATCTGGACGGCGGCGGTCGACGCGACGCTGAACGAGCACGGCTACATCGTGCCGGGCCTGGGAGACGCCGGCGACCGGACGTTCGGTACGCGTTGATGAGCCGAAACCTCGCCCTTCGACAAGCTCAGGGTGAGGTTTGGCGCGGAGTAGCCCTCACCCTGAGCCTGTCGAAGGGCGAGGGCGGGCCACTCGTCGCTACTTCTTGGCGTCCTTGACGGCGTCCTTCAGCTCGCCCTGCTTCAGGTTGCCGGCGACCTTGTCCTTCTTGCCTTCGTTCTTCAGGTCCTTGTCGCCGACGACCTCGCCGACGCCGGACTCGACCTTGCCGATCGCCTCCTGCTTGCGGCCGGCTTCCTTGTCGCAGGCGCTCAAGGTCGTCAGCGCGATCATCGAGGCCAGGGCGAAGGCGAGGGGACGTTGCAGGGTCATGGGTAAAGCTCCGTGTTGTCCGCAAGGAACGCAAACGGAGCCCTGGCGATCCGGGCCTAGTTCGGCAGCGCCTTGACGAAGGCCTTCACCACGGTCGCGGAATTGTCCGAGGCGAGAGCCATGAAGGTGTGCATCTCGTTGGCGCCCGCGCCGCCGCCAGCCAGGTCCGACAGGCTGCGGAAGGCGATGAAAGGGGTCGCGTTGACCAGGGCCACATGGGCGACGGCGGCGCTCTCCATGTCCACGACGCGAGCCTCGAAGGTCGCGCGCAGGTATTTGCGGTAGCCGGCGTTGTCGAGGAACACCGGGGCCGAGACGCCGTTGCCGCCCACCACCACCTTGGGCGGATGGACCAGGCACTTGTCGACGGCGCAACGCTGCAGGGCGACCTCGGCGGCGACCTCGCGGGCGGTGGCTAGCAGGGACGGATCGGCCGGGAACCAGACCCGAGCCGGCGCCGACAGGTCGGTCCCCGGCAGGATGATCGCGCGCGGATAGATCATCCCGTAGTTGGCGAGCGAGCTGTTGCGGATGGCGGGCGAGACCTCGAAACCCTTGTCCGTCTCGCGGGCGAAGGCGCTTTCCAGGTTCTGCGCCCACTGGTCGGCGACCACCACGTCGCCGATGTCCAGCCCCTCGTCGACGCCGCCGGCGATGCCGGAGAATACGATGCGGGTGATGTTGAAGTGGTCCAGCGCCATCTGGGTGGTCATGGCGGCGTTGACCATCGAGACGCCACTGAGGAACACCACGACCGGCTTGCCCTCGAGCTGACCCGTCGTGAACCGGACGCCGTGGACGTCGAAGGTCTTCTGCTCGCTCGTCGCGGCGTTCAGCGCGCCGATTTCGGGCGGGAAGGCCGAGATCACCGCCACGCGGGGGGTCTCGTCCAATCTTTGCGCCATGGCCGGCGCGCCAACGAGGAACAGGCAGGCCAGGACGAGGGCGGCCAAGGAAGGAAAGGACGGACGCATGGCGACTCCGAGGCGAAACTGCCTCTGCTTAGCGGCCCAGCCGCTCGGCCCCAAGGGTGGAAGCCCTTCCAGCGGCCTTCATTTGAATTGTGATCGCGAAACGGGAAGTCTTTAACAGATATCCGAAACCGCGTAGGCCGTTGGCTCGATGTCCAGACGTGTTCCTCTGATCTATGTCGCCGACGACGACGCGGCGACGCTCGAGTTGGTCGAGGCCTATCTGGCCCGCGACGGGCTTGAGGTGGTGGGCTTTCCGGCCGCCGACCGGCTGATGGCGGCGATCCCCGCGCGCCGGCCCGACGCCATCCTGCTGGACGTGCGTATCCCCGGTCAGAGCGGGCTAGACGCCCTGAAGGCGCTGAAGGAGTCGGAAGCCGCCGACATCCCGGTGCTGATGCTGACCGGCGACGGCCGCCTGGACCGCATCGTGCAGGCCATGCAACTGGGCGCCAAGGGCTATGTGATGAAGCCGTTCGATGGTCCCAAGCTGGTCGCCGAAGTGCTGGCGATGCTGGAGTCCGCCTGAGGTCAGCCGATCAGGCTCTTCAGCCACGCCACGACCTCGCCGCACCACGCCAGGAAGTTCTCGAACACGCTGACGGGCTTGGGCGGCGGCAGAGGCTTGCTCTCGACCGGTACGAACCAGCTGGGCGCGGCCGGCGGGGCGCAATTCATCCGCATGCCGACACCCTTCAGATAGCCGCGTCGCACGCCGCCGGACTGGATGGCCTTGGCGATGGCCCGATCGTGCTTGGCCGCCCCGGTCAGGCGACGGATCCAGCCCCGAAACGGCAGCAGGTCGTGGGTCGTGTCGCGCACCCCGGCCACCCCGGCGCCATAGGCCGCGTCGGCGACCTTCTTGCCGCGCGAGCGGTCGTCGGGCGGCGGGGCTTCGTCGAGGTCGGGACCCAGGGCCGCGTCCAGCCGGCCGATCTCGGCGGCGATCGGTTCGCAGCGGGTCAGGCCCGTCAGGTCGTAGGGATCGGTGACCGCCCGGGCCAGGACCGGCGGAATCGACTTCCGTTTGAGGTTCAGGTCCTCCAACGGCGCGGTGGCGGCGTCGCGGAAGGTGTCGTGCTGCTGCAGCGTGCCGGGGTCGGCTTCAGCGAGCGCCGGGCCGGCCAGGGTCAGCAACAGCAGGGCGGGGACCAGGCGCATCACGGTCGCCGCACGATCTGGCCGCCCTTCATGACGAAGACGACGTCCTGGGTGGCCTCGATCGTCCGGGTCGGATCGCCCTTCACCGCCACGATGTCGGCGAGGTAGCCGGGCTTCAGCTGGCCGAGGTCGCCCGCGCGGCCCAGCACCTTGGCGTCGACGGCCGTGGCGGCCAGCAGGGCCTGCGCGGGGCTCATGCCCTCCTTGACCAGCCAGACGAGCTCGCGGGCGTTGTCGCCGTGCCTGAAGACGCCGACGTCGCTGCCCATGCCGATGGTGACGCCGTTCTTCACCGCCAACTTGAAGGCGCGCTCGGCGTTGACCATGGCGGCGGTCGGCGGGGTCTTGCCGGCGACATAGCCGCCGAAATAGCTCGAGGTGCTCTCCACCGCCGTCAGGGTCGGGAAGAACACGACGCCCTTCTCGGCCATCAGCTTGAAGGTGGCGTCGCTGCCGCCATAGCCATGCTCGATGGTGTCGACGCCCGCCACGATCGCCCGGCGCATGCCTTCGTCGCTGGAGGCGTGGGCCGAGACCGGCCGGCCGCTGGAATGGGCCGCGTCGACCAGGGCCTTCAACTCCTCGATCGAGAAGGTCGGCTGGGTCGAGCCGTCTGGACCGACGCGGTAGTCGGCGTAGACCTTGATCCAGTCCGCCCCGGCGCCGGCCTGCTCGCGCACGGCCTTGATCACCTCGGGCACGCCGCTGGCTTCCTGGGCGCCCTGGGGCAGCTCGGCTTCGGGATTGTAGTTCTTGCGGGCCGGACCATACGAGCCGGTGGCCACGATCGCCTTGGTCGCCACGAACAGGCGCGGACCCGGGATCAGGCCGTCATTGATCGCCTTGCGCAGCGGAACGTCCGCCGCGCCGACGCCCTCGGTGCCGAGATCTCGCAGGGTGGTGAAGCCGGCCTCCAGCGTCGCCTTGGCCTGCACCGCCGCCCGCAGCGTGCGATAGGCCGGCGTCTCCTTCAGCACCTGATCGTCCCACAGGGTCTCGTTATAGGGATGCAGGAAGAGATGGCTGTGCAGGTCCATCAGGCCGGGGATCACGGTTGCGCCGGGCAGGTCGACGATCTCCGCGCCCGCGGCGTCGATCTGCGCGGCGGGGCCCACGGCGGCGATCTTGCCGTCCTTGACCAGCACGGCCCAGCCCTCGCGCGGCGGGCCGGCGTTCTCGGCCGTCCAGACCCGGGCGGGCTTGAGCAGCACGGGCTGGGCGGCGAGCGCGAGGCCGGGCGCCAGGATCAGGGCAAGGGCGGTGAGCAGACGGCGCATGGGACGACTCGTGTTTGACGTCACGCAGCTAAGCCGAAATCGCCCCAACCACCAAAGCGATCAGACGCCAAAGCGCAGATGGATCAGCGGGTAGGGGCGGCCCTGGCCGTCGGTGGCCGACCAGCCGATGCGTTCGAAGCCCATGTGCTCGTAGAAGCCGACGGCCTGGCCGTTCTGCTCGTTGACGTCGGTGGTCAGGACCGGGTGAACCGCCAGGGCGTAGTCGATCATCATCGCGCCGACGCCGGCCCCGCGATGCTGGGGATCGATGAACAGGGCCTCCATGTGGCTGTCGACGATCAGCATGAAGCCCAGCGGTCGATCGCGGTCGTCGACGGCCAGCATCAGCGGCGCGGTCGGCAGGAAGCGCTCGACGTCGCGACCGATCGCGGCCCGGTCCTCCGGCGTCAGAAAGTCATGGGTGGCGTCGACGGCGGCGGCCCAGATCTCGACGACGCGAGCGCCGTCTTCCGGACGCGAGGGGCGGAGCTTGATCATGGCGGTGACCTAACCCGCCGCCGCTTTCCGCGCCAGCCGATCGGCCGGTTCCGACATATTTCGCGGCGCCCCTGATAAACTGGGCCTTCGCTCCCCATATGAAAGTCCAGTCGCCGTCGGGAGCGAACCGCGTCGCGGTCAACGCTCGGACTTGGCGGCGTATGAGACTTCCTCAATGATCTGGCTTTTCCAGCTTTCGGTCGCCTGCGTCGCCGCGGCGGCGCTGATGCTTCCCATCTTCCGTTTCTTCATCGTGTCGCCGAGCCGCGCCCGCGCGTCGCACCGCCCGTCCAAGGCGACGCCGCGATGAAAACCTATTCAGGCACGCTGCCCTCGCCCCTGCGCGGACTGAACGACCCCCGCTCGACCGGCGGCCCGCCGCCCCTGAAGCGCGTGGATACCGTCGCGCAACGGGGCACCAAGACGTCTTGATAAGGACGTCTGATCTCCGGCGGTTGAACGTCCAATGACAAAGGGCCGGCGCTGATGCGCCGGCCCTTTCTCGTTAAGCCGTTAGAACCGGTCAGATTTCCTGATTGTACTTGCCGACCCGGTCGCCCAGGCGGGGCTTCACTTCCTGGCGGAACAGGGCGCGCATGTCGTCCTCGGACTGGGTGCTCTCGACGACCACCACGACCTCGGGCTTGTTCGACGAGGCGCGGACCAGCACCCATGAGCCGTCTTCCAGGTGGACGCGGACGCCGTTGACCGTGATCACCTCGGTGATCTTGCGGCCCAGGATCGAGCCGCCGGCGGCGAACAGGTCCTCGTATTCCTTCACCACGTCGTCGACCACGCCGTACTTCACCTCGTCGCCGCAGTGCGGGCTCATGGTCAGCGAGGTGAAGGCCACCGGCAGGGTCTTGCGCATGTCCGACAGCTTCACGCCCGGATTGCGGTCCAGCATGGCCAGGATGGCGGCCGCGGCGGTCAGGCCGCAGTCGTAGCCGTAGCCCAGCTCGCCGTTCATGAAGAAGTGGCCGCTCTTCTCGAAGCCGGCCAGGGCGCCCAGCTCGGCGCTCTTGCGCTTGATGTAGCTGTGACCGGTCTTCCAGTAGATGACCTTGCAGCCGTGGGCGGCCAGGATCGGATCGGTGGCGTAGAGGCCGGTCGACTTGACGTCGACCACGAAGGTCGCGCCCGGATGCAGCGGGGCCAGGTCGCGGGCCAGCATCAGGCCGATCTTGTCGGCGAAGATCTCCTCGCCCTCGTCGTCCACGACGCCGCAGCGGTCGCCGTCGCCGTCGAAGCCAAAGGCCAGGTCCGCCTTCTCCTCACGGACGGCGTGGGCCATCGCGTGCAGCATCTCGGCGTCTTCGGGGTTGGGATTGTACTTCGGGAAGTTGAAGTCGAGGTCGGTGTCCATCGGCACGACCTCGGCCACGCCCATCTTCTGCAGGGCCTCGACCACGAAGGCGCCGGCCGTGCCGTTGCCGCAGGCGGCGACGACCTTGAGGGGGCGGGTAATGCTGGCGCGCTTGGCGACGTCGTCGATATAGCGCTGGGCCTCGCCCTGGACGCGGATCAGCTTGCCGCCGTCGCGCTCGACGAACTCAGCGCCCAGCACGATGGCCTTCAGGCGGCTCATCTCGTCGGGGCCAAAGGTCAGCGGACGCTGGGCGCCCATCTTCACGCCGGTCCAGCCGTTCTCGTTATGGCTGGCGGTGACCATGGCCACGCAGGGGATGTCGAGGTCGAACTGGGCGAAATAGGCGGTCGGCGACAGGGCCAGGCCGATGTCGTGGACCTCGCAGCCGGCGCTGATCAGGCCCAGCATCAGGGCGTTCTTGATCGAGGTCGAGTACGAGCGGAAGTCGTGGCCGACCACGATCTTCGACTGGCCCAGTTCGTGGATGTAGGTGCCAAGACCCAGGCCCAGCGCCTGAACGCCCAGAAGGTTGATCTCGGGCCCGAACAGCCAGCGCGCGTCGTACTCGCGAAAGCCGGTAGCCTTGACCAACGGCTCGTTCTCGTAGGTGGCGGTATTCGGGACGAGGTCGGCGCGGGGCGCGGAGAACATCGAAAGCTCGCTTCAGTTTAGGTGACGTGGCTTTAGCCGCCCAAAGACCGGGCGACTAGCGCGTTCACATGACAAAGTTCGATAAAGTCGAATGTGACCTAGATCACGCCGGCCCGGAGCAGGTCGTGAACATGCAGCACGCCGACTGGGCGTCCGGCGTCGACCACGAACAGCACGGTGATGCGGCGCTCGTTCATGACCTTCAGCGCCTCGGCGGCCAGGGCGCCAGGCGCGATGGTCAGCGGATGCTGGGTCATGACCTGGCCGGCCGTGTGCTGAAGCAGGCCGTCCATGTGCCGGCGCAGGTCGCCGTCGGTGATCAGGCCGGTCAGCAGGCCCCCGCCATCGACGACGCCGACCGCGCCGAAGCGCTTCTCGCTCATCACCAGCAGGGCGTCGGGCATGGCCGCGTCGGCGCTCACCAAGGGGAGCTCGTCCTGCCCATGCATCAGGTCGGCGACGGTGCGCAACATGGCGCCCAGCTTGCCGCCTGGGTGGAAGACGCGGAAGTCGCTGGCCGTGAAGCCGCGCCGCTCCAGCAAGGCCACGGCCAGGGCGTCGCCCAGGGCGATCTGCAGGGTCGTCGACGTGGTCGGCGCATTGACCTCGGCCGTGGCCTCCGGAGCGTCGGGCAGCAGCAGCAGGATGTCCGCCGCCTGGCCCAGCGGGCTGTCGGCCACGGCGGTCATGGCCACCAGCGGGATCGAGAAGCGCTTGGCGTAGGCCAGGGTGTCGGAGAGCTCGCGCCCCGCGCCCGACTTCGACAGGGCCAGGATCACGTCGTCGGGACCGATCATGCCGAGGTCGCCATGGCTGGCCTCGGCCGGGTGGACGAACATGGCCGAGGTGCCGGTCGAGGCCAGGGTGGCGGCGATCTTGCGCGCCACGTGGCCAGACTTGCCCATGCCGGTGCAGACGACCCGGCCCTTGGCGTCGAACACGGCCTCGACCGCGCGGACGAAGGTCTCGCCCAGCGACTCGGCCAGGGTGTTGAGCGCGTCGGCCTCCCTGCTCAGCACGCGACGGCCGACCGCGACGGCGTCGAAAGCGCTCATTGCGGGGCCTGGGGCGGGGCCTGGGGCGGAACGGGCGGCGGCGCCTGGGTCGGCATCTGGCCCACGGCCTCGACAGCCTTCTTGGCGGCCTGGTCGCGGCGGATCGCGGCGTCCTTCTCCTTTTGGATCCGGGCCTTCATCTCCGGCGTCTGCTGCACGGGCGTGTGGCCGAACGGACCCCAGGAACGGGCGCCCTGGCCTTGCGGCCAGACGAGGGATAGGGCGATCAGCGCGGCGGCGACCAGTCCCATCAGCGGCATGAAAATGCGATCAGGCATGGCCCGCCTATAGCATGCGCCGCGGCGCGGGGGAGGGGGAAGAGGAGGGAGGCGGACGTATCGCGCCTTGCTCCGCGCTTGACGCTGCGGCCGCGGAGCCTTAGCCCGCGCCCATACCTCCCCGATCCGCGAAGGAAGCCGCCCGATGCCGACCCTCGTCCTGCTCCGCCATGGCCAGAGCCAGTGGAACCTGGAAAATCGCTTCACGGGCTGGGTCGACGTCGACCTGACCGCCGAGGGTGAGGCCCAGGCCAAGAAGGGCGGCGAACTGATCAAGGCCGCCGGCATCCAGATCGACCACGCCTTCACCTCGGTCCAGACCCGGGCCATTCGCACCGGCAATCTGGCCCTGGACGCCGCCAAGCAGAGCTTCGTGCCGGTGACCAAGGACTGGCGTCTGAACGAGCGTCACTACGGCGGCCTGACGGGCCTGAACAAGGCCGAGACGGCCGAGAAGCACGGTGTCGAGCAGGTCACCGTCTGGCGCCGCTCGTACGATATCCCGCCGCCGGAGCTGGCCGCGGGCGGCGAGTACGACTTCAGCAAGGACCGCCGCTACAAGGGCGCCGATCTGCCGTCGACCGAGAGCCTGGCCACGACCCTGGTGCGCGTTCTGCCCTACTGGGAAAGCGATATCGCCCCGCACCTGAAGGCCGGCGAGACGGTCCTGATCGCGGCCCACGGCAATTCGCTGCGGGCCATCGTCAAGCATCTGTTCAACGTGCCGAACGACAAGATCGTCGGCGTCGAGATCCCAACGGGCAATCCGCTGGTCATCGAGCTCGACGACCAGCTCAAGCCGACCAGCGCTCGCTACCTGGACGAAAGCCGGGCGGAAGCTCTGCCCCAAGTTGGGTAAAATTCTGGCTAAGCTTCACCAGAAACCCTTGGAAACACGACGTTAATTTTGCTCTGCGCATGGTGATCCCCTATCCGGGATTCCATGCCAGACATGAGCGCCGCCGCCAGCACGACACAGGAATACAAGCGCCTGACGCAGCATGATGTCGACGTCATCTGCGCCAAGCACGATCGCCTGTGGTCGGCCCGCCTGGGCGGCGCGCGCGCCGTGTTCGCCTTCTGCGATCTGTCGGGTCTGTCGATGACCGGCCGCAATCTGTGCGACGCCGATTTCACCGGCGCGATGATGGTCGGCTGCGACCTGCGCAAGACCAAGCTGGACAACGCCAATCTCTACGGCGCGGATCTGCAGGGAGCGGACCTGACGGACGCTTCGATGCGTCGCGCCGACCTGCGCGGCTCCAGCCTGCGCGGCGCCAACCTGACCGGCGCCGACATGTTCGAGTCCGACCTGCGCGAAGGCTCCATCGCCGCCGCCGACCGCAAGGAAGGCTATCGCGTCATCGAGCCGGTCCAGCGCGAGGCCTACGCCAAGGGCGCCAACCTGTCGGGCGCGAATCTCGAGCGGTCGCGCCTGTCGGGCATCGTCGCCACCAAGGCCGACTTCAGCGACGCGATCCTCAAGGACGCCAAGCTGGTCCGCGCCAACCTCAAGCAGGCCAATTTCAACGGGGCGAACCTGGCCGGGGCCGACCTGTCGGGCGCCAATCTGGCCGGGGCCGACCTGCGCAACACGATCCTGGTCGGCGCCAAGACCATGTCGTGGAACATCAACGACACCAATCTGGAAGGGGCCCTGACCGACAAGCCGTCGGGCACCAGCGTCTCGGACCTGCCGTACGAGCAGATGATCGCCGACCACGCGCGGTGGATCGACACGGGCGGCGCCGAGGGCAAGCCGTCGGTGTTCGACAAGGCCGACCTGCGCAATCTGCGTTCGGTGCGGGGCTTCAACCTGACGGCCCTCTCGGCCAAGGCCGCGGTGTTCTACGGCCTCGACATGGAAGGCGTGCAGATGCAGGGCGCGCAGCTGGACGGCGCCGACCTGCGCGCCTGCAACCTGCGCCGGGCCGACCTGCGCGGCGCGCGGCTGAAGGGCGCCAAGCTGACCGGCTCGGACCTGCGCGACGCCCAGCTGGGGCCGCTGCTGATCGCCGCCGACCGCGTGCTGCCAGTGGACCTGACGGGCGCCATCCTGGCCAACGCCGATCTGGCGCGCGCCGACCTTCGCCAGGCCCGGATGGCCGGGGCGGACGTGTCGCGCGCCAACTTCACCGGAGCTCAGCTCAAGGACGTCGACCTGACCGGTGCGATCCGCCTGGCGGCGCGCGGCTTGGACGACGTGATCTGAGAAAATAACGCGACAAAAGGACGCATGCTTAACGCTTCGCTCGTCCCTCGTCGCTAGAGTGCGCGTAACTCAGAAAAGCACCTAACGGGGAACCAACGTTATGAACGCCGCGCAAAGCGTGGTCGGGCGTCGTCGCCTGAGCCAAGCCGAGCTCGACATGATCGTAACGGCGCACGAGAAATTCGTTACCGGCAAGCAGGGCGGCAAACGCGCCTCCCTACGCTTCATGCAGCTGTCGGGCCTAGATCTGTCGTTCCGGAATCTGGCTGACGCGGACCTGACCGCTTCCGTCCTCGAAAATTGCCGCATGGTCCGCACCAAGCTGGACCGCGCTAGCCTGTTTGGCTGCGACCTGCGCAAGAGCGACATGCGACAGGCCTCGCTGGTCCGCGCGGATCTGCGCGGCGCCTGCCTGCGCGGCGCCAACCTCGCCCAGGCCGACCTGACCCAGGCCGACTTCCGCGAAGGCCAGATCGCCATCCCGCATCCCCGCAAGGGCCTCGAAACCATGCGCCACGAAACCCGCCAGGGGGAGGTGGACGAGGTCAACTTCTCGGGCGCTACCCTGGACGGCTCGCAGTTCGAGGGCGTCTCCGCGTTCAAGGCCGACTTCAGCGACTGCTCGCTGAGGGGCGCCAAGCTGGCGGGCGCGAACCTCAAGGAAGCCAATCTGGTCGGGGCCATCCTCGACGGGGCCGACGTCAAGGGCTGCAATCTCGAAGGCGCGAACCTGTCGGGCGCGGTGATGGCCGGGGTCGACACCTCCACGGCCCGCACCAGCGGCGCCAGCATGACCGGCGCGGTGGTCACGGTGACCCGCGAGGCGATCGGCAAGGCTCAGGAGCTTTACAATCGCTGCCTGGGCAACCAGCGCTGGTGCCAGACCGGCGGCAAGGAGGGCGCGGCCGCCCGCCTGGACGGCGAGGACCTGCGTCCACTGGGCGACAAGCTGAAGGGCCTGCGCCTGACGGCGATGAGCGCCAAGGGCGCCTGCATGGTGGGCCTGGATCTCTCGGGCGCCCAGTTGCAGGGTGCGAACCTGCAGAACGCCGACCTGCGCATGGCCAACCTGACCAAGGCGGATCTGCGCGGCGCCCGGTTGGCCGGCGCCAACCTGACCAAGGCGGACCTGCGCCAGGCCTTCCTGTCGCCGCTGCCGCTGGGGCCGGCGCGCCAGACCCAGTCGAACCTGCAGGGCGCGCGCATGCGCTACGCCTTGGTCCAGGCCGCCGATCTCAGCGAAGCCATCTTCGACGGCGCCGACCTGCGCGGCTCGGACTTCACCGGCGCGCGGATCGCCAAGGCCAGCTTCCGCGACATGGATCTGAGCCAGGTCCAGGGCCTGGATTTCTCGCTGCCCTGAACGGAAAAAGGCGGCGCATCGCTGCGCCGCCTAAGTTCAGAGGGGATTGAGGGAGACTAGGGAGAGGCGCGCCGTTAGGCGGCCTTTTCGCCTTCGATCAGGGTCGAAGCGGCTTTCGACTTGATCTCCACCGTACGGGGCTTCAGGGCCTCCGGCAGTTCACGCTTCAGCGCGATCGACAGCAGGCCGTTCGACAGATCGGCGTCTTCGACGATCAGGTAGTCGGTCAGCTGGAACTTGCGCTCGAAGTTGCGCTCGGCGAGCCCGCGGTGCAGGTACTGCTTGGCGTCGCCGTCATTGGCGGCCTTGCGGCCGGTGACGGTCAGCAGGTTTTCCTTCACCTCGACGGTCAGTTCGTCCGGCTTGAAACCGGCCACCGCGATCTCGATGCGGTAGTCGTTCTCGCCGGTGCGTTCGATGTTGTAGGGGGGATAGCCCGAGGCCGCTTCGGTGCGGGCGGCGGCGTCCAGCTGGTCGGCGAGGCGGTCGAAGCCGACGAGCGAGCGATACAGGGGCGAAAGGTCGATCGTACGCATAGGGTCAGATCCTTCTCTTCAAGCAAGGTCTTCGAATGTTTCGTCCCGTCGGCGACCCGAAATCGGCATCGCCAGGTGGTCCGGAAGGCCCGGGTGTCCAGCGCCTTCGTGAAAATAGTTGGTGAGCGGATTCCCGGGTTCAAGGGGGCGCAAGCTCGCAGAACGTGAATCGTTTGACGCAACGGCCGCCCCGGCTAAGGTCGCGGCCTCCGTTATGCCGAAGGACACGTCCCCATGCCGCTTCGCCGCCACATGCTGTTGCTCGCCGCCGCTATCACCCTGGCCGCGCCCGCCGCCTTCGCCTCGACGGATCAAGCCCTGAAGGCCGCCGTCGCCTCGCCGACCCGTCCCGCCGGCGATGTCGCCCGCGATGGCGCGCGTCACCCCGTCGAGAGCCTGACCTTCTGGGGCCTGAAGCCCAAGCAGACCGTGATCGAGATCTCGCCCGGCGGCGGCTACTGGACCGAGATCCTCGCGCCCTACGCCAAGGCGACCGGCGGGACCTACGTCGCCGGTGTCGCCGATCTGTCGAACCCCAAGATCTCGGAAGGGGCCAAGAAGGGGCGCGCCGACTTCGAGGCCCGCTTCGCCGACATGGCCAGATACGGCAAGCCGCAATTCGTCAATTTCGGCGCCCAGTCGGGCCCGTTGGGCGCGCCCGGTTCGGCCGATCTCGTGCTGACTGCCCGCAACGTCCACAACTGGACCCAGGCGCCGGGCATGGCCGACAAGGTGTTCGCCGACTTCTTCGCCGTGCTGAAGCCCGGCGGCGTGCTGGCCGTCGAGGATCACCGCGCCGATCCGCGCTCGGAAAAGGACGCCGGCGCCGACGGCTATCTGAACACCGCCACCGTGATCGCCCTGGCCGAGAAAGCTGGTTTCAAGCTGGACGCCAAGTCCGAGATCAACGCCAATCCCAAGGACACCAAGGACCACCCCTTCGGCGTCTGGACCTTGCCGCCGACCAAGCGCACCGCGCCGGGCGGCCAGCCGGCCAATCCGAACTTCGACCGCGCCAAGTACGACGCGATCGGCGAGAGCGACCGCATGACCCTGCGCTTCCGCAAGCCCGCCTAGGTTTGACCCGCCTGACTTTGGTCAAGGTCGGCTGGCAGGCTGGCTGCATTACGGGGGAATGATGCTTCCAGCTCGGTATTGGTCGCGGCGAGGAGTCCTGGCGAGCGTTGGCGCGCTGGGACTCTCGGCCTGCGGCAAGAAGAACGACCCGGCCAAGACCGAGGCCAAGGCGGCCCAGAAGGCCGGGCCGGCGACCATCGAGGCGGTCGTGGCCGGCGACTGGCGACCGCCCGCCGACCGCGCCCGCGACGCCTGGCGCCATCCGGTCGAAACCCTGAAGTTCTGGGGGCTGAAGCCCGGCCAGACGGTGGTCGAGTTCTGGCCCGGCGCGGGCTGGTACACCGACATCCTGGCGCCTTTCCTGGCCGAGACCCACGGCAAGCTCTACGAAGCCGAGCTGCAGGCCGACGACCCGTCGGAGCCGGCCGCGGCCGAGATCGTCGAAGCCTACCGTCGCAAGCTGTCGGAAAAGAAGAAGATCTACGGCGAGGTGACCTTCACCGCCTTCGGCCCGACCAGCGGTCCGGTGGCCCCGGCGGGGACGGTCGACCTAGTGCTGTTCCTGCGCAACCTGCACAACTGGATGGCCGGCGGCATCGCCGAGAAGGCCTTCAAGGACGCCCTGGCGGCCCTGAAGCCAGGCGGAATCCTGGGCGTCGAGGAGCACCGCGGCGAGCCGGGCCGGGTGCAGGACGTGCTGGCCGCCGACGGCTATGTGCAGCAGGACTACGTGATCCAGATGGCCAGGGAGGCCGGCTTCGTCCTGGCCGGGACCAGCGAGATCAACGCCAACGCCAGGGACACAAAGGACCACCCGTTCGGCGTCTGGACCCTGCCGCCGACGCGCCTCTCCGCACCCCGTGGAGAGCCGGCCGAGTCTGGCTTCGACCATTCCAAATATGACGCCATCGGCGAAAGCGACCGCATGACCCTCAAGTTCGTGAAGCCCAAATGAAACGCGCCGCTTCGCTGATCCTGATCGCCGCCCTGGCCGCCTCCACGCCCGCCTTGGCCGAGAAGACCGCGCCGGCCTCCAAGGTGCTGCCGTTCCTGGACCGCTATCTCAAGGTTCCGGCCGCCGAACGAGCGCGGGTCAAGCTGTCCTACGCCCTCAAGCGCGACGGCAAGCCCGCGTCGAACCTGAAGGTCGTCATGGTGGAGAAGAACGGCGCGCGCACGCCGCTGCCGGTCAACGCCGACGGTTATTTCGACAGCCTGCCGACCTTGTCTCAGCTCGACGGCGACCCGACCCTGGTTCTCGACGTGCCATCCGACGCCAAGATGGGCTCGATGATGAACTTTGGCGCTCAACTGAAGCCGGCCGCCGAGTATGACGCCCGCGAGCTGGCCGCGACGGTCAACGAGGCCAACACCATGATCGGCAAGGCCGCCGGTCCGATGGCCTTCATGGCTCCTAAGATGACCGGCGTCGCCTTTCCCAAAGCCGACGGCGGCGTGGCGATCTTCGCCGATGGACACATCGCGTCGCTGCCGCAGGCAGAAGGGACGCCCTATTTCCGTCCCGCCGATCATCAGGGCGCCGTACGGGTAAAGTTGACAAAAACGCCAACTAAGGTCGGGTTCTACGACGGGAAGAAATAAGACCCTGGGTCGTCTGAACGGTGTTTACTTAACAGGACGGCCCGGTCTAGCTATCCGCCACACTTTTTCGCGCAGAGGGAGATCGCGCTCATGGCCACGCTTCAGGAAATCACCGATCGCATCAAGGGCGCCGTGGGCGACGACAGCGGTCTCGGCAAGAGCCTCAAGTTTGATCTGAAGGACGCCGGCGTCATCCATATCGATGGCGGCTCGGTGACCAACGAAGACAAGCCCGCCGACCTGACCATGACGCTCAGCCTGGACGATCTGCTGGCCATGGGCGCCGGCTCGCTGGACCCGACCATGGCGGTCATGACCGGCAAGCTGAAGCTGTCGGACATGGGCGTGGCCATGGCGCTGCAGCCCAAGATGGGCGCTCTGTTCGCCAAGATGCGCTAACCCGCGATGACGGAAGAACCGGCGCGTCTGGTCTCGATTCCCGAGGCTCCGGTTCCCGATCACGGCCCAAATTCGACTGGGGCCGAATGGTTTCGCGGCGCGGATGGGGCGACCCTCCGCGCCGCGACGTTTTTCCCCGACGGTCCCGTTCGAGGTTCGGTGGTGGTCAGCCCCGGACGCAGCGAGCCGCTCGAGAAATATTTCGAGGTCGTCGAGGACCTCCTGAGCCGCGGCTTCGCCGTGCTGCAGCATGACTGGCGAGGGCAGGGGCTGTCGGCCCGCGGCCTGCCGGACCGCCTCAGGGGCCATGCCCGGGGCTTCAAGACCTTCATTTCCGACCACAAGGCGCTGCTCGACACGTTCGAGGCGCGGATGCCCAGACCGTGGATCGCCGTCTCCCACTCGATGGGCGGCTGCCTGACCATGCTGGCCCTGGCCCATGGCGAGACCCGCTTCGACGCCGCCGTGCTGTCCGCGCCGATGCTGGGCCTGAACACCGCGGGCGTGCCGCCCTGGCTGGCCAGGCCCCTGGCCTGGACGATGTCGCGGGTCGGTCTGGCCGGCGACTATGTGTCCGCCGCCTACGACCCGCTGGTCCAGACCTTCCAGGGCGACGCCCTGACCCATGACGAGACGCGCTTTGATCGCTACCAGGCGCAGCTAAGGGCCGATCCTGAGATCGCCCTGGGCGGCATGACCTGGGGCTGGGCCGACTTCGCGATCTCGGCCTGCGCCTGGTTGCGCGGAAGCAAGAGCGTCGAGAAGATCCAGATCCCCGTGACCATCGTCGGGGCCGAACTGGACAACCGCGTGCTGAACGCCGACGCGGAGTCGATCGCCCGCCGCATCTCCAAGGGCCGCTATGTCGAGGTCCCGGGCGCGTTCCACGAGATCCTGATCGAGACCGATCCCCGCCGGGCGCTGTTCTGGAAGACCTTCGACGAGGCGGTCGATCCGGTCGCTCCGCGCGAGCCGTTTATTTCGCCGAACGCTTCAGACTGACCAGGGCCTCGTCCAGCGGGCGGCGATCGCCCGAGATGACCATCTGGCCGCCGTTCGGGCCGACCGGCTCGCCGCGCCAGTTGGTGACGATGCCGCCGGCGCCCTCGATCACGGGGATAGCGGCCTCGATGTCCCAGGATTTGAGGCCGGCCTCGATGACCATGTCCATCTTGCCCATGGCGACCATGGCGTAGGCGTAGGCGTCGCAGCCCAGGCGGGCCAGCTTGGCGGCCGCGCGCACCTGCAGCCAGGCGCCGCGTTCGGCTCCGTCGAAGCAGGCGTCGGGATCGGTGGTGGCGATGACGGCGTCGGTCAGGTCGGCGCATTCGCGGACCCTGATCGGCGTCTCCCGACCCTGCGCCAGCAGGCGCGAGCCGCCGGCGTGGCCGATGAACAGCTCGCCGACATAGGGCTGGCCGATCGAGCCCAGCACCGGGCGACCCTGATGGCGCAGGCCAACCAGGGTGGTCCACAGCGGCAGGCCGGAGATGAAGGCGCGCGTGCCGTCGATCGGGTCCAGCACCCAGACGAACTCGGCGTCCGGACGGTCCTCGCCGTACTCCTCGCCGATCACGCCGTGCTCGGGGAACCGCTCGCCGATCAGCTTGCGGATCGCCGCTTCCGCGCCGCGGTCGGCCTCGGTCACGGGGTCGAACGCCGCGTGGCTGTCGCGCGGGAGGTTCTTGCCGGCTCCCTTGTCCTCCAGGCCATGGTCGGCCCGGAACAGCGGCAAGATCGCATCCGCGGACGCGCGGTTCAGATCGATGATGAAGGCGTCGAGCGTCGTGAGCCGGTCAGCGGAAAGCGTCATGAGCGGGGGTTTAGCGCCCCCGCCTCACGTAAGCTACCGTTGTCAGGCGTCAGCGTGCTCGGGACCGCCGCCGTTCAGCGACTTGGCCAGGTCCAGCAGGCGACGGCGCGGACGCTCGCCCAGCAGGTAGTAGGCGCGGATCAGGTCCAGCGTCTCCTTGCGAGCGAACATTTCGCCGCCCTCGGCCGACTCGCCGGCGGCCTCGCGGCGCACGTCCGACAGGCCGTCGTAGAAGTAGCCGACCGGCACTTCCAGGGCCTCGGACAGTTGCCACAGACGCGCGGCGGAGATGCGGTTGGCGCCGCACTCGTACTTTTGAATCTGCTGGAATCGCACGCCGACGGCGCCCGCCAGTTGTTGCTGGGTCAAACCCAGCAGACGACGGCGGCGACGCAGGCGTTTGCCCAGGTGCGTATCGATGTCGTTACCCATGGAAGCCGTGCCCCCTAGCTTTCTCGAGCCGTCCCGAAACGGAACGGCCTGGGCTGACAGCCGCAAGTCGCGTGCCGGGCGAGAGCGCGTTGGTCCAAAGCGCGCGCGGCTTCGCCGCCTAACGCGCTCTGGGCGACGTTGCGCGAGATATGCGAGACAGCCTACTTAGGACCTATGTCGGATAAGCGTCAGCCCTGGGTGCAGGACCTTCTGTGGCGGTTGGAGGCCCTGGGCTTCGACCTCTTTATCGGCGCCGTGCGTCTGATGGGCGTGGATCGCGCTTCGGACTTCGGCGGCTGGCTGGGTCGCACGTTCGGGCCGCTCAGCGGCGCGCACAAGGTGGCGACCCGCAATCTGAAGCTGGCCTTTCCGGAAAAGGACGCCGCCTGGCACGCGCGGATTCTGGACGAGCAATGGGAGGGCCTGGGACGCTCGTTCGCCGAGTTTCCGTTGATGGACAAGATCCTGCCGTCCACCGGCCGGGTCGAGGTGGTCAATGCCGAGCGCCTGGCGCAGATCGCCGAACAGAAGACGCCGGTGGTGTTCGTGTCAGGCCATCTGTCGAACTGGGAGGTCATGCCCGCGGCCATCGTCGACAGCGGCGTGATCTGCGAGATGACCTATCGCGCGGCCAACAACCCCTATGTCGACAAGCGCATCCGCGACAGCCGCTTCCGCTACGGGGTGCGCCTGTTCGCGCCCAAGGGCGGCGACGGGTCCCGCGAACTGCTGAAGGGCATGATGGAGGGACGGTCGGTCGCCCTGATGAACGATCAGAAGTTCAACAGCGGCGTGGCGGCCCCGTTCTTCGGCCACGACGCCCGCACCGCGCCGGCCCCGACGCGGATGGCGATCCGTTTTGGCACGGTGCTGCAGCCGATGTCCGTGCAGCGGTTGAAGGGCGCGCGGTTCCGGGCGGTGGTGCATGCGCCGATCGTCCCGCCCAACACGGGCAACCGCACGGCCGACATCGAGGCCGGAGTGCGGATGATCAACGCCTTCATGGAAGACCGCATCCGCGAGCGGCCGGCCGAGTGGTTCTGGGTTCACCGCCGCTGGCCGAACGAGGTCTATGCGGAACTGGCCGAGCGTGAACGCGCGGCCCAGGACGCCAGCGCCTAGAGCCCTTTAGCAGGCTCTAGATCTCCAGCGTGTCGGCGGGCGCGTCCTTCTCGCCGGAGCGGCGGAAGGGACCGCTATAGTGCGGGTCGACGCGACGGCGGCGGCAGGGGCCGAAATAGTCCCCCGAACGGATGAACGGCCGCGGGTGGAAGATCACCGTGTTGATCCGGTCCAGCAGCGAGCGGGCCGTCACCGGCTTGACCACCACCTCGGTCACCCCGGCGTCGCGGGCCTCGAACACGCGGTGACGCTCGGCGAAGCCGGTCAGCATGATGACGGGCAGGAACGGGTCGACGCTGTCGGGCGAGTTGCGGACTAACTGAGTGAACTGCACCCCGTCCAGGGGGGTCATCTTGAAGTCGACGATGGCGATGTCGGTCTGCCAGTCGCGCAGGATCTGCAGGCCCTCGGCCCCGTCCATGGCTTCACGGATGTGCCGAACGCCCACGCCCTTGAGGATCGCGGAGACGATCGACCGGATGTGCTGGTTATCATCCACCAGCAAAAAGCGCAGCTTTTCGAACGCCGCCGACATGCGGAAGCCGCCTCCTCAAATCATACGGGAAGATCGGAACCCCGAAGCCGCTCCCCCGCGTCTCCATGTCCCGATGCGGCGGCATAGCTACCTAAGGATTGAAATTCGCGCCAGGGGCGAAATGCCAGAATCTCAAGCGCGGAAGGGGCCGGCGCCAACCAGCAGTGACGGGTCGAGATTGCGGCCGCGCCACTTCATGCGCCAGCACAGATGCGGCCCGGTCGCCCGGCCTGCCTTTCCCGTCTCGGCGATCATCTGACCTTGCTTGACGTAAGTGCCCGCCGGGACAAGGATTTTCGACAGGTGAAGATAGGCGGTGACCAGGCCCTGGCCGTGATCGACCAGGACGAGACCGCCTTCGTAGTGCAATCCGGTCTCGGCGAAACACACCAGGCCGCCGGCCGGCGCACGCACCGGCGCGCCCACGGGCGTGGCCAGATCAACCCCATAATGGGGACGTTTGGGCTCGCCGTTGAGGATGCGCTGGCCGCCGAACCGGGCTGAACGCCGCGCGCCTGCAACCGGAAGTATGAAGCCGTCGCGGAATCCCTCCAGGTCGACCTGGCTGGCGAAGCCGGCCACCTTGCGCAGGTTCTCGGCGGTGATCCGTTCCAGCAGCGCCGGGTCGGTCGGCGTCACCTGTTCGGGCGGCAGGCCATTGATGCGCTGGATGTCGAAGTCGCCGATCGCGACAGCCCGCTCGTCGGAGGCCGAGCCGTCGGGCGTGGTGATCGTCATGTTGCTGGTCGGCGGCGCATCGCGGTCGAAGCCGATCACGAACCAGCCCTCCGCCGAGGCGGTGGTCAGCACCTGGCCGTCGAGATCGATCACCGCGCGAGGCGTGGTGCGGCCCACCGCGTAGCCGCCCTGGACGAACTGGCCCGTCAGCGACAGGCCGGGCGCGGCGGCGCGGGTTGTCGTCGTCAGGGCGGCCGAGAGCGGAAGCGCGGCGAGGACCGCGCGGCGGCTCAGGCTCCCTGCCAACGCTTCAGCGCCTCGGCGGGACCGGCATAGGCTTCCTGGTGCTCGGGGCTCCAGTAGCGCAGGCCCTCCAGCGGGATCTGCCTGTTGGTGATGGCGCACAGCACGAAGCGCCCCGGGCTGAGCACGGCGTACTCACCGTCGCCATAGTGCAGGACGGCCAAGCCATCGGACTTGCCGAGATCACGATCGAAAGCGTTCATGGTTCTTACTCTACGCCAATGCGGGGCTTCAGAACAGATCGCCCTGATCGGTCTTCGGCGGTGTGGGCTTCGGGCGCGGCGGCGCGGGCGTCGGACGGACCAGCGACGCCGAGGAGGGGGCGGGCCCTTCATTGCCGATCACCGCCTCGCGCTCGCCATCGGCGAATTGCAGCGAGACGTGGTCGCCCAGGGCCAGGGCGGCGGACGAGCGGATGATGGTCCCGTCGGCCTTTCGCACCAAGGCGAAGCCCAGCTCCATCGGTCGGCGAGGATTGAGCGACTGGCGCAGCTTGTCGAGCGACGAGAGCTGGTCTTCGGCGCGGCTGAGACGTCGCTGGCCGGCCGACCGCAGGCGCTCCCAGAGCAAGGGCAAGCGCGCATGCTGCTCCGCGCGCTCCGGCGCGCGGGTCCCGCAGGCGTTCAGGCGGCGGCCGAGATCGGCCACGCGGTCGGCCTTGGCGGCGTGCTGGCGGCGCAGGGCGTCCGGCGTCAGGCGGGCGGTGACCTTCAGCAGCGCCTGGGCGTGGACGGTGGTGTTGCGGTGCAGGGCCGCGTCGAGGCGTCCGGAGGCGATGTCGAAGCGCTGCTGGGCCAGGGCCAGGATGTCGTCGGGACGCGGCAGGCCGCGCGCGGCGCTGACCAGGCGCGTGCGGCGGTCCTCGATCAGGCGCGCGCCCGAGCGGTTCAGGCGGCGGTCGAAATCCGAGATCAGGGCGCGCAGCTCGGCCAGCACCGGCGTCGCCATTTCGGCGGCGGCCGTGGGCGTGGGGGCGCGACGGTCGGAGACGAAGTCGATCAGGGTGGTGTCGGTCTCGTGACCGACCGCCGAGATCAGCGGGATGGTTCCCTCGGCCACGGTGCGGGCCAAGCCCTCGTCGTTGAAGGCCCAGAGGTCTTCGACCGAACCGCCGCCGCGCGCCACGATCAGGATGTCGGGGCGCGGCACGGGCCCGCCGGGTTGGATGGCGTTGAAACCCCGGATCGCCGCGCTGACCTGGCCGGCGGCGGCGTCACCCTGGACGACGCACGGCCAGACCAGCACCTGGCAGGGCCAGCGGTCGCGGATGCGATGGAGAATGTCGCGGATCACCGCGCCGGTCGGGCTGGTGATGACGCCGACCACGGCCGGCATCGAGGGCAGGGGCTTCTTGCGCTCGGGGGCGAACAGGCCCTCGGCGGCCAGCTTGGCCTTCAATCGCTCGAGTTGCGCCAGAAGCGCGCCGACGCCGGCGGCTTCCATGCTGTCGATGACGATCTGGTAGCGCGAGCCGGCCGGATAGGTGGTGATCTTGCCGGTGACGATGACCTCGAGCCCATGCTCGGGCCGCACGCTCAAGGCCCGGACATTGCCCTTCCAGACCACGCCGTCGATCGCGGACTTGTCGTCCTTGATGGTCAGGTAGACGTGGCCATTGCCGTGGTGCGTGACCTTGGACAGCTCGCCGCGCAGCCGCACGAAGCCGTAGCGGTCCTCCAGCGTCCGCTTCAGGGCGAAGGCCAGCTCGGAGACCGAATAGGGCGGGGCGTTGGAATCGTTCGGCGCGAGGTCCGTCATGCGTCCTATCTAGAACGTCCCCCGGAAATGGAAAATCCCGGGCAGTCGCGAGGCCGCCCCGAGAAATGGAAAATCCCGGGGCGCGTGAGCGCCCCGGGATCCGCCGCCTGAGAGACTATTGTTCTTCTTAGATGTAGCGGCGAAGCGAACGGGCGAGCTCGGTGGCGCCGCCCTTCTTCTTGGTCTGCTGCGGCTGGTAGGCCACGCGGGCGTGCTCGATGCAGTAGGGGCCGTCCGACGATCGACGGCCGCAGAAGGTGAAGCCGTCCGTCGAAGGATCGCCGATCGGCCACTTGCACATGTGCGCGCCCAGGGTCAGCACGGTGGCCGAGCCTGGCTCCTCATGCCGGAAGGCCGGCAGCGATGGCGGCGTCGAGGCCGAGGCCGCCGGAACCGACGTTGGCGCCTCGACCGGCGTCACGCGACGCGGCGCCGACGGCATGGCCTGGGCGGCCGGACGCGCCGGACGCGGAGCCTTGAACGCCGGACGCGCCGGCTGCGAGGGGGCCGCGCGGCCCGAGAGGCCCAGGCGGTGCACCTTGCCGATGACGGCGTTGCGCGTGACGCCGCCCAGTTGTTTGGCGATCTGGCTGGCGGAAAGGCCGTCCAGCCAGAGCTTCTTCAAGGTCGAAACCCGTTCGTCGGTCCAGCTCATAACCCGTCTCCGCCGTTTGGATGGAGGTGAAGCGCGTCCCCACGCTCCTCACCCCATATCTGGTGTTCAAACCGCCCCGCCGGCGGTCGTCCTACTAGATATCGTAAAGAATGTGTTAAGGCGCACAATAGGCGGTAACGACTCTGTCCACAGAAACAAGATGTTGATTCCGGCAAGCCCAAGCTTGCGGAAAGGCGCCCCAGGGCGCACATGGCCAAGCAACACAACGGGTTGAGCGTATGAGAGACATGGCCAACAGCGTCATTCCGCCGCAGCCGCGTGACTATCACGGCTGGAATTGGTCCGGGTTCGCCACGCTGTATCAGCGCGAAATCCGCCGGTTCTGGAAGGTCGGCACCCAGACGGTGGCCGCGCCGGTGGTCACCACCTTGCTCTACATGCTGGTCTTCGTGGTCGCCGTGGGCGCCAGCCGGCCGGCCGTGGGCGGGGTGACCTTCGGCCATTTCGTGGCCCCGGGCCTGATCATGATGGCGATCCTAAACAACGCCTTCGCCAATTCCTCGTCGTCGCTGATCCAGGCCAAGATGATGGGCCTGACGCCGGACTTCCTGACCCCGCCGCTGTCGGCCCTGGAGCAGGTTCTGGGTTTCGCCCTGGGCGCGGCGACGCGCGGCGTCGTGGTCGGAGCCGTCACCGCCCTGGTCATCGGCGTGCTGCCGGGCGCGGGGCTGCAGCTGGCCCACCCCTGGGCCATCGTCTATTTCGCCGTGACGGCTTCGCTGATCCTGGGCCTGGCCGGCATATTGGCCGGCCTGTGGGCCGAGAAGTTCGACCAACTGGCGGCCGTGACCAACTTCCTGATCATGCCCATGACCTTCCTGTCGGGCACCTTCTACCTGGTCGACAAGCTGCCCGAGCCGTTCCGCTCGGCCAGCCATTTCAACCCGTTCTTCTATCTGATCGACGGCTTCCGTTACGGCTTCATCGGCCACGCCGACGGCTCGATCCTGATCGGCGTGATCGGCATGGGCGTGCTGACCACGGGCATGTTCCTGTGGTGCTGGCGCCTGTTCGTCACCGGCTATCGCCTGAAGAGCTGAGGCCGCCGGCGTCGGCGAGCCGAAAACTCGTCGGTTTTTCAGCGGCCTTCACAGTCCGTTGATTGACAGGACGTCGTTCCACGGCGACAACCTGCGGCCTTCCGGTCCCCGTGCTCACGCACGGGGGCTTCTTTCCTTTTTGGGAGGCCGGTCTTGAGCACCGCGACGTCGTCCAACCCCTCGCAGCACCACATCATGGGCGTCTACAACCGCGCCCCGCTGGCGTTCGAGCGAGGCCGAGGCGCGCGCCTGTTCTCTACGGACGGCGGCGAGTACCTGGACTGCGTGGCCGGCATCGCCACCGACGGCCTGGGTCACGCCCACCCCGTCCTGGTCGAGGCGCTGAAGACTCAGGGCGAAAAGCTCTGGCACGTCTCCAACATCTACCGGATCCCCGAGCAGGAAGAGCTGGCCGACAAGCTGTGCGCCCACAGCTTCGCCGACGTGGTGTTCTTCACCAACTCGGGCACCGAGGCGATCGAGTGCGCGCTGAAGACGGCCCGCAAGTATCACACCGCCAACGGCCAGCCCGAGCGGACCGAGATCTACGGTTTCGACGGCTCGTTCCACGGCCGCTCGTACGCGGCGGTCAACGCCGCGGGCAATCCCAGCTATGTCGAGGGTTTCGGTCCGCGCCTGCCGGGCTACAGCCAGCTGAAGTTCGGCGACCACGACGCCCTGAAGGCCGCCATCGCCAACCCGACCACGGCGGCGATCATTGTCGAGCCCGTGCAGGGCGAGGGCGGCGCGCGCTCGATCCCCGAGCACTGCCTCGTCAGCCTGCGCCAGCTTTGCGACGAGCACGGCGTCCTGGTGATCTACGACGAAGTGCAGTGCGGCATGGGCCGGACCGGCAAGCTGTTCGCCTATGAATGGGCCCCCGGTGGCGAGCCGCATATCATGGCTATCGCCAAGGCCCTGGGCGGCGGCTTCCCGGTCGGCGCCTGCCTGGCCACGACCGAAGCGGCCAAGGGCATGGTCGTGGGCGTCCACGGCTCGACCTTCGGCGGCAACCCGCTGGCCATGGCCGTCGGCAAGGCGGCCTTCGACACGATCAACACGCCCGAGATCCTCGACAACGTGAAGACCGTCGCCGGCTACTTCACCCAGCAGCTGAACGGTCTGAAGGATCGCTTCCCGGACGTCATCGTCGACATCCGCGGCAAGGGCCTGCTGATCGGGATCAAGCTGATCCCCAACAATCGCGAGTTCATGGCCCTGGCCCGCGACCAGCACCTGCTGGTGGCTGGCGGCGGGGACAACTGCGTGCGCCTGCTGCCGCCGCTGAACCTCACCATCGAGGAAGCCAGCGAGGCGATCTCCAAGCTTGAGAAGGCTTGCGAGGTCGCTCGCGCCAAGGCCACAGCCTAAAACACTCATCTCCGTCTTCCAGGCGAAGGCCGGAACCCAGATCAAGCCCGCTGACTTCCAGGATGACTCTGGGCCCCGGCGTTCGCCGGGGAGACGGGAATTAGGGATAGTCCGATGACTCAACCCCGGCACTTCATCGACCTGTGGAAGCTGGACGGCGCGACCCTGCGCCTGATGCTGGACGACGCTCACGCCCGCAAGGCCGCCCGCAAGGGCTGGCCGCAGGGCAAGGTCGACGCCGACGCGCCGGCCAAGGACCGTGTGCTGTCGATGATCTTCCAGAAGAACTCGACCCGCACCCGCTTCTCGTTCGACGCGGCCATGCGCCAGCTGGGCGGCGGCGCCATCATCTCGACCTCGTCGGACATGCAGCTGGGCCGGGGCGAGACCATCGAGGACACCGCCAAGGTGCTGTCGCGCATGGTCGACGCGGTGATGATCCGCGCCAACAGCCACGCCGACGTCGAGCGCTTCGCCCAGGTCGCCACCGTGCCGGTGATCAACGGCCTGACCGACAAGAGCCACCCCTGCCAGATCATGGCCGACATCCTCACCATCGAGGAGCATCGCGGCCCGATCGCCGGCAAGACGATCGCCTGGGTCGGCGACGGCAACAATGTCTGCTCCAGCTTCATCCACGCCGCGCCGCTGCTGGGCTTTACGCTGAAGATCGCCTGCCCGGCGGTCTATCACGCCGACCTGCACGACCTGGCCCGCGCCGAGAGCCTGCAGGGCAAGGTCAGCATGACCACCGACGTCAAGGCGGCCGTCGCCGGCGCCGACGTCGTGGTGGCCGACACCTGGGTCTCGATGGGCGACACCGACCATGACGAGCGCCTGGCGGCTCTGGAGCCCTATCAGGTCGACGACGCCCTGATGGATCTGGCCGCCGGCGACGGCGTCTTCCTGCATTGCCTGCCGGCCCACCGCGGCGAGGAAGTCACCGACGCCGTGCTGGACGGCCCGCGCTCGCTGGTCTGGGACGAGGCGGAGAACCGCATCCACGCCCAGAAGTCCGTGCTGGCGTGGGTGTTCGGAGCGATCGGGTAGGGCAGTCGGGGCGGCGCCCTCGCAATTGTCACCCCCTCATCCTATCTAGCCTCCCCATGACCGACATCGCCTCCAATCCTGGCGTCCTCGACGACGTCGTTTCCGCATTCCAGATCGAAGGCCTGCCCGTGCGCGGCCGCGTGGTCCGCCTCGGCGACGCCGTCGACCAGGTGCTGACCCGCCACGCCTATCCGGAGCCCGTCGCCAACCTGCTGGGCGAGGCCTGCGCGCTGGCCGCCCTGGTCGGCTCCAGCCTGAAGTTCGAGGGCCGGCTGATCATCCAGGCCCAGGGCGACGGTCCCGTGCGCTACGTCGTGGTCGACTACGACACCAGCGGCGGTCTGCGCGGCTACTGCCGGTTCGACCCGGAGGAGGTCGCGGCCCTCTCGGAAGGCTTCACGCGTCCGGGCGCCAAGACCCTGCTGGGCGGCGGCGTGTTCATCATGACGCTGGACCAGGGCGCGGACATGGATCGCTATCAGGGTGTCACGCCGATCGAGGGCGAGACCCTGGCCCTCTGCGCCGAGCAGTACTTCGCCCAGTCGGAACAAACCCCGACCCGCGTGCGCCTGGCCGTCGGCCAGGTCGACACCGGCGAAGGGCCGAAGTGGCGCGCCGGCGGCATCCTGATCCAGATGATCGCGGGCGATCAGTCCCGCGGCGACACCCAGGACGCCTGGACCCACGTCCAGGCCCTGTTCGAGACCACGGGCGAGGACGAGCTGGTCGACCCGACTCTCACGACCCCGACCTTGCTGTGGCGGTTGTTCAACGAGGACGGCGTGCGGCTGCTGGAAGAAAAGCCGATGCGGGCCTTCTGCCGCTGTTCGGACGAGCGCATCGCCGTGGTGATGGACTCGTTCTCGGCCGAGGAAGTCGCCGACATGGTCGAGCCCGACGGCAAGATCCACGTGACCTGCGAGTACTGCTCGCGCGTCTACAAGCTGGACGCGCCGGCGGCGGCCTGACCGCCGGGCCCGAAGTCGTCACTCATAGACGACGGTGTAAGCGCCATTCGGTTCCTGGATCACGGTGGCCGTCGTCTCCGAGCGGCCGGTGAAGTCGATCGCGGCGTAGTCGTTCGATATCGCGTCCATGTCGATCACCTCGCCGGGCGTACAGGCAGTGTCGGCGACGTAGAACTTCACCACGGGCGTGATGTTGTATCGTTCGTTCGGCGCGGCGTTGAAGGTCGCGACGGGCGAGGGGATCGCGCTGCCGTTATCGGTAGCCAGGCCGAAGACGAAGTTGCTGATCGGCGTGAAGTCGCTGCTCGTCACGATCTGGAACGACCCGTTCTGCGCGTGACCGGGACTGCTCACGCCGGTGAACCCCGTCGCGCCCGTGTTGGTGAAGGTGACCGTGTCGTTCGTGCTTGAGTCCACGCCGATGACGCCTCCGGAGTCCAGCACGGTCCCGTGGTCCAAGCGACCAACTGGCTGTCCCCAATAGGCATAGGTGTTTTCAGTGTAGGTCACCGAATCCCAGGCGCCATTCGTGATGTTCTCGAAGGTCGCCCAGGCGTTCGTGTAGACTGGCGTGGAACCGCCACTGGACACCACGGTCGGTTGCTGCAGGAACGCCACGAACGACTTCGTGACCTGAGACTGATTGAAAATCTTGATGGTGTAGGTCGCCATCGCGGAGCCTCCCGGATCGTGGAGGCGCCTTCGCGTATCAAGCCGCGTCGTGCTTCCCCCAAAAAAGCCACTCCATTAACGCGTGAAGTGCTCCGGGATGCAATCTATGATTTTTGTGGCGCGACGCGAAACGGCGACTAGTTCAGCTTCGCCGCCGCGCCGGGCAGGTGCAGCGAGAACTCCGGAATCTCGGCCTCGAACACTTCGCCCTGGTCGGTGACCATCTGATAGCTGCCCTTCATCGCGCCGGACGGCGTGGGCAGGGGGCAGTTGGAGATGTAGCGGAAGGCTTCGCGCGGCTTCAGCTCCGGCTGCTCGCCGACCACGCCCGAGCCCTCGACGTCGTTCACGCGGTTGAAGCCGTCGGTGATCGACCAGCGCCGCGAGATCAGGGTCACCGTCTCGGTCCCGTGGTTCTCGATCTCGACCGTGTAGGACCACAGATACAGGCCCTGATCGGGCGAGGATTCCTCGGCCGCGTAGGTCGCGAAGACGCGCACGACGATGTCGCGCGTGCGAGCCTCGTAGGCCGCGCCGTCCTGGCCGCGACGGCGGCGCATCCGCTGCATCGGCGGGGAGGTTTCACGCCTGATCGAGCGCACGGATCACATCTCGCTGAAGGTCGGCCAGGCTTTCCAGGCCCACGGACAGGCGCACGCCGCCCTCGGTCACGCCCAGGGACGGGCGCAGCTCCTCGGGCACCGAACGGTGGGTGGTGGTCGGCGGGTGGGTCGCCATCGATTTGGCGTCGCCCAGATTGTTGGAGATGTCGACGATCTCCAGGGCGTTCAGGAACTTGAAGGCCGCCTCGCGCGAGCCGAGGTCCATGGCGATCACGGTGCCGCCGCCGCTCATCTGCGCCTTGGCGACGTTGTGGCCCGGGTGGTCGGTGCGGAACGGGTAGAGCACCCGCTGCACCTTCTTGTGCTCGGCGACGGTGTTGGAGAGCGCCAGGGCGCTGTCGGCCTGGCGGCGGACGCGCAGGTCCAGGGTCTCGAGACCCTTCAGCATCACCCAGGCGTTGAACGGCGACAGCGACGGGCCGGTGTGGCGCAGGCTGTCGCGGTAGAACTCCTCGTTGATCGCCTCGCTGGTCAGGATGGCCCCGCCCAGCACGCGGCCCTGGCCGTCGATGTGCTTGGTGGCCGAGTAGACCACCACGTCGGCGCCCAGTTCCAGCGGCTGCTGGAAGATCGGGGTGGCGAAGACGTTGTCGACGATGACCTTGGCGCCGACCGCGTGGGCCATCTCGGAGACGGCGCGAATGTCGGTGATTTCCAGGACCGGGTTCGAGGGCGTTTCGATCAGCACGGCCTTTGTGCCCGGGCGGATCGCCGCTTCCCATGCCTTCAGGTCGGTGGCGTCGACGAAGGTGGTCTCGACACCGAAGCGCGGCAGCCACTCCGACACGATCCAGCGGCACGAGCCGAACAGGGCGCGGCCGGCCACCACGTGATCGCCGGCGCGGACCAGGCCCATCAGGGCCGAGTGGATCGAGGCCATGCCGGTGGCCTGGGCGCGGCAAACCTCGGCGCCTTCCAGCAGGGCCAGGCGGTCCTCGAACATCTTCACGGTCGGGTTGTTGAACCGCGAATAGACGAAGCCCGGATCCTCGCCGGAGAAGCGGCGGTCGGCGGCCTCGGCGCTGTCGTAGGTGAAGCCCTGCGTCAGATAGAGCGCCTCGGCGGTTTCCATGAACTGCGACCGCGCGATGCCCCCACGGATGAGCTTCGTCGCGACATCCCAGTCTTTTGGATCCTCGGCCACGGGCCCTGCCTCTCTACGCTTGAAACCGCCGGCATAAGGAGCGGCGAGGGGGTCTTGGTCAAGCCTGAACGCCCCGTCCGCGAGCGGAGAATTGTCACGGGCGAAAATCACATTGTCACAGGCGAACTGGCGTCTCTCCCGCCTTGCCTTTGTGTCGCGGTTTGGCGAGTGTCGCGCCGATGACCGACGCCCACGCCGCAGGGATTCTGCCCTGCCAGACCATCGAGGACCTGATCGTCGAAGAGGCGATCACCTCGGCCACGCCTTTCGACACCGATCAGGTGCAGCCCGCCAGCCTGGACCTGCGGCTGGGCGCGCGCGCCTGGCGCGTCCGCGCCTCGTTCCTGCCGGGCCTGGGCCGCCGGGTGGTGGAGCGTCTGAAGGACGTCGCCATGCACGAGCTGGACCTCACCAAGGGCGCTGTGCTGGAGAAGGGCTGCGTCTACATCGCCGAGCTGCAGGAGAGCCTGGCCTTGCCGGGCAATGTCTCGGCGCGTGGCAATCCCAAGAGCTCCACCGGCCGCGTGGACGTGTTCGTGCGCCTGCTGACCGACCACAGCCGCGCCTTCGACGACGTCGACGCCGGCTATGACGGTCCGCTCTACATGGAGATCGCGCCGCAGACCTTCTCGGTGCTCGTGCGCTCCGGCACGCGGCTGAACCAGCTGCGTCTCAAGCGCGGCGAACCGGCCAAGCTGTCGATCAAGAGCGTGGGCGTGGACCTGACGCCGGGCCCGAACGGCCTGGTCGGCTTCCGCGGCCGCCGTCACGCCGGCGTCGTCGACCTGGACCACGAGGACGGCCACGACCCGCGCGACTACTGGGAGCCGCTGGAGGCTCGCCATGGCGAGCTGCTGCTGGATCCGGGCGAGTTCTACATCCTGGCCTCGAAGGAAAACATCGAGATCCCCGTGCTGGAAGCGGCCGAGATGACCCCGATCGATCCTTCGGTCGGCGAGTTCCGCGTCCACTATGCCGGCTTCTTCGACCCCGGCTTCGGCACCGAGGAGGCCCTGGCGACCGGCTCCAAGGGCGTGCTGGAAGTGCGCAGCCACGAGACGCCGTTCCTGCTGGAGGATGGCCAGACCGTGGCGCGGCTGGTCTACGAGCCGCTGACCGCGCGCCCCGTCCGCCTGTATGGCGAGGGCGGCTCGCACTACCAGCGCCAGGGGCTGAAATTGTCCAAGCATTTCAAGGCGTGGAGCTGAGCTTCAGCCCGCTGAGGCGTTAGGTCGCGGGGCGCGTTCACTCGCGCCTTACCAAGCTACCGCTTACCTGAAGGTCCAGTTCTGGTCGGGCCTTGAGTATGTGCGTCGTGTTTGGAAGCGCCTGTCGCGCGAGGTCTGCCGCCGGCCCTTCCGAAGGCGCGCGGCTATGCCGTCCGGAGCCTGCACATGGGTGTCGCAGCCCCGCCGCGCGGCAACGCGCCGCACCACATCTAGTGGACAGTCGGTGCGATTACACAAATTCTAGTCCTCGTCCTCGCTGGCGGCGACTCACCGAGTCGCTGGGTGGCGAGGCTGGTTAAATCTCCACGGAGGCCATATTGGCCCGCATCGCACATGATCGGTTCCTGATCCTGCAAGGCCGCGTCGAGGCCTGGGAGCGGTGCGCGCGCATCCCTGGCTGCGACAAGGCCGTCTGGCGCCAGGACGCCGGCGGGCGGGTGATCCGCTGGGCCGACTTCGGTGATCGCTTCTCGCGTTACGGCTGGGAGGTGGTCAGTCGTCCGCGCCCTGGCGTGCTGGGCCGCGCCCTGTCGGTCAAGCGCCTGGAGGCCATCCACTGGCGCGGCCTGACCCGCAACGCGGCGCCGGCCGACCCGTTCCTGGACCGCGAGGCGGCCTGAAGCGCTGCCGAAAACGTCAGACGCGATAGTCTCTTAGATTGGCTTGCATGACAAAATGACAACTGTCCTTGACATGGCTGTACCTCGATGTGACAAGTCTGCTTGTCAAATTGAGAGGGTTGCTTGTCATGGAAGATGCAAAGCCTAAGTGGCCCGGATATCTCCTGTTCCTCGCCGGCGTGGCGGCCTTGGCCGCCGTCCCGTTCTGGCTGGCCTATGCGCGCCCGTTTAAGGGACCGGCGATGCTGGTCGCGATCCTGGCCTGGGTCCTGGTCTACATGGCCTATATCTTTGTCGGCTCCTCGCGTTTGAAGGGGAATCGGATCGGTCCGGTCATGAAGCGCTATCGCCGCCGCCTGGGCGTGGCGATGATGGCCTACAGCTTCATCCTGATCGGTTCGCTGAGCCTGCTGCGCGGCGGCCATCTCACCGGACCGCTGCTGTGGCTCGTGGCCGCCGCGCCGGCCATACCGATCCTGGGCGTGCTGGTCGTGATGGGCCTCTACCTGAAGGAAGAGCCCGACGAGTTCGAGCGCATGATCCACGTCGAGGCCATGCTGTGGGGCCTGGGCGCGGTCCTGGGGGTCTCCACCGTCTGGGGCTTCCTGGCCAATGCCGAGGTCGTGCCCAATCCGCCCCTGTTCCTGGTCTTTCCGCTGTTCTGCGTGGCCTGGGGCTTCAGCCAGCCCATCATCCGGAGGCGGTACCAATGAAGAACCGCCTGAAGGTCCTCCGCGCTGAACGCGACTGGAGCCAGGCGGACCTCGCCGAAAAGCTCCAGGTCTCCCGCCAGACCATCAACGCCCTGGAGACGGGCAAGTACGATCCCAGCCTGCCGCTGGCCTTCAAGATCGCTCGCCTGTTCGAGCAGCCGATCGAAGCGATCTTCCAGGACGACCTCTGAGCCAAGGCCTCAGAGCCGGCTCCCACCCACCGACTTTCCTTTCCAACCGCGTCCGGCGCCTGAACGCCGGAGCCTTCCGCACGTCCCTGTCCAAGGAGAACACACCATGTGCACGCCCATGCCGCGCTTCCGCTTCTTCGTCATGGTGATGGCCATCATGGCCGCCTGCGGCGTCTTCGGCCGCGCCCACGCCGCCACCCCGTCCGACGGTCGCATCACGGTCGCCGTCACGGGCCAAGGTCCCGACGTCATCCTGATTCCGGGCCTGGCCTCGTCCGGCGCGGTCTGGGACGAGACCGTCAAGCAACTGGCCCCGACCCACCGTGTCCACGTCGTTCAGGTCGCGGGCTTCGCCGGCGCGCCAGTGGCCGGCAACGCCGAAGGGCCGGTCGTCGAGCCCCTGGTCGAGGCGGTCGACGCCTACATCAAGGCCAATCACCTCAAGTCGCCGGCCGTGATCGGCCACTCGATGGGCGGTTTTGCCGGTCTGCTGCTGGTCAGCCGTCACCCGGAGGACGTCAGCCGCCTGCTGATCGTCGACAGCCTGCCCTTCTTCTCGTCGCTGTTCTCGCCGGCCGCCACGGCCGAAGGCATGAAGCCCCAGGCCGCCGCCATGCGCGACGCCACCATCGCCATGAGCGCCGACGCCTTCGCCAGCCAGCAGGCGATGACCCTGCGCATGGTCAAGTCGCCGGACGGCCAGAAGGCCGCCCTGGTCTGGTCGGTCGCCTCGTCGCAATCGGTCGTGGCTCGCGCCCTGTACGACCTGCTGACCACCGACGCCCGGGCCGACCTGCCAGCGATCAAGACCCCGACCACGCTGCTCTATCCCTATGACCCGGCCATGGGCGCGCCGACCGCGGTGATCGACAAGACCTATGCCGACGCCTATGCCGGCCTGCCGGGCGTCGCGCTGAAGCGCATCGACGACAGCCGCCACTTCATCATGTTCGACCAGCCCAAGGCCTTCGCCGACGCGGTCGAGACCTTCTTGAAGTAGGGGGCGGCGCAGTCCAAGCATGGGGCCGACGCATCAGCGGGGGTCCCATGCATCTCAATCTTCGTCGCGTCGCGGCGGGTCTGATCTCCGTCCTGGCGCTGGGTTTCGCCGGGACCGCCCTGGCCGAGCCGGCGCTGTGGAAGATCCAGGACGCGGACTCCACCATCTACCTGTTCGGCACGATCCATGTGCTGAAGCCCAGCACGGTCTGGCGCTCGCCCAGGATCGACAAGGCCCTGAAGGACAGCGGCGACCTGACCCTGGAGATCGTTGGCGCCGACGACCCGGCCGTGATGCAGCCGCTGGTGATGAAATACGGCCTGGATCCGAACCAGCCGCTGTCGGGCAAGATCGACGCGGCCGCCTTCCAGAAAGCCTCGGCCCTGGCCCAGGTGGGCGGGGTGTCGCCGCAACTGCTGAACGCCATGCGGCCCTGGCTGGCGGCGGTGCAGCTCTCGCTGATCCCCGTCATCAAGGCCGGCTACGATCCCAAGAGCGGCGTCGAGCCGATCCTGGCCGCCGAGGTCAAGGCCGCCGGCAAGCCGGAAGGCGCCTTCGAGACGCCGGAGCAGCAGATCCGCTTCTTCGCCGACCTGCCGGTCAAGACCGAGGTGGAGTTCCTGAGCTCGACCCTGGACGAGGCCGACGAGGGCGTCGGCAAGATCGACAAGATGGTCGCCGCCTGGGCCGCCGGCGACACCGCCGAGCTGGAGACCGAATTCGTCACCGAGATGAAGGGCCAGTACCCGGAGCTCTACGACCTCTTGATCACCAAGCGGAACCAGAATTGGGCCGGCCAGCTGAAGACCAAGCTCGCGGGCAAGGGCGTCAGCTTCGTGGCCGTCGGCTCGGGGCACCTGGTGGGGCCCGACAGCGTCCAGGTCCAGCTGGCCAAGCTGGGCGTCAAGGCCGAGCGGGTGGAGTAGGGGGAGGGACTTTGGAGCGGGCGGGGGGAATCGAACCCCCGACATCAAGCTTGGGAAGCTTGCGTTCTACCTCTGAACTACGCCCGCCAAAGGGACGCCCCGTTTAGCCTGGGACGTCCGCCTACTCAAGGCGCCTTCGCGAGGCCTCGGATCCGCACTGGTCAAGATGACCAAATTGCGCCGCACAGTTCGTCTCCTTATCCGCGGTGACACGGATGGGGAGTCGATCGGCGCGTGGAAGTCCTGACGGAAATCTCTAAACAGCCCCGGATGGTCTTCGGCGAGGTGACGATCGATGTCGAAAATCGTCGCGTGCGGACCCCCGTGGGCGCCAGCAGCCTGGAGCCGAGGGTCTTCGACCTTCTGCTGACCCTGGTCGAGCGGCCGGGCCTGACCGCTTCGCGCGACCATCTGATCGAGACAGTGTGGGGCCGGGGTGACGGCTCCGATGGGGCCCTCAGCCAGGCCGTGTCCAAGCTGCGCCAGGTCCTGGGCGACGATGACCGCGCGCCGCGCTACATCGAGACGGTGCCCAGGCTCGGCTATCGCTGGATCTTCGAGGAGCCGCCCGAACGCCTGCGCCCGCCCGCCCCGCGCTGGGCGCTGGGACCGGCCTGGGTGGCCGGCGGCGCGGCTCTGGCGATGATGGTCGGCGGCCTGGGCGGGGTCGGCGCCTATGCCTGGGTCCGGGCGGAAGAGCCCGACCATTTCGAGATTCGCAAGATCCGCATGCAGCGCACGGCCGACGGTCGCTGCCTGAGGCAGGTGCAGGTCATTCGCGGCGTGGGCCGACCCACCGAGGCCGACCAGGCTCTGCCACGGCCTTCGTCGCCGGGTTGCGAGCCGCCGCCGATCTCGCGTGAGTTCGTCGAGCGTTAGGCGTGAAAAAGGCGGGCGTTGCAGCGCCCGCCTTCCTCGTCCGGCCTTGGCCTATCAGGCCTTGATGAAGGCCAGGATGTCGGGGTTGATCACGTCGGGATGGGTGGTGGCCATGCCGTGCGGGAAGCCCGGATAGGTCTTGAGCGTGCCCTTCTTCAGCAGCTTGATGCCCAGGCGGGCGCTGTCGTCGATCGGGACGATCTGATCGTCCTCGCCGTGCATCAGGAACACCGGCACGTCGACCTTCTTCATGTCGTCGGTGAAGTCGGTTTCCGAGAAGGCCTTGATGCAGTCGTAGTGGGCCTTGGTTCCGCCCATCATGCCCTGGCGCCACCAGTTCTCGACCGTGGCTTGCGACACCTTCGCGCCCGGGCGGTTGAAGCCATAGAAGGGGCCCGCCGCCACATCGTGGAAGAACTGGGAACGGTTGGCGATCTGGGCGGCGCGGAAGCCGTCGAACACCTCGATCGGCAGGCCGCCCGGATTGGCGGGGGTCTTCAGCATGATCGGCGGCACGGCGCCGATCAGCACGGCCTTGGCGACGCGGCCCGGCTTGGCGCGGGCGACGTAGTGGATCACCTCGCCGCCGCCGGTCGAGTGACCGACGTGGACGGCGTTCTTCAGGTCCAGGTGGTCGGTCAGGGCCGCGACGTCGGCGGCGTAGGTGTCCATCTCGTTGCCGGTGTCGGTCTGGGTCGAGCGGCCGTGGCCGCGGCGGTCATGGGCGATGACGCGGAAACCCTGGCCCAGGAAGAACATCATCTGATTGTCCCAGTCGTCCGCGCTCAGCGGCCAGCCGTGGTGGAACACGATCGGCTGGGCGGTCTTGGGGCCCCAGTCCTTGTAGAAGATCTGCGTGCCGTCCTTGGTGGTGATGAAACCGCTGCTCATGTTCGAAGCTCCTGGAGCGGCCGCCGCGACGGCCGGATTGGCGAGGGTGGGGAGGGCGGTCAGCGCACCGAGCGCCAGCCCGCCAGCAAGCACGCCGCGACGCGATGTTTCGATGGATTCGTTGGCGTCCATGGCTTTGCCCCTCGTGTGGAGACGCCCGCCTGGAGCGGCGCGCCGTCGTTCTGCGAGGCGGACATTGGCCCGGAGGGGCGGGGCGGGATTGGACGGCCTGGACGCGGTTTGAATGTTCATGAGGCTTGTCGGGCAATGCGCGCGCCCGAAATGCAAAACGCCGCCCGGCGGGACCGGGCGGCGTTCGAAAGCATCTTTGCCTGAGCGCTTAGTTGCCTTGCGGCGGGTGGCCTTCCGGCGGCGGGCCGGGAGGCGCGCCGCCTTCCTGCGAGCGGCGGGCGCGCATCTTTTCGAAGGCGACCTTCAGTTCGTCCAGGGTGACCTTGCCGTCGTTGTTGGCGTCGATCATGGCGAAGCGGTCGGCCGGGCGACCCGTGGCGTCCCACTCGGCCTTGTCGACCGCGCCGTCGCTATTGGCGTCCCAGCGCTTGAAGATGTCCTCGGGGGCCGGCATCTGGCGCGGCGGACCTTCTTGGGCCACGGCGACGCCGGCGGCGGCGAGAGCGGTGAGCGAGGCGAGCGCTACGGTGAGCGTGCGGCGCATGGGGGGTGTTTCCTTCCGGGTGATGTCCCTGTTTTGGTCATCGACCGCGAATATTGCCAGGATGTTTCGGGATTGCGGCCGGACCGGGCCGCGAGCGCCTGGCCGGAACGCGTTCGACGCGACACGAAACTGTCATGCGTGGCCGATAGGCCGGACCTGTCAGATCCGAGGGCGAGAGGCGCCGTCGACGGCCCGACCTTGCGACGAGGCTTCGCCATTCGTGAGGCGGACCGCCAGCTTGCGAGGCGAGATATGAAAAAGCGGCTCAAGGGCTCGGTTCCGGAGCGTTCGCGGACCGCCCCGGTCCGGGCGGCCGAGACCGAGCTGGTGTGTTACGTGCACGAGGGCTGGAAGCCGCGGGTGGAACCGGCCTCGGCCAAGCGCGACTGGATGACCGCCACGCCCGAAAGCTTCGCCTATCGCTGCCTGCCGCTGGCGATCGCCAACGCCCACGGCTGGGTGATGCTGAGCCCGTGCGGCTTCTCCGCCCGCTGGCTGGGCGATGTCGGCACCCATTCGGTGGAGATCGTGCTGGACAAGGGCGCGGACCCCAAGCACGCCCCGGTCTCTCTGTTCGGCAGCGGCGCGCTGACCTTCCACGTCGAAGGCATCATGCGCACGTCGGAGGGCTGGAACCTTTGGGTCGGCGGCCCGCCGAACGCCATGAAGGACGGCATCGCGCCGATGGGCGGCGTGATCGAGACCGACTGGTCGCCCTACACCTTCACGATGAACTGGCGCTTCACCCGGCCGGATCACTGGATCCGGTTCGAGGAGAACGAGCCGTTCTGCTTCTTCTTCCCCACGCCGCGCGGAGTGGTCGATGGCTTGAAGCCGGAGCTGCGTCCGATGGAGGACCTGCCCGAACTTCTGGACTCCTATCATGAATGGAGCCGCTCGCGGGCGGCCTTCCAGGACTGGGTCAGGAGCAACAAGCCCAAAAACCCGGCCGACCAGTGGCAGAAGCTCTACTACCGCGGCCTGCATCCCGACGGTCAGGCCGGGCCGGCCGACCATGAGTCGAAGATCCGGCTGGCCGAGTTCCGGCAGACGGGCTCGCGGCGGGTCTGTCCCGTCGGTCGCAAGGGCGATCGCAAGCCCGACTGACGCGGCGCCGGTCGGAGGCTAGAGCCCTTTAGCTTTAGATGGAATCATCTAGAGCGTTCAAAAGGGCTCTAAATGTTTGATTCTAGAGCCTGTTTATCCCGTTTGGATGGTTCCATCTAAACGGGACAGGCTCTAGTTCTTGCCCCGGTCCCGGCCGAAGTTGGGTAGGGCGCTTTCCTGGCCGGCCGCCACGATGCCGCGCCGGATCGCCCGCGTGCGGGTGAAATGCGTATGCAAGGTGTCGGCGTCGCCCCAGCGGATGGCGCGGCTCATGGCCTGCAGGTCCTCGGTGAAGCGGCCCAGCATCTCCAGCACCGCGTCCTTGTTGGCCACGAAGATGTCGCGCCACATGGTCGGGTCGCTGGCGGCGATGCGGGTGAAGTCGCGGAAACCCGAGGCGGAGTACTTGATGACCTCGTTCTCGGTGACGTTCTCAAGATCGGCCGCGCTGCCGACGATCGTGTAGGCGATCAGGTGGGGCAGGTGGGAAACGACGGCCAGCACGAGGTCGTGATGCTTTTCTTCCATCAGCTCGACCTGGGCCCCGAAGGCGCGCCAGAAGGCCGACAGCTTGGCGACGGCCTCGGCGTAATGTTCGTCATCGCTGTCGAGCGGCGTCAGGATCGTCCAGCGGTTCTCGAACAGCTCGGCGAAGCCGGAGTCGGGACCCGACTGCTCGGTGCCGGCGATCGGGTGGCCGGGGATGGCGTAGATTTTCGACAGGTCCTGGGCGCGGAAGGCCTCGGCGACATTGCCCTTGGTCGAGCCGACGTCGGTCAGGGTGGCGCCGGGCTTCATGGCCGGGATGATCTCGGCGGCCAGGCCGGGGATCGACAGCACCGGGGTGGCGATGACCACCAGGTCGGCGTCCTTGACCGCTTCGGCGATGTCGCCGGTGACATGCTCGGCGATGCCCAGTTCGACGACGCGGGCGCGATTGGCCTCGCTGGCGTCGGCCACGGTCACCTCGCCGACGACGCCATGCTGGCGCGCCGCGCGGATCACCGACCCGCCAATCAGGCCGCAGCCGATGACGGTAAGCTTGGGATAGAGGAGGCCGGGGTTAGACATGGACAAAGCTCACTTCAAACCGTTCCCCAGTCCGTTCTTCCCGGCGAAGGCCGGGATCCAGCTTCATCCGGAGCGGCTGGGGATGACGCGCCATCCGATCGCGCCCTCCAAAAGGGCGTTCGTGGGTTCGATCTGGGCCCCGGCTTTCGCCGGGGAGAGCGGAAAAACAAGGAGTCACCGCCCCATGAACTCGCTCAGCAGATCCACGACCGCCCGGTTCTGCTCTTCCAGGCCGATGGTGATCCGGATCGCGTCGGGCAGGTTGTAGTTGGCCACGGCGCGGACCAGGTAACCCTTCGACGCCAGGAAGGCCTCGGCCTCGCGGGCGGTCCTACCCGGCGTGGTCGGGAAGGTGGCCAGCACGAAGTTGGCCGCCGACGGCGTCACCTCCAGCCCCAGGCCGCCCAGCTGCTGGGCCAGCCACGGACGCCACCGCTCGACGAGCGCGAGCGAGCGGGCCTGGAACTCGTCGTCGAACAGGGCCGCCACGGCCGCTTCCTGGCCGGGGATCGAGGTGTTGAACGGCGGGCGGATGCGCTCGATCGGCTCGATGATGTGCGTCGGCGCATAGCCCCAGCCCACGCGCAGGGCGGCCAGGCCGTGCAGCTTCGAGAAGGTGCGCGTGACGATCACGTTCTCGGCGGCGCGGGCCAGGTCGAGGCCGTCCTCGAAGCGCGGATCGCTGCAGAATTCCGAATAGGCGCCGTCCAGCACCAGGATTACCGACGGCGGCAGGGCCGCGTGCAGGCCGCGGATTTCCTCGCCCGTCAGCCAGGTGCCGGTCGGGTTGGCGGGATTGGCGATAAAGACCAGGCGCGTGCGCTCGTCGACGCACTTGACCGTCTCGTCGATGTCGATGCGGTGGTTGATCTCCTTGGCCATCCGCACCTGCGCCTGGCAGGCGCGGGCCCCGATGGCGTAGGCCGCGAAGCCGTGCTCGCCCTGGACGATGTTGTCGCCGGGCTCGAGATAGACCTGGCACAGCAGGGCGAAGATCTCGTCGCTGCCGTCGCCGAAGGTCAGGCGCTCGGGTTCTAGCTTGAAGCGCTCGGCCACGGCGGCGCGCAGGATATTGGCCTTGCCGTCCGGATAGATGTGCATCCGGTCGACCGCGTCGCGATAGGCCTGCTTGGCCTTGTCGCTGCTGCCCAGGATGTTCTCGTTGCTCGACAGCTTGATGGGGTGCTCGACGCCATCGATCTTCGACTTGCCGCCGACATAGGCGTGGATGTCCATGATCCCGGGCTTGGGAACGGGACGGGGCGCGGCGAAGCGATCGGTGGGGGCGGCGGTCATCGGATACTCAGTCTAGAGACGGGCGTCTCTTACACGTCGAACTGTTCGGGCGCAGCCCCGATGACGCCGGTCAGTTGACCCGGGGCGCGGGCCAGGCGCTCGTCGTCGGTCTGGAAGAAGCCCGAAAGCGAGAACAGCTTCAGGCCGCCGGCCTCGGCGACCTGCTCGGCGGCGACGCCGTCCTGGCTCAGCGTGTCGACGATGGCGGCCGCGCTCTTGGCCGAGTCGGTCACCCAGAAGGTCTGGTCGTGGCCGGTGGGCTCGACCTCGACCTCGGCCACGGCCAGGGCGGCTTGCGGTCCCCAGGTGGCCAGGCAGGGCAGGGCGGCGAACACCTTCAGCTTCGGCTCGGCCAGCAGGCGGCCCCACCAAGGCGTGTCGGACGCCAGCGGCATGACGGCGACGCCCCACGGGGCGCGGGCCACGGCCAGGGCGTCCTGGGCGGTGGGGACGATCGACAGGCGCGGGGCGGTCCCGAAGCGCAGGCGGGTCAGCTCGACGGCGCGGGCCGGTTCGCGGCCGCCGAACACGGCCAGCTGATAGGGACCTTGGCGCGCTAGATTGTCGGCCATGATCTCGCGCCAGATGCGGATGACCAGGGCGTTGGAGGCGCCGGTGCGGGGCGCTTCCAGAAGCTTGCGGACAATCTGGGCCTCGCGGCCGGGGCGCAGGCCAAAGCCCGTGTCGCCGGAAGCGCGCTTGGCGGCCGCGACGGCGCTGGCCAGGCCGGCGCGCTCGTCGAGCAGCTTCAACAATTCACCGTCGATGGCGTCCAGTCGCCATCGGACCTCTTCGAGAGACGGTGTGGCGTCCGTCGCGTCGCTGCCCATGTTCTTCCCCGAAATTGGAGGGCGGACCATAGTCTTTGCCGCCGAACACGCAATAGCCAGCCCTGTTGGGGAAGAAAATTGCGCGCTCGGCGATCAGTGATCCATCATTTGGGTTCAGTACACCTTTGGCGCGGGGCCCGTATCGATCACGCCCAGGAAGGTGCGGCCGTTCTGGAACCTGAGATCCGCCTCGATGACCGGCTCCTGGCCGGCGGCCTGGGCGATGGCGGCCAGGGCCTGTTCCGGCGTCTTGATCGGTTGGCCGGGGGTGGCGCGTTCCTTGAGCGCCACGCTCAGCGACCCGGTCACCGCGCCATCGGCGTCGACCGACAGCACGCCGGACTTGGCCTTGCCCTCGGCGTCGCCGGCCAGCAGTTGGCTCTGCTGGACGCTGATCTGGCCGCCGGCCTCGCTCCAGCGCTTGACGGCCGCCTCCCAGTTGCGGCCGCGCAGGTACGAGACGTGCGACAGGCGGGTCTCCAGGATCATCGAGGCGGTCTTGTCCTGGGCCAGGCGGCCCAGCAAACCGGTGAAGGCGGTCTTGGCGCCGTCGGCCTTGAAGAAGATCGCGCCCTGGTCGTCGGGACCGCCGCGAGTGTGCAGCTGCATGTTGTCGGCCGAGACCAGCTGGAACGGCTTGGTCCCGGGGGCGGGGACGAAGGTCAGCTTGGCGCCCTCGACCGAGATGCGCGGCGGATACTCGGTGACGTGCGAGATGCTGGCGCGCAGGGCCTGGCCGGTGATGGTCACGTCGCCGGCCTCTGGCCGGGTCAGGACGACCCCTTGCGGCGCGACCAGCACCCAGTGGGTCAGGTCATAGATCTCGGCCTCGCCCTTCAGCACCGGCGCGCGGACGGCCCAGCCGGTCGGCTCTGCCATGCGGGCGTTCGTCAGGTCGACGTTCATGCGGAACGGGAAACCGTGGAAGGTGCGGGCGCTCCACGACAGGTCATAGCCGCGCGACTTCAGGTCGGCCGACTGGGCGTCCATCCGCTGCTCGGCCTGACCGCGCAGCCAGAACCAGCCATAGCTCCAGCCGCCCGCGATGACGGCGGCGAGGATGAAAGGCGTGAACAGACGGCTGCGCCGAGCCTTCTGGGGGGCTTTGCGGGACGGGCGGGCGTCGGTATGGGTCATGTATAGGGCGCGTCCAGTCGGGATCGGGAATGGGTTTGGCAGGCGACAGTGAAGATCGCTGGGTGTTCGGATACGGATCGCTCATGTGGCGGCCCGGGTTCCCGTTCATAGACCGAAGAACGGCCGTGCTCCACGGTCGCCGGCGGGCCTTTTGCATCTATTCCGTCCATCATCGCGGCACCTACGAGCGGCCGGGTCTTGTGCTGGGCCTGGCTCCCGGCGGGGCGGTGCGCGGCATGGCCTACCGGGTGGCGGCTGGCGAATGGGAAGCGGTCTACGCCTATCTGCGCGAACGCGAGCAGCCGACCGAGACCTATTTCGAAACCTGGCGCGACGTGAAGATCGACAACGGGCCAGAGGGGGGCGAGAAGACGCCGGCGCTAGTCTTCCTGTCGGACATGAAGCACGCCCAGTGGGCCGGAGCCTTGACCCTGGAGCAGCAGGCTCAGCTGATCGCGGGCGCCAGGGGCCTGTCGGGCCGCAACATCGACTACCTCTCCGACCTCGTCCTGCACCTGCGCGAGGATGGGGTGCGCGACGGGACGATGGAGAAGCTACTGAAGATGGTCGAGGCGATCGAGCCGGTCCGCTAGAGTCGTGGACCGAAATCCTCGTCCTTCGACAGGCTCAGGATGAGGATTTCTACTGGAACCGCCATCGACAATAGCCCTCATCCTGAGCTTGTCGAAGGACGAGGGCGGGAGCGCGGCGGTTAAATTCCGCTGTCCTCCAGCGCCTTGGTCGCGGTGTCGATCCGGGTCTGCAGCTCGCGCATGAATTCGCCGCGCTTCAGGCCGGCGGGGATCGGCTCGAGGTAGTCGAAGACGATCGTGCCCGGCTTGACGACGAAGCCCTTGTTCCAGTGGCTGCCGCAGTTCAGGGCGAGCGGCGTGACCGGCATCTCGAGCTCACGATAGAGCGCGGCGATGCCAGGCTTGTACTCGCCGGGCTGGCCGGGGAGGCCGCGGGTGCCTTCGGGGAAGATGATGATCTGGCGGCTCTCGGTCATGCGCGCGGTGGAGTCGCGGACCAGCTTCTTCAGCGCCGTCGAATGGCCAGCGCGGTCGACCACGATCATGCCCGCCTTCATCCCGTGCCAGCCGAACAGCGGCACCATCAGGAGTTCCTTCTTCATCACGAAGCAGGCGTCGGGCAGCAGGGCGAACTGGCTGAAGACGTCGAACATCGACTGGTGCTTGGCCGCGACCAGGGCCGCGTCGGTCGGACGCTGACCGCGCACCTCGACCTTGACATCGGCCAGCCAGCGCAGGCTCCAGATCAGGCCCTTGGCCCAGGTCTTCAGCGACCAGGTGTTGGCCTGCCGGGGCAGCGGATAGGTCACGATCATGCCCACGGCCCAGACGATGGACCACAGCCAGAAGAACAGCTGGAACAGGAACGAACGCAGATAGATCAAGACGCTTCCTTCGCGGCCGGGGCGGCCTTTTCTTTCGGTCCCAGGCCTAGAAACGCTTCACGGCCCAGGATCGCCAGGTACTTGCAGTATTCCACGATCATCCGCCGGGCGCTGATGCTGGTCTTCCACCAGCGGTGGGCGTTGAGATCGGTCTTGACCGGATAGGCATAGAGCTCGACGTTCGGCATGGCGGCCCGCAGCTCCAGCATCGAGCGCGGCATATGATAGTCGGCCGTGACCACGATCAGGCTCTTATAGCCCTTGGACTTGGCCCACTCGGCCGTCTCGCGGGCGTTGCCGACGGTGTTGGCGGCGGCGAAGCCTAAGTCCACGCAGCAGTCATAGATCGGCTTGACCGCCTTGGTCACCGTCTGGACATCGGCGCGGGTGGCTTCGCGGTTGACGCCGGAGATCAGCAGACGCTGGCCCTTGCCCTCCTCCAGCAACTTGGTGGCGGCTTCCAGGCGCAGGGTCGAGGCGCCGGTCAGGGCCACGACGCCGTCGGCGACCGGCGGCTCCTTGGCGGGGGTCGACTGGTCCACCCGGCCGGTGAAGGCCAGCAGGCCCAGGCCCCAGATCATCAGCGCGATCAGCAGCGCGGCGAGCGTCTTCATGACGTTTGGGTCTTCACGGCATCTCCCCCACGATGCGCGACGCCGCCAGGCGGGCCGAGAGCCCGGCGATCAGGGCCGCGACCACCGGAGCGGGCAGGGCGGCGACCAGATCGATCCAGGCCAAGGGCAGGACCGGCGCAACCCCCGCGCCGCCGCCGAAGTAGCGCGCAACGACGCCGATGATGGCCGCGCCCGCTCCGCCCAGCAAGCCCGCCAGCGCGCCCATGGTCGCGAAACGGTTCTGGAACAGGCTGGCGATGAAGCCCTGCTCGGCCCCGGAGAAGTGCAGCACCTCGATCACGTCGCGGCGGGCGGCCAGGCCCGCGCGGGTGGCGAAGGCGATGACGGCGGCCGTGGCGGCGGCGATCAGGGCGAAGACGCCCAGGGCCGCCAGGCGCGCCAGGTCGGCGGCGCGCTCGATGTCGGCGATCCAGCGGCTGTGGTCGTCCACCGTGGCGTCGATGCCGGCCGAGCGCAGGGCCTTGTCCAGCACCTGGGCGGTCGGCGGGGCCTTGGGATCGAGCTCGAGCGTGACGAGACGCGGTGTCGGCAGCTCGTCGACCAGGGCCTCCTTGCCGATCCAGGGCGCGAGCAAGGCCTCTGCCTTCTCGCGCGGCAGGGCCTGGGCCTCGGCCACGCCCCTGACCCCGGCCAGGGTCTCGGCGGCGCGGGCCGCGGCGCTGTCGGGCGTCTCGTTGGCGCGGGCGCGGACCACCACGGTGGCCGAGTTGACCAGTTGCGAGGTCCAGCCGTGGGCGGCGCGATTGGCGGCCAGGGCGGCGAAAGCGGTCAGGCAGGCCAGGAAGCAAAGCACCGCCACCACGAACACCAAAGCCCCGTCGCGAGCGTCGCGCGGCGGCAGCAGCGGCCCCGGCTTCCAGCGGGCGACCTGGAAGAACTCGCTCATGACTGGCCTCCCACATCGACCAGGCGACCGTGTTCGAGATGCAGGGTCGGGCGGCCGGCGCGGGCCACCAGATCCTCGTCGTGGGTGGCGATCAGCACCGTGGTGCCCAGGCGGTTCAGCTCGACGAACAGGCGCAACAGGCGCAGCGACATGGCCGGGTCGACATTGCCTGTCGGCTCGTCGGCCAGCAAGACGTCGGGGCGATCGACCACGGCGCGAGCGATGGCCAAGCGCTGCTTCTCGCCGCCGGACAGGGTGGCGGGAAGCGCATGCATGCGTTCCCCAAGTCCCACCCAGGTCAGCAGTTCGGCGACATCCTCGCGGTAGGTGGCCGGCTTGCGCTTGAGGATACGCAGGGGCAGGGCGGCGTTGTCGAACACCGACAGGTGCTCCAGCAGCCGGAATTCCTGGAACACCACCCCGATCCGGCGACGCAGGAATGGCAGGTCCGAGGTATGGGTGAGGCTGACATCGCGCCCGAAAAGCTCGACGCGACCCCGTGACGCACGGTGCGCCAGATAGATCAGCTTGAGCAGGGAGCTCTTGCCCGCGCCCGACGCGCCGGTCAGGAAATGGAATGAGCCCGGAGCCAGGGAGAAGCTGATATCCCTCAGGGTTTCCGGCGCGCGGCCGTAACGCATCGAGACGCCATCGAACCGGACCACCGGAAGGGCGTCATCGCCCTGTTCTGTGTCGATCCGCAAGGCGCGTCACTTGGGTTTCTGGACATCAGGGTTAAAATCAGCGACCCCCTTAAGGTATGTGGGGAGCGTTCGATTCGCGGCCATGATACTGACCTGTCCGGAGTGCGCCAGCCGCTATTTCGTCGACGACTCCAAGGTCGGCGCGGCTGGTCGCGTCGTGCGCTGCGCTTCGTGCGGTCACCGCTGGAACGCGCGCAACGAAACCGCTGACGACCTGTTCGACGAGCCCGAAGCGCCGACGCTGGCCAACCAGGCCGAGGGCGCCGAGCAGACCGCTGAAACCGTGGCCGAGGGCGCGGGGGCCGACGCCGAGGAACCGCCGGTCAGCGCCCTGCCGGGCGAGGAGCTTCCCAAGGTCTTCCGGGCTCGCGCCGACGCCGAGCGTCGCCTGCGCGAAGCCACCGCCACCGGCGTCATCTGGGCCGGCATGGCCGCCGCCATGGCGGTGGTCGTGGTCGCCGCCCTGATCTTCCGCATCGATGTGGTCAAGATCCTGCCGGGGTCGGCCGGCGCCTACGCCGCCGTCGGCCTGCCGGTGAACACCATCGGCCTGGTGATCGACCGCGGCAGCATCAAGGCTCAGCCCGTGATGCTGGATGGTCACGCGGCCGTGACCATCACCGGCTCGATCCGCAACATCACCGAACATGAAGTGCTGGCCCCGCCACTGCGGGTCGAGCTGCTGAACAAGCAGGAAAAGCGCGTGGCCGGCCAGCTGGCCGCCGCCGCCGACGCCAAGATCCCGCCGGGCGAGGTGCGCCACTTCTCGATCACCTTCCTGAATCCGCCTCGCACGGCCAAGGACTTGCAGATCGGCTTCGCCACCGAAGCCGGCGCGGCCAAGGCGGTGAAAGCGGCTCTCCACAAGCCCGAAGGCCACGGCGGCGAGCCCCAATTGGACCTGCGCGGCGCTCAGGACGCCCCCGTCGAACACGAAGCGGCTGGACAGGAACCCCCGGTACATGAGAGCGGGGACGAAACTCCTCCCCCAGCAGACTCTCATGAACCCGCCCACCATGAATGACACCAAACAGCCCGAAGTCCTGATCTCGGAAGCCGAGATCGCCGAGCGGGTTCAGAAGCTGGCGGAAGCCATCGCGCCGCGCATCGACAACGACACCGTCGTGATCTGCTTGCTGACCGGCGGTCTCTGGTTCGCCGCCGACCTCACACGCGCCCTCTACAAGGCCGGCCGCGATGTGCGTTTCGACGCCCTGTGGCTGGCCTCCTATCACGACGAGCGCAAGAGCACGGGCCGCTGCGAGGTCCGCGCCGACCTGCAACGCCCGCTGGTCGGCCGCCGCGCCCTGGTCGTCGACGATGTGTTCGACACGGGCCTGTCGCTGTCGGAAGCCGCCCGTCTGGTCAAGGACGCCGGGGCCAGCGAAGTGCTGACCGCCGTCTTCGCCCGCAAGCCCTGGCCCAAGGATCGCGGCATGGAGCCCGACTTCGTCGCCTGGGAAGCGCCCGCGCGCTACCTGGTCGGCTACGGCCTCGACGACGAGGGCAAGAGCCGCGGCCTGCCGTACATCGGCGCCCTGGACTAGAGGCCCTTAGGCCGCGCGCTGCGGGCGCGCCGCCGGCTTTTTGTCGATTTCGAACAGGTCGACCCGTTTGGCCAGTTCCTGCGTCTCGTTGTGCAGCGCATGGGCGGCGGCGGTGGTCTCCTCGACCATGGCCGCGTTCTGCTGCACGACCCGGTCCATCTCGCCCATCGTCGCGTTGACCTCGCCCAGGCCCAGGGCCTGATCGTGCGCGGAGGCGGCGATGGCCTTGACCTGAGCGTCGATCTCGGCGACGCGGGCGATGATCCGCTGCAGCGCTTCGCGGGTGCGGCCCACGCGCTCGACGCCGGCGCTGACCTGTTGGCCCGAGACGTTGATCAGGTCCTTGATCTCCTTGGCCGCGCTCGCCGAGCGTTGGGCCAGGGCCCGGACTTCCTGGGCCACGACCGCGAACCCGCGCCCGGCCTCGCCGGCGCGAGCGGCCTCGACGCCGGCGTTCAGGGCCAGCAGGTTGGTCTGGAAGGCGATCTCGTCGATGACGCCGATGATCTTGCCGATCTGGCCAGACGAGTTTTCGATCAGGGTCATGGCCTCGACGGCCTCGCTGACCACGGGATCCGAGCTTTCGGCTTCCTGGCGAGCCGAGGCCGCGGCGGCGTTGGCCTGGCTGGCGCTGTCGGCGGTGCTGCTGACCGCGATGGTGATCTCGCCCAGGGCGGCCGTGGTCTGAACCAGGCTGGCGGCCTGGTGCTCGGTGCGACGGGCCAGTTCGTCAGAGGCGCGCGACATGTCCGCGACCCCGGCGGTCATGCTGGCGGCGTTGCCGGCGATCTCGCGCATGGCGGCCTGCAGGCGCGACAGGGCGTCGTTGAAGTCGGCGCGTAGCGGCTCGTAGCGGGCGGCGAAGGCCTGTTCCAGCCGCCAGGTCAGGTTGCCGCGCGACAAGTGACCCAGCGCCGTGGCCAGTTCCTCGACGACCTGGGTCTGCTCGGCTTCCAGAGCGGCCTTCTGGCGAGCCTGTTCGGCATTGGCCATATCGCGAGCGTTGCGCTGGGCCTCGGCCTCGGCGTTGGCGGCGTCGGCGCGCGAAGCCGCGTCCAGCGCCTTGTCGGTACGAGCGGTGACGGTGACGAACAGCCGCGACACGCCGGCGGTCAGCCAGATCAGCGACCAGGACGTGGCGAGGGTGACACCGGCGTCGAAGGCCAGGCGCAGGGGCGTGACCTCGCCGCTCATGAGGACGTGTGGAGCGATCGCGGCCATGGACAGCTCGATCCCCACCACGGTGGCCGCGCCCACGGCGACGGCGCGCCAGTCGCCATAGGCGACGAGCAGGGCCAGGGCGGCGAGGTAGGCCATGCGGGCGTCGGCTTGAAGGGGATGGCCGGAAAATGCGGCGATGAACAGGCTGACCTGGCCCATCAAGGTCAACGCGGTCGAGATTCGCTGAGCGGCGTTGTCGCGCCAGATCGCCCAGCCGCCCCAGGCCAGGGCCGCCAGCAGCACCGAGCCGCCAGCCAGCGGCGGGACCGGGCGACCCGCCATCATCGCGGCGGCCGGGGTGATCAGCACCAGCGCCCCGATACAGGCCAGCACCAGATAGCCGCCGAGCTTCCGTTGAGCTTCGATACTGTCGAATTCAATCAGGTTGCCCACCGCCGAGCTCCACTGTTCCCCGAGACTGGACCACTGTTACGGCGCCGATGGTTAATCCCTTGTGGCGGTAGGGCTATTTTTTGAGGTTTCCGTAGGACTACCTAGACCCAGTCCGGGACGAGGTCGCGCGCCAGCATTTCCTCATAGGTCGGGCGCTTGCGGATCACCGCGTAGCGGTCGCCGTCGACCAGAACCTCAGGGACCAGCGGCCGGGTGTTGTACTCGCTGGCCATGGCCGAGCCATAGGCGCCGGCCGACATGAAGGCCACCAGATCCCCCGCGCCGAACGGCGGCAGGGCGCGATCGCGGGTGAAGGTGTCGCCCGTCTCGCAGACCGGACCGACCACGTCATAGACCGTCTCGGTCCCTTGCGGGTCCTTGGCGCGCTTGATCACCGGCCGAATGTCGTGGAAGGCGTCGTACATGGCCGGACGGATCAGGTCGTTCATGGCCGCGTCGATGACCAGGAACTTGCGGCCTTCCGGACGCTCGTGGACATGGATCACCTCCGAGACCAGCACGCCGGCGTTGGCGGCGATGACCCGGCCGGGTTCGAAGGCCAGCTTGACGGGAAGGCCCTTGGTGACCTCGCCGACCATCGCGCCGAACTCCGCCGGCGAGGGCGGCGCGGGGCTGTTGAAATATGGCACGCCCAGGCCGCCGCCCAGGTCCAGGCGCTCGACCGACAGGCCTTCACCCAGCAGTTGTTCGACCAGGCCCCGCATCTTGGTGAAGGCCGCGCGCATGGGCGTCAGGTCGGTGATCTGGCTGCCGATGTGGCAGGCCACGCCGACGGGTTCGAGATTGGCGTTGTTGCTGGCGTTGGCGTAGAGGCGCGCCGCCTCGGCGAACGAGACGCCGAACTTGTTCTCGGACTTGCCGGTGGCGATCTTGGCGTGACCGCCGGCCGCGACGTCGGGATTGACCCGGAAGGCGATCTTGGCGCGGACACCCAGCTCGGCCGCGACCTGAGCGATCAGGTTCATCTCCGGTTCGGATTCGACGTTGATCTCGGCGACGCCGACCTTGAGGGCGAACGCGATCTCGCGACGGGTCTTGCCGACGCCGGAGAAGACGATGCGCTCGGCCGGGATGCCGGCGGCCAGGGCGCGGCGAACCTCGCCCTCCGAGACCGTATCGGCCCCCGCGCCCAGATCGCCCAGAACCTTCAGCACCGCGACATTGGAATTGGCCTTCACGGCGTAGGCGACCAGCGGGTCGACCACGCCGCCGGCGATCAGGGCGTCGCGGAACACGGTGAAGTGCCGCTCCAGCGTGGCGCGGCTGTAGACATAGACGGGCGTGCCGACCTCGGCCGCGATCCTGGCCAGGGGCACGCCTTCACAGGCCAGGCCCTCGGGGCCGTACTCGAAGTGGTTCAACGGAATCTCTTACCTGGGCGTGGCGCCGGGGAAGCCGGCTTGCGAGGGGCCGCCGAACGGATCGTTGGTGCCCGGCAGCGGCGCTTCGCGAATGGTGCGGTTGCTGGAGGCCGGGTCTCGGATCTCCTGGGCGCCGCCGGCGCGGGCCGGCTGATTGGCCTGGGCCGAGGCGGCGCGGCGTTCGGCGTCCCAGGCGGCCTTCTTGGCCGGATCCCACATCGGCGCGGGGCGTTCCAGGGCGCCTTGCTTGCCGCAGGCGGCGGCCGTGAGGGCCAGGGCGGTCAGGGCGAGCAGGGTGACGGGACGCCCGAAGTTCTTGTTAAAGGGGGTCATGCGAGGACTTCCTTCCAACGCGCGATCTGGGCGCGGACCTGGGCGGGGGCGGTCCCACCGTAGCTCATGCGGCTGGCCGCCGAGGCGGCCGGAGTCAGAACGGCGTAGACGTCCTGGGTGATCCGGGGCTCGATCGCCTGGAACTGCTCCAAGCTAAGATCGGCCAGATCGACGCCAAGCCCTTCGGCCGTCTTCACGGCGGAGCCTGTCACGTGGTGGGCGTCGCGGAAAGGCATGTTCAGCGTCCGCACCAGCCAATCGGCCAGATCGGTGGCGGTCGAGAAGCCGGCGCCGGCCGCCTTGGCCATGGTCTCGGTGTTGGGGGTCAGGTCGGCGACCATGCCGGCCATGGCCAGCAGGCTCAGTTCCAGGGCGTCGAAGGCCTCGAAGGTCGGGACCTTGTCTTCCTGCATGTCCTTCGAATAGGCCAGCGGCAGACCCTTCATGACCACGGTCAGGGTGGTCAGCGAGCCCAGGATGCGGCCGACCTTGGCGCGGATCAGCTCGGCGGCGTCGGGGTTCTTCTTCTGCGGCATGATCGAGCTGCCGGTCGTGAAGGCGTCGGTCAGCTTGATGAAGCCGAACATCGGCGTCGTCCACAGCACGATCTCCTCGGCCAGGCGCGACAGGTGCGTGGCGGTGATCGAGGCGGCCGACAGGGCTTCGAGCGCGAAGTCGCGGGCCGAGACGCTGTCCAGCGAGTTGGCGGTCGGGCGGTCGAAGCCCAGGGCCGCCGCCGTCTGGTGGCGGTCGATCGGGAAGGGCGAGCCGGCCAGGGCCGCCGCGCCCAGCGGGCACTCGTTCATGCGGGCGCGGGCGTCGCGGAAGCGGCTGGCGTCGCGACCGAACATCTCGACATAGGCCATCAGGTGGTGGCCGAAGGTGACCGGCTGGGCCGGCTGAAGATGGGTGAAGCCCGGCATCAGGGCGTCGGCATAAACCTCGGCCTGAGCCAGCAGGGCCTTTTGCAGCGCTTCCAGTTGCGCGGCCGAGCGGTCGGCGGCGTCGCGGACCCACAGGCGGAAGTCGACGGCGACCTGGTCGTTGCGCGAGCGGGCGGTGTGCAGCCGGCCGGCGGTCGCGCCGATCAGCTCGCGCAGCCGCGCCTCGATATTCATGTGGATGTCTTCGTACTCGTCGCGGAACGGGAAGACCCCGGCCGTGATTTCGCCCTCGATGGCGTCGAGCCCTTTGAGGATTTCCTCGCCGTCGGCGCTTGCAATCACACCTTGGCTGATCAACATCCGGGCGTGGGCGCGGGAGCCTGCCAGGTCCTGCGCCCAGAGGCGCTTGTCGAAGCCGATGGAGACGTTGATCGCCTGCATCAGTTCCGCCGGCTTGGCCGAGAACCGACCGCCCCACATGGCTTGGCCCTGGCCCTTGTCGGCCTTGGGCGTATCGGAGGCGTTGTCGGTCATATGAGCGAAGTCCAATCGGAGGCGGCGGCCAAGAAGCGCAACCCTGTGAGGCTGGCGCTGGGTGGCGTCGTCCTCGTCGGCGTGGCGGCGGTTCTATACGTCATCGCCAGTGCTTCGTTCAAACCCCATGGGCCTGCCGACCTCACAGAATTCAAGAAGGGGACGCTGGAAAAGCTCGACGTGCCCGCCACGCCGCGCCCCGCGCCCGACACGGTGTTCACCAGCCTGGACGGCAAGCCCGCCACTCTGGCCGACTTCAAGGGCCGCGTGGTGGTCATGAACCTGTGGGCGACCTGGTGCGCGCCGTGCAAGGCCGAGATGCCGACCCTGGCCAAGCTGCAGTCCGTCTACGCGACCCAGCCGGTCACCGTGCTGCCGATCAGCGTCGACCGCGATAGCGACCTGAACCTGGTCAACGAGGAGATGGCCGCCAACCCGCCGCTGAAGACCTATCGCGATCCGGGCTACAAGCTCTCGTTCGCGCTGGAGCCCAAGGCGGCCGGCTATCCGACGACGATCATTTACGACCGCCAGGGCCGTGAGCGCGCCCGCATGGCCGGTCCGGCCGACTGGTCCAGCCCGGAAGCGCGCGGAATCGTCGAGAAGCTTCTGGCCGAGAAGTGATCGATCCGGCGCTTCTGGAACCCCTGGCTGACGACGCCTGGCCGGCCCGCGAGCGGGCGCGGCTGGGCGGCTGGCGGCTGAACGCCTCGTCCGGCCAGTCGATGCGGATCAACGCCTGCTGGCCGCTGGCGGCGCCGGATCGCGATCCGGAAGCGGCGCTGGATGCGGTCGAGGCCTGGTTCGTCGAGCGCGGCCTGCCGCCGCGCTTCAAGCTGACCGACGGCGTGGTGGCGCCGGCTGACCTGGCCGAGCGTTTGGCGGCCCGAGGCTACGCGGCCTGCAAGGCGACCCTGGTGATGCTGGGGGCGACGGGCGGGGAAGGCGACGATGGCGTCCGCCTGTCGGACACGCCGGACGCCACCTTCGAAGCCGTGTTCACCGCCACGGCCGGTAACCCGGAGGATGGTCGCGAACGGCTGGAGGCGCTTGGCCGTATCCCTCCGCCGGCCCGCTTCGCGCGGCTGGACATCGACGGCGTCCCGGCGGCGATCGGGGCCAGCGCCATCGGCGGCGGTTACGCGGGGATCTTCGGCATGCGCACCGTGCCCGACCATCGCCGCAAGGGGCTGGCCCGCCGGGTGCTGCGCGCCCTGCTGGCCGAGGCGAAGGATCTGGGCGCTGGCCGCGCCTGGCTGCAGGTCGAGGCCGACAACGCCCCGGCCATCGCCCTCTATGCCAACGAGGGCTTCGAGCCCGGCTACCGCTACAGCTACTGGGCCCGCTGAGGCGCCACGCAACGGACTAGGCGCGCCGACTAGACGCCCAGCTCGGCCCGCAGGTCGGCCGCGCTCATGCCCATCGTCCGCAGTTCGCGCAGGGTCTGGGCCCTGTCGCGCTTGGCGTAGCGCTTGCCGTCCGGACCGACCAGCAGGCCGTGATGGCGGTAGGTCGGGGTCGCGTAGCCCAGCAGGGCCTGAAGCAGGCGCTGGATGTGGGCGGCCTCGAACAGGTCGACGCCTCGGATCACGTGGCTGATGCCTTGTAGGGCGTCGTCGTGGACCACGGCCAGGTGATAGGCGACGCCGACGTCCTTGCGGGCCAGGACTATGTCGCCGGCTGTTTCCGGGCGAGCCTGGATGACGCCGGTTTCGCCGTCGGGCCCCGCGCCCTCCTCGACGAACGTCAGGCCTTCGAAGCCACCGAGCACGTCACGCGCCGCCGCCAGCGACAGCCGCCAGGCGAAGGCCTCGCCGCGTTCGAGGCGTTCGGCTTCCTCGTCGGCGGGCAGGGGCGCGCCGACATAGGCAACCGCCGGCGCGTGCGGGGCGCGGCCGATGTCGACCTCCTTGCGCGTCTTGAAGCAGCGATAGACCAGGCCGCGTTCGCGCAAGGTCTCGATCGCGGCGTGGTAGTCGGTCAGATGCTCGGACTGCCGGCGAACGGGCGTTTCCCAGGAAAGGCCCAGCCAGGCCAGGTCCTCGAAGATGGCCGCGTCGTATTCCGGCCGGCAGCGGGTGGCGTCGATGTCCTCGATGCGTAGCAGGAAGCGGCCGCCGGCCGCACGGGCGGCCTGAAAGGCCGTCAACGCGGAGAATCCGTGGCCGCGATGCAGATGGCCCGTCGGCGACGGGGCGAACCGGGTGACGAAGGTCACGCTCGATCTCAGTCCCAATTCAGCCTTGAGGGGGCGTGGTGAACTTCGCGAACATGCCAAGGTGCTCGAACACGGCGCGCAGGAAGGCTTCTTCGCCGCCCAGCTGCGCCTTCAGCGTGGTGAACTGCTTGAAGCCGATCATCTCCGCCAGACCGTGACCGGCGCACCAGGCCGCGATGGTCGCCAACTCCAGGTCGATGTCGCTGACGTGACCGCCGCTGTTCTCGTTGATGGTGTTACGAACCTGGCAATAGGCGCCGTCGTCCTTCAGCTGGTCGGGCAGGGCGTCCTTGTCGCGCGAGCGGTCGTACATCACGCGATAGAGCGCCGGGTTGTCGCGGGCGAAGCAGACATAGGCCACGCCCAGATTGCTGATCCGCGCGCGGGCGTCGTCGGTCGAGGCGCGGGCCGCGGACAGGGCCAGGTCCAGCTCATGCCAGCCCTCGTGGGCGACGGCCTCCAGCAACTGGGCCTTGTCCTTGAAGTGATGATAGGGCGCGGCGGGGCTCACCCCGGCCTCGCGCGCCACGGCTCGCAGCGACAAGGCCGCCGGACCCTCTGTTTCGAGGATCTTGCGGGCGGCGTCGATCAGGGCGCGGCTCAGGTCGCCATGGTGATACGGACGGGATTCGGCGGTCGCGGTGGTCATGGGTCCTCACTGTAACAGCACCTTTCCGGATTTTCATCCAAACACTGTATAGATTATCTTGACGTCGTTCAGATTGGTGCTATCTAAGCACCGTCCAGATTGGCTCGGCGCAGGCTTGGCCAGGGCCCATCGGGGTAGGACAAGACACTGAGGGACATCCCATGCAACGTACGCTCGCCGCTTTTGAAAACGCCTTCGACCGTCTGGCCGCCGGCTATTTCCTCGTCATCGCTCTTGGCGTCGCCGCCGCTGTCGCCGGCGTTGTTCTCTAATAAAGACTGATGGTTCGCTGTCGGCGGGCTTGCCTCGGAGCGCCCGTCGCCGCGTTCGGCTTGAAGCTTTGCTGTCGCGGAGCTAACCAGAACCGGACGCGTTAGGCCTTCCGACGCCGTTTCATTCGTGTGCGTCGCAGGCTTTCTCCATGATCCAAGACATCGTCCGATGAGCGTCGCCTTCACCAAGGAAGGCGACAGCGAGGCCTTCGCGGCCGATCTGCCCGATCGCCCGATCTCCACCCATCCCAATCTCGTCACGCCGGAAGGCCTGGCCCAGATCGAGGCCGAGCTGACCTCGGCGCGCGCCGCCTATAGCGCGGCCCAGAGCGCCGGCGGGGCGGCCGATGGCGATCGCACCGCCATGGCGCGCGCCACCCGCGATCTGCGCTACTGGTCCGCTCGCCGCGCCACCGCCCAGTTGATGGAGCGCGACCCGGACAAGACCGCCGTGCAGTTCGGCGACCGCGTGACCTTCGAGCGCGAGGACGGGCGTGTGCAGACCTTCCGCATCGTCGGCGAGGACGAAGCCGACCCGACCCAGGGTTCGGTCTCCTATGTCGCCCCGATCGCCCGCGCCCTGCTGGGCAAGATCGTCGGCGACGTCTCCCCCGCGCCCGGCGGCGAGGTCGAGATCACCAGCATCGGATAGTTCAGCAAGTTCCGGATTGTCAGCGACCGCGGGGCGGGGTCCCTTGCGGCCGATGTTCGTTCCCCCAACCGCCGACGCCCTGCTCGAAGCCCGCCGCCGTCTGGCCGCCGCCGACCCGGCGCTGGCCGCCCTGGAAGCTGTCACGCCGCCCTTCGAATGGCGCGTGAGCACGGGCGGCTTTCCGGGTCTGCTCAAGATGATCGTGCAGCAGCAGGTGTCGCTGGCCTCGGCCGCCGCCATCTGGGCGCGGGTCGAGGCGGGCTTGCCCGAGATGACTCCCGACGCGGTGATGGGCCACGAGGACGCCTATCTGCTGTCGCTCGGCCTTTCGCGACCCAAGGCCCGCTATGTCCGCGCCATCGCCCACGCCCACCTGGCGGGGACCTGTGATTTCGACGCCCTGCTGGGCCTTTCCGACGAGGAGGCGATCACCGCGCTGACGGCGATCACCGGCATCGGCCGCTGGACCGCCGAGGTCTATCTGATGTTCACCCAAGGGCGGCTGGACATGTTCCCTGGCGGCGACATCGCCCTGCAGGAGGCCATGCGCTGGGCCGACCGGTCCGAGGTCCGGCCCAACGAGAAGCAGGCCTATGCCCGGGCCGAACTCTGGCGGCCCTATCGCGGCGTCGCCGCCCATCTGCTTTGGGCCTGCTACGGCGCCGTGAAACGACGCGAGATCGCGCCTTTCTGAGTCCTGTCGGCGAGATGTCTTGGTTCTGTCGCTGACATGGCCCATCCTTTCCATGCGTTCGGGAATGAATGGCGATTCCCTGAATAGCGTAGGAAGGAGGCCCGTCTTCAGTCCTGTCGCGTATCATATCAGCCGAGGTGCTGAACGCTTAGCCGTTCGCCTCGAAGGGGGGATCTGATGCAGGTCCTCACGCGCCCGCCCTCGGGCATGCCGGCCCTCGTGCTCAACGCCGATTTCAGGCCGCTCAGCTACTATCCGCTGTCCGTCTGGCCGTGGCAGGAGGTGATCAAGGCGGTGTTCCTGGATCGCGTCGACGTCGTGGCCAGCTATGACCAGGTCGTCCATTCGCCGTCGTTCGAGATGCGGCTGCCCAGCGTCGTGGCGCTGAAGCAGTATGTCCCGCAGGAGCGGCCGCCGGCCTTCACCCGCTTCAACCTGTTCCTGCGCGACAGCTTCAGCTGCCAGTACTGCGGTTCGCCGGAGGATCTGACCTTCGACCACGTGATCCCCCGCTCGCGCGGCGGCCGGACCACCTGGGAGAATATCGTCACCGCCTGCGCGCCCTGTAACCTCAGCAAGGGCGGCCGCACGCCGCGCGAAGCGGGCATGCAGCCCTTCCAGAACGCTCGCCGTCCGTCGATGCACGAACTGCAGGAGCGGGGACGTCGGTTCCCGCCGGGGCGGTTGCACGTCAGTTGGCTGGACTATCTGTACTGGGACATCGAGCTGGAGGCTTAGGCCTCCGGCTTCGGACGGCAAAACGGCCCGGGCCGTGCGCGAGGGGATAGCTGTCCCCTCGCCGTGGCCATGCAACCCGAACCTGGAACGGCGGGTTTTTACTCCGAGGCTAGAAAGCCACGGGAGACTACGCCATGAGCCGACAACCCAATACCGAAGACGACCAACGCCACTTCACGCACGGCGCCGCCGCCTCCACGGCCGACGTGGCCGCGGAGGGCAAGATCCGTCAGGAAGACCGGGCTATCGACGCGCCGCACGCGCGCGAGGCCAAGCGTCCGCTGGCCGACAATGAGAAACACGACCAGCTGGCCGACAAGGTCGCCAAGTCCGAGAACCGCCAAGAAGCCCTGCTGGACGAGGGCCTGGAAGAGAGCTTCCCGGGCAGCGACCCGGTCAGCGTCAAGCGGATTACCTGACCGGAAACCGACGGGCGGCGCGCTCGGCGAAGCTGGGCGCGTCCGTCTCGACCGGTTCGAACGCCGTCGCGCGACGGCGGCGGCCCCGACGGCGGTCCTGCGCGGCGATCTGCGCGAAGGTCAGGTTGCCTTGTTCGCGGGCCATCTTGCGAACCGTTTCGATCATGCTCGCGCCGTAGATCGTCAGAACGCCGGCGGCGTCGGCCAGCCAATCGGCGATGTTGCCGTCGCGATGGGCGATGACCTGCGCCACCTCGACGGCCGCGCCCAGCACCAGGGCCGCGATCGCCAGGTCATTGCGGCGCATCCGCGGAAACGCCAGGAAAGACACCGCCAGCAGGCCGCCGAACGCGATCGCGTGGGCCTCCTTGTCGGTGAGGCCGAAATGACCTTCCGCGCCCTGGAACGGACCCAGGGTCAGCACCACGACAGCCAGAGATCCGGCCAGCAGCGTGAAGCGCGCGGCGGCGACGAAGTGGACGGGCTTGAACATGGAACGCGACCTCCGGAAGGACGACAGGGTCCTAACAGCGAAGGTCGCGCCATCCGGTGAACGGACAGGGTTAGCGGAGGCTTACTTGTTCCCGGCGTCCGCCTTCTTCTTGGCTTCGGCCTCGGCCTTGGCGGCGTCGTCCTGGGCCTTCTTCCACATCTGATAGGCTTCCAGATAGGGCTGCCGGCGCAGGACCTTCGAGGCAGGGTCGACGATGACCGGCGCGGTGTCGCCGACGCTGACCCGACCCGTCCCGTCGGCCATCGGCAGGGTGACGATCCTGTCGCCGACCTTGACGTCGACCGGCATGGGGAAGGGTTTGCCGTTGGGCGCCTTCCACGCCAGCAGCAGGTCGCCGCCCTCGCGGGTCTCGACCAGCTCCGGCGGCGCGGCCTCGCGGAGATAGACGTCGAAGAACCAGCCGTAATCCCTGCCGGTCACCTGGTTGACGATCTTGATATAGTCCTTCGTGCCGAGATAGCGGGTCGTGAAATTGCCGGGCTTCGGATCGTCGCGGCCGTAGACGGCGATGCGGGTGATCTTGAAGAAGGCCTCGTCGCCGATCAGCGTCCGCAGCGTGTGCAGGACGTTGGCGGCCTTGTAGTAGATGTCGTTCCCGGGCCCGCGCTCGCCGTTATAGACCTCGTCTTCCCTGAGCGGCCTGCCGGACACGATCGGGAACCTGTTCTTGGTGTCGACCCGCATCTGGTTCAGGCGCGCCATGTACTCCATGTCGCCGTGCAGCCATTGCGACATCAGCGGCTGCATGTAGGTCCCGTAGCCCTCGTGCAGCCACATGTCGTCGTTGTCGCTGTTGGTCAGCTGGTTGCCGAACCACTCATGCGCGAACTCGTGCTGCAGCAGCCAGTCGAAGCCGTAGACCTCCTTCTTGTACTTGTTGCCGTAGGCGTTGATCGTCTGGTGCTCCATGCCCAGGTGCGGGGTTTCGACCACGCCCATCTTCTCGTCGCGGAAGGGGTAGGGGCCGATCATCTGCTCGTAGAAGTCCAGCATCGGCGTGAACTCGGCGAACAGGCCCCTGGCCTTGTCGGCATTGCCTTTCAGGTACCAGAACGACATCGGGAAGCTGTCGCCGAAGCGGCTTTTGTAGCGAGCCGTCGTCTCCTCATAGGGGCCGACGTCCAGGGCGATGGCGTAGGTGTTGGGGTTCTTGGCCCGCCAGTTGTAGGTCCGCCAGCCGTCCTTCTCGGTCATGCCCTTGAAGACGCCGTTGGCCGGGGCGACCAGAGGGGCGGGGACGGTGATGTGCAGGTCGACCAGCTTGGGTTCGCCGGTCGGATAGTCGATGCAGGGCCAGAAGATGTCGCAGCCGTCGCCCTGCACGGCGGTGGCGATCCAGGGCTCGCCGGTCGGGGCCTTGCTCCAGACGAAGCCGCCGTCCCACGGCGCGCGCTTGGCTTCCAGCGGGACGCCGTCATAGGCGATCACGGCGGTGATCGACCGCCCTTTGGCCACCTCGTGGGGCAGGGTGATGGTCATCCGGCCTTCGGGGTTGGTCCAGGCCGTAGGCTTCAGCGCCTTGCCGTCGATGGTCAGCTTGCGGATCGTGAAGACGCGATCGAAGTCGAGAACCAGCTTGGTCAGCGGCGCCTTGGCCGTGAAGGTCAGGGTCGCCTCGCCCTCGATCGCCTTCCTGTCGGGCAGAATCCTGAACTTGAGGTCGGCGTGCTCGAAGCCCAGCGCGCGCTGCTCGGCGGGCATCGGACCGCCGGTCTGTAGACTGAGTTCACTGGTCTTCAGGGGCTCGGCGGCCCAAGCGGCGGAAGAAGTCGCTGTCGACAAAGCCAGGAGCGACGCCGCGGAGGCGGCGAAGATACGGAACGACAAGTCGGCGACTCCCCAACGCAAGGTCTTGTGGGGAGCATCGGTAGGCCCGCGCGCGGCGGGCGCCAACCCGAGGGTCTAGATCTTCTCGCTGATCTTGATCGCCGCGCGGCAGCCGGCCTGGATCACGGCCGTCAGCAGCGGGTAGGCGATGGCCTCGTGGGCGCCTTCCTCGATGGCGATATCGCGGTGACCAAGCTCGTCGTCGCGGAACTGGGTCAGCTCGGCGGCCAGGGCCGGGTCGCGATGCTTCAGCTCCTCGATCTGACCGGCATAGTGCTTTTCGATCACGGTCTCGACCGCCTCGGTGCAGGCATGGGCGGCCTTGTCGCCCAGCAGGGCGGTGCCGGCGCCAAGGGCGAAGGCGGCCGCGCGCCAGACCGGCGACATCAGAGTCGGGCGGACCTTGCGCTCGGTCAGCAGCTCGTTGAAGCGGCTGAGGTGGACCTGCTCGTGACCCTCCATCTCCATCAGCTGAGCGGTGATGCGCTCGCGACCCGGCGCGGCGCGCATGACGGCCGCCTGGCCGCGATAGATGTGGACGGCCGCCAGCTCGCCGGCCTGGTCGACGCGCAGCATCTCGGCGAGGCGCGAGCTCAGCGCGCCTTGACCGGGGCGAGAGGGGATCGGGCGAGTCATTACAGCGTCTCCGTCTTGCGCAGGCCGGCCAGCACCGACCACACCGTCAGCTTCAGCGAGACCAGGGCGTTCCATCCGGCCATCGACAGGCCCAGAAACACCCAGGCGGCCTTGTCGCACATCGGCGCCTCGATCTTCAGCGAGCCGTCCAGCATGGCCGAGAGGTTGGCCGCGCTGGCCGCGCCGCTGCCGGTGCAGGTGGTCGGACCCGGCCACCACTTCCACTCGACACCGGCGTGGAAGATCGCGAGGCCTGTCCCATAGAGGAAGATCACGCCCAGCAGCAGGTTCACCGGCTGGCGCAGGCGGGGCCACAGCGGCGTGCGCTGCAGGACGGCGCCGATCAGGCCCACGGTCCCCGCGACCCAATAGACCTCGCGGGCCTTCAGGCAGAGGTGACAGGGCGCGAGGTGACCGAAGGTCTCGAAGCCATGGGCGATAGCCAGCATCAGCGCGCTGGACAGGAAGGCGACCAGCGGCCAGTGGCGGGTGACCAGATCGTAGACGACGCCGACGAAGGTCGATCCTCTGACTTCAGACTTCTCGTTCGTCATGCGGCGCAAACTCCACCATGCCCGCCCCCGCCGATGAAGTGGCTGGCGGTCAGGCCGATGACAAGGAGGGCGATCAAAATTCCGGCGAACAGGGCCAGGCGGCGCTCGACGATCGGCAGCAGGGTCGGGCCGAATTTCCTGACGATGAAGGCGACCATGAAAAAGCGCGCGCCCCGTGTCACGGCCGAGGCGACCAGGAAGATCGGGAAGCTGAACGCGGCCAGGCCCGAGGCGATGGTCACCAGCTTGTACGGAATGGGGGTCAGGCCCTTGGCCAGGATCACCCAGACGCCGTACTTGCCGTACCAGCACTGGAACTGCTCCAGCCCGCCCGTGTGACCGGTCGCGGCCATCATCCACAGGCCGAAATCGCGCAGGAAGTAGCCGATCGCCCAGCCCAAGGCGCCGCCCAGAACCGAGGCGATCGTGCAGATCAGGGCGTAGCGCCAAGCCTTCTCCGGCTTGGCCAGCACCATCGGGGCCAGCATCACGTCCGGCGGTATCGGGAAGAACGAGCTTTCGGCGAACGAGACGGCGAACAGGCTCACCGGAGCGTGGCGGGAAGCGGCCAGGCCCATGACCCAGTCGTAGAGGCGACGCAGCATGCGGACTCCGATATCGTGACCCGGCCGGTGGTAAAGCGTGAGCGCGCAAAGTGTAAGGGCTTTTGGCGACGCCCATGGCCCTTAAGCGCAAAACGCCCCGATCCGGTCGGATCGGGGCGCTTGCCCGCGAGGATCGCGGCGGCGCGGCTTCCCGGCCCACGCGCGCCGCGTCCCGGCGGATTAGAACTTCAGCGCCAGGGAGACGCTGTAGTTTCGGCCGGGCTGGCTGTAGCCGTCCTTGACGGTGGAGCTGTCGGCCAGGCCCCGCGCGTCGCTCCACCACCAGTACTTCTCGTCGGTCAGGTTGAAGACGCCGGCCCGCACGGTCACCGCGTCGGTGACGGCCAGCCAGGCGGTGGCGTTGGCGATGGTGAACGACGGCGGCGTGAAGCAGCCGCCGGTGCAGGTGACGCCCGACCGGCTGGTCGACTTGCGGTCCGCGTGGATGACGCTGAGATCGCCGCCGAACCGGCCGGTCGGGGCGCGGTAGGCGATGCCGCCGGTCAGCTTGACCGGGTCGATCGAAGCCAGCGGCGTGCGGACGCCATCGGTCTTTGACGAGCCCTTGGCATACGAGGCCGCGGCGCGCGCCGTGAAGCCGGCGCCGAAGTCGAACGAGGCCTTGGCCTCGGCGCCGCTGATCTTGGCGTCCGACAGGTTGATGTACTGGTAGACGGCCGGATTGGCGGCGGTGAAGTTCCCGCCGACCTGCACCTGCTCGATGAAGTCGTCGTACTTGCCGGTGAAGGCGGTCGCGGCCGCGCGGAAGCCGCCTTGGTGGAATCGGACGCCGCCCTCGATCGTCTTGCTGGTCTCGGGCTTCAGGTCGGGGTTCGAGATCGACTTGTAGTTCGAGACCAGGTTGGCGAAGCCGGTGTTGATCTGGATGGGGGCGGGGGCCTTGAAGCCCGCCGCGGCGTTGGCGAACACGGTGACGAGGTCGCTGGCCTCCCACACCAGGCCGAGCTTCGGCGAGATGTGCGAGTCGTGCTGGCCCGACGCGGCGGTGGTGAACAGCGGATCGCTCTTGGGCTCCAGCTTGTAGTAGTCGAAGCGGACGGCCGGATAGATCGTCACGGGTCCCGCGGTGATCTCGTCCTGCACATAGAGGCCGGCCAGGGTGAAGTCGGTGGTCGGGAAGGCCTTGCCGGGGAAGGTCTCGCCGACCGGCGGGACCGTGCCGTCGCGCGTGCCTTGCTGGCGGGTGATCGAGGCGTCGCCGCCCCAGACGATCTCATGTTTCAGCGCGCCGGTGTCGAAGACGCTGTGCAGCTCGACGCTGGCGCCCAGGACGCGGTTGTTGAAGGTGGCGTCGCGGGTGCGGTCGGCGGCGGTATTGCGGTCCTCGGCCGAGAACTGGCGGGTCGTGCTCTTCTGCCAGTAGACGGTCGAGCGGGCGGCGTTGATCAGGCCTTCGCCGCCGTCGAAGCGGTGGTCGGCGCTGACGCGGTTGCGCCTGATCTTGTCGAAGGCGGTCAGGCCGATGACGCTGGTCGCGGCCAGCGGCGGCTTGGCGATGGCCGACAGCACGGTCCAGTCGACGTCGCGATCCAGGTGGTCGACCGTCAGGCGGAAGCGGTTCCTGTCGTCGGGGCTGTAGACTAGCTTGCCCAGGAACGAGTTGGACTGGTTGTCCTCGGGATTGGCGGTGGTGCGGTCGGTGTTGGCCGAGTCGTTGGTCCCGGCCGTCTTCTGGCCCTTGCCGTCGCGGCGCGTGTAGGCGGCCAGGGCTTCCCAGCGGTCCGACTTGCCGGCCAGCAGCAGGCTCTCGGTCCAGCTCTCGTCGGCCGAGGCGTAGCCGACGCGGGCGCGGCCGGCGAAGGTCTTGCCGTCCTTCAGGATGTCCGAGGGATCCTTGGTGATGAAGCTGACGGAACCCGCGAGACCATCAGCGCCGTAGAGGGCCGAGGCGGGGCCGCGCACGATCTCGACCGACTTCAGGATGTCGAGATCGACATAGTCGCCGCGCCCGGTGGACTGGGCGCCGAAGGCGAAGCCGTCCGGCGTCCGCACGCCGTCGACGACGATCAGCACGCGGTTGCCTTCCAGGCCGCGGATGTTGAAGCCGGCATTGCCGTCGCGGCCCGTCGAGGAACCGGCGGCGGTGAAGCGGGCAGGGGCGTTGCGGACCGATACGCCCGGCTCGTCGCGGACCAGGTCCTTGATGTCCTTGACCAGGCCGTCCTCGATCTCGTCCGACGAGATGACGCTCACCGTCGCCGGGACCTTGTCGACCGACTTCTCCGAGCGCGTGGCGGTGACGGTGACCTTGTCGACCTCGACCGCGTCGGCGGCGTTGTCGGCGGCCCAGGCTTGAGAAGAAGGCGCGGCGGCGGCCAGGAGGGCGGCGGTGGAGGCCGCCGCGAGAGAGGCCAGCTTCAGGCGAGACATCGATATCCCCTTCGATGGTTGTTGCGACTTGTTCGCAACTTGATGGCGACGGGGTAAAACGACCCGCCAGACCGGTCAAGCTATTTGCAATTGATTCTCAGAACTAATCGCAATATCCCGGGTCTCGCCGCGACTGGAGCGGCGACTGGGGTTTTCCCGATGATCCGTTCTCTCCGCGCTGGCCTGCTGGGCGGCGCGCTCCTGCTCAGCCTCGCGGCCCCAATGATCCCAGGGATCGCCCAGGCCCACTCGCCCTATCTGCTGCCGACCGTGTTCGACGCCTCGGATCGCAAGATCGTCACCGTGCAGGGCGCCTTCACCGAGAGCTTCTTCACGCCCGAGGTGGCGATGAAGTCAGACGCCTATGCCGTGATCGGCCCCGATGGCGTCCGCGTCGCGCTGACTCCGGTCTACACGCGCGAACTGGCGCTGGTCGAAGCCGTCACCGAGAAGCCGGGCACCTATCGCATCACCACCGGCCTGCGCGGCGGTCGCACCGCCAAGGCCGCCCTGGTCAAGGGCGAGTGGCGGTTCTTCGAGGGCGAAAAGGCTCCGGCCGACGCCATCGACATGCAGAGCCTGACCATGGCTGACGTCTATGTCACGCGCGGCGCGCCGAGCGACGCGGCCCTGGCCCCGATCGGCAAGGGCCTGGAGTTCCACGCCATCACCCACCCCAGCAAGATCGTCACCGGCCAGGACGCCGTGTTCGAGGCGCTGTTCGACGGCAAGCCGCTGGCGGGCCAGGCGATCACCTTCCAGGGCGCCGACGACCGTTACGCCGACACCAAGAGCGCGCCCAGAACCGTGAAGAGCGACGCCAAGGGCCGCTTCGCCGTGAAGGTCGACAAGTCGGGGATCTACCAGATCCAGACCCGCTATCGCGTCGCCCCGGCGGCGCCTGGCCAGCCCGGCCAAAGCTTCACCTACGCCCTGACCTTCGAATCCCTCCGCTAGGACATCCCATGAAAACCCGCACGATCCTCGCCGCCGTCGCTGTCGTCTCGCTGGCCGCCGGGGCCGCCCACGCCGCCTCGCACGCCCGCGACACCTTCATCAAGGAGCAGGACCAGAACGGCGACGGCGTCGTCACCAAGGACGAGTACGCCGCCACCCGCGCCCTGCAGTTCGCCGCCACCGACACCGACAGGAACGGCGTGCTGTCGAGGATCGAATATGTCGGCGAGTTCAAGGCGCGCCTCGAGAAGAGGCTCGGTGCGGACGCGCGTTCGCCCGAGAAGAAGGAAGAGGAGCGCGAGCGCCAGATGCGCCAGACGGACATCCGCTTCGACGTGCTCGACAGCGACAAGAGCGGCGCCATCACCCGCGCCGAGTTCGACTATTCCGGCTGGCGGATGTTCGTGACGCACGACACCAACAACGACGGAACGGTGTCGGCCGCCGACCCGGTGAAGGAAGACCCGCAGGCCTAAAAGGACGGGCGGCGCGTCGCCGGATTTGGATTTTCAGCGTTTCGTGGCTATCACCGCCGGCCAAGACATGGGCCGCGCTGCCCCGACCGAAAGCCAGAAGACCATGAGCGACACGCCTCCCGACCGCCTCTCCGTCAATCCGGCCAGCCCGTACTACGACGCTGACCTGCTGGAGCGCGGCATCGGCATCCGTTTCAAGGGCGTCGAGAAGACCAACGTCGAGGAATACTGCATCAGCGAGAAGTGGGTGCGGGTCGCGGCCGGCAAGACCGTGGACCGCAAGGGCAACGCCATGACCCTCAAGCTGCAGGGCGAGGTCGAAGCCTATTTCCGCGACACCGCCGAAGGCTGAGGCTTTCGGTGAGCAGTCCTGTGGGCGATCCCGACCTGGAGGCCATGGCGCGCGACGAGCTTTCGCGCGCCGTGACCCTGCGCTGGCAGGACCTGCGCGGGATCGTGCCCTGGGGCGACACCTTCGAGGGCATTTCCCCCGCCGGCCGCTATGTCGAGGTCGAGCGCAGCTATATCTGGGCCTCGGCCGAGGGCGGCGACATCCTCTGCGAGGTGACCGTCTTTGGCGGTGCGTCGCGCTACGAGGCGGGCGCACGGGTCTCCAGCATCATTTCCGCCCCGTCCTGAGAACCTTGGCCGTGCATAGATAACGCTGTTGCGTTAACCATAGGCCGCGCTATTCGACGCGTGGCGTATGGGGCCAAGGGGGATCGCCGTGTACCAGTCTGAATTTCCGGTCGAGCAGCCGGTGCCGGTCTTCGATCCGACCCTGGTCTTCCTGCTGATTCTCGCTGGAATCGCCATCGCCGCCCTGGCCTTCTTCGCCGGCCGCCTGACGGGGCGCGGCGAGAAGGGCGAAAAGACCAGCGACGTCCCCAAGAAGATCCACGAGGCCATCAAGGCCAAGTGCGTGGCCGCCAGCAGCGCCCATTCCGGCGAACTGGAGAAGAAGGCCCATGAGCTACTGGACGAGGTCAAGCGCCTGATCGGGCCGCTGCTGACGTTCGGCGGTCCCTGCGCCAAGGCGTTCAAGCACCTGTCCGACGCCATCGACGGCAAGCCGCCCGAGGAGAAGCCGAAGGAGGGCGCCAAGGACGGCCACCATGGCGCGGCGCACGGCAAGGACGACAAGCACGGCGACGACGCGGTCTGCGCCGTCCACGGGCCCGAAAAGCACAAGTGCGACGACAAGTGCCGCGGCGGCGGGGTCGAGTTGCTGAGTCGCAACGTGACGATCGTCGGCTCTCAGACCGTGCTGCTGGCGTCCTACAAGCCGGACGCCAAGCCCGACGATCACCACGAGGAGCCCAAGGGGCCCGACTCCAAGGAATTCAAGCAGCTGCTGCGCCTGGCCGTCGCCGAGTTCGCCGACTTCTGGAACCGCCCCAACTGCCTGCGCGAGCTGGAGGACTGCCAGAAGGCGCTGACGACCTTGCCGCCCATGCCCAAGGAAAAGCCGCACGGCGCCGACCATCACTGACGTCCCGAGGCATAAGAACGCCGTTCAGGTGGGCGAGACGGCTATTCTCTGCCCAAGGGGCGTGCGAATGTGGGTCTTCGTTCGAGCGAACTCGCCTCGCCGTTGAGGCGCGGGCCGGGGACGCTCACACCAAGACGACGCGTGGGCCAACGCCATGGCCCGACCAACGCGCAATGGATTGGCGAAGGCCGCGCCTTCCAAGGCGGTCACGCCTGGGAGGACGAAAGGAAGGACATGACCGCCACGGTCTCTCCGATCACGTCTGGCGCGCCCGAAGCGCCCGAGGCTGGTGTCAGTCTCATCGACTACGTGCCCTATCGCCTGGCCACGGCGTCGGCGGCGGTCAGCCGCCTGATCGCCCGCGCCTACGAGGACCGGTTCGGCCTGACCATCCCGCAGTGGCGGCTGATGTCGGTGCTGGCCGAGGGCTCTCTGACCCAGCACACCGCCGTCACCCGCACGGCGATGGACAAGGTCCGGGTCAGCCGCGCCGCCCAGGAACTGGTCATCCGCCGCCTGGTGGCCCGCACGACGGTCCGCTCCGACCGCCGCTCGCACACCCTGGAACTCACAGCCGCTGGCCGTCGCCTGTTCGCCGAGATCGCCCCGCTGGCCCTGGCCTATGAGGCGACCCTGCTGGCCGGCCTGGCCCCCAGCGAAGTGGCGATGTTCAAGCGCCTGCTGGACCACCTCGAAACCGCCGCCGTTCAGCTGACCGGCGGCGAGACGATCAGCCCGCCGTAGCCGTTTCACGGGCCGTCGTTAAACCGCGCTCTCAAGACTGGAAATCGCCGGCGACGCCTGTTAGGAAGACCACCCTTCGCGGTGACGCGAAGCCTGCGGGCGTGGTGAAACTGGTAGACGCGCCGGACTCAAAATCCGGTTCCGAAAGGAGTGTCGGTTCGACCCCGACCGCCCGCACCAACTCTTTCCTTCATAGTGGACTATAGCCGCTCAGCGGCCGCCACCCGCTGGATCAAACCCCGCAGCAACGTGCGTCCCTTCACCCACGCCCCGTGCCCCGAATCCACATTGATGTGCCCCGCGCGGCCGAGATCCACGAACTCCGACCCCCAACTGCGCGCGAAGGCTTCGGCGCGTTCGAGTTCGACATAGGGGTCGTCGCGGCTGGCCACGACCAGGCTGGGGAAGGGCAGGCGCTGGCGGGGGATCGGGGAGAAGCCGACCAGCAGGCGGCCGGCCGGACCCTCGCGGTTGACGTCGGCCGGCGCGACCAGCATGGCCCCGCCGACGCCGCGTCCGCCGGTCACCTGGGCCAGATGGCAGATCAGGGCGCAGCCCAGGCTGTGGGCGACCAGGATCGCGCCGGGGTTCTGGCGGATGGCCTCGGCCAGGCTGATGGTCCAGTCGCCCAGCAAGGGGCGCTCCCAATCCTGCTGCTCGACCCGCTGGGCGTTGGGCAGCTCGCGCTCCCAATGGCTCTGCCAGTGGTCGGGACCGGAGTTGTAGAGGCCCGGCACGATCAGGATCGGCGGCCAATCAGGGTCGGAGGTGGCGCGGTCGCGGCGGGGCGCTTCGAAGAGGGAGGGCGCTGGGGTCATGGGCGTACTCTGGCTACCCAGCGGAGATGCCCCATTCCGCCGCCGGGAGACAATTCATATCAATTCAATAGGAATTGAGAAAAGCTGGGGCGAGACGACGGTTTCGCCCCAGCGCTCGGGCCTGCGATCAGGCCGCGATCTTGTCGCCGCGATGCAGCGGATCGGGCAGGGGATCGCCCGACTTCACGAACTGCAGCGACACCGAGTTGATGCAGTAGCGCAGCCGCGTCGGGGCCGGGCCGTCGGGGAAGACGTGGCCCTGGTGGCTGTCGCAGCGGGCGCAGCGGGTCTCGATGCGGACCATGCCGTACGAGTCGTCGCGGACGCCCAGAACGTGGTCCTCGGCGAACGGGGCGTAGAAGCTGGGCCAGCCCGTGCCGCTTTCGAACTTGGTCTCGTGCTTGAACAGCGGCAGGCCGCACAGGCGGCAGGCGTAGACGCCGGGGCTCTTCTCGCCCAGCAGGCCGCCGCAGAACGGGGCCTCGGTGCCATGGTGCAGAAGGACTCGCGCCTCTTCGGCCGTCAGGTCGGCCTCCAGGCGTTCGCGCTCGGCCTCGGTCGGCGGCGTCAGGTCGAATCCGGCGGTTGAAAGGGCGGCTGTGTCTGTCATGACGGACAATGTAAGTGCTTACGCGTTGATCCGGTAGAACCCAGGAGTCGCCCTATGACCGTCGCCGTCGCCTTTTTGCAGCCCGGCTGGGCCGATTGGGAAGCCGGGAGCGTGCTGGCCCTGCTGCGCCGCGAGCTGAAGGTCCAGATCGAGGTCGCCACGCCCGACGGCGAGCCCGAGACCTCGATCGGCGGCGTACTGGCCGCGGCCGACTACCGCTTCGACGATCCGGTGCTGAACGACGCCGACGTCTTCCTCCTGATCGGCAGCGACTCGTGGGCCGAGGGCGAGAACAAGGCGGTCAGCGGTCTGCTGCGCCAGGCCTTCGCCGACGGCAAGGTGGTGGCCGGCATCTGCGCCGGAACCACGGCTCTGGCCCATGCCGGGCTGTTCGAGGGGCGCAGGCACACCTCGAACGGACGGGACTGGCTGGCCAAGACCGTCACCGACTATCCGGGCGCCGAACACTATGTCGACACGCCCAAGGCCGTCAGCGACGGCAAGGTGGTCAGCGCCTCGGGCCTGGCGCCGGTGACGTTCGCCGCCGCCGTCGCCCGCCTGATCGCCCCGGAAGCCGAGGAGGCGATCGCCGGCTACGAGGCGATGTTCGCGAAGGAATTCTCGGAAGCCTGATCATCCCAAATCCGATCTTCCCGGCGAAAGCCGGGACCCAGATCGTAGGGCTGTGAGGCGCATGCAAAAACGCCCGCGATCCTCTCCGAAACGCGGGCGCTCTTGCATCTGGGCCCCGGCCATCGCCGGGGAAATCGGATGAAGGGGTCACTTGGTCGCGACGACCCCGATGCGACGAGCCCGATGCGCGATCAGGGCGGTAGCCTTCATGGCAGCACGACCTCGTCGTTCAGGGCGGTGTTTTGCGGTTGGGCGGTGACGATGCGGACCCGCAGGCCCTGGGCCTTTACGCCGGCCGGGATCTTCAGCTTCACCGAAGCGGTCTTGGGCAGCAGGTCCAGCGGCGCCTTCAGGGCCGGAACCTCGGCGCTGGTCAGCACCTTGCCGCTCGCGTCGACCAGTTCCAGCCTGGCCGGCGCGGCGTCCTGGGCGCCCAGACTGTGGACCTTGGCGGTGATCGCCGAGCCCTTCACCACGACGTCGCCGCGACCGACGCCGAGGTCGGCGCGCCTGGCCGGATCGTCGCCGGCCGTGACCCGCTTCATGTCGATGACCGTGCTCTGGCGCGGGGCCAGGACGACCTTGGTCCCCACGCTGCGCTCGAAGGGCAGGGCGCGGGTTCGCGCCGCTCCATCGATCGCGTCATCGCCATTGGCGTCGAGGCCCTGGCTGAGGCTCCATTGGCCCGGCGCGACGTTCCAGCCGGTCATGGTCGCCGTCACCGGCTTGTCGGTGGTGTTGTAGGCGATGACCTTGAAGCCGGTCTTGGTCGTGTCCTTGACCAGCACCGCCACCTCCGTGCCGTCGGCGCCGTCGAAGCGCCATGAGACGGTGTGGCCCGGCGTCATCTGCGTGCGCTTGTTGGCGATGCCGCCTAGGCGCGAGCGCTGCAGGATGTCGGACGGCAGCTCCACACGGTCGGACCACCAGTGGCCTTCCGTGTGCATGTACATGTGCTGGGCGTTCCACTGGATCTCGTCGGCGTAGAGGCCTTCGAGGTAGCTCTTGTCGCCCGTCAGGTTCCAGGCCGCGTAGCGCTCCAGCGCGCCGCCCTTCTTCGCGGCGGCGAGGATCTGGTCCTTGTTGGCGTCGGCCAGGCCCATCTCGGTCACGGCGTTCTCGTTGATGCTGGAGAGCGACTTGACGCCGTTCTTGCTGATCCGCCAGGTGATCGGGGCCAGGTACTTCCTGTCGCCGGTCAGGCGCCAGGCCTGCCAGAACACCTGGAACGGACCGTCCGCGCCCGAGCCCTGCAGCACCGTCCCCCCGCGCTCGGCGTCGCTGCGCCAGTTGATCTCGTTGGGATAGGAGCCGTCCTTGGCCACGTGGGCCAGGTAGCCGTCGGCCAGGCCGATGATCGTGGCCTTCGCGGTCGGATCGCCGTTGAAATCGCTGATCAGGATCGAGGGGTGGGTGACGCCGAACGAGTAAGGCTTCTGCCACTCCCACGGACCCTCACGGTACGCGATCTTGCCGCTGTACCAGTTGGTGTTGAAGTGCACGTGGCCGGCCGGGTTCCTGTCCACGACGCGGGGCAGGGCCTTCACCGTGGTGAACAGGCGCTCGACCGCCAGCGGGTCGCCGTAGTTGACGTACATGGCCTCGGAGTTGGAGTTGATGCCTTCCTCGTAGGCGTGCAGTTCGTCGGTCACGATGGTCGACAGGCCATCGGTGAACATGCCGTTCTTGTAGACTGCGTCGGTCAGGCGGTTCAGCGAGCGGGTGATCTTGTCCGGCTGGACGCCCATCAGGGCCAGGCCCGGCCACTGCTGCAAGAGGTCGGTGTCGTCCGACAGGCCGCCGCCGAAGTCGCCGAAGTCGGCCTGGCGCTCGTCGATCCACCAGTCGACGAACCTGGAGACCAGCTTGAGGTCTTCCAGCTGCCGGAAGGCCCACAGCGGTGTCCCATCGGTCGGCTTCGGCTGCTCGAAGGCCGGCCAGCCCTGGCTGCCATAGGTGATGTCGCCCCAGTATTCGCGGCCGATTGGGTTGTCGGGATCGACCTTCAGCAGGTCCGAGATGTCGGCGTAGAGGCGGCGATAGAGGCCCTGGCGCTTCGAGGTCGTGTGCTCCTCGACCAGGAAGGCCCAGTTGTCCTTCACCTGGTTCAGGCGGTCGGTGACGTGTTCGGCCTTGGCCTTGTCGCGGTCCTTCAGCACCAGGCGGATCCTGGCGCCGTCCAGGGCCTTGGGACCGAACTCGGCGCTGTCGGCGGCGATGGTCAGGTACAGGCTGTCCGGCGTCAGGATGCGGTCGCGCAGGTCCAGCCAGACGGTGCGGGCCACGTTGGCGCTGACCGAGACGCTGACGTCGATCATGTCGCGGCCCGGCCAGATCGGGTCCTTGACCTGGATGTTCAGCGGTATGGTGGTCCCCGAGGCACCGGGCAGGGCAGGGATGTCGATGGCGATGCCGTCCAGGCCGTCGCGGGCGTTCTCCCAGCCATAGGCCCAGTTGCGGGCCAGCGGCCGCGCGGCCGGGGCATCGCCAAAGCCCGACGGGATCAGCACGTGGACGATCGGCAAGCCCTTGGCGCTCAGGTCGCTAGCCGGACGCTTGCGGCTGGGCGCGCCCTCGGGCAGGGCGACGACGGTGGCGCGCTCGCCGGCTGGGTGGCGGCCGGTGATGTAGGCGTTGAGGCTGGCCAGGTTCAGATAGTCCGGCGCCACGTCGGCGCGGACCGTGTAGCTCATCTTGAAGGCGTCCTTCGGCTCGGCGCCGGCGGTCACATTGTAGGCCCAGATCTCCTGGATCGGGGTTTCCTGGGCGACGTTGGTGAAGGTCAGGACGCCGCCGGTCAGCGGCTTGGCGAGCGTGGTGACCGTGCGCTGCTGGTCCTTGGCGCGGGAGCCGACCGAAGCGCCCTTGTCGCCGGCTTTCGGCGCCCCAGGGGCCGCCCAGCTCAGGTCGCCATAGGCCGGGCCCTGGATCTCGATCCGGTTCACCGGCTCGTCGGGCAGCGCAAGCGTCAGGGCCTTGCCGCCGTCGACATAGACGTTCCAGTCCGGCAGCTGGAAATAGTCGTCGCGGCCGGGCAGGCGCGAGCGGTTGTAGACGCCGGGCCAGGTGGTCTCGGAAATGCCGTCCACGCCCTTCCACATCCATTCCTTGATGTCCTTGGCGTCCTTGAACTCGACCTTGCGGATCGTGGTCTGGGCGTCGGTCAGCAAGGGCGGGGCGGCGAGGTTCCAGCCGTAGCGCTGCTTCCAGGCGGCGTGGATGGCGGGGTCATCGAGCGTGGCGATCGGTGCGGCGGTGGTCGGCGCTTCGTTGCGCGACAAGGCCGCGATGGCGTCGGCGGCCAGCGGGCGGTCGTAGACGCGCAGCTCGTCCAGGTCGCCGCCGCGGGTGAAGTTGTAGCGGCTCTGCACCTGGTGCGGCGCCACCACGCGGCCGGCGACGCCGAACTGGTCGAGACCGGCGTCATAGACGGCCTTGGCCTCCTTCTTCGCCGCCAGCTTGCCGTCGACGAACAGCTGCACGCCGGTCGTCTCGTCCCAGGTGAAGGCCAGGTGCGTCCAGGCGTCGGCGGCCGGGTTCTTGTCGACCTTGAACGACACGCGGGTGCGCGAGAGGCCATTGTCGGTGACGAAGGCGTCGAAGCCGTGGCCGTTCCAGTCGATGCGCAGGAACGCCATGTCCCAGCTGGTGTGGTCGGCATAGCCGACGCGGAAGATCACGAACGGCGCGACGCCGACCGGATACCCCGAGCGCCAGAAGAACGAGAGCGCACCCCGCTGGGCGTTAATATTGCCGGGCGCGTTCCACGAGACGACGCCGTCGTCCTCGGCGTGGAAGCCCTTGCCCGCCTTGCCATCGGCGATCGGCGTGACCTTGTCGGCGAAGTTGGGGATCGGGTCGCCGGCGGCGACGTTGGCGACCAGGCCCTTGTCGCCCGAGACCTTGAACAGCAGGGCGGGCTCAGCCGCCAAGGAGGCGCTTTGGGCCGCCAAAGCGGCGTTGGCGAGGATCAGCGCGCAGGCCGAGCCCAGGAAAATCGCCTTCATCGATGGTCTCCTCCCGGTGGCGTTCCATCGCGGCTTCCGCACTAATGGAAACCGGTGTCATGCCTGGGCGCTGGTTTAGCGCCCCAAGGGCAAGCTTGCAAACCCGACGGGGACTGATAGGCCGTGCCGCAAGGCACAAGATCTTTGGGCGGAAGTTGCGATGTTTTCGAAGATACTGATCGCCAACCGGGGCGAGATCGCGGTTCGGGTGATCAAGACGTGCCGCCGGCTGGGGATCGCCACGGTGGTGGTCTATTCGGACGCCGACGCCGGTTCGCTGGCGGTCGAGATGGCCGACGAGACGGTGCATATCGGCGCCTCGCCGGCCAATCAGAGCTACCTCGTCGCCGACAAGATCATCGCCGCCT